>Ga0316207_10000012_pt1 | contig 426563 bp, 371 predicted proteins | sample 6weekpyrite_MG_FD_204943 | JGI IMG/M metagenome (GOLD analysis project Ga0316207, IMG submission 204943) | Microbial mat bacterial communities from mineral coupon in-situ incubated in ocean water Damariscotta River, Maine, United States -... | ecosystem: Environmental > Aquatic > Marine >...
TACAGTATTATGGTGGCTCAAGGTCTGGTTTCCTTTTTGTTTTTCAATGACTTGTAGTGATTTCATTGTAACAAATTTAAAGGTCACCAGACCTACCTTATTCTGTAGTTAACGGGACACCAGTGATGTTACTTATTATTATATGCCCGATTATTTCATAGTTCGTCTATATAAAAAGAGGGTTAAAAGCGAACTAAATAAATAATGGACTACAAACTAACTAAAAATACGAGCCACGTCAATAGAAATTATACTTATCGGTATATACATCACAAATAAAGTATAGAGATATTGTTAACCCTGGTAGATTTTTAACCAACCAGACAGGCTCTACTTAATATTTATTATTGATATTTAGAACTTGATAGCTAGTTATATTTTATTAAAAAGAACTTGGCATAAATTACTTTATGTTTCATAGATTTAGGACTAATGAGATTTCCGCAATAATCTAAATTTTTCATATGCTCACAATGTATTAACGATAACCACGCTCAATCTCTGCATAAGCGTTAAACAGCTTAAAAAGTAAACCTTAAATGTTAAACTTTATTTTTTAAACCTGATGGGTATTCAAAACCCAGTAAATCACCGCTACTAATTATAATGTCATTCCAGTTTGGAACATCAAACTGGATGATCGCAACACTGCAAGTTGGCATATCACCCACACCATCTTGTGTGTAGTAATCGATCACTTCACTCATTCCAGGATTATGACCAACCAGCATTACACTAGAAAACTCAGCTGGGATTGATTTTAAAACTTCTGTAATATCGAGGTAAGATGCGTTATAAAGCAAGTGATTCCGAATAATTTCAGTATCTGGTGTTAAATGATTTTTATATTCAGAGGCCGTAGCCAATGCACGAATAGCATCACTGCTAATAATTTTCTGAATTTGAAACCCACTATGCTGTAAATGCACAGCCATCGCAGTCGAGTCTATTTCTCCCCGGCTATTTAAAGGCCTGTCAAAATCTTTTACACCCGGTTGATTCCAGTCGGATTTAGCATGTCTTGCAAAATATACGGTTTTCATAATGACACCATTATTAATTAGACAATAAGGTAGTGAAAAGCAATAGAGCTAATTTAAACACAAATATTTCTTATAAACAAAAAAGCGATTTAAGCTACCATTATTAATGCGTTTATCGTAGGTAACGAATCTAATTTGGGAGACGCCTAAACTTTTATACAGATGCAATCACTGAGCCTCTAAATTATAAATTCTTACGTACGAATAATATAATAACATGCACAATTAGAATGCTTAAACAATAATGTAATTGAGGGGCTGCACTTCACTCTATACGTCTATTTTCAATCGAAATAATTTTGTAAACTTTTTAAAATCGTCAGCGTCAACAACTTATAAAAAAGATCATTCATTCGTTTCTTTTAACATCCTGGCTAACTCAGGTATGCAGGAGCCACAATTGGTGCCTGCCTGTAAGGCTTTACCGATCGCATCTATCGAATCGAGTTTATCTTCTTTAATTGCCTTTAATATTGTATTGCGCCCAACCCCAAAACAGGCACAGACACTTGCACCCACATCGTCGGTGGCATCGCCGGGTCGACCCGATAATAAAAACGCCTTGTCTTTATCATCTAAAACTGCCTTATCAAATAAGGCCATTAGCCAGTCTCGGTTTGGCAAATGCTCATTCGGGCTGATAAAAATGCAGCTTTCTAATTGATCCCCCACCATTCTTGCAGCGCGATATTGTTTGGCGGATTGATCAAGGTACTCCATCCATTTAACATCTTCTTCATGGGCGCATAATAAATTGCGGGCATTTTCCGCCCAGTTATCCGGTGTTTGATTTCCGGCGATTTCATAACGCCACAATGAATGCCCTTTATTTAAATTCCAGTAATCCTGGGTTGATAAATCCAGTTGGCGGCGGGACAGTAGAAAACCGTACCAGGATTTTTTTACTGCTGCGATGCAGACCGGTGTGTGCTTGAATTCTGGCTGGCCGGACAACGGATCGCGATTCGGGTTAACCAGCTTATCGACTAATGCATTGGAGGCATACTGATCATTCCAGTGCATCGGCATAAATACCATGCCTGCAGGTATGTCATTGTCAATGCAGGCTCTTACCGTGGCATCCCCCCAGGCACTTGTCACATTGACCAGGTTGTCTTTAAATATATTAAAGCGTTTTGCATCCTCTGTGGCTATCTGGATAAATGCTTCAGATAAATGGGTTGAGAGTTTTGGCGATTTACCGGTACGCGTCATGGTGTGCCACTGATCGCGAATTCTGCCGGTATTTAATATGAATGGATATTGCTCATTAGGAGGATTGGCAGGGCTTTCGGGTTTAATTGGAATCATTTGCGCTTTACCTGAAGCGGTAAAAAATTTTCCATCTTCAAATAAACGCTGGGTACCCGCAAGAACATTGAATTTCGCCGGCCACTGAGTGGGTATGAATTGCTCGTAGCCTTTTTCATCCAAATCTGAAAACAGGGAAATATCAAAATCACGTGTACCATTATTTTCTTTACCACTTAATGCTGCGTACTCGGTAAAAATTTCAACCGGTGATTGATAATTAAACGCACTGGAAAACCCCATTTTTTGTGCAACACTGGAAATTATTTTCCAATCGGGTAAGGCTTCCTGTGGAGCTTTACGAAATGCGCGTTGTCTTGACAGGCGTCTTTCAGAGTTGGTTACCATACCATCACGCTCCCCCCAGGTACTGGCGGGTAATAACACATGGCCAAGATCAGTAGTGTCGGTATTTAGCATACAATCCTGTACCACTAAAAATTCACACTGGGATAAGGCTTTTCTTACCCGATTATTATCCGGCATACTCACCGCCGGGTTAGTGCCAATAATCCATAGCGCCTTTATTTTGTTATCTAAAATCGCCTCAAATAAATCGACAGCTTTATATCCCGCCTTATCCGCAATGTGAGGACTTTGCCAGTGTTGCTGCACTAAATTTCGATGATCCTCATTTTCTAAATCCATATGTGCCGTTAACTGGTTTGCCAGACCACCAACTTCCCTGCCCCCCATAGCATTGGGTTGGCCGGTTAACGAAAACGCCCCCATACCCGGCCGACCAATTCGACCGGAAAGCAGATGACAGTTAATGATGGCATTAACATTATCGGTGCCCGTGTGGCTTTGGTTAACACCCTGGGAAAATAAGGTGATGACCTTTTCCTTGCGTGCAAACATACGGTAAAAGGCTTCTAAATCAGCTTTATTGATACCACAGATCTGTGCAACATCATCTATATTGGCAGAGGATTCATAGGCTGCATCCAGCGCCTGTTTCATACCTTCAACACAGTTATCTACAAATTGTCGATTAATTTCATTATGGTCGTTTAAGTAAGTTAATAAACCATTGAATAAAACCGTATCTTTTCCGGATTTAATTGCAAGATGCATATCCGCAATATCACAGGTCGCGGTTTTGCGAGGATCAATGACGACGACCTGACAATTCGGGTTATCACTTTTCGCCTGACGAATACGCTGAAAGATTACCGGATGACACCAGGCTGTATTCGAACCCACAATGACAATCAGATTGGTACGTTCAAGGTCTTCATAACAGTTGGGAACACTGTCGGATCCGTAGGCTCTTTTCTGTGCTGCTACGACTGATGACATACACAGCCGGGAATTTGTATCGATATTTGCACTGCCAATAAAGCCCTTCATAAACTTATTGGCGACGTAGTAATCTTCGGTGAGTAACTGACCCGAGACATACATGGCAACGGATTCAGGTCCGTATTGATTGATACAGGTGTTTAATCGATCGGCGATTAAAGTGCTGGCCTCATCCCAGGATGTATTGCTGCCATAAATTTGCGGCTGCAACAGACGGCCTTCGTAATCCAGTGTGTCGGCTAAAGCTGCCCCCTTAGAGCATATGCGCCCCTGGTTTGATGGATGATCCGGATTACCCTTTACGCTGTACTCCCCCTGATCTCGACTAACAATGATGCCACAACCAACGCCACAGTATGGACAGGTCGTTTTGGTTAGCTGGTTTACATGCTCTGCACTCTTCGACATTTATATACTCTAGTACCGTTCGTCTAAATCATAAAATACTAATATAGCAGTTAAACATAATATTACCTAATAACTATTCATTAATCTGAATCAAATCAAAATTTAGTTTGATTGATATATCATTCACTTAGCTGTTGAAATTAAATTATCTATCAAAGATGTTCATCAGGAAAATCGCCTTGAAATTTGTTTTATTAAGAGGATTAATCGAGTCTATAAATATTTTCAATTATCAAAGCAGCAGCGCTCGTCTTATATATTAAAGACAGATTCAAGCAGCGAGGTACTTAAAGATAAAACCTGCCCGAAATACCGCTAGTTAATACTTCATTTCATATAGCGGTATTTCGACCATAGTCAAACAATCGGAGTTAATCTATGTCTAAAACCTGGGTTGTGGTTGCGGAAAGCAGCCGAGCAAAAATATACGAAGTTGAAAAGAACGAGTCTAGGAAAATACTAAAGGAGTTAACAGGCTTCACCCATTCAATTGTAAGAAATCACAAACAACAACTTAGTGGCAATCAGCAAAAAGAAAGTCGTCATTCACAGCTGACAGGCTCACTAGAAACCCATAAAGATCATGAACGTACAACATTTGCCCGAACGATTGGGCAGCATTTAAAATCCGCCCGTAATAAGGGCCAGTTCAGTAAGCTCATTTTAATGTCACCCCCCAAATTTCTAGGTGATCTGCGAAAATGCCTGGGCCATGAAACGAATAAGTATGTTGTATCGGAGGTCGATAAAAACCTGGTTCGACATAATATTAAAGACATACAGGCACACATGCCTATGAGTTATTGAATTAATTAGCAATTTTTGAAGCAGCTCTGCAGTTTATCGTTTAAACTCAGAGCTGCTTTTATTCTACAATTAAAAAATGATCTAAAAACTTTTATTAATTTCCCACACCTCACTTGCTTTTAAGTCTTCCTGAACTATAAATACTTAGTAACTGTAAGGGCACTCCTGTACGTGAGTCAGGTTCGCAAAACCACCGATCTTAATGTTATTTTAAGACAGCGGAGTTACCAGTATATCTATTTAATCTTTTATACCAAAAGGCATTAAAAAACAGATAAGACTGGGAGTCATCGAGTTTTTTTCAGAATGTGCCCCTTACCTAACTAAGTTTTTAATTAAAGACAACTATTAGAATAAATATTGCTGGCCAATATTTAAGGGTGCATCATGGAAGCTGAAGTTATTTCATTAACAGAGTCATTCTCACCGGATGATTATGTTATCAATATTATACGACGGGCGGTTTCAAACTCTCAAAATATTCTCATCGAGAATCCAAATCATGGTCGAGTCACTGTACTCTCCAGTGCTGGTGAGTATCTGACCGATCTGGAAAAATTAAAATCATTTTGTCAGCTTCCTGCGAACTCATTTAAAGTCACGGTGCTTAACGACAGTAAAATAGAAAATTATAAAACAGCTATTGGTAGAAATATCGATGAATTATTGTGGGCCGCAGGATTTTATGCATCTGAAGGCCGACTTATTGAAGGCGGTAAGTGGGATGATGTAATTGAATTATGCCATTGGCCTAACTTCACTCGCATTCCCATGTGTATAAACTTTTTAAGAATTGCATCATTACTGTCAAAACATCCGACGTCTATTGAACGTATTATTGCCGATTTAAAAATTTCCCGCAGAGAAGCATATCGTTTTTATTGTGCAGCACGATGTTCCGGTGCAATTCGGATAGTTAATAATGACAACTATACAGAAACGCATTTTAAACCACATAGAAACAATGCATTGTTGAGTTTACTTTTAAATAAAATCGCCAGCATTTAAGGAATAAACATGGAGCATAAAATTATATTTACAGGTCCAGTTGGCGCAGGCAAAACCACAGCTATATCATCTATAAGCGATATACCCGTTGCAAAGACTGAGGCCAGCGCATCTGATGAAGTGGTTCTTAGAAAATCAAACACTACAGTTGCCATGGATTACGGTGTACTAAATTTAGAGGGCAATAAAAAAATACATTTATATGGCACACCGGGCCAGGAAAGATTTAGCTTTATGTGGGATATCCTCACAGTTGGTGGTGTGGGTTTAGTGCTGATGATTGACAATGCCAGAAAAGATCCACTGGCCGATGTTGAATTTTTTATCCATCATTTTAAAGATTTTATAAGCAATAATGCGGTGGTCATTGGCGTATCAAGAATGGATGTAAGCCCCCGCCCCGGTTTATTTACCATTAAAAAACGTCTGACTGAACTTGATTACAATGTGCCCGTATTTGAAGTGGATGCGAGAAATAAACAGGATATTAAAATCCTGCTTATCGCAATGCTTGCGATGCTGGATCCAGGGATTAACTAGGGAAAACCCATGCAGGATAATCAAGCTATCTTAACACTCAGTCAATTCGGTGCTGCCTTTGGCGATAAGATAGTACTCGACGACGTTAACCTGAGAATTGAAAACAAAGCAATTACCACATTACTTGGACCGGGTGGAACTGGAAAGTCTACACTTTTAAGATCGATAACCGGTTTAAATGCCAATAACCCCACCTTTAGAACCTGGGGTGATGTCGATTTTTCTGGCGAAAAGTTAAGCCATGTTAACTGCCCATCTATTGTCACTCAAAGCGCCAGACTTGTTGTGAAAAGTGTCCTCGAAAATATCATTCATAATTTACCCGAAAGAAACAATTTGACCCAGTTACAGCAAAAGGATCTCGCCGTCAGATTATTGGAACAATCGAATCTCGGTTACTTGAAAGATAGCCTGTATGAAAACATCGTTAGTTTGCCGCTGGTTTTACAAAGACGCATTGCTATTATTCGCCTGGTTTCATCTGGACCACGTTTGCTTTGCCTGGACGAGCCAACAACGGGTATTGAAGATGCGGATGAAGTTGAACAACTTCTTAAGCATATTAAAGATGAATCAAAAAGACGATCAATTTTAATCGTATTACACAATCAGCAGCAGGCGAAACAACTTGGTGGGTATTCTGTATTGCTGGCCGGTGGCCATGTAAAAGAGCACAAGGAAACAAAAAACTTTTTTACTTCACCACAATCAGAACCCGCAAAACAGTTCGTAAAGTCTGGCTCCTGCAGTGTCCCCTCACCGATGGCCCGTAAAGAAGATTTGAATGATGAAGTATCAACCCCTGCTCCACTCTCAGAATCTGCTAAAAATTATGTCAGTGAAAGCTTTGGTCCACGAGGTTTTTTATGGTTGCTTAAAGGTAAACTTGCTGGGACACCTTTGCCTGGTGTTTTTTTTGATGAAGAATATGATTTAAAAGCACTAAATCGCGTCGGTGTAACACATTTAATTTCAACTACATTAAAACCGGTTTCTGATTCTAAGCTTAAAGCATTTGGTATTACAGGATATCGTTTCCCGATTAAAGATATGGGTATACCGACGCTGGCACAGGCTATAGAAGTCTGCGAGCACATAGATCAGATTATAGAGCGTGGTGGTATTGTTGCTGTACATTGTCGAGCAGGTTTAGGTAGGACCGGTACTATTCTTGCGCTCTATCTCATCTGGAAAAATAACGACGCGATGATCGCACTTGAAAAAGTTAGATCCATAGAACCGCGCTGGGTTCAGTCTGAACAGCAGGTTAAATTTCTTGATGTTTTTTCAGAATATGTCAATGAAAAAATATCACCACAAAATTGCAATACATTTCTTCAACCAGCTGATATTAGTAATGCAATTTAATTTTACATATATACATGGAGATCATAAATTATGTCAAATAAATTAGAGCAGGAACTGCAATCTGCAATTACCACAATTCCAGAATGTGTAGCTGCGGGTTACGTGGATCTTTCAACGGGGATGCTACTTGCGATACGAACGGTTGACTCTCATCCACAGGAAATTTTAGAAATGTTAGCAGCGGCAACCGCTGATATGTTTCAGGGGTCGAATGTTGTCGCTATAGAAAATATGTTTAAAAAGGCCCGTGGTGTTGATGATACTTCGCACTATTTCAATGAGATGATTGTCAACAGCGATAATCTAATTCATATATTTTTACGTTGCAAATCAAATCAGGAACACGTTGTAGCCTATGTATGCAGAAAATCAGCCAATCTTGGTATGGCATTAACAAAAGCCAGATCGAGTATACCTGCACTTGAAGCGGCCATTTAATTAATTTACCCCCTTAAATATAAGGTGTAATCCAGTAAGAGAGGAAAGTCATGTTAGCTGCATTTGATAATTCAGATATGGAAAATGCTGAACCCGGAAAATCCCTACGCCCTGTGTTGCGTGCATTTAATAGTGCATCAGATGATATTGAAGCTTCAGCTGTTATCAGCGCTGACGGTTTAAATATGGCATGGGTGCTCGATGAACAGGTTGATGCCGATCGATTTGGCGCCATGTGTGCCTCATTGCTTGCGCTTGCTAAACGTGCTGCTGAAGAAATATCCAGGGGCACTCTTAAACAGGTCTTAATCGAGGGTGATGCGGGACTTATGTTACTTATCTATGCGGGTGACGATGCGGTGCTAGCGGTAGCAACTAAACCAACAGTGAATCTTGGAAAGATATTTATAGACTCACGTAAAGCGGCAGCCAATATTTCTATATTACTGGATAGCATCGATTATTGATCGTTAATTTATATCGTACTTAGGATTCATTATGAAAGTAAAAACATTATCAATGATAAACTCAAGGCACCGTGCGATGCTATCTCAGCTGAGTAATTTAACCTTTTTATTTTTTTTTCTTAAAGGTCTACTCTGGTTAGGTATAACGGGCTGGTTATTTTATATGGGAAGCGGTACTGGCTAATGAAGCAGAGTAGGAAGTTGTTTAAGAAGTCAGGTATATTTATTAATGTCATCCTATAAAATACATTATCAAAACAGGGATTACAGCTGTCATGATAATGAAACATTACTTGAAGCTTTGATTCGACAGGGTGTAGAAACCAGTTTTTCCTGCCAAAAAGGCAGTTGTCATATCTGTATGATGCAATGTACCTATGGAGAAATTCCTGAAAATTCTCAACGTGGGTTAAAAACAAATTATATTGAAAAGGGTTACTTTCTTCCCTGTAGTTGTACTCCAACAAGCGATATGTCAGTTATTAATATCGATTCATCCTGTCTTTACAGTCCAGCCATCATTCACAAAAAACAGATCTTATCTAAAGATGTCTGCCGACTTACTATAGAACCAGGTGTTGAATTTAATTATGCTCCGGGACAATATATAAATATCAGGCGCTTATCTGACGGGGTGGCTAGAAGCTACTCGCTGGTTAGCCATCCTGACGATTATTTTATTGAACTCCATATTAAAAAAATGCGTAACGGTACCTTAAGCAGCTGGATATTTGACGAGCTTGACGCTGGAGATGAAATCGAATTTCAGGGCCCCATGGGAGATAGTGTCTATTCTCAGGTTAGGAATAAAAATGCGGCACTTATTTTTATTGGTAAGGGAACGGGTATTGCTCCGGTGTATGGTGTTGCATTAGATGCTATTAAAAACTCACATACTGGAAACATCAATATTTATCATGATGGACAGTCTAAAGATGATATATATCTGCATGAAGCTCTCATAAGCTTAGATAAAGAAAATGCAAATACGACCTATACGGCCTGTGTTGAATCCGTAGAGCAGCCCTATTATTCGCCCCATAATGTCTTTGATTTATTAGAGGTGGAAATCGATTCAATAAGTGATCCGGTCGTTTTTATAGCGGGCTCCCCTACTTTCATAGATTCGATGAAAGCCATGCTAAAACATCATAAAATTCCAACAAATGCAATTCATGCAGATAGTTTTGACTATCAGGATTTACGCTCAGGAAAACCTACAATACCCGTTGATTTGGGACGTAGGGGATCTGATCCTGAAGCAATTATTCAGCACACAACAGCCAGGCAACTTTTATCTAAAGATGATGAAATGTGGTGTGCACTTGAAAAAGGAAAAAAATTAAAACAAATTCTTGATGACTTTTATTCCCAGGTCTATGAAGATGTAAAACTAAGTGGATTTTTCATGAATTCAACTATTCAGCGTTCCAGTGAAAAACAGTACCTGTTTATGAGACAGATTTTTACTGGTGAAAAAGTTTATTTTGGTGATCGACCTAAAAACGCACATCACTGGATGGTTATTAGTGATGAATTATTTAACTACCGAGAAGCTTTGTTAAGCGATTGTTTAAAAAAGCATGGTTTACAGGAACATCTTATTCAACGCTGGTTAAACATAAATGAAAGTTTCAGGCTGGATATTGTCAAGCAAGCGCCTGTGCCAAAGGTTATTAATGGCGTTGAAATGCCACTAAATGGCTATGAGGTCTTAAAAATAGATGAGGGAACAATTTGTGATGGCTGTCATGAGGCTATAGAAAAAGGAGAAATGGTCAGGTATCACTTAAGACTGGGACTAACATATTGCCATCGTTGTATGGAATCAAAAATCTCTCATCGAGCCGTCTAAATGCAAACTTCTTACCATATAACCAGTACCGGCTTAAAGCATGTGATTTCATCCTCATCTACAGATATGGTAGGTCGTAATGATGCATTTCAACGGTTGTTAATATTTCTTTTAAAACATTTTATGCATGGCCCTGTATTATTTTCCGAAATTCTTGATATTTTTAATAATGATAAGTCTCTAACATACAAAAAAATTAGTAAAATGATTTCACTTCAATTAATTGATATGACGGATTCAGATGTTACTGAGCCGTTTGAAAAAATGACTGATCTATATCATTTATTAAGTACACAGTGTAAAAATGATGATTTTGTATTGTCTGATCTGGACGGGTTCCCTATTTCCTTTTGTGGGTTTAATCAACAACAGGCAACAAATATATCAGCAGTCGCCTGCGACTATGTTAAGGCTTCGAGACGTTCAAGGCACAAACCGGAAAGCAATTTATTAGAAACGCCATTAAGTATAAAAACCACCTGGAGTGATCTTGAAATTATTATCTATCAACTGCATCTTGATTGTTTCTCATGTCTTTTAATTACTAAAAATACAGATTTTATAGAAAAGGTTGAGTTTCTTAATTTAGCGTCGTATCTTTTCAACAGGTATAACTATGAATAATACTGGCAATCATCTCATTAACCCTAACGCCTCAATCAGCACTGGTGGCACTGAAGAAATGGTTGATATTTTAAAAGACATGAACAACCAGTGTAGAGAAATTCAATTATCAATGATTTCAACCGCTGACGGATTAACCATGTCGGCGGTAGGTACAGTACTTAACCCGGATCAGGTCGGTGCCATGTGTACTGAATTAATGACCGTTTGTAATAAAGCCGCTAAGGAATTAGAACAGGGAGATCTTCAGCAAATGATCTTGCGTTGCACTGATGGCTGTATGTTTTTAATGCCGGCTGGTCAGCATGCGGTTTTAGCGATTATGTCTGTACCGGATATAAATTTAGGCTTGCTGGTATTAGAGGCTCAACGTGCTGCTTCGCTTATACAAAAAGTTCTATAATTAGATTCGCCTGAATTATACAGCTGTTTCGTGTGAGTCCGTTCACACTATTATCATAAGTAGTTGTCTTTCACATCTTAAAATTTCATGATGTCACGCAAACAATGAGTCAAAAAATAGTTACAGGTCATCATCATGAAAAAATTACTAATATTCATTTCATTATTATTAACAACGGGTGTAATGTGGTACTTCTCAATATTATTTTTTGCAAATAATTTAAACATTCCTAATATAGTTATAACCGCTAAGAATATCACGATGATTTCTAACTCTCTTTTCCTGGCCTTGTTTTTAGCGGCTATTTCATTTGCGGTGATATTATTATCTATTAAGATAAATAAAAATCAGCTTAATTTTGAAAAAAGCGTTCAATCAAATAATATTCACCTTGAGATAATTGCTTTAAGCTCTTTGATTGATGAATGTGATACCACCTTACATCGCTATGATCGTTGGGAGGAAGCCGGTATTAAAGGCGATTATATGAATGCAAAAAGTTCAGTTCGGGATAAAATGAATGTTTATCGTGACAAACTTGAAAATTGCTACGAAGAAATTCAGCAATTAAATGAAAAATCGGCTTTGTCCTAGGAGGCTTTTAGCTTCCATCTTTAATAGAAAAGATATGAGTCAGTGGCTTTACGTTTGATATTAAAGCCACTGACAATGATCTTACGCCAGCTTATCGTCCGCAACATGATAGCTCGGATCTTCCAGGCGGTTAACTTCTACCATATCTCCAGCTTTATCCAGTAGTTGCTTACATTCCTCAGACAAATGTCGCAAATGTAATTTTTTGCCGGCCTTAATGTATCGTTCGGCTAATGAATCAATAGCTTCAATCGCTGAGTGATCCGATACCCGCGAGTTTTTAAATTCGATAATTACATCGTCCGGATCAGCTTCTGGCGTAAATAATTCACGGAAGTTTTTAACTGAACCAAAAAAAAGGGGGCCATTTAGTTCATACACTTTTGAACCTTTTTCATCGATATAATCGGTTACATGAATATGCTTGGCATGCTCCCAGGCAAATACCAGTGCCGAAACGATCACACCGACAATCACCGCAATGGCTAAATCGCTGGCAACGGTTACACCTGACACCAGCACTAACACAAAGGCATCGTGACGAGGAATTTTTCTGAAGATTCGTATACTCGACCATTCAAATGTACCAATCACCACAATAAACATCACCCCCACCAGTGCCGCCATGGGTATTTGTTCAATTAAACTTGATGCAAATAAAATAAAGGCCAGTAAGAAAATAGCGGCAGATACACCGGATAAACGCTGATGTCCGCCAGAGTTAACATTAATCATACTCTGGCCGATCATTGCGCAGCCCCCCATGCCACCAAAGAAGCCGGTCACCGTGTTGGCAATGCCCTGCCCTACACATTCTTTATTGCCGCGGCCGCGAGTGTTAGACAGTTCATCAATTAAAGTCAGGGTTAAGAGTGATTCAATAAGACCAATGGCCGCAAGAATAATCGCATAGGGGAAAATGATTTTAAGCGTTTCAAAATTATACGGGACCGCCGGAATATTAAATGTCGGAAGTTCGCCTTTAATGGAAGCCAAATCACCCACCGTATTGGTATCAATATTTAGACCGATAACCAGCAATGAAACAACCACAATTGCGGCCAGTGATGATGGCACTGCGGTGGTGAACCTGGGCAGAAAATGAATAATTATCATGGTCAGGGCTATCAAACCACCGAATATCATCAGTGGCTGGCCCGTCATCCATTCCATTGTGCCGTTTACATCTATCTGAAAACTTTTCAACTGGGCCAGAAAGATCACAATAGCCAGGCCATTTACAAAGCCGAGCATTACCGGATGCGGCACAATGCGTATGAATTTACCGAGTTTGAAGACCCCGGCGAGAATTTGCAATATACCCGTGAGTACCACGGTGGCAAACAGGTACTGAACCCCATAGTCTGCAACCAGTGAGACCATCACCACAGCCATTGCACCTGTTGCACCGGAGATCATACCTGGACGCCCCCCAAAAATAGCCGCTAGCAGACCAACCATAAATGCGGCATAAAGCCCCACTAAGGGCTCTACACCGGCGATAAATGCGAAAGCTATGGCTTCCGGTACCAATGCCAGCGCTACGGTTAATCCCGACAGGACTTCATTCTGAACACAAACACGATTTTCACATCCCAGTCGGAACATAGGCTTATCTCTTTATATTAGGGGGCTTTAAAGGGCGCGGATTATAGCAGAATTGATGTTGGGTGGATATGGCCCAATTGAGTGTTGTGAATGATGGTAATTTCCCTGGGTAAGCACCAGAAGCCACAATAAAAAAGGCCCAATCTCAGATTTAAAGATTCGGCCTTTTGTTTGATTCACCCTTCACAGATCAGAAAGGGAATTTATCTTACTCGTTAGTCCTAGGCACTCGCCTTTAGACGATTGGAAATCGCATCAATAACTGCCTGACTGGAGGTTGCATCAACCGAAACCAGATTCCCTTCTTTTTCATAGAAGCCAACTAAAGGTGCGGTTTGTTCATTAAACACATCTAAACGATTACCGATGGCTTCTTCAGTTTCATCATCTCGTTGTACAACCGGACCACCACATTTGTCACAAACGCCTTCTGCTTTTGGCGGGTTAGACTTAACATTGTAAATTTCCCCGCAATCGGTGCAGGTGCGACGAGTCGTTAAACGGTCAAGAATCACCTCGCGAGAAACCTGAATATCAACAACCATATCCAGCTCTTCGCCCATATTGGCCAACATCACTTTAAGTGCTTCAGCCTGCGGAATAGTACGAGGGAAACCGTCTAGCAAATAACCAGCCTTGCAATCGTCTTCTTTTAAACGTTCGCTCATAATGCCCATGATCAAATCATCAGATACCAGATCACCCGCCTTCATTGCTGCCTCAGCTTTTTTGCCCAGCTCTGTTCCAGCGGCGACTGCGCCACGTAAAATATCACCGGTTGAAATTTGTACTGAGCCGTCCATCTTAGTGAGTAATTTAGCAACTGTGCCCTTACCTGCCCCGGGTGCGCCTAAAAGAATTAATTTCATCTGTTTATCCTCGTCGTGATTTTTTTAATATTCTTTCCGGTGACTGTCTACCAGGAAGAAGAAACTTAGTGGGCAGATAATAGCAGTTTGCGCGGGGCTATGATGGCGTTTGATTTTATCGCACTATAAATTGAATTATGCATGGGCACAGGGATAAAGTCACACAGGCACATGACCATGGGGTACAGGTTTATTAAAAACTCGTGCTTTAAATCGCAACATACGCTTGAAGCACGTCTTACGTAGACTTAGGCAACGAGTCGTCCATAGAATCTATCAGGGCCTTCTTCTTCACTCGCGATAATTTACGAATTTCATACTCCCTTGAGCTAGCTTCCGAGCGAGATTCACATAATTCAAAAAACACCATCTTCACAGGTCGCCTTGCACGGGTGTATTTTGCAGCTTTCTTATTGTTTTCGTTATGCTCCAGTAAACGCCGCTTTGGATCGGTAGTAATGCCGGTATAGTAACTGCCATCGGCACAAAGCAGTAAATAAACGTACCAGTCGATTGTAACCGGTTCAGGCTCGGCCGACATATTCCTGTGTTTCCGTATTGACCTTGATTGCAATACCTTCACTTAAGTATTCTGGCACCTGTATCACCAGCCCAGTGGAGAGTGTCGCGGGTTTGGTGCGTGCAGATGAGGAGGCCCCTTTAATACCCGGTGCGGTTTCTGTGATGTTCAACACCACATTGGCGGGTAGCTCTATACCCATAATCTGCTCCTCAACAACCAGTGCAGCGACGCCCTCAAGCCCCTCCATCAGAAAAGGCAACTCATCCTGTATATCTTCATCTCCCAGGGTGTACTGCTCGTAGGTTTCATTATTCATAAACACCCAGGCATCGCCTTCGCGGTACAATGGCTGCACCGCCTGACGGTTTACATCAATAACTTCAACGTTTTCATCACCTAAAAAACCGTGCTCAAATTTCTTTTTGGTAACCAGTACCTGTCCCTTTACTTTGTAGATTGTGTTGCCACTACGTGATGAGGCTGTTTGGCAGAAGACGCTTTTAATAACAATATTCTGGCCCTCAAAATGTATAAATGAGCCACGCTTTATTTCGTTTGCTTTCATAAGATTTTTCTAATTTTGCTATTCAATGTCGCGTATAATAGCGGATTTTTGACCGGATGTATTTGAGCTTTATTTAACATGACAGAATATGCAATAAATCAACGCTGGATCAGCGACGCAGAATTACTTATGGGGCTGGGTACGGTTCTTGCCGTAGAGCACCGCACCGTCAGCATTATATTTCATGCGACAGGTGAAACCCGCACCTATGCCAAAGAATCTGCGCCATTAACTCGTATTCGATTTAATATTGGCGATGAAATTAGTGATATACATAAACGCAAACTATGGGTAGCTGATGTCTTTGAAGAAGACTCGTTGATTGTGTATCAGGTGAAAACCGCCAATGGGGATTTAGAGATCCTTGAAGAGCGCGACCTGGATACCTCAATCCAACTCAATAAGCCACTTGAGCGCTTAATGAGTGGTCAGGTTGATAAAAACAAATGGTTTGAACTGCGTTACCAGACCTGGCGGAACCAGTTAAGAAATTATACTAGCGGTATCAGTGGTCTTACGGGGGCACGTACCAGCTTAATTCCCCATCAGCTGTATATTGCCAATGAAGTCGCCAGTCGATATGCACCACGGGTATTATTAGCCGATGAGGTAGGGCTTGGAAAAACCATAGAAGCGGGTTTAATATTACATCAGCAAATGAACCGGGGCCGTGCTAACCGGGTTTTAATTATTGTCCCGGACGCACTGATTAACCAGTGGTTGGTAGAATTACTGCGCCGCTTTAATCTGTATTTTAGTATTTTTGATGAAGAACGTTGCCTGGCCATTACCGAAAGCACCGATTTTGAAAATCCATTTAACGCTGAGCAACAGGTTTTATGTAGCCTGAATTTATTTACCGACAATCCACAGCGATTCGAACAGGTTTTAAACACTCAGTGGGATCTGTTAATTGTTGATGAAGCCCATCACCTTGGCTGGAGCCAGGAACAGGTCAGCGATGAATATAAACTGGTGGAGCAACTCGCTCGCATCAGTAAAGGCTTATTACTGCTGACAGCAACACCGGAACAGTTTGGTAAGGAAAGTCATTTCGCACGCCTTCGATTATTAGATCCGGACCGTTTTAATGATTATGAGCATTTTGTGCAGCAGGAAAATCAGTATCAAATTATTGCTGATTTGATTGAGAAGATCAGTGCCAACGAAACTTTATCCGATAGTTTATTAAATCATTTATCTTCACTTGAAAGTGATGTCGATATTGATTTAGTGAAAGACTGTAAATTATCTGAAACTCAGAAAACCGATATCATTCACCACCTGTTAGATTGTCACGGCACAGGTCGAGTTTTATTTAGAAATACGCGAGCGGCTATTCAGGGATTCCCACAAAGAAAAGTGACACCCTATGCGCTGCCCTTACCTGGTGAGTATCAGTATTCAGAAAATATCACTGACCTGTTGCACCCTGAGAAAACAAACAATAAATGGACAAAATTTGATCCCCGTATTAACTGGTTAGTGAAGCTTTTAAATCAATTAAAATCTGAAAAAATATTATTGATTACGCATTTTGCGGAAACTGCAATAGAACTTTCCCAGACCTTAAAATCCCAATTTGGTTTAGCATCTTCAGTATTTCATGAAAATTTAAGTATTGTTGACAGGGATAAACGTGCAGCAGATTTTGCTGATAAAGAAACCGGAGTCCAAATTTTAATGTGCTCTGAAATTGGCAGCGAAGGCAGAAATTTTCAGTTTGCACATCACCTGGTTTTATTTGATTTACCTTTAAACCCGGACTTATTAGAACAACGAATTGGTCGCCTTGATCGTATTGGACAAACCCACACCATCAACATACACGCGCCATATTTTGAGCATTCAGCACAGCAACGACTATTTCACTGGTATCACAAGTCACTTAATGCGTTTAATACTACCTGCCCAGCGGGTGCTGAAATATTCAGCAAAAACCAGCAACAATTATTAATGGCATTAGACACTACTCAATATTCAAACGATGATTACGAAGCCTTTGTAGATAAAACGCAACATGAATATAATGAATTAAATCAGGCCATGCATGATGGTCGCGATCGCTTGCTGGAATACAGCTCATGTCGAAAGAATATTGCGAAAAAAATACAATCTAAAATTGAAAACTTCGAACAAAGCTCACAATTGAAACCTTATATGCATGACTTATTTGACTGCTATGGGGTGAATATCGAAGAACATAAAGCCGGAAGTTATATTATTACACCCGCGGAACATATGGTCGGGCAGTTTCCAGGTTTAAGCGATGATGGCATGACGGTTACCTTTGATCGACAGGTTGCACTTAGTCATGATGATATGCATTTTCTAAGCTGGGATCATCCGATGGTTATTAATGGCATCGACATGTTATTGACTCATGAGATGGGAAACACTTCGGTTTGCAGTATTAAATCGACGGACTTTCAACCGGGACAATTATTAATTCAAACCGTACATATATTAAACATCGAAGTCCCTGCAGAACATCAGCAGGAAATTTCCAACGATCAGTTACAGTCTTTACCTATTTTAACGACCTTTACTGAAGCCGGTGAAGATATAAGCTTGCAATTCAGGCAACATAAATATAAATCCGTCGATAAAGCCATTGCAAAACAAATTGTACAGCTCAAAGAAAATAGCATTAAAAAATCATTAGAACAAATTAACCGGGATATTGAAGGGAATGCAAGTGAATACTTACAATCTCATTACGCCACAAATTTATTAATACTGGAAAATGAAATAGACCGTTTAACCGCATTGAAAAAGGTTAATCCACAGGTAAGAGATGAGGAAATTGACTTTTTCAGAACACAGTTAAAGGGCTATAACATGGCACTGAATAATCCGCTATGTCGACTTGACTCTATTCGTTTAATGATTACAAACTGAGACTTTTCCAGCGCAAAGGCTGTAGACACTTTCGACATTTATAAACAGCCCTGTTTTTCTGTACTTTATTATGTCGGGTAGTCGATAGCTGATGCGTCATACAGGCGCAGGAATAATTATGTAGCTTCTGACGATGCAATGGTAGCATGCTCACATCATATTGACTGGTGACTTCCGGCTTAACATCAAACAGGCGCATAACCTGTTTCCACTCCTGCCCATGTGGCTTAACCTTTCGTAGCCCATACATGCCGTGAACGACATAATGTGCTACTTCATGAGCAACGGTATTCACCAGATTATCTTCAAAATAACGAGAGAATATTACTTCATTATAGCGAATGTACATTTCATTATGTTTAACCACAAACATGCCAGAAGTGCGCCCCTTTAAGTCAAATTTAACGGCTATATCAGATAACTGCAATGACAATTTTAAATTGGCAAACTGAATATAATGATCGGTTTTATCATAAACCTGCTGTATTTGCCGAGGACTAAGTTTAAATGTATGCATATGCCTTCAGGTTTATGTATATGTTCAAAAATGGACTATATTTAGGATATATATAATATCAGGATATTTATGGATCATCTATTTATTGCGCGCCAACCGATTTATAATCGCAACAAAGGTGTTATGGGTTACGAGTTGCTGTATCGCAGTAATGCTGTGAACCGGGCAAGTATCACAGATGGCGATAAGGCCTCATGTGAGACAATACTCAATTCATTTATGCACATTGGTATAGATAATATTGCGGGCAGTGCTTTCGCTTTCATTAATTTACCCCGTGAATTCATTGTAGATGAAGACTTGACACCCATGTTTAATGAACAAGCGGTGTTAGAAATTCTGGAAGACATTAAGCCTGATGATGAAGTTATTGACGGAATTGTGCGACTTAAAGCCAATGGTTATCGTATTGCATTAGATGATTTTGTTTTAAGGGACGAGTTAATTGCGTTTGTTGAGCTTGCGGATTTCATTAAAATAGATATACATGCATCAACTAAAGAAGAAATTAAAACCCAGTTTAATCTGTTAAAAAAATATAAATCTAAATTGATAGCTGAAAAAGTAGAAACCTATGAACTGTATCAATTTTGCTATGATCTAGGTTTTGATTATTTTCAGGGCTATTTCTTTTGCCACCCAGAAATGCTCAAACAAAAGTCATTGCCCAGCAATAAAATGGTTATTCTAAATCTGATTAAAAAACTTCAAAACCCTGATATTGAGACATCTGACCTAGAGCAGATACTGGTGCAGGATATAACCCTATCCTATAAATTACTTCGTTATATCAACAGTGCAGCATTTGGTTTAAGACGTGAAGTCGATTCAATTAAAGATGCAATTATTTTATTGGGTATTGATAATTTAAAGAACTGGATATCATTAATAATGATGTCAAAAATTATTGAAACCAAGCCAACTGAATTGATTGTTACAGGGATGATTCGAGGAAAAATGTGTGAGCTTCTAGCTGAAAAATATCATCCAGAAGTCAAGCATCAAATGTTCATTATAGGTTTATTCTCAGTCCTGGATGCTTTGATGGATCAGCCATTAATAGATTTACTTGATACGGTAATATTAAGCACAGAAATTAAGCTTGCCCTGTTGGATAAAGTTGGTACACAGGGTGAAATTTATAATTATGTTCTACAGTATGAAAAATGCAACTGGGACGAGCTGATTAAGTCAAATGTTAATTCGACTGAATATATTCAGGCATACCTTACTGCCGTTAACTGGGCGGACCAAAGCATGAAGGCCCTGACCGATGTTTAGTGTCAGGTAATTTTTAAAATTTTTCTTAGATATAAAAACGGCCTCCACTGGCGACAACAATAACCACTAGCCCTATAAACGTATTTATTGCCACTAGCACACGAATTTTAGCCAGTGCCTTCGCCCCTTCAGGCCAGATATTTTCAACAACAGCCGCTTTTAATTGCTTAAATGGCACAAAAAATACATAGCAATAAATTAAAATCATTAATGTACCTAGACCATTCATTATATGTACATAAAATGGCGCATTACCCATTTCATCCCAGCGAGAAAAAACCATAAGATAACCGGTTAATGGTAATACGATTATAGACACCCAGACATAGGGAAAGAAGCGCTTGAAAACACCTACCCAGAGAGAGAGCCTGGCCGGTGGTTCGAGTAATTCCCCCGCTGCAGGGCGTAAAAAGTTATAGGCAAAAAACATACCGCCAACCCAGATGACTGCTGCTATTACATGCAATAAACTATATAAACTTAACATAATTTTGATCTTTTAATATTAGTTATATTAAGAATGAATAATAGCGAAATTTAGTACTCTTGACTATCAATATCATTTAAGCGATACACATCCATATGGGAGCTCTGCAATACTCTTCCGGCAAGTGTTAGCTCTCCGGCGTAACGATGAAATTCACTATTGGTAAATTCAAACTTGTATTTTCGAATTATTTTTAACTGCCCATGTTTATTTTTAGCCAGTTTAATGGAAGATAGATGGACAGTTTCATCTAAAAACTGTACATTATTTTTACGACATATTTTTGCACCAATAATACGCGCGGTTTCATTAACTTTCATTGAATCAAACCAGAAGCCGATAAGTATTGTCATGCATATAATGATGAACAATTCGCTTAAATACATTATTTATTCAGACCCATTACACTGGCAGAACAGATGACTAAATTTAATCGTAAGGACTATATTTACACCCCTCTTTTTTGCGAGGAAAACATCTGGAAATTAGTTGAATCATTATATATGAGTCAGCTGGCAAAACCTATAGATGTTTTGTTTATTATTAATAAAGCTCATACTGTAGCCATTTTAAATCAAAACCAGTCAATTAATACCAATCCTGTTATCTGGGATTATCATGTTATATTACTTGCTCACACCAATAATGAATTAGTTATTTTTGATTTCGATAGTCGCTGTGAGTTTCCTACGCCTGTCGAAATATATTTTAAATTATCTTTTCCATCTATTATTAACATAAATGATAAGCTTCTACCGTATATTAAAAAAATTAAAGCCCAATATTATTTTGAGCATTTTTACTCTGATCGAGCGCATATGAATGGAATCATTAGTAAAAAGGAATTTCCAGCATATGAAATAATTCAGCCTGAAAAATCTATAGAAAAATTACCCCTTACCCAATGTCGAGATATTCTTCTAACAGGTGACTACTCTGAAATTAAATCACCTGACGATTATCTGGAGTCTATTTTGTTAAACTGAATATTAATTACAGATTTTAAGTTTAATCGCTTAAGGTAAAACTATGTATAATCTCCTCAACCGATATAATTGAATTTATTTTTTCGACGCTTTTACCTGCTTGCCAATAATCGATAGCCCCTTCTGAGTTTAGCAATGATCTTTTTAGCGTCCATAAGGATTTTATCGCCAGTATAGTACGCATCATATATTTCATCTTTTTATGGTTCAACATCCAGCGCTCTATCGAATTTGGCTTCAGACCTTTACTTCTGATATACCGGGTATTGATTACTGAAACGGGAACACCCGTTATTCGCTCGGTTAATACAATATCATCTTCTTTCGCGTTGACGATAGCTTGCTTATATGACATATGAGCAGTACATTCATGAGATGCAATAAAACGAGTCCCCATTTGAACCCCGTTATATCCGCTTTTGAGTGCCTCTTGATAAGCGTCAGCATCACCAATACCGCCAGCACATATCAAAGGTAGACCAAATGGTTTCAGTTGATTTAACAGCGCATTATTTTGTTGACTACCGGCATGACCACCAGCCCTGTTATTGACAGCAATTAATCCATCCACGCCCGCATCAATAGCTTTATGCGCCCATTTGGATTCAGTAACATCATGGTAAACATAGGCGCCCGCTTTGTGGGCGGTCTCTACAACCCAATCTGGTTTACCCAGGGATGTTATAAAAAATCTGATGTCTTTTTCGAGTGCAATGTCCAGCCATTGCTGCATACGTTGGTGATATTTTTTTGAACTTTTTTCAATTAATAAATTCATACCAAGCGGTTTAGTGGTTAATGATTTTATATAATCAATGCCTTGCGTAAATTCATATCCGTGAACATAAGTTAATGAGACGGGTTGAATAATTCCGATACCGCCAGCTTCGGATGCAGCGGCTACTAACTCTGGATTACTACAGGGGTACATCGGTCCGCATATAATTGGATGTGCAATTTTAGCCTGTTGAAGAAATATATTTTCACTTGTCATAGCGGATCAACTTTATAACCTAATTTCCATACCACAACTACATTGGCTACCTCATCATTATCTGCATCTTTGATAATTGCAGTAACTGTATGTTCTGTTTCATCGTTAAATATTGGTAATTGTGTTGAGCATTCAGCTGTTAGTTTACCGCGGGCTTTTTTGAGAAAATTAATTTTAATCTGTATCGGAATACCGCGCATGTTTTCTGTAAATAAAGAGATCAGTGCCAGACCACTGGTAAATTCACCCAAATTAGTCAGGGCAATAGCGTGAATTGAATTTAAATGATTACGAATACCCCGGCGATCCTTAAGCTCCATGCGCACAAAGCCCTTACGCATTTCTATAATATTGGCTTTCAATGCACCCGTATATGGGTTTATAAAGGGAATAAGATGATTAAAAACCCAGCGTCCGAATGGATTACCTCCAATGCTTTCCCAATAACGGTATATATCAGTAATTTTCATTTTTATCTCATTTGGTTGAATAAATTCCTTCCATAAGACTCATATTATAGTGATATAATGGTAGCTTACAGTAACTTTTTAACAATTACATGTCTAGAGTAGAATTACCCACATTAAGCTCTGATCTTGCTCGTAAAGATATTTTAAAATTAGCCTCATATCGAATGCCATATGGTAAATATGCTGGACAGTTTTTAATTGATTTACCTGAGCCCTATGTGGTCTGGCTTCACAACAAAGGATTCCCAAAAGGCGAGTTAGGGCGTATGCTTGGTATTACTTATGAGATTAAAGCGAATGGTTTAGAACATCTTTTTATACCATTAATGAAAAACCGTTAAACCGTCATGAATTTTTGTATTCAATTACCTGCAACCCACACCCTGCTTCCATACGTTCTTATCAAGATAAAAAACGAACTTACCAGAAAATAGTATGCTTCAACCTGTCAAATATAATCCACCGGCACATAACAAACTCGAAATACTTTATATTGATGATGACCTTATTGCTCTCAATAAACCAAGTGGCCTGCTTTCCGTTCCTGGGAGAGGTGAGGACAAGCAGGACTGCCTGTTATCGCGACTACAACTTGAGTACCCCCAGGCATTGGTGATTCATCGTCTGGATATGCCTACCTCGGGAATACTGCTTTTTGCATTGAACCTAGAATTGCAAAAACGTATGAGCATGTTATTTGAACAAAAAAAAATACACAAAGAATATATTGCTAAAGTTCATGGTATACCAGTACAAACAACAGGCACTATTGATCAGCCTCTCATTACAGACTGGATCAATCGGCCAAAGCAAAAAATTGATTATAATAATGGTAAACCTTCACAAACTAAATATCGAATGGTAAGTTCAGATAATAACAATAACAGCCTGATACTTTTACAACCCATTACCGGTAGAAGTCATCAGTTACGCGTGCATATGTCCTCATTAGGACATGCTATTTTAGGTGATGACTTATATGGCACAGCTCAAACTCGAAATGCGAGTAAACGCTTACTATTGCATGCGCAAAAAATTAGTTTTATTCACCCGCTAACAAATCATCCAATCACTATAAATTGCAAAGTCAATTTTCAGTAATACGTTAATATGAATCAAGATTCAATTTTATATTATATACACGACCCCATGTGCAGCTGGTGTTACGGTTTTAAACCAGTCCTAGAACGTCTCAAAAATCAATTGAAAGACAATATACAGATAAAATACTGCCTAGGTGGCCTGGCCGAAGATACAGAAATTACCATGCCAGAAAGCATGCAGGCAAGCATACAATCTAACTGGAAAAGAATAGAAGAAACCATTCCCGGTATAACTTTTAATTACAAATTCTGGGAAGTATGCACTCCGAAAAGATCTACCTATTCATCCTGTAGAGCGGTAATCGCAGCAAAAAAACAGCATCAGGATTATGAACATAAGATGATTGATGCGATTCAGCAGGCCTATTATGTTGAGGCCAGAAACCCATCTGAATACAACGTACTTTATCAACTAGCAAATGAAACTGGGTTAAATCAACATCTGTTTATATCAGATATCCATAGCAATGAAGTAAACAATACATTAATGAATCAAATATTGTTTAGTAGAGAAATGGGAGCAGAAAGTCTTCCTTCATTATTTGTTTTTTCAAATAATAAAATTTACCCAATTGTTGTTGATTATAATCATGCGGATATAATGGTTGATCACGTGAAAAGTTGTCTACAGATATGAAAAAGAAGGACATCTGGAACACTTCGTTTTTTTTTAATTCCCCGATTATTAAACAACTAAAATCACTTACAATTTTATTTGAAAAATATGCTGATTGGCCAACGCTGAGTCAATATCAAGCTGTATTCAAGCAAAAAAATATACAAGTAAAACCTGTTGCTCAGTCTGAAGTTATTAAGAGTTTTGAAGAACAATATGAACCAAGAGTTCACTTAAAGCGTGAGCTGCAGACTCGAACAGAAAATTGGCATGACTTTTTCAATGCACTTATCTGGTTGAAGTTTCCAGTCACAAAAAAAATGTTAAATTCACTGCATTATCACCAGGCCAAATTACGAAAAGCCGGCAGTAATCGATCAACACTTGAAAATAGAATCACACAGTTTGATGAGTGCGGAGCAATCATTGTATGTAATGATCAGGTATTATTAGATCTTATTGAAAATCATCAGTGGCATGAGTTATTTATTAATCAAAAACAGCAATTTGGTAGAAGTTTACAATGTGTCGTATTTGGACATGCGATATTCGAAAAGGCCATAAATCCTTATATTGGGATGACTTGTCATTGCATCCTAATTAATGATGCACAGCTGTTAAATGACGTTAATATGGGGAAATTCGAAGCATTAGATAATAAAATCGCGACTTTCTGGAAAAATGCGCATCAGACTGAGGACTTAAAGCTTAAGCCTTTACCCCTACTGGGGGTACCAGGCTACTGGCACTTGCAAAATAGTGAATTTTATAAAAATAGTAAATACTTCCGATAAAACTATTAAAATACAATAAGTTAGGCGTATTAGTTCAACTTGATTATTACGCCTTTTATCAGTTAATTGCTTTATAACTTAATTAGGACTGTTCTTTTGACGCAAATCAACTATAGTCAATATAGGCACATTACCTGACTTCGTGAACCCGTTCACATTAATATAGTAAACAGGGTATTAATATATCGTTCATGGTTGTGTGGCTAAGCCTATAAATGCAATCCATCAAATGTTAAAAGCACGAGCAAGATAATTTCTTGCACATAAGAATGTGCACTAACAATATCTATACCCTCCTGGGTTATGGTGGATTCAAATATCCTCATATGCAATGTTTAGTGTCTATTTCTTTGTTTTTACAACAGAAAACTAGCGGGATATGCACATGAGCGCCTTTGATAACACAGTTAAAATAGCTGCATTAAATCTTGATGATAGAGAGCACATCTCTAAAATCATCAATGATTACGTCAGAGATACTTCAAGCGAAAATGAAGCTTTACGCAGCTCAGCAGCAGGTAAAAATTTCTTCAATCGCGATGATGTTATAAAAGCCCTTTCAAATATTCAGCTCACCTACAAAACAAGATATATCCCAGGCCAGCAGGTCAATATAAATACAGAAGAATTCAGAAAAGCACTACTCAATAGCATGGCTAAGATGAGTAAGGTTAGTATCCCAAAATCGATGAACCAGATTGATGGACGTACAATTGATTTTGTTGAGATGATTTTTGGCGCCTTTCTTAGAGACCATAATGTTTCAGATGTTATTAAGAGCCTCTTACTACGATTACAAATCCCTGTTATTAAAACCTCATTAATCGATAATAATTTTTTCTATGATAACAAGCACCCAGCACGAACATTACTGGATACAGTCGCACATTTAGGCATAGGCATCGAAGAAGAAAACAATACGGTATACCAAACTATTAGTTTAATATTGGATCAGTTACTTCGTAGTTTTGATAAAAACAGTCTTAGCTTTAGAACGGCCCTGTCCTCATTGCAGCGTCTAAAGACAATTGAACATAAGAAGCTTAAGCAGAATGAAGAAGTTACACGGGTACAAATTGTAAAAGAACATGCACGACAGTTAGTTTTATCCGAATTACAATACCATACAATGAGCATTAAACTTGCTAAACCCGTACAGCCATTAATTTTAAATCACTGGTCTACCTATATGTTTGGCTGTTACTTAAAATTTGGCAAATCCAGTTACGAGTGGCAGGAATCAATTGATATTCTGAAAATAATTACTAAATCTTTACGTCCGATTAAAAATCGTGAAGAGTGGATCTCATTAAAGAATAATTACCAGGAAATAGTAAGCACAATACGCAAAAAGCTTGCCACCACCAAACAGAATAAAGAAAAATCATATATTGCGACTTCGAACTTAAAGAAACACTATAGCAGCCTGATTAGTAACTCTTCTTTTTTTGAAGACAAGGTATTAATCGAAGAAAACAATATTCCATTGAAAGATTCGATTTTTGCCGATAAAAGTCAGGACAAGCCGAGTCCTGTTGAAACCGAAGAAAAAAACTCAAAAGACATAATTGCTGATTTACCTGAGTATGTTAAATCAGGGGTCTGGTTTAAAATATATACCGGTGAGACCACACCTCCTCGTCGCCTTAAGCTTTCACTCATTACCCAAGAGAATGCCAAGCTGATTTTTGTCGATAGAAAAGGTAATATGGTAATTGAAAAAGATGCAAATGAGTTTAGTATTGAACTACTCAATGAACAATCCCATTTACTTGCTGATCACTCTGTATTTGATCACGCTTTAAGCCAGGTTATTTCACATATATCAAACAACAGCCATTAATAGTGGCTAAACCGCATAATAAAAAAGGACAAGTATCAGCAATTTTTTAAAGACCCGTTAAGGGTCTTTTTTTATGCTTATCTTTTTTACACTCCCCAGTGTTCGGTTGCTATCCCCTGCCCCAGGTCAGCTTCAATTAAACGACTTCTTACTTCAAGTAGTTTCTTAATCAATGCTGGCTCACACTTTTCATATGCTTTGGCATCCGGTACTCGTTTAACTACAACCCCTAACAATTCGGTAATGGCATTACCAATTGAGTTTTGACTTATCGTTACAATTAAATCACCTTTATCATTACGATAAATAAGTTGCTTAAAGGCGGGTTGCCAGCGAATTGAATTTGAGTATTTTGGGTCCTGTATGCAATGCTCCCGAACTTTCTTTGCCGCACCCAGAAAATCATTATTAAATAATAATATCGATTCAATATGCTTTGCGAAATAAGCATCTTTTGGTACTGGCGAGTTACGCGAAGAAACCTGTGAGAAAAAAGCTCGATAAAAATCAATAAAACCTTTTAATATTTCATCATACTCCATCCAAAAACGAATATCTTTTAAGGCTTCAACCCCCCCCTGTATTTTCCAACTCGGTAAACCCTGAGGATATCCGGTAAGTTTAAACATGGATTCATCATTACTTACGGGAGTTAATATTTCAAGGTCAAGCACAGACAGGAATTTACGAAAAACATCATGCATGTATGATTGAAATAAACTGTGCTGGCCACCATCAGTTAAATTTGGGTTGGCAGGATCTGCAAGCTCCGCACTTTCAAGTTGTTTTTTGTCGAACACAATAAAATGATTGTGCAACATACGAATACTAGGAACACCCGGTGATGTTAGTGGCCATGTAGCATCAAGGCTTGCCTCTCCTGCTAGCACAAGATATTTTTCGGGATCAGGAAACTTCTCAAGCATATACTCAATCAATATGAGGTTCATTCTGTTCCAGTCATGTTTTACATTCTCTGGCACCTGAGTTCTTCTGACGGGTCTACCAAGTGGGTTTAGTACTGATTTAGAGGTATTATAAATTATTGAGGTATCGAATATATTTGAATGCCCCAGGGCTTTTCTATAAAGTAATAGACCTTCCGGGTTTTCTAATAGACCATTGTTGTTTGTTAAATCATTTAGGTTTTCTGTACTATTAAAAAATTCATTAGGTGCCATGCCTTCTGGCACATCAAGTGGAATGGGACGAAAAGGTGTAATTATTTGACGTGGACCGGATTGCATCAAAACTTCCTATGAATCATTTTCCCGTAAAAGAGTATTTTGTGAATATAAGCTCTTTAAATATAGCATGCTGAAAAACCAAGACAAATTCAGTATTTTTAATAACCCTATAATTTAAATTATCTTCATATATACATATATTCAATAAGATAAACCTGCTTTAAGTCACACCAAAAAAGGATTATTCTGTCTTTCTTCGCCAATTGTTGATTCAGGTCCATGCCCTGGAATAAAACGATAGTCATCACTTAAAGATAATAGCTTGTTTTTAATTGAAGCAATTAACTGTTGCTGGTTGCCACGCGGGAAATCAGTACGACCGATAGAGTGCTTAAAGATAACATCACCCACCCACAACAGTTTTTGCTTATCATGCTTTAAAACAATATGTCCTGGGGTATGACCTGGAGCGTAAATAACTGAAAATTTTTCATGGCCAAGCTTTAATTCTTCACCTTCGTTTAACCATTTATCCGGCAAAAAACTCTCTACTGCAGAAAACCCAAACATTTGAATTTGCTGAGGTATCGCATTTATTAAGAATTCATCATCTTTATGAGGCCCGATAACGGGTAAATTGAACTGTTTTATTAATTCTGCTGTTCCACCAATATGATCAAGATGCCCATGGGTTAGCCAAATCGCTTTAAGATTTACCTTATTTTCTTTTAACGCAGTGATTAATAATTCTACGTCCCCACCCGGATCAATGATTACCGCTTCGTTTGTTTCGTCACACCACACCAGAGAGCAATTTTGCTTAAAACTGGTGACTGGGATAAGCTGGTATTGCAGCATGAGTTACATACCATTACCAAATTTATCAGTATCTGTAACACCGCTATCGCGTACCTGCTTTAATGCAATCGTATATTGTTTCAGAATATTAAGTGACCAGATTATGCGCTCTCTAAAATAACTATCAGCAGATTCATTATTATCTTCTGGGTTTTCATTTAAAACTTTTTCAACATTACGAATAATCATCTGCTCTGGAATATAACATAGGCGACTATTTTTATAACTACTCATACGTAACTCAGCTACGGGATAAGCACCACCATCAGCGGATGAAATGGATACAATTTTAGCAGGTTTATTACCAAACTCATTTCGTCCAAAGATAAGGAAAAAGTTTTTCAATCCTGCAGGAACCTGCCCGTGCCATTCTGGCGTTATTACAACAAAGCCATCACTATCAGAAAGATTTTTTCTATATGGGGCTAATAATGTATTCCATTTTTCATCGTCATTCCAGATGCCTTCATCCCATAAAGGCAGTGGGTTATTAGCGAGATCAATAATAGGTGCTTCATCACAAATTCCATCTAGCATTACTTTTTGATAGTGCCTGGCGACTTTTGAGCTTTGAGAATTTTCTCGATGACTTCCACAGATAATTGTTATTTTCATATTCTTTCTCTTTATATTTTACGTTAATTGAATATTAAAGACGTCATTAGTCTGAGTAATATTTATTAAAGATAATTGATTGTTTCTTTTCATTAAATAAGCTGACATAACTTCTGCAAGATTTTTATCATTCATTTGCAGAGCATGAAATAATTGTACGGCGACATATTGTAACTTCTGAAAATCGCTTGGATTTTCTACAGAATCATCACCAAGCTTTATGCCTGTCTGCATATCTTTGTCCATTTCGTCTAAAAAACGTCTTAAACGAGCCGGGGCAGCTTTATCAGTATAAGTATAGATTATCTGCTTATTTAGCATGACTTTAAAGCTGTTTTTCATGGGGTTATATTAGTACTAAGCTTTAATTATCGATGAATTCGATAAATGCATTCAGTTAAATAATCCAGGCCTCTTTGCTTAAATTTTTGATGGTCTTCAAGCACATCATTACAGTCGAGTAACTCTACATTGAAGGCGGGTTGAAATAAATTTAGCACTTCATCCTGTTTAACAGAGAATGGAGGACCTGCCATTTTTGACTGGTTGTATTCTAGTGTGACTAATAAAATTTTTACATTTTGTGGCAATATTTCAGTGAGTAATCTGACATAACTTTGACGCATGACTTCTGGTAACGCTATCAATGATGCACGATCATATACCGCAGCAACCTGATTAAGGTCACTGGATGTTAATGCAAAAAAATCACCCTGTAGCAGCCTTATATTTTCAGCCAGATATAATTTGAAGGGACCTTGTTCAGTTATATTTGCCTGAATATTCTGACCATCAAAAAACTCGTTAATTGCCTGATCACTACATTCAATACCGAGAACAGAATACTGATTTTCAGCCAGCCAGGCCATATCAAGGCTTTTTCCGCAGAGCGGTATAAATACCTGTGAACCTGGTTGCATATTTAATGTTGACCAGAATTGCACTAAGCAGGGATTGATCATGGGTAGATGAAAGGCTGTTTGATTTTGCTGCCAGCGCTGTTCCCAGAATTCGATTTCCATTTGTCGCCTTTTTCGATTTTAAACAGTTTAGTTGTACACGTTAACATTTTTTGTTTTGCATAAAAATACCCCGCCGAGTCTTTAAAAGATCAGGCGGGGTAAATATTCAAATGCTTATTATGCTACAGGCTTAAATCCTGCTGGTTTTTCTCAATTGTTTTAATACTGATGCCTTTTACATTTTGAAGATCTTTAATATTTGTAAACGGACCATTTTTTTTTCGATAGTCGACAATCGCCTGCGCCTTAACTTCCCCGACACCTTTTAGCTCTGCCGCTAATGTGCTTGCATCAGCACTGTTAATATTAACCTGCCCTGCCCATACCAGCCCCATAGGTGCAGCACAAAACAACATCACGCTCAAAATAACAATTTTCATTTTTCTCATTTGTAGACTCCTTGTTTTTATCCAAAATTGGATAGGAGCGCACACACTAATATAGACTATAGATAAATGGCAACTAGGAAATTTCAGAATTGATACTACGTAGCACATCAAGCGGATTACTGGATTGAGTCACAGGCCGACCAATAACCAGGTAATCAGAACCGGCATCAAGTGCCTCAGCAGGCGTCATTATACGACGCTGGTCATCTGCATTGCTACCAACGGGTCGAATTCCCGGTGATACTAACAAGAAGTCGTCTGTTAGGTTTTTGCGCATCTCAGGGGCTTCCTGGGCTGAACATACCACCCCGTCCAGCCCAGATGTACTTGCCAGTTGTGCGAGTTTAATCGCCTGCTCTGCAGGAGTATTAGTAATTCCCATTTCGGATAAATCTTCCTGGGACATACTGGTGAGCACAGTCACGGCGATAAGATGGGGTTTGTTCTGATGGTTCGCCAGGGCATTTGCTGCGGCCTCCATCATTCTACTGCCCCCACTGGCATGAACATTAAGCATCCAGACACCTAAATCCGCCGCGGCTTCGCAGGCTTTAGCAACCGTATTGGGTATATCATGGTATTTAAGGTCGAGAAACACCTCAAAACCTTTCGTCTGTATTTTGTCAACAAATGCAGGGCCAAATCGAGTAAACATTTCCTTTCCCACTTTGAGACGACACTCAGCGGGTTTAAGCTGCTCAATTAAGGTAATTGCCTGGGATTCAGTTGGATAATCAAGCGCTACTATTACTTTGGGGTCAGACATATTCAGCCTTTTGTTTAAATCATTAATCTAGTGTGGGAGCCATACTACTCCAACTTTGACACGAGGGGCATAGCCATACATGGGTATTGGCTGAATAACCACAATGCTTGCACTGGAAGTCGTGGTTTTTATCTGTAATTGCGCTTACCACCGAGGGCAATAAGTTTTCACGACGATCAATTTCCGGGCTCTGCAGCTGCAATAAAATATTTAAACTGCTTAATGTTGGGTGTTTATGCACCGCATCTGATAAAAACTGTAAGGCCTCCTGTTTGCCGTACAATTCTTCTATCAGACTGGTCAATACAGGTACTAAATATATTTCTTTATATTTTTTATCCAGTCCACGTAAAAAAGTCAGGGCTTTGGGTAGATTCGAAATATTGCGATAGCATAAAATCAGACGATCAACCACCAGTGGTATTAACAGGATATTTTGAACCTCTACCTGGCGTAAAAAACGAATCGCTTTCTGGTAGCGTCCTCGATTTATTGCCAGGTCAGCCAATAGAATTGATGCGCGTACACAGTCCTTATCCGTTGTAAGCGCCTGGGTCGCCAGAGTTTCGGCTTCTTTTAAATCGTTTTGTTGCAGTACCTTCAGGCTTAATTCGCAGTAGTAGTGTGCGGTTATACGAGCCAGCTTAACATCACCGCGGCTCTGGAAACGCCGTGCAATATTAATCGCGTTTTCCCACTCTTGTTCCTGTTGGTATATATTCATTAAACACTGTTGTGCTTCATGGGTGTAATCGTCACTTTCTAAAACCTCTATAAACAGTGCTTCAGCTCTATCGAGCCAGCCCGCCTGTAAGTAATCCTTTGCGAGTGCAAACAACACAGAGCCTTTATACTCTAACGGTAGCGAAGGTCGTGCGAGAAGATTCTGGTGCAGTTTTATGGCCTTATCGATTTCACCTTTGCGCCGAAATAATGCACCCAGTGCCAGACTGGTATCAATGGTTTCCCAGTCGGTCTCAACTAACTGGATAAATACATCTAGAGCTTTGTCCTGCTCATCATTTAATAAATAATTAAGCCCCTGGAAATAGTCATTAGAAAAACGCAGCTGCCTTTTCTGCTTTTTAAAACGCCGACGCGCCAGAAATATACCGAGTATAAAACCTAATACAGGTAAGAGGTAGATCATCCATTGAGAGACAAATTTTATATCCAGAATTTCAGTCATTTATTTATTTTTTAGATTCATTTAAAACCTCTGAAATACCCTGTAATGTTTCTTTTTTATGTTTTAGCCTTAAATATTTTTTCTTTTGACTAAACAACGCCATGACATTAAATATAAAGCCAATCAATACTCCTAAGAGCAGTGTAATTAGCAGAATGACCGCCATGGGTAAATCAACTTGCATAACAAAAAGATCAAGGGAGACTGGCTGTGCATTTTTAAAAGTAAATGCAGCGATGAGAATAATAAGTGGAATCGATACAAGCAGGCTGATAAATCGTATCATTTTAATTGGGCTATGGTTGAAACAATAATATACAAAACAGGTTTATTGATTCGTTCAATTGAAAATCAGCTAGTGCTGAAGAAAGCAGAAATTAACTACTTTTAAGCGTTTCGTTTACTCGTTCGCGAAGTTCTTTTCCCGGTTTGAAATGGGGTACATACTTGCCAGGTAAGGAAACCGCATCACCTGTTTTAGGATTACGTCCAGCTCTAGGGGGCCTGAAATGCAAACTGAAACTGCCAAAACCGCGTATTTCGATTCGATCACCGGTGGCCAGAGCTTCTGACATCTGTTCTAACAGGCTTTTAACGGCTAACTCCACATCTTTATAGGCCAGATGATTTTGCTTGCGTGCCATTAGCTCTATAAGCTCAGATTTCATCATTGATCTTGATACAACTTCGCCCGACATAGGATGCTCCCGTTAATACAGATAAGGGCCATCCATGGCCCAACTGTAATTTATTGTTAATATCTCGAAAGATTAACTAAAAGTATCTACATCCGCCTGATTTATCAAGCTTTTTTTCAGATAATTTTCGATTTAATTAGATATTAACTATTTTTAGCATCCATTTGCTCTTTTAGCAAGTCGCCAAGTGTAGTTGATGCGGGCTCTGCATCTGAAGAGTACTCTTTGATTGCTGCTGCTTCTTCATCCGCATCCATCGCCTTAATAGATAAGGTAATTGTACGTGTCTTGCGATCAACGCCCAGGAACTTGGCTTCAATTTCTTCACCCACTTTGAGGACAGTACGCGCATCTTCAACACGGTCACGAGACAGCTCAGAAGCACGTAAAGTACCCTCTACACCATCGCCTAAATCAACGATAGCGGCTTTGGCATCAACTTCAGTGATGGTACCCTTAACCAGTGCGCCCTTACCATTAGCGGCTACAAAGTTAGAGAACGGATCCTGTTCCATCTGCTTAACGCCCAGAGAAATACGCTCACGCTCAGGATCAATCGACAGTACAACCGCTTCCAGCTCATCGCCTTTTGCATAGTTCTGAACCAGGTCTTCACCAGTAGAATCCCATGATAGGTCAGACAGGTGAACCAGGCCATCAATGCCGCCGTCAAGGCCAACGAAGATACCAAAATCAGTGATTGATTTGATCTTACCGCTAACTTTGTCACCCTTGTTGCGTGTTGCACCGAATTCATCCCATGGGTTAGCAATACACTGCTTCATACCCAGAGAAATACGACGACGTTCTTCATCGATATCCAGGATCATTACTTCAACTTCGTCACCCAGCGCTACAACTTTAGCAGGGTTAACGTTCTTGTTAGTCCAGTCCATTTCAGACACGTGAACCAGGCCTTCAACGCCATCTTCAATTTCAACAAAACAACCGTAATCCGTGATATTGCTGATTTTGCCCTGTAGACGTGAACCTTCAGGGTAACGCTTGGCAATCGCTGCCCATGGATCTTCACCCAGCTGCTTAAGGCCAAGAGAAACACGGTTACGATCTTTATCAAACTTAAGAACCACAACTTCAATTTCAGAGCCCACTTCAACAACTTCAGAAGGATGCTTAACGCGCTTCCAAGCCATATCTGTGATGTGTAACAGACCGTCGATGCCACCCAGATCAAGGAATGCGCCGTAGTCAGTCAGGTTCTTAACGATACCCTTAACAGACTTGCCTTCTTCCAGGCTACCCAGCAGCTCTTCACGCTCTGCCGAGTACTCAGACTCAACGACAGCACGACGAGAAACAACCACGTTATTACGTTTCTGGTCTAATTTGATAACTTTAAATTCTAGCTCTTTACCTTCCAGGTAAGAGGTGTCTCGTACGGGACGAACATCAACGAGTGAACCCGGTAAGAATGCGCGTATGTCGCCAAGCTCAACGGTGAAGCCACCCTTAACCTTACCCGTGATAATACCGGTAATAATTTCTTCTGCATCGTGTGCAGCTTCCAGAACAATCCAGGCTTTTGCGCGTTTCGCTTTGTCGCGAGATAAGCGGGTTTCACCCCAGCCATCTTCTACCGCTTCAAGTACAACTTCGACTTCGTCGCCAACCTTAACTTCGATCTCGCCGTTGCTTAAAAATTGTGATTCAGGGATAACGCCTTCAGATTTAAGGCCTGCTGCTACGGTTACATAACCGTTAGAAATATCGACAATAGTACCGTTAACAATGGTACCTGCGTTCATTTCGGTTTCTTGCAAGCTTTGTTCAAAGAGTTCTGCAAATGATTCAGACATAATAATTTCCAATAGATAACTGCTGGCTGGTGGAATGCAGCCTAAGTAGCGGGCTGCGCAGCGAACAGGGTTAGAGTTAAATTTCGCTTAATTTCAATGTTGAATTTAAGCACCTGTGAGTAAGATTTTTTACTTCCCCCTTAGAAAAAGGGGGACTGAGGGGGATTTAAAATTGAGACTGAAATCTCCCCCAGCCCCTCTTTTACTAAGAGGGGAGCTTAATGCGTTGTTTCGCCAAAGTTAAAACCATCTGGGTAACCTCATCGATATCCATTTCTGTGGTATCGATGTGAATAGCATCCTCAGCGGGTTTTAATGGCGACACAGCGCGATTTGCATCTTGCTCGTCCCGTAATTTCAAGTCGTTTACGAGGGCGGCGATATTAGCATTAATCCCCTTTTCTTTCAACTGCTTATAACGCCGTTCGGCGCGTATTTCTGCGGAAGCGGTCATAAAAATTTTAAGGGTGGCTTCGGGGAAAATGGTAGTGCCCATATCCCGTCCATCCGCCACCAGGCCGGGCGCTTCTGAAAAGCTGCGCTGACGGGCTAGAAGCGCATCTCGCACCTTCACAATGGCGGCAACTTTTGAAGCCCGCATACCGATGTCTTCTTTACGGATCGCTTCGGTGACATCTTCATCTCTTAAAAGAATTTGCAAACCTGACGTACCGGGTATGAACTCAACCGGTAAATTGAGAGCGAGTTCAGCAATTTTTGATTCCTCTGACAAATCGATTTCATCGTCCAGTGATGCAAGTGCCGTTAGACGATAGAGTGAACCACTATCAAGAATATGAAAGCCCAGTTCAGTTGCAACATTCTGGGCAATAGTGCCCTTACCTGCTCCGCTGGGACCATCAATGGTGATTACAGGTATGATTTTGGATGTCATTATAAGATTTTCCATCAACTAATTTTTCGGGGTGTGCCTGAACGTTGTATTACTTTGCTATTGATACACTGATTCCGGCTTTATTCGCCAACCCTACAAAATCCGGAAAAGAGGTATTCACATTCTCACAGTCTTCTATAATGATATCCGACTCGGCACGCAACGCCGCCATGGTAAATGCCATGGCGATTCGATGATCATCTCGGCTATGCACTTTACCACCCTGTATTGATCCACCGCTGATAATCATGCCATCCGGTGTAGCTTCACAGTCAACACCGATGGCCTGTAAACCCTCTGCCATAACCTGTATCCGGTCTGATTCTTTTACCCGTAACTCTTCTGCACCGGTAACCACCGTTTTACCGACTGCACAGGCCGCAGCAACAAATAACACAGGGAATTCATCAATCGCCAGTGGCACCAGGTTTTCGGGTACATTGATACCTTTTAGTGGGCTACTTTTTACGCGAATATCTGCAACCGGTTCGCCACCCACAGTGCGCTCATTAAATAGCTCAATATTGGCCCCCATGAGTTTTAAAATATCAATAATCCCAGTACGTGTTGGATTAACCCCCACATGCTGCAGCGTAATATCGGCTTTTTCAGCAATGCTCGCACCCACCATAAAGAAAGCAGCAGATGAAATATCGGCGGGTACATCAATATTGCAAGCGGTTAATCGTCCCCCGCCCTGCAGGCACATACGATTACCCTCAGTCTCAACCTTATACCCAAAGGCATTTAACATTCTTTCTGTGTGGTCACGGGTAATGGCCGGTTCCGTTACACAGGTTTTACCCTGTGCGTACATGCCAGCTAATAATAGACAGCTTTTCACCTGGGCACTGGCCATGGGAAGTTGGTAATCGATACCGTTAATATCCGAGCCTCCATGGATACGCAGTGGTGGCTTGCCACCCTCCTCAGTATCAACTTTGGCACCCATTAACGCGAGGGGTTCAGTCACCCGCTTCATGGGCCTTTTCGACAGTGATCTGTCACCGCTGAGCACAACATCAAACGCCTGTCCGGACAGTAAACCCGACATTAAGCGAATAGAAGTACCTGAGTTGCCCAGGTCAATAACGCCTGACGGTTGTTTTAATCCATCAATACCGACCCCATGAATGGTGACTTCACCATTTGCATCAGGACCGTCAATCTCAACCCCCATGGCCCGGAAAGCTTTAAGTGTATTCAGGCTATCTTCGCCCTGTAAAAAACCGGTTACACGGGTCGTTCCGTCGGCAATAGCCCCAAACATAATGGATCTGTGTGAAATGGACTTATCGCCGGGTACACGAAATTCACCGTTAAGCTGGCCGCCGGGTTTTACGAGGTAATCAATTTGAGACATAACACTCTACTGGTTTAGGTTATCAATAAAAATTGGCACCGCATTATATAAGAAATTCGGATTTGCGGGTATTAGTTAAATTCAAATGCATGTTTTTTTAATTGAACAAAATGCGTGTAAACAAAAAAGGCCGCAAAAAATGCGACCTCTCCTGAACTGAATACACAGGCTTTATTTTATATTTTACCCAGGTACTTTTCTACAACCTTAGCGGGTAGAGGGATATAGCCATCTTTGATAACCACTTCCTGACCCTGTTGAGAAAGAATCATTTTTAGAAACTCCTTATCCAACGGTGCCAGGTCCTTATTCGGATGCTTGTTTACATAAACATAAAGAAAGCGAGATAAAGGATAGCTACCCGCAACCGCGTTATCCGGAGTTGCATCAACAAAGTCGCCAGAAACTTTCTTTCTTAATGGTACAGCGCGTACACCAGAGGTTTTGTAACCGATACCTGAGTAACCAATACCATTAACAGACGTACTCACTGACTGTACCACAGACGCTGAGCCGGGCTGCTCATTAACGTTGTTTTTATAGTCCCCTTTACATAAGGCTTTTTTCTTAAAGTAACCATAAGTACCTGAAACTGAATTACGACCGTACATTTGAATATCACGGTTTTTCCAGTTACCGGTCATACCCAGATCACCCCATTTAGTGAAGCTTTTATCAGCACCGCATTTACGGGTTGAGGAGAAAATCGCATCAACATCAGAAATATTCATGCCTTTAACCGGGTTATCTTTATTTACGTATACTGCCAGTGCATCAATCGCAACAGGAATAGCGGTAGGCTTATATCCGTAACGATCTTCAAAAGCCGCAATCTCTTTAGATTTCATTTTACGGCTCATAGGACCAAAATTAGAAGTCGCTTCAGTGAGCGCTGGGGGTGCTGTAGAAGAACCCGCCGCCTGAATCTGAATATTAACATTTGGGTAAGCACGTTTGAACGACTCTGCCCATAATGTCATTAAGTTAGCCAGGGTATCAGAACCAACACTGGATAAGTTTCCTGAAATACCACTAATGGGTTTGTATTCACCAATGGCTTTATCAACAGAAACAGCATTTGCCAGGCCTGAAGCGAGTAAGCTAACACTTAAGGCCGTAGTTGCCAGTACGGTTGAAAATTTATTTAGTTTCATTACGATTAACTCCGAATTAAGTAAGTGTGAACATTTTGTATGAATAATGTGAATGTAAAATGACGGCTTTATTACAGTTTTATGAACATTATCAGCGTGATTATTTAGCCGGAAAATAACAACTAAACAGACTGCCAACATCTGGCTGACTGGTTATTTGCAACACCGCCCCATGGCGATCAAGAATTTGCTTTACAATGGCAAGTCCCAGTCCCGTCCCCCCATTCTCACGGGAACGTCCTTCATCTACGCGATAAAAGCGCTCCGTTAATCTTGAAATATGCTCATGGGAGATACCCTTGCCGTTATCTTTCACATGAATATAACTACCCGTTTCATCTATAGAAGTTGATAACTGAATTTCACCGCCCGCTGGTGTGTAACGAACTGCATTTGTTAACAAGTTAGATACTGCAGTACGAATTTCTTCGTATCGACCCTTAATTTTTATAGGAGTGAATGTATATTGTATTTTATGTTTCGAATGATCAAATGCCAGTGCTTCATTATAAACTTCATTTAACAAAGTATCGATATCAATTTCTTCATTTACATCAACTGAGACTGAGGTTTCAAGTTTAGCGAGTTCAATCAGTTCCTTAATAATATTTTCCATTCGTAATGTTTGTTGCTGTATCTTTTCAATCGGAAACTTATTCGATTCATTAGAACTTTTTTGAAGTAGTTCTATATACCCCGTCATCACGGTAATAGGTGTGCGCAACTCATGGGATGCATTTGAGATAAAATCCCGACGCATATCATCTAAACGGCTTCTTTGTGTTATGTCTCTTGCACTTAATAAATACTGGCCTCTACCGTAACTCGTAATATTTAATGACAACTTTTTATTCTGCATAATAAATTCAAGCGGCTTATCAAACTCTTTTGCCGTTAAATACTTAATAAATTCTGGTTGCCGAATTAAATTATCGACACGTTGCCCCACATCCAGACCTGAACGAAAACCAAAAAGATTCTTTGACGCTGGATTAAACCACTCAATTTCATTACTAGAGTTTAAAACGATAGTTGCATAGGGCAATGCTCTAGTTGACTTTTGAAATCGTTTAAGCACTTTGGTCAATTTTTTTCGAGATTTATTCTGGCGCCTATGTAAATCATGCAACCTAAAAAAGGCTTCATCCCACACACCTAATGCTTCAGGTGTGTGTTTACCGGGTTTATTTAACCATCCAATGAGGCGATTGAGGTTGTAAAAATGCCAGAAAATATAAGCCATTAAGGTGACCAATAAAGCGGGCACTGCGACACCCAGCATTGCACCTAGTGTTAGCATAAATAAAAGCCAGGCCGCTAGCAAAAAAAATTCGCGCTTTATTGTTGCTGTAATTTTCAACGAAGAACTCACACTTAAACCTGACGAGAAAAACGATACCCACTACCGTGAACGGTTTGCAATAAAGAATCCAGCTCAAACGGTTTAAGTTGTTTGCGTAGCCTTCTGACATGCACATCAACAGTGCGCTCTTCAACATACACCTGTTCACCCCATACCTGATCCAGTAACTGGGCACGTGAAAACACCCTGTCAGTATGACCCATAAAATAATGCAGTAAACGAAATTCAGTCGGTGATAAATTTAAAGATGTATCTTTTATTTTCACACGATGACTCACTGGATCAATAAACAAATCACCAATTTGAATAGGTTGTTCATCGGGCATTGAGCGACGTAAGATTGCCTGTATTCTTGAATTAAGTTCTCGTACGGAAAATGGCTTGGTAACATAATCGTCCGCACCCACATCCAGGCCCAGTATTCTATCTTCTTCCTCAACTTTTGCCGTAACCATTATTACCGGCAACTTTGAATGATATTTTCTAATACGATGCAGTAAATCTATACCGCTATTATCAGGTAGCATCCAGTCTAGCAACACCAGGTCAATCGCTTTTGACTCAATCAATTCCCAGCCTTCTTTAACAGTAAAAGCAGAGTGCATTTCGTAACCCTCCTGCTTTAAAGAAAAGTCTAACATTTCCTGAATGCCAACATCATCTTCAACAACTAATAACTTCGCATGCTTCATAACAGGTTAATTTCCTTTTGAAATAAACCAATCGTTTGAAATGATCAAACAATCAGATCATGACATTATATTTTTTTCTATTTCATTCAAATCAAGATGACGAACGTCTTTTCCTTTAACCAGATATATTACGTATTCGCCAATATTTTTCGCGTGATCGCCAATACGCTCCAGCGCGCGAGCCGCCCATAAAACATCCAGCACTTCAGATATGCACCTCGGGTCTTCCATCATGTAAGTAATTAATAAACGCATTAGTCCCTGGTACTCTTCGTCGGCTTTTTCATCATCTCGTACAACTTTAATCGCTGCATCCACATCCTGTCGAGCATAAGCATCCAGTACATCATGCACCATTTTATGAACAAGATCGCCTAAATGACGAATACCTGCATAACGACTATTAAAGCCGGCATCTTCTTCAGATAGATGCAATGCCAGTTTTGCAATTTTTTCTGCTTCATCACCTATACGTTCCAGGTCGGTTATGGTTTTTATCACCGCAACGACCATTCTTAAATCAGAGGCTGCTGGCTGACGACGGGCTAATATTTGAGTACAGGCTTCATCGATTGTGACCTCTAAAGCATTCACTTTATGATCACGTAAGATTATCTTCTCAGCATCAACCGCATTAACGCTTTGTAAAGCATCTATTGCGCCGGAAATCTGTTGCTCCACTAATCCACCCATCTTTAAAACCATATTTCGAAGATTTTCCATCTCCTGGTCAAATTTATGTGAAATATGCTGACTTGAATTATTGTTATCCATACTTATGCCTCAATTATTTAACCGTATCGGCCAGTGATGTAGTCTTCAGTTTGCTTTTTAACTGGGTTAGTAAAAATCTTGTTGGTATTACCAAACTCGATCATTTCTCCCATATACATAAAAGCCGTTTCATCAGACACACGCGCGGCCTGTTGCATGTTATGGGTCACTATTAAAATAGTGTATTTTGATTTTAAATCAGATATTAACTCTTCAATTTTTAATGTTGAAATAGGATCAAGAGCGGATGCGGGTTCATCGAGCAATAATATTTCAGGTTCTATTGCAATCGCGCGAGCAATCACCAGTCGTTGCTGCTGTCCACCTGACATACCCAATGCACTTTCATCGAGACGATCTTTCACTTCATCCCATAATGCTGCACCTTTTAAAGCCCACTCAACTTTTTCTTCTAAAAGCCTGCGTTTTTTTAAACCCTGTAAGCGAAGCCCATAGGCAACATTTTCAAATATACTCATAGGAAATGGGTTAGGTTTTTGAAAAACCATACCGACACGTTGTCGCAAAGAAGTTACATCAATATCCGGAGCATAGATATTTTGATTATCCAGGATAATTTCACCTTCAACTCGTACACTATCAACCAGATCATTCATACGATTAAAACAGCGCAATAAAGTGGATTTACCACAGCCACTGGGTCCGATAAATGCGGTCACTTTATTCTTTTTTAACTGAAAACTAATATTCTGTAAGGCCTGGGACTCACCGTAATAAAGATTCAGATTTTTTACATCCATGCAAACATCTGCGTCTTCACTTTCTGTTTGTTTCTGAAAGAGACTGTTATCTATATTTGTTGCTATTGCTTCGCTCATATCTTTATGTCCGCTTTATACGTCTACTATACTCTAAGCTGTTCGAATTTGATTCTGAATCAGTCAAAATTTAATTATCCAGTGCCCTGTATTTTTCACGTAACTTATTTCGTAAGTTAATTGCTGTTAAATTTAATCCGACGATGACAACAACCAGTAAAAATGAAGTTGCATATACCAGAGGCCTGGCTGCTTCTACATTCGGGCTTTGAAAACCTACATCATAAATATGAAAGCCTAAATGCATAAACTTTCTATCAAGATGCAAAAAAGGAAAGTTCCCGTCGAGAGGCAAACTGGGTGCGAGTTTAACCACGCCCACCAGCATTAAGGGAGCTACTTCACCTGCTGCACGTGCAACTGCTAAAATCAGTCCGGTCATAATCGCTGGGCTTGCCATGGGCAATACTACGCGCCACAGGGTTTCTGCTTTTGTTGCTCCTAAACCTAAACTGCCTTCACGTAAACTTCTGGGTATTCTTGACAGGCCTTCTTCTGTCGCAACGATAACAACAGGTAAGGTTAATAAGGCCAGTGTTAGTGAAGACCATAACAAACCCGGCGTTCCAAATGTGGGTGCAGGTTGCGCCTCCGGGTAAAATAAATCATCAATGTGTCCCCCGAGAAAATATACAAAAAAACCTAAGCCAAATACACCATAAACAATAGACGGCACACCAGCCAGATTATTTACCGCAATTCGAATAATACGAATGATAGCCCCCTGTTTTGCATACTCACGCAAATAGACAGCGGCAATAACACCAAATGGGGTTACCAGGATTGCCATTAATATAACCATCAAAACGGTACCAAAGATGGCCGGAAAAATGCCACCCTCGGTATTGGCCTCTCTTGGATCTTCAGAAATAAAGCTCCATAAAGAATGGATATAAAATCTTAGTTTTTCAACGACTGAAAACTGATTTGGTTGCCAGGCCTTTACAATTTTCTCAAGCGGGATCGTCACCTGCTTGCCGTCCATTACCGTGGCTCGAATAGAATCACGGTTTATTGCTTTATAAAGTGACTGGGTTTGTTCTAATAAAGCGTTATATTCAAGCTTAAGCGCTTTACGATCGGCATTGATCGCATTTAACGCTTTGTCAGTTAACTTGTTATCTAGCTGTAAACGCTTCTCTTTAAGTCTCAAGCGCTCTAATTTATAGTTAATCGCACCAATTTTTACCTGTTCAAGCTCTAAAATCTGTTCACGAAGCTCTATTGTTCGTTCTAATCGCCGCTCAAATTCTGACCATACATTTTCTGTACTGGATACCTGTTTATCCTTTTCATAAACAGCATCTAAATAGCCGTAAAAGTTACCCCATTCAATCCTTTCCAGTGCCATAATATTTTCAGGCTGGTGTATTTTTTGAAGGTCGATATCATACAGCCATCTAAAATCACTTCCCAAAAGATCTCGGTTACCCGTTTTAACCAGGTAACGAGTAATATTGCCCTGTTGGTCATCAATAGCTACATTGTGTACAGTATCAGCCGGTACTGTTTCTGTTTCGATGATTTCTGCAATAACGGTTAATGTGTTATCAGCATTCTTATATTCAAACGCATTAACATTTGCGGGCCAGAAGTGACTCATACCACGCACTAAAATTAAAAACAATAATCCGAATACCGCAACCAGTGCAATTGCAATTGCCCCGGCATTTAACCAGATCCAAGGAGTTCCGCTGTTAAACCACTTCTTCATTATAAGCCACTATATTTCTTGCGCAGACGCTGACGTATCACTTCTGCCAGGGTGTTAAAAACAAAGGTAAACATAAACAAAATAAATGCCGCTAAAAACAAGATGCGATAGTGGGTACTGGCCACCTCAGCTTCGGGTACTTCTACAGCAATATTTGCAGCCAGTGTCCGCATACCCTGAAAAATACTCATATCCATTAATGGTGTATTTCCAGTCGCCATTAATACAATCATTGTTTCGCCTACAGCTCTTCCAAATCCCATCATAATGGCAGAAAAAATTGCCGGACTTGCAGCGGGCATTACGACATATAACATGGTTTGCCAACGACTTGCACCTAATGCTAATGAACCTCGAATTAAATGCTGGGGTACGGTAAATATTGCATCTTCTGCAATTGAGAAAATGGTTGGGATAACGGCAAAGCCCATAATTAAACCGACCACCAGTGCATTTCTCTGGTCGTAGTTTATTCCCCATTCATTCGTCAAATAAGCTCGCATATCACCGTTAAAGAATAAATCTTCGATAGGTCCACTTAAACTCATCGAAAGCCAGATTAGCAGTATTACAACAGGGATTAATAATGCTGCCTCCCAACTTTCAAATATAGATTTATTCGGTAACTGCTCCCATATAAAGGCGCACAAAATAAACCCAAAGGGTAAAACAATTAGAAGTGCAAATACGCCTGCCAGATGTGTTTCAACATAAGGCGCCAACCATAATCCCGCAAGAAAACCCAGAATAACCGTGGGCAATGCCTCCATAATCTCAATAGAAGGTTTAACTGTTTGACGCATGCGGGGTGTCATAAATTGAGCGGTATACATTGCGCCTAAAATTGCAATCGGTATTGCAAAAAGCATGGCATAAAATGCCGCTTTGATAGTACCAAATGTTAATGGCATTAAGCTGAATTTTGGTTCAAACTCATTTGTTGAAGCAGACGATTGCCAGATATAATCAGATTCGTCATAACCTTCGTACCAGATTTTTCCCCATAATACATCCCAGGATACCTCAGGATATTCATTATGCACTTCGTATAGATACAATGTTCCCTGCTCATCACTCGCTAACAGGTGTTGTGCACGCGCTGACCAGCCCATGGCCGTTATTTTATTATTGGCTGTGTTAATACTCGCCAGAGTACGTTGTGATGTTGAGTAATAGAGAGTGATCTGACCTGCGATATCCGCTACCGCAAATCCTTTACGTTGTTGCTCCGTAGATATAACGTTAACGGCCTCTTTATTAGCGGTAAAATTTCGAATAAACGTTAACACCCTGCCATGCTCATTACGCACTGACATCCACTGCTGCACCTCTCCATTTTCCAGGCCAATTAGAAGTGAGGAGCCGCCTAGTAATAACTTCAAACTGGTTATATTATACTTAAGCTTATAATCAGTAGACCGTCCATCAAACCCATCCTCATCCAGGCCATAGTCTCGTAATACACCTCCTTCCATTGAAACATATAAATGATCTAAGGCGGGCGCTAAAACAATAGCATCAATGGCTCCTTTAAAAGCCAGTTCAGTCTTTGAGGCTAATTCAGTGGTAACCTCTTCAGTTATAAATGACTCTTCCTGAAGGTATCTTGCAAACACAAGACGTTGATCAGCGGTTTTTGCCGCAATACCAATGCTATCTTCATTCAACTGTATCGAAATTTCAGATAAAGATTTTTCAGACTCATCAAGAACGAGTAGGTCTTTTCCAAGTGGGTATTCTAGAAAAGGGGTTATCGTGCGAATATCATTCGGGTAACTTAACTTAAAAACATATTTAACCAGCATCACCTGCCCATTTTCCAGCCCTAAAGCCACCTGATTGCGGTTGGAAGCTGTACTGCTGACCCTTGCAGGAAGCGCTAGATCAATATCTTTTACAGTAGCACCTGAAGCGGTGTCAAAAAAGATAATATGACCGCTATCTGTAAATCGGACCCCCATGGTGCCCTGCTCTTCAAGCCCTAGATAGAGTGATTTACCCTCTCCCATCGCCTTGTAAACCTGGCTTTCTTTTATTTCGGCAGATCCAAACATCGGAATGACAACCTGCAATAGATAAAAGAATATTAACAGGATAGCCATAATCACGCTGATTCCGCCTATACCTACAAAATAGCGTGTCACACGGTCTTTTAAAGCCCGTTGGTTATATTTTTGCTGAAGCATCTGATCTTTCATGACGGCTAGAATACTCGCATATTATTACGAGAATGTTACAGGATGTGACAATTATATTGCATCTTTATATCAAGCCTTATTTACCCTGCTTAAGAATATACCCCATAGGGTAATTGCCCATGGGTTAACTGCCCCTGCTCAAAACGCCCCGTATCGCTTAACACTAATGTCACAAACCATACACAGAATTGAAATATTCTCGCCATAGAATCATCGCGCTTATTAAATAGATATTAAATCTGGAGTTTAGAAAGAATGACAACAACATTAAAAACCGCTGGCATATTATTAGCTGCAACAATAGTACCGGCGAGCGCCGTTGCTGGAGTAACTTATAAAGATGGTGATAAGTATATTAAACTGGGTGGTCGCATCCAGATGCAATATCATTTATCTGATCCCGACGCGGGTGAAAAAACCGATGAATTATTTTTCCGTCGTCTACGTCCTTACATCGAAGGCAGCCTGTACAAGAACTGGAAAGGTAAAATTCAATGGGATATGGGAAAAGCTGAAGGTGAGAATGAAATTGCTGTTAAAGATGCGTATATGCAGTATAAAACACAATCAGGCACAAAAGTTATCATTGGTAATAAAGTATTCCCATTCTCACGTGAGATGATAACTTCTTCTAAAAAACAGCAACTGGTTGAAAGAACCTTTGTTGGGGACCACAATTATGGTACACCGGACCGTAATATGGGTATTCACCTAAAGGGTCACGCTGCTGATAAAATGTTTAACTGGGGTGCGGCTATTACTCAGGCTAGCATTGATCCGGATGACCAGAAACTCGATTTTGATTCACCTGCTAATGCAAACAAAGATTTCAATGAAGGCTTTATGGCGGGTGGTCGCATAGAGATGAGTTTTGGTAACCGTGTTAAATTTAGCCAGGGCGACTTTAGTGGTAAAACCGCGACTAGCATTGGTTTTGGTGCCTACACATGGAGCAACGATGGTGATAATAATTCGGGGAATGAAGCGGATAACAAAGCGGATGTAGATTCGGTTACGGGCCTTGAATTATCAGCGGCATATCGTGGCAATGGATTATCTATAGATGCACAGATAAACAGTTTTGATGCTGAAACCGTAGTTGCAAACCATACCGGAGGTATCTATAAAGATGGCACAACTACACTAACCAATGCGGCAGTTGAAGCGGGTTACATGGTTTCACCAAAAACATTAGAGCTGGTTTTAGGATATCAAACACAGGATGCGGATAACTATGCGGATGCATGGAATAGAACTTCCATTGGTGCCAACTGGTTTATCGAGAAGCACAAAATCAAAGTTCAGATGACGTATCGTATTGGTGAAAATCTAAAAGGTGTGACGAATAACAACGAGGATGAATTTTACCTGCAAACGCAGTATGTGTTTTAACAATAGAAAAACCTGCATGTCATAGCAGCAACCCTGTTCTGTGCTTTAATCTTTAGCCAGGCAGGGTTTTTTTTGAAGACACGATCATCCAGTTTGCTTAAAAAGCATTTCGTCTAGCAAGAAAGTTTCAGCACTATATAATTTAAAAAATAAAAGATAAAATATCTCTATCCTTGTATTTTTAAATCACATATTAAATTTATCACGGGCATGTTTAGCATCAGAAAACAATTCCAGTAATTTATCACCATCGGTTTGCTCAATGGCTGTTTTCAAACCATCCAGATTATTTTGAAAATGATGCATCATGGCCAGTATAGCCTCAGAATTATTCAAACAAATATCGCGCCACATAACCGGGTCACTCGAAGCAATACGTGTAAAATCCCTAAATCCACCGGCAGCGTATTTAAAAATTTCATCAACATCATCGACATTATTTAAACTATCAACAAGAGAATAAGCAAGAACGTGAGGTAGATGACTGGTACCAGCAAGCACAAGATCATGATGGCGAGCACCCATTTCATCAACATTTGCACCGGCGACTTCCCACATTTGTCGAGTCGCTTCAATATCAGCCGAACTATTTTCTTCTAACGGGGTTAATATCACACGCCTGTTTTGATACAGAGAATCGAATGCGGCTTCGGCGCCAGATTTTTCAGTACCGGCGATTGGGTGTCCTGGAATAAACTGATTTATTTTTATACCCAGCTCACGTTGTGCCACAGCAATAACACTGTGTTTTGCGCTCGCCCCATCAGTAATAATGGTGTGCTTTGATAAATAAGGTTCTATCTTTATAAATATTTCAGGCATTGCACCTATTGGAACTGAAATAAAAATCATGTCAGCCTTTGATATGACTTTACTATAATCAGTTTCGTAATGATCAATCACACCTAACTGCTGAGCCTTTTGCAGATTCTCAACACTTCTTCCAAGTCCGGTTACATGTTTGACATAACCCGCCTTCTTAAGCGACATTGACAATGAGCCGCCAATGAGACCAACACCGATAACACATAGATGATTAATCATTCAACCCTGCCTCTATAAAACTTTTTTTAGTGCACTGAGGACACGTTCATTTTGTTGCTCATTTCCAACAGTAATTCTTAAAAATTCTGGCATATTATAACTAGCAACGGGACGTACGATCACGCCTTCTTTTAATAACGCATCATACACTGGCATCGCATCACGTTTAAGATTAACGGCAACAAAGTTAGCAATGGTGGGTATAAAACTCAAACCAGTATCAGCAAAGGCGCTTGCATATTGTTTAAGCCCCTGTGAATTTAATGCCGCACTATTGACAACATGCTCCTGATCTTCAATGGCGGCTAATGCCGCTGCCTGAGCTGGCATATTCGTATTAAAGGGTTGACGGACCCGATTTAAAATATCAGCAATATCCGGGTGCGAAATTGAGTAGCCGATGCGCAACCCAGCGAGTCCATAAATTTTTGAAAACGTACGGGTAATCACCAGGTTTTTATACTTGGAAAGTAACGCCGGTGTATCCGGTTTTAATGTATCGGGCATATACTCAAAATAAGCTTCATCAAGCACCACGACAACATTATCCGCAACCTGATCAAGAAACATATTGAGTTCCTCAGGTTCAAACCAGGTGCCAGTAGGGTTGTTCGGGTTGGCAATAAAAACAACGCGGGTTGTGTTTGAAATCTGTTTAAGTATTGCATTTAAATCATGACCATAAGGCATAAGCTCATGATCAGGTGAATGCGCTTTTGCAATTCTCGCCTGCGCCCCAACTGCCTGTACGACCAGCGGATAAACAGCGAAAGAATACTCAGAGTACACCGCCGAATGTGAAGCACTTAAAAAGGCACGCCCGATAAGTTCTAATATGTCATTAGAACCATTTCCCAGCGTAATACAGGATTGATGTACATTATGTTTTAACGCCAAAGCAGCACTTAATTTATGGCCGGCTCCATCGGGGTAATAATTAACATCACCCATAACTGATTGCGCAGCTAAAATGGCTTTCTTACTCGGGCCCAAAGGATTTTCATTGGATGCGAGCTTAATTGCATTACTGATACCCAGTTCCCGTTCAAGCGCCTCTACTGGCTTTCCCGGTTGATAAGGGTTTAATTTTTGTACACCCGGTACTGCATATTTTAAAAAATTATTCATAAATTATATTAAAGCTTATCTATTAGAAATAAAAAAATATTGGTTCTGCTGTGAACCGAAGGCCAGGTCTGTGAAATCGAACATTAACGATAGACGCCAGCTTTGGCACACAATGGGATTACTTTGAAATATATTATTTAAGTACAGCCTTAGGGTAAGAGCCTAAAATGCGCACCATTGCTGATTCATGTTCAATTTCGCTGAGCGCCTCGGCTAATGCTTTATCTTCTTTGTGACCTTCAATATCAATAAAAAACACATACTCCCATACACCTTTACGTGAGGGCCTGGATTCAATTTTACTCATACCGATATCCCGCTCTGCAAGGGGTTTGAGTAAATGATGTAATGCACCGGCTTTATTCGTTGCTGTTACCAACAAGGAAGTTCTGTCATTACCACTGGGTGGAACTTCATTTTTTCCAATCACGATAAAACGCGTAGTATTATTAGGCTCGTCTTCGATCTCCGCACAAAGTATCGGCACCTCGTATAATTGCGCTGCCATTGAACCCGCTATCGCTGAAGCAGCCTTTTCATTTTTAGCCATTCTAACGGCTTCAGCATTACTACGAACGGCGTACTGCTCCGCATTGGGTAAGTTAGCATCCAGCCATCGTCGACATTGAGCCAGGGACTGTTGATGGGAGTAGACTTTAGTGATTTTTTTAAGATCGGTTTCAGCACTGATTAAATTATGTTGAATACGTAAATCAACTTCACCACAAATCTGTAAAGAAGAATTAATCAATAAATCCAGCGTATGTGAGATTACACCTTCTGTTGAATTCTCTATTGGAGCAACACCGAAATGAGATTCACCCGTTTCAACCGCACGAAATATTTCCTCTATATTATTGACCGGATATTGATCTATAGAGGCACCAAAATGTTTACTGGAGGCCGCATGATTGTATGTCCCAGCGGGACCTAAAAATGCGACCTTAATGGGTTTTTCAAGCGCCAGGCACGCCGACATAATTTCCCGAAACAAGTGCGCCATGGCATTATCTCCCAGCGGACCCTTATTTCGCTTTTTTATTTCGGTTAACACCTGAGCCTCACGCTCAGGTCGGTAAAAATGCTCTGTTTCACCGGCATTAATTTTAATTTCAGCGACTTCCTGCGCGCACTGAGCTCGCTGATTGATAAGCGTTTGTATCTGCTTATCAATGTCGTCTATTTTATCTCTTATACCGGATAGTTTATCTTGTTCGTTCATTCGATCTGCCAGATTATATAACAAAGTTTACTTAGATTTTATTCAACATAAATAAACTAAAACTCTCTTTAACACTGTATACTCAAGGCATAATAATTTAAATCAGTCGCACAGATAGCACGCCATCAATATTTGCTATTTTATTAATGGTAGCCGCATCAGGTTGAGTGGCAACATCGATCAGTGTATAAGCAAGCTCATTACGCGATTCATTTGCCATGTGTAATATATTGACATTAGACTCACCTAACTGATGAGAAATTTTTGCTAACATATCAGGGTTATTTGAATTTGAAATAGCCAGTCGATAATCGCCTTCTCTGGCTAATTTTATATTTGGAAAGTTAACTGAATTTTTAATATTTCCATTCTTTAGAAAATCTTTTAGCTGTTCAGCTATCATGATTGCACAATTGTCTTCAGCCTCTCCGGTAGATGCACCTAGATGTGGCAATGTAAAAACTCCCGCGTGACCTTTGAGCTCATTTGAAGGAAAGTCATTAACATAAGCCTGGATTTTCCCCGATTTGATGGCTGCCAGTACCGCACTATCGTTCACAATACCTTCTCGGGCAAAATTCAGTATGACTGAACCATCTTTCATAGTTGCTAGAGCTTCTGCATTTAAAAGATTTTTAGTAGCTTCGATTAACGGTACATGAAAACTGACAAAATCGGCTTCACGGAACAACTCATCAGCGGTGTCCATTTTTTTAACATTCGATGACAGTTGCCAGGCAGACTGAACCGTAATTGATGGATCATAACCAATCACATTCATGCCCAACATATCAGCCGCATTTGCGACCTGTGCGCCTATTGCGCCTAAGCCTATTACACCTAAGGTTTTTCCGGGTAACTCGAAACCGGCAAATTTTTTCTTACCCGCCTCAACCGCTTTGGTGACTTCTTCGTCAGAGCCCGATAATTCTGTTGTGTAATTCCAGGCGGGAATTAAGTTACGACATGCCATTAACATACCTGCAATGACCAGTTCCTTAACCGCATTCGCATTTGCTCCAGGGGCATTAAAAACCACAATACCCCGCTCTGACATTTTATCCACTGGAATATTATTGACGCCCGCACCTGCGCGTCCGATGGCTTTTACCGTACTCGCTACCGGTACATCATGCATCTTAAATGAACGTAGCATGATCGCATCCGGCTCACTCGTGTCTTCACCTACCTGGTAGCCTTCATCGGTCAGCTTCGTTAATCCTAAAGGAGAAATAGCATTATATGTTTTTACGTTAAACATTTTTATTACCCTGAAAATTTTTATTCAAACGAATAACCATCCGGCTCCAGCATATGCAGGATTGGCAAAGATTTTATGCATTATTTTTTTCGAAGTCTTTCATGTAGTCGACTAAGGCTTCTACACCGGCTTCTGGCATCGCGTTATAAATGCTTGCTCGCATACCGCCAACTGAACGGTGACCTTTTAATGTTGTTAAACCGGCTTTTTCTGCGCCTTCCAGAAATGCACCATCAAGTGCTGAATCACCTAATATAAATGGTACGTTCATTAAGGAACGACAGTTAATATCAACCGGGTTTGTGTAAAACTCAGAAGCATCAATAGCAGAATATAATTTATCCGCTTTGCGACGATTTATTTCCTGCAGCGCTTTAATGCCGCCATTACGTTTAATTCTGTCAAAAACCAAACCGGCAATGTACCAGCTATACGTTGCCGGAGTGTTATACATGGAATCATTATCCGCCATGATTTTATAATCTAGCATCGCGGGCATACCATCTATTGGCTTACCGATTAAGTCATCACGCACAATAACAATAGTTAAACCTGCGCAACCAATATTTTTTTGAGCACCGGCATAAATAATTCCGAATTTACTCACATCAATTTCTTTAGATAAAATATTAGATGACATATCCGCCACTAAAGGCACATCAGTTTGAGGAAAAAAAGGGAACTCAACGCCGACGATAGTTTCATTCGGTGTGTAATGTAAATAAGCAGCATCTTTTCGTAAATTCCACTCGGACTGTTCAGGAACAGTCGTAAACTTTGTGTCTTCGGATGATGCTGCAACATTTATATCGCCATAACGTTTAGCTTCAGCAATGGCTTTTTTTGACCACTGACCGGTTAGTATATAATCAGCTTTACGGTTAGCGCCCATTAAGTTTATAGGTACCGCGGCAAATTGTGTACTGGCACCGCCCTGCATAAACAAAACTTTATAGTTATCTGGTATGTTCATAATTTCGCGCAAATCGGCCTCAGCTTTTGCTGCGATGGACATATAAGCTTTACCACGGTGTGACATTTCCATCACTGACATGCCCGTACCCTGCCAATCCAGCATTTCTGCCTGCGCCTGTTTTAAAACATCTTCCGGAATACATGCGGGACCTGCACTAAAATTATATACTCGGCTCATTGCCTTTTACACCTTTATCCTGTTTGTTTTTTATCAATTTAAGTCAATAAACTGACCGCGAAATATTGCTCTTGTCTTCGTAAATTATTCAGTAGTAGTAATATCGTCATCTATAGTTTCACCTTCTGGCAATACTTCGATACGTTCTAACTCAACCAGTTTTTCATTTTCAGTTAATCGAATTAAACGAACACCCTGGGTGTTTCTGCCCATTACACGAACTTCTTCAACACTGGTACGTATGAGAGTTCCACCATCGGAAATCATCATAAACTCATCCGATTCAGATACCTGTACTGCTCCAACAACTGCGCCATTGCGATCTGATGTTTGAATAGAAATCACGCCCTGGCCACCACGACCTTTACAGGCATATTCTGTGGTCGAGGTGCGTTTACCATATCCCTGTTCCGTTGCAGTTAAAATAGTGGCTTCTTCATCTACGACTATTAAACTAATTAGTTTTTCGTCATCCTTCATACGAATACCGCGTACACCCGCTGCATTTCTACCCATGGCCCGTACGTTCGATTCATTGAATCTAATCGCCTTACCGGAACTTGCCATTAACATGATATCTTTTGTGCCATCGGTTAAGGCCACATCCACCAGTAAATTATCTTCACGTAAATCCAACGCTATAATGCCGCCGGCACGTTGATTTGAAAAGGCAGTTAACGGCGTTTTCTTAACCGTGCCGGCACTGGTCGCCATAAAGATAAAATGATCTTCATCATATTCACGAATCGGCAATACTGCATTGATACGTTCGCCTTCTTCCAGTGGTAATAAATTCACCAGGGGTTTTCCGCGAGAACCACGACTTGCCTGAGGAAGTTCGTAAACCTTTATCCAGTACACTTTTCCACGGCTTGAAAAACATAATAACGTATCGTGGGTATTGGCAATAAATAACTTGTCGATGAAATCTTCAGTTTTCATCTTGGTTGCGGATTTACCTTTGCCACCCCGTTTCTGTGCACTGTATTCAGATAAAATTTGTGATTTGGCATAACCCTCGTGGGAGAAAGTTACCAGCACATCTTCTTCGGTAATTAAATCTTCCAGACTTAGATCCAGTTGGCTATGCATAATTTCCGAACGACGCTCATCGCCGAAGTCTTCCTTAATCTGCAGAAGCTCTTCACGAATCACCTCCAGCAGACGATCCGGGCTTGCCAGTATCTCAATTAAACCTTTAATAATATCCAGTATCTCACTGAATTCATTAATTATTTTATCCTGTTCAAGCCCTGTTAAGCGATGCAATCTTAATTCAAGAATCGCTTGCGCCTGGGCTTCAGACAAATAATATCCACCATCGCGCATGCCAAATTCATCCTGCAGGAATTCAGGGCGTGATGCAGCTGCGCCTGAACGATTTAGCATATCCGACACCATACCCAGTTGCCATGAGCGTGAAATTAAACCCGCTTTTGCTTCAGCTGAATTTTTAGAACGTTTAATGAGCTCAATTACTTCATCAATATTAGCCAGGGCAATGGCCAGACCTTCTAAGACATGAGCGCGCTCACGGGCTTTGCGTAATTCGTAAATGGTTCGTCGGGTCACCACTTCACGACGGTGACGCACAAAGGCCTCAATAATCTCTTTTAAATTAAGGAGTTTTGGCTGCCCCTCAACCAGCGCAACCATATTAATACCAAATACGGTTTGCATCGACGTCTGTTTAAACAGGTTATTTAAAATAACCTCCGCCACATCCCCACGACGTACTTCGATGACTATGCGAATGTCAGTGGTGGATTCATCACGAATCTCGGTGATACCCTCGATTTTTTTGTCTTTAACTAACTCGGCAATTCGCTCAATTAAGCGTGCCTTATTTACCTGATAGGGTAATTCGTGAACAATGATGCTCTGGCGTCCATTATCTTTTGTTTCAATAGAGGTACGAGAGCGCATAAACATGCGACCACGGCCTGTGCGGTAAGCCTCACGAATACCTTTGGTGCCGTTAATAAAAGCGGCGGTGGGTAAATCTGGCGCAGGAATATAATCCATCAATCCTTCAATATCGATTTCTGGGTTATTAATCAGCGCGATGCAGGCATCGATAACTTCGTTTAAGTTATGGGGAGGAATATTGGTTGCCATGCCCACGGCGATGCCCGCTGAACCGTTAACCAGCAGTGCCGGTATTCGGGTTGGCATAACCGTCGGTTCACTTTCTGAACCGTCGTAGTTTTCAGCAAAATCGACGGTTTCCTTATCTAAATCCGCAAGAATTTGATGAGCAATCTTATCCATGCGCACTTCGGTGTAACGCATCGCTGCTGGTGAATCACCATCAACGGAACCAAAGTTACCCTGGCCATCTACCAGCATGTAACGCATGGAAAATGGCTGAGCCATGCGAACGATGGTATCGTATACTGCAGTATCGCCGTGGGGATGGTATTTACCAATTACATCACCGACAACACGGGCTGATTTTTTATAGGGTTTATTCCAGTCATTGCCCAGCACATTCATGGCATAAAGCACACGACGGTGAACCGGTTTGAGGCCATCCCGAACATCCGGGAGCGCCCTACCAACAATTACACTCATGGCGTAATCCAGATAGGACTGGCGCATTTCATCTTCTAAATTAACGGGTACTACTTCTTTGGCAAATTCAGCCATATAATGCTTCTTTTCCGTAGTTTATAGGGGTAATTAAGAGCCCTGGTTATATGTCGCAAATGACGACACCATAAAACCAGAAATTCTACCATAAATCAGTGACTAACGGTAATTTACTGTGAATGAATTTATACCCGTATAAATGGAAGAAATAGTAGGTGGTTAGGCATGTGAAAAATTAAAAAAAGAGCTCGATTAATGATGAAAACGAAAAATGTACCGGCATTATACATAGTGTAATTTTGAGATGATCCTGGGAGGGGGAAACTTAATTGTGCTTGATACAGCATTTATATTAAGGTGTTCGTTACCGAGCCCTCATACTACGCTTGTAACATCGACGATATTTTCAACTGCACTTGAAAATCCATGATTCTGTCTCAGGCAGTATTTTAACCATTTACTTAAAAAACGATTTAGCTGCCATTTTTGTTTGAGTGCATCCGCAGGCAAATGATCCAGCACCAGTTTCCCATGATGTAAATTTCCCGACATAACTTCTGCCAATCCCGCATCGTGATAAATTCGAATTTTTAAATTAGGTTCAAGCCGTGACTCTCCGTTATTGGTAAAACAATAACTCAAATACAACGTAGTGGTAAATTTACTACGCTCAGAAATTTGTAAATGCAAATCTAAATGCCCAGGGGATTTTGAAATGGCAGCCTTATGAATTTTATCTACATCAGGAATCAGTTTACGCAATTTAATATAATTGTCTTCATACATATCCATCAAACTGACAAAATCTACCGGCACCACATCTTCACAACCATAGGCGCTGGTTTTTTGCTTGTATTTATCGACCAGGTGTTTTTTAATAGATTGCGACATTCGTTTAGTTTACACGATATTCATTTATTCGTCATCGCCAACCAAAAGATGCTGCACTGGTTTAATCCCTTCAACTTTTAAACGTACACGCAACTGTCTGAATTTTTCTGCATCTATATTATCTTTAAAAATAACAATAGTTAATGTCTTTTTATTTTGCAGGTTGAAATTTAATGCTCCGAAAAAAGCAGTAATCACACTGCCCTGCTTTAAGTTTGCACAAAGCTGTTGTTTATTATCCGTAATTAACCAGCTACCGTCAGGTCGCCATTGTAAGTGCCGTTGTTTATTGTTTTTTAATGACTGCGTAACAAGCATAAACAATAAAACAAATAAAATAACTTGATAACCAAAATGTATATTAAGAATAAAAATAGACAACATTGACAGCACCGCACAAATCACAACAATAGTGCGATACGTGCTTGATGGTGTTACTTCAAATAGAAGCTGACTGGCGTATTGTCTGGACAAGATCTGATACGTTGTTATCGGAGGATTGCATATGCCCAAGAAAAAGATCAAACAGTAGTTGATCCGGGTAGTCGAGCACCTGGTTTAAAATATCTTTTTGCTGGGCACTTAAATCATTATATTTTTTTTCAATAAAACCATTCAGCAAAATATCGAGCTCTAACATACCTCGACGACAGCGCCAGCGGAGCCTTGAATCCACCTTGTCGGGCATCTTATCGACGCTTTGATTACACTGCATCATTACAGGGATTTTTTAACCATCATTTTTTTAATATCACCAATAGCCTTCGTCGGGTTTAAATCTTTCGGGCAAACCTGAATGCAATTCATAATCGTGTGACAACGAAATAGTTTAAATGGATCATCGAGTGCCTGTAAACGCTCTTCGGTAGACTGATCCCTTGAATCATTTATAAAACGTGAAGCCTGTAATAATGCAGCAGGACCTAAAAACTTATCCGGATTCCACCAGAATGACGGACATGATGTAGTACAGCAGCCACATAAAATACATTCGTACAAACCGTCAAGTTTTTTACGCTGCTCTGGGCTTTGCTTGAGCTCTACTTCTGGTAACGGGTCTTTTACATCAAGAAAGGGTTTAACATCTCGGTACTGTTTATAAAACTGATCCATATCGACAATTAAATCTCGAATCACTGGTAGCCTGGGCATGGGGCGTAACTCAACAGGTTCTTTTAAACCGGTAAGAGCTGTTATACAGGCAAGTCCATTGTTGCCATTAATATTCATACCATCAGAACCACACACACCTTCTCGACAAGATCTTCGAAAACCGAGTGATGGGTCCTGTTCTTTTAGTAGCAATAAGGCATCCAGCAACATCATGTCAGATGAAACATTATCGAGCTGATAATCTTTCATGTAAGGCTTTTTGTCTGTTTCCGGATTGTATCTATAAATGCGAAATCGCATGTTTATACCTATATTTTGGCTTTTTACCTCCCCCTTAAAAAGGGGGGATTGAGGGGGATTTGGTTTTAAAATCTCCCCCAACCCCTCTTTTTCTAAGAGGGGAGCTTTATTATTAATAGACTCTGGGTTTAGGCGGAAAACTCGAAACCGACATGGGTTTAGTTCTCACCGGTTTATAATCTAACTTACGATCTTCACTGGAGTACAGGGTGTGCCGCATCCAGCTTTTATCATCTCGTTCAGTATAGTCCACTCTTGAATGTGCGCCTCTGCTTTCGGTTCGCGCGGCAGCGGAATGCACCGTTGCCAAAGCCACATCGATTAAATTTTCTAACTCCAGCGCCTCTACCCGGGCGGTATTAAATAATTCAGAATGATCCGTAATACTCGCGTGCTGTAAACGTTCAGCTAATTTTGAAACTTCTTCTACGCCTTTATCTAAAACATCCTGGGACCTGAATACCCCGCAATTATCTTCCATGACTTTTTGTAAGTCACGACGGATATCTTCAATCGACTCATCGCCATTATGATTATCCCAATGATGCAGCCGGTTATAGGCTGATTGTATTGAGGTTTCATCCAGGGCTTTATGAAAACGATTTTCTTTTAAATATTCTATGATGTGATTAGCCGCTGAGCGTCCAAACACCAGGATATCTAATAGAGAGTTTCCACCGAGGCGATTTGCACCGTGCACTGAGACACAGGCACATTCACCGGCAGCGTATAAACCACTTACGGGTTCTTCCGGTGTATCTTTAACGGGTACGACAACCTGCCCGGTTCTGTTGGTGGGAATCCCCCCCATGGTGTAATGCGCTGTTGGGTAAACGGGTATCAGCTGACTTGCGGGATCAATTCCTAAAAAAGTAATACAGGTTTGACGAATGCCCGGTAGCCGTGCCTGTAAAACATCTTCCGGCAAATGATCAAGCTTTAGCATGACGTGATCTTTTTGTGGGCCACAGCCTCGACCTTCTTTAACCTCGGTAAAAATAGAGCGACTCACAACATCTCGCGACGCAAGATCTTTCGCGGTAGGGGCATAACGCTCCATAAATCGCTCGCCCTGCTCATTAACCAGATAGCCGCCCTCACCCCGCGCACCTTCAGTGATTAACATGCCTCTGCCGGCAATACCGGTGGGATGAAACTGAAAAAATTCCATATCCTGTAGTGGTACGCCGGCACGTAATGCCATGCCCATGCCATCGCCGGTATTAATTAATGCATTTGTGGTGGTTCGAAAAAGCTGTCCAGCACCGCCGGTTGCCAACAATGTTGTTTTAGCTTCGATAATTAATTCTTCACCGCTATGAATATCAAACACGTAAGCACCCAGTACATTACCCTCTTTGTCCTTGAGTAAATCCACTGCAAAATATTCATCAAAAAAATGTGTTTTAGCGCGTATATTTTGCTGATATAAGCTGTGTAAAATTGCATGACCAGTACGATCAGCAGCGGCGCAGGTTCGAGCCGCTTGCTCACCACCAAAATTCTGTGACTGACCACCGAAAGGTCGCTGATATATTTTGCCATTATCCAGGCGAGAAAATGGCACGCCGAAATGCTCCATTTCATACACCGCCTTAGGTGCGGCGCGACACATATATTCGATGGCATCCTGGTCACCTAAATAGTCACTGCCTTTTACCGTGTCAAACATGTGCCAGTGCCAGTTATCCGGTAACACATTCGCCAGTGCCGCATTCATTCCACCCTGTGCGGCGACGGTGTGTGAACGAGTGGGAAAGACTTTTGAAACAACAGCAACCGATGCTTCGGCTTCAGCCAGTTGTAACGCCCCCCGTAAACCGCCCCCCCCAGCACCGATAATCAACGCATCGAATCGACGTCTTGGAATATCTTCTATGTTCATTGAATCACTACCATAAACAGGGCTTTAAATCCCCACAAGCCGCTGCCAATTAACGTACCCGCCACCAGTGTTAACACCAGCAAACGCCCCACAACATTTGGAACATAATCTAAAATAATATCGCGTATACCAATCCATGCATGCCATAGAGTGGCGATAATAAACAGTCCAAGTAAAATATTATTATAGGGCGTGGCCACCCACCCAGCCCAGTCGTTTTCATTGAGAGGGTTGCATAGCAACAAAACAGCGACTAAATAAACAAGATAAAGCGCAATAAATACAGCACTCACACGTTGAATAATCCAGGGGCGTAAACCCTGCAAGCCGGGAGAACTCATAAAAATATCTCCACAGCAAGCAGCGTAAATACAATCGCTTCTATAATGAATACCAGCCAGGCATATTGTGTGGCCTGTTTTTTTTCTAAACCAATATCGAAATCCGTTAATAAAAAACGCAAACCGGCTATAAAGTGGTGAATAATTGACCAAAGAAGAACAGCGGATATGAGCTGACTTATGGGATGCGCAAGCAGGGTGGCCGCTGCATTGAAACCGGCTTTGCCCTGTAATGACAGATCCAGTAAATACACACAAAATGGTGTCACTAAAAATAGCAGTAGACCACTGATTCGATGAAAGATTGAAACAAAACCGGTAACTGGCAAATGTATTTTTACCAGATTTAGAAAGAAGGGTCGGTTATCAGATACCGCCATTTTTCATATCCCTTTAAGTTTATTTGTTTTATAAAGTATTATTATTCTTAAAAGATCCTGCTAACTGGACATTGTAGTAGAATCACAGGAATAATCCACATTAACTGTATGCTGACAGCGAATTATAAAATGATTATGATACAGGTAACTGGCATCCATTTATTAGCTTAGTGTCCAGGCACAGTTAATATTTATAGCGTCACTTTCAACACTTAATTACAGGACATCAAATGAAAGCACAATGGTTAGATTTTTTAAAGGATGCGGGCGCAGAAATTGAAGACAACCGGGTTGTGAGTTTTGGAAACTTACAGCGCGAGCAACGCATGATTCATACCGGACTGGTCATGTATGATTTAAGTCACCACGGCCTGATATCCGTTGATGGTCAGGATGCCACTGATTTTTTACAGGGTCAACTCACCAATGATGTCCGGGATGTGAGTTTACAACACAGCCAGTTAAGTGCCTATTGCACCCATAAAGGTCGGATGATTGCTAATTTCAGGCTGTTTAAACGCGATGAAAGTTATTTTCTGCGACTACCGCAAGCATTACTCGAACCTATTTTAAAACGTATCAGCATGTTTATTTTAATGGCAAACGTCATTATGAAAGACAGCACAGATGCACTGGTCAAAATGGGTGTATCCGGACCGAAAGCTCATGAACAACTGGCGGATATCATTGCTGATTTACCCCAGGAAACGGATGATGCCACCCAGACAGAAGGTTACACCGTTATAAAATGCGCCGGTAACCTGCCCCGCTATGAAATTTACGGTGAACTCGATGCCATGAAAAAACTTTGGGGGCATCTTGATGTCAATGCAGCCCCCGCCGGTGCGGGCGCCTGGGAAAGCCTGGATATTTTAGCAGGAATCCCTACCATTACACCTGAAACCTCAGAGGCTTTTGTTCCCCAGATGACCAATATGCAGGTGATCAATGGGGTTAACTTTCAAAAAGGTTGTTACACTGGGCAGGAAGTAGTGGCACGTATGCAGTACCTCGGTAAGGTTAAACGTCGCATGTTTCTAGTGCAAATTGCCACAAATGACGCGGTAAATGCGGGTGATAAATTATTTAGCAAAGACTCAAAATCCGGCCAGGGTACGGGTCAGATAGTTAATGCCCAGCCAGATTCAAACGGCGGCTACGATGCCCTGGCAGTCATCGATATTGCAGACGCTGAAGCGGGTCAACTTCAATTACACGATGAAAATGGTCCCGCCATCACCGTTCAGCCACTCCCCTATTCACTTGATTAAAAATCACCCCGCCTTTAGATGGTCATAGCACAGCAACTAAAGGCGGTATCCAGAAACGACTGGCCACAGTTTAAAAGCTTTAGCCTTTACTTTGGATTTTTTATCAATCCCTAACTACACTCATACTTTAAGACATAACCATAACTATTATTATATGAGTGAAAAGAACCAGAAAATACGTCAGCAATTATTTAAGGCGATTGAGACCGATCAGATAAAGCTCCCCACCCTGCCGGAAGTTGCGTTAAAAATTCGTGAAGCGGTTGAAAAAGACAATATGTCGGCTGTTGATATTGCAGAACTACTTGTTCAGGACTCATCTTTATCAGCACGTTTATTGCAACTGGCCAATAGCCCACTTTATCGCGCCCGCACTGAAATCGACAGCTTACAGATGGCTATCACCCGACTGGGAGTGCGCATTGTGAAAGACCTGGTGGTGATGCTCGCGATTAAACAGGCTTTTAAAGCCCAAAGTAAAAGCCTTGAAAAACAATTCAAAGCGCTATGGCAAACCAGTGTTGATGTTGCAGCGATATGCCGGGTACTGGCAAAAGCCCAAAACAGTCTGGACGTTGAACATGCAATGCTTGGCGGGTTAATCCATAATATTGGAGCACTACCGATAATAGAACTTGCAGACAGGCAGCCCGCATTATTTAATGATTCAAAGGAAATACAATCCGTAATAACAGACATTCAGGCTGAAGTTGGGGAAAAAATACTCAGCTTCTGGAATTTTCCATCAACATTGATCGCTGTGGCTGGCCAGTGGAATAACTTCACACGCAACCATGATTCAGTTGCGGATTATGTTGATATCGTTCAGGCCGCCATTTTACATAGTCAGCATTGCCCAGCGCGTATCGGCCAGATAAAAGTACCTGATGACTGGTCAGCCATTCCCGCGATCAATAAGCTGGGTTTGGATCCCAATGGTTGTGCAATCAATGAATCAATGCAAAACCAGTTAAATGAAACCCGTGAAAGTTTAATGCAGGCATAATAAAACAAACCGAGTCTTAAATGATGATAGCAATACAGGAAAAATCCGAAAGCTTTCTAGCAGAAGTTAAAGATGCTGTGGCAACGGAGAAACTACTGCTACCTTCACTTCCTGATGTCGCGCTCAAAATTAAAGCCGAATGTGAAAAAGAAGATTCCTCTGCCCAGAAAATAGCCGACGTTATCTGCCAGGACCCGGCTCTTTCAGTGCGTCTTTTACAGGTCGCGAATAGCGCCATTTATAGAACCCCCATCACTACCGATAACATTCAAATGGCTATTTCAAAGCTCGGTTTAAAACTGGTTAGAGATTTAATCATCAGCCTGTCAATGAAGCAACTCTACAAGGCGAGTAGTGACGTTATTGCGGAACGATTTCACGAGCTGTGGATTACCAGCACTAAAACCGCTGCAATAGCACAACTGCTGGCATCGAGGCTTGAACACCTCAATGCGGAAAAAGCCATGCTGGCCGGCCTCATACATAATATCGGGGCGCTCCCCATTATATTAATGGCTGAAGAAGATGATGAGCTATTTGACCAGCCCGATGCGCTTTTCAAGGTTGTACATAAAATGCAGGGGGAAGTTGGCGCGTATATTTTTGAAAAGTGGCATTTCCCAGACTACATGATTAATGTTGCTAGAGACTGTTACCAGTTTCGGCGTCACCACTCAGGCCCGGCAGACTATGTGGATGTGATACAGGTGGCACTGATTCAGGGCAGCATATATACGGGTCTTGAATGTCCGGAAGACTGGTCGACAGTCTCTGCATTTGCCCGTCTGGGGATCGACACCGAATCCCATGTGCTGGACATCGAAGAGAATAAACTTATTTTCGATGAAACCACCACACTGTTTAAATAGCCTATACTCTTACGTTGTTAACAATAAATTAATTATAAAAAACGGGGAAACCATGTCAGATAAATCCGATCAGTTCTTTAATCAACTTAAAACAGCGGTTGAATCCGATCAACTGGTTTTGCCCACGCTGCCAGAAGTTGCCCTGAAAATACGCGAAGCGGTTGAAAATGAAAACACCTCAGCGCAACAAATTGCAGATACGCTAACCCAGGACGCCTCGCTTTCTGCCCGTTTAATTCAGGTTTCAAACAGCCCACTTTACCGCAGTCGCAATCCAATTGAAGATTTACAGATGGCAGTGACCCGCCTGGGTGTTCGCATGGTGCGTGATCTGGTTATCAGCCTGGCAATGAAACAGATTTATCAGGCAACGTCTGATGTATTAGATGAACACTTTCGTAAAAGCTGGAATACCTCCGTTGAAGTGGCGGCCATTTGTAGAATGCTGGCTACCACTGTGCCTGGCATTAACCCTGAGCAGGCTTTGTTAGCAGGTCTGATTCATAACATCGGAGCGCTACCCATACTGGTCATGGCAGAAGATGACGATGAATTATTCAATAATAGCGAAGCGCTAGGTGAAGTCATTAATGATCTAACATCACCAGTTGGGGAGCTAATTATGCAAACCTGGAATTTTGGTGACGCGATGATCGATGTTGTAAAGCATTCGCATAATTTTAGTTATGATCACCCAGGGGGAGCAGACCTGGTAGATCTGGTACAGATTGCATTGTTGCAGGGCGGACATGTGACAGATGAAATAGACTGGGCAACGGTGCCTGCCTTTTCAAAAATGGGTATGGATACTGAAATCAATGTCGTTGAAATAGAAGAAAACCAGGAAATAATAGAAAGCACCAAGCAATCACTGCTGGTATAAAAAAACTAAATTTCATAATCTGATAAAATTTTCAATTCATTTGTGTTATTTTATTAAAAAATAACAGGATATATGGATATGAAAAAAACAATTTTAATCAGCTCGCTCATCTTCTCATTTATTGTATTAAACATAGCCAATGCTGCAGTGTTTATTCAAACTCAGAATTCACAACGTAAAACCACCGATTTTTACATTGACGGGAACAGGGCCCACATAGTATTACCCAACCGTGAGGGGCACATTATAATGGACCTGGACAACAGGTCTGTGAAAGCGGTTCTTCATGCCAGCAGAACCATTGTAGATATGAGTGAGTTTCTCCAGCAAAACATTTACAAACCACCGACAAAATATGTCGACACCTACACTAAAACCATGGGGCTAGGGCCAACCATTATGGCTTATGAAACAGAAGAATATGCCTTATATGCGAATGACCAATATTGCGGTAGCCTGTATGTGTCGGTTGAAGCCATGCGTGACATGGGCGTTACAAAATTTGCCCGAGCTTTTATAGAAATGGAAAAAAACATGCGCACAAAACTACATGCGCTTTCCGGTATGACCACTGATACCATACTCAGCCCCTGCGAAGAATCACAACGTAAAGCTAATTTAAAACTCAGGGATCTTGGATTTCCATTAAAAAGCACAAATAAAAATAAGCGTTTAAATTCTGTTGTCACACAAGTTAATAAAAAAGCCCAGTTACCCGCAAATGCTTTTTCAATCCCATCAAATTACAAGCTAACTGATCCGTCGAAAATAATTAATGATGCAATACAACATACGAACCGGCAGTTAAAGAGATAAAAAACAGCCAAGACAAGAAAAAACAAATAACAACTTAAGATTTTCTGAGCATTATAATAAAGAGTTTTTTCCAGAGATATTCTAATAAAGAATCATCAATATATATAATAAGTCGGTTTTAATAATTTAAAACCGACTTAATTTTTCACTAAAAAACTTACTTTGAACTTCCCGTTTCAACTTTACGTAAATCTTTCGCCAGTTTATCCAGAATACTATTAACAAAGGCGTGACTTTTATCCGAACCGAATAGTTTTGCTAAGGTTATGGCTTCACTAATAACCACTTTATAGGGTACATCTATATTGTTCTTTAACTCGTATACAGATAACCTTAAAATTGTCAGCTCTATTGGATCGAGTTCATCCTCTTTTCGATTACTGTATTTGGAGATAAACTGATCTAGCTCATCTATATTTTCTGGCACCTGATGTACCAATTTATGAAAATAGTCAGTATCGACTTTCTCCATATTTTGTTCCTGATGAAATTGCACCTCAATTTCGTCAAGTTTATTACCGGACATATGCCATTGATATAAAGCCTGTGTAGCTTTTTTACGGGCATTACTTCGGCCTTTTGCAATGGATACAGACATTAATCAATCTTCTTTAACAGGTTAACCATTTCCAGAGCAGAAATCGCAGCTTCCGCACCTTTATTTCCAGCTTTGGTACCCGCACGTTCAATGGCCTGCTCAATCGTATTGGTTGTTAACACGCCATTGATAACCGGAACATTGTTATCCAGTGAAACATTAGCCATGCCTTTGGACGCTTCACCTGCAACAAAATCAAAGTGTGGTGTAGAGCCACGAATGACTGCGCCTAAACCTATGATCGCATCGTACTTTCCAGTCTGTGCCAGTTGTTGAATCGCCAGGGGCATTTCATAGGCACCAGGTACTTTTACCACTGTGATATTTGATTCTGCAACGCCAAGGCGTTTCAACGCATCAATGGCACCGCCTTCTAAACTGTCAACTATAAAGCTGTTAAAACGTGCACTCACAATTACAAAGTTACCTTCTGAATATTGTAACTCGCCTTCAATTAAATTAATTTCTGACATGGGTTCTCTCTTAATTATTTATATATGTATTCTGTGAAACGCTTACTCATCACCGCTAATATAATCGACGACTTCCAGCCCGAAACCAGCCAGGCCATGTATACGCTTAGGCGCAGACAGTAAACGCATTTTATGTACGTTTAAATCCATTAGAATTTGTGCGCCAATACCATGGGTTCTCAATTCCTCTGGAGAATCATTCGAAGATTTCTGCTCTTCAGTATGGTCAAGCATCCACTGAACAATTTGTCGTGCTGATTCCGGTTCACGTAAAATCACAATGACCCCGGGTTCATCAGCTGAGGCGATAGATTTCATTGCATCGCGTAATGGCCAGCCACATTTTCTGCTGGAGGCCAGTACATCGCACATGGTATTTTCCATATGCACCCGTACCCGCACCGGTTTTTTAGAATCGACTTCACCCTTAACCAGCGCCAGATGTAAATCATTGCCAATGGCATCCTGATAAGCATATAAACGAAAATGACCAAACTCATTGGGAAAATCACTTTCCGCAACCCGCTCAACGGTTTTTTCATTTTGGATGCGGTAACGAATTAAATCTTCGATAGTACCAATTTTAAGTTTATGCTGTTTAGCAAAGGTTTCTAAATCAGGACGACGCGCCATGGTGCCATCATCGTTTAATATTTCTACAATCACCGCTGCGGGTTCAAAACCAGCCAGTCGCGCCAGATCACAACCCGCTTCCGTATGCCCAGCTCTGTTTAGCACCCCTCCTGGTTGCGCCTTAAGGGGAAACACGTGGCCGGGTTGTACAATGTCATTGGAACTTGCACCCTCTGCCACCGCAGCTTGTACGGTTATTGCACGATCAGCTGCTGAAATGCCGGTAGTGACCCCTTCTGCCGCTTCAATACTGACGGTGAAGTTGGTACCGTGCATATCATCGGTATTATCAACCATCTGTGGTAAACGCAACTGACGACAGCGTTCTTCGTTCAGGGTCAGGCAAATCAGGCCACGACCGTAACGCGCCATAAAATTAATGTCATCCGCCGTACAGGCTGAAGCGGCCATTAACAGATCACCTTCATTTTCACGGTCTTCGTCATCCATAATGACAACCATCTTGCCCTGCTTTATATCTTCTATTATTTCTTCTATGTTATTCAATTGCATAAGTTTACTTTTTTACTGGTTTCACTTTAAAAAACCATTCTCAGCGAGAAGGTTTGTGGTAATGCCTGATTCCGAAGCCGCTTTCGGCTCAGCCGCTCGCTCACCCAACATCAGGCGTTCAAGGTAACGAGCAATAACATCAACTTCCAGATTCACCTCTGAACCTGGCTGGTAATCTCCCATTATAGTTTCCTGTAAGGTGTGGGGCACGATATTTAGTTCAAACTGGCAGCCGTCAAGTTTATTCACCGTCAGGCTTACTCCGTCAACAGTGATTGACCCCTTTACTGAAATGTATTTAGCCAGTGATTTTGGCGCTTCTATGATAAATCGCACGGAACGGCCATCATCATATCGATCAATCACTTTACCCAGGCCGTCTACATGACCACTCACCATGTGTCCACCTAAACGGGTTTGTAATGTTAAGGCTTTTTCAAGATTAACCGTACTGCCCTCTTTAAGTTGCTTTAAAGAAGTCAGGGATAATGTTTCACCGGACACATCAGCACAATACGCATCATCACGTAATTCTATTGCCGTTAAACACACCCCGTTCATGGCAATACTATCACCGAGCTGAACATCGTTCATTTTCATTTTACCGGTTTGAATCCAGAAACGCGCATCACCACCCTTGTCTTCAATGGATTGAATTTTACCCAATGATTCTATGATACCCGTAAACATTATTCGTCCAACTCCATCACCTGAACGCTAATTGGTAAACCGGAAGCGGTATTAAATTCGCAGCCTGCCTCAACAGCCGCTTCAGCAATTTCCTGCGCAGAGTCTAATCGATCATAGAGTACATGCATGGCACCCAGTGCGAATTCTGAACCGGAACCAATCGCCCAGAATTTATGATACTCGCTGACTTCACGTAATGAGTAAACCCCGAAAATACCTTTCGGGTTACAAATTAAAGCATCAATGTGTGTAGCTTCATAGGGGTCATCTTCTTCGTCTTTTGAATTCAGAAAATAGTTTTCTTTTAATATGGGGTGCAAGCCACGAAAAGTTTCAAATATTCCGAGTCGCGAACTGAAATCGATATCGATTTTATCATCAGACAAAATCGATTCCATTACCAGCGCGTGTGCTGCACTACCAACAATACCAAAGTAACCATCTTTATAAGACTGTATTTTATTATAATCATGATCGTATGCTGCACCCATGCGCAGATCACCAAAGGTGGTTAAACTGTCTGCAGCGATGCAAACCTGATTATTTTTTCTGACCACGACAATAGTGGACATATCTCTTCTCACTTAACAATTATTAGCTCAACTAAAAATTTAGTTGAGTGTATCTGTTATACAATAACGTTACATCACTTAAACAATAAAAAATATTTCATTGTTTTCTATATTTACAACCCAGTTTTACATTCCAGTGAAAATTGATTTACACCGGAGGGTATTATTTTAGTAATCCGGTACTGCTGTTAATTTCCAGTCTTTACCTATTGCGCGTATATCTTTTATTTCAAGATTTATACGCTGATTCATGCTTTCCAGTGCGGGTAAATGAAACAAACCCTTTGCACAATCACCCATAATATGCGGCGCAATATAGACAACTATTTCATCCACCAGTTGTTGCGCCAGTAAGGCGCCACATAATTCACTGCCCGCCTCAACATGTACTTCGTTCGCCTGATACTCATCTGCGAGATACTTTAATGCCGCATGTAAATCAACCCTGGCATTTTTTTCCGGTAGCGTGACAGCATGTTCAGACTGTAACGTACTAAACACAATCGTCTGGCCCGGTTGCTTAAAAATATTACGGTCAGTTGAAATATTTAACTGACTATCAACAATGGCACGCAAGGGCTGATGCCCCCCAACCATCGCACCTAATTCTTTTGCAGATGCACGCACATTCATCGAAGGGTCATCCGCCAGCACGGTACCACTGCCGGTTAATACTACCGAGCTTCTGGCTCGTAATTTTTGTACATCGGCACGGGCCTGTTCACCGGTAATCCATTTACTTTCACCGCTGGCCATGGCGGTTCTGCCATCGACACTCATGGCGAGTTTTACCCGCACAAACGGCAAACCAGTTTGCATGCGTTTGATAAAGCCGACATTTAATTGTTCAGCTTCTGCCTGCATTAATCCATTTAGGATTTTAATGCCAGCCTGTTCTAATTTTTGTAGACCTTTACCCGCCACTAAAGGATTCGGGTCCTGCATCGCACACACCACACGATTCACACCGGCACTAATTAATGCATCGGCACAGGGAGGTGTTTTTCCCTGATGGCTGCACGGTTCCAGACTGACATAAGCAGTCGCCCCTTTTGCTTTTTGACCCGCCTGATTTAAAGCGTGTATTTCCGCATGGGGTTCACCGGCTTTCTGGTGATAGCCTTCACCGACAATTTTATTTTCTAAGACGATCACACAACCGACTCTTGGGTTAGGTTGCGTTGTATACAAACCTTTTGCCGCCAGTTGTATGGCCTTTGACATAAAAATATTATCGGATGATGTCGCCTGCATAGTTTGTTGTGTTTGCTATGGTTACCTTTACCCCTTTGGCGGTAAAAAACCCGCCTGCATTAAGCTTAGCGGGGACTTATTGTTGTTCTAATTTTTCGATGGTTTTACGGAAGGCATCTATATCTTCAAAACTTAAATACACCGATGCAAATCGAATATAGGCAACATGATCTAAACTTTGCAATTCCTCCATAACCCATTCACCCAGGGTGCGCGCATTGACTTCACGCTCACCCTGGGATAGCAGTTTATGTTTTATGTGACTAATGCTTTCTTCAATTTTTTCAACGCTCACCGGGCGTTTTTCCAGTGCTTTGGTAAAACCGGAACGCAGTTTTGCTTCATCGTAAGTCTGGCGAGTGCCATCCTGTTTTACAATGCGCGGTAAACTTAATTCGGCGGTTTCATAGGTGGTGAAACGCTCTGAACATTCGACACATTCACGGCGACGGCGAACCTGATCGCCATCACCGCCGAGACGAGAGTCTACAACCCGTGTGTCTGGTGCTTTACAGAATGGACAGTGCATTGAAAATATGTTCTAAGTCATTAATCATTTTAAATCAGCTGTTGTCTATTTTTTATATACCGGTAATTTAGCGCAGATTTCTGATACCTTATTCTGTATGTCCTGAATTAATCCAGCATCATCCATATTTGAAATCACATCACACATCCAGCCAGCCAGATCAGTAGATTGCTGCTCATTGAAACCCCGGGTGGTTAATGCGGGTGTACCGACACGAATACCGGAGGTGACAAAGGGCGACTGGGGGTCATTTGGAACCGAGTTTTTATTGACCGTAATATGGGCCTTACCCAATGCGTTTTCCACATCTTTACCGGTTAATCCGGCTTTTATAAAGCTCACTAAAAACAGGTGATTTTCAGTGCCATTGGATACTACATCATAACCACGTTCCATAAATACGGCAGCCATCGCCTGGGCATTTTTAACCACCTGTTTTTGATATTCTATGTATTCCGGCTCCATGGCTTCTTTAAAGGCCACCGCTTTTGCAGCAATCACGTGCATTAATGGTCCACCCTGGGTGCCGGGAAAAATCGATGAGTTAAACTTCTTGGTGATTTCCTCGTTTTCTTTGGCCAGAATGATACCGCCACGGGGACCGCGTAATGTTTTATGAGTCGTCGAGGTTACAACATCCGCAACCGGCACTGGATTCGGGTAAATACCCGCGGCCACCAAACCTGCAACATGGGCCATATCCACAAACAGATAGGCACCAACCTCATCAGCAATATCTCGAAATTTTTGCCAGTCCATAATCTTAGAGTATGCAGAGAATCCCGCCACAATCATTTTGGGTTTATGCTCACGGGCCAGTTCAGCAACCTGCTCATAATCAACTTCGCCGGTTTGCTCGTTTAAACCGTACTGAACCGCATTATAGATCTTGCCGGAAAAGCTCACTTTCGACCCATGAGTTAAATGACCACCGTGGGCCAGGCTCATCCCAAGTACCGTATCGCCAGGGGCACATAGCGCCATGTAAACCGCCGCATTGGCCTGTGAGCCGGAATGTGGCTGAACATTTGCGTAATCAGCTCCAAACAACTGTTTAGCACGATCTACTGCGAGCTGTTCTGTTTTATCCACATATTCACAGCCACCGTAATAGCGCTTTCCGGGGTAGCCCTCAGCATATTTATTGGTCAGCACTGAACCCTGAGCCTGCATGACACGGGGGCTAGTGTAGTTTTCAGAGGCTATGAGTTCAATGTGATCTTCCTGGCGTTGAGCCTCTTCATTGATGGAATCCATCAATTCATTGTCATAGCCCTGAATGGTCATATCTGCTGAAAACATACTTTAAATTCTCCAGTTGCGGCGAAATCTGCCTGAACAAATTTACCTGATTTTCGAAAACGACCTGAAGCCGCCCATAAAAGCTACATAGCATAGCTTATATAGGGGGTGGAGACCAGCGCAGATACTAGATATAGAGGAGTTGAATGAAGTTTTTTAAAATAAAGATTAATCTGATGATTCACTGGCGGGCATGGAGATAACATTCTGATCAGGCATAAACCGCATGCCTTTATCCGATGTGGCGGGCTGTGGTTTTTCAGTAACAGCCTGTGATTGTATCGAGTTACCGGTTTGCGGGACACTTATCGGCACAATAAACGCCCTGGACTGAGCTTTTCCATTAATCTCAATACTCGCATAAACATTGATACTAAATTCACCTGCCTGCTCGGGCATAATTTTTAAAACAATGGATTTTTGTTCATTTTTGGCAAGTTGTTTAAATTCAAAATGCAGGGGCCCACCGATCGCACTTAAACCCGCATCAAGGTTATATTCAACGCTCAAAATATCTGAATTTCGTTTCGACGAAAACGTTAATATAATATCCAGCTTTTTATTTAATTCGACAGGATTAACTATTTCATAATCCATATATACAGGTGCATGAGGTTTTATCACTGCATGTGTTTGTCTCAGTTGTTTAGAAACTTTTTTAGCCTGGTCTTTTTCCTGAGCCTGTACCTGGGTTTGTGCCTGTTGATTACAGGAAACTAAAAAGCTGATACTTAAAATCAAAAACGGGATATGCATTTTCATAAAAATTATACAGCCTTAGTAATTTTGATATATGGGGAGCTGATTCGTTGCACCCGGGTTTAACGACATCTGCGTGCTACCATAAACATCACCGACAGAGTCTATACTTTGCGCGTTTAATAATAAATCAATGGCATTAGATGAACTTGCATTTTGATCTTTAAAGTGTTTAATAAAACTAAAAATACTGGTCATCGCCTCTGTGTTTTTTTGTGCCCCTACCAGAACATTATAAATACGTGAAAAATCAAAATTCAAAGAGTCAGGATTGTCGTTATCACTATTAGAATCATATAAATCATACAGGATTGATTGAACCGAACACTCACTATACCACCCGGCATTCTCACAGTTATTAACCTCCATATTAATAACAAATCCATTTTCCTGTTGACGACCAACTGTATCAATATAAGACGGATCATTTGTCACCATGGCAGAAAAAGCATTACCGAAGCCTTCGCCAAAAGCCACCCGAATATCCAGTATGTCACCATCGCTATGCGGACCACCTATCGAATCCGTACGTGAAAGTTTGGCTTCAAAATAATGACCCCATTCGTGAATAATAACATGCTCATCATATTCGTCCGTGTCATTATTTTCTTTACCCAATATAAATATTTCTTCGCCGTCGTAAAATGAACCACCGATTGTGGCGGTTGAATTGTCGACACTCCAGTTTATAGTAAGCGCTGGAAAGCTTACATTGGCGACACTTAATATTTTATCTTTTGCTTTTCTTACACTATCTAAAATAGCAAAGGGACCTGCCACTCTTGGGCCACTATAATTTGAAACACCCCAGCCTGATGCTGCATGTAAATTTCTGATTAAATCCGTTGATGCTGTAAAGACACTTCCATCCATGGCATAAACAGGTTTTAATGGCTGACCCGTATTATCAAGCACCGTATTATCAACCACACTAAAATCCCACACTGAGCCATTCAACATTTGTGCTTTTACCCTGACAAAACTCGCCTGATTATTTGGAAAATTTAAAGCATAATCACCGGCACTATCCGATGAAACAGAACTGTAAACACCGCCGTTGCATATCACTTCCACAAGTGCCTGCTGTATAGGTAGAACTGAAATATTTGAATAATCCAGTGATACGCCAGAGTGATTAACACGGTCAAATGTTAAATTACCGGATACGGTACTATCATCACCGGTTGTACAGTCAGATACCGGAGTTGCAGTCGCCTGTAACTGAACATTGCTGGTGCTTTTCTGTTGATATATATTCTGCTGTATTTTTGCATTAACAACAGAATACAGGTACTCATTGATTTCTACGACATGATTTCCGGGCTGTAGTGTTACTGAAAGTGATTCAGAGTTAGCACGGGTACTTTCGGCATTTGCAACTTCTAAACCATTTTTATAGATAAAAATATCCGGATCAGCGGGGTTAAGACCACTCGTTCGAGTGGCTCGTATGGAAACCACGGATGATGAAGCGACGTTGAATTTTATAAACCGCGCAATACCCAAACCGTTAATCCTACCATTTTCCCGGGTAGTACAGATATTTTCAGTTTGATTGACGCCCGCTTTTGTTATCTGAACGTCGTAGCAGGTTTCTACGGCAGTAGTATCGATTTTCCCGACACCATCACTCGATCCCCCGGAACAACTGAGAAGAAACACAAAAGTCAGAAATAATACAAATGCGAATAAAGGCTTTACTGTGAATTGAATAATGATAAAAACTAATCCTTAACTATTATATTAAATCGCTGAATAAAATCGACTGAAAAATAATTGAACATATCAATGGTTAAAGTCTAGTATAATCCAAACGCTAAAACGAATTGACTTCAACTTCACAAATATATAACAAAATTATGGCACAGTACATCTATACAATGAGTGGCGTTGGGAAAATTGTCCCACCCAAAAAAGAACTCCTAAAAAATATTAACCTGAATTTCTTCCCGGGCGCAAAAATCGGTGTGCTGGGTTATAACGGCGCGGGTAAGTCTACACTGCTACGCATTATGGCGGGGGTTGATACGGACATTATCGGTGAAGCTCGCCCTCAGCCCGGTATTAACATCGGCTTTCTACAACAGGAACCTGAGCTTGATGAGAGCAAAGATGTACGGGGCAATGTAGAGGAAGGCCTGAAAGTGGTAAAAGAGGCACAGGCCAAACTGGATGCGGTCTATGCCGCTTATGCCGAGCCCGATGCCGATTTTGATGCATTGGCAGCGGAGCAGGCCCAGCTTGAAAATATCATTCAGGCGGCCGATGCTCACAACCTTGAACATAAGCTGGAAATAGCGGCTGATGCACTTCGTCTTCCCCCATGGGATGCGGATGTGAGCAAGCTATCCGGGGGTGAACGCCGTCGTGTAGCACTTTGTCGGTTACTATTATCCGCCCCGGATATGCTGATTCTCGATGAACCGACCAATCACCTGGATGCAGAGTCCGTCGCCTGGCTGGAACGCTTTTTAGCTGAATTCAGCGGTACTGTCGTGGCAGTTACCCACGATCGTTACTTCCTTGATAATGTAGCAGGCTGGATACTTGAACTCGATCGGGGTCAGGGTATCCCCTGGGAAGGCAACTACTCTTCATGGCTTGAGCAGAAAGAAGCTCGCCTGGAACGGGAAGAGAAAAAAGAAGCTGGGCGCCAGAAGGCCATTAAAGCCGAGCTGGAGTGGGTACGGTCTAATGCTAAAGGTCGTCACGCCAAGAGCAAGGCGCGTTTATCCCGCTTTGAAGACCTGCAGTCGGATGACTACCAGAAGCGCAGCGAAACCAAGTCCCTGTATATTCCCCCTGGCCCTCGCCTTGGCGACTTAGTCGTAGAAGCGAAAAACATCAGCAAAAGCTTCGGCGACCGATTGCTATATGAAAATGTTAATTTCAATCTGCCTAAAGGTGGAATTGTCGGCATTATAGGACCTAACGGTGCGGGTAAATCCACCCTGTTCAATATGATTACTGGCTCTGAAAAGCCCGATACTGGCGAATTTCGCATTGGTGACTCAGTAGAAATCGCCTATGTTGACCAGAGCCGTGATTCTTTAAATGACGACAACACAGTGTGGCAGGAAATTTCCGATGGCCTGGACAATATCGAAGTCGGTCGCTACACCACATCATCACGTGCCTATGTTAGCCATTTCAATTTTAAGGGGGATGCTCAACAGAAAAGTATCAGCACCTTATCCGGTGGTGAACGCAACCGGGTGCATCTGGCCAAGTTAATGAAAAAAGGCGGCAACCTGTTATTACTTGATGAACCCACCAACGATCTGGATGTTGAAACCCTGCGAGCACTGGAAGAAGCCATCCTCGACTTTCCCGGCTGTGTCGTTGTCATATCCCATGACCGCTGGTTCCTGGACAGAATTGCAACCCACATACTGGCCTTTGAAGGCGATTCCCAGGTAACCTGGTTTGAAGGTAATTATTCTGATTATGAAGAAGATCGTAAACGTAGATTGGGTGATGATGCATTAAATCCCCATCGGATAAAATATAAGCCATTAAAATAACTGTCCAGTAGCCCCTCTTTATAAAAAGAGGGGCTGACAGGAATTATCCCCTCCAGCTTCTGCCCCCCAATCCCGCAGTTTTGCTTTTCCCCAAGTCCAGACTATGCTTTTTAAAACACTTATAAAAAGATTAGCATGGCACTTAACTCCGTTTTACCCAATTACATTGGTCGTTTTAAAATAATCAAGGAACTGGGAGGGCGCTCCCAGGGCATAGTGTATCTCGCGTCGGATAAACAACTTGAGCGCAACGTAGCCATAAAAACCATCCAGATTGAAAAAATTACACCCAAAATAAAACAGCAGTTACTCACCGAAGCCCGAACCATTGCCAAGCTTCAGCACCCAAATATCATCACCCTGTTTGAAATGGATGAACATCTGGGTACACCCTATCTTGTATTTGAATATGTTGATGGCATATCACTGAAAGAATTTTTAATAAAAAAACCTCGCCTGAGTTCCAAACAGGCTATTGATATCCTTGCACCATTGCTCAATGCCATAGCCTATGCGCATAAACGTGGCGTAATTCACCGCGATCTAAACCCAAATAATATTTTAATGACATCCCAGGACAAACCCCGCCTGATGGATTTTGGCATTGCGTCGTTACTCGGTCAGAAAGAGAGTGATTCAAATGGAGAAGCTCTCTGGGGACCATTTAAATATATGTCACCAGAACAATGTAACCATAACACCCTGACACCAGCATCTGATATTTTTTCAATGGGTTTAATTTTATATGAAATGATTTTAGGTAAACAGGCGATAGATGCAGAAAACAAGTTCACCATTATCAATAAAATTGTAAATGAAGAAATCACTTATCCTGATGATATAGACATTGCCATAAAAGAGGTTTTACAAAAAGCCTTAGCCAAAGATCCTCAGGAAAGATACAATGATGCTCTCGATATGCGGCAGGACTTGCTAGATCATTTACAGCGTATCTCACCCGACACTGAAACCCAGGAAAAAAACGATAGAACATCCTCAGAACACAATAGCACTTTAGAATTTTTACTGCGCCGCATGGAACATAAAAAAGACTTTCCAACCATGTCGCATCAGGTTATAGAAATAAGCCAGAAAGCAAAAACCGCGGGAGACACTTCGGCAAATGTTTTATCAAATGCCATCTTAAAAGATTACTCACTGTCCAGTAAATTATTACGCCTGGTAAATTCCCCATCCTATGGACAATACGGTGGGCGCATTAGTACGGTTTCACGTGCCGTGGTTATTTTAGGTTTCGAAGAAGTCAGAAACGCCGCACTCGGATTAATGCTACTGGATCATTTAAAAGATAAGAACCAGGCAAGCAGCTTAAAAGAAGCCTGTATTACCTCAATGATTAGTGGCAGCCTGGCGCACGGTGTAGCCAGTAAAATGAATATTAAAGACAAAGAAGAAGCCTATGTTTGCTCAATGTTTCACCAGTTGGGAAAGCTGCTTTCAATTTATTATTTCCCGGAAGAATCAGAAATTATTTTCGATATCGTGAAACAGAAAAACATGAAAGAACAGACAGCTGCAGAAACAGTACTAGGTGTAAGTTTTGAAGAAATTGGTATTGCGGTAGGTGAATCGTGGCAGCTTCCCGCAGAGTTAATTGATAGTATGCATACCCTGCCCTCAGGCGAACTTAAAAAACCCCTTAGTCAGAGTGACTTACTAAAACATGTATCAGGGTTTTCAAATGAATATTGTGACATGATAAATACCAGCAGTGCACAGGATCGTCAACAAAATTTTGAGAATCTTGCATCACGATATAGCAACAGTATGAGTATATCGCGTTCACAAATGGAAGAAATACTATCAAATGCGCTTGATGAAATGGAAAAGTACGCCAAATTAGTTAATCTCGATCTGGCAAAAAGCGAGTTATTTAGCAAAGCAACTAAATGGACACCCTCAAGCGCAACGGAAATAATAGAACAAAAAGACGACTCAGCCGCAATTTCTGAATTACCACAACAACAAAATCAAATTATTGATGCCATACAGGAAATTACTGACGCCATTCTAGATGGAGCCCCCCTTAATGATATCCTGGTAATGGTAATGGAAACCGTATTTACAAGCTTTAATTTTCACAGAGTGATGTTCTGCTTCATTAACAAAGGCCGGACTTCAATAAACGCACGTTTTGGATTCGGGCCCAATATAGAAGAAATTATAAATCGATTCAGCCTGCCAAACGGAGGCGATGATATTTTTAATCTATCTCTAAAACAGGCAAAAGACTTAATAATTGAAGACACAAATTCGGATGATGCAGTAAAACTTATCCCCCGTTGGTACAGAGAAAAATACACAAAAAAATCCTTACTGGTCTACCCTATTATTGTCAAAAACATACCAGTGGGTTTACTCTACATAGATTCTATTGCTCCGGTTAGCGTTGCAGATGAAGCTCGTTTAGGCCCGGTTAAAACATTACGCAATCAAATCATTCTGGCGATCAGACAGGCTTAAAATTAACGCCGGTTCCACCCAACCCACAATAACCATTTGGGTTTTTAGCCAGGTACTGTTGATGATACTCCTCAGCATAAAAAAACTCGCCTGCTTCCACTATTTCAGTTGTTATTTCAGGGAATTTATTCTCAAAAAGTAGTAACTGAAATTCAGCTTTAATTTTTTCTGCCAGATGTTTTTGTTCGTCCGAAAAAACATAAATACCTGAGCGATACTGGGTTCCTTTGTCGTTACCCTGCCTCATCCCCTGAGTTGGATTATGACTTTCAAAAAAAAGTTTCAATAATAGTTCATAGCTACAAACAGTCTCATCAAATACAACCAGTACAACCTCATTATGACCGGTTAACCCAGAGCACACTTCCTGATAAGTCGGGTTAGGTGTAATACCCGCCGCGTATCCCACCGCCGTTGTGTATACGCCATCAAGCTGCCAGAACTTTTTCTCCGCACCCCAGAAGCAGCCCATACCAAATACGGCTTGAGATAAATTATCGGGAAAAGGTGGCAGTAAACGACTGCCATTTACGTAATGGGCATCGGGTACAGACATCTTTTGATCGCGCCCAGGTAATGCCTCCTCTGCCGAAGGAATGCTAAAAGATTTATCTAAAAACGTCATAATTAAAGGCTCTAAGGTGTAAATTTATAAAATCACGAACACTTTGACATATAAATTATCAGGTAAAACAGTAGACGCTAACATTTAACTTCTACTATTATTATTAGCGAGTAAATGACATAATATTGCAATCAACCGGTATATTGACTGGTGTATATGGTATATGCCCTCGAAAAAGCCCTGCTAATAGATATAGTAATGAGAATAAATCTCAATTGTCACAGTCTCATTATTTAAGTCACCGTTGTTAATCGATCCCGTACTAATATCCGCTCACTTTTTACTTAATGACTAAATATAGAAAGCTATTTTATACTATTATCATAAAATATCGCCTAATGTAGGAATAACCTCGTTGTGTAGAAAAATTAAATGCTGTTTAGCAATAATCACATTATTCATACAGACTAGCCTTGCTCTTGCCGATACCAGCCTCAGTGGCTATGCATCTATTATAGCTGGGCGGGTCATTGATGGTGATGAATTTCTTGCAGATTACCCAAAAACAGGTGTATACGATAACGACTGGTCGTTTTCGCCCGACACTTCTTTTGGAATTCAACTTAAAACTGATATTAACGATGATCTCGATTTAATCATACAGCTCATCAGTAATGGAGCGTCCGGCTACGATATTGAACTTGACTGGGCTTATATTAGTTATCAGTTTAATACAGAATTTTCAATACAGGCCGGGCGTAAACGCTTACCTCTATATTATTATTCCGATTTCTTTGATGTTGGCTATGCCTATTACTGGATAAGACCCCCTGCTGACAACTATACCTGGCAGATATCAAACTACAATGGTTTAAGTTTACTATACCAACCAGAGCTTGCTGAATGGGATGTCTTGTTAAATTTATATGTAGGCCGTGAAGACTCAGAAGACAATGAACTGTTAAGCATGCTTATGTCAGCCTCTGTCGATGAAACATGGAAGAATATGGTTGGCTTTGTTGCTGAGCTCTCACAAGACTGGATAGAACTTCGAGCCACCTATATGCAGGGGGAACTTGATCGTACGGTTAATGGAATTATTACTGAGCAGAATGTAAAACAAAATTTTTCAGGGATATCAGCTAATTTTTATTTTTACAACTTTATAATCCTGTCAGAATTTAATAAGTATGATAGAGATGAAAGTGACATTCATGTTGATACTCAGATGCTGTCTTTCGGCTACAGCATTAACAACTTTACCCCACATATTACCCACTCCTCCTTCATTCAGGAAGAAAACCTTGCCGGTGGCGATGAAAACCATGAAACACACAGCGTTGGACTGCGCTGGGATTTCAATAAAACCACGGCCTTAAAAATCCAGTATGACAAAGTAACTGACAAAGGAATAAACATTCCGGTACTGGGAGACTCTAAAGCTATTTCTTTTGGCATGGATTTAGTTTTCTAGGGCCGATAAGTATGAAAATAAACTCCATTCATTTTAGATTCTTGCATTGCGCAACTATTACCATACTATTTTTAGTATATATATTATTTGTTAATAATGCTTATGCACAGAATTCGGGTGGGGTATTAGTAGTCTGGGAATCATCTCCAGTACAGAAAATTAGCGTTATAGAAATAAGACGAATATACCTGGGGTTGCCATCCTCTAAAGAAAGCCTAATAAAAAAACCGGTCATTAACTCATCCGATTTGGCAGTTTATAAAATTTTCTTAAAAAACATAATGCACATGACTGAAAAAGGCTACCAGAGGAAAATAGTAAAAAGAATATTTCGCCAGGGCGGTGAAAAAGTAAAAGAAGTAAAGAACCTTTCCGAGCTTATCAACCATCTTAAGCTCAATATAAATGACATAAGCTTTATGGACCCGGAAACTGCAAAAACAACTAAAGGCATTAAAGTGGTTCAAGTATTATGGTAGAGAACACTATAAAACGCCGAAACTTCAGCATTACATCTTATATGGTATCTGCTGTTATTATAATCCATATGGTCGTGCTACCATTTTTATACCTGACAATTACAAGCAGCTATAAAGACAGCCTATACGAGCAGTTTATCGGCCATGTCACAGAAGTATCAGGTTTACTCGTTGATGTTCTTTCAACCAAATCATTGCAAGATGATCGTGAAACTATAATCAATATTCTCGAAACCGCTGTTCTTGGGGGTAATATTCAATTTGCAGAAATTATAGATTATCAGGGAAATACCATATCACCACGAGATGACGTTTTATCCTATTTAAATACATTCAAAGAAGATATTGCAGTAAATGATAATGGCGATGACATTTATTACCTGAGTATACCGATTTACTTTAAGGGAAATGTCGATAAGGTTTCGAGTTTAAAAGTAGGCATTGATGAATCCGCAATTATCGACGCATATTTTTCTATCAGAGATAAAATTGCTTTTATACTAGCGTTTTATTTGATCGCCATTGTTTTAATTTTAACGGCATTAACTCGCATTCTTCATAAACCATTGTATCAATTAAGGGACAGGTCAAAGGAAGTAGCCAGAGGCAACCTTGAAACCCCCCTGGGAATAACATCAAACTTTAGTGAAATACAATATTTAGCCGATGATTTAGATGAAATGCGTTTATCGTTAGTGAGTCTTGCGGAGCGAATGCAACATAAGGCGACCCATGATGAGCTCACCAATTTACCTAATCGCTATTTGTTTAACGATAGATTAGAACAGTCTATTGCCGTCTCAATGCGAAACAATCAAAAATTTTCAATACTATTACTTGACCTGAACCGTTTTAAAGAAATTAACGACACTTTAGGCCATGGTGTTGGTGACGAAGTATTGATTATTGTTTCCAAACGGATGCACGATGGACTTCGTGATTCTGATACTGTTGCGCGTATTGGGGGGGATGAGTTTAGTTTTATTTTAATGGGCGTTGGCCAGATACTGGCTGAAAAAATGGCACAGAAAATCATTGAAATCATTGAGCCTAAGTTTGATGTAGGCAATCACACCTTGAAAGTGGGAGCTAGTATTGGTATTTCAGTATATCCGGATGACGGCCAGGATGGTGAACTGTTAATGAGAAGAGCCGATGTTGCTATGTATAATGCCAAGCACAATAATTTGAAGCTGGCTTCCTATTACCCAGACATGGACAGCGATCATTATGAGAAACTGATGCTAGCAAATGATTTGAAACACAGCATTACGAATGGATATTTTGAACCGTTATTTCAACCGAAAATTGATTTGTTTACGAATAAACCCTGTGGTTGTGAAATGTTATTGCGCTGGCAGCATCCAAATCTTGGCTTAATTTACCCGGATAAATTTATTCCTATTGCCGAACGTGAAAATTTAATTGGCGACTTAACTCGTTGGATTGTCAGTAACTATTTAGATGATTTTTACAAGCTTGTTAAAATAAATAAAAATTTTCATATCTCTATTAATGTTTCTCCAGTTGACTTACTCGATAACACATTGCTTAAATCAATTATTGAGCTGCTCGAAGAAAGCCCATTTCCTAAGGGCAACCTTTATATTGAGCTGACTGAAAACACGATTATGAAAAACCCGGTTAGATCTGCCGAAATTTTAGGGCTATTTCATGATGCTGGCATTATAGTTTCGGTTGATGATTTCGGTACCGGGTATTCATCATTAGCATACTTGCAGAAATTCCCAATCAGCGAGTTAAAAATTGACAAGTCTTTTGTCAGCGATCTAACTGAAAACTCTGCAAATTATGCAATTGTCAATGCGACCATTACCATGGCTCACGATCTTGGAATAATGGTGGTGGCTGAAGGCGTTGAAGATAAATCAGTACTAGAGATACTTCAAACGATGGGATGCGATCGAGTACAGGGATTTTTGTATGCTAAGGCAATGGAGTTTGATGACCTGGTTACCTGGTTATTATCAGATAATAACACAGATGTGGGCAATACTGATTAACGCACAGGCGAGGTCTCGGGTTCAGTTATCGGCAGGTTATTACGGTTAGCGGTAACGGTAATGCTACTTGTAAAGCTAAAAACGATATCGTCATCCACATCCGGATCATCCAGATCTGCCTGGCAGGTGAAAGCCAAGGTGTAATCACCTTCAGGTACATATCCAATAATATACCTGTATTTTCCATTGTTATTATTTAACTTAATTCTTGCAGATGTTAGCGGCCCCGGACTCGTTGCATTTACATCATCCGGCGTGATATCTGTCCCTGTATATAAATAGACCGCATTACCTGTTGATGGATCATCATCAGAACAATTTGCGGCGGTGAGCAATGCAGAATCTATAACGCCACGAATATTACCAGTGTTACGTGTTTTTACCATTCGCAGGGTTGGGCGCAATTTATAACGGCCATCACGCGTTTGGATGATCGATTTTCGTAGATCGAAATCCAGCATTAGATCCAGATCTCCGTCAGGGGCAACGTCAAAGCCGGTTACTATCTTCAAGCCAGATTGACGACTACTAGGAATCCAGAGCTCGTGAACAGAACCATCTTTGAGCTTGATATACGTGTCATTATTTCCATCATCTTCCGCACTGACATTCAAACGAACCCAGTTATAATGACCGGAAGGTATAACAGCCTTATCAATAAGAAAGGTACTCAGCGTACCCTGCAGTTCAAGTAGATTAATATTTTTTTCAGTCTCAAAAGTAAAGTTTATGACCTTACTACCTGCAGGCTTAATACTAATACCAGTAAACTGTACCCACACCTCTTGCACATTATCTACAGGTGCATCTGTTATATTAATCGTTAATGTACCGGGCAATGGACCGTTTCGACCCGCAGTTACCGTACTGTTAGAGTCACTACCGCAGGCGGACAGCGCTATCAGCAATGTATAACTGAGAAGTATGAAGATAATTTTTTTTATTGAACACATGATCATATATTTACAAGCCCGAGTGTCATTTGCACTACGAAACAATTTTCAAAAAAAAACAACTGCGATGGATATTATTTGGCCTTTATCATTTAAACTCGTTTCGGCCGATACTCTGGGGGCTTTAAGAGATAAGAACTTTACATAAGATATTGATTATCAAAAGTTTCTCACTCACCATTATCTCTAGAATAAGCTGTTTTGTAACCCCCCATTTGGGTTATATTTTAAATCATTTTTATATTTACATTTTTTAAACAATTGCTTTATGGCAGAATATTAGAATATTAAGATGCACTAGAAAAATCATTGTGATTAAAATCAAATAACAACGCACCTCTAATTGCGTACCAGCTCGACTATCAGAATCTATATAATTGATTCTATTAAAAATATCAGCCTATATATCAGCCTGCAGTTTCTATTTACAGGAGTAGTCAGCTAATTTTTATATGCCTGTAAGAGTTAGAATCAATCACTTGCCCCTCCTGGTCACCTAATGTTAAGAAAACTTAATCACAGCTCACGGGTTAAAGCATTTGATACCGACTCATAAGGCTTAGCCGCTTAGTGATTCATACCAGCCGTGAAACCCCGATACTATGACACAACCGAGCAAGTAACGGCATTTGGGATAGTCTGAAAATGATGTAGTATTTATTCCGGTATAAAGGGGTTTAGACGATATGCATCAGTATTAAACGCTTTAATTTAAATGACAGGTTTAATTAAAAATAACGCCGCATTGAATTACCTGAATTATCTAACTATGGAGCTTGATCCCTATACACTCTATCTTAATACCTTTCAGCTAAATCACTTCAACTTAAAATAAGCTTTTTTCATTAACTTCATAAAACAAATAGAGTAATCAACTCATCAGATGCAACGTCCACATGCTTTTTAAGCCACTCGAATTTTTTTCGAGAGGCATAATACAGAACCTGATGTCTTCACTAAAAACGCTCATAGCGTTATAATCCTTTAATAATCAATCACAATCAACGTTCAGTAAATTACTACTTTCTAATTTTCAGAATGAATCACCTGTATGAAGTATTTACAGTTGAACATTACGACTTATACTAAAGTTAACGTATATATAAATTAAACCCAGATACATATAGCTATTTATATATGAACTTAACTCTAAACTATGTTTTAATAGAATAAAAAACAGATAGACAAGGGTAATGGATATCGCTAATCGCTACATAATTTAACGAATATCATCCTTGATAATATATCGACACTAACTTTATTGTAAGAGGTCCGGCATGAATGATTCAGTCGACATACAACCAGCAACAGATCGTCGTGCACGAACGCGAAAAGAAATTAAACAGCTCATCTCAGAACGCAATGAAGTGCTGGCACTTTATTGCAGCCTGGCGGGGTGTGATGGGACAAAAATAACTACTGCGGACAATATCGATAATGAAGCGCTACAAGAATTCTGTCAGCTTCTAATTGATTATATTGCTACTGGACACTTTGAACTTTATAGTCGAATTTCAGAAGGCAAAGAAAGGCGCAATGAAATTATAAAATTAGCCAACACTATTTATCCGCGCATTGAAAAAACCACTGCACTGGCAGTTGAATTTAATGACACCTACGATAGTGGCAACAAGTTTACACCTGAACTCAAAGACAAGCTCCCCCAGCAACTTTCTGAACTTGGCGAAGAACTCGCAACTCGTATTGAACTGGAAGATAAGTTAATAAACACGCTTCTAACTTCAAGTCATGCAGCTGAGGCAATGCTGCAATAAAAACAAATATACTGTTGGGTTAAGCTACAAACCAATAACCCGACAGTTTATTTTGATTTAATCACAAAACACTGATGCACCTTTGGATTACGTTTAAAATCTTCCGGAATTGTTGAAGCGGTTACATCTTTTACCTGATAGCGCTCCATCAGACTTTTATCTAATTTAAACTTACGGAAATTATTTGAAAATATAATTTCACCGCCATCTTTTAAAAGTCGCATTGCAGAATCTATTAATGCCACATGATCTTTTTGCACATCAAATAAATCCTCCATGGATTTAGAATTAGAAAATGTTGGTGGGTCAATAAATATCCACTGATAACGTTTTTCATCAGCACAGGCCCTTTCAAGCCACTTTAAGCAATCTGCTTTTATAAACTCGTGTTTATCTGATAACAAATCATTTAATTCAAAATTACGCTTTGACCAGTTAATATAAGTATTGGACATATCAACACTTGTGGTGCTCGCTCCTGCGCGAGCAGCAAATACTGAAACTGACGAAGTGTAAGAAAATAGATTTAAAAATTCAGCGGATTTGGGACCGTTAATAATTTTGTCAAAAACCAGCTGACGAGTTAAGCGATGATCTAAAAACAACCCTGTATCGAGGTAATCTTTTAAATTAATATAAAACTGACACCCCCCCTCTTCCACAACAAACTCCCAACGCAAACCACTTTGCTTTTCATACTGCGACAAGCCTTTTTGCTGACGACGGGTTTTAACAACTATATTTTCTTTATCGACATCCAGTGCCTCAGGAATAACATCCACAAGCAGATCTAAGCGTTGCTTCGCCTTATTAATTTCGATACTTGCAGGTGCCTGGTACTCCTGCACATGAACCCAGTCACCATACACATCAATTGCCGCGGCGTATTCGGGAATATCTGCTGAATAAACTCGATATGCCTGAATATGATTTTTTTTCGCCCAGCGTCCAATATGTTTCACATTTTTCCTGAGACGATTTAAAATCGCGCTGCGTTGTTCGCTATATTTAGTGTCACGTTCCTGCTTTTTTTCTTCGGATAATGCAGGACGAATCTGATACTGCAATAATTTACATTTAATGGCACCGTTATAAAAACTATTTGTTCGATGGGCACGCAGACCAATGTGTTTGATTAAATCATCATTAGCGGTAAACAAACATATTTTCCAGTCAGGAAAATGTTCTCGCCAGCATTCACCCATTTCTGAATACAAATGTGCCAACTCCTGCTTTTCACCCAAACGCTCACCGTAAGGTGGGTTAACAATAACCATTGCAGGTTTAATCGAATCAGCATTGTCTTTTATATATTCACAGCTTTGTGTAAAACTTTTCTGCTCTATTGTAATAAGATCCTGCAAACCGGCTGAGTGAACATTTTGCCGCGCGCTGGCAACTGAATACTTATCTGAATCATAGCCGGTAAAATGCTCACTGATGTCTGTAATTGATTTTACCAATTGCTTTGCTTCATTTAACAAGTTTTTCCAGGATGTCGCATCATGCCCTTTCCAGTTTAAAAAACCATAAAACTGACGTTTTAAACCAGGAGCAATATTAAGACACATCATCGCAGCTTCGATTAAGAAAGTTGCTGAACCACACATGGGGTCGAGCAAATCATGTCGCTGATCGTCTTTAGAAGAGCACCACCCACTGCGTATTAAAATAGCTGCCGCTAGATTTTCTTTTAAAGGAGCCTGTACACTGGAAATTCGATAACCGCGTTTATGCAACGGCTCACCAGATAAATCAATACTAACATCCACCTGATCATGATCAATATGAACATTAACACGTACGTCTGGTTGCTCACGATCCACTGAGGGTCGCGTTTCGTATAGCTCTTTAAACTGATCAACAATCGCATCTTTGGTTTTTAGCGAAGCGTAATGCGAATTGTTTATTTCCGAGCGATTAATTGTGCAGTTAACCGCCAGTGTTCCGTTCATATCCAGGTGTTGTGACCAGTTAATACTTTGCACACCTTTATATAAAGCATCTTCATCGGATGCTTCAAATGACTGTAACTTTAAAAAAACGCGACTCGCCAAGCGAGACCACAGGCAAACCTTATAAGCCTGCACCAGAGTACCGTTAAAGCTAACGCCGGAATATTCCTGCTTAGCAGTGTCAACTTGAAGTGCTTGAAGTTCTTTAAGCAGTAAATCTTCAAGCCCTTTTGAACAGGTCGCAAAAAACTGTAGGGGTTCTGTCATGATTTATATGGTCAGTAATGATTGAATTTTCTGTAAATCTTCGGGAGTATCTATTCCTGGTCCCGGCAAAGACAATGCTGGCTCAATATGAATTTTATGACCATAATACATTGCACGTAGCTGCTCAAGTTTTTCAAATGATTCCAGTTCACAGTGAGGCATCTGGCTATATTCATTTAAAAAGCCAACTCGATATGCATAAATCCCTAAATGACGTTGATATAAACTGGACAGTTTTAGTTGCTTCGCATCTCGATCAAACGGGATAGACGCACGACTAAAGTAAAGCGCATAGCCATCAACATCCACTACGACTTTAACAATATTGGGATCGGTTATTTCTTCAACCGCTGTTAAAGGCGTACTCAAAGTTGCAATTGACGCTGTACTTTTGTTGTGTAAATTACTGGCCACCTGATGTAGAAGCTCAACGGGCGTTAAAGGCTCATCGCCCTGTAGGTTTACTACAATTTCATCCGACTGCCATTTTTTTATTCGACATACTTCGGCCAGCCGGTCAGTACCGGATTGATGTTGATCTGAAGTCATTAATACATCATCACAGAATGCCCTGGCCATAGTCGCGATTCGATTATCATCGGTCGCAATAACTATGTTTTGTGCAGACGATTTTTTTGCAACTTGATATACATGCTCAAGCATGCTTTTATTATTAATCATCTGCATAGGCTTACCCGGAAAACGACTCGAAGCGTACCTTGCAGGGATAACTATATGATAGGCAGTCATTAAACTTTACTTCGCTTTATCCAGTTCAATTTTACGTGACTGTTCAACCAACATTACGGGAATGCCATCTTTCACGGGAAATGCTATATTACATTTATCGCACACTAATTCTTTCGTGCCGGCATCATGACTAAGCTTACTCTGGCATTCAGGGCACACCAATAACTCTATCTGTTTTTTATCCATTACTACCTTCTATAACTTATTATGTAAAACCAAATCAATTATCTGATTCACTTTCTGTTGAGCTGAATCACTCAGAGAAATAACGATTGGTACCGACCAGTGATCACCTAATACAAGATCGCTACATTTAACAGCATCTTTCTCTGTCATCAATACACTAAACTCATCGTCAAATATTAAATCGGATAACTGGTACCGGTGATGATCCGCATAAGCATGCGGAATAACATTAATATTATGTTGCTTAAGCATTGAAAAAAAACGTTGCGGATGACCAATTCCAGCAATGGCATGTACCGTTTTTCCTGCAAAATCATTTAACTCAACACTGGCTAAGTTATCATGAGCCACGGGAAGACACATCGTTGGAGTCATTTTAAATGACGGGAGCTTATCTTCCCCATCGTTATATAAAACCAGATCAACCGTATTAAGCCTGTCAGGGCTTTCCCTCATTGGGCCCGCCGGAATAAACCAGCCATTTCCAAATCGCTTTATGGCATCTACAATACAAATTTCCACATCACGTTGTAGCGCATAGTGTTGCAAGCCATCATCGGATAAAATAACATCACATTTAAATTTTTCGAGTATAAGTTCAATATCTTCTTTTCGATTAGGGCCAACGACGACTGGGCATTTTGTACGCTGAAAAATTAACTGTGGCTCATCACCAACCTGTGCAGCGTTGGTCTGATCATTAACCACAAGTGGCCAGTGTTGCGATCGTCCACCATAGCCCCGACTAATGACGGCGGGATTTTTTCCCTGCTGTTGTAACTGCTTAACCAGCTCAATAATAAAAGGGGTTTTTCCTGTGCCCCCCACTGTAATATTTCCAACAACAATCACCGGTACCGGTGCCCTGTAAGAACTTAACAGGTTTAGTGTATAAAGTTGTTTTCTAATCTCGCTGAGGCAGAAAAAAACCAGAGATAAGGGCCACAGTAAAATTGAAATATAATTTACACTGTTCCAGTAGTAATCTATTCGCTTCATTAATCCGTGGTATCTTCAGATTCACTAAACTGAATATTATGTAGTGCACTGTAAGCACCGCCCTTCGCAATTAACTCATTATGGGTTCCTGTTTCTACGATTCGCCCACTCTCCATAACAACAATTTTATCTGCATTTTCTATTGTCGATAAACGGTGTGCAACGACCAGGGTCGTGCGGTTTTGTGTTAGCACCTCAAGTGCAGACTGGATGGCTTTTTCAGACTCCGTATCTAGCGCTGAGGTCGCTTCATCCATTATTAACACAGGCGCATTTTTTAATAAGGCTCTGGCAATTGCCAAACGCTGTCTTTGGCCACCTGATAATAGTACACCTTTTTCACCTGCAAGGGATTGCATACCTTCGGGTAATTGCTCAATAAAATCGTACGCATTAGCTGACCTGGCGGCTTTATTTACGTCAGATATTGTTACATCAGCACAACCATAAGCTATATTATGCTCTATGGTATCGTTGAAAAGTACAATTTCCTGACCAACATAGGCAATGTGTTTACGCAGATTTGAAATTTTAAAATCATTGATACTTTTGCCATCAAGTAAAATTTGCCCCTGATAGTCGCCATATAAACGCGGAATGAGATTCACTAAAGTCGACTTCCCACTACCGGAGCGTCCAACAAACGCCACGGTTTCACCTGAGGCAATATGCAAGTTGATATTATCTAGCACGAGCCTGTCTGGATGATTTTCATATGCAAAATTCAAATCTTTTATAATCAACTCGCCGTTAACTTTATCAGACTCAAAAGTGCCGCTATCATTTTCAGCTGAAACATCAAGAAATTTAAAAATACTGTCCGCCGCAGCTACACCCTTTTGAATAACAGCATTGATATTGGTTATACGCTTAAGTGGTTGAAATAACATCGACATTGACACAATGAAAGCCGTAAAAGTACCAACCGTTAACTTACCCGCCAGACCTTCCTGAATAGCCACATGCACAATACCTGCAAGTGCAAATGAAACAATAAATTGCAGTGTCGAGGTACTTAATGAAGTACTAACCATTAATTTTAAATTTTGTTGACGATTTTTATTATTACTGCTGTCAAACCGTTGTTGTTCATATTCCTGGCCGCCATATATTTTAACCACACGCTGGGCCTGTACCGTTTCTTCAAGTACGTGGGTAATCGACCCCATGGAATTCTGAATACGTTTTGATATGTTTCTAAAGCGGCGGGAAACCACACTCACAATAAGCGCTAATACGGGACCGAGCACAAGGAAAACAGTCGCTAACTTTGGACTAATATAAAACATCCAGGCAATTAAACTGATGATCATTAAACCATCTTTAATCAAAATCGTAACTGCGGTGGTGGCGGCGGTAGCTAATTGTTCAACATCGAATGTAAAACGCGAAATCGTTTCACCCGTTGAAGTATTATCATAATATTTATTTGGCAAGATCAACAGACGATCAAACATCTGTGCCCGCATTGTTTTTATTACACCACGCCCAATCCAGCTCATACCATAATCTGAACCAAATCCAGCAATGGCCCGCACTAAAAAAATACCAATAATTCCTAGCGGCAACCATTTAATAACCTGCGGATCCTGATTTACAAATCCACCATCTAACATGGGTTGCATCAGTGCTGCAAATGCGGGTTGTGTTAACGCCACCAACACCATACTGATCACAGAAAAAGTAAATACACCTTTATTCTGAAAAGTATAAGACAGCAATCTACGATAGGTTATTGCTGAACTAACGGTTTCTGACTCATTTGACATGAATTATTTACTACCATTAGTTTCAAGCGTTGATATTGACATGCGTGTTAAACCCACCTGAGAGGCGGCATCCATTGCAGTAACAACTGACTGATGCGGTGTTTTAGAATCAGCACGTAAAACTATCGGAATATCTTTATTATCACCGGCAATTTTTAACAATGCGATTTTAAGCGTTTTAAGTTGCTTGTTTACCAGCTGTCGATCGTTAATGTAGTAACGTCCTTTAGAATCGATACCAACAACAATTTTTTTATCCGGTTGCGGTGTAGCCTGAGCTGTTGCTTCCGGTAAATCAATTTTTAGTTTGGATGTTTTTTCAAACGTTGTGGACACCATAAAAAAAATAAGCAACAAAAACACCACATCGATCAGCGGCGTTAAATTCAGGTCAATATCATCACGGCGATCGGGTTTAAGGTTCAAGCGGCTTTCCCCGCAACTTTTCTATCCGCCTTCGCAGCGGTTTTATTACGATTATTATGGAGAACATCCACCATTTTTATGGCTTCTTCTTCCATTTTTACTACCAGCTCATCAACACGCCCGCGAAAATAGCGATGAAAAATTAACGCTATAATAGCGACACTCAAACCCGCGGCAGTCGTGATCAGTGCCTGGGAAATGCCACCGGCCAAAGGTGCAGCATTGCCCACCCCTGCACTGGTAATGGCATTAAAAACTTTAATCATGCCAATAACCGTTCCCAGTAAACCTAGCAATGGTGAAATAGACGCAATGGTACCCAGGGTGTTTAAAAAGCGTTCCATTTCATGCACCACCTGTCGTCCGGCCTCTTCAATGGATTCTTTAATTCGGTCACGTTCAAGATGGCGGTTATTTAAACCGGTGGCAAGAATTTTACCCAATGCAGATTGTTTACTGATTTCTTCGATTTTTGAGCGTTCCAGCTGACCCTCTTTGACCCAATGCCAGATAGTGGCAACCAGATGATCAGGAATGACTTTATTCTTTTGTAGCGCCCAGAAGCGCTCGAGGATAATTGCTAAGGCTATAATAGAACCTGCAATGATGGGGAACATTAACCACCCACCGGCTTTGACCATTTCAAACACGTGTGCCGCCTTATTTTAGTGTGATAATAATGCGCACATAATACGTTATCACAGTCGATGATTCCAATAGTGCGTGCTAACTTTTCGTTGTTGCCTAACTTCTATGGGACGCTTTGTTGAAACTGCTGGAAAATTGAGCAAAATCATACCACTATCGGCGGTATTCAGGACTTTTATATTCTGTGCCTGATAGCGATTGAGTACGTTGGTGGTGGGATGACCGAAACGATTCTTATAACCCGCGGAGACAATCCCCAACTGGGGCTTAACCTGCTGGAGCCAGCCCAGTGTTGAAGAGGTATTACTACCATGATGGGGCACCAGTAAAACATCCACCTCTAAAAAATTCGCCTGTGATTTGAGCAGCTGCAACTCAGCTTTACGCTCGATATCACCGGGTATTAGCAGACTGTAACGATCATTCCATACCTTTAAAACACAACTTCTATTATTAGATGCTTTATAGCGATTGGTGGGGGCAACAAACTCCGGGTGTAAAAAGGCAAAGTTAACTCCGTTCCATTGCCACTTTTGACCGGCTTTACAAATCTGACTATTTTTTTCGTTCTGAAACCGCTCTTCATATACCTGTGGTTCTGAAAATAGCATTTGCACATCTACCAGCTGTAATACGGAATCAGCCCCACCCGCATGGTCATTATCACCGTGGCTGATAACCAGCCGATTTAGCGTATCAACCCCAATGTACTGCAGATAGGGCACAATCACACGCTGGCCCAAATCAAAATCTTCGCTAAATTTAGAGCCTGTATCATAGAGCAAGGTACTATTGCGGGTTTGAATGACAACAGACAGGCCCTGGCCAACATCCAGCACCTGCACTGAAAATGCACCCTGTTCAGGTTTTGGGGGCGAGTATAAAAACAGGGGCAAGAGCAGGATGACGCCACTATAGCGCAGTGGAAATCCACGGGGCATCAGTAGAAACATACCCCCTGTCACTCCGATGATAGCCGGCAGAATGGGTATTGAAGAACGTTGCCAACTGGCCGCGGGTAAGTATGAAAGCCACTCCAGTAACATCCAGACCCATGAAAATATGACATTCACCAGGGAAAACAGAGCCACTCCAATATCAACTGAAAAGACGCTCAGCACACTTGCCAGCAGCGCAAGCGGCACGATTATCATCCCTACCAGGGGAATGACGAGCATATTGGCGATGGGAGATATTAACGACCCCTGCTGAAATAACAGAATACTCAGGGGCAACATGCCAAGGGCGATCAACCATTGCACCCTGATCCCCTGTAGCCACATCCTGACTTTTGTCTGGCTCTCTAAAACACGTGCAGATGAAACCAGTGTGATAATCAAAACCGCGACAAATGATAACCAGAAACCTACCGACAGCACCGATACAGGGTTAATGGCCAACACCGCAATTAATGCCAGCGACAGGGTGTTAAGGCTGAATGCAGGACGCTTAAATATTAATGCGAACATAAACACCATCAGCATAACGAAAGCACGTTGGGTGGGCACACTAAAGCCTGCGAGTAAGGCATAAATCCCGGCTACCAACAAACTAAACAACGCAGCAATCTGCGGTGCACTCGTAGACTTCAATATAACTGTGGGTACGAGTCGGCGCACCAGCACAAAAACCAGACCCGCAACCAGACCAACGTGTAACCCGGAAATGGCCATCAAATGACTGGTACCCGTGCGCCGTAAAACCTGCCACTGCGCCTGTGTGATGGCAGATTTATGACCTATGGTAAGTGCCTGCAAAAGCCCCTGATAGGTCTTATCAGGAAGCTGAGAGAGTGTGGAGAGTATCTGTTCCCTAACCGTATCCACCCCGGAACCTGCACTAGCAATACGTCGATTTAGCTGATTTTTTCGAATATAACCAGTAGCGTGAACCCCCTGCTGATAAAGCCATTTTTCATAATCAAAACCACCTGGGTTTTGCATACCATGGGGCGGTTTAAGTCTAACGTTGAATCGCCATTGCTCGCCACTATGAATTTCACCTTGAGGGTAATACCAGCTTAACCTCAGGCGTTTTGGTAAAGTCGAAGCAGAAATATTAATTGGCTGATCGTTCGCCGAAACAAACTCAATAACATCAAAGTTAAAACGCATTGATTTTGATGAATAATCCACCAGGCCACTGATCTGACCTTTAATTAATATATCCTGACCAATTAAGTGTTCTGGCAATCGGTGATTTAAATAAGCCTGGGCGACAATCAGTGACCATAAAAATCCGATAAAGAAAGCCATTAGAATGCGCCAGGATGGCCGGCGGTAAAAGAGTATCAGACTCAAAATTAAAAAAAGCTGATGCAGCCAACCCGCAGAAAATACAGGCTGATTTAAATCGGGTAGTACCTGGATAGCACTAACACCCGCCAAAAACGCCAGGGCAATAAAGACCAGGGCATGGTTATGGGGAACTTTCCCTGTTTCAGACACAACTAAAATCCTTATTATTTGATCTGTCTGTTATAATTAAAGCTTAATTGAATTAACTTGCCAAGTCTTAAATGCCAGTGTCGAAATACCCTATATGTTATTCTCACTACACATTAGTAAAAGCGGACTGAAGTTAACCCCGATCGCAAACTAGATAAACCGTAATCTATTTAATTTTTTATAAACAAACCATGCCCAAAAAGTTTTTACGCAAATGCCTGCCGGACCCCCACAAAATCACCCAGTCAAGATCTCTCAGCCTGTTTGGGAAATTATTGCACGAGCCAAACCTGTGGCACTTGAATCGAAAATCCGTATCCATGGCATTTATGGTCGGTATGTTTTGCATGTGGATACCTTTACCCTCGCAAATGATCTTAGCCGCGGGAGCCGCTATTTTGCTAAGCTGCAATCTCCCGCTATCAGTCGCCCTGGTCTGGATTACTAATCCAGTCACTATGACACCCATGTTTTATTCAGCTTATATTCTGGGTAACTGGATGTTGGGCTCCCCCCCGAGCAATATTGAATTTGAAGCGTCTTTTCACTGGATAGAGGAACAAATGGATGTTATCTGGCAGCCCTTTTTACTGGGCTGCTTTACACTGGGCGTCGTCAGTGCCATTTGCGGATATACGGGTATACGAATAATCTGGCGTTTACATATCATTAACTACATTAAAAACAAGAGACTACGTTTTAAAGAAAACAGAGAGAATAAAAGGTCGTAAGATGCAAGATATCTGGAAGCCCCACGCAACGGTTGCCGCCATAATCGAGCAGGATAATCGCTTTTTAATTGTCGAAGAAGTCGCTTCGGGCAAAAAGGTTTACAATCAGCCAGCCGGACATCTAGACCCACATGAGAGTTTTGAACAAGCCGTCGTCCGTGAAACCTGGGAGGAAACTGCCTGGCAATTTACACCACAATATATCAGTGGCATTTATCGCTGGGAGCAATCCGAAAAAGATCGCTGTTTTTTACGGGTGGCTTTTGTTGGAAGCTGCGATGATCACGATAAAGACCAACCCCTTGATGATGGTATAATTCAGGCACTCTGGTTAAGCCGTGATGAGCTTGTTGAGAGGTCCAGCCAGTTACGCAGCCCTCTGGTATTGCGTTGCATTGATGATTATCTCCAGGGAAAGAAATACCCTCTTGAATTACTGACCGATATTACATAATGAAAACAGCCGCCCCTATACTTACCATCTTAGCATTCTTAATTTTATCTATTGGTAACAGCTATGCCGTCACAGCTTCTACATCGTTTGCAAACACAACGGTTAAATTGTGTATCGATAAAAAATGTAAAACACCCTATCAGATTAAAATTAGTCATGCATGCTGGAAAGATGTAAAAGAAATATTTTCTGCACCTTTTACTACTGACAAGGATGAACAGGATAATATCGTTAATGCTATCGCACTCATAGAATCTGACATTTACCACAGCCTCGCTCAACAACCTGATCAAAGACTCAATGCGAATGGTTTATATATAAACAATACCATTAAAAATAATTTTAGAAATATTAAAAACATTGTAGGTATCTTGTTGGACAATCATCTAGTTAAACACCATTTTATGCGTAAAACCATCATTACTACTAACTGGCTGGGAGTGCAGAACACCAGTTTACTACTGCAGTCACTCAACAATTCAAAACTTTATGTTCTTGAAGTGCCCACCCGAAGATTGGGTGAATCAGCTGTAATCAGACCATACAAAGACTCTGCAACTAGCGCCCCCCAAGAAGCAACAAACGCCACTAACTCATTAAACAATGATGACTTTGAATAATTCCAATCGAAAAAAACACGTTATCGTGGGCATGTCCGGTGGTGTCGACTCTTCAGTTGCTGCGCAGGTTTTAATTACTCAGGGCTTTCATGTTGAAGGGCTGTTTATGAAAAACTGGGAGCAAGATGATGATGAAGAGTACTGTGCCGCAGCGGATGATTTAAAAGATGCACAGCAGGTATGTGATAAATTAAATATCAAGTTGCACAGTGTTAACTTTGCCGATCAGTACTGGGATCGGGTTTTTCAACATTTTCTTGATGAGTACCGCGCCGGCCGTACACCCAACCCCGATATACTCTGCAATAAAGAAATAAAGTTTAAGGCGTTTTTAGATTACGCCCTGCAACTCGGTGCAGATTATATTGCTACGGGTCATTATGTGCAGCGTGGTGAAACAGATAATGAGTATCAGTTATTGAAAGGGCTTGATGACAATAAAGATCAAAGCTATTTTTTATACACACTTAACCAGCAACAGCTAAAGCACAGCCTGTTTCCCATCGGGGATCTTGAGAAACCTGAAGTCAGAAAAATGGCTGAAAAATCTAATTTTATTACACATAACAAAAAAGACAGCACGGGCATCTGTTTTATTGGGGAAAGGAAGTTTAAGGATTTTCTGCAGCGTTTTATTCCTGCACAACCAGGGGATATTAAAACGCTAGATGGTCAACGCGTTGGTAAACATCACGGGCTCATGTATTACACACTAGGCCAACGCAAAGGGCTGGGCATTGGTGGCGTCAAAAATGCCAGTGAGGACCCCTGGTTTAGTGTGAGCAAAGACCTTGATGAAAACATACTGTATGTGGCACAGGGAGATGACTCCGCACTATACCACAGATATTTAACAGCTTCGCAATTAAGCTGGGTGAGTGGTAAACGACCAGAGCTTCCCTATTCCTGTCATGCTAAAATTCGCTACCGGCAAGGCGATCAGTTATGTACGATCACCTGTTTTGACAAACATTCAATTACCGTTAAATTTGATAAACCGCAACGCGCGATTACACCAGGACAATCAGTGGTATTTTATCAGCAGAATATCTGTTTGGGTGGCGGCATCATTGATAGCATGTTCAACTAATTTAAAATACAATTATAAGATCAATGCAACATACACAAGAAGATAAAACCATCGCGCTAGCGGGTATTTACCAGGCAGTTATTCTGGTAAAAGAATTAGCCACTACCGGAAATATCGCAGAAGCGCAATTAACCAGCATGTTAGAGACCCTGTTCCGTTTTGATGCTAATAAAGTTATCGATGTTTATGGTGATGTATATACCATAAAAAAAGGCTTAAAAGCATTACGCGACCAGCTATCCGGCGAAACACAGGAAATGGATATGGACATCACTCGATATGTTATCCAAATTTTACACCTGGAAAAAATTCTGCGTAAAAACCCTCAAATACTCGACAAACTTACGAGTGAGCTGGAAAAAACTCAGAGTAAGATTGATTATTTTCATATTAGTCATGAAAACATCATTGCTAACCTCGCGGATATCTATCAACAAAGCATCAGTCCCATCGGACGAAAAATCATGGTACAGGGTGAACAGATTTATTTATCTCAGGCTCCAAATGCCAATAAAATACGTGCCTTGTTATTTGCCGGAATTCGCTCGGCTGTGCTCTGGCGTCAATGTAGTGGCAGTCGATGGCAATTACTATTTGCTCGCAAAAATTACATTGATAGTGCAGAGTCTTTATTGAAATCTATTTGATGTTAATTCGAGCAAATATTGTAAAGCTTATAAAATAAATTTAGAGAGGTTTGGCTGTTTCGAATTGTTTAGTAACTCGCTACCTGAACAGTTTTAAAATTCTGTCTTTATAAAAACGTTTAATTTTTTTTGACCAGATTTCAACAGTCGTTTTACGATAATAAGGCTTATCTTCATCGCTCATCAAATCCATCTGTTTATAATATTTGTGCCTTGCCCATGCATTAAAATCAAACTGACAGGCAAGATTAAAGAGATACTGATTTAACCAATGTAGTCCAGACTTACGCTGAATAGATACACCAAAATCAATTAATTTTGGTTCATTATTATGTGTAACCAGTAAATTTTCTGAACGCTTTAGATCAAAATGGGCAACACCTCGGTGATGCATTTCCTTAATAGCGGATAATAGCTTAACGAAAAAATCTGAATCTTTTTGAGGTGGATTCTGGCGAATGGTCTGCCCTTCTATAAATTCAATGACCAGGAACTCATCATTAGCCATTCCATAACAGGTGGGTATGGCTTGCATTCCCTGCAGTGTTTGATAAATTTTATATTCGTGTCGTAATAAAGCAAGATTAATTGGGCGTGTAATAAAATTACCCAAAGGCGCCTTTATAACAAGTTTGTGATCAAACTCATCATACAGCAGGGTCTTTCCCTGGTACCCTGCAGATAAGGCATAAGTGCCTGATTTAAGATGCTCCCTAACCCAGCGGGTTAAATCACTTTCTGAAATAAAATCCAGATTTTCTATCATTATTTAACGCGTATAAAGCAGGTACATACAGCCAATTAGATACACTACGATGAGTGGTTCCGCATTTTGCATCAAACTTTTCTTAAATGACCAGGCACTTTTCATGCTACCGGCTTTAGCTCCAAACGTTGGAATCAATGCATGTATGTTTTTTGACCAGGCCTCCCACTCAGCACCAAAAATGTCCCGTAGCTTATTATCTTCATAGGATATAGTTGGAGGATAATAGAACCAAAGCAATGCAATCATCAGTACAAATGACCACCACTGTGTTGAAGCAATAGAAAACCCGAGCAGCAATAGAATGTTACCCACATACAACGGATGGCGCACATAAGCATAAGGCCCATTGGTGGCAAGTTCTTTGTTTTTCATTACATAGCCCGATGCCCACATTCTTACTGTAGCGCCGACGGCTGCAATAACACCACCTATGATAAATAGCATTGGATTATATGAACCAAGCAGGCTCACTACGAATACAAAAATAACCGCAAACCATTGGCGTGATTGCTCGTGGTAGCGGAGTGTTAGAATTAGTTTTGTCAGACCCGTTGCGTCTGAGACCTTATCGGCACGTGACATTATTTACCCTTATACGTCTTTGAAAGCGCGGGTATTTTATAACATTGTGAAATTGATTGATACGCTCTAACCCGAATAGGGCGCGAAATGATCGGTAACTGGCCGTTTTTGATCGACAAAACCCGTTACCTAACGGATTTCGACCCGTCTAAAAGCGAAAATTGACGCTTTAATCCTGTAAAAAGTAGCTACTGAGAATAGATTTAACCTGAACCATACCCAAATCAACAATTTTCTGCATTTGATCATGTTCAATTTTAACGGTTCCGGCACAGCCCGCACCCCAGTTTACTACCAGTGCACAACAGGCATATTCAAGATCTATTTCCCTGGCTAGTGATGCTTCAGGCATACCCGTCATGCCAACAATATCGGCACCATCACGTTTTAACTTCTGAATCTCAGCCGCAGTTTCAAGCCTGGGCCCCTGAGTTGCTGCGTAGACACCCCCGTCTTTGATATCGATCGACTGGCTTTGTGCAGCTGCCCGTAATTTATCTCGTAAGGCCTGGCTGTATGGCTCAGTAAAATCGATGTGCACAACTTCACCACACTCGGTTTCAAAATAAGTATGCTTACGCGCATACGTGTAATCTATAATTTGCTCAGGAATAACCAACGTTTCTGGTGGCATTGTTTCGTTAATGCCACCAACCGCAGCCACAGCGATAATCGTTTTGACGCCACACTCTTTTAATGCCCATAAATTTGCCCGATAATTAACCTGATGGGGCGGTATATTATGTTGAAGTCCATGGCGCGCCAAAAATGCAATATGTTCACTGCCCGCTTTCATAATGATAATATCAGACGATGGTGCCCCCCACCGGGTCATTAAATTCACCCGTTCAACTTCTTCAAACCCATCGAGTTGATATAAACCGGTTCCGCCTATAATTGCCGTTTTAATGCTGTATGATTTCATGTTCTATAAAGTTATTAAGTTTATTCAGAGACCGCATAAATGGCATTTAGCTGACGGTGGAAACCCTTGTAATCCATGCCAAACCCAAATACATAACGATCTTCAACTTGCATACCGATAAAATCACTTTTAATATCTGCTTTCATCCGCGGGTGCTTTTTTTCAATGAGAACGGCCGACAGTACTTTTTCTGCCTTTTGTGATTTACAGAATTCAATTACTGACTGTAGCGTATGGCCTTCATCAAAAATGTCATCGATAACTAAAACAGTTCTGTTAATTAATGAATGTTGTGGTTTAACTTTCCACAATAAATCACTTGCAGAAGTTTTGTCACGATAACGAGTGGCGTGACAATAATCAATTTCTACTGGGAAATTCAATCGTGTAATTAGGTGACCGCTTAAAATCAGGCCGCCATTCATAACCGGTAACATAATCATCGGTTGTGTAATCTGACTAAACTGCTTGTTTAGTTGCGATGCCATATTATTAATAGACTGATTAATTTCTTCGGCGTTATAAACTAACTCCGCGTCTTCTAAAATCTTTTCTGCCTGCTCGTAATCTTTCATTTTAATAGGTAAAAGTGACGACACTATCGTCCATAGATTCATTAATTATATAAGCACCACCAACGGTCTCATCGATCTCCGGAATTATGTTTTCTCCCCAGAATTTCAAAGCTGGTGTACAAACTTTAAAAACAACGCCAGCGTTTCTTGCCTGTTTTATATGATCGTAAACACTTTTACTATCATCTTCCTGTAAAACGAGTTGTTCAGCTTCTCCTTTTATAGCTAGCTGACCTGCCTGCCCTGTGAATAAAACCTCAACTTCATACTCCATAGCAGAAGCAACCGTTGCCTGAAGCAGAGGCGGCAGTATTTCAGCAGGTCGGGTAATGTCCACATTTGCTATTACTACAAGTAATTTGTCAGCCATTAATCATGCTTCTCATTCTCTGGCATTGATTGCAAATGCACCGTTGATGTGGGAAATGCAAACTCAGCACCGTTGTTTTCAATGATCTCAACAATTTTTAAAAGCACATCCTGCTTAATTTCATGAAACTGAATCCAGTCAGTTGTTTTAGTAAAAGTGTAGATAAAAAAATCAATAGATGAGGCTGCAAAACAATTAAAATTAACGATTAGCGTTTGATCAGTATCAATATCTGGATGGTTTTGCAACATTGATTTAACCTGATCAATGATTGTTTGCATTTTATGCGCATCGTCATAGCGGATACCCATGGTTTCTTTAATACGTCTATTCGTCATACGAGATGGATTTTCAACAGAAATATTCGTAAAAATAGAGTTCGGTACGTATAACGGGCGCTTATCAAAAGTTCGAATGCGGGTTAAACGCCAGCCAATATTTTCAACCGTACCTTCGATTGGCTTATCATTGGAACGGATCCAGTCACCGACTTTAAATGGACGATCTAAATAAATCATTAATCCACCGAAAAAATTCGCCAGTAAATCTTTTGCCGCGAAACCAATAGCAATTCCACCAACGCCACCAAATGCCAAAATACCCGAAATACTGTAACCGAGCGTTTGCAGAAGTATTAAGCCACCGGTAATAAATACGGATATTTTTACCAGTTTACTAATCGCCTGTACCGTATGTTTATCAAAATCTTGTTCACTATCCCTGGCATGTCCATCAATCAGGATTTTTTCTGTACCTTTAATTAATTGCAATAAAAAATAAATTAAAATACTCACTACACCCACATCACGTACCGGACCAATAAAACTAAATATTGCGGCCTGACTTTTCGACTGTACAATTTCCGCAGCAAATAAAATACCTAACAGCCAAATTAGATAGCTAACGGGCCCAGCAGCTGCACCAATTAATAAATCGTCCCAGGGATTTTTGGTTATGACGAGCTTTTTGTTTATCTTTTGAAAAGCCCGTTTTTGAAAAAAGCTCAGTATTAGTGTTGCAAATACAACAATAAAAACCTGACTAATCCATAAGGATTCTTTGCCCAAATTAAACTGACTTAAAAACTCTCTTAATAATTCCATAATGTTATATAGCTTGTTATTTAAAAAATATATTTGGTGTATTCAATACTGCTAGGGGTTATACATCCAGTTCTAGATTACGATCTTCCTCTAGCAGCGTTACTTCTTTAACAATTGTCTGCCATCTTTCAGTCGCCATTAATTCCTGTCGATTAATTTCACCTCGTCCATGCATTCTAATTAATCGCATTTGAGAGGTTGGATTCGAATAATTTTCCAGAGACTCTAAAACCTGTTGTGCAGCTTCGGAATGATTACAAACCAGTACCATATCGCACCCCGCCTGTAATGCAAGATTTGCGCGGTCTTTAAAGTCTCCCGCCACACCGGCAGCCTCCATGCTTAAATCATCACTAAAAATGACACCCTGAAAATTTAATTGCTGACGTAATATCTGCTGCAACCAGACTGTTGAGTAACCAGCAGGTTTAGTATCTACCGCTGGATAAACCACATGTGCTGGCATAATTGCAGCCAGGCCATAGTGAATCATTCTCTCAAAGGGAATCACATCTTTCATAATAATATCATTAAGCGCGCGCCTGTCCTGGGGGTGAGCAGTATGAGAATCTTCTTTAACGGAACCATGTCCGGGGAAATGTTTTCCAGTTGCCACCATACCCGCCTGCTGCATGCCCAGCATAAATTCATGGGCAAGCAGTGAAATCGTTTCAGGATTGGAGTGGTACGCCCGATCACCAATAACACCGCTGAGGCCAATTCCAATATCTAATACTGGCGCAAAACTCATATCAATCCCCACAGAACGACATTCTGCAGCCATTAACCAGCCACACTCTTTAGCTAATTTTTTTGCCTGTTTTTTATCTCTGCTATAAATATCACCGTAAGTAGCCGCAGCGGGTATATGGGTAAAGCCTTCGCGAAAACGCTGAACTCGGCCGCCTTCGTGATCCACCGCCACTAATAAATGTGGTGTGCGTAAGTTATGTATTTCAGTGATCAGTGCGGTTATTTGTTCCACTGATTCAAAATTACGTGTAAACAGAATGACGCCCCCGGTTTGCGGGTGCAGTAGCATTTCCCTTTCCAGCTGGGTTAAGGATGTTCCGACAAGGTCAAGCATGACCGGGCCAAGTGACATTTTTTTTCCTTTTAGTCGTGTATATCTGTCTTTGAGAGATAGTGTGAATCGAATAATTGGATATTATACAGAAATGAAGCGGCTATAAAATTAGGAATATGCTTTTAAACAGTTTATGCCACAAAAAGCCAATACCGTCTCCAGGTGACGATCAAACTCGGAAAATTCATGCCCCCCGCCTTCTTCCACTATTGAAGGGACTGCCGCGTATTTTTCCAACGCCTGATTATAATCCAGTACCGCATCACCACTTTGCAGCATCAACAAATATCGGTCAGGCTTGCTAATTTCTTTAACATAGTACTTTTCTAATTGCTTCACATGGTCCATGGTTAAATAATATTCTTCGCCGGTATAAATATTTCGATTAAAACCAAGATAATCTTCAAATAATTCTTCAGGTTTTACGACTGGGTTGATTAATACAACTCGGCTCTCAAATTTTTCCGCAAGCCAGGTTGCATAATACCCTCCCAGCGAACTACCAATAAAGCACAAAGGGCGCATTGCTTTGTTACTCTGGTACTTTTTGACGATCTGTAAGAGTTGATCCATAGCGATTGCTGGATCATAGGATAATGCTGGTATTTCCAGCACATCAGGCATATTTATTTTATCCGCAAAAGACTGAAGCAGGCTTGCTTTATACGATTCTGGAGAACTGTTAAAACCATGAATATAAATCAGCATATATACGTTATGTTTGACTATGTCATTTCACTATAACTTCAGTATATAAGATTCACTAAATTTATTTGCACTAAGTTTGTCTTTTTTACAAAAAATTTGACCATTTTCAATAATTAGACTGTTTTTTGCAGTAAACAAACAGAATGTACCGCAATACCCTCCTGTTGACCAATAAACCCCAACTTTTCAGTGGTTGTGGCTTTTATATTTACCTGAGACAGATCAGTGAGAAGATCTTCAGCTAAATGAGTGCGCATTTGCAGAAGATGCGGTGCCATTTTAGGGGCCTCAGCGATGATAGTGACATCGATATTCATTAATTCAAAGCCTTTATCTAAGATTAATATGTAAACATTTTTCAATAACTTGCGACTATCGATGCCCTTGAAGGTTTCATCTGAATCCGGAAAATGATGTCCGATATCACCCAGTGCAAGCGCCCCAAGCAGTGCATCACAAACCGCATGTACCAAAACATCTCCGTCAGAATGGGCTTTAAACTGACTATGGAAGGGTATTTTTACCCCCCCCAGTATTAGATGATCCCCTGCCTCAAAAGCATGAACATCGTAACCATGACCGATACGTATAATTGGCATTTTTTCTCGCTAATATTTAAAGTGATCTTCAAAAATACTCTAATAATCTCAAATGAGATGCGTCCATTATATATGACTGCCATACAGTTGTTTATAAACACCGTCGCGCTGTACCATCTCTTCATGAACACCCTCATCAATCACCTGCCCATCTTCAAATACAAACACACGATCGGCCTGTTTTACAGCACTTAAGCGGTGAGCGATTATTAAGGTTGTTCGATCTTTCAGGAAATCACGCATAGCCAGATGCAATTTAGATTCGGTTTCAGTATCCAGAGCAGACGTGGCTTCATCTAAAATGACGACTTTAGGTTGAGATAACACGAGTCGAGCGACTGCCAGTCGTTGACGCTGACCACCGGATAAACGCACGCCATTGCGCCCTACAATCGTATCGAGTTTTTCCGGTAATTCTTCAACCGTGGATTTTAACTGCGCCACTTGTAACGCATTCCATAATGCTTCGTCGTTATAATCTTTTCCGAGGCTAATGTTATTACGTACCGTATCATTAAACAGCGCGGGATGCTGTAAAACAGTGGCAACATTTTCCCTTACAATATCTAAGCCTATATCTTTTACATTTACATCACCAAAAAATACCTGCCCCTGATGCGGTGTATACATACCCAGTAATATTTGCACCAGAGTCGATTTGCCACCGCCACTGGCACCGACAATCGCAACTTTTTCACCCGGTTTAATTGATAAAGACAAACCATTTAAAATCGGCTCAAGCTCTGTATCCGGCGATGCGTTTTTCAAACCGTACCTGAAATGAATATTTTCAACTTTTAAGCCAAGGGTCTGCTTGTTTGTAAAGGGATTAATTTTATGTTGGTACTGAGGTTCAACATCAAGTTTCAATAAATTATTTAGCCTGACAATCGCCGCATTTGCTGAGTAAAAACTGTATTGAATACTTAAAATTTCCTGTACCGGCCCCATCATAAACCATAAATAGGCATAAACGGCAAACATCTGACCAATTGATAAATCGGAGAAAATAACCATGAGCATACTTACGGCACGAAATATTTCAAATCCCATGAGAAATATAAAAAAAGAAACACGATTCGCAGCATCACTCTTCCAGCTAAACGTAGCAGAGTTTGTTTTTATACCCCGCGCTTTATCAATAACACGCTGTAGATAATGACGTTCTCGATTAGCGGCACGAATCTGATGAATTCCATCGAGGGTTTCACTTAACGATTGCTGAAATATTTCAAAGGCCGTATTTTCACGACTTTTCAAACGTTTAACTTTACGTCCCAGGACGGTAGTGAAATAAATGACCAGTGGATTCATGACTAGAATAAACAGGGCGAGCTGCCAGTGTATCCACAGTAAAATAATAGCAACACCCATAATGGATAAGAGTGCTACGATAAACTTGCTCAAAGCACTACCAATAAATGCATCAATAGCTTCTACATCGGTCACCAGATGAGATGCCACAGTACCACTACCCAAGGTTTCATACTCGGCCATGGAAATAAACTGAAGTTTGGTTAACAGCTTTACACGAATTTGATAGGTGATTTCTTTAGCTATTTGTGTAAATTTAAATGTCTGATAAACCGCCAGCAGCATAGAAAGCAAGCGTAGGCCAATGGTTAAAAACATGATACTGACAATATAAAATGCCGGACCCAACCAGCTCTGAGGAAAGATCGCATCAACACCCGCCACTAAAAATCCGGGTTTATTAAGCAGTACCTCATCGACCAGTAAAGGCATCAGCATAGGAACGGGGGCACTTAATACAGCTGCAAGAATAGCAATCAGGTTGGCCTGCCAAAGACTACTTTTATAGTTTTTTGCAGTACTGATAATCTGGGACCAGCTAATTTGTTGTGACTTATTGTGAACACTCATAACCGAATTTTACCTCATAGCAGAGGATTGAACACTAGATTTAAAGTTTAATTACGTTTACACAGAATGATAATTGCACCAGAACCGCACAGGCATTTAAATCTGACCAGATGATTTTAAATCCAGGTAGGTGTTAGTGAGAGAAAGTGCCAGCTGTTGTGGCAGTACATCCAGGGTATTGATGCCACTATTACGCAGCTGTTTTACCAGCAAATCTCGTTTAAGCTGATAGGAGTGCGTCGCAGCCACGGTCAGTGCATCATCCAGGCCAACAACTGGCTGTTGTAATTTTTCGACAAGTGCCTGTTCCTGCAAGCTGGCAACTACAACCTTATGGTATTTTTTAAGTAACTGTACTGCCGATTTTAAATCATCGCAATCATCATCACGCAGATTGGTTAAAATCAATACCAACGAGCGTTTACGCTGACGCATAATTAAATCTCGTGCACCGGAAGAATAATCAGGCGCAGCTGAACCCGGTTGCAAATCATATATACCATTAAGTAAAATATTAATATTTGTTACACCTTTAACAGGCTTAACCCACCGTGAATTTTCATTACTAAAGGTAGAAACACCTACTGAGTCACCCTGTCTTAATGCAACATATGCTAATAACAATAATGCATTAAGGCTATAGTCAAAATGCGATAAGTCTCCATCCTGCGCTAACATACGATGACCACAATCGAGCATGACGATAATCTGCTGATCACGTTCATCCTGATATTCCCGGGCAATCATTTTTCTCATTCGCGAAGACGCTTTCCAGTCTATCTGCTTTAGGCTATCACCTTCCCTGAATTCCCGTAACTGATGAAAATCCATACCTTGACCACGTCTTCGGTGTTTTAATATTCCCATCATACTTAAATGATTTTCAGTTGCTAATAAGGCATATTCAATAATCGGTGCATAATTCGGATATACCATGGCATTGCTTTTAACTGATAATACGTATGTACGATGCCATAAATAAAAAGGTGACAGTATTTTACACTCAACTTTATTGAGTTCTAAATTTCCACGTAATAAGGGCTTTAAATTATAATTTAACAGCGCGCTTTCACCGGCATCCAGAAATAGACGTCTTGGCATGCCATTTACTTCCGTTTGCTGAGGAAAATGATCATAAACATCAATCACTATATTTCGATTAGCTAGATTTTCAACTAACAGCTTTATCTCATGAACCACACCTACCGGGAGCGCAGCGGGAAGGTCTCTTTTTATGTAAGCCGCAGGAGTTTTAAACAACCACCATAAATCAATAAGCGCAAGAACCACCACAGCATACATCGCCATTAACCAGTATTCCTCTAGATGCATCCAAATACTGGGAACGATTGCAAACAATGTTAAAACAATTACAAAATATAATAATCGCTTAGCTGGGGTAAAGTTAAATAATTTCATGACTGATGATTTAACTTTATTTTCTAGGTGCCTGTACTTTATCTAATAATGCCACTATAACCCTGTCAGCATCCATTCCTTCAAGTTCCATTTCCGGAGATAATATAATACGATGACGTAACACCGGCAGCGAAACCTGCTTAATATCATCCGGAGTTACATAATCCCGCCCATGCATATATGCCCGAGCACGGGCACAGCGCAAAATGGCAATCCCCCCCCTGGGTCCTGCGCCATTTGATATGCCTGGCCAGTCCCTGGTTTTTCTAACAATAGCCACCGCATAGGCTGACACTTCTTCATCAACTGAAACCAGGGTTACACATTTTTGTAAGCGTACAATATCTTCAGGTGAAAACTGTTGCATAAGATTATTAATTGAGAAACGATCACCCACCTGATTGTTGGTTACCGCGAGTATCATCTGGTGTTCTTCATCAGACGCAGGATAATCAATTTTTATTTTTATAATAAAACGATCAAGCTGAGCCTCTGGCAAAGGATAGGTACCCTCCTGCTCCAAAGGGTTTTGTGTTGCCATCACAAGATAGGGTTCAGGCACAGCCAGCGCCTTACCCTCAAGTGTTACCTGATGCTCCTGCATTACTTCTAATAATGCCGACTGAGTCTTTGCAGGCGCACGATTAATCTCATCCGCCAGTAATAAATTCGTAAAAACCGGGCCTCGACGTATACGAAATTTATTGGCTTCATTATCAAACATAACATGTCCGGTGATATCACTGGGCATTAAATCCGGGGTAAACTGAATGCGAGCATACTCACCACTAATAGATTTAGCTAACAGACGAACCAGTAATGTTTTACCAAGACCTGGAACCCCTTCAATTAAAACATGTCCTGCCGCTAGCATGGCAATTATTACCTGCTCTACCACTTGCTCCTGACCTATAAACACACTATTAATCTGTTCTGTTAACTGTTGAATATATTGCGAGTCATCCGCTTTATTTTCGCTTAGCTGCTCTAAATCATCTTGACTCATAAGCTTTTCCTCAATTTTTCCAGTACTTTAATTTTGATAATAAAATCATCTACTTTTTGAATCTCTGTATTAAACAACGCATTTTCAATAATGGGCAATTCCAATTTACTGATATCAGCGAGATGCACAAGCTGATCTTGTCTACTTAAAACGCTCCACTCAGGGTATTTAATTTTTATTAAATGGCTCAACTGTTTTCTAACATCGTTAATTAAACGAGTATAGTCTCCCTGTCGCCAGTGGTAATTACCTGATGCCGTTAGATGATCTAAAAACTGTCGTCGATTGGGTAATTGCACATCAATAAGCGGACCAAAACGCGGTATAAGCACCCACAGTACAAAAACTAAAAAGGTGATAAAAGATAACATAAAGAGACGTGCATTTATCCAAAGCCATTGCAAAAGCGACATTTGATCTTCGTATAGCGAGTAGTAAAAGACGCCCTGCTTACTTTTATTTAACTGCGTACCACTCAGGAAAAACAAAAACGCTGCATGATCGTAACCGCTTATATACTCATTTTTAAATGAACGCATCTCAGATAATAATGTTATCCGGCCTTTACCCTGTACAATTTGTAAACCATGAGTTCTGTCCTCATCTTCAATTGACCAGACCACCTCGGATTTAAATTGTGCCGTTTTAGCTATCACCAGATAATCATCAAAATCTACGCTTAAAAAATCGTCATTCATAGTCACAATGTCTACAGGTGTTTCATTTTGTGTAGAAATTTCATTCAGCGATTGTCGCTTTATATATAAACCAATACTTTCCAGAATATGGTCACGTTGACTTACATCATTTTCTGTCTCTACTCGCCCGGTGATAATTAAGTGACCGCCAGATTTTACCCAGTCCATTATTTCTGCCGATCTACGTGCATCAAAAGCAATGCGTGTACTTGGAATAAATAACGTGTCATTAGCATTTAGTGCTACCTGCTTATCTGTAAACAGTTTTATCTTACTTGCACGCTGCCCCATACTTAAAAGATAAAATTCAGCTGCCAGATAATCATTTACTTGTGCTTCTCCCTGATACCCCTGATCCTTCTCAACAGTATGATATTCTAGCTTTGTATAAAACCAGTAACCAAGAAACACAAAAGCGACAATAACAAGACCATAAATCATATTATCAGTGATGATTTTTGTATTCTTGCCCGTCACTAGGAGCTCACCCTATTGTCGATATTGCTATTGCTATTAAAAAGCTTATTCCATCGGTCACATATACTATAAAAAGCTGCATCCTCAGGCATACGATGAGCATAAGCTACCGCAATCCAGGTAGTAGTAATGGCTTTGAAACGTTCGATTCGCTGGTCGATATTGTCTGTATTTCTATTATCCACTGTATGCTGATTCTCAATAGACCGAATACAGTCCTGCTCTGTTGCCCCCGAAGGTAGTTTAAATCGGTAGCGTTGAAACAGCGCAACAATAGCACCTCTATACAATAGACTTATAGCTTCACGGGGTTGATTGTTTTCCCAGAATTTACGTGCCGTGGCCTCTATATCATCAGGCAAACTGTCACGTTTAACATCAAGACCAAATAATGTTTCTGGTAAAAGTAATTCGTCTTCACTTATAGACTCTCGCTTAATTAATCTTAGCCAGTAAGCTCGATAATGATAAAGATAAAATATAGCCAGTAGTGGTGCCAGCCACAATGCTGCTTCTATTATCATTGAAATAAATGCAATTAAGTCAGTCAGCCAGGTCACATCCGGAGGCACGTCTATCGGATCATCTTCCTGCAGATTCTTTTCGACAAAATCCCAGACAGTTTCTTCCTGAACATTAACAAATGGCTGCTTTGAAATAATCTCATTTATTACACCTTCAGACTCGTTAATATCTTTTCTTTGTTGAGATAGTTCAGGCCGGGCATTTACTGACTTTACTGTTTCAGTATCTTTTGCATAGGCAGGATTAACCATGACATGGAGATATAAAAACATGAATAAAAATACGATATTGATATTGCGCTTTGAATATTCACTTAAATAATTTGAGCCCGATCTCATTGCTGAATACCCTGATCCGTGGTTGCGTTTTCTTCATTAATTCTCTGTGCGATATTTTTAAATTCAAGCTCCACATCCCAGCCTTCAAGTTGTGTTCGTCGATTTAGATAAAGCATAAACCCCGCAGCCACATAAAACGGCTCCAGTATAAATAATGTAATGGCATAAATAACCGAACCTATAAAAAACCAGATCAACTGATCATCTGGAGTCTGAATCATAGATTCCATATAATCTGTAGCAAAAGTAGGCGCGATAAAAAAGACTAATGCATATAAGGTTAATCCAACTATATATTCAAAGTGCAAGCCGATTACCGTCAGCCAGGTTGAATGCGAACCTTTTACGCGATGCAAAGACTCTAAACGCTGACGGCGTTTTGTACCACCTAATCCTTCGAGCAAATGAACCGACATATTGAAAGAACGCGATGGTGAAATCCTCCAATGCGAAAAAGTTGTTAACAGACCGGTTTTTATCCATGACCCCAACGAAGAATAAACCTGGTCCGATGTTAAGTACTCACCAAAAATACCTCGGCTTATAATGAATAGAATCAAACTTTCATAAACTGGTTTGATTAACCACATAAAAAAACCACCGAAATACATAAAACCCTGTGACTGCGCAAACAACACAAATGCTAAAACGATCGACATCATTATCAACCAGGGCAAAAAGATAACCGGCCATAACTTGCGCATCAACATCACCCCCAAATCCATTGCTTCCCAGGGTGAACGCTGTCTTAGTTCAATGATAATTTTATCTAGTTGCATTGCGTCGACCCGCAAACACGAAATAGGCAATGAGCAGCAGCCAGTTAACGATACCAACACTGTATTTAATGACTGACGGAATATCCGCCATGGACGACCAGTAAGCTTCAATAAAAGCCGCCATTATAAACAAAGCGGCAACTCCATACATCATGTACACCGCCTGTTTTGCATTATCTCTCAGTGAGAGCAATCGACTTTTTCGTCCAGGGCTGATAATTGAAAATCCCAGTTTAAATCCTGCCGCACCGGATAAAACTATCGCCCCTAATTCAGGCGCACTATGACCCGATACAAATGGCCAAAATGTAGAACCATAACCAATATAGGTTAAATAGCCCGCCACACCACCTATATTAAGACCATTAAACAAAAGTGTAATGATTGTACCAATTCCCAGCAATAATCCGCTGGCAAACGTTTTTAAACCGATACCGGTATTATTAAAAATGTAAAATCCAAACATCTGAAAATCGGTACCGGCATTTCTGTCGCGTCCAATTTTTTCCTGGGATGGATCATACATAGATTCCATTTGGGCAAGTTGCTCTGCGTGAATAACGGTATACACCATATCAGGGTATGATTGCAGGGTTATGATCATGGAAAATAAAGTACCAAAAAAAAGTACTGCCGATAATAGCACCCAACGCCACTCATCTCTTACTGCCTTAGCAAAGCCAGAAGTAAAATAAATAAGTACGGATGCAAGCATATGTGACTTACGCCTATAAAAAAGTTGGTGTGATTGAATCACCAGCTTTTCAAGTCGGTCAACCAGTAATGGACTATAGTGACGAGAACGTGCAAGGGACAGATGATGACATAACAAACGGTAGTATTCGGGAAATTTCTGAGCTGAAAAGTCTTTGTCGAATATTTCATTACTGGCAGAAGTTAACGATTGACCTTCCTTTAAAATATTTTCTTCCAGATATCGCCAGAATTCTGAATATTTCTTTTCAAATGTCGCCTGCTTCATTTTTGGCCTGTTAACCCATTCGCAATATTTAATAGCTTTTCCTTTGTCATTGCATGCTCCTTAACATCAAGTGGATTAAGAATTTCTGCCAGCTCCTGCATCCTTGCTTCCGATAACTCTCCAGAACGTTCAGCATATCGAATAATCGACTGCTGCTCTTTAAGGTTTAAACGATAATCTGTTTTAAGATGTGGACGATCCGATATTGATTTATCCTTATCTGATTTTACTGTTACTGAATCCTGATAATAAACAACAATCGTATCCGCAGCTAAATCCCCAAGCCTTTGAAACCTGTCATTCATTAACATGCTAATAAAACCGATACCGTAGAAAAAAGGTAAAAAATCAACAGTTCTTAATATATTTCGCAATAAAGACGGCGACCACCCAATTGGAGTACCATCACTATTTAATACCTGTAATTTTAAATATTTTTTTCCCGGCGTCATTCCATTATTAAGCACTTCAAAAAAAACCGGGTAAAACCATTCCATAAAAAACAGTCCAATCAACATTAAGCCTGTTCCAAAGTCGCCTAATTTAGTTAAAAAAAAGCCTAAAACAATGTACATTAAACCCCGTATTAATAAATCAATAAGCCATGCGATACTGCGCGGCCACACGCCTGCAACTCTCAGGTAAAGATCTATCCCCTCCGGGGTTTGCACAGTGCTTACTGAATCGAGCAACGGGTTTTGCATAATATGAGAGAATAATTACAACTAATAATTAATTTATGGCATAACCGTATTTAATATCTTTAGAAAAGCTTTGGGGTTTAAAAAACCCTTGCCCCATTTTTCATCGAAATCAGCCGTGGGTTTTGAAGCAATTATCTGTTCCATTGATTTTCCATCATCCATTAATTTTTGCATACGGGCTTTTAAGGTCACCAACATATCCCGATATTCCAGCAAGTCTTTTTTATCACCTAAAGGTCCATGCCCTGGTATTATTTTAGTTTTATCATCGGCAATCGAGAGTACATAATTGGCTGATTCGATTATTCCATCAATACTGCCTTCGCTTGATGCATCTATAAATGGGTACATTTTATTAAAAAATGTATCTCCCATATGGATAACATTCGCTGATTTAAAAAACACCATGCTATCGCCATCGGTATGTGCATTTTTTCGATGAACCACTTCTATTTGCAGATTATTCAAATGGAATGTCATCTCATCATTAAACGTAATAACGGGTAATGCTACTTTAGGAGCTGCGGGCACTTTTTTGTTAAAAGCCTTTATAAAACCATCTTTACTCATGCGTTTATAAACATTATCGTGGGCAACAATAACAACACCGTCTTTACCAAGATTTTCATTTCCACCCGTGTGGTCATAATGCCAATGAGTATTAATCATAAAACGCACAGGCTTCGATGATACATCTGAAATAGCCTTCTTGATTTTTGTCGTTAATGGTGCAAATTGATCATCAATCATAAATACACCATCCTCGCCCACTGATATGGCGATATTGCCACCCTGCCCCATTAACATATAGATCCCATGGCCGAGTTTGATGGTTTTAATTTCTACTTCACTAAAGCCGTCATCAGCAGATTTGGCAAAGACATTTGCTAAATTGCAAACACCTAATAAAATAATAAGCAATAAAAACTTACTGATATGCTTCATTTCAATCATCCTTTTTACTAAAAAATTATTCGTTGGTGTTTCACTGTTCAAGAGCCTTCAGGATACACTATTTACTCGCCATGAACCAACACAACGTCGCTGCTTCTACTCAATATTACACAAAATAATTAAACTATTTACGCTAAAATACATCTCATTAAATCAACCGACAAATGCATTTAAAATGAATCGACAATACAGACTCTATTTACTTATACTAATCCTGGCAAACCTAAGCCTACAAGCTGTCTATGGCTCTGTAAAAACTCAGGGCACTGTTGACACCCCTCCCGGTGCTGAAGAATTTGATGGTAAAATTCTCGCCCAAATAAAAAAAATGCGCTTGCAACGTGGCGACCAATATAAACCCAGGACCAAACACCTGTCCCCAGATGGCAGCGCCATATACACTAACCGATTATTTCTACAATCCAGCCCATACCTTCTACAGCATGCCCATAATCCGGTTAACTGGTACCCCTGGGGAGATGAGGCCTTCGCTGCCGCAGCTAGACTTAATCGGCCGATTTTTTTAAGTGTAGGTTATTCTACCTGTCACTGGTGCCACGTTATGGAAGAAGAGTCTTTTGAGGACCTTGAAATCGCCACCTTTATTAATGAAAACTACATCGCAATAAAGGTCGATCGTGAAGAACGCCCGGACATAGACGCAATCTATATGGCTGCCTTGCACGCGATGGGACTAAACGGTGGCTGGCCTATGAATGTCTGGTTAAACCCGCAAAAAGAGCCCTTTTATGGCGGCACTTATTTTCCCGCCAGAGATGGAGATCGGGGTGCAAGTACGGGCCTGCTTACTCTACTCACTGAATTAAAACTGATCTATGAAGTGCAACCGCAGGAAATCGTATCTGCCAGCCGAAGTCTTGTCGATGCAATTAAAGCCAATCTGTTACCCGTAGCGGGCTCTAAAATTCCCGATCCTCAGATACTCAACCAGGTGACGACTTACTATAAGCAAAATTTTGATATTTTCAATGGAGGAATAGGTGAAGCACCTAAATTCCCAAACACGACGCCCTTTCAGTTTTTACTGCGCCACTATCAACGCAGTGGTGACGAAATGCTTTTAAAAATTGTTAATACTACCCTCAAAAGAATGGCCGGTGGCGGAATATATGATCAAATTGGCGGTGGTTTTCATCGATATGCAATTGATAACGAATGGTTGGTACCACATTTTGAAAAAATGCTTTATGACAATGCGTTGTTAAGCATTGATTACCTTGAAGCCTACCAACTCACCAGGGATGAAAACTTTAAGCGCATAACCAATGAAATTCTACAATACATTATGCGTGAAATGACTTCTCAACAGGGTGGTTTTTATTCCGCCACTGATGCAGACAGCCTTACCCCGGAGGGTGAAACAGAAGAAGGTTATTTTTTTACCTGGGATGCAAATGAATTACTCAAGCTGTTAGGTAAAAAGGATTATGAAATTTTTAGCGAGTATTACGGGGTCAGTCAACAAGGAAATTTTGAGAACCGCAACATTCTCAATACACCTGTGTCGTTAGACGTGTTCTGTAAGACCAGACAACTCGATAAAAACACGGTACAGAGCATTCTCTCCAAATCCAGACGTTTACTCTATCAACATCGAAAAAAGCGCCCCGCGCCCTTAAGAGATGAAAAGGTAATCACCGCCTGGAATGGGCTAATGATTAGTGCTTTCGCAAAGGCCGGGCTGATTTTAGGTACTCAGGAATATATTAATCAGGCGGTTGCAAGCACACACTTTATTTTGAATAATCTCTACAAAAATGGCCGGCTGTACAGAAGCTTTAAAGATAATGTGGCATCACATAATGGCTATCTCGATGATTATGCATTTTTAATAGCGGGCCTGCTGGACCTTTATGAAGCCACCTATGATATTCAATGGATAAAGAAGGCGATCGAGCTGGATAACGTTCTTGAAGAACAGTTTGAAGACAAAAAATCCGGTGGCTTTTTTTTAACCGCCAATGATCATGAGGCATTACTGTCCCGTGAAAAACCAAGTTTTGACAGTGCCGAGCCTACCGGTAATTCTGTGCAGGCGTTAAATTTACTTCGCCTTAGCGCATTCACATCTAATCAGGCTTATAGAACCCGTGCAGAAAATACATTTAAAGCATTCTCGCCAATTTTAAATGAAACCCCCATGGCACTTTCAAAAATGTTAATTGCAATCGATTTTTATTATGGTAAACCCAGGGAGATTATCCTCATCACGGCTGAAGATGCAAAGGCCTCTGCCACTCCTTTTACTGATGTACTTCGAGATCAATTTTTACCCAATCGTGTTATATCAATAATGGCTGAAGGCAAAGATCTGGCCAGGCAATCTAAAATCATCCAAATTGCCGAGGGCAAACGTGCCATTAAAGGTAAAACGACGGCTTATGTCTGTGAACAGGGTGCCTGCAAATTACCGACTAGCGATACAGGGGTCTTTAGGCAACAGATTAGTGCTCGAGGTGATCTTTAATGCGTATAAAAGCCGATATCCTATATACCAGACAGTTATCAGCACAAGCCAGCTAAAATATCCCTCATTAAATTTGATTCATAATAATCACTTAGGGCGCTACCCCATTAGCAATATTTGAGCTACACTTTATGACATAAAAAGAAACAGGTATAAAAGTGATAGCAGCATTTAAAAGTAAATCACCCGGCGCCCCTCATTGTAGCGTCTTTTACCGTCATACATTTGTAATTTTTAAGCGCCTTGATTAATTTATATATTCCCCATGATTCACAATAAACCATTTTATTTTTTTAAATCTGTACAGCGCAGTCTATTCTCATTGCTATTACTCCTGTTGCTCGGAATCTATCAAAGCGCATTTGCAAAAAGTGATAGCGATGATCGATTTGATCACTTTATATCACTCAGCCTGGAGGACCTGGTCAGCCTCGAAACCACTATTGCCACTGCCTCTAAACAAACAACCACCAAGGCACCCGCCGTTGTTACCCTGATAACCCAGGAAGACATTAAAGCCACCGGTGCCACAAATCTGTTTGAGGTACTGGAAGGTGTACCCGGTGTACATATACGCATAAGCCAGTTTGGTAATCGCCCCATCGTTCAGTTTCGAGGTGCAAAGGGCAGACAGACTCTGATAATGATCAACGGCAACTCTATGACGGATCTGGTCTGGAGTTTTGGTATTTTCTGGAAAGGCCTTCCCGCCAGCGCCATTGAACGGGTGGAAATTATCCGTGGCCCGGGCTCCGCATTATTTGGTGCAGATGCTTCTGCCGGTGTCATTAATGTCATCACCAAAACCGCTGCCAGAGCCGAGCACTCAGAGGTTGGGGTGCGCGGAGGTAGTTTCAACAGTAAATCCGCCTGGCTTGAACATGGGAATAGTTATAAGGGTTACAGTATTAATCTGACGGCCAATATCTCAGATACTGACGGCTATAATCCACTGATCGAATCGGACGGCCAGACTCTAAGTGATATTTCAACCGGTAGTAATGCGTCCTATGCACCGGGTAAAGCGCAATTTGGCTATCGCAATGAAGATATTCGCTTCTCCGTCGCAAAAAACAACTGGCGATTAAATACCGCTTATATGAGCAGCCGTGACCTGCAAATTGGACTCACTGGATTTGGTGTGCTCGATCCGGTCACCAAAGCTAATGACAAACGTATAAATATAGATTTATTCTATAACAATGCTGACCTTGGTAAAGACTGGGAACTTGATATGGAATTACGTTTTCAACACTATGACTATGCATCCGGTATCGGCTTTGTGGAGCGCCCCCCAGGGTTTGATGATGGTAGTGGTGGTATATACCCTGATGGACAGATAAATCGCCAGATATCTGATGAGCGTCGTATCATTTTTGAGGCCAGCACACTCTACACTGGCTTCAAAAACCACTCCATACGCATGGGTGCAGGTTACACCCTTCACGACTTATATGCTATTACACACATGGTCAACTTTGGTACCGGACCGGATGGTAACCCCATTGCACCCGGCTCCGGGCTGGTCGATATTTCAAATACCCCCTACGCGTTTGCACCGGAGAAAGAACGTAAAATCAGTCATATTTACTTACAGGATATCTGGACGATCTCCAGCACCCTCGAGTTAACGGCCGGAGCCCGCTATGACGACTACTCGGATTTTGGCAATACAATTAATCCACGTCTGGCTTTAGTTTGGCAAAGTACGGAAAAACTGACCACCAAATTAATGTATGGCCAGGCGTTTCGTCCGCCCTCCTACCTGGAATTATTTGATGAAACCTCTTTTACGACCCCCAACCCGGACCTTGATCCAGAACGCTCTGAAACGCTGGATATGGTTTTTTCCTATGCAGCCCATAAAAATTTACAGCTACAGGTTAATTTTTACTATTTCCAGCTTACCGACATTATCACCAATAACAGGACAACCGGACAATTCGAAAATGGTGGTGATCACAGCATTCGAGGTATTGAGTTAGAGGCTCGTTGGCAGGTTACAAACAACATTAACCTGTATGCAAACTATACCGCACGTGACCAGGATGAAAACAATTTCCGCTCGATTCAGGAACCGGACCAGGATGCTTACCTGCGATTTGACTGGGGCTTTCAACCAAAATGGAACTGGAACATCCAAAGTAGCTGGATTGGCGAACGCACTCGTAATACCAGTGGCAGCAACCCGGATTTACGTCCGCCGGTTGAAGCCTATTTTATGACGGATACCACACTGCGTTATGCCGCTAACGATAACTGGGAATTCGCAGCCTCGGTGCGTAACTTACTCGATACGCAAGCATATGAATTTACCGGACGCGCCATAACCAATGATTTACCTCTGCCAGAGCGTAACGCTTATGCAGAGATACGCTATAAATTTTAATAATCAAAATCAGGAAGTATATTAACTATGAAATGGAAACTCATATATATCATTTGTTTAGTGCGTGTTCAATTTTTACACATAAGGCAACAGGATTTATAAATAAGTCAGGAATGCTAACGGGCAGACTAATAATAATTAAAATGAAGAGTTTAAAATATACAATTGTATTTAGGTGTAATGCATCTACTGGAGGCACATGCAATAAAGCGCTTGCAGAAGCCCTTTGGCCAGATAGTTATCCGCGAGGAATACATTGAGCCATTTCACCTCACGACGCTTTGTTACACCTTTTATCGGCATCTTAATGCTGGTCATTTTCATGAGCGCGCATGCAAGACCGAACGTATCAAAAGCAACCGACGAAGCGCTTTTTAAAGCCGCTTTCATTTATAATTTTGCAAAATTTACCAGCTGGCCTGAATCTGTATTAGCAGAAGATAGCGCCTTAGTTTTATGCACCATCGGCAAACTCGAAGCCGGTTTTGATTTAAAAAGACTTAGCGGAAAAATCATAAAAAATCGTACAGTTGAAATTAAATCATTAAATAAAAATCAGTCAGCTAAACATTGTCACATGTTATATATTGCTAAGTCAGAAAAAAAACGGCTTAAGAAAACCATAGATAAGTTAAAGGGACAGTCAATTCTCACAGTGAGCGACTTACCCAATTTTGTTAAAAATGGAGGCATCATTCAGTTTAATCGTAAAAAAGGCAAAACAAAACTAATCATCAATCTTGATCATGCACGTGATGCCAATCTTGAAATAAGTTCCCGGCTATTGATTCTTGCAGATGTCACTGGTAAACAGGCCAAGCCATGATATTGCGTAACTCATCGATCAAGAAAAAACTTGAAGCAATAATTCTGGTCACCGCCGCTGCTGTATTATTATTAAGTATTATGTTATTTATAGCCATTGAGATGGTTTCGGCTCGCGATGATACGGCAACACGTCTAGGCACTTTAGCAACAATACTGGGAGCGAATAGCAGTGCGGCTATTACCTACCAGGACAAAATAGCAACAACCGAGATACTCGCCACACTTTCTTCTCAAAAAAATGTAATCTGGGCCGGTATTCTTCTAGGCAGTGATGTTTTAGCCGAATATGAGTCACCCCAGTATACAAGCCTTAGCAAAACTGAACAGGATGAAATCCTGCAAAACAAATCCTCATCCTCATTAGTATTCGGCCATGTAAAAATTAATGAACCAATTATCTTTGACGGCGAAGTAATAGGTTATTTTTATATCGTAGGCGATATGAGTACGGCCCATGCAATTATCAGAAAACAGGCTTATCTTGGGCTGGGTATTTTCTCGATATCAATGTTACTTGCGCTGATGTTATCGAGTCGATTACAACGTATTGTCTCCGCGCCTGTTGAACGTCTCCTTAAAACCATGGAAGATGTTGCCCAGAGACGGGACTTTAGTGTTCGTGCGGAAAACTTCAGTAAGGATGAACTTGGCACACTCGTTGATGGTTTTAATAGTATGCTCGATCAAATTCAGGACTATGATAAAAAACTAAATAATTACCAGCAGGATTTAGAGTGCCAGGTTATAGATAGAACCCGTGAGCTTGAAACCGCAAAAGACCAGGCTGAAACTGCCAACCAGGCAAAAAGCGAATTCATCGCTATTATGAGCCACGAAATTAGAACCCCTATGAATGGGGTTATCGGTTTTACCAGTTTATTAGAAAAAACCTCACTTAATGCATCACAAAAAGATTATGTAAGAAATATTACCAAATCTACCGATAGCCTACTGACCATAATCAACGACATTCTGGACTTTTCTAAAATCGAAGCGGGAAAACTTAATCTTGAACGCACCGAGATTTTTCTAAAAACTGAAATTAAAGATCTAAAAGCCCTTTACTCAACGAGCATAGAGAACAAAGGACTTAAATTTAATACGATTATAGATGATGATGTACCGAGATTACTGCTAGGTGACCCTATACGACTCCGTCAGATTTTTACAAATTTAATTGGAAATGCAATTAAATTTACAGACAGAGGAGAGATTACATTCAGCATAAAAAAATGTACCAATGCTGAATATGTCAAAAACAATACGCGCCGATTAAAACATCAGGAAAACTTGAAACTAACCAGCCTGTGCATAAACGTTGAAGATACTGGTATAGGTATACATCCCGGACAACAAACACGATTATTTCAACCATTTCAACAGGGTGATAGTTCAATTACGCGACGTTACGGCGGCACCGGATTAGGATTAGTCATTACACAGCGACTGGTAAATATGATGGGTGGCGAAATAAAACTCACGAGTCAGGTCGGCGAAGGCTCAACTTTTTCTATTGTCATACAGCTTGAAACACCTGCACAGAAACATACATCTGAAGTTTATTCTGGTGAGCTTGATGATACGCAAATCAACAAGCAAACGAAAAAAACCACTGAGAGTACAGAAAAAACTATTAGAAAATTACTTAAGAATATGAATATACTGGTCGTGGATGACAACAACATTAACCTGAAAGTTGCCACCACTCTTTTATCAAATGAAGGAGCCGTTGTCTGTACTGCTGAAAGCGGCCCAGAAGCCATAACGGCGATTAGCTCAGATAGTTTTGATTTAATTTTAATGGATCTGGAGATGCCTGAAATGAGCGGCATGGAGACGACCAGAAGAATTCGTCAATCTAAAACAGGTGCCAGTCACATTCCTATTATTGCTTTAACCGCCCATGCTTTTTCAGATGTAAGAAGAGAGGCTATAGAAGCAGGAATGAATGACCTATTAGCAAAACCGTATAAACCTGAACAACTCTTTTCCATTATTAATAATTGGTGTGGCCCTGCATCTGATATACAAAAAAAATTAGATCCAGGTAAAAATGAAGAGCCTGACGAAAACCTGTCTATTTATGATTTTGATACAGCAGTACAAACAGTTGGCGGTGATAAAGGCGTTGCACGGGAGTTACTCGATGAGTTTATCAAATCTATACCAGAATGTGAAAGCGCAATAAAGGCCTGCCAGTCAACCGATAACCTCACTAAACTTTACGAACTAATTCACAATCTTTCCGGCTCTGCCAGTGCCGTAGGTGCCATCTCACTGCATGCTGAAACTTTAATTTTACAAAACACATTAAAATCCAAACCCGTTCAAACGGATATTCTTACAGCACAAATTGTATCAACTCTGGAAAAATGTAATCAGTTTATTACTCATGTAAAAAACATTAATAAACATTCAGATTAACCTGAATAGCTTGATCAACTACAAAACCATTGCCGATATAAAACCGATCACACCCCCAAACACACCTCCCCAAACAACCAGCCAGCCAAGATGCTTCTTTATCATCTCCTGAATAATTTCTTTTACCAGTTTCGGTGTCAACTCATTTAAACGTGACTCGACAATGCTTTCAATTTTTTGCTTTATATCAGAGAGCACATCCGGTTTTTCAATTTCACTTCTTAATAAATCCTGAAATCTCTCCTGCTGCGTCATATCAATCAACGATTTTTTCATATTTTCAATGAATGGTTCTTTTAATGGCGTAAGCGCATCAACACCACCGAACATACCCAGCATGCCGCCAAAAGACGATTGCATTATGACCTCGACCAAAGAGTCAAACGAGGGAGACAGGTCTACTTTTTTTATAACGGGCGCAAGATGCAAATCACGAGCTCCATCGCCGCCTTTTAAAAAACGATCAATATTTTCATCACTAAAAAACTGCTCCATCATTAAATGTTTTATTGCGAGTTTGAATTCCTCGAAGCGTGCGGGTATAACACCCGACCCGTACAAGCCCGGAACCTTTTCAAATAACATATGTATCGCAAGCCAGTTGGTAATAGCACCGGACAGGGCGAAAAGACCAATACTTAATACAATTGGTAGCTGCATAAAGTAACCCGCCAAAACCGTAGAGACGGCTAAGGCATTTGTAATCAAACTTTTATTCATAAATAACACTCAATATTAATCGCTATATAAATATTAAAATACATTTAAATTTATCAAATTTGCAGCAAGTTATCCATCACCTGTGCATATTCTTTTTTGTTTTGCTGGTCGCCTCTGCTACAAATGGATCGTCAGGCCAATAATGACGTTTATATTTTCCACGTAGTTCTTTCTTTACATCGTGATAGGCAATTTTCCAGAAACTATTTAAGTCCTGTGTCACCTGCACTGGTCGACTAGCAGGTGATAAAAGATGCATCATTAATTTAAACTTGCCATCTAAAACAACTGGAGTTTCATACATCCCAAAGACTTCCTGCAATCTAACGGCTAACACGGGTTGAAGTGGATCTGTATAATCAATTTTAATCGATGAGCCACTCGGTACTTTTACTTTCTCAGGCGCAAGCCTGTCTAATAACTGCCTTTGCTCCCAGCTCAGTTGAGCCTCTAATAAAGCTGATATATTGATTTTCTGACACTGCTTTAAACTATTTTCATTCGTTAAATGCGGCAAAATAAATTCAGACAGATTGTTTAATAGATATGCGTCGGAAAAATCAGGTAAATCGTTACAGTTATTTTTAAGATTAATATGGCCTGATGACAGCTGATGACGAACAAACTCCACACGGTCCTTAAGGCTCGTTGCCTGTGGAGACCAGTTCAAACACTGCAAACCAGCTTTGCGTATCTCAGCAATAAGACATTGGTGTACTTTTTTCATATTTACAGAAACGGATAATTTCTGATTAATAATGACCTTTCCGATTGATGTGGTAATTTTAGATTCAACACGCTGCGCACTTTCATTCCAGCTGATATCTTCATCAATTTTGATTAATTCTGAAAAATACTCACTAAGTTCTGACTGTGTTATTTGTGCTGATAAATAGATCCGTGCTTCTGCATTTTTTAGTCGACCATCTAGATTTGCTATCACGATAAATTCATACAAATGATGTTGGAGATGTTCTGGAATACTCGCGCCCTTTCCATTACTCAACAAATATCGCGCCTCATTGGCCTTACGTTGTTTAGCAATCCTGTCAGGATAGGCGTATGCCAGTAAAATTCCGCTATATTTGATATTTACTGAGTCTTCGAAATTGTCCTTTTTAAATCTTCGTAATCGTTTTAATAAATCTTTTGCCGAGCGCTCTATGCGTTTACATTGTAAATTATCTATCCCCTTTTGATTTGTTTTTGAAACGACAGGCTCAAGTAAAACTTTTATACGATCAGAAATATCTGCACTTTTATCAGACGCCTGTGCAAACAGATCTTTTTCTGTTAGTAAACTCGCAATAAGACAGGCATGATAAGGCTGGTTTAGAGAGATAGATTCTAACATCATATGAGCAAGTCGCGGATGCACACCCAGCTTTAACATTTCAACACCATGGGGTGTAATCTTTTCATTTACATCAAGTGCACCGAGTTGCTTCAATAATTGTTTTGCCTGGGAAATTGCACTCTCAGGCGGTATGTCCATCCACTGTAACTCATCTGCCTCCTGCACTCCCCATTTCGCTAACTCAAGTACCAGACTCGATAAATCACTGTGTAAGATTTCAGCTTCTGAATGCTTTTGTAAGCGCTGCTGTTGACGCTCAGTCCACAAACGAAAACAGACACCCGCTGCTAACCTGCCACCGCGACCACTACGTTGCGTAGCAGAATCTTCGGAAATAAACCGCGTATTTAACGCATTCATTGCCGATGATGGACTGTACTCAAGAATTCGCTGCAACCCAGAATCAACAACACAATTAATGCCTTCAATGGTTAAACTGGTTTCTGCAATATTGGTTGATAATACTATTTTTCTTTCACCTGTTTTAGCAGGTAATATCGCCTGGTCTTGATGTTGCTTACTTAAACTTCCGTGCAATGGGGTGATGCTAATATTATTGATTTTATCATCATTGATAAATTGTCTGAGTTTAATGGACAATTGATTAATTTCTTTTACCCCGGGCAAAAAAACCAGACAACTTCCCGTTTGATCAATAATTACTTTTTTTATCACCCGAAATAATTCAGTAATGAGCAATTGATTATTATAGGAATGACCGGTTTGCTTTAATGGTTTATCAAGATAAATATTCTCAACCGGAAAACTTCTACCCTGGCTTTCAATAACCGGTGCATTTTCAAGTAACTGTGCAACACCCTGCGTATTGAGGGTTGCTGACATCACCAGTATTTTTAACGATTCGTTTAATACCTGCTGACTTTGTAAACACAGAGCTAAAGACAGATCTGCATGTAAGCTTCTTTCGTGAAATTCGTCAAAAATAACTAACGCGGTATTGGCAAGCTCAGGTTCAGCCTGTAACTTGCGCGTTAGAATACCTTCAGTCACCACCAGTATCCTGGTCTTTTTACTGAAACAGTTATCTTGCCTAATCTGATAACCAACCGTTTCTCCGACTTTCTCGTTAATTAGAAAGGCCATTCGCGCAGCAGCATTACGTGCAGCAAGACGCCTTGGCTCAAGCATAATAATTTGTTTATCTTTAAGCCAGGGCTGATTAAGTAATGCAATCGGAACTGCGGTTGTTTTACCCGCGCCTGGAGGGGCCTGTAAAACCACTCGAGCGTGCTCATTTAATGTGTTTTTTAATGAATCTAAGACAGAATTTATGGGTAGATTTTGCATCAGTATAAAATTTAGATATAAATATTATTCGTTAAAATAATTTATTCGTCGAGTTTACGGTGGGCTTTGATACAAAAGAGTATAAAAAAAGAATTCCAGTTATCATAACCATTTAAGTCATCCAGGCTATTTAATTGCGTCTGGTTTTTTAAATAGTCAACCGACTCCTTTATCTGTTTATCGTTAACGTTATTTAATTTAATTAAATCAATAGCGGCTTTTGAGGGAGACCAGTCTTTTAATAAATAACACATAAATTGTAATTCACTTTGTTTTAGTATTAAAATTATTCTGGCTTATGATTTATTCTTTTTAATTCTTTTAACCTGAGTTCGACTCACTTTATTTGTCCGTGATGGGCGCGCTGTTTTATTAATATTCTCTAGCAAAGAATCGCGACTACCTACTTCATATCCCGGCATTGTTAAGCGTTTAATTTTACTACCAATTAAACGTTCAATATTATTCAGCGTGCGCTCCTCCTCTCGGCTTACAAATGATATCGCCTGCCCCTTTGAGCCCGCCCTTCCCGTGCGACCAATACGGTGCACATAATCCTCTGCAAGGTAGGGAAGATTTAAATTGACGACGTGATCAAGCCCCTGAATATCAAGCCCCCTGGCAGCAACTTCCGTTGCAATTAGCACTTGCACCTTATCGGCTTTAAAATCGGCAATTGCGCGACGACGCGCCCCCTGGCTTTTATCACTGTGGCACACGGCAGCTGTAATTTTTGCCTGCTTTAAATAATGCTTTAATTCATCAGCCTGGGCTTTCGTACTTGTGAACACCAGCACCTTAAACCAGTTTTGCTGATCGATTAAGTCTAAAAACAGGTCGATTTTTCGACGTTCTTCCACTTCATACACAACATGCTCCACTGTATCAGCTGTCGCATTTTGTCTAGCAGCACTCACCACTTCATGTTTATTGAGTAATTTTTTTGCCAGGTTACTGACTTGATGGTTCATGGTGGCAGAGAACATTAAAGTTTGATGTGTATCCGGTATTTTCTGTAGTAAAGAACTGACATCTGCAATAAACCCCATGTCCAGCATTCTATCTGCCTCATCGAGCACGACAAATTCAACTTGTGACAAATAAACATTACACTGAACCAGATGCTCTATTAAGCGACCCGGTGTTGAAATTAGAATATCAACCCCCGACTTTAACTTTTTCTTTTGAGCTGAGAGCTTAACTCCACCATAAATTGCCAGCACAGATAATGAAGTAAACTGTGCGTAAGCTTTTATAGTATGTGCCAGTTGCTCGGCTAACTCACGCGTCGGGGTTAAAATCACGGTTCTTGGGTTTTCAGCACAGGTCGGTTTTTCACGATCTAACATTTGCTGCAATATCGGCACTGCAAACGCTGCAGTTTTTCCCGTTCCCGTTTGCGCATTGGCGAGAAGGTCTTTGCCACGGCGTGCGGGTATAATGGCCTTTTGCTGTATCTCAGTCATGTCCTGATAACCGCAGGCATTAATCCCCCGCTGTAGTTCGGGGTGAAGATCTAGTGATGAAAAACGCATGGAAAATCCTGAGGTCATAGATTAAAACTTTGGTCAGGGGTAATTATAAAGTATTTCAGCAATCCGCGTGCTACTGATTAGTGTAAGGTTACACCTGAATTTCTCAAGATCAGATCTGATCAGTGTCCCTGCGCGCTATTTAAGAACAGGAAACAAAATAGGGGGTTTGCGATGCTGTGTTTGTTGTTCATACGCAAAGGCGTAGCCAAATAACTTTGCATCATCAAACGGTCGAACTAAAAACTGCAGACCCGCGGGCAAATTACCCTGCGTGTACCCCATAGGAACCGTTATAGCCGGCTGCCCCGTATGTGGCGCTATCACTGGACTGTTATTGCCATGGGGACTACTGCTATCGGCAATTTTTGTAGGTGGGTTACTCCAGCTAGGATAAATTAGCGCATCGATATTCTGATCATTCATCGCTTTAACCACCGCATTTAAAAACTGTCTTCGTCGGGGGTCCCCCTGCACATCAACACAGGGTGGCTGCATGTTATGTGGAGAAATCCTTACCGAAGCCGCCCACTGTATACTTTTAAGATTGTGCTCACTGAATAATGTTTGATCTACTATGTTCTGAAAACTTTTAATCGGTGTTGATTCAGTTGCACTCTTTTTTAAATATTTATTTAAATCAAATCGAAAACGACTACAGAACCCTGTCGCCTCGCTGAGTTTTTTAAAATCTTTAATACTCACCGGGTCAACTATAATTGCCCCGGCAGCTTTAAGATCCCGAATCGCCTGCTCCATTAAATCAAGCACTTCAAAATCCGCCAGCTCCGACTCAAACATCTCTCTAATCACCCCAAGCCTGACGCCCTGCAATGCATCTTTACTCAGGTAATCTGTATAGTCGACTTTTTGCTTTGCATATATATTATGAGTAATAGGGTCAGCCAGATCATAACCCGCAATAACCGTAAAAGTTTTTGCCGCATCTTCAACACTGCGAGTCAATGGTCCCGCAATATCTCGATTAAGCAACAGGGGCACCACTCCGTCTCGACTGGTTAAGCCGATGGTTGATCGCATACCCACCAAGGCCAGATGTGATGCCGGACCCCGTATTGAATTTCCAGTATCCGTTCCCATTCCAATGATGCCAAAACTCGCCGCAATTGCGGATGCAGTACCACCACTTGAGCCCGCAGGTACATGCTTGAGGTTATACGCATTGAGGGTTTCACCGTAGGTCGAACTGATTGTGTTATATGGGCTAAATGCCCACTCCCCCATATTAGATTTAGCGATTATGATGGCACCAGCTTCGCGCAAACGCTTTACCATAAAAGCATCATCTTTAGGTAATGATCCCTTTAGTGCAATTGAACCCGCCTCCGTAGGCATATCAGCCGTATCAAAATTATCTTTTAAAATAACCGGTATACAATGCAGCGCTCTTAGCTTTTTTGTCTTTTGATATTCCTGATCTAATAATTTTGATCTATCAACAGCGTTGTTATTGAATATGGTTATGGCATTTAAATTTGTGCTTTTGTCATAAACTTTTATGCGCTCAATAAACCGACGAGTGATTGATTCACAGTTTGATACGTTAGTTGTAATTGCTGAATGCGTGCTAGCAATACTGCTCTCGACTGAGATATATGCGTTTTGTTTTTTTAGAGAAGGCGTATTTGTGCAACTGAACAAACAAAACAACATTAAAAGAATAGATATTTTTTTAAGCACAGATTTAGTTAAAAGATGTTGACTCATACTAGATTACTTTAAAAGAGTATAATGCAGAAAAAACTTAAAGGCTCTTGCCAGAACCAACACAGGCAATAAAACCTGATTTACGAGCCAACCACTAAAGTATGGATTATTTTATTTTTTAGCTTTATATGTAGTGTCATTTTTCAGGCCATTGAGAAACTCAAGATAAACATCCTTATTCCAGGGGCGGCCACCTAACGCTAGATAACGAATTTTTCCAGTAGGATCTACAAAGTAAGTTGCGGGCAAACCCCTCGGCTGCCATTTTTCTGTTACCAGACCATCGGCATCCATTAGCGGGTTAATATCCGGTGCGAGCAGCCCTAAAAAATTAAACACCGCATCTTCCGATTCCGCGGTATTTATAATGACAATTTCCAGGTTTGAGTTTTCAAATTTTTTAACAATAGCCTGTATGGTTGGAATCTCTTTACGACAGGGCCCACACCAGGTCGCCCAGAAATGCACAAACACCCATTTGCCTTTAGTTTGCGCAAAATCATAAGCTTCACCATCGATGTCTTTTAAATTAAATGGGGCAGCGGATCTGCCATCCTGAACAATAATCCCTTTTGGTAAACCATTACCTGCCATCGCCTGATTCATAAGGATTAATAAACTAATTAAAACGCCAGATAATATTTTCATCGCTTTATAAATTCTCAATTGCGTAAAAGTCACTATGATTATTATTTATTGTCATCAAGTTTACAGATAACATTTTCCATTTTTACAGTTTTAGTTTTTCCCTGTTTATTTTCACCGGTTGGAAAATTCAGCACAACAGTAAACGGTTTAGTTTGCATCGGAATGGGGATTCGCCCACCCACATCTTCGTGGGGATATAAATTACGTTCCGCGGGCATCAGCGTCCAGTTAAACGTTGATCGATGCGCCTGCTTTAAATTAATTTCGTCCCACTGTTTATTCCAGTACGTCCTATCCTGTTGAATAATTTTTCGACCATTCTGGATAAACTCCCATTTGGCAATATCAATCCATAAAAAATCATCCGACCTGTTTTTAATAATAACAGTGACGTAACAGGAAGCCGTTAATTTGTCGACAGCGGCTTTTTTAAATTCACGACCTTCATAAAACGAACCTATTTGATGGGGCGTGAGTTGAATGAAACGTAAATAGACATCATCATCCTGGTAGATCATTTTATCCTGTGCTTGCTCCTTCGCTTGCAAGGCAGTAGCAAATAAACCCAAACTGCATATCAACACACGACGTATAATTTTTTTCATAATAACGGGGATCAGAAAATTGTGAATAGGTAGTTTATATTTAATGTTTAAATTATACAAATTCAAAGACATTCGTATAAAAGCATAACAGAGCTGATATATTTATTTTAAAAGCTCAACCGCATTAAAGCTTACCGACTGCGTACCTTTAAATTATTATTACGATCCCGACTTTGTCGAATCAGTGCGTTGTTGCCAACCAACTGTGCTGATTTTGCCAGTCTGTCATAGAGCAGCACACTCACCGTGGCGGCCAAGTTCATGCAGCCCTGAGTGGGGATGTAAACCACCTCATCAGCCCTGTCTATGATTGTCTGGGAAATATTGCCATCCTCTGGGCCAAAAATATACAGGGCATTTTCAGGATGCTGATACTCAGGCAGTGCAATACCATCTTCAACCAGCTCAACACAGATGATCTGTGTGTTTTGCGGCACAGGATCAATCAGTGAATTAACCAGTGCCAGAGGAATATCATCGCTCTTACTACGACGGGTATTTGCCGCGCCTGGTTTGAGAGACAATGCGCGTGGGTAACGCGTGCCGGTGTAATAGACCGCATCCACCCCAAAGTTCCCCGCCGCGCGCATCACCGATCCCACATTATCCGGGCTCTTCGGGTTGAGTAAACCCAGGCTCAGCATTGTGAAATCACCCGCTTAATAGAGGGCGGGTTAAGCCGATGCTTCATCACTGCTTATACGCAGTAACCGTGCCTGCTCTTCTTCCCAGGCCGCTTTAATTTCCTGTAGCACGGTATCAACATCCGCCACCTGGTTATCTTCTTCAAATAAACCACTTAATTCAACATCCGGGTGCAGATCGCCATTTTCATATAATGCCCAGATTTCCCTGGCATATTGGGTTGATTTTAAAGCAGGTGCATACAGGCCATAATACTGGCTAATATTATTGACATCCCTGGCGAGCATACGCTCAGCATGGTTATTGCCCGACGCATCAACCGCCTGGGGTAGATCGATAATCACCGGTCCATTTTCATCAACCAGCACATTAAATTCAGATAAGTCTCCATGTACCAAACCTGCACATAACATGCGAATGATATAACGCATCATTATGGCGTGATCCATTATTGCCTGTTCAGCGCTCATCTGCACATCACCGAGCCGCGGTGCTACGTCCCCCTCAGCATCGGTGATTAATTCCATGAGTAGAACCCCATCGATACAACCATAAGGCTCTGGCACGCGCACACCGGCACTGGCCAGTCGATACAGGGCATCCACTTCTGCGGTTTGCCAGGTTTGCTCCATTTCACTACGGCCATATTTGCTGCCCTTTCCCATGGCACGCGCTCGGCGACTATTGCGCACTTTTCGACCTTCCTGATACTGGGATGCCTTTTTAAAGCTACGCTGATTGGCCTGTTTGTAAACTTTGGCACAACGAATCTCTGCACCACAACGCACAATGTAGACAGTGGCCTCTTTGCCGCTCATTAGCTGGCGCAATACTTCATCTATCAGTCCATCTTCTACTAATGGCTGGAGTCTTTTTGGGGTTTTCATGGCGCTCTTATACCCTATGCGGGGGCAAGATGGAATGGAGATTGGCTACGATGACTGTGTTTATGGTGCATCTAAATGAAATATGCCGGGTATATCTAAAATACATAGGAATTTAAGCACTCTTCTTATTGGTAAATAATAAATTCATGACCATGGAAACCTGCTGATCTGCTTCAGTTTTGATTGTTACTACCGTCTCCAAGTCCAGCCTGGTTAACTGCCAGCAGATTGGATTGACCGTTAATGTTTCCTCTGTTACAGGAACTTCATCTATCGCATTCTGGGTAATTGCCGCAGCCATATGAATTATTGCGGTTTCGTCCCTGTAATAGGAGGCCTTGACCGGCTCAATATGGTAACGGGTCATATGTTGTAAGCTCACCGGTAGGTTCCATTCGCGCATTAGTTCAGCCCCTACCTGTGCATAATCAAAGCCCAGCTCATCACGCTCGGCCTGATACAACGGTATCTTATTTTTAACCGCCAACTCTGCACAGGCCACTGTTTCAGCCGGCATTTTCTGGTAACAGACCATATGCCCTATGTTGTGCAATAAGCCTGCGATAAATGGCCGCTCAGTTTCAATATCGTCACAATGATAGGCGAGTAAGCGAGCAGTCACTGCACAATACACCCCGTTGTACCAGAAATCATAAATATTCAATGCATCATTGCTAAAGCCCGAAAAGCTATCCACAACCACTGTTGCCAGTACCAGATCGTGCACCTGCTGGGTACCGAGTAAATTAATAGCATGGGTGACGGTATCCACCTTTGCAACCAGTCCGAAAAACGGACTATTGACCAGCTTTAATAAACGCGCAGTAATCGCCGGGTCGTGAACGATGATATGCGCTACATCGGACATGGATGTATTAGGGGAGTTGAGAACGCTTCTAAGGCGTATATACACATCTGGCAGGGAGATTAATTCAATAGATTCTTTAACCAGACTTTGAGCTGTGTGCATATTACCTTCTTAAATTAGAATGAGCCCCACCCAATATCAGATGGAAGCCTCGTTATTCATCCGGTACATAAAATTCAGTTTGAGTACCAACACCGGATTTGGGGTCATAAATTTTAAACTCATGGGTACCGATGCGTATCTGATCACTATGGCTAAGGCGCTGACGGGTAATCTTTTTGCCATTGACATAAACCCCATTTGTGCTGCCTAAGTCTTCTAACGTTATGTCGTAAATAGAATCCATATACGGACTCCGCTCAATAATAAATCGGGCGTGGTTTGTACTAACCACCCCATCATCTAGCTGCAGGCTATTACCCTGCCCCCTACCAATCGTAAACACGCCCTCTTCTATCTTGAAATCAGAGACAACCACGCCATTTACAATGTGCTTTAATTTAATCACGCTATAAAACCTTTTTAGAAACCATTGAATTATTGAGTGATAAATTATATCAGTCAATTATAGAATATATATAACTAATTAATCCTAGACTGGAACTTATTTCAAATAATATATATAGAAGCAATTTGCCAGACTTGCTCTGATTAAGTAAGGTTAGATGAAAATCCGCGTAGAAATTTAATCTGAGTACTTATGAATACATTTTCAACCCCTTGGGGCGAGTTCACCCTTCATCGATATCCCGCCACCAGAGACAAACAGCTGCGCGCCTGGGATGCCGCTGACGAATACATCATTTCGCATCTGGAATCCTTACAAGAGCAGTCAACATTAACGCTCTGCGATACATCTAAGCTGCTAATTTTGAATGATGCTTTTGGTGCTTTGAGTATCGCACTCGCAGAGTATAACCCCAGTGTATATACAGACTCATTTTTAGCTGAATCCGCCATTAAGAAAAACATAGAAATCAATCATATTCACCCTCAAAAAATCAAGCTGCTAAATGATCTTGCTAGCCTGTCTGGGATTTATAATCTGGTAATTATTAAGGTGCCAAAGAATTTAGCCATGCTAGAAGATGAATTACATCAAATACGTGAGCACTGTAATGAAAACACCCTCATTATCGGTGCGGCAATGAGCAAGCACATCCATACATCGACATTGAAATTATTTGAACGCATCGCAGGCCCTACCACAACATCTTTGGCCCGCAAAAAGGCACGCCTGATTTTTAGTCAGCTGGACGCCACACTTGAGCCGGGAAAATCCCCCTATCCGAGCCAGTACACACTCGACGAAACCGGTGAAAAATACAGTAATCACGCAAATGTTTTTTCACGTGAAAAACTTGATATTGGCAGCCGATTTCTATTACAAAATCTTCCCGAGAATAAAAATTACAAGCATATACTCGATCTAGCCTGTGGTAATGGCGTACTGGGCATTGCCGCCGCCAAACTATACCCGACGGCAAAAATAAGTTTTGTCGATGAGTCTTATATGGCAGTGGCGTCCGCCAGGATCAATGCCAAAAATTTATTACCCGATAATAGCAACTGTGAATTCAAGGTGACCGATTGCTTGCAGGGCATAGAAAATAACTCTCTAGATTTAATTTTAAATAACCCGCCTTTTCACCAGAACCATGTCGTTGGTGATTTTATTGCCTGGCAAATGTTTAACGAGGCGAAAAATAAATTAAAGACATCGGGTGAAATCATTATTGTTGGCAATCGTCATCTGGGTTATCACATAAAATTAAAGAAACTTTTTGGTCGATGCGAGATGATTGCCAGCAATAAAAAATTCGTTATTCTTAAGGCCGTTAAACAATAGCCTATTCACTTCTTATAATTTTTCGCTTTGGTTTTTTTGATAACCTTGGCCTGTTAATTTTTTCAAGAAAACGTTGATGATCCATATTATTCACATCCCACAAATTACAGTCAAGGGGAACTCCGGGCAAAGGCTGACTGGATAAAGATGAACTGGAAGACAGATCACCAGTCGCGCCTCCTCTTACATACAGCACTTCATAATAGCGCTTATTTTCACAGACAAGATTTTCAGCCAATAACCCAAACTTGTTTTTCGATAAATATTCACGCAAAGATTTTTTAATCGTACTTGTACAAATAATATAATCTATCTGTAGACCGGGGTGATTAACTTCAATTGAATTAATTATCTGAATCGTTGTTTCAACACCAACACCCGCAATGATCACTAAATTATTTTGCAGATGATTAAGATTTAAATCACCCGCATCAGCTGTGATTAAGCTGTATTTTCCAGTATTGTAAGGTGTAAGCTTATCTGTCAGCTGTTCGATAATATGTGCCAACTGATCGACAAACACTAGCCTGTTACAAAGATCTTTCTGTAGAATTTTAATCCCCAGATACCCATGATCACAACAACAGTCCCAGATGACTGAATAACGTTTTTGTTGCTGTGCCAGCATTATCAGATCAAGTATGAGATTTAATCTTGGGCCAAGACGGGCGGAAGGATTCATAACGCAAAAATGAAAATCAAACTTAATTAATGACGGAGCGCAAAAGCTGCATAATGTTATCTATCCAGATTAACTGTAAAACTATTTTTGATTATTCGCCAGTTCCGCCAATTCTCGATCACGTATACCGAGCAAATATAAAATCGCATCCAGACCCAGGTTTGCAATTGAATGTTTCGCCTGTTCTTTAACCAGTGGCTTTGCATGAAATGCCACTCCCAATCCAGCAATGGCAAGCATGGGCAAATCATTGGCTCCATCACCCACAGCGATAACCTGCTCAGTACTAATGCCTTCCTGTTCGGCAATCTGTGTCAGCAACCTGGCTTTCATCTGGCCATCAACAATCTCACCTTTTACTTTTCCAGTTAATTTGCCATTTTCAAAATCGAGTTGGTTTGCGTAAACATAATCAACGCCGAGTTTTTCTTTTAGAAAATTAGCAAAATAATTAAAACCACCGGAGAGAATAGCGACCTTGTACCCAAAATGACGCAGATGACTAATCAGTCGAGCAGCGCCTTCCGTAATTGGTAAACTTTCAGCAATATCTTTTAATACAGATTCATCCAGTCCTTTTAATAACGCCATGCGTTGACGAAAACTTTCTGAAAAATCGATTTCACCACGCATCGCTGCTTCCGTAATGGCCGCAACCTGATCTCCAACCCCCGCCGCTTTTGCAAGTTCGTCAATCACTTCAACCTGAATTAAGGTTGAATCCATATCAAAGCAGACTAAACGACGACTACGTCGATAAAGATTATCTTCCTGTACAGCCACATCCAGATCCAGCTCCTGGGATATGCGCAAAAACTTTGCGTGCATGGCGGGAATATCTTTAACATCACCGCTCAATGACAATTGTACTGATGCTCCCCGTGGCAGAGCAATCTGATTCGGTTGTTTGAGAGACATTCGTCCGGACAGGCGACTAATCTGATCAATATTAAAACCGTGTTCTGTGACAACCTCAGTAACCCTGCTCAAATGCTTTGCACTTATCTGGTTTCCCAGTAAAGTGACAATATGCTTAGCACGACCCTGAGCATTTACCCAGTGCTCATACTCATCATTACTGACAGGGGTAAAACGCACATTGAGATTAAGCTCATGGGCTTTAAATAAAACATCTTTGAACACCGAACAGCTCTCAGACGCCTGGGGTGATTCAATCAGGATTCCCAGTGATAAACTTTCATGGATCACTGACTGTCCAATATCCAGCACATTGATATCATAACTGGACAATATACCCGTTAAAGCTGCTGTTAAACCTGATTTATCCTGACCTGAGACAGTAATTAATACAACCTCTGACATTTACCACCCCACTCGATTGACCTGTGTAATCTGTTAATTTTTGACGCATTTCTGGACACAAAAAAATGCACCCATACTAAAAAGATGCATATTAGCAGATAATGATCTGAATTTCTGATGAAATATATCTAATCAACAATTTGATAGCACAGACAATAGTACGGAAAAGATTAATTAAAGCGCAAAGACAACAGGCTCGGACAACCTGCTGTGCTTATCATTTTAGATTCGGTAAATTAAACGGCAGTTAAGTACAGATTGATATTTTCCAGAACATCCCCCAGACCTAAATCGATACGCAAAGGCCTGGGGATGTTAGACAGCGACACATATTAATTCAACTCGATAAATTAATAGCCTGAGATTTTACTGACTTTTAATTCATGGGTTTAATGTTGTTGAAATTCAGATAAAGCTAACCGATATAATTTGCAAGCGTTATCAGGGCAAACATCACCCCAACTAACACAGCAATTGTTGTTGCTACGCGACTCATAATATACTGATCTTGTGATTGCATACTCATCCCCTGTTAGATTATAAAAACCATTAGCTGGACAAAACCCAGAGCACAGAGATTTTAAGAAGACCACAGAAAAAGACCATTGATATACATCAACAACACATTTTATAAGCACTTAGATATATTATTAACTATTAAAAAATAAGTGCTAAAGAATAATTCTGGAAAAATAGTCCTGGAAAAATAGTCCTGGAAAAATTAACCCAGAAATATTAACCATTAAATATTAACCATTAAAAATTCATTGAGAACCACTTTTCTCACGCGCAAGTTAATCGAGCCTGACCCGTGTTTTCTGATTAAGAAGAGTCGTCACCTTCATTTCCTCCACGAGTGATACATTGGTTATTTCATTATTCACACCCGGTGAATAGCGACTCCAATATGTTGACGAACGTTGAATTGCAATAACACTTAATGCGTTATCATCTGCCGATGTGTTTTTCTGATACGTTTTCAATGACTCACAATAATAACCATTACAAATATCTGAACGCATGTTTCTGGGTAAAACACACCCGGTTAGTGTTTGATTAATACATGATTGGTTAATGGATTCAGTGGTAATCTTACTTATATACAGACGCAAAACCTCATCCGAGGTCAAGTGCTTGTTTTCATCCATAAAACGTCTGACACTAAATACGGAAAGATAGGCGTGATCTTTACCCGAAGCACAACAACCGCCTTTACAGATACAGCAAAGATTATCACTCACCATTCGAAGTGCAGGCATATTTTTTAAACGCTTATCTATAATCTGTTTTTTGTAATAAGCATCATGATGCTCGTCATACATAACATCATCTGCACTGTTATATTTACTCGCCTCATTGATTATTTCGGTTAGGTGTTCAATATAATTATTTTTACGCTCATCACTAATGTCAACCGATTCTGAATTACCACTGGGAATCACAAGAACCCGGGTAGAATCCCGCATCTTTTCCCTGTGCCTTTTATAAATCAGTTTTACAATTTGCGCATTCTGTCGGGCTTCTTTTTCATTGATATCATCAATATATTTCTTTCTTGCCGCATCACTTTCTTGACGTTGACGAAGTAGTTTTTTATGAAATTTTAAATGAGCTTTAAAAAACAACTCAGACATGTTGGACTTTTGGGACATAACTCTTCGGCACTCGAAAGACTGGCAAACAGAATAATCCAGATCTTTTGATTTTAAATAATCAGGATATGAAATTGCAGTATCACAAACTTCGCATACTGGATGAAGGGTTTTGGGCACAACACTGATCGGATTAATCATATTAACTTCCCTTTAGTGAACCTCAGATCAGGTGTAGCTAGACTTAGCCTGGAATAAAAGTGCGCCTGGTTTTTACTAAGTCCGATGCAATTGTCTTTATTACATCAGGCTAAAATAAAATCGGCGCCGCTTACTCACATTTGAAATCTGACCTACCGAGGTTCCTTAGATTATTATGTTCATCACTAGAACACCAGAGTGGCTCTGGCTTAATTAAGAGTTACAATAATACATACTTATCATTAAAGCTACTTATTCCGTATCTTTCCAGCTTTGCCCCCAGGGGGCTGTTAACCAGTTCCCAAGGTGCCTGAAAAATCCAGATTTTTTAGACGCTGGAACAACAGCCCCCTCAGTAACAGGGACCTCTGTATGGGGCGTAATAATTTCCTCTATTTCTTCAACCACCTGGGCTGAACCAGAGAGCTCAATACTTTCATAGATAATTGGCATGCCATCAATCGACTTACCAGAATTAAAATAATCCGCATTATCCTTTAATTCGGTTTTGATTTCCTGTAGCACCTGTTTTATTTCATCTGAGCAATCGGCTTTTGTCAGCATTGCATTTACATCCGTTTGCAAACTCCGCATATCCTGCTTGATTAACTCCCGACACCTTTGCTCCTTAACATTCAGTGAGATAATCTGATTTTTAATAAAGGCTTCAGGGACCGGCAGCTTAAATGCATTCACAAGTGCTTTTCGCGTTTTAAGCGTAATACGAAGTGTAATAGAAGCCTGGGATTTCTTTTTGAACCCATTCACAAAATCATGGTAATCTTCTTTAATCGCATCCGCGAGTTTGGCACCCGTCGCACCCATTTCCTGCTCAAGCAACTCATTGCTTTTCTGTGATATTTCTAAAACATGTTTAATATCACGTTCAATTTTAACGTCGGTCGACGACAGGGTATTTTTGATAATCTCGGTGGGTTTTTCTTTCAGGCTTTCAGTGAGGATTTTAAATTTATTTACGACTTTCTGAGGGATTTGAGTTGCCGACTTACCCATAAGAATAACCGACTGCAAACCCTGGTGTAACTGATTTAACATACTCGTCAGCTTAACCAGTTTCTGTAAAGCCGCACGTTTTTGTCTGATAATTTCCAGCTCAGTGGTAGCACTCTTGCGATTTATCCCCCCCTGTAACTGTGACATTGATAAGCTCTTATATTTTTAGATAATACTTAGTGTAGAGCACTGTAGCGAGCTTAGCCATTAATAGCTGTATCCAGTAATATAAATCAGCCTTTATCGGGCAGGGTCACATTCAACTCCAGAATCGAGCAGTGATCACTGTTGTCCAGGGTTACTTTTACCTGATCATTATCGATTGAGATATATTTTTTAATCACCTCAATAATCTCCTGCTGCATTTTAGGTAAATACTCAGGTTGTTGGCGAATTCCCCTTTCATGTGCCACGATGACCTGCAGGCGCTCTTTCGCTAATGAGGCAGAGCTGTTTTTCTTGCTCCTGAAATAGTCAAAAATACTCATTAGTTTGCCCCCAACAAACGTTTCAGAAAACCTTTCTTTCCAGCCTCTACAAAACGTAACGCTACGCTTTCTCCGAGTAATCGAGCCACCGCGTCACTATAGGCCTGGCCCGCATCGGCGGATTCATCAAATATCACGGGCTCACCCTGATTTGAAGCCTTCAGCACCGCCTCAGATTCAGGAATCACCCCTAGCAATGGAATCGCAAGAATATCTTCCACATCAGCGATACTAAGCATTTCCCCCTCTTCGACTCTCTGTGGATTATAACGTGTCAGTAACAAATGCTCTTTAACCGGTTCCGCAGCCGTCTCCGCACGCAGTGATTTACTTTGTAAAATGCCTAAAATTCGATCAGAGTCACGTACGGAAGAAACTTCAGGATTAGTCACCACGATAGCCTGATCCGCATAATACAATGCCATCTGTGCGCCCTTTTCGATGCCCGCGGGTGAATCACAAATAATATAGTCAAAAGTCTCTGCCAGCTCACTCAATATTGCCTGGACACCTTCCTGGGTAAGCGCATCTTTATCACGGGTCTGGGATGCGGGTAAAATAAACAGATTATCATTGCGTTTATCCTTAATTAACGCCTGATTTAAGTTTGCCTCCTTATTTAATACATTAACAAAGTCGTACACCACACGACGCTCACAGCCCATAATTAAATCCAGGTTGCGCAAACCCACATCAAAATCGATAATAACGGTTCTGTGCCCACGAATAGCCAGGCCACTTCCAATAGCAGCACTTGTGGTGGTTTTGCCCACGCCGCCCTTTCCTGATGTTACAACTATAATTTCGGCCAATGCTGGCTCCTTTGAAATATTCAATAATTAATTAATAATAAAAAAATAACGCCGAAGTATTCATTAAAGCGCTTCTACTTGCAAGGCTTGTTGATCGAGAAAAACCTGTGCTGACTGCTCCCAGACTTTGTCACGTAAACTATCGCTGAGTATAAAGTGCCCCGCAATAGAAACTAACTCCGCCTCAAGGCGTTTGCAAAACACCCGTGCAGAGGTATCCCCCTTAACTCCGGCCAATGCCCGGCCGCGCAAGGTGCCATAAACGTGAATATTTCCATCCGCCAGTACCTCTGCACCCTCGCTAACCTGGGATAAGATAATTAAATCTGCACCTTCAGCATAAATCTGCTGGCCGGAACGCACGGGTCTGGAGATGATTTTATTTTTATGGGGTTGTGGATCATTTCGTTGATCCGAGCGTGCATTATTCTCGCTGACTAATTTTTGTACAGGAGGCGTTTGAACATCTGCTGATTCGATGGGAGTCGACGCTTCCTTAATAGCACTACGGGAAGTATTCAGGGGTAAATGTACCAGTCCTGATTTCTTGATCGATGGAATCAATCGCGCGTCAGCACATTTAAATGCCATGGGTTGTAAATTATGCTGTCGACAAATTGAAACCAGTTCAGTTAAATCTATTGCTAATGAGTCACTTTCAAACTTATCTAAACTAATCACCACGGGCGAATGTTCGAAAAATGCTGGGGCCTGATCAATCTTATCCTTTAACTGCTGGGTAAAGTCACTGGCCGAATAACGGTAGAGCTCTAAAATAAAAGTGGTAATAACGCTGCCTTTTAATTGCAAGCAAATATCGCTCATACGGATTTAGCCTTCTGATTTTTAATCGAATGAATTTAAAGCCGCTATTTTAGCATAGCCTGACGTTATTACCCGCCCGTTTAGTTTCCTGTTTAGTATATTTATTGACAACTAACATTTGACTTTAGATAGAATTAGTGGGATAAAAACAGGTGAATCTATAAAAAGTACATTAAAGTAAAATTTTAGCGCAATTACTTTGCCTGTAGCTTAACAGCTACGTCAGTATCTACATGACAGCTGACCAGTACAGTACCAAAGAGCAAGGTAAGCCTCTTCAAGTCACATGAATTATATCTCGTATAAAACGGGGTCTATTTTATAAAAGGAAGACAAGCCATGCTTAAATACTCACTACCTCTACTACAGTTAATTGTTTTCATTACGGGCTGCGCCTCCAATGTAAATTATCGCAGTGATTTATCCCCATGCGAGTTTGTAAATTCCGGTGACTGCGCCTATTCAGCCATTCAACATTATGCAAAATCAACCGATCAGGAGTACCAGCTGGGTTTTGTAGAATTTGATGATCAGGGTCAGCTAAGAAATCGTCAGCAATTATCTGCAGTACTCGATCATTTTTATTCCATTGCCAGTCAACAGGAAGTTTTACTGGTGAGTTTTGTACATGGCTGGCATCACAGCGCAAAACCCAGTGACAAGAATATAACAGAATTTCGTAATCTCCTGAGCCGACTTGCCAAAGCTGAAAACATGAATAGTCGCCAAAATGGATATAAAGCTAGAAAAGTACTGGGTGTGTATGTTGGCTGGCGTGGTGATTCAATCACTATGCCCTGGGTGAAAGAACTGACATTCTGGGATAGAAAAAATACCGCACACAAAGTAGGCAGTGGTGGTGTAGCTGAAGTTTTTTTAAGACTGGAAGAAATCGTTAATGTTAAGTCCGCTATCGCCACTGAAGACAGTATTCAAACATCGAAAAATACCGCTCAAACCAATAAACAAAGCAGTCGGTTAATAATCATTGGACACAGCTTTGGAGGCGCAATCGTTTCAACCGCCATGCATCAAATACTCACAGACCGTTTTATTGATAGCCGCAGTGACAAATCTTTTCAGGCAGATGCCAATGGATTCGGTGATTTAGTGGTTCTACTCAACCCTGCATTTGAAGCCATCAGGTTTGCCTCTTTATATGATATTTCTCAACAGCACTGCAGACGGTATTTTAGTACTCAGTTACCCAAGTTGGCCATCTTAACCTCTGAATCTGACTGGGCTACAAAATACGCGTTTCCCGTAGGGCGATATTTTTCAACCCTGTTTGATAGCCACGCCACGCTCGATCGACATTATTGCGATGCAAATGGCAAACAGGCCATGCGACTGGATGAGGGTGAAGCTGACAGAACATCCGTTGGGCATTTTGAACTGTATCAGACCCATAAGTTGAAGCCCGCTAAAAAACTTATTAAACGCACGGCTGATTTCAATTTTCAGTCATTAAACAAAACCTGGAAGCAGCTAAATCCTGCACAAACCATGAACTTTGAATCTGTTGAATTACAGCACCTTGATCGAACCCGTCCTAAAAACCCTTACCTGAATATTTATGTTGATAAATCATTAATTTCAGACCATAACGATATCTGGGGAGATGAAGTGGTGAGCTTTGTTCGTGATCTTATTGTAATTTCCACGAGTAAAACCTCGGCTAATTAAATTGAGTCTACAATTTAATAATAGTGATCCGAGACTTATGCTTACGTGACTAGCTTATTTCTGAACTTCTGAAAAAAGTAAGCCGCAAGCATGAGTATGCTACCAATACACATCAGAGCAATGACCTTATGCAAATTACCAAACTCACCCATATCAACCAATAAAACTTTTATAGCGGTTAAGGCATACAAAATAACCGATAATCGCAATAATCCGCTATACCTTTCAGATAAAGTAAGAAACAGCAGTACGACTGCATGTATCAATAGCGCAATTGAAACACCAACTGACCAGTCACTGAATACTAAATTGATGATTCCGATATATCCAACCAACACAGTCACATGAAACAGCCAGTGTTGAATATTCTGATTTGAGTATTTTCGTTTAAGAAGTTTTAGCACAATAATATTTTTGTGCGTTAAAAACCATAATCCAACCAGTGAAACGAAGCACACAACTGACACCATTAATATGCTAATTAGTGATTTTGAATCGTTCAACAACTGAGTAAACAAAAGTATCGGCAAAGACACTAGACCCAACCAGGCAAGTGCGTAAGCAGCAACTAACGTTTCACGCATGACATTAAGCAGTTTTTTCTCCTGTAACAGGTACAAAAAGAAGAGCCCCGACATCACCAGTGTGATAGACAACTGATGGGTCAATGCATAGCTCAATCCGGCAATTGCAAAACCATAGAAATACGGGCTGATCAAAATTAACTTATGATACGGAGATTCACCGATAGATTTATTGGATAAGGTTTTTTCAATAAAATGAAATAAACTAATTACGATAACACCCGTAATTAAGGCAACTAATCCGGGAATTTGATTAAAGCTTACAATCGCCTTGACAGACATACCAATGGTAGTAAGCGTTGCCAGCCCAAAGAGAATGATCAACTCTTTTAATAGCGGATCTATTTTTAACTTCTTGTACATTAACCAGCTAATGACAAATGAAGCCCACAGAGCAACCGGTAAAAATTCGCCGTACAACCTGTTAACCCGCGGGAGAAATAAAAGCGGTATTAATAAATAAACTCCCGTGCGCACAATACAGGCCAGTTCAAAACCTTCCTTTTTATCATTAAATCGCTCATACATCATCTGCATTGCCCAGGCACTGAGCAATATTTCTATCCAGCCGATCATTGTTGGTAACGGTTGTTCAGAAAAATGAAAATTACCGACCGCTTTATAACTCAGCAATGACATGACTCCAAATAAGCTAAAGTGCAGCCAGGCCAGTTTTTCTGTTAGCGGCAGCTTTTGTTTTAAACCTCGGTATAGCAGATAAAACATCGGGATAACAGCGGCATTAAACATCCAGTCACCGACCAGTATCGCCATGGTGTAAAGAAAAAACACACTACCAAATAGAGAAAGCGTTTCACTTAAAACATAGGAATAATTTGTGCCATTCTTTATAAGAGGAACAGTTTCATTATCAACCTCCTGCTTGTTTTCATTAAGCGTCGTCGCTTCCAGCTGATTAGTCTTACCTTTAATCCAACCGATATCCTCTAACACCTTAACCTGGGATAGCAGTTGTTTAGACAGATAAATCAGAGTACCCGCTAGAATAAAGTCCAACCATATATATCCAAATGTTAATGGTTGATTAGCATCGACATGTGAATAAACAATGTTAAATAAACCAAAAACAATCAAGAAGAGAGGTGCATAATAAAAAGCAGTATGCAGCTTATCGGCGAGACGACTACCCTTGCCGGTCAACTCTATGTACTGATAAAATAATTTTAGAACCCAGAGAAATGCCAGCAATTCAATTATCGCTATCCATGAGTATAATGTCTGATGCGTAATTGGCAACGATCCGGTATCAAGCATACCCAGAACAATTTGAATCACAAAAGCAATCGCCAGTATATACCCCGTTATCTGCGAGACAATTAAACGATGTAATGCTACCCGGTAGAAACTCCAAACAATCGGTACAATTGCCAACACTGCAATAGCTGAGTCAGCATACATAACAATAATAATACTCAATGCCGTTGTACCCCAGAAGCTGAATATTTCATTGACTATATTGGAAAGCCTTTTTTCGAAATCAGTGGCATCGCTCTTAAATTTTTCAATAATACGGTAAGCAATAAAACTCAGAGCACCAAACGCAAGTAGATTAACCCAGTGCCAGGCAAATGCTGTGCTGGACATGACAAGAAATGAATTAAATGCTTGCCATAGTAAACCGAGCATGGCGACAAAATGTATAACATAACCTTCTGCACGAATGAGCTTATGCGCATATTTAAAGCCTACATACAACATGACCAGGCCTTCAATCGCCCAGATAATAGTGGTTACATCTGCAGGGAATAACAACAACACCGCAGTCGCCACCAAAAGGCCAATCATCAGTATAAATATGGGCGCAACCACACTCGACATTAAACGTAATATCCTGACTGCAGATACCAGTAAAATTGCATGTACGATAAATACACCGGAAACCGCATAATCTACCGACTTAAGATTCAGCAACACATAGACAAAATAGAAGAGATTGGCAACTAAAATACCAAGATCATGTTTTGAAAAATCCTCTTTTAACTTTACTCCATCGAAACACCAGAAGTAGAGGTAAACATAGAAGAAGGCGGACATGATTGCTAACGCCGCATAGGGGTGAACCGCTTCACTAATACCAATAAACTCTATAACAGATAAACTCAGAAAAAAGGTCAACTTCGCTAAAGTTGGCCATTTAATTTTGCTGGATAAATATAAATTTCCAACCGTTAAAGCAAAGAGATATAGTATAAAAACCAAACCTGCAGAATCAGAGTCACCCACAATAAATGGCATAAACACACCGCCAATAAGTGTGATGACTGATACAACTTTTGTTTCAAAGATAACGGACAATGCAAAGGCCGCCAGGGTTACGCATAGTAATAATATCAAACCCCGGGATTCACTTACGAGCCCGAAGTAAGGGCCAACAAAGTATGATGTGAGATAACTAAAAATGATACCCAATGCAATTACACTGGCACCATATTCCCTGAAATCCGTTTTATTTCGTGAAAGCCACACCCCTACCCCAACAATAGCCGCGCCGATTACATAACCACTAAGCGCTTTTAGAGTATCACTAAATAAAGTATTAAATGAATACTGTAATAAATATCCAAAACCAACCGTCAATGTAATAAGCCCCGCCACTGTCATTAAAAAAACCGGTGCTTTTCCCTGTTTTTGATAATGAAAGTACAACCTGACTAAGCGGTGATATAACTCATGAAGGGGTGCTGAAAATGTGAGTAATAGACTTAATATCTGACTGAACACGCTTTCGAATGTTTTCGTCATTAACACCTGTAGAATACCCGGCTCGCTGGCTTTTTGTTTATTTTGTTTAGCTGGCGCAGCACCCCATCCGTCTGAGCGTGTGTTGTCATCGGCAACGGCATTGACCGATTGAGTCGAGTTTTCTGTCTTTGAAGCAGATAGTTTTTCTGTATCGGTGGAAGTAGTCACTGACTCGTGATAAACAGAGCTTCTGGAAACAGACTGGTTAGAACGAGCAGCATTAACACTAGAGATATTATCCTGTGTGCTACCTGCTACCTGATCCACCTGCGTTTTATGATCTTCAGGGATGTTAACTACATTACTGCTTGAAATAGATTGATTTGAATGAGAATCGTATTCATCAGACAATTTGCGAAGGTGATTTAATTCATTTGTAAGTTCATTTAGTTTATCAGTAAATTCTTCGCGCGTATTTTTAATGGCTTCATCTAAAGCGTGAATCTTTTTCTTTAAACTATCCTTATCTTCTTGCATACACATTTCCCAAAATCATCAGCGTAAAATATACCGTTATTTTATTTAAATATCCAGCGCATTCTCGATTGTTCATTATTCAGACAACCGCATTATTATTTTCTAAGCTATTGATTAATTGTTATTTTATGAGAATTCGTATTACAGAATCCAAAACCTGTCTAACACACTGCGTAGTGACTTTTAAAAAATCACGAGAAAGCCTGAAAAAATATGAATAAAACTGATTCGAAGTGGCTCTACATAACCACTAATAATATTTAAACTAAATCAGACACTCTGTAATGCTGATTTCGCAATGTTTCATTTTTACCTTAATTAATTATTAGTTATATACAGTTAAACTGAATCACTATTGTGTGATTTAACACTCAAATCGAAATTAAATTATAACTTTAATATGGTTATAGCCTGACTTGCAGGTTTAAGTAAGGATCTATACTAATCAGGAGATAAGAAAAATGCATAATAAAAAATCAACATTAGTACTCTGTGTTTTCTCAACAGCTCTTTTCACACTATCGACCGGGCTTGCATTTGCGAGTGATGATGACGACGACAACCTACCGTCACCCGCAATGGATAGCGATTTTTATGATAACGGCAACCCTTCAGCAGACAAAGTCGAATTAGGTAAAAATCTATTTTTTGAAAAATTACTCAGTGGCAATCAAAACATATCCTGTGCCACCTGCCATCATTCACTGACCGATACCGGCGATGGCCTCAGTTTACCCGTGGGTGAAGGCGGACGTGGACTGGGTGTGACCCGTGGTACCGGTGATGGCGCGGATGCAATTCACGAACGCGTTCCCCGTAATGCACCACCGGTCTTTAATCTTGGCGCAACAGAATTCACCACACTGTTTCACGATGGACGCGTCCAGCTTGGGCCTGACGGTGAAATATTAAGTCCAGCCGGGCCTAATTTACCCTCAAACCTCGATAATCCACTTGCAGCCCAGGCCATGTTTCCGGTGACTTCACCAACAGAAATGGCCGGACAATTCGGTGAAAATTCAATTGCCGATGCAGCCGCCGCCGGAAACCTTGCCGGCCCAGGTGGCATATGGGAGCAGCTTGCTATTAGACTGCAGGGCGTGCCAGCTTATGTCGACATGTTTATAAACACTTATGATGATATCGACAGTGCTGAGGATATTACCTATGCCCATGCAGCCAATGCAATCGCTGCCTTTGAAGCAAAAAACTGGCGCGCTACTAACAGCCCGTTTGACCGCTACTTGAAAGGCGATGATTCAGCCCTTAGCAAAAATGCTGAAAAAGGCATGAAGTTATTTTATGGACAAGCCGGATGCAGTTCATGTCACAGTGGCACCTTCATGACTGATCATAGCTTTCACGCAATTGCCATGCCTCAGATTGGAAATGGTAAAGGTGATGGCCCGGACGGCCGGGATGACTTTGGCCGTGAACAGGTCACTGGCGATGTAGCTGATCGTTTTAAATTCCGCACACCAAACCTGCGTAATGTTGCACTGACCGCACCTTATGGTCACGGCGGCGCTTATAACAGCTTACATGAAGTGATTCGTCATCACCTTGATCCGGTTAATTCATTATATGCATATGACTGCGATACCCAACCCGTAATGCCCTCACGGTCAGATTTAGATGCAATTGATTGCATCGTAATGAATGACCCATCCCGTGTAGCAGCTATTGCAGCGGCTAATGAGCTAGAGCCAGTTAATTTGAATGCAAAAAAAGTCAACCAGCTTGTTGAGTTTTTGCAATCGCTTACTGATCCAGCAAGCATAGACCTGCGTGGCGACACACCTAAATCTCTGCCCAGTGGTTTACCATTGGCTGAGTAGTTTTAACTACATCAGTTAGCTATTTATTAAATAGCAAAAAAGGCCAACGGTTTTCACCGTTGGCCTTTTTAATTTATAATGGACAACGAACTAAATGAATCACTCAATTGTGCAAACATTTTTGTGTTAATCATCATCCTAGGAGCATTAAAGGATCTACTCCCTGATATCAAAGGAATTATCACGTCACTGGGCCTGTACATTTTTATGAGTAAATATGAATCTTAAAAACACGTCTGCTTTTACAAAGCCTATACTAACAACCAGTCTATTTTTTTATATCATGAGTAACACCTTAAACGCTAAAGGTTTACCTAAAGAAGAGACATCCACAAAACAGTTATCTGCTTACGAGATCTGCGTATTAAATAAAACCGCTGAAGCTGATAACGATGAACTTGCTAGCAATATAATCAATACCTGTAAAAAGCAAACACCGTCAAGTCCGAGTGATTCCTCTGTGAGTCATCAACCGTCTGCTATCGACACGCGTATAAACATAGACAGGAGCAATGTTTATAAACCCTTTACACTAATGGCGTTTAAACCGAATTTTATACTACCGCTGTCTTACAATAATTCCGGTTATGACTCGAGTTTATACCCGGATCAACCTAATGGTGACCCCACCACATTCGATGATATTGAGGGACAATTTCAAATCAGTGTAAAAACACCACTGGTAACAAAATTATTCAATAAACATATCAGTCTGTTTGCAGGTTATACAAATCGTTCTTTCTGGCAGGTTTATAATAGTGATATCTCCAGGCCTTTTAGAGAAACCAACCATGAACCCGAGTTATGGCTACAATCCGTCAGCCGTATTAATATATTGGGCTTTAATAATCGGGTAAACGTACTGGGATTATCACACCAGTCAAACGGACGAAGTGGTAACCTCTCCAGAAGCTGGAATAGAATTTATACACGCTTTGCTTTTGAAAAAGAGTCCTTTGTTTTTACAATAAAGCTGTGGAGTCGATTCAATGAAAGCTCACTCACCGATGACAACCCGGATATTACAGACTATATGGGTCACAGTGAATTTCGTGTGCTTTACAAAAAAAACGATAGTACGTTTGGATTAATGTCCCGTAATAATATTGAATCCGGTTTTGATCGGGGCGCAACGGAATTAAGCTGGAGTTTTTCTATCGGAAAGAGGAAAGATATGCGGGGTTATATTCAGATTTTTTCGGGTTATGGTGAAAGTTTAATTGATTACAACCAGTCGGTTAACCGGATTGGGTTTGGTATTTCACTGTCTGACTGGTTATAAAATATAAAAGTCAGCGCATTTCAAAATCACCTGTTTGGGGGAGGAGCGTAACAAAGTATTTAAATAGACATGGCTGAACAAAAAACTATTAATATTACCGTTGATAGTAAATGAGCCATATTCTCAATTATGCTTCCAGACAATAATCATGGAACCGCATAAAATCAAAGCACCACCCACCAGAACAGACCAGTCAAGATGACTTTCCCGGTACAGTAGCCAGGCAACAATGGCGACAAACACCGGATAGGTAATATCTAATAAAGCCGCAACCGTCGCATTTGGGCTTAACTGCATTGCAATGTACAATAAATTAGCTGCAATAATAGCCGTGAAAACCAGTACCAGAACTGATAAGCGAATTTCATTTCCACTTTGCCAAAGCGTCTGAATATTAGCGTATAACTTGTGATGTATAAAAGGCATTATCAATAAGATTGATACACTGGTAATAACAAATATAGTTAAAGGCGTATAAATATCTTTGGGTAAAGCATTTGAAACCTTAACCACCAGATTAAAATGCAAACCCCAAATCACGGCTGCTAATATTGAAAAAAACCACCAAGGCCAGGAAAACATGTATGACTCCTTTATAAATAAATATGTTCAAAACACAATATTTTTTTAATCATAGCAGACTTTTCAAGCATACCTCCTGCCAATCGAAGGAGTAGCTACTTAATCACAATCCCCCTAATTTCTGCATAAGCGACCTAAAGCTCTGCGCATTTTCATTAATTAATTCATGGGGGAAAATAAACACCGGATCTATACCCGGTGATACACGCTTGAGTTGGAAGAAATAATCAACAATTGTCTGAGCAACATTTTTTTCTGTGCCAAAATCAGAAAGATCAACCAGACCAATCACATTATCTGTAGATGATTCAGCGAAGGCGATTAAATCAACAACGCGTCCCGCATCCCCTACCGCAATATTTTCTCTGAATTCAATTTTTCCCTGTTGTATATTAAGCTTTACATCCTTCATACTGCGGCTACTTGAATGCTCTACATTAAAGTTCAATAAAGCACCTAATAACGACTCTTCTAAAGGACGTCGAATGTTTGCCGGTTGATTTATCGTCTGCTCATGCTGAATATTTGCACGCCACAAATAGCGGGTAATATTCGTGCGCTCATGTTCTAGCTGGTCAAAATTACGGTGTAAATAGTGAAACGCTTTTTTCCTGGGACGACTCATTAAAACATTTAATTCGCCCTTTCGCTTGTCCGCATCATCACCCTGCTTAAAAGCACCCAAATTATAGCGTGTTATATCCCACAGATAAAAAATATAATCTCGCTCTTTACCCTGTAATGCAGCACCGGCACCATCAAGAATATCATCTCCTCGATTGAGTTTTCTAAGTAACTTTTCTTTAACCGCTTTCACATAAGGTTCATTTTTCAACAAAAAGTAACAGATAGCGACATCAGTTTCAACATTCACTTTGTGACCAGTGGTTTTCTCAATATCTTTAATTGCGCTGTACATGTAATCCATGAAGCGATCAAGCATTTCGGTTTCAATGCCTTTAAATTTTCCACTGGTGGCTTTTTTAGATGACTTTTTGTTTTTCTCACTGTAATCAACGATGACGGATGGTGGATGCTCAGGCAAACTCCACTGCATAACATTTAGACCATTATCATATACATACTTATTAGAGAATTCGATAATACTCGCGGGACAGCGATAATGCTCATCAAGCATGACTGAAGCCTGCTTTATGGCTTTAACCAACGCAAAGATATGTGATCCGCCGCCTTTAAAACCACGCGCCTGGGTCGAGCGTAAATGCTCATCCAGCTCATGATCTTTAAATAGATAATCATCAATCACAGAGTTTTTTTGTAGCACGGTTTGCTTATCATCACCCACAACCAATATTTTTTTAGCCCTGAACATCAACGACATGGCATCATCCACCCGACATTGGGTTGCCTCATCAACAATCACCAGATCAAAACTTTGTTCAGTACAGGGTAAAATAAATGGTACCACCTGTTTTCTAACCAGCCAGATCGGAAAGGTTTCAGATAATTTGTCTCGAAACTCGTTAAAGACAGACCCACTTTCACTTATGGAATTAAATTGCTGTAGGCTTTCTGCAAGCGCCATAATACTGGTGACATTACTGGTACCAGTACCGTGCTTTGGCTCACTTGCGCCTAGAACAATCTCACGTAAATTTTCAATCAACCGTTCTCGAACAATTTTGTCCTGTTGACTAAACAGGTCAGCGATCTCTTCCAAATCACCCTGTATCGATGAACCTTTATTATTCGATTGATTATTATCGACAACGGATTGACTTTCGATGCTACGATATAGATTAAGAACACGGCTAGGATCTTCACCCAGACGAATCGTTTCATGCAATTCCCTTAACAGACTCCAGAGCTCATCGGAAAACTGACCTGACATTTTTAATAAACCAGCCTGATCCTTCACTGTTTGTAGTAATATTTTTATACGACTTTGCAGTGGTGGAACAAAAAATGACTTAAATTTTATATATAATTTAAATAAAGAATTTCCCTGATCAGGCGCTTTACTGAGGATAACCGATTCAAGATATCGAATAATTTCATGTCGCGGGTATTCACGGGTTATTTCATGAAACTGCTCTACAGTTTTTGGTTTACGCTCAAATAGTACGGACAGTATTTTATCATCATCCTGTAAAACTTTAATTTCGTTATCAAAGTTTTGAGAAGGAATCATAAAAAAGTTATAACAGGCCTTCATATCATCTGAAATTAACCGGAAGCGATTATTAACAAAGCTATCAATCAATCTTCTGGTTTTAGATTTTCTACCCTGCAAAAGCCCCAGAAATTCCAGCAGACTGTGTATTGGTGTTGCACCCTCTTCTTTTCTCAATACACGATAATCAAAGCGGGTTTTATCCCCCATATTTCTCTGCATCTTTTCATTAATTTGAGATTTTAGCTTCTCAATTTTCTCACCCAGCAACCTGATCTTTTTATCATGATTCTCGCCCTTGGCCGCCAACCCCGGACCTGGCTCCAGCACATTAAGTGCCTGAGTTAACTTACCAACCAGATTAGAAAGGCTCTGTTCACCGGTTTCAACTTCGTCAATGACTTTAATTGCACTGAACAATAACTCCTTCCATTTACGTTCTGCCGGTGTCCCCCGATCGGAACCAATTAAATACGTCTGCAATTTTTCTATCAATGCTTCAATTGCCGCGGATTGATCACTTACTATAAGCACACGCTGCTTGCTACATATACAATGAATTAACAGATTCATTATGGCATACGTTTTACCTGTACCCGGAGGCCCTTCAAGTAAAACCAGTTCGTGGTGGTTGAGCCGATCAATCAGATTTCGCGTACTTTGTGGTAGCGCACCGGGCATCCAGATTATTGGTGTTGTCTGCGTTTTTTTATTTTGCTGAGTTTCCTGTTCCGGCGTGAGAAATTTACCGAGCAATGAATTATAAAAACGTTTACCAGGCTGATGTGCAATATCGTTAATCTGATCAAGATCGATTTCTAATGCCTGATCAATCGGATTTAAAAGCTTTGGCGCACGGTATAAAAACACATTCTGTAAATCACACTCAATTCCTTTAACTTTTAAGTCACCTAAAATACCGCCCTTACCACTCTCATCCTGATAACCCAATAAAATTTCTCGAGTTCTATCAAATATACTTTCTTTAATGGGCAGAAGACGCGACAAATGAATCCGATCATTAAGTCTATCGACACTAACATCCTGTGCTAACAATGTTTTAAAAAAGCTATCAACCGGATCTACATTCGCTGCCGTTTCACTGTGCTTATCAACCAACTGCGCCAGAGCAAGATGATTTAGATAAAACAGGCCATCCCGCTTTATCTCAAGGTGCACGCCCCGCCCTGACTCACGAATATTAACCTTGCAATAATAAAGCGGAAACTGAAACGTGCGGATTGATCGATTGAATGAAAACAACGCATCAATAATTTCAAAACCCAGATAAAAATCACAGGAACGGTCACTGATAAAGCGCTCACGAAACTGACTGGCTTCTGCTGTGCTAAGTTCAAAATAAAACTTACCTGAATCAAACGCTTTTATTTCACTTGCAACCAGGGGAATATGAAACTGTGAAAGAATAGATTTATCTTTAGTAGACTTTGACTCCCCAGCACTATCCTTATCTTCAACCTGTTTACGGGTAATTTTAACGTCGGAGAATACTTCATCATAATCAACCTTAATATCTTTTTCATTAAAGCGTTGCCCCAGCTTAGGCTGGTAGACATTTCTATCTTTAGATTTAACGCTTGAACGATTCTCTAACGGTTTGGTAATAACTTTTTTATCTGCTTCTATAGCATCCGCATTCAGCAGTACCCGTTGGGCAAGACTAGGCGTATAGCGCTCTGTGGATTGCAAGACATCCTTACGCAAAGCCAACCCACTAGTGATACTCTTACTGCCTTTAACAAAACTAAACTGAAAAAGCTTGTGATAGGATATAATTTCCTGCAAGACATCATTAGGATGCTGTAACTTATCATCATAAAGCAGTTGATCAAGGGCCGCCAGACTGCGTCGACTCACTGTAATATAACCTGACGAGCCTTCCCTTTCTTCGATATCCTGTATAATAAGATTATCCAGGTCGGTACTGGAAGATTTTAAATAAAAATATTCACGATTCAAAAATTTAACCGTGAGTTCGAATGACTCCGGTTGCTTTTTACTGGTTTCATTTTTTAACAATGAACGAATGCAGGCACGAAATCTGCCAAAGATAAATCGTGGGATAAATATCTTTTTACCTTCAGCGGTATTTTCTAACGTATAAACCTGAAATCCATGATCATTCTTGAATCGTTTAATCCGGAACGCATTACGTCTATCGCCTTTTATTGTAAGCCCCATTTCGGCTGTTTTTTTACTGGAGATCAAGTTTGCCACTTATTTACCTTATTTATACGCTCTAACACCGATAATTATTTAAATGAAGCACTTTCAGATAACTCAGCTACATTTTATTTAATCAACAAAGATACCCGTCTATTACGCGCTCTTGCAGCCTCAAGTTCTTCACCGTCTTTACCCTGCACTTTTATTATCGGTCGTGTATGGGCATAACCAACCGCACGTAGTCTTTTTGATGAAAACTTCAGCGAGCGCAAATGCAGAATAACACTACTCGCACGTTTACCACTTAAGCTCCAGTTACTTTCAATTTCACCTTCGTTGTATCGATAAAATGGCATATCATCACTATGCCCTTCTACATCTATGAAATAATCGGTCGCTTTAATTTTCTGTAGTAATGGTTCAAATGATTCCAATGCCGATTTTTTGATTATTGCACTACCCGGTGCAAACAACACACCGGTATCCATATCTACACGCACACCATCTTTTGCGAGCTCAACGGTAGCGCCCGGTATACCCGGTGTGCCTTCTACAATTTCTTTCAGATCCGCCGCCAGCTCAACTAAAGTATTTTCCGTACTGCCGGTCATAACGCTTTTAACTTTTTCAAAAGAGCCAATATCAACCTTACTCATAGTTAATAGCATGACAAAAAACACACATAGAATAACCATGAGATCGCCAAAACTGATGTAAAAGACATCAAGACCTTCATCGTCATTATCAATGGTTAGCTGATCAAGCTTCATGAATCAGCATCCAGTTTTTTATTCATCATCACCGCATCCATTTGGCGATCTTCCCTGCGAATTAATACACTCACCCTGTTCATCATTAGCTTATGGGTTTCGATATACATGCTATTATGATTTTCAAGGCGACCTGCCAGCGGAGTAAACACCAATGAGCCAAGCACCGAACCAAATGCAGTAGTCATTAATGCCAGCGACATGGCCGGCCCAATATTTGATGGATCTTCCAGTGACTGCAGTACTTCAATCAGGCCGATAACAGTACCCAGCAAACCTAGTGCCGGCGCAACTTTCGCACCTTTATTGAGTAAAGAAACCGCAATTTTTCTAACCAGAAAAACCGACGCAATACGATTTGAAACAAAATCCTCTATTTCTTCGTAAAACAGTTTTTCTTTTATCATATAAACAATATCATTGAGCAGGTCGCCGGTAATTTCATTACCATCGAGTAAATCGAGTATACTGCTGCCCTTAATAATTGATTCATCTAGCTCTTCCATTTGCTGATTAATACTTTTAGTCGGATTACCAATAAAAGATCGAACCACTAAAACCAGGGTATTAAAAAACGTTTCAAGATCATACTGAAACAATAAAACCCCAAGAGTTCCACCCACTACAAAGAAAAAACTTCGAAAATCATTAAACAGAAACTTATCACCCGATCCAATACCGAGACCTGTATCGAAACCAATGGCAGAGATAAGCACTGCGCCTAACAAACCAACACTAAAAACCAGTGTGATCGGATCAAATCTTTTTTTAGATGTCACCAGATATTTTTTGTCTTTTAAACCCTGCATAAATATTTCTCTAAAATGATCGTCTATTCATCATCGGACGATGACTTAATAATTAATTGATTACGTGCAATATCATGAACAATGAACTGCTCCTGCACAAGACTGGTAAACTGCTCTGAATTGGTTGAACCCAGCACCGAAAAACGCACCACATATCCATCTGAAATTGATACAACCACTTTCATACCCCGCCCCAATGCTTCTATGGTTTTTGCTTCTACTGGGTTTACCGCTTTAATCTGAAATTCGTTACGCTGGGAATCACGTGCCTTAAAACAATCACCTTTGACATATAATAATTCTGCTGTGCGTTTTTCAACATCACCCAGCTCTTCATTGTTAAAAAAAATAATACCCAGCGGGGTTTCCTCTTTTTCATCAAATGTAATTAAGCACCGCGCCTGATAATCCGGTACACGATCTAGAAGATGGGTTGGAATTTCAATGGTTTTACGATGGCATTTAACTTTGACTTTACGCAGCTTAAGATCGACATCATCAACACGGCATATTTTTGCGTTATCCGGTAATACCCGCTGTGAATCCAGTGCTTTAGATGCCCGGCTCAGGGATTTTTGCTCAATACTTAACTGTTGTGTTAATGCACTCACCTGAGTTTGCAATTGTGTATTTTCTGCTTTAAGCGCTTTTAACTCGACCAGTAAATCTTTTGATTTTTTTAACTCTGGGTCCGGTACCCAGCCATGCCCTTCATGACTGGAGCTCTTAGATTCGTACTTTGCAATTTCATCATAAAAACTCTGCAAAATAACCCCCACCTTATTTTTGTAGGGTAGCTCAAAACGAATACAGGGAAGATATTCCTGAACCTTAGCAGGTGATGCATGAACATCATCTTTAGCGGATACTCGCGAGTGCACTGAAAAATTAAAACTATCCAGACAGGACAAAATGTTTTCAAGATTGGGTACAAAGCCATGCGCATCCAGTACCGTTCGGATGGTACTGACTGGATCAGAAAACAGCGCCTTATCCAGGGTCATATAAAAAAACTTTTCTTCCTTGTCATAACCCACCGCCGATAAATTTTTATTTAATGAAGCGCTGGATAGATCAGCATCTTCTTTCTCACTAATGACAGTTAGTTTGCCTTTCTCAAAAATGGCCATATGCTAAGGGTACCAATAAAATATATAACAGGCGGAACGAGTTACTTTAAGATGTTTGTCAATTAGAGGATCACACGAGTTATCAATGTTTTTTATCTATTGAGATAACCGAGTTTACATCGAAATCAGGCACGCTAATAAGCCGTGTTGAAGTGATTTTCAGAACCTATATGTGAGTTGGTTCACGTTTTGCTTCCCCCGCTCACGAGTGATGTTCATTTATAGCAGCTACGGCTTGAATTATCAATGTTTACTACGGCATTCGAATAGCACTACATTACTGTCGTTATTATATATTTTGAAGCGTAACCAAGTCTTATGTTCGACAAAGTCTCTGGATCCCAGCTAGAAGCATGCTGGGATGACGATGTTAGTTAGAGTATATTAACTGATTGTTAATGTCTTTAATCTTAAATCCATATTTAGAACCAGAAACAACAATGCGATACAAGCATTTTGAGTTGACGACACCTAATCTGCGATTCGGCAGATTATTTTATAAGCACTAATTCAGGAAAAAACATCATCACAAACTCAGGTCCCACAAAACGTTTGCCGAACAATTTCCTGCGGCTGCGGTGGAAGCATATAGTTATCTTTACCCTGCTGGAATTCAAAAGGCTTCTGTAAGACTTCATTTAGTGCATGAAAGGGCGCAAAGTCATTGCGATCTTCAGCCGCTCGAATGACCGCTTCAACCTGATGATTACGGGGAATATAAACCGGGTTTACTTTTTGCATACTGGACTGACGTTCACTATCCGTCATGTGTTCGCTGCTTAAACGTTTTCGCCATAATGGCAACCATTTATCGAGTGCCTGTGGACTTTTAAATAATGCACGTAGTGGCTGATCTTTTTCACTTGCTTCTTTGTTTATTCGAGATAAATAATAAAATGTCAGCGTAAAGTCAGCTTCATTTTCCGCCATAGTATCCAGCAGGGATTCCAGTAATGCTTTATCCTCATCTGCGTTAATTCCGCCAGTTACACTTAATCCACATTTAGTACGCATACCTGCAAGCCAACGTTCTTCATAGCGTACAATATAATTTTGCAAAATAGACTTCGCCATACTCACCGCCAATTCGGTGTCATCTGAAAATAATGGCAACAGGGTTTCCGCAAAGCGCGATAAATTCCACAGGCCAATTGATGGCTGGTTGCTATAGGCATAGCGCCCTTCCCGATCAATGGAACTGTACACCTGCGTGTGACTGTAAAAATCCATAAATGCACAGGGGCCGTAGTCAATGGTTTCGCCGGCAACAGACATATTATCCGTATTCATTACGCCATGAATAAATCCAACCTGCATCCACTGCGCAATTAAATCCGCCTGACGTAAAACCACAGCTTCAAGTAATGCAGTGTAAGGGTTGTCAGCGTCTGCTACCTCAGGGTAGTTGGATTCAATCACATAATCCGCCAGTTGCTTAACCGCTGCATGATCTTCCTGCATATAGAAATACTGAAAACTGCCGACACGAATAAAGCTGGCTGCTGCCCGGGTAATCACTCCGCCCGGCAGCAATCGCTCACGCGCCACTGGCTCACCGGTGGTCACCGCTGCCAGCGCCCGTGTGGTTGGTATGTGCAATTTGTGCATCGCCTCACTCAGTAGGTATTCACGTAGCACTGGCCCGAGCGCGGCACGACCATCCCCATTACGAGAATACGCGGTTTGTCCAGATCCCTTTAGTTGAATCCCTAATGTTGCATCCGGCAGACCTAGTTCTCCGAGATAAATTGCACGGCCATCCCCCAACTGGGGATTGAAGCTACCAAACTGATGCCCCGCATAGGCCATGGCCAGGGGCTCACAACTTGCATGCACCCGGTTACCCGAAAAGATATCCGCCAGAAGCGCTTCATCCTGATCACCTGATATACCTAATTCAGTCGCGAGTTCACTATTGAATTTGATTAAAGTTGGCTTTTCAACAGGTGTCGGTTTGCACAATTGATAAAACCCTTCGCCCAGCGCATGGTATCGATTTTTAAAGTTGAAATTAGACAAGGGTGACCTCAGGTTGATAACACATAATACCGGCAGTTTAACTGACATCCCGTCAGAAATAGCCTGAGAAAATTTGTGGAATGAACGGATAACGTTCTGTTGACCATTTGTGTCAGTCATTTACACATATTAATAGCAATGGCGTTATAACGAATTATTAATCAACCAAAGACATTGATACCGGTATTCCGGTCACACCAGGAAAGGAAAGAAACGAAACTCGCTGATGTTCAATACTTAATACTATAAGCCGACACCTGAGAGTGCCAACGCTAAAACGCTTCTCTAAACCATGAAAGTTCCTGCGGGTCATCTTCAATATTATCGACTTCTACAATTTCCTCAGCGTACATCATCGGCGGATCATGTTGTTCATTTTGTATATGACCTTTGATGTCCTGACGCTTATTGATGACGTCAATTGCGCTGGCTTCAGCTTCTGCCTTTGAGCGGGCTGTTACATAACACGTGCTATAAAACCCATATTTTGCCAGACCTTCACCCGGATCTATAACAAAGTTTTGCCCATTTAACATGACTTTATATTTTTGCATTTTCACACTCAATAATTATACGCTGCGCTAAACGAGGCACCCTTCAAATACAATAAGTTTCAATCACGTTGATTAACTGGCAACTGCTTTCTGAATAAGCGGAACCAGTGACTCGGGAAGTTTTATATGACCCGCCAGTGCAAAATCATGCGCCCTTTCGGTCATTTTGTTCCAGGTTTTTTTAATAATGACAATCCATTTTTCTTCATCGTATTCAGGATGTTTTTCAACAAAGGCAAGCATATAGTGTTCAATAAACACCAGAGCCGACACATCTTCGAGCAGTTGCGTATCCGGATTACTTCTCAGTGACTTCTTGCTGACCGCAATTTTTACACGATTAATAAACGCCTCATCATAACCCGCCTGAACTAACAGAGCAGCCACCGTGTCCGCATGAAAAGTATAAAGATTGGTACGCCATTGATGATAGCCTTTACGATCCATAGGGTATTCATTTCGGGGATACTTCCAACGCTGGATGTGCTGAGCGCGTAGGGCCAGTTTCATGGCATCATCAGCATCCGCCGCATATCGTTGTTGCATGTCAGACATGCGATACGAATACAGGCCCTCTTTTGGCCACTGTTTACCATCGCTGCTTTCCTGGTTTGGATCTTCATTATTCGCCTTATCAATCAGCTCAACTGCACGTTCAAATTTACTTTGTGTCATAGTTATTCATCTTTAATAGAAATTGTAATCCGTGTATTTGTATAACTTTAATTATACTGATTATCAGGCAAAGACTAAACCCGATTTAATATTTAGTGCCCCGTTTTAAATTCAATGTTTAGTAAAATACTGGCTCTATTAGCCTTTAGTATTTTTTAAATTGCGTTAATTATTTATAATCTTTAATCATTTCCTTTGTTACGCTCGTCTGGCACCCATCTGCACATAAATTAATCACGCATTGATTATAATTGTGCACAAACAAATATTTAGGTTAATATAAAAACTTAAACGTTCAGACAACTAAATGCCTTAATGAATATCTGCTGCAGCTATGTTCAGTCATCATGCTTTTAAGTTGAATTTAGAATGATAAAATTTATTCGCTTACATTAACCCGGGCCAAAAATGGCCAACCGATCACCCTTACATGGAGTGGTATGTTTCAGGTTTATATTTCATCAACCTATCAGGATCTACAGGATTATCGCACAACAGCAGCCCAGGCGGTGCGTCACCTCCAGTGTCGAGCCGTCGCAATGGAAGACTACCTGGCAAGTGATCAGCGTCCACTGGATCGTTGTCTGGCAGATGTTCGCTCCAGCAACATCTATGTTGGCCTGTTCGCACGTCGTTACGGATTCACCCCCCCCGGCCAATATAAAAGCATTACCCAGTTAGAATATGAAGAGGCAGGCCTGGCTGGCATTCCCCGCTTGATATTTATCCTTGATGAATCGGTTGACTGGGAAGAATCAAATACAGATTCTGACCCAACTGCGATCCATCAACTGCGCTCAACACTACAGGAAAAACACCTTGTCAGCACCTTTCGAAACACAGATGAACTCGATGCACGCCTGACCGCCGCACTGAGTCTGGCATTACAGAAGCACGGTGGCAACGGTAAGGTGGAGATACCTGAACTACTGCCCTATATGAATAACCGCAGTCGGCAGAGAGATCAACTGGCCGATGCACTGGATATTCATTTCGAACAACAGCCACGACGCCCTTTTGTGGCCATTGTGCATGGCGATGAGCGTGAAGCCCACAGCGCTTTTCTAGAGCGCCTTGAAAGGGTCACTTTACCGCAATTACTGGGCCTGGCAGATGATTCTGAACCATTACAACATTTTGATTTGCGCTGGAGCGAACCCGGTGCTGCGCTGGACGAACGCGAGCGGCGTCTGCAAAGTCGTCTTGCGGAATGCTTAACGGGAGAGCGCCGCGCAGATACTCAGACGATGGCCCAGGAGCTTGCCCGACATCGTTGCCCAATCATGATTTCCTCATCTGTTCTGAGTACAGACTGGCACACCGATGAGCAAGAACTGGTTCAACGCTGGCTCAAACACTGGTCAACATGGCCAGACATGCCCCCTGGGCAGAAACTGTTCATCGTGCTGAGCTTTCATCTTAAGGACTGTTCACAGACATCATTTATTACGCGTTATAAATTAAACAAAAAAAATAAATGTGTCTGTGAATTTGTTAATCAACTCAAACAAAATGACGCTGAAAATTATTCACTGGTTACACTCGAGAAACTTGAAGCCATTAGTGAGGCCGACGTACTGCGTTGGCTGGAAGATTATGCCGGTAAATTCTGCCGCGAATCCCAGGGGGCCATCCGTGACCCACTGGTTCTAGAAGAACAACTCAAACCCTGGCTGCGAGATTTTTTTCGCACCGAAACTGAAACCAATAAATCCGAAGGTATACACATGGAAAAGCTGGCACGTGAACTACGCCGCCAACTGGACCGCTGTTTAAATGAAGGAGGAATCTAACTCATGGCAAACACCAACTGGTATCAAGGCAGCGGTGCTCAACACGATAAGCCGGTAGAACTACCCACATCTTTATTAGACCGTCATGCTGACCCGGCGGGGTACCTGGCTGACCCGGGGCTGGTTGATGCGGTTAATGTGGCACTGCACCTTGGGCAGCCTCTGCTACTCACCGGCCAACCCGGGACGGGTAAAACCCAGCTCGCCAATAGCCTGGCCTGGGAGCTGGGCTACCACCCGTTGTTAAAATTTGAAGCCAAGTCCACCAGCGTTGCCCGTGATCTGTTCTACACTTTCGATACGCTGGGACGTTTCCACGCAGCTCATACCGGTGAAGGCACCGTCAATAGCCTCGACTATCTGCGTTTTAATGCCCTGGGGCTAGCCATACTTCGCGCAAATGAACCCACCAAAGTAAACCGGCTCCTGCCTGATGATGCACAACATACCGGTAAACAACGTTCCGTCGTGTTGATTGATGAAATAGATAAAGCCCCCCGGGATTTTCCCAACGACCTGCTAAACGAAGTCGAGGGTATGTATTTTAAGATCCCCGAACTGGGTAATGAAACAGTCACCTCGGACCCTGAGTATCGACCTATTTTAATACTCACGAGCAATTCAGAGAAAAATTTACCGGAAGCTTTCCTGAGGCGTTGCGTTTTTTATGACATCCCATTTCCCGATCGCGATCGTCTAAGCCACATCGTGCACTCAAGGCTGGGGGAAGCCATTACCGATAAACACACCCTGCTGCAGGATGCCCTCGACCTGTTCGACCGACTGCGCGACCCGGCCGCTGGCCTGCACCGAAAACCCTCAACCAGTGAATTGTTAGCCTGGTTAAGGATTTTGACAGAACGCTCCCAGGCACAGAAAAACTATATCCGCACCGAGGCCATGATCGAACCGGCCCTCGCCTCACTGATCAAAACATCAGAAGATCGACCCACTGCACGGGAACTGCTCAATGACTGGTTGAAGACAAAACAGGCGTGAGCGAAATCTTCACTCACGCATCGCAAGCCACCGCTTACAGCTCGGAGGATGCAATCAATATTAGCGGGGACGATCTACTCTCACTGCTGGAAACTTTGCGCCGAGATGGTTTTCCAATCGGGGTTAAAGAATATATCGCCGCCCAGGAAATACTGATCGCCTGTTGTCATCAGGAAGATCTCGAACCAACACGTCTGCGCAACTGGCTGGCCCCAGTGTTGTGCACCAACTCCGATGAACAACGTTTTTTTTATCAGCGCTTCGCCGAATGGTTGCAACAGCTGCTCCCTCCTCAACCGATACATAAAAATATACCGCAACCACACAAAACCCAACTGGACAAAGATGTTAAAAAGGCCCGCCCCTGGAAGTGGCTGATTATAGCCGCGGCTTTGATGGCGGCACTGGTGTTGGCGCCGTTGCTACCCGTGAAAAAAGAAACGTCCCAGACTAATTCAGCAACGGAACCTGGTTTAGATCAAGCGACGCCAACTCAGCCAAAATCGCCAGTCAAACCTGAACCCGTAAAACAAAAAACGCATGGGCCACAATTAATCATTGATGGGCGGGTCAACGACCTGGAAGGTGGGGAGATCAGTGGCGCAACGGTAACGGTGATTAAGAATTTAAAAGGCCATCAATATACCGTGAGTTCTATCGCTTTCAATCCAGCTGGATCAAAAGTGGTAACAGCTTCAGGCGATAACACAGCCAGGCTATGGAGCATAAAAAATGGTCAGGAACAAGCACACCTGAAACATGGAGATTCTGTCAACAGCGCCCAGTTTAACGCTGATGGCAGCCTGGTCATTACCGCTTCATCGGATAATACAGCACGCATCTGGAACGCAAAAACCGGCGAGGAGGTGAAGCGCTTACTTCATGGTGACTGGGTCAATTCAGCCGTATTCAGCCAGAATGGTTCACGTGTCATCACAGCTTCAAATGATAATACGGCCCGTATCTGGAATGTAAATGATGGTCAGGAAGTAGCAAGCCTGTCACACGACTATAAAGTTTATTACGCGGAGTTTAGCCCAGATGGCAGGTACGTCGTGACGGCCTCAGGGGATGGGACAGCCCGCATCTGGGAAGTACCCAGTGGCCGTGAGTTTGCAAAATTATTTCATGACGGCCCGGTCACTTCTGCTTCATATAGCGCCGATGGCAAATATATCGTAACCGCGTCAGCGGATGAAACAGCGCGTGTCTGGGACGCAGGGAATGCACAAGAATTAGCGGTTTTAGAACATACTGGCGCGGTCAATTCGGCTAGATTCAGCCCGGATGGTTTGCTTGTTGTGACCGCTTCAGCTGATAAAACCGCCCGTGTCTGGGAGAATACGAAAGGCCAGGAGCTGGCTCGTTTACACCACTCTGCCTGGGTCAACTCTGCCAGGTTCAGCTCGGACGGCCAGCGCGTAGTGACAGCTTCATGGGATAAAACAGCCCGTATCTGGAACGCCCACGATGGAGTTGAACTGTCTCGCTTACTCCACGACCGCACGGTCTACTCAGCCACGTTCAGCCCGGACGAGAAATTACTCGCCACCAGTGGCGGCAATAGCGCTAAGGGGGTCTCATGGCCGGTTCTCCTGCAATTAACGAATAGCGACACCAGCGGTAATTTCACTCTGTCCACACAGATCACGGGGGAAACTCAGCTCAGCATATCTCACCCTGACTACCAGCTAGCGCCTTTGCTCAACCTGCCGAAGCAATACGGCAAATTAACCGTAAATTCCTTAAACGCACCACGCCTTGCCCAGTGGCTAGATACCTTCATACAAAACCCCCAGTTAACCCGAATCATCCTGGCCCTGCTGCCATTACTCGCAGTATCTACCTGGTGGCTATGGCGACGCAAACGCCGACAGCTCATTCTGGAGCGTCGCTCGGTGCGAAATGTGGATGCGCTGGCAGGGATTACGATTCCTGAACCACCGCATAAGTTATATCGTGATGAATTTTTTGTACGCGCACGGATTGAGGCACGCCGCCACCAGGCCAGTGGACAGGGCGATCTGGATGCGGATGCCACCGTCGATGAAACCATACGCAAACAGGGCTGGTTTAGCCCGGTATATAAAACTCGCCTGCGCCTGCCGGCCTATCTGGCACTGATTGACCGCAACGGTTTTCGGGATCAGCAATCTCGCATGATCGATGAGTTCCTCGACCGGCTTGAAAACGGTGGTGTGGAAGTAGACCGTTACTACTTCGATCGCGACCCACGTATATGCGTTTCAGGTGTTCGTGGCAATAAAACGCGTCGCACACTGCGTGAGCTGGCGGGACGTTATGCGGCGCATCGTCTGTTAATGTTTAGCGATGGTAGTGGGCTGCTAAACCCAATAACCGCTCGCCCCTCCCCGTGGACTGAACAGTTTTCCGCCTGGTCAGAGCGTGCACTGATGACACCGGTGCCCGCCTTTCACTGGGCTTCCCGCGAAGTTGAACTGGCACGACTCGGCTTGCGGGTGTTGCCCGCCACGCCTGCGGGTTTACTGGCCTTTGTTGAACAATTATCTGAATCGAAAAACAGTAGCCCAATAAGCTCGGCGCAGTTGACAGCCCAGTTACCAAACCAGATGACCGCACAATGGTGCGAACAGTTTCCTGAAATCATCACCGCTCATCCCGCGCGCTGGCTACAAGCTGATGAACCTCAGGCAGATGACATTGAATTATTATTAACCCAGTTAAAACATTACCTGGGAGCTGATAGCTACCGCTGGCTGTGCGCGCTGTCGGTTTACCCCGAACTGGACTGGTACCTGACCCTGTACCTTGGCTTACACTTAAAGACTAAAGACGACAAATCGCTACTGGATGAAACCGCACTACTTAGATTGTTACGTCTGCCCTGGTTACGCCGTGGCTACATTCCTGACTGGCTACGCCTGCACTTAATAAAAGAGCTAAACCGTAATGATGAAGAGACGATCCGCGGCTTTTTACGAGAACTGATGCGGGATCAGCTTGAGGCCCCAGACAGCCGCTTTCATCTGGATATTGCACAGCCTTCTGGAGGTATTCATAAACGTGACTGGACGCGTTTTTTCACAGACATGTTGCGCACCGAACCTGAAGATAGCCCGTTGCAGGATCTGGTATTTGTCAATTTTCTGCTCGGAAAACGCCCTCAAAGCCTACAGGTATTGGCACCCAGTAGCTGGCGTCGACTGGTTTATGAACAGGGATTAAGTGCCTTGGGCTTTCGAGAACGGGCCGGCTTTTTACTTGCGATGGGTATGTCCGCTTTGCTTGTCCTGGGCACTCTCCCGCTGATCCAGTTTGCTGAAAGTTTTCAGAACAGCGATACCCCTTCGCAGATAATAGAGCAGGACTGGCAGCCAGCAAAGTCACCATCACAGGAAATATCCCAGGCAAATTCTCAGGCACCAGCTGAATCTGTAGAAAAATTCGAACCCGCCACTAAAATAGCTGACCCGTCCGCCTTTCCGCCAGACCACACTGCGGTTTACAGTATGACTAAAAACGCTATGACTATTGGGGAACACAAAGTGAGTCTGCGTCGTCAAAAAGATGGAAGCTGGTTATATCAAAGCCAATCTAAACCCGAAGGTTTTTTGTCCTTTTTTATCAAAACCGCAGCAAAGGCAGAAACCACCTTAGAAAAAATTCAGGGACAAATAAAACCTCAGTCTTATAAGTATACAAACAGGGAAACAAAACAAAATACCTTACTTAACTTTAGCTGGAATATTAATTGGGCTGATTACCTTGTAAATGAAACTGCAGGCAGCCTCAAAATTACGGATGAAACTATCGACAACCTTTCACTGTATTTAAGGTTAATGAGCGATTTGAAAACGGGTCAAACATTTCTTTCTTATAATGTTTTCGAAAAGGGAAAAATAGTTAATTATCGTTTTGAAATTCTGGGTGAAGACACAATAGAAACGGATGCAGGTCAATACAACACGCTCAAGCTCAGGGGGCGTCGAAATGAAAGTGAACAATCAATGATGATATGGTTTGCACCTGAGCTGCATTATCTACCTGTAAAGATATCAAGTGCTGATCAGAGCGAAGATGTATTCGACAACGTATTATCAAATTCCGATATATCACTGACCCGTGTCACCGGGTCCATCACCGGTAAACCTGCAAAGCCTGTCGCTCAACAAACCACAAAAGAAATGAAGCTTGCGAAACCCGCGTATAAGTTAAAAGATGTCTTCACGGAAAAAGACCGTTTCTCGGTGCGTAAGCTTAACCTTAATAAAAATGGCAGGTTTCTTGAAATGCACAAAGGCGGACAGATAAATGCCACTCTACAGATCAATCATAATTGCCCAAAATGTGGCGGCGCCATCAATCAGATTATTGTGGGCCTGGCGGGCGAAGAACGTGCGCAGGCCTGTATCTGGAACGGCGGCCAGACAAGCCGGGGCTGGCAAACCGTAAAGTTCAAATTAGACATACCGGATGCACCAGGAGATTATGAAATTCGTACCCGCTATGCACAGGCCTATAACTGTAACGATGCACTTGGCTGGTGGAAAGTTGATCGTCCAACGGGGCCAGGTATAAAATCAACCATCGGTGTAGTCAGTGTTAAAAAAGGCGATGCAAAGCCAGTTAAACCTGATGAGGCTGACACGCAATCAACAGATCAGGCACAACAAAATACGACGCCGCAACCAACCGACTGGATGAATGCACAGAATATTTCAACACTGAATAAAAAGTGGAACACTAAAGTTTGGGCTTTCTACAATAAAAATATAAAAGGACGCTACCCGTTTAACCGAAGAAGTACTCGAAATGTCAGCCTGGAGGATTTTACTAAATTTTTTGGTCCTGATGGTATTATGCAACAGTTTACCGAAAACGAACTAGCCCCCTATATTGATACCACACGTAAAACATGGCGCTGGAAAAACAATGACCCACTCAACAACCCCGGCTTTACAAAAGAAGCTCTCAGGCAACTGCAACAGGCTGCATCCTTTCGCTTATCATTCTTTATAAACGGTCTTACCCCCACCGCTCGGATACAGCTTAAACCCCTAAGATTAGACAAAAGCGTTCGTAGGTTTATACTCGAATTTGATAACCAACGTTTAACCTACTCACACGGACCAAAGTTTTGGAAAAAAATTCAATGGCTGGGAACCAGAAATAAACATCGAGTACGCTATATATTTGAAGATTTAAATGGTAAAACTACTCAGGTTGAGAAAACCGGCCCGTGGGCATGGCTAAAAATTCTTGATCAGGCTGATATCAAAAAAACACAACAATCGTATATTAAGATTCTAACTTTAACCGCAGATGTTTTTTCCGTTAGCTATAAATATAAAGAGGAGTCTTATGCGCACTCCACTAGACCTAGTTTTCGCCAATTTAAATTACCAGAAAGCTTGATAAACCCCAATACAAATTCGGAACAAAGCCGACCTAAACCACCTACCAGTATTAATGTTAGATAAAAAAAATAGTCACATAAGACAATAACAGCTTTAAATACAGGAGAGCAATCATGAATAAAGATGACTTTGAAAACTACATTAAAGATCGATATCAATCCCAGATAGACTGGTACGATAAAAAATCAATGGCTAATCAGAAAATGTATCAGCGATTACAGTTTAGTCTAATCGTGTTATCTTCCCTGACCCCTATACTTATCTTAATTGATCAGCTTAAAGAACTGGAAAAATATAATTCACTGTTTTGGGTGCCGGCAGTGACATCGGTACTGGTTGCCATTATTACAACTCTGATAAAAACCTATCGTTTTCAGGAAAACTGGATAAATTATAGAACGACCTGTGAGTCACTTAAGAAAGAGCTGCATTATTATGAAGCCAATTTAGATGAGTATATGGATAGCAAAAACAAGGAATCTGTTTTTGTTAATCGAGTTGAAAATTTAATCTCCCGAGAAAACACGCTCTGGTTGCATACGCAAAAACCACCAAAAGATCAAAAGTAGTTGTCCAGTCGCATTAGCTCAGCAAACTCATGGTTTAAAATTTATCGCGTCTAGAAAATCAGTATCTTTTTTGTACGCCTTAAAATCAGCATCCTGAATAAACTGAGCAGCGGCTTTTCCATGTTTTATTGATTGCTTAATGCTTTTCAGCATATTAGCTTTATCATTATTGATAGAATAATAACACGCTAAATTGTATAGAAGGACTTCATTATCGAGTTTTGCAACATCAAGTTCGGGCAATAATTTATCAAATATTATTTTACAGGTATCGCTGTCTTTTGAATTAATGCAAAGTATCAGACCTATACTTGCAACATCATCTGCTTTTTTATTTCTACCCGTACGTGGCATTAATGTTTCTATATAATGCATTAATAGCTGTTTAGAATGCTTAAAGTCAGAATTAGATAAACTCGCTATTAACATTTTAGTGGTCTGATCAGCGAACACAAAGGCATAATCATCTGTATAATCGCTGTAACGAGCGATAAACTCTGACGTATTAAAATAGGCCGGTAATACACTGAAGTTTTTTAATGCTGCCTGGTAATCCAGATCAAGTCGGGCCTTTTCGAAATACTGAGTTAACTCTTTTTCATTAATCTCTGAGTTATTGTCACGTGTCACAAGATCAATAAGATTAAGTTGAAATGACTTAATTCCATTTGATGCCCACGTAGACAAAAACACATGATGATCATCAATCTTTTCCATCGCCATCTTTATCTCAATAGGCCGATCATCGACATTTAACATCTGAAACGTTTCGATCAATTCTTCTCTATTTATTAACAACTTAATATAAATGGGCTTATTAGAGACATTCCACTGATATATTTCTGCATTAAACATTATATTAATAACACCCTCAACACCCTCAACACCCTCAAAGCCATTCCAGTTAAAAACAATTTCCTTAGGCAAGGTTCGTTTTTTTGACTCAAATTCAGACATCAACGGCATATTAAATTCTTCAACCGATTCGGTAAAATAATTTATTTTAGATAAAGCCCCCTGCCCTTCAAAAAAACCTGTAAATACCGGTTTCCAGTCAATCTTGAGCTTATGAAATAAATATGTTCCGAATGAAACACCTCTTTTTTCATAGTCTTCTATCAACTCATCTGTTAGGTTAATTTTATCGCGCAGCACATATAAGCCCGCCTCTTCCACTGAGCGCTTATTCTTAGAGTGTCGACTAAGCTCAATTAACGAGATATTAACTTTTGAGCTGTATTCGTCAGGAACAACATAGACTTCGATATCTGGACTAAATTTAGAATAACTTTTAGTGGTATGCGCTTTAAAATACAGAACATCATCCTGATGTTTAATCTGAAAATAACCCGTACCATAATCACCATCCCAGGTCATCCCGTTAATATCCATAAAACGACTCGAACTCGAACCTTCCTTTTTAAAGTGCTTAATGATTATTTTATTATCAGGATTTTTCCAGTTATTACGATAGCTCTCAGCTGTTAGGGGCACCAGACGATTACGTAACTTTTTAGGATAAACTGTTGATTTAACTTCATAATGCGAATCGTTAATATCAGTAGAAAAATCGTTAAAGCGTTTAGCTGTTTCCAGTACCATCCAGCTATCTTTTATTTTTAAATATACTCTTACACGTTCATTTTTTCCGTAAAACTTATTATAATCAACCTCGTCAGCCGAACTAATATAGCGCTTAAACTCTTTCTCAGTTAAAGCATCTGCATCGATGATTTCAGAGTATTTTTGAGGAACTTTATTTCCCGTAATAGCCCAGTCCACATATGTAAACTCATCAAAAAACACACCGGATATTAACAGAGTAGAATCGCGACTGAAGCTGTCAACAACATAACCTTTTTCATTCATCTTATAGCAATGTGTTATATTAGAGCCATTACCGACTATTATATTATTGGTTAATGGATCGAACAGTAACTGCATACGCGCAAAATCGATATTAGTTTTTCTCAACTCAAATTTTTCTGATTCAACCTTATTATTGGCTATAGAACGATAACCCTCTGGCGCTTTAGCCACTGCACTATTTGAAAAGAAAAACAATAGCATACCCAGTGCACTTACTAATCGCCTAATCAAGTATTTGCCTGTCACAATTATTTTCTTCCATATTAATACAATATATCTCATCATATATATTTCCGTTCAAAGCATTTGATAATTCCAGAAAATAATTCATAAGCATTAACACGTGTATTAAAACCACCAACACGCATAACTGAATCTGCAATTACTGCAACAAACTGAATGATCACCAGCCAGGCAAGCCTAACCTGACCAAATTACACATCATGTGATGCCAATAAAACCCTTTAAAGGAGATTAGAAATCATCTTGATATTTAAATGTTAATATACTTTCGCAAATCAAATAGAAAAAAGCTTCAAGCTGAACTTTATTCGTTGTTTACAAGGTGCCCCTGCACGATAGATAGCAAGGTCAGGATACGTGGATTTTTTTTGCTGATTGTCTGAAGGTACTCAAGTTTTTTTAGAGCCAATTCATAATCACCATTTTTTATTAATTTTTTGACTAAAAACAATTCGTTTTCCAGCTCTATACGCTTGCGATTGATTTCCATTTTATTTATAAGACTAAAACGCATACGTGTAAATCTTTCGTTTTCCGGGCTTGCAATTAACCCACGATCGACATTTTCAAGCGCATCTAAATATGCTCCCTTAGAGACCTGGTATTTTGCCAATTGATAATAATGATCTGAAATGACCTCGATCCCAGCATGAGCCTGAACATTTTCTGGATCAATGGATAAAACCATTGTGTATTCAGTGAGAGCGGAAGCTTCTCTAGGTGTTACGTATTGCTGCTCCTTCATATAATAAGCCGCTTTATCCAGATGAATGAGGACATCCTTATTTTTACTAATCTGATCCTTTAATGTGAGTATTTCTTCTTTTTGCTTCGCAACAATTACACGTTGTTTTTCTAATTCATTCAGATAGGCTTTTGTACGCTCGGCAGCGCGGGCGGCAAAGGCTTTTAGATCGGTGAATTGTCTCTGGGTATAACCAGAGACATTATCGGACATGATTACAGAGAGAGAAAAAAGCAGCGCAATCAGTACAGCGACATTTTTATAGGTTTTCATACGCGCACTGCGTATTGCAGCCTGTTCATTTTTAGAACTGGTGAGTTTTGTCAGGTCTTCAATTAAATCAAAAGCAGATGCATATCTGTCAGAAGGGTGCTTCGACAATAACTTATGGATTATATGCTGATGCTCTATGTATTTTAAATCGAGATTGGGTGGTGGCTCTTCTAAGTGCTTATAAATTAAAGCAAATGGAGTATCCGCCGTAAACGGTTTTTCACCTGTTAACATTTCATAATAAACAACACCGAGACTGTATAGATCTGTACGATGATCGACTGTGTCACTAGAGGCCTGTTCGGGACTGATATAATAAGGCGTCCCCAGCATCATATCGCCCTTTAGTGTTTCATCGCTGAAGCCTATGGCGCCAGCAATACCAAAGTCTGCCAGTATCGGTTGTTTGTCATCATTGAAAATAATATTACCTGGTTTTATATCTCGATGAATAAACCCCTTGCTATGAGCATAGGCGAGCGCCTCACTCAGCTTGGTCATAATATTGATTGTTTCTTCCTGGCTTATGCGGGATTTGATTTTCTTTTTTAAATCACCGCCCTGTAAATATTCCATGGCAATATAGAAATGACTATCGGTTTCACCAGCATCATAAATAGTAATTATATTGGGATGATTCAGAACACCGCAATTGGCCTCCCTTAAAAACAATCGGGAAAAGCTATTATTCTCACAATATTTTTTGGGAAGTATTTTTAAAGCGATGGTACGGCCAACCGCCACCTGGATGGCAACAAAGACTCTTGCCATACCGCCTTTAGTTATTTTCTTTAGTATTAAGTAACCGGGGATTTCAGATTCTGGCATGGGGCAAAATAAAAGCTATTGGTTATAATTAATTTAAGTCAATTGTCACTGGATTAATTGTCACTGGATTAATTGTCACAGGGTTAATTTTCACTGGAAGAAATAGATTCTAGCGACCCCTGAAGTATAGCAGCAAGATAGAAATATACCTAAGCATAGTTTTAGTGGCCACTAAGCCGTATAGCGCGGGACGATAAACGGTTAATAAGCAGATTGGGGGGCGCCCAGAGTAGTACACTGAGTAGTACACTGCGTTGTACATTGATTAGCTTATTACCAAAAGAGAGTTAAATTTGAATTAATCGATAATATCGACAACAGGCCATTCATCACGTCTTATTCCATTATCGCAATCATTATCAGCTTTAGCACTTAACGGGTATAGAACCTCCCCTTTCAACAGGTCGTTAAGGCTATATTTCGCCACATATCCACATGTCCAGGCGCCTACATATCGACGAGTAATAACAAACTCATTATTGTCCAGGCTGATATATCCTGTCACTTTATCCGCAACTTTATGTTTCCAGCCATTATCAAAATATAATTCTCTAACAACAATTTCCTTAGCCATTACTGAATTTTCATTAATCGACAAGTTGAACACAAGATGACTATCCTGATACGCACCTAACTCACACGCCACTGTTAGTAAGTTATTTTCACTATTTATTGTAGTTAAATTAACAAAACGTATGTGCTTAATATTTTCATTTACAGAACACCTGGATGACAACCCTAAAACACTTACCCATTTAGAATGCGAAAAGTCTTTCCAACCCACTGGCACTGATATTAAAGCTTGATTATCAGCAACTAACGATAAAACATTAATGCGTTGCAAATAAAGCATTTCAAGACAGGATGCAATTTCTTGCCCCTGACACTTATTGCGTTTAGCGAGCCATTTACGCTGATCGGATTTGACACCGACATTGTTCTCTCTGGCTTTTTTATATACTCTGGAAAGAGAATAATCCAGCTCACTAAGGCGATCATTACCACAAATCGCTTTTTCTATTTTAGTTGATGCTTTTTTACAGTCAAAACTCGGTCCGCCAACATCTGCTTCAGATGAACCCGATGTTTCAGCGCTACAGGAAACCGCTCCTGAGATCATAAAAAATATAACGCCATAAACCAGGTAGATGAGATTTGTTAACAGTGACTTCTTACTAGGCATAATTAGCATAAGTTCCCGCATTAAAATCACCGTATGAAAACTCAGACGCTTTAAATAACTCCTGATATATAACAGCATTTTTAGCAATTTCAACAGCGTGATCCGTACCGTTAATTATTTTTCGTGCGCCTACATAATCTGTTTTCATTCCAGACAGGTATTGAACTAAGCGAGCATTGGTAAAAACCCCATCACGCATTCCCAGGGACAATATTTTATACGACGTTTCATGATTTAGAACATTATCCGGGTGTATATATAAATCATCACCCACACCAATTAGTTTACCCATTTTTTTATAATTGTAATCCCATGTCAGCTGAACATAACCCCGACCATAATATACATTTTTGTAGGTTTTCTTAGTCAGCGGGTCAACAACATCAATTTCAGTACCATAACTTAAGCCTTTACCTTTGCCATATTCTTCAATCGGCTGCCACTTGGTATCACATTCACGTTTAACCGTTGCCAACATATATGCCATCCAGCGAATATCAGTTATTTCTGTATCCGCTAGCATAGATTTAACTAGTCTTAATAAATAAGTCGTATTTTTATCTGTTGAATATTGCTTTTTATACAGCTCAATAAAACGATCAAGATTAATCAGTTTTTTCTGATTCTTCATTGTCCATAAATTTTGCTTAGCAACGTAAGAAGGGTCTAGTGTATCGATTAGTTTTTGATGGGTTTTCTTATTTACATTAACCAGGCTATCAAGTTTATTATATTTCATTACATGTTTTTGAAATAACTTTATCTGCGCCTCAGTTTTACCTCCGTAAAAACCATCGGGTAGTAAATTTTTTTTGCCCGTATATTTTTTTGATGTTCCATTCAATAAGCGTTGAACGACAAGCACATCTAAAGGTAAATTCTTACCGCCCTTGCCTACACTCTTATCCAACTTTGTTAAGTTAATTTTATTTACACCGTCCGCGTATAGCATACACACTCCCTATTTATATCCAGCTAATTGATTAAATTTTAAGCATCTTAGTATTAATCATACATAATCAGCAACTGGATAATAACACAATAACTTATCGCCTACTGAAACAAAGCACTTGATACATATCACATTTTTTTGTGAGCTAATAAAATCAGCCATAATCAGGAGGTAATGTTGTCATTTGATTTTATTATTTAACACCATTGTTGTCCCGTTAATTTAAATAATGTCGTCATTACTACGGGCTCCTGCCATTCGCCCTCTGGGCCAGGCAAGCCTGTTCAAAACCGTTCCATACGGTTTTATCCCGAATGCTTGTGTCGGGAATCCAGTGACTTTTCAGTGTTTAAGGTCACTAGATCTCCGACACAAGCATTCGGAGATGACGATTTTATTGCATTGAATATTCATGTCTCTTCTTAACAATCATGTAGTAAAAACGTGATGCTTCAAGCGATTACTGGATATCAACACAAGTAAACGGGACAGTACTAAGTTAACACCAAAGAAAAAAACTGGAACTGTTTATAAACCAGGACGCTACATCACGCTTAGCCCGCCTGTGTTATAAGTACTCGATACGGTCACGACCGTTATTTTTGGCCTGATATAGTGCCTCGTCAGCACGCTTTAGGATAGATTCCATAGTATCATCATGACTGCAACATGAAACGCCAATGCTGGCTGTGATATGACCGGCCTTTTCGTGTCGATATGATTTGATTGTCTTTCTAATGTTGCTGGCTAATTGTTTAATATTGTTTGCATCAGTCTCAACAGCCAGTATTATAAATTCCTCACCTCCCCAACGAGCCACGATATCTGTTTTACGTGTATTCATGCGAATTTTATCCGAGAAGTTAACAATAACCTCGTCCCCTATGTCATGCCCAAAGGTATCGTTTATCTTCTTGAAATGATCGATATCAATCATGAGAATACAAAATTTGGTTCCATGGCGCGAAAAACGATTATACTCATGCTTAAATATCTCATTAAATTTACGGCGATTTGACAAACCGGTCAGTGGATCCTGATTAGCGATAATGATCAGCTCCTGGGTTTTTGCTTCGAGCTCTTTTGTGCGTAAGGCGACCAGCTCTTCTAGCTCCTGCTTGTGATTTAGCAGTATGGCATCAAGCCTGATGTGCTTTTCTAAAGATATTCGAGCGAACACACCCATCGATATCAATATAGCCGTCACAAGAATACGCATCCATAATTCTGTCACTTCCGGGTTGACAACATTTTCTAGAAAAGGCTGTTCCTCACCAAGCAGAAACACATCAGCATAAGCATCTATCAGCCAGAGCAGCATGCCCGATAACAGGCCAACTAGCGGCAGCATATAGGGCCGATCGGTCATCGGTGGTTTATATTCCAATCCAGAAATATCAGGAAAGTTCTTCATACACCAGAGAGATAAAGAGTTGAGATACAATAAAATATAGCCGAAAAAAACGTCAGTTGTATTAACAAATGGCTGAATTCAGGTTTCGAGAGGACATCAATTCAAAAATATGCCTACTTATAATCACAATGATAGAAATATTAAATTTATAATAAACACAGGGCAATAAAACTTATCTATAGCAGGCGTTTATATTAGCGCCTGTCTTGCCTGCAAAAATATTTCAATCAGCTACATTCCTGATGACAGCTTAATTTATTAACTAATATAGGAGGCTTCACATGAGTGTTTCAAACCTATCATTTCCAAATGCACCTGAAGGCTGGACAATAGATGACGCAAACGAAGTAGCGAAAACGGATGGACTATCAATGAGTGATGATCATTGGGAGTTAATTGCGGCATTACAGGAGTATTATAAAAAAGTCGATCATCCTAAGTTACGCCAGGTAAAAGATGCCCTGGAGGAAAAGTTTCACACCCAGGGTGGTTTAAAATACTTACATCAGATGATTCCTTCAGGCCCCGTAGCTGAAGGTTGCAAACTGGCTGGCCTGGATGTTCCATCAGGTGCGGTGGATAAATCATTTGGCAGCGTCGCTTAAATGCCTAAATTAAAGAATTAAAGGGGCCTCCCCTTTAATTCTTTTTAAGCTTGCAAATTTTTCAGTTGGATCAACCATCTGGAGATAAATGGATATCTCTTTATATCCCTTAGTTTCAGGCCTGACCTTCACGCAGGGACTGGATGGGAGGAAGCGATAATACACTGCGTGTTCCCAACAGGCCTGCGAGTACAACAATAATCGTCCCCGACAGAACACCGATGAGCACCACAGTAAAATCAACACTATATTCAAATTTAAATACGGTCACCGCCAGTAACCAGGCCAGCAAGGTAGCCGATAGCCCGGCGAGTAAACCCGACAGTGCACCCAGCAAACTGAATTCAGCAAACAGACCCAGCATGAGTGTTTTTCTACTGGCACCCAGGGTGCGTAACACTGCATTTTCAAATCGCCTTTCATCCTGGCTGGATTGAATCGCTGCATACAAAACCGCCAGCCCTGCCATTAAAGTAAACAGAAATATAAATTCGACCGCTAAGCTAACCCGGTCCATGATGCCTCGCACCCGTTGCATGATGACATCAACATCAATCAGTGTCACATTCGGGAACTCACTGACCAACTGCCCCAGTTGTTGACGCTGCTCTGCATTGAGATAGACGCTGGTAACCCAGTTTGCCGGGTACGATTCCAGTACACCCGGTGGCACCACGGTGAAAAAATTAATATTAAATGTATCCCAGTCAACATCACGCAGGTTCGTCAACGTAAAATCAATGACTGTGCCATTCACCTCAAAAGAGATCACATCATTCAGGTGAAGACCCAATGTCTTCGACAGCCTGGACTCTAGCGAAAGCAACGGCTTACCAAAGTCTTTGCGGCTCCACCAGCTCCCAGAAGCCAGCGTGTTATCGATCTGCATATTTTCTGCCCATGAGAGATTAAACTCACGGGTGATCATGTGCTTCGCCCGTTGATTATCATAATCAGAGGTTCGTGCCGGCTTTCCATTCACCTCAACCAGTCGGGCCCGTACCATCGGATACAAACGGGTATTCACCACGCCTCGTTGCTTGAAGTATTCGGTAACCCCCTCAACCTGATCAGGCTGCACATTGATCACAAAGTAGTTGGGAGCATCTGGCGGCAGGCTGCCCTGCCAGTTATCCAGCAGGTCAGAGCGAACCACCGACAGCAACAACAGCACCATAATTCCCAGACCAAATGCCACAATCTGTATAATACTGCTAACAGGACGCCTTGAGATATTGGCAAGCCCAAATCGCCATGCGACACCAACACGCCCCCGTAGACGATTCAGCACTCGTATCAATAAATAGGCTGCGACCGCTAGCATCACCAGCGACATCATAATGCCGCCAAGCACCGTCCCAACGAGCTCCAGATCCCCTATCTGCCAGTACAACAACAGGGACATACAGACAACCACCCCAAGATAAACAAACCATCCACTCACCGAACGCACAGCCACATCTTTACGCAATACACGCAGCGGAGGAACACGACGCAGCGATAAGAGCGGTGGCAGCGCAAAACCGGTTAACATGACGATGCCAGTGACATAACCCAGTAACACGGCTTTAAAGGATGGCGGCGGTAATTTGGCAATGACCAGTTGATCGAGTAGTTCGGTAATAACAAACTGGGTGAGCACACCTAGCAAACACCCCAGTGTGCTGGCTAACAATGCGAGCCATAGCATTTCCATGGCGAATAAACGGATGATGGTTGTCTGTGAGGCCCCAAGACAACGCAACATGGCACTGGTATCGAGATGTCGGCTGGCAAATCGGTACGCCACGGTTGCCACAGCTACCCCCGCCAGTAAGACACTGATCAGCGCAGCAAGCCCCAGAAACTGTTGTGCCCGTTGCAGTGCAACATTTAACTCCGGACGCCCTTCTTCAACACTCAGTATCTGTTCACCCTTGCGCAGACGGTGATTAATGGCTTGTCGATAATGTTCAATATCCTCTCGAACACCTGAAATCAATACCCGATAACTGACCAATGCACCAACGCCAATCAGGCCAGTTGCATTCACGTCCGCACGATTCATCAAAACACGCGGCGCGACGCTGAACAGATCACCGCCCCGGTCGGGTTCAAAACGCAGCACCTTTCGAAGTGTAAACGTGGAAGCGCCAAGACGGAGGGTGTCACCAATTTCAAGTTTAAGTAATTGCAGCAAGCGAGCCTCCACCCAAACATCACCAGACGCAGGGGTGTCGGTAGTCACTTGATCGTCACCGAAGGGCGTATCACTGATGCGCAATACACCCCGCAACGGGTATGTTTCCGAAACCGCTTTTACTTCAACCAACTGTGTCTGCTGATTGGCAAGTGCGATACTACGAAATTGCAGCGTTGTAGCAACCTGAAAACCATAGGCACGCACATCCTCAATATAATTATTCACACTGGGCATGCCGGAGGTGATGACCAGGTCTGCGCCAATCAGTTCTGCCGATTGCAATTTGAGACCGCGCTCTATTCGGTCGGTGAAAAATCCAACCGCGGTAATACTGGTAACGGCTATAACCAGGCCAATGGCGAGAATATTAAGCTCTCCACCACGCCAGTCACGCCACAGCATTCGCCACGAATTTTGCCAGAGAAAGAAGATCCCATTATCCGAACGGGCTTTAGTCATGGGATGCATCCGCAGTGCTTGCACTAAGATCATTGATAACGAGCTGACCCGCATCAAGATGCAGACGCTGCTCGCATAATTGTGAGAGCTGTGCATCATGGGTTGCCATAATCAATGTCGTCCCCTGCTCCGCATTAAGTTCAAATAATAAATCAATGATGCGTTTACCGGTTTCACTATCAAGGTTACCGGTGGGCTCATCTGCAAACAGGCAGCGCGGCTGTGTGGAAAACGCCCGTGCAATCGCACAGCGCTGTTGCTCTCCCCCTGAGAGTTGATTTGGGTAATGATGGATACGTTCGCCGAGACCGACTCTATTGAGTAATTGTTCAGTTGTCTTACGTGGATGAGGAGCCTGTGCGAGCTCCAGGGGTAGCATGACATTCTCAAGCGCCGTGAGACCCTGAAGTAACTGAAAATTCTGGAAGACAAATCCAACCATTTCAGCACGCAGTGAGGCCCGACCATCTTCATCAAAATCATTGAGATTATGATTATCAATCATCACCTCGCCCTGCGTGGGTACATCCAGACCGGCAAGCAACCCCAGTAATGTAGTTTTTCCCGAACCTGATGCACCAAGAATCGCAACCGAGGTACCCACGTTGATTGTAAAATTGATATCATTGAGTAAGGTCAACACACCTTCACGGGTTGACACTTGTTTGCCCAGATGACGGGCTTCCACAAACACAGGCGATACACCAGATAACATGATGATAAAAACCCTCCCGGCCTTTATAGCCATTTTCTTTTGTGCATTATTATTAAGCAACCCGACAGCTTTCGCCAGCAATAAAACACCCACCAACATTCTGGTGTTGGGTGATAGCTTGAGCAGCGCCTATGGTATCAACAAAGATGAGGGCTGGGTGGCGTTACTCCAGCAAAAGCTAAGCCGAGAAAAATATAAATATCGGGTGATTAACGCAAGCGTCAGTGGCGACACAACTCGCACCGGTTTAAGTCGAATTGAAACCGCGCTTCGTAGCCATAAACCCAGGATTGTAATTATTGCCTTAGGGGGTAACGATGGATTACGCGGCCTGGCATTTTCTGAAATCGAGAACAGCCTGGCCAGTATTATCGAACACTGCCAGCAGCACAATGCCAAAGTACTACTCGTTGGTGTTCGCCTGCCGACTAATTACGGCCCCGTCTACACACAACAATTCGCCGCCCTGTTTGAAAATCTTGCGACACGTTACAACATTCCACTGGCTCCTAAAATGCTAAACCAGGTAGCTGAAAATCGCGCGTTAATGCAGCAAGACGGTGTTCATCCAAAAGCAGAGGCGCAACAAACAATATTAAGCAATATATGGCCCACGCTGGAACCCTTATTATCAAGGTAGTAACATCAGCGAACAGATCTTTGAAGATTAAGCAGCAGAGCACTCTAACCTGAGTCCCTTCTGTAAGTCCAAAAATTATATTCTACAATTTTAAATTATCCCTAAGAAACAATTACCCTGTGTTGCCGACAACTTATGTAGAGTCTAGCAAACCCTTATTTGACCCAGGAGTCGTTACTGAACCCCTAGCTTGTATTTTCAATTTGAAACAAAGGGATAGGTAAAAAACACAAAATGCACAAGATTCAACACCCAGTGAGTCATGATGCTGGCTCCAATGGACTTTGTTCTGTGGTAAACATACCCATAGCCAATGCCAGCCACAATCGCAGCGATCACATAATCCACTCGGCCCACACCCATGTGGGCCACCCCAAAGAGTACTGCACTTAATACGATGGCGTAAACATAATGCATGCGCGTAGCAAGTTGTTTTTGGATCAAGCCCCTAAAATAGGCTTCCTCTGCCATACAGGTGAAAAACAAATTATTAATGGCAAATAAAAAAACATAAGGTGAAAGTGTAAAATCAAATACGATCATCCCAATAGATGCGATTAATAAACTACTCATCACAGTAATCACGGCTATGGGCATAGCGCTAATAAAAGCTGCGCCATTAAAACGACTTCGCTCCTGCACACTGAATACTGACCAGAAAACAATAATACCGGCACTGATTTTATCAAAACTCAGGTACATTGAATAAGGCGTGGATAACTCAGATAATCTGACATTATCTAATAAAACAGGATTATCGAAACCAGGCAAAGTATGGCTTGCCAATAAAAAACCCATGACCAGCAAAATAGACATCATGATATTTCGATAGCACTGGCGTTGATACATAACTCCTGCAACCAGCATAACCAATATCCAGAATAAACCATTCAACTGGATATAATTGTATGCATAAGCCATACAAAGCATCACCAAATAACTAATTGCACCGCTTGGTATATTAATCCTGCGAATCACCACCACGTGACTCGTCCAGATCAGCGTCACGCTAATAACACACAATAGATACAGCAGCTGAATATTTACAGGGGCGTCTAACATTACATTCATAGGGTATTAACAATTCATGTCAGAATAACTGGAAGTTATTTATTCAATGGGTGCTGCCGAACAACACTCACTGTCACAATAAATATGATGCTCTGTTATTAATTGCTATGCACCTATCATTTGTTATTTTTCATTATCGATTGAGATGCAATTTTTGAAAGGTTCTTAAGCGATAATGTGTAAGAGCCAGAAAAGGCATCTTACTTACTTACTTATTTACCAAATCTAAACCCAATCAATATACCAAAACTATTACCATTAACAGTAGCGTTATTATCAAGCTCATAATCAATCGAAGTGTATGTCAGACTCAGGTAACCACGTTCATTAAGTAAATAATCCACCTGCAACACCAATCCCGTTGCATCTTTAAAGTTGACTGTATCAGAACCAAATTGACCATCAGCTGATAATTTAACCCCTAAATGTTGGGTAATACCCGCGCCAAAATGAAAATTTTCTGTTTTATAAAATAACATGCCATTGAGTGGATATCTGAAAAAGTCTACATCAGCATTTGAGGCTGTAATCGCATCAAATTTAATACCGGCAGAAAATTTCATTAATATTGATTCACTCATATCAGCCTCATAACCGATTGAACCTGATATTAATCCACCCGCTTCAATCGACTGGCTATCTGAGCTAAAAAAATCAAGCGTAGCCAGGGTATCGCCTCCAAAATGAAGACCCGTCTGAACAAATACCCCCGCCGAAGACTGAGATGACACGCATAAAAGAGAAACAAAAAACAAAATATTTCTAAACAACATAAGACTTCCTTATAAATCATGACTAAACAAACGATCACTCAACGCATCCTTGACTAACTGGGGAATATGAAGTGCAACAGCAGATATGCATTATATCTTAAACAAAAAATCATGAGAAGAGGATTTTTTAGTGCGACATACTTACATATATGCCAGGAAATGAAACAGACCTGCAACTGATCCGAGAAAGCAACAAACCGCACAGCCCCTAACTAATTAATTTTGATAACACAGATTAGCCGTTGGCCGGGTTAGTTGGAGAAGGTTTAAAATTGAGCTTTTACTTTGGTCCGTTAAATGCGCTTCAGCACATACAGGAATAGGCACAACACCATAGATTAACAATTCAGAATCAGCAAACTGCATCAAACTAAATTGCACATGTGAATTTTCAGAAAACGAGTTAAGAAAACCGATTAAATCTCCCTGAGAAACTTCCTGATCCTGTGCAACCATAATATTATCAAGTTGCGCTTGCCCATCTAGCTGATTGCTCGACAGGGTTTCAAAAATGTACTCTATAGATAAAGGTATGAAGTACCCTCCCACTTCAGGGTCAAAAACAAAATCATTACAATTAATTAAAACCTTCACCTGCCAGTGAGAATCAACCCCCACCTGCTGTAGCGCGACTGTATCAACCACACCCGGACAGGAAGCCTGAAAAGCTTTCATATCTCCCTGTGGATATATATCGTAACCATCATTTACAAATGCCCATGGCGAGGAACTATATTCAGAACTAAAGCCCGCTTTAATTTCTTTCATATCGAGTTCATTTACATAAGGTTCTATTAAGGCAGGGAAAGCAACATCACCACTTAAACACATGACAACCTCGTCATGGGACACACTAATTAAATTCAATATAGAATTTTTATCCGCCAAATTAAAATAAGGTTCGGGACAGCTTTGCACGGCATGCGTATAAAAACCAAAATGTACATGTGCCCTGTCTTCATTTTCAGCCGAGTATAGAGCGCCAATAATTTCACCCTGAGAAACGAGCTGGCCTTCAGTAACGTTAATGTTTTCAAGTTGAATTTGACCCGTGTCAGGTGCCTGGGACTCGAAGTGGTAGCCAATGCTATAAATTGCATCACAGGCAATAAACACAGAGACTTGCTCATTAGCCACAAAAATACGAGTGACCCGCCCCGAACACGCTGCCTGAAATGGTTTCAGGTTTCCATTAGGGTATAGATCAAGGCCACCGTGTACTCGCCCCCATGGAAGTGTTGAGTACTCAGCATTAAAAATATCCCATATCTCCCTCATATCAGATTCATTAACATAAGGGGTAACAAGCGTAAGCGCTGCAATTTCAGCAAGATCAAAATGCGCCGTTATCGTAACATCGTCTTCTAAGTTGAGTGTGCACTCAGTCGCACCGGTACAACCGCCACCGCTCCAGCCAATAAAATCACTGCCGCTATAAGCATCTGCTGTAAGCGTTATCTCAGTGCCATTGATATAATCTTCAGTGCAGTCAATTTCACAGAAAATCCCATCGGGTAATGAACTCACTCTGCCACTGCCCGTTCCATCCATTGCGATCGTTAAGCTAAATGAGTCACCTCCCTCACATAAATGCGCCCATTTATCATTGCAGACACAAGCTGTTAAATACAAAACAGAGATCGCAACTATAATTAAAGCCCTATAAACGGAATTCGGCTTTGTTTTATTAGATAAAATAAAGTCTGACATGACTTTTCCTTTATCCTGATTTAGTATGGTAACTGCAGAACAGGTTACTTTCATGATAGGTATATCATTGTTTTAAAGTCAATAAACGGCTTTGATGCAAATCACGAAAGCAGATAATTTAAATAGATATTTAAGAGTCGGAAAATTAAAAGACTTGATAGAAACGGATCATTACAATAAATTATAATTTACAAATTACCCCCTGTTAAAGCTGACTATTTACACTGACTTTTAAATTGACTTCAGAGGAACTGAACATGCAAACGTCAATAAAACTTTTCCTAATACTTACACCTTTCATTTTAGGTGCATGTGAATCTGTTGATTCGGATGATATCAGAACCTCTGGTGTCTATGCAGACTTTAAAATAGCCTCAACCGGTTCTGGAACAAGTCGAATACGTGCAAGGCTGGGCGTGGGTGGCGTGCTTTCAAATACCGATCTTGAATTAGAAGATGGCGATCAACTCATTGTTATTACTGACACAGAATCAGGCACGATGCGTGAAGATAAAGAATTTTTTGGCGGTACCGAATATAAATACACCGCCGCCACTTCAGATGAAAACACATTATTCAGAATTAATTTTAATCGCCCTAGCGGTGTTAGTGCACCCAATTCAAGTGTGTCCCTGCCTGCACCCGTAACCTTTACAGCACCGACCACTGGCAGCGTTTTTCAACGCTCAGACACCATTAATATTAGCTGGACACCCGTTTCGGTCAATATGACAAACATTAATGTTAAAGCAGGCTTATATCAATGCAATGTCTCTACCACTGAAATAGGACGTATCAGCAAAAGTTTTAACTATCGATCTGCAACTGATTTTGGCGGAACAAGCGTTAATGCTAGTAATTTGTTTTCAACCGAAGCGCTGGCTCACGAATCGTTAGTTTGCGATATTACGCTAACAGTTACGCGCATCATGACTGGAGTAATTGACCCTGCCTATGAAGGAGGATCGATACTTGCAACCCAATCTGATGAAGTGGTCATAAGGGTTGAGCCTTGATAATGCACCTGATACGACTTCACTTTAACTTACCTAGTGCTTTACGGTATTCCTCCAGCCTTACTTCGTAGTTTGTCGCTTCACCGTAGCTTAAGAATCGCTCGTAGCGTGAATGTGTACCGAGCATTTTACGGGCATGCTTTATTGGGCAAAAGTATTGCTCGGTGCGTGCCAGTATTTCATTCATGTAAGCAACAAGACCTGTGCCGTAGGCGCAATAAGTGCAGTGAAATTTCTCGATAAAATTAAGGTATTCCAGGTGTTGACGATCGTACACCATATAGTCGGAGCGGCGCACTTTTTGAACTCCGTATATAGGAAAACAGGTAGCCTGATAGAAGGTAATTAACAGATCCATTAGCAGCAGCGGAAAAAACATGCCATAAATAATGGGCCCGGTAATAAAGTTTTGCGGGCGATTGGTAACTATCCAGCGGAAAATACCCATTTTGAGTTTGCGATGCTTTTGCTTTATCTCGCGCTCAAACTCGATGCGTTTGTCCTTAATTTTAAACAGCAAGCCGTTCTCCTGCTCGTGCAGTGCGCTGCGTAGTTCATCTTCCAGCTCGGTTATCTGGTAGAGCAATTTGCGTATTTTTTCGTTCATATATTTCCGCTTCATAAGTTTTAAAAAAAGTGTGCCTTGCCCCACTCATTGGTAAACACCAAACCATACCAGTCACCAATCCCACCAATACGGACACCTACTGTAACAAAAAACCAGGATAAAACCTAAAGCTAAGGATTTATAATTACAGGCCACTTAATGTTCATGTCATGAAAAGGTGAATAAGTTATATGCAATCTATCTTTTACTATTAAATCGATCGCTTTTGTGTAAGTATTACTTATAATTAAAAAAATCACCCACACTATAATCCAGTTAAAGTGATTACAGTTAATAAATATCAGGGAGATATATGTACAGTAATAAAATTCTTACATTAAGCGCATCTATTATATTAATTTCGGCCTGTAGTAGTGGGGGTGGCGACAACCCCACCACCGACACCCCCTCCACCGGAATATTTATAGACTCAATTGTAACGGGTCTGCATTATCAAACCACGACTCAATCTGGATACACAAATACTTCTGGCGAATACATTTACCTGCCGGATGAAATAGTTACATTCTCTATTGGAGGTATAATACTGGGCAGCACAAAAGCTGGGCCGGTGATTACACCACTCAATCTGGTACCCGGTGCAATTGATGCGAGCAACTCAACTGTCACCAATATTGCGCGCTTACTATTAACTCTGGACGCTGATGGCAATCCAGATAATGGAATTGAAATTACTGCGAACGTAGCTGCTGCAACAGAAAACCAGTCAGTGGACTTTAGTGTCGCAGATTTAGCCACCGATCCAGGATTAATAGCATTACTACCTTTATTGCCTGGCACACCTACGCTGGTAGATGCACTCTCCGCACAAACCCATTTCAGCACAACATTGGCTGCTCAGTCTAACTGGAGAGGAATGGCCTGGGGTAATGGCACATGGCAAAGCAAAATACCTTAACCGCTTTTATCAAAGACTTGCGCAACACTAAAAAAATAAAAATAAAAAAGGAATAAGTAATATGAAAAAAAACCACTTAAATCTATCAGTAGGTAAAACTCGTCTTGTAACACTTAGCACTGTATACCTGAGCCTGATAGTAAGCACTGCAAACGCAGCAAACCTGCATGTGTTTACCAATGGTACAGTAGCTGATGCAAATGAAGTTAATCATAACTTCACGCACCTGGATGAGCGCATCAACACTATTAGTCTGACGCCGGGTCCCGCTGGCCCACAAGGCGCTACTGGTGCTATGGGTCCACAGGGGCTACCCGGGGTAAATGGCCAAAACGGATTAAATGGACAGGATGGTGCCACAGGCCCTGCTGGTGCGACTGGCCCTCAGGGTCCGGCTGGCAATGATGGCGCAGATGGTACCGACGGCATCGGCATAACTATCTACAGTTCAACAAACTACAACCCAACGGCTTATACCGAAAAAGTGTTTACAGTAACCAATCAGGGCAACTGGGATAAAGAAATACGCAGCTATAACCGCACTAACAATCAAGATGGCACCATCACTACCGATGTAACACGTACACGCAGCCTTGCTGGTGAGCCATTTATCAGATACGACATTCGCACCTATATTACTGACACTAACGGTGCTAACAACTATGTTCAGGTAAAGGATTATGATACCGCTAGTAAAGCCCTGATAACAACCTCAACCATTTCTCCCCCTATTCAAAGACGTAATAATACGATGGTGCCTGGTATGCGCTGGGGCTCTGCTTCACAGGTCACCACAGTCTTTGAAGACGGCATTACAGCAACAGAGATCACCCATGCTGTCGATAGTCGTAGTTTACTGGCGATAGAAGATATTACACTGAATAATGGGGCTGCGTACACAGGTTGCCTGAAAATTGAAACGATACGCTCTGCTCAAAACTTGAAAGGTAGAAAATTTCAGAAAGTTGACTGGCATTGCCCCAATAATGTCGGCCTGGTAAAAACGATAATGATGAGAGATAACAATGGCAGTATCTACTCACGCGTACTAGAACTAGACACAACTCAATCAACACCCACTGGTGTATTTTAATTTTTGAGCTAAGGGCTTTGTACAGGACAGAAGAGCGGCCTTTATATTAAACCGAACAATCAGAACACCCAGCACAAGTTTTAAATAATATTTATATTTTTTCAAGCTGGGTGTCCAGATATTTTTCGCCCTCAATGTCATAATTGTTTATACTTTTTTGAAATAGTCTGTCCAGGTACCCATTTTGAAAACACTAAATATCTCTCTGATACCACTATTACTTAGTGCCATTGTTTTAGGCCTATTAGCGAGCTGCGCCTCATTAACTAATCAACCCCAGCTCACACTACAGGACCATAAACTGGTTGGTAAAATTTGGGATGTAAATCAACAGGCCTTTATCAATGAAGCGCAGGTGATCGAAAAACTATTAAATACCAGATACCTGCTTCTCGGTGAACGACATGACAACCAGGTACACCATCAACATCAGGCCTGGTTTATCCAGCAATTAAAAAACAACCAGCAACAGGCCAGTGTCGCCTTTGAGATGATCGACAACGTTCAGGCCGAGCTGCTTGCAAAACAGCCGCTGACCTCTGCCAGCCAAATGATTAAGACTCTGAATAAAGTTAAAAACAACTGGCAATATGAGAGTCGTTACCAGGCATTATTCTCAGAAGTAATCGCTGCCGGCTATCCCGTCACTGCCGCAAACTTAAATCGCAAACAACTCATGCACATCATGATGCAAAAAGAAAATGATCTACCACCGGCGTATCAACGCATGTTAGATCAGGCGCCCTTTTCTAAAGCACAACAAAGCAAACTGCAAACTGAAATTAATCAATCACACTGCAATATGCTCGATGATAACAGCAGTAAAGCAATGGCACTTGGGCAACGTCTGCGCGATGCAACGATGGCGCACAGCCTGTTAAAAAGCCAGTCATCAATTAAAGTTTTGATTGCCGGTTTAGGTCACGTGCGTAACGATCTGGCTGTACCCATTTATATTGGCAACAATAAACTATTGTCCGTGGGTTTTATCGAAGTAGAACAGGACGTTAACAAGCCAGTTGCTTATGCTAAAACCTGGAACACGCAAACACTCCCCTTTGATATTGTCTGGTTCACACCGCAGGTTAAACGTGAAGATATGTGTGAAAAAATTAAAGAGCACTTCAAACACAAACCGGTATCATCCCCGACATCTTCATAGATCAAAGGAACCGGTTTAATGATTAACTATTTTAAATGGACCTTTATTCCGAAAATTTAAATCTCAACAACCAGCCCATCATTAAATCCCCGTACATTTTCACCCGGATATCCCGCCTGATTTGCGATAAGACGTGTATCACTAATAGTCATGTCCAGGTTTGCATGAGTGTGGCCATAAACCCACAGGTCTATATCATACATTTCAATTAAATCACTCAGGTCTGAATGAAACGCCGCACTTAATTCATTGACCGTAAATGCAGGATGATGACAAACAGAATGTGGCCCATGGTGGGTGACAATAACCGTTTTACCGTCAAATTTTTCTGAGAGTATTTTTTTAATCCCGTTAACTCTATATTGTGTTGAGTGAGCGCATGATGAGGTTTGAACTTTATGTAATCCTCGCCAGATTTAAAACGAATTTCATGATGATCAGCTAGTACATTTTCAATTTGTAGCATCACAAATTCTACGGATAAATTTTTTATCGCTCGGTAGTCTGTCCATAAAGTTGCACCAATAATACGAACATCATCTACAATCAACTCACCACAATCAAGACAACTCACTGAAGTATCAACGCAAATACTTTTTATCTTTTTCTTAAGGTTTTTAAATTCATAACCATAAAACTCGTGGTTTCCCAGCACATATACAATCGGTTTACCTAATCTTCGCGATTCCGTAATTGCCCATTCAGCCCCTTGGGTGCCCGTATCTATATCACCCGCCAGTACAATAATATCTGCATCGGTTTCGGGTATATGGCCTGTCCATTTATGGAGTGGATTAAACTTGCCACGCCTTAAAAACTCATTATGTAAATCACTAAGTATATGGATTCTCATATTTATTATCTGGTTTTAAATAATTAAATTTATCCGTTACTAAATGAGCAACTTAATATTGTTTTATTAACAGCACAGATAAATCATAAAATATTATGTCAATAGTAATGATTCTCGGTTGTCACTAATCCTTTCAATTACAATAATTACAAGTAAGATTCTTTTTTATATTGATCAATTATCAGATTCAAAACCCACGGCATTTACACTTCCCTAACTCACCGAGTTTACCTCGTTTGACTGTAATCGAAGCCCTTTCGGCAGTAACCCACGCTCAATCAGTTCAAACAAGCCTTGCACCAGTAACGCGAGCGCTGCAGCAGGAACGGCACCTTGCAGGATCAAGCCCATATCATCGAGTCGTATTCCCGTGAGTATGGGCTGACCGTATCCGCCGGCACCAATGAGGGCACTTAACGATGCGGTGCCCACGTTGATCACCGCCGAGGTTTTTATACCCGCGAGGATGGTGCGCGTGGCCAGTGGCAACTCCACGATGCGCAGCCTGGCATGCGACGATAATCCAAGCGCCTGTGCTGATTCGATGATAGCTGGCGGGATATCCTTGAGTCCGGCATAGGTGTTACGAATAATGGGAAGCAGACTGTAGAGAAACAGGGCCATAATCGCGGGCGGTCCTCCGATACCCAGTAGTGGAATCATGAAGACAAACAATGCTAAAGCAGGAATCGTCTGGATGATGCCTGCCACGCCGAGCACGATCGAGCCAAGGCGTTTACGACGTGCCGCCAGGATACCCAGTGGAACGGCAAAAATAATGGCGGCGGACAAGGAGATGCCAACCAGGACCAGGTGTTCACCGCTACGCTGCCAGAAACGTTGCCATGGGGTCTGTATCTGGTTGTCCACGTTTAAATTGAGCGCCTGTTTCAAAAAATCGGCTGCAACCGCGGACTCGGGCTCGCCATTGAGTTTCACCCGGGCGTTCATTGCGCTCATTGTCGGTGCATCGATGCGACCGGCGAGTCGATTAAACATGGCCGCGACTTCAGGTGCACGCTGTTCGATATCGGCACGATACAGAATGACCGCGTTATAAACCGGGAAGTAATTCAGATCATCCTCAAGCACCCGAAGCTTGTAATAGGCGATTTCCGCATCCGTAGTGTAAAGGTCAATTACCTGTAACGTATCTGATGCGATACCCCGATAGGCTAAGTCATGGTCGAGTCCCTGCACGTTTTGTTGAGGTAACAGGTAACGTTGCTGTAAACCAGGCCAGCCATCGGCCCGATCCATAAATTCGTTACTGAAACCCAGTACAAGTTCGGGGTGGCTTTTTAAATCAGAAAGAGTCTGTATTTCGAGTCGTTCAGCAAGCTCAGCTTTTATCCCAAGGGCATAGGTGTTGTTAAAACCGAGCGCAGGCGTCATTCGCAGGCCCCGTGCCGTCAGGGCCTGCTTGAGTTCAGCCTCGGTTTTCAGGTTTTCCCTGGCCATGATCTCCTGTATCAGTGTGCCACTGTATTCGGGATAGGCATCGATCTCACCACTGAGTAAAGCGTTCCATAGTACACGTGTACCACCCAGTTGGCGTTGATGGTGTGTCTCGATGCCTGTTTGCCGAACCAGGTGTCTGAGCATCTCGCCTAAGATGACCGATTCGGTAAATACCTTGGAGCCGACAGTGATGCTTGCTGATTCATCTGCACTGGTTGCGGCACTGCTAATGGTACTGACCAGTAAGGCACAAAATCCCAGTAGCATCATGCCTGTTCTTTGTTTGGTTTTCATCTCAGTGCCTCCACCAGCTGCGCCATGGGTTCACGTTGTGCGGTAATGAATTGTTCAACGAAGGGTTCCGCCGGGCTCTGGGCCAGTGCTTTAAAGGAACCTGTTTGCACGATGCGCCCCTCGCGCATTAACACCAGGGTGTGCCCAAAAAAAGCCGCCTCGGCAATATCGTGGGTGACCATAACGACGGTTTTACCCAGCTGGGCAAAGATAGCTTTGAGTTCCTGTTGCAACTCGTAACGAATCATAGGATCAAGTGCACCCAGCGGTTCATCCAGCAACAACAGATCAGGATCCAGCATCAATGCACGCATCAGGCTGACACGTTGGCGCTGGCCGCCGGATAACTCTGCGGGGAAACGCCTCATCAATTGCGCAGGTAGCTTTACCAACTGGGCGAGTTCATTGAGTCTGTCCTCTGTCCAGCGGGCATCACGACGTAAATAGCGTGCCATAACGGTAACGTTATCGCGCACGGTGAGATGGGGAAACAGTCCACCTTCCTGAATAACGTAGCCCATACGCTGGCGTATCTGGAGCATATTCTCAGCCGAAAATTGCGTTCCTTCGAAAGTGATGGTGCCAGAATCTGGCTGGATAAGGCCTGTCATCAGGCGCAGTAAAGTGGACTTGCCGCAACCGCTGGGGCCTATGAGCACCAGGGTTTCACCGCCAGGAATTTGAAGATTAGTAGGCGCTAAAGCCTGGATATTAGCCGGGTTATCAGCCAGGTTATCAGCCGGGGCTACGACGTAGTGTTTTGAAACTTGTGAGATTACCAGCATACACACAGTGTGCAGGATTTACCGACAGCGCTCAAGGCGTGTAGCCTGCAATCAGTACTTAACGCTGGCTAACTGTACCGATGGTACTCTAAAGGTCACTCTAATGGGGTTATGATCGGATGAGGTCACACTCAGGCTATCTTCCTTAATAATCTCCAGCCCTCGATAAAAAACATGATCCAGTGGATTACCAAATGTTGTTATACGATTATGGTTTTTATAGGTGATGGCTTTGAGTGATAAACGTTCAGCCATGCGGTTAACGATGGCCATGCGCTTATCGCTCCAGGTATTAAAATCACCTGCCACCACAACCGGCCCCTTATGACGAGCAATGGCCTGGATTAATGCACTGATCTGTTGCTCATAAGCCTCTGTGCCAAAGGTAAAGTTAATACCGTGAATATTGGCAACCAGCAGGTTCTGCTCACCTCTGGATAAGCGATATTCACTCAACAGTGCGGTTTTGGGAATCTGAATCAACGGCTCCGCTGCACGCAAGCCACAGCTGCGCACCGCGCTAGCTTTAGAGGCCGTGAGCACACCGGACTCCACATCATCATAGTAAAAAGCGGTATTCATGTTCCAGTTTAGAGACTGCTTATGAATGGACTGAAACAGCGCTTTATCGAGAAGCGCCTCCTGCAACACGATGATGTCCTGCTGCTTGATAAGCTGGCTAAAGTCACTCGCCCAGTTATCACGCTGGCCTTTATAAATATTCCAGTTAAGCACTGAAATATGATCGGCATCGAGCACTGAGCCTGGCTGTCCACTTACCTTCAGATGCCCGGGCGTATTACCCTTGATACAACTGGCCTGTACACGCTTTATGCCCGTATCCACATCCATGGCCACCAGCTGAACCTGGGGCGGAATAGAGACACAGCCATTGATGATAAAGGCCAGAGATAATAAGAGGAAAAAGACACTACTACGATTAATCATGAAACAGCTAAACAACTCACGGTGAGACGGTATTAGTAAATCAAAAGACAGGGGCCAGGTCTGTGATCAAGGTCTTATTTATTAATAGGCCCAACCATATATATAGGGTCTCAGTGGGAAAATGCAATAGCAGCTGATATTAGGTGTATTGTTGCTGGGGGTTATATGATTCCAGGCCGGGCCATAACCACTTTCACACCCGTATACTTCGCCATAAATCAGGCACCAGGCACCGAGCCTGTTTATTCTGCATTGTATAACCGAGACCAGGAAACAACTTTAACTATTATTAAAAAAATCGTTCCCTGGCCTGATTAAATGTGATTTTTAAGCCATAGGATTAAAAATCACAAATGGGTGTAAAATCGGATTCTAAAAAGATCGATCTGGGTGCTTCGTATAAAATATCACCAAGAGAACTGAGTGTTATTATATCACCAGTGGCCACCATATCGAGTTGAAGAATACTATCTATAAGAAAAGTATCCCCAGCTACATGTTCGATGGTTCCTGAGTGAACTTGATAACAATTTGGGCCATTATCAAACGAGTCCCCCTGGAAATCATAATCTATAAATTCTCCATTTCTATAAACGGTATAAAATTCGTCGCGTAAACCATCTGCAGTTGAAGAATAATCCCAAACACCCTCAATTGAACTTAAGCCTGTATTTGGACCACCACCTCCTCCACCAGTACTACATAAATTAAAACTGCTTTCCTGTCTTGTTGATCGTGTGAGAGTTCCAGTTTCTTCACCTGATGTCATTTCCAGTGTGTCACCTGAAACTGATATCTGGACTGCAAAATCACCATCTATCAGATAGTTGCCATTCCCCTGATCGACTATTGTGCCAGGGATCTCTTCATAACAATCAGGCCCTGAATGAAACGAATCCCCCATATAATCATATTCTATAAATGTGCCATCAATGTTAATGACGACATAAGAAACATCTGTGAAATCACCTTCTTGTGAAGAGGCATCCCATGTACCTGACATTTTAGATAACGAAGTGCTGTCTGAACCGCCTCCCCCGCAAGCCGAAAGTAAAACACTAAAGATGAAGCCTACAATTATTTTTTTTACTACTATTTCTTTCACTTTGAATATTCCTTTTAATTATTGTTTTTTTAGTGATAACCCGTACACTAATGATTTTATGTTACAATAAATTTAATACTGAATGAACTTTTTTATCCGAGTTTTTTATAAATATCTTTTTACTATCGTGTATTATCTTTTCTTTACCTGTAATAATAAAATTAAAAAACCAGATTCATATTTATCTTTCAACCTGGATATATTGTTAGATGCGAAATTTTATTGATTTAACGCATGGCAAGCAAAAAGTAACCTGATAAACTTCTCGGCTGAATATAAATAGTTACCCAAGGATACAACACCCCTTGAAATCTGTTTATGAAAAAATCGTCATACAAAATTATCTTAAGCATCCTGAAAAATCTTAACCGTAAAAAAAACACAGAAAACTTATTCAGTTTTATAGTTAAGGCGATTATGCCAGCACACTTAATCGAAAACTTTCAAACCCTGATTGTACAGACTTATAACCCCTTGTATTTCACGCATCGAATAATCCCTTACGGAATAAATTTTTAGACTATAATGGTTTAGTGTAAATAATTGCGTTACCTGTTTGCTATCTGTTTTTATTAAAACCCCAAACACTCAACCAGGATATAAAAATGAACCGACTCACCCGTAAATTGATTACAACATTTAGTGCCGTTTTTTTACTCAATGCCTGCGCTTATAAGCCAACTTATATTCCACCCAGCTCGGGTAAAACTGCGAATCTGAGAGTGCTCACCATTCTGGAATTCGACGATGCAATTGAATTTAAAACATTAGATGAGCCATGTGGAATATCAAAATCAGGCAACAACCTGATCGCGCGACTAGGTCATAAAAGCAAGGGTTTTTATCCAACCTTAACCAAATCTGTGAGCATGGGTATGCCGATTAATAAGGTTAGCAAACAGACTCTATTTTATGAAACCCGGGTTCAAGCGGATAAACCATTAACCATTACAACCTGGTATATCAATACTGAATATCGACTGACTGAAACCTGCCAACTTGAAACCACCTTTCGGCCTGAACAAAATAAAAATTATGAAATTGAGGCAAAACGCGTCAAGGATAAATGTTACTTAATTCCAACAGAGCTTATAAATAGAAATGGCACTATAATACAAAAGCCTGTTAAGAATGCAAAAGTCTACAGTAATGAGCAGTGCTTTGCTAAACGCTGAACAAACAGGCTGGTTTTTAACCTTATAAAATTACCAGAAGACAGTTATCTTTTATAACTGTCTTCTTGGCTAAATACCAACAACGCCTGTGCTGGGAGCATTAAAAAAAACCACCCGACTTCAAAGTACAATTTTTTCTGCTAACGTTTTGAAGTAAATTTAATACCGGTTAGCGCAAGTATACCGCTTAACAATAGCCAGATTGAAGCCGGTAACGGCACGACCGATGTGTGCACAATATTATTAACTAATGGATCTGACCCACCGAGGCTATAACCTTCCGGCAGTAATATTCGTAATTCCGCTGTATTAGAGAAATCGACAGTACCGGCTGACGCTAACAATGAAACCCCATCGGACAAATCCAGATCCGCTGGGTCTGGTGAGGGGCCTGCGATGCCATTCACTAAACCATTTAATAAAAAACTGTCACCCAAAGCCAGTGGAAAAGTCAGCCGAAGTAATGCATCAAGGTTATCTGTTGTTGCACTAAAAATATCCGCCGTGGCCCCGGCAAAGTCCATACTATTACCACCAAACAAAGGCGTTTCAACACCAGTAAAGGTGGTAGTCACTGGATCACTGGGGGTATTTAAAGCCGTTGAAGTAAAACCCAGTAATGCCTGGTAATTAATTCCATTCAGTGGCAAAAGTGTATTGAACGTAGTTGCCGATATGTCTCCGTACAAGCCCAGAGTCGGTGTACCATTGTTGATGTTAAATGCACCATGAATGGCCATCTCAACCGTAACATCAACTACATCAGGGGCATTTGGATCAGTCGGACCAACCAGAAAAGTGTCCAGGGTCAGAATTCCCTGGGCTGTACTGCCCCCGGCTTCTTCAATGGTCGGATAGGTCTGGTTCTGGGGCAGGTTATAATCAACATAACCCTGGATAACACCCGCGGAAGTATCTACACGTATACTTGAGACCGAGTCATATCCGGCATCTGTTGTTACGAGATCTCGGTTTGGGTTTAAGTCAATAATTGAACCATCGTTAACGGTACTCACTTCAGCATCACCCGCGGCATTGATAGCAGATCGCGTCGCATTACCAAATGCAAGTGCATTGTGACTGATAAAGGTACTACAGATAAAGACAGAAACACCGATTAAAGATCGTTTTGTTTGATTCATTTTGGCTACTCCATTATAGATATCTAAATTAGCATTACCTGAAATGGAATAAAACCAGGCAGTCCATTTCCTCAAAGCATAACCTATCATAAGTCTTATCAAGATTGCCATAGTAAACTAGCAAAATTAGTTCATAAGAAGAACCTGTAGGACTAAAAATAGTTTTTATAAAATTGTAGTTAATAGTAGACTGCAACACAGAATAATTTACAGATAAAACTTTCCATCATTTTAATTTAAACACACTAATTAAAACCTTTTTTCTAAGCTATGAATTCAGTAAACTATGCACATGAAATTATTTCACCTACTACTATCCATACCTCTGCTACTGATTAGCCTGGTTTCACAGGCTAATGATTTTGACAGCATACTCTCGGAAAAATCCCCACCCCCCGGTGTTGTCATCGAAATTGTCAGTGGCGATAATGATCTGCTGGTAAGCTTACTACCTACCATCAAAACCAATATCAAGAAGTTACGCCAGAAATTTCCAGATTTGCCTATCGCCATCGTCTCACACGGCAGGGAACAATTCATGATGACTAAAAAGAATGCGAAGGCAAATCAGAAGACGCATACGCTGGTAGAAACACTGGTAAAAAAAGACAATATTGATTTCCACGTCTGCGGTACGCATGCTAGCTGGTATAACGTTATGGAAGAAGACTTCCCTGAATATGTGGATGTATCACCTGCCGGCCCCACGCAGATTGATGACTACGAACAAATGGGTTATGAACTTATCGTATTGCCGTGATCAGGGCGTTTTTTTATTATTACTGACGCTTCGCCTGAAGTTTAACTTCAATCAGTAAAACCCCTTCAAACCAGGTATCCAGAAATAATCTACCGGGTTGTTTGATAACCTTAAACAGGGCCTGAGGTGCTGGTAAAACTTGAGTCACGTTGAGCCTGTTAGCAGGATAGCGAATAGTTAATGTGACATGATATGGATAATAACCATCTAAAAATTTCAGGTGATAAGGGCCACTCGTTAAACTGAAGTTTTGATCATTAACCTGTTCTAGAATTTGAACTTCTGCCTGAATACATAGATGCGCCGATGCACCCACATCCTGCAAATGAATGGTTTGCCCATTTACCCTGGCTTCACCGATATTGCTCAGGGAAGTTATCTTTAACCGTTTGATATTTTTATATCGATAGACCACATCCGTTTCACCAATAGGATCAAGGTTTCGATAACACTGTTGCAGATCGACCCAGCCAGCTTCCAGACTGGCATCGGTAATAGTCAACTTAGACTCTGAATGCAAAATCTTTTTACCCGTAATCGGCGCTATAAAATTTAAATCACCCTCATTAACATCTTCAATAAGCTGTTCACTGTCATCATTAAACCAGGCTTCAGCGGCGCTTATGTCGCCGGCTGTGCTGGCATATACAAAACCATTAGAACAAGCCAGTAAAGCAATAAATAAAATTAATCTTTTCACAGGCTTAACAAAAGTCACTGGCCTAAAAAAAGTCAATGGCCACACAAAAGCACAACTGTTTCTAGTCTGAGTAGAAACCGAGTTCTGACCCCGTTTATTCATCGATGTTCCTGGCATACTGACCACCCTGTTTGCAGATTATGTGGAATTTAATTCTTATAGGGATAGTCGTAATTTTATCAGTTATGAATATGAGTCACAATTACTCTCAGGGCTTACCCCTTTAAGCAGCACCATACAGCACATAAAAACATTCAAAAAAGCATCAAATACTGACCTATAATCTTCTAATATAAGTACACAGTACTTTAACAGGATTAAATATTCACCTAACCTGAAGCCCGACAAATGCTCACTTCTAAACAACGCCTGCTGATTCTTCTGAGCCTTCTTGTAAGCTACAGCAACCTTTCAGCCAGCCAGTTTAAAATATTCATATTGCACTCGTACAGCCAGGAGTACCCCTGGACAAAAAGCCAACACAATGGGTTCATTAACACCTATACTAAAAACGCAAAACAGCCTGCACTCATCAGCACTGAATACCTTGATACAAAAAGAATTGCTTACACCCTTGAATATATCAATTCATTTGCCTCTTATCTTAATGATAAATACACTGGTTATAAACCAGACCTCATATACGTAACCGATGATAATGCAACACAGTTTGCATTAAACAGACTGAAGACACTATTCCCATCCACTGCGGTTATATTTTCGGGTGTCAATAATTTTTCCATTCAGGATCAGATAGATAAAAACAAAGTAACCGGGGTTTTTGAAAAGAAGGAAATATTACCCAACCTAAAACTTTTAACCTTTATAGATGACAATATAAAAGAGATCATCGTACTGGGCGATAACTCGAACACTGACAAGGCTATAAAATCTGAGATTGCAAAACAACTCACACTTCATCCTGAAATCAAGGCAAACTACATTCAGGATAATCAAATAGAAAAAATCACGTCTACTCTCAACACCCTTAATGAAAAATATCTCTTTCTAACCACCATTGGAAGCATGGTAGATAAAAATGGTCAACACCAAACACTCGATCAGAGCATTGATAAAATTTCATCTGCTGGAGACTTTATTATTATTAGCATGGAAGACAGCTATTTATTAAAGGGTGTACTGGGTGGGTATGTCACCAGTGGAAAACAACAGGGCAGCTCTGCGGCTGAAATGGCATTGAAATATCAACAGGGAAAATCCATTAGTGATTTACCTGCCCTTCTAACAAGTCCAAATGAATATATTTTCGATTATAAAAAACTGATAAAAAACAATATAAAGCTTCCCGATAAAATACTTTCCACTGCCAGCATTATAAACAAACCTCCTGGTTTCTATGAGCGCAACCGAGATCTTGTAATCAGTATTATTATTGCGCTTACAGCACTTGTTATATTACTGATGGCAATTTTTATTGTATTAATATCAATAAAAAATAAGCAGATTAAAATCACATCGCGTGATATTAAACAACAGTCGATCAAATTAAAACAAATTAAAGACACACTCACTACGGCACAGGGACTCGCGGGCCTTGCTAACTGGGAGTGGAACCAGGAAAGTAATAAAACAACATGGTCTGACGAGTTATATCGAATACTTGGGGAAACACCACAAAATTTGGAAGCCAGTTTTGAGGCCATTATCGATCATATTCCCGAGAGTGAAAGACATAAAATTAAGAGAGCAATATATGAAAGCATTGATTCATTAAAACCTTATGAACTTGAGCATCAAATAATAAGAAATGACGGTACAATACGTTATGTTCGTCAGGTGGGTGAAATCCATATAGATCCTGAAGACCAGTCAGCTCTTCTTGTGGGCACGCTTTTAGATATCACTCAAATCAAACAGAATGAAGTATCAGAATTAGAAAGACTGGCAGGAATTGAACGCTACCAGGATGCACTGCTGGAATGGTCCCGCGTCGATTATGAAAATCTTGACCAGGCATTCAATCGAGCCACTGAGATATCCGCCAATACCCTGGATATCGAACGGGTAAGCATATGGCTTTACAACGATGACTACACCTCCATAAAATGTCATAACTTATATTCGCAAAAAGTAGGACATGAAAAAGGCTTCGAACTTTTCAAAACAGATTTCCCTGGCTATTTTAAAGCGCTGGAGTCTGGAAAAATGATTGTAGTCAACCTGGCCCGTGAAGATGAACGAACCTGCGAGTTTACAGAACCTTACCTGATCCCCAATAATATCTACTCAATGCTGGACGCTCCCATTTACTATGCCGGTGAAATCATTGGTGTGGTGTGCCATGAATACACAAACAGCGCACACAATTGGAGTTCACAGGAACAGGAGTTTGCTTCCGCTATTGCCAGTACCGTATCCCTGTCTTTAGAAATCCAAAAGCGCAGAGAAATGGAAAAAGAACTGGAACACCAGGCCTATCATGATGCATTAACAAAACTCCCTAACCGAAGCCTTTTTATTGACAGACTGGATCAGGCATTAAAACTGGCACACCGTAATCATACTATTCTGGCCGTATTGTTTCTCGATCTGGATAATTTTAAAGAAATAAATGACTCACTTGGACATGCGGCAGGCGACCAGGTATTAATAGAAATTGCACACCGATTAAATGCTAATCTTCGCGAAATGGATACCATTGCCCGTCTGGGTGGAGATGAATTTACCCTGATCGTTAGTGACTTTAAAGATGTACAATTTATCCACGAAGTGGTGCTCAAACTCTTTAATATTTTACAGCAATCCATAAATATCAATGACCAGGAACTCTATGCCACCAGCAGCATTGGTATCAGCATTTATCCCGATGATGGCGAGACCGCGGAAACATTACTCAGAAATGCGGACGCAGCGATGTACATGGCCAAGGAGTCAGGGCGAAATAGTTTTGAATTTTATACCCACGACATGACTGAACGTGCCTTTGAGCGTGTACTGATGGAAACCAATTTACGTCGAGCCATAGAACAGCAGGAATTCATCATTTACTATCAACCTCAATATGACGCTAGCACTCAAGAAATTAACGGCATGGAAGCCTTGCTACGTTGGCAGCATCCAGAGATGGGCATGGTTTCTCCCGGAAAATTTATTCCCGTTGCAGAAAACACCGGACTCATTATTGAGCTTGATCGCTGGGTTATGCAAACCGCGACAAAACAATTCTGCCAGTGGTATCAGTCGGGGTTACAACCCGGAAAACTTTCATTAAATATGGCGACCAAGCAGCTCGAACAAAAAGATCTGTTGGACTATATTAAAACCACTTTAGGACAGAGTCGTTGTAAGCCCGACTGGATATCATTTGAAATCACCGAAAGCCAGATCATGAAAGATCCCGAAAAAGCCGTTTCACTGCTTCAGGAAATAAGCGAACTCGGCATTGAAATTGCCGTTGATGATTTTGGTACCGGGTACTCATCACTCACTTACTTAAAGCGATTGCCGGTCGATAAACTAAAAATTGATCGCGCCTTTATCAATGAGCTCCCCCATGATGATGAAGATATCGCCATCGTACGCGCGATCATAGCCCTGTCTAAAAGCCTGAATCTAAGCGTTATCGCAGAGGGAGTAGAAAACCAGCAGCAGGTTGATTTTTTAATTTCCGAAAATTGCGAAGAAATACAGGGATTTTTCTTCGCTAAACCCATGCCAGCCGATAAAATTGAAGCTTTACTAACGAATAATTAGAGACCGTACTGTAAAATTGCTGTCAAGTAATTAGTCTAAATTAATAATTTCAAACAAACGACCTGTATAAGCTTTCAGATCAAGTGAAAACGCACTTATTAACTGTACGATTGGGTTGATATTTCATCGATTAAAAAATCCGCTATTTTTCTTCGCTGTCTTCGTATAAAATTCGCCGTAATTTTTTTGCTCATCAAATATGTCTAAAAATTAGAAATTTAACTAGCAACACTTTTATCCCTTTCAAACGTGACCCAAAATTAATGAATCATAAAACCATAGTAACTCATAACGGTAATTTTCATGCAGATGATGTTTTCAGTATCGCTGCCCTTAAGTGCATATTCCCTTCGGTTAAGCTCATTCGCACACGTGATTTAGCGCTTATCAGCAAGGCCGATATTGTGGTTGATGTCGGTGGTGAACATGATCCGGATACAGACCGCTTTGATCATCATCAACGCGGGGGTGCGGGTGAGCGCGAAAATGGTATACCCTATTCCTCATTTGGTTTAATTTGGCAAAAATATGGGCTGGCTATTTGCCAGGGTGACGAGGATGTCGCAAATGCGGTTGATGCTGGACTGGTATCAACCATTGATGCGATAGATTGCGGTCATGTTGAAGGCGTTTCAAAAGGCATTAGCCTTAGCCAGACCATTTCAATGTTTAACCCAACCTGGCAAGAAGATAGTCACTTTGATAGCTGTTTTGATGAAGCGGTTGATTTTGCATCACGGGTTTTAACACGCTTCATTGCGTCCGCTAACGGTGGCATTAGTGCGAAAGCCATTGTCGCGAAAGCCATTGATAATGCAGAAGACCCCAGGGTGATTGTATTAGAAAAATACACCCCGTGGAAAAGAACGGTACATGCCTTGTCTGAAGATGCTTTATACATGGTTTACCCGTCCCAGACAGGGGAATGGCGAATTCAAACCGTACCAGTTGAGCTCGATTCTTTCGAAAACAGAAAATCACTGCCTAAGCAATGGGCGGGTTTATCCGATACGGCACTTAAAGAAGTTACCGGTATTGATGATGCCATGTTTTGCCATAATGGTTTATTTATTGCGGGTGCAGCGTCATTTGAAAGCACAATGAAAATGGCATCCATCGCGCTTCAGGCGTGAATTTAAAAAAGTGGCCATGCTATTCATGGGCACTTTTTTCCATCACCAAACCCAATACAACTAAAAAAGTGAATAAACTGATCGAGGTTTAGCTGATTTAATCTGCACAGTATTTTTTAATGATGTTAAGACCCGTGATTTCTGTATACCTGCGACTTTAGATTCACATAATTTCGGTAACTCATTGGTTAACACCAGCTTACAATTTTGGTCGGTAAGATCCTGCATAAACAGGGCGTATGAATTCATAAAACGGTTATGATTACTAGACATGGTTTCAATCCTCACTAAATTTTGATGTCCATCCGTCTTTATGACCAGGTGAACTGTTGAATGAAATATTAGTGATTTATGAAATAGATAGGTATGACCCTGACCTACATCTCTATGACTGTAGCTGTCATTTTATGCGGATTCTAGAAAACATCCATAAAATACAAGAACTTAGAACACCCTCCTTTGCACCGCTAATGCGCCTTGAACATCGTCTTTAATAACGACTGTAGCTCTGCTTTACCCTGTAAAACCCCCTCATATGTCTCAACGGGTGTTCGGGAATCAAGATTCAATAAGCACGCCAGCCTCTCAAAACATGCCTCATCAACTTCAACATCCGCATAGTTAGACCAGGCGATATCAGCAATCAGTAAGGCCGCGCCGGGCAAACTCAATTCATCATTCTCCTCTTTTACCTGCTGGGAAAGACTGATCAGAAATTTACATATATTGTTACTCATACCCCAACGTGCCAGCAATAGCGCAGAAATGGTAAATACCGACATACCAAGCCTGCTTTTTTCCCAGCAAACAATGTCGGACAAGGATGTGCCGTGCATAAGCTGTAACCATTCGGTTTTCAGGGGCAGATCACTTTTTGCAATAAGGAGATGCCCTACCAGGCCAAATTGAAGGGCACTTATAAATTCGTTGTAACCCAGATCAAACTTCCATTTGAGCTTAGGCCGTAAACGCTCTAGCCACTGTTCAACAAACATGGAGACAAACCACAAGCGCTGCATATCAAAATCGCAATCAAGCCCACTAAAAATATCTTTAACTGCAAGCGAGAGCGCCATATTGCGTACCCTGTTTAAACCAAGCACACGACCAATAGCATCATCCAGATCCCGCACCTTACCTGCCCCATAAAAAGCACTGTTGGCCGTACTCATAAAGCGTGCACTGAAAACCAGATCCTGTTTAATAATGGTTGCCAGGCCACTAACCGAATACTCTGCACTATCCATAAAATACAAAGCCTGCTGCACCACTTTAGGTAGCGGAGCTAACTCAATATCAGCCAGTGCAGAATGGCTGGAATTTTCTAGCTCAACCATCGAAGAAAATTTTTGACGAAACTGCACAGCTGATAGCCCATACCAACGTTTAAATGCGCGCTCAAAAGCAGCCCGTTCAGAAAAACCAAGTCGGTACGTAATACTATCAACCGTTTCATCTTCATCCATTAATAACTCGATAGAAACAGTTCGCAGAAAGTTCTGTAACAAGTCGGTAAAACTCACTTTCAGCTCAGTCAGCTTACGACGGATGCTCGCCTCTGACATCCCCACCTCAATTGAAAACTCCCTAAGCGTAAACTTCTGCGGATGATCCGTCTTGTACAAGGCGGTTTCAATTTGATCCATCAGATTTTCATCACGACGTAGCTTTAAAACTTCCTTATCCAGAATGGGCTTAATTGATTCTGCTAGCATGGTATCCGCTGTCGCCTGTGGAAACTTCAGCCACGATAATTTTGCCCCCAGTGAAAAGCGGTCAATTTCAGCACGAATATCACCTTTCGTATATTGCGAAAGTAGTGACTTATCATAGAGCTGCGGGTCAACCACCAGTTCTGTTAAATCAAATTCCGGGGCCGTATCACGACTGGCTTTAAGAATAGCCGCCATACAAATCATAGCGATCTGCCCAAAATATTTGAAGTTATAACCCGTACCGACAATATGAAGGCGTATTGTTGTTAGCGTTGGCTTTGGTACGTACTTGACACCCGGCATCACCAGCAACTCAGGGTATTTTTGAGTCACCAACAGGGCATCTCCCATGGTCGCCTGTAAATCCGTATAAACTGTAATGGTACGATGCAACTGGGTTCTGAGGCAGATATTCCAGCCAACCTTCCAGCCAAAAGCTTGATCATCACTTAGATCGCACAGTTCATTTAATGCTTGTTCAATAAGTGCAAACTCAACCACAGAGTCAACCACCCCGGCCTGACAAACAGATACTCGCTTATCGACTTCATCAGAAAATTCAGGATAGGCTTTACTGACACTCGCCAGTAAATCAATCCACCTTTCATGACATTTCATAAAAATCCTTACAGAAGAAAAAATTAAATCCGGGTTTATTAGCCAATGCGCATCGTTACCCTAAAGCTCATCACCACAGTCAGGTCGCTTTGCTCTCGCATAATTAACTCACAATGGTTTTAGTTTAGCTGGATTTTAAAACTTAATTTCAGGGTGATGGATTTCACAAGGAATCAGGGTAAAAACGTGTCTTTTGAGTTGTTTCAACTGCAGAGAAAATACCAGAGCTGACATTCATCTAAAGACCATCCTAACAGTCTGGCGCACCTTTATTAAGTAAAGCTATTAAATTTATCTGTGCGGAAAAAAACATGGTTACAATAAAAGATTTTTACTCGAAGCCAGGTTATTATTATAATATTTTTCAATAATCAAAAACGAGTCGTGCCTGGTAGGGAGATTGTTAAATGAGCGTAGTGGCTGGAGTTTTTAAAGCTCGCATAAATTTACTATCCATATTATTCATTTCTTTAATTATCTCCGCCTGCGGCGGCGGCGGAGGCTCAGACGGCACTCCCGGACAGGGAATCAGCCTTTCAACAGAAAGTTTATCATTTACGGCTAACCAGGATGGTTCCAGCCCGACCGGTGCCAGCGTGACAGTAACCGCACTGGGCGGTACTGTGTTAGGTTCGACTGTCTACATGGAACTTGAATCATTTGGTGGCGCAGTTTCGAGTGCAAACCTGGATTGTCCGGGCAACAGCAGTAGCTGTAGCTTGCTTATCTATCCTGGTTCACCTGGGCGCTATGTAAACCCCGGCACCTATGCCGGTGCCGCCACGGTGCGTGCCTGTGCAGATATGTTTTGCACTTCGGGAACCATCACAAATGGTAGAAAAACGGTCAATGTCACTTATACCATTGAACCAGGGTTTACTGTCGCACCATCAGGTGCACTGATTATTAATGGCGTCGAAGGTGTAACAACGCCGCCACAACAGTTTACTTTGACGAATGCCAGTGGAACTGTGCAACCCTGGAGCACAGTCATTACTTATCCCCCCCTCAGCGTTCGCGACTGGCTATCATTAACACCAGAACAAAATTCTGCTAATTCGAGCACAGGCACAACCATCGACATAATCACGACTAATCTACCGCCTGGAAATTATGATGCCACTGTTGAGTTTAGATTAGCCGACATCAGCCGAACGGTTCGCCGAAACATTGGTTACAGAGTTGCGACTGCGCTGAACTCTCCGTCCAGTGCAAACTTTACAGTAGATACGACTACGCTTATCTCTGATATCAGTCAAACGATTAATATATCATCAAATATTCCTACCGGCAGCAACACTGGTATTGACTGGCAAGCAAGTGAAAATATTCCCTGGTTACAATTAACAAGTTCAAGTGGAAATACTGACAACCAGGACCCGTTATCTTTTTCGTTAATCCCTGAGAAATTAAGCGCTTTACCGACGGGTAACTACAATGGCGAAATTACCCTGACGTCTAATAGCGAAAATATTAGCAACAAAACCATTAACGTCAGCTTAGCAATGTTATTACCCATGGCAAATTTTGCATCTCCGTATATTGCGCAAGCCAATGCATCGGACGAAATAATTATTCGTGGATCTGGCCTGGGAAGTCTGCCAGGTACGGTCAGTTTTGATGAAAATGCGGCGATTAATGTCACTCTGGATTCGGATACTCAGTTAAGAGCAACATACCCGGCATTAGCAAGCGGCCTTTATTCTATTGATCTGGGAATAGTATCAAACGCGCTTGGTTTGAATAGAAGCCCTGCACAGTTACTGGTTTTACCGGCGAGCAATTTACCCGCTGATGAGATCGTATCCCCTGGAACAAAAACCGCCGTCGTCTTTGACGCAGAAAGAAACATGATCTATGCAGCGGATACACAGAACAATGAAATAGAACGCCATGCATGGGATGGTACACAATGGAATACAGATACGTTAAGTATTGCGAACTTGTATGACATAACAATGCTGCCTAATGGTAATGGGCTACTGGCACTATCAGACAACTCCATAATTCATGTGAACATCGATGGAGAATTTAATATTGCCAGTACGAATACACCCCCGGGCAATTCTGGTCCGCTAATCAGCATTGCGGTTGGTAATGATGGCGAAGCACTTATTGTTCGGGGAAATGAAACCTTTCCAACGTCTGAAGCCAGTCTCTATAGATATCAAACAACGACTAATACATTTGCAAACAACTTTTATACTGCGAATGGAGATGCAAAAGCCTCACTAGATGGAAGTACGCTTTATCTTGTAAGCAAGCCAAGATCAAATACTTTTTCAAACATACTTATTTACGATACCCTTTCTGACTCTAGCGCTGGCAGTGACCTCTTATCAGTTGGTTCACCCCATGCATCCGTCGACCTCAAGGGTGATACTGCGATAATGGGTATTAACCATGTATATGACCGTAATTTTAATTTACTAGGTAGACTGACTGCAGCAGAGCCCCTGGGAGCCAGTGTTATATCGCCGAATAGTGATCGGGCCTATGCATATGGAACGAGCGGAGCGCTTTATATATTTGACCTCAACTCACCCAATGGAACGGGAGGATTTAATCAAACTCTCGAATCACCCGTGATTTTGCAAAATTCAGTCGGAATGAATCCGGTGATGACAATCAGTCATGATGGGCAGCTCATTATAATAGCCGGAAGCGACAGGCTTGCCATACAGCCTGCGCCATAATATTTTTTAGTGCCCCCCCTCTTTAACAAAGAGAGGGGTGAGTATAAAGCAATAATTTATCAGACTTATTGTGTTCAATGATCGGGTAGCGGGGGGAGATTTGGATTTGGATTTGGCTTTGGCTTTTGATTTTATATTTATAACGCTATTCCAGTTTCTGCTTTTTTAAATCCCCCTTAATCCCCCTTTTTCTAAGGAGGAGATCTGCACATACTTCCCGAGCATTAAGTACGGATGATTCTTAGTGCAAGCCCCCTCTCTTTAACAAAGAGGGGGGTAAGTATAAAACAATAATTTATCAGACTTATTGTGTTCAATGATCGGGTAGCGTGGGTGATTTGGCTTTTGATTTTATATTTATAACGCTATTCCAGTTTCTACTTTTTACCCCCCCTTAATCCCACTTTTTCTAAGGGGAAGGTTCACTCAGACCCCTTAATTTTTCAAAGATAAATCATTCATAACAGCTATTCTTTGTGTAATGAAGTTCAATTTTGAAACCCGTTAACTTAGATGTATTTTATGAGCGACACTGAGAGGATAATGCTCTGCATTACCGGGGTAGGTCTAGCCTGACCCCGATCATCACAGTTATCTATCCCCTACTATTTTTCCATCATAATAGTAGTGATTTGCATCTCTTGCTTCTGATTTTGTTACATCATCATAGTCTGTCGCTTCAAAACTCTCGACATCTGCCTGTTGCAGTTTTTCAATACTTTCATACTGGTGAACGATGTAGACATTGTTTTTGTCTTTTAAGTAACCACGCTCAAGTATTTCAAAGCTCCCAGGGTCGACACCTTTAACTTCAAACGGCTGCTTTGTAGCGAGATAATAAATATAATTTTTATCTTTACCGAAATGATGATCCTCAAGAAGTTCAAAAGTCGATGCGTCTGCGTCTATTAATATTGGATTGTTTTTTTCAAAAATATGATGCTTGTCTTTAGCGATAAAGTCATTAAGGGGTGTAAAAGTAGCTTTATCAACAGGCGGTAAAGGGACGCCATAACTAAACACAAGATATTGATCATTATTCACGGAATAGGTCCAGCCAGTAAAACCTTCGAAGCCACCAAAGTTATCTGGATGGGCGCCTGGCAATATTCCTCCATTAAAAATAACCTGGGTTTTATTTAACCAGTACGTGTCTCTATTAATAATCACTTTTCGAAGCTCATCAATAAATGCGCCTTCTACGATTTTTCCATCGTAATATAGATATTGCTCATCCTGCGCATAGTCAGGGGCAGAAAACTGATTCTCTTTATCATCGAGGGTATTGAATGATGCGCCATCAGCAGCTTCAATGAGTTTTCCATCGAAATAAACACTATTTTCAACAACAGAATAACCGGTATTGGCGATGCCCTTTTGTAAATTAAATAGCATGCCGAAATAGCCAAACACTGTAAATGCAATAACAATAACCACAGCGCTAATAATCACTAATTTTATGCTACTAAATCCAAAATAATTTCCACCAAAAAGCCACAATAGTAAAAAAATGCCTATCGGATAGCATAAGATAGTCATCATGGTGAGCATATGGTTCTTATCATTCTCTGAACCAGGAGCATCAAACATCATAGGCGACATCATAAACATAATGGGCCAAAACATAAGAACAAAGGTCACGACAATGTTTATTAAAATTTGCATAAATGTATTTCCGCTTCAAGTGTCAACCCGGAATGATAACACGTGGTTGTTGTATTAATGTGTGCTAAAAGAATCCAAATCTAAGAGCTGTGAATCCTGATAGTAAAAACAGTTATATTCTGATACGGCTTCTCGTTTTTTATCATCAAGATTTAATAACTGCATTTGCCTTAAAGAAAGTCACTCTTCGCTGAAACCTGTCTGCTGGCACACGTTGCATCATCCAGTTAGACTTATCGGATAGCGCCTTAAGAAATTCCTTTGTATCATTAGCAACTACATGTTTCTGGAGAAACTTTCTAACTCCACCTGTATAATCACCACGGAATTTAAGATCAACAAGAACCTGTTTTATGGCTGAATCAAGTGTCTGCCAGTTGCACCTACCATATTTAGCCGTTACATCGGCATTGGTGCAGAGCCGTTTAGTTTCCTGCTCTTCTTCAGCATATGTGATATTAAAAAGTTTGACTTGCTGTTGTTGTGTTATCTCAAACTTTTCCAGTTTATTCTTTTTAATGAAATCCTTAGCGCTTTGCCCCGCGAGCCCGGCCGCTTTAGCTAAAAAATCTGCTTCTTTTTGTGCGAGGCCTGTAGCATTCAGGTCTTTTGATATTTTCACTGATAACCTCAGCTTCATATCATAGCCACGCCCAATGGTTAGCCCAGATGACGCCGTAGGTACATGAAGTACACGACTGTGATATGGGCCACCCTCAGCTCCTTCAGATTCAAATGTTATCTTTCCTTTTAAAGGCTGTAAAGCGATCATATCCCCGCTCCTAAAAAAAATTATGGGTTATCAGATAGCCACGCTAGATAGCTGATTCTCTCATTAATCTTTGCTTCCATACAGGCATTCCATATTGACTGGAAAGCTGAGCCCTCCCTTGAATACCAGGTTTCTACCTTACAGTTTGCATTTGCATAAAGCGCCCACTGCTTCTGTGATTCATTAAAGTCTTTTATCAGGCCTGGCTCACTGCTTTTATAATTAAGCTGCAACTGGTTAAACAGCTTATTCATCTTTCTCTCAGATGACTTAATAACTTTTTCCCCACACGCATCCATCTCAGTCTGTGTTTTTGAATCAGCACACTCTATTGAATAAAAGAGCTTATGAATATCAAGGTAATCACGAACAGTATCTGAAACATCACCCGCACATGCTGATCCGATAAATGCTAAAACAAAAAAATAGGTGTATCTCATAGGCATTCCCTGATATGAATAGATGAAGCATGTCCGGTTAATAATGACATAAATATGATACGTTGATTAATACTGGACACCGATTTTGATGCTTCTCAATTTTATCTGCAACATTTCCCATTATTAATTAATAATCCCTTTATTTGTTAGTTGCGACATTACTATATCACCCGATATAGTAAACATATAATTTATAAGAGCCAACAGGCAACATAACACAAATTATTTTAAGTTGTCATCACCGTCCTGACTTTTTTGAAAATAGTTTCATATGATTTTGTTACTATCAAAAAATCTAATAACAAAAATTACTGTAATTGAACATAATAAGTCTGATAAATTATTGCTTTATACTCACCCCTCTTGTCAAAGAGGAGAACATGTACAGTCTCCCCCTTAGTAAAAGGGGGATTAAGGGGGATTTAAAAAAGCTGAAACGTGAGTAGCGCTATAAATATATATTCAAAAGCTAAATCTCCCCCGCTACCCGATCATTAAACATAATAAGTCTGATAAATTATTGCTTTATACTCACCCCCTCTTTGTCAAAGAGGAGAGCATGTACTGTCTCCTCCTTAGAAAAAGGGGGATTAAGGGGGATTTAAAAAAGTAGAAACTGGAGTAGCGCTATAAATGATAGAATCAAAAGCCAAATCTCCCCCGCTACCCGATCATTGAACATAATAAGTCTGATAAATTATTGCTTTATACTCATCCCCTCTTTGTTAAAGAGGGGGGGGCAAGTACGTTCGAAAATTATGAATTATCAGTAGCTAATTACTTGCTTATTGGTAGTGGCTCTGAGCCCGATTACTCTACAGAGGATATCGTTTCTCAATCCGGTCAAAAGCCTTATTAATCGTATCTTCATCGACACAATAGGCCATACGCACATGATGCTCACCCGATGGGCCAAATGCGCGTCCGGGTGTTACTGCCACTTTTGATCTATTTAATAAATCAATTGCAAACGCTTTTGAGTCAGTGTGTTCAACATTAATACGGGGAAAGACGTAGTAGGCCCCCTCCGGTTTATGACTGCTAAACACATGGGGAATATTATTTAACCGTTCGAAAATTAATTCGCGTCTTGACTGCAATGCATGTTCAAACACCTGTTTGTGATTTGTTTCTTTTGATAAGGCCGCAATACCCGCCAGTTGTGAAATTCTGGGTGCACAGATTAATGTCGCATCATGCACTTTCATGGCCTGTACTTTTAACGCCTCGGGCATTACCGCATAACACAAACGCCAGCCACTCATGGCATAGGCTTTTGAGAATGAATACAGGTATACAATATGACTGAGGTATTGCTCAGCTGATGCCAGGTTAAAAAACTTATCTCGATTCTCATATAAAAAATCACTATAAGGGTCATCAATAATCAGTAACACATTGTGCTGAACAGCAATTTCAGCGACCTTAAGCAATTCATCTTTCGTAAAGATTGTGCCCGTCGGATTTGACGGCGAGACCAGGATAATCGCCTGGGTTTTATCCGTGATGAGTGACGGCAATGCATCCACATCCAGATGCCAGCCATTTGCTTCATCCAGTGGCCAGTAAACAGGAACACCATTAAACATAACGATCTGTTGAATATGCGAAGCGAAACAGGGATCGGTCAGAATAATCTCATCCCCCGGGTCGAGCATGGTATGAAACAGGGTGTTCAAACCCTGCATATTACCCGCACCGATCATGACATGTTTGTCGGCATCAACTGCTATGCCTGTCTTTTGTTGATGAATGTCGACCACAAGCTGACGTAATTCCGGCAAGCCATCCGGCAAAGTGTATTTACCGGCCTCGGTGTCATTATCCAGAATAGATTTAACGCTTTCGCGAATATACGCAGGTGTTTGAAATGAAGGCAGCCCCCAGGTTAAAGAAGCCACATCGGGTACTCGGGCACTACGCATCGCCATATCTTTAATGGCGGAGACTTCTGCGTCGTGTACATTTTTAGAAACAATGTCGTCGATAAATGTCATGGTCTTATAGTTTCATGTCAACTTATAAAATAAAAAGAAATTGTTTATCGGTCTAAGTATAAGACAATTTAGATGGGTAAGCCCGTTTATCTATATAAGCCAGATTTATTTATTGGGATCGATGACAAATATATATACTAATAATTCTCAGTTGTCACTAAACTTCCCCAGATTTGACGCACACTCTCAAAAGGAGCAGCATGCCCTCTGGAGAGAGAAAATGGTAAAAACAAAAAAGACAAATACTTAGTACTGATCTCATAAGAAAATCGGTAAGGCTCTTAGAATAAACTGATAAAGATGGGGCTCAGAAATCCTAGCCCTTATAATTACACTGAATAATAAAAAAACTTATATTCTAAGTATTTAGTTAAGAAATACACATAAACCCGATTCACAGCAGATATTTAAACTAATTAAATTGACTATGTCGCTTAATGTTTATAATATTTAGCACATACTTCACTTATAGGACATAAGTATGACGGATAGAAACAATGGAAATCCAAATCAAAGAATTTCTGATCGAGAAGAGTCAAGAACAGGCAGAGAACGCACACCAGATAATATTCCTAAACAAGCAAGCAAAACCAGATTACGAGAACAGGCTGCCAATGTTACAAGCCACGTCAAATCTGCGACCTACACACTAGGCGTTGCAAAAAGACCATCATCGATCAAACATGATAATGGTTTTTTAACATTAGGAAAAAGGGCACCAACCTCAGAAGACTATTTAAAATTAGCAAAATGGAAGGCGATGCTAGAGGGTGCAGAGGCCTTACGACCCGACTTAACAGATGCATTAGCTGCTTATAGACATTTCCTTGAAGGTAATGGACAAGCCAGAACATTCTTGTATGACCGTTATGTTATGAATGATAACAGTGGAAAATTAACACTGAGAAATGCGATTTTAGATATACAACAAGGCGCTGTTGATATTTGGCATAACAACAAAAAACCAACTACTTTTGATCTCACTGGTTCTGTGATTTCATGCGGCTCTTCCCCCCAATTCCCATATCCTGATACTGAGAATTGGCAAAAAGCTATTGGTGGGCATTTAATTTGGCTAAGTGGCAAAGTGACAGTAACAGGTGGTAAACATACCCCGCCAAATTTTAGAATGGTAATGACTTTACACGCAGAAGATAGATACAACTTCAACCCTGGACAGCAAGATATTGCTACCGGCATACCTGATTCAGATAACGGCAGATTTGAAATAACAGGCCTTGGACATCGGTATGATCATTTCTCCACAACCGTAAGAGTTATTGCATGGCGAGGTGCGGCACCAGGCGTTATGTCTTCGAATAATCCCAACACTGATCGAAAAAGACAACCCGATAACAATAGACGGTTAAGAAACAGAATATAGATACTCATGCAAAAATATAAATACAAGCATCTCTTTATTACTTCACTGATACTTCTAATATTAAGTTGCAGTGACAACAATAATGGTAAATCTATGCTAACAGCAAACACTGATATCGATACACTAGTAAAATTTATCAACCTACCAAAAACGCCCATTAAAGCCACATGGGAAACAGGCGATATAATAAAAGGCAATTCAACTGTGCCCGGCCCTAAAGATTGGGCCTTAATTGCATTATTAGAATTTGATAAAAATGATGTTACTGAATTTATTAAACAGTCAACCTCAAACACCAGTAAAACTGCCAATATTCCTAAAAGCCATTTCAGCTCATGGTTACCCGTTGAAATAAGCAGTAAATTCTCAATAGATAGTTCTGGTGGGTATTATCAATCGAGTAGTACCACACATGATGCGACCCTGTTTTCTAAATCACCATTACTAAATGGATTTTATATTCAGCTGAATGAAACTGAATTGTTGCTGTATTTATATAGTAATTAGAATTTTGGATTAATCGAGTCCCCGTTTGTTTGCCCCCCCCTTTAGAGAGCGCGCATGAAACTGGAGTAGGTTTAACCTGTCCCTTTGACCTTGATAACTTCACTATCCCTTTATAGCCTCAAGCTCCTCAAACGCTTTCGCCACGTCACTGCACAGTTCCTGATAATCCTCTGCGCTCATATAATGTGCGGCTTCTTTTAAAGCATCATTGGCGATCTGGGCGTGCAGCCTGGCGTTAACGGTTTCACCTTTTCTGGCCTTTCGCAGAGACGTATTAATATGCGACCAGGTACTGTCCTTCATACGCTCTCCCATGTATTGATCGGAGGCTATTTTACTGGTGTCAATTCGATAATGATGACCGGGGCCCACTGCGTATTCGGCTGACAGAGGTGCATGGCTTTTTTCAGTGTTTGTGTTTGCCTGTGCTGCGCTGCTTTGTGCAGTCTCACGGTGATTGTTGATATGATGTGCGAAGTTCGTGCGGACTTTGCTCTTTGCCTGCTTATTCAGGCTGGACAGTTTTTCTATATAGTTACTGAGTGGCACCACAATATCGGGTGGCTTATTTGATTCAGTATTATGGAGATAGTGACTGACGTGCGTGAGCAGGGCCTGTTCACTGAGCTTGAGATAAAGCTCGTGCAGACCATGCCATAAACCTTTTGTTTCGTGCCTTATGTCCATGATTATTCACATATTCACTTTCATAAAGTTAGCAGAACATATCTATTGATAGATCGATATGAGGCAGATCAAAGGCAGGTTAAAAAATTGAATAATTAATTGAGAAGCTTTATCAAAGGGTGGTCTTATTCGCTCCGCACGATATCCAATATCGATCATCATAGGTAGCCTCAAGAATCAAAAACCAAGTATACAATAGCCTACTAATAGATTTTGAAACGTAATTGGCTCTATCACAATAGATTCAGGTAGATCTTCTCCTTTCAGCGAATACTCTTCCTGTATTGTATTTTTTACTTCATCACTTGTGATTAATTCTATTTTCTCTAGAGCTGTTTCAGATAAATCTCCACTCTGAGTTAAAATTTTACCCTGGTCATTTAGAATAACTACGTATTTAACAGGTTTCGTGCGTAGCGAGAATGCAAGTGAGGCGATACCTAACAGATCATCCGAAAGAATCCCTTCCTTCATAGTTTGTCCACAGGTTCTCGCTTTATCTATTCTCGACTGAATAAAGGACTGCCTTAACTTAGTATCCGCTTGATAGTACCCTAAGCCTAAATAACTAAATATACTGAGTAAAATGACTGATGCGATTAATATAATACGCTGTCGTTTAATTTTCCTGGCATGATCACGTTGTTTAAGCGCATCATAATCAACACCCAGCATACCTGATATTAATTTTAGTAATGCATTTGATTTACCATCTTTATTATTTCTTAAATCAGCAGCAACAGGATCTATTCGCTGGTTTGTGATTTCACCCCCAGTGCTGACTCGGTATTTTATCGCATCTGGAAAACACTCTTCTAAATAAAGATCAGGCTTATCACTGGCATAAGATTCACCATCAATAATTAGACAAAGCACCTGATTCTCATTGCCAAGTTCTTTAAAAGTTTTAACTTCCTGGTTGACCCAGTGTGATCGGGCCGATCTGGGTGAACAGATGACAATCAGATAGCGTGATTGACTAAGCGCTATCTTGATGTTTTTTCCTAAGTCAGTAGAACTGGATAGTTCATCTCTGTCTCGAAAAACTGGAAATAATCGCCTGGGTACAGGACCGTTACGACCTTCTGTACCGATTAGTGTTTCGGGTACCTGATAAGTTTCTAGCTTCTTATGTAGCCATTTACCCCATTTTCGATCGTGATGACTATAACTAATAAAGGCCCAATATTTCTTATTGCGATTTTCCATGCTGGTGAGAGCTCCTGTTTATTAAAAGCCTAATTAATTTGCATCAGTACTATTCATGCTATTTAAGACACCTAATAATATGAAAATTATTTATTCAAAGTTTAACCTATTATTTATACAGAGTACTAATGATGAACGACTTAACATGGGGGGCACCTTTTCTGATCAAGAAATAATGCGCTCACATATTAGAGATATATTATTTAATTATGTTATGCATTTTAATTAAAATAACTTTAGTCATTAACCTGATTTCTTGCTATGGTTCTATCGCGTAAATATACTAATAATACTTAAATGATTGAAGGACTCCCCACCATATGAACACGTTTAATATACCAGAATATAAAGCCTGGATTGAAAGCACTAAACTCAGTGCCGTACACCGCCGTAGTAGTAAAATGAAAGACCTCGACAAGGCCATTAAGGATTTCGGCCTTAAGAAAGGAACCGCCGCCAAAATCAAGGAAAAGCTGAAAATCTGGCAGGACTCAAAAGGAGTAGGAGCAGCATGGAAACAGAGCTCACGCAATAAACGTCAGGCAATAACAAAACTCGATGAGGCTCTCAATGGAATTAGCCGGCCCGGAGATCAATATAACAAAGATTTAGCGCACACTCGTCTGGGCGTAATATACCTGCTAGGCAATATGCATGTGAACACTAACTATGTAAACCTTGGCCTCGATGGTTTAAGCTCATTAGCGGGTAGCATATTAGGCAGTGTTGGTGATAATAACACGACGGATCCACGGCTTATCGCTAACCAGAGTGATGCAGTTGTTAGTAAAGTTAAGTCTGCCTCCTATGGCCTGACGTTTGCTAAAAAACCAGGGATGGTGATAACCAATGCCATTGAGAGCAGCGCACATACAGCGAAAGTGAATACAAATGACAGTGGCTACAAACGCATCGTTAGCTGGTTAAAAGACTTTATACGTAAGCTTTGCTTGCAACTCAGAAGTAGTGTCATAAAGAAAAAATGTCGTTACGGAGCAGAAGAGTTTGACTGGAATCTTATCATCAGTGCGGCAAAAAACCTTATTATTACCGCGGCTAAAGCTATCTGGAAAGATGTCGCGCCTTTAATTGGACAGGGCGTCGACCTGTTTAAAGGTCTGGTTAATGCATCTGATGCGGTTGTAAAGCTCGTTGGAAACTGGTGGAAAGGCATTAATGTAAGCGTACTAAACGGTCATCCATCAGCCATCACAAAATCATTAAAAGATGCAATGAAAGGCTCGGTGAAAGGTGGTTTATATGCAATCATGAAATCCTCAATTGCGATAAGCATACAGGTTCTGTTACCCGCGGCAGGCTCACTGGCAAATACCATTATCAGCATTGTCACAAATGTATTTGAAACGATTTATAATTTTGTCATACGCAATAAAAATATCGCATCAATGCGTGCGCTATTTGCTCAGGCAAAAGCCTACTGGCAGGAATATGAAGATAAAAAATCTTTACCGGACGCCAGCCGGCCTTTATTTTTCCACGAAAAACCCGCAGAATTTGGCCAGTGGTACCGTGAAGCGGCTCTCTATACTCCAGAGATTGCAGCACTCACCCTGAACTCAGGTATTTGTGGTGATGCAATGCACTTTTTAAATATGTTTGAAAAAGATGGCAGTGCTATTGATATAGATAAATTCGCCAAAGGTGTGAGCTACCGTAACAGCCTGAAAAACTATAGTGCCAGCTTTTTACGTGGCAGCCCATTTATTTTTCACTCAGATAAAGATCAGGTGAGTCGTTATATTTCTCTTGCTAAAGGTTTTACTACGAATAGTGAGAGTAAGAGGTGGGGTCAGGTTAAGTCGTTTGCTAATGCTTGATAACAATTAAAATTAAACGGGGACAGAGGGAAATCCATACTGTCCCCGGAATTTGTTGTTTATAATAGTTACACTCAAGGAGGCGATATGAAAATCATCCCCCGACTATTGTGTTTGCTTGCATTGTTTACGATGACAAACTACGCAACATCATCCGAAGTCATTAAAAGCGAAAAAGAAAACTTTCTACTGGAACAGGTCATTGATGGACTGGGTATTCCCTGGGGACTGGTGTTTATTTCTGGCAATGAATTACTCATCACTAACCGCGAAGGTGACATCGCATTGCTTAACACGCAAAGCAAAAAACTGACTCGCATAATTGGTGCGCCCTTTGTTATGGCGCTGGGCCAGGGCGGTTTACTGGACGTTGCCGTGCCGCCTGATTTCAAACCCGGTGACTGGATCTATTTTACCTTTGTGCGTGACAAAGACGACGAAGGCGTCACCGTGCTGTCGCGTGCTAAATTAACCCCGAATAAAAATAAACTGGAGCAATGGCAGGACCTGCTCGAAACCCGATCCGCAACCAGTACCGGTCGACACTTTGGTAGTCGTATTGTGTTTGATGAAAAAGGCTATGTTTATTTTGGTGTGGGTGATCGCGGCGAACGCCCCAATTCGCAAGATCTCAGTAACCATGCCGGCACGGTGATGCGCCTGCATCGAGATGGTCGCGTGCCTGAAGACAATCCCTTTACAAATCGATCCGACGTACGCGCTGAAATATGGAGTTACGGTCATCGAAACCCACAGGGCATGGCCTACGATTTTAATAACCGGCGGCTATGGTTGATCGAGCACGGCCCACGTGGGGGTGATGAAATCAACCGGGTACTGCCCGGGCGTAATTACGGCTGGCCCGTCATTTCTTATGGCAAAGAATACTGGGGGCCCCTATCCGTGGGTGAAGGCACACACCGCAAAGGCATGGAACAACCCATCAAGCAATACACGCCCTCCATTGCGCCGGGGAGTTTGTTGCTCTACTCCGGCGACAGCTTTCCGGCGTGGCGAGGTAATCTGTTTTCGGGTGCACTCAAATTAACCCACCTCAACCGTGTTACATTAAGTCAGGATGGCAAAGCCATCGCAGAAGAGCGTTTACTTGAAGCACTGGATGAGCGCATCCGAGCCTTAGCCCAGGGCCCACAAGGCTGGCTGTATTTTTCAACCGACAGCGGCAAAATTTACGTGATGAAACCCACCGGAAAACAATAATGGATATTTTCCATAATGACTATTTCTGAGGTAGCCGATAATTGACTCCGGGGCCCGGGTTTTTGCCAATCAAATCATTCGTGTTCACTTTGCTGAGCTTCGCCTTGAGTACAAGCGATGCTGCTGAGGATTCAAGGCCATTACACATCACCATTAAGGCACCGTTAATTCAAACCCATTGGCAAGATGCACCCAGTGGTGTCACCTTAATTGATGACAACGATATAGGCAGCGGACGCGCTCCACTACAGGCCACCGATGCGCTGAACCTGGCCCCGGGTGTGCTCGTGCAAAATCGTGATAACTTTGCACAAAACCCACGTGTGTCCATACGGGGTTTCGGTGCCCGTGCAGCTTTTGGCATACGGGGTGTGCGCGTACGCCTGGATGGCATTCCCCTCACCACCGTCGATGGCCAGGCACAGATTGACGCCATCGACCCCAGCGCTATCCAGACCATCGAAGTGCTGCGGGGTGCCAACGCCGTATTGCATGGCAATGGCAGCGGCGGCCTGCTCGACTATCAAAGTTATCCATCACGCCATAGCCCATTTGCCAGGCTTGAGTCACAACTGGGTGGCTTTGGCCTGCGCCGAGTGCATGGTGCATTTAGCCAACAAAGTGCTGATGCTCAAGCCGCCGCCGTATCTGCTGATAAGCAAACAGCTGATTTTGGGCATAATAATTCATGGGCATACCGGGGCACGTTCACTCAGCTGGAACAGGAAGGCTATCGTGAACAAAGTGCGGTTGAACGCCGCAATGCAGGTTTGCGATATGACTATCAACGGGGCAATCAACAATGGTTTGCCATGCTCAACCATCTCGATAACCCACTGGCCGAAGACCCCGGCGGCCTGACTTACGCACAATGGCAAAATGATCCATCACAGGCCGCTGCACTTTCAACTGCAATGAATGCCGGTCAACAGGTCACCCAGAACATCGCATCTTTAGGCCTGATGCAGCGCTTCAATGAAACCGACCACCAGCTACATGCACAAACCTGGCTCACCCAACGTGACTTTCAACAACAACTCCCCTTTCCCGGCGACAGCCTGATTCAATACGATCGACACATCATCGGTGGCTCGCTTAATTATCAGCGGCCCATTCATCAACTCACCCTGCACACTCAATTAAGTCTTGAACACCAGCGCGATGACCGGCAACGTTTTTGCCGTGATACCAGCTTACAACCGTTTATTTGTCGCACAGGCATTAGTGATGACCTGGCACTCGATCAATTAGAAACAGCACGCAATGTAGGCCTGGGTTTTCAATTAGCCGGCCCGGCGGGTCTGCAAAACACAAAACAAAAGGGTCGCTGGGTGATTGGTTTACGCCATGATCGTCTGCGCCTGGCCATTGATGATGCGCTGCAAGCCGGTGGCATCGACAACTCCGGTGAGCGAGTGTACAACGAAACCCACTACAGCCTGGGCTATAACCACAGGCTGGATAACCACTGGAACCTGTTCAGCCAATTCGCCACAAGCTTCGAAGCACCCACCTTCACTGAATTTGCTAACCCTGAGGGAAGCGGATTTCGCCCCGGCCTTGAGCCACAATACAGTCGCAGTTTGGAAATTGGACTGCGTACTCAACGCAACCATTATCAGCTAGAAAGCAGCCTGTTTATGGTGCGGGTAAAAGACGAAATTATTGTCGACGATAACCCCGGTGCTGCACCCGGTGATGAACGCACGTTCTATCGCAACGCCGATCGCACGCAACGAAACGGCATCGAACTCGGTGGACGCTGGTGGCCCAAAGCGCTACAACCCTTAGCAATCGCCGGCGCACTCACTTATATGGACGCTCACTTCGATGACACCAGCAACAACCACTTACCCGGCCTGCCCGACTGGACCGCTTTTATCGATGCCGAATACAAATTCCTGCAGGGTTACTTTACAGGCGCCGCCATACAACACATAGGTAATCGATATGCTGATGACGCCAATACCGTGAACGTGGCGTCACAAACCGTCACCAACCTGCGCCTAGGGCGTAAATTATCAAACCCGCAATACGATATGCAGCTAGTCATCGGCATTGAAAACCTGTTTGATAGTGAACACCTTAGCAACCTGCGCATCAATGCCAGAAATGCCCGCTACTATGAACCAGGTGCAGAGCGACGGCTTTATGTCAGCCTTGAGTTTGAATGGTTTTAGGAAAATTGTAGCTAGGGTCTGTATCAATACCAGTAAGTTAAGTTGTAGCCTGTAGAAAACATATAATGTTCGCCAGTGTTAGCTCCCCTCTTTAGCAAAGAGGGGTTGGGTGAGATTTGGTTTTTGGTTTTTGGTTTTTGGTTTTTGGCTTTTAGCTTTAGATTCTATATTTATAACGCGACTCCAGTTTCGACTTTTCTAAATCCCCCTTAATCCCCCTTTTACTAAGGGGGAGACTGTACATACTCCCCTCTTTGCCAAAGAGGGGCTGGGGGAGATTTGGCTTTTAGCTTTTGATTCTACATTTATAACGCGACTCCAGCTCCTACTTTTTTAAATCCCCCTTAATCCCCCTTTTACTAAGGGGGAGACTTGCACATGCTCCCCTCTTTGACAAAGAGGGAGTGAGTATAAATCAATAATTTATCAGACTTATTGTTTTCAATGATCGGGTAGCGGGGGAGATTTAGTTTTTAGTTTTTAGCTTTTAACTTTTGATTCTATATTTATAGCCCTACTCCAGTTTCGACTTTTTAAATCCCCCTTATTCCCCCTTTTACTAAGGGGGAGACTGTACATACTCCCCTCTTTGGCAAAGAGGGGTTGGGGGAGATTTGGTTTTTGATTTTATATTTATAGCGCTACTCCCTTTTTTTCTAAGGGGAAGACCTACACATCACCCCTAACCCTCACCCTCCACCCCTAACAACAAATCCGGATGCACCCGATACACGCCTTTGCGTATGCGAAATAAAAACTTGGTGTGACTCATTTCCATGCGCCCTGTTTCAATGGTTGAGGCAGGTAAAAATGAATTAATATAATCGGTTTTGATTTCTGAGAAACACACTTTAAATTCTTTAAGGGTGAAGACAATCCCCTGCTCATCTACCCTGCCGAGTTTCCCCGTGACAATGGCGTTTATAAACCGAGTTCTTAGTGTGTTATCATTTCGTTGCATGGTATTCTCCGTATAAAATTTTTTTGTTCTGTTTGTTTATTTATTTGTTTATTTGTTTATTTGTTTATTTGTTTATTTGTTTATTTGTTTATTTGTTTATTTGTTTATTTGTTTATTTGTTTATTTGTTTATTTGTTTATTTGTTTGTTTTGACTTATTTGTATTTTCGATTTTTATATAAAATAAATAAAAGTTTTAAATCAAATTATTACACCCCATCAACATAAACAATGTCGTCGTTCCCGAATGCTTGTGTCGGGAACCCAGTGACTTACAGCGTTTAAAGTCACTAGATCTCCGACACAAACATTCGGAGATGACGATTTGTCTGTATTGAATTCTTATGTTTTATCTGAATCGATACGAATTTCAGCGCAAGCAATTGAGCAGCATTAAATCAAAATCAATATCCAAAAAACAAACAAAGGAAAACCAGGCACCCCAACAGGTGCCCAGCGTCCAACCTAATGTCCACCAGTGTTTAAACCACCGGCTGTACGTTCTATTTAATCGCCTTGAAAATCTTCACCCGACAGGTCTAAATGGGATAAATCAAATTCCGACAAGTTAAAACAGTTCGGATCAACACTTAATTTATCCACCCCGTCTAATTTCAGCAGCTCACTCACCGCCTCAAGCCGACGCGACATGGCCCAGTATTTCAATCGCAACCGATTTTTTACGCGCACAGGCAGGGGTAGGCACAGCAGGTATTGAACATGCGAGCGCAGGTTTTCCAGTGTTGTGGGTAAGGTTTGGGTTGTGAAGATTGAAAGGTTTAGCTCAGGGGGCTGTTCGATGCGTGTTTGCGGTTTAGGTGATTCTCCAGTTGCTGCATGGGGGATCACACTAAACGTGACAGACATCCTGTCCCCTGGGGCTCTGGGTTCTGTTACTGCAGGTTGCTTTGATTGTGGAGCTTTACGCCCCGTATCATTGGCTAACCCTGCGTCAGTTTCAGGTTTTTTTGGGTTTACTGTGAAATTTATTTGGGCAAAGCGGGTTCGTAGCGTAGAATCTAGTTCAGCCATCATGACCTCCTTATTAGGTTGTGTGGTTAGCTGGCTTAGGGTGTTCGTTGCACCTTAGGTCAGTGACACAAATTTATCTTGGTTTAGGTATGGTTTTCACGGTATCTTCTCCTCGTTTTTTAGTACTGCATAAATAGTAATAGCTCGACAATAGTGACGCGATTATGTATGGCAGTGAAATTAATTTACGTTGTTAATGTGTTAAAAAAATCACCCAAATAATAATCTGCTCAAACTCTAGCATGGGGTTTGTTTAGTTGGCAAAGGCTTTTTTTGAAATAAAATAAAGGCAGCGTTGATGACTTCTGGCCATGGGGTAAAGCTCGAAATGACATCGTTACACTTTTGATGCAATAGAAAGACCTACTTGCTGGTAAGTTAACGCCAAAAGTGACTGCTTGTATAAAAACTGCGGAAGACAAAAAAGCCAGCTAATTTCTTAGCTGGCTTTTTTATTGCAAAAGAATGTTAATCAGTTCGACTGCTAATGACTGACACCGTATTTGACGAGACTATTCAATATTATCAACTTGACTCATATTCATCCGTTGCCTGAACCCATTGCGCTTCATAACCATTCTTTTGAAGATAACCAGAAACTTTATTAAAAAGCTTATGCATCCAGAACTCTATATCACTAACCCCATTAACTATCACCTTTTCCTTTGTATTCATTATTTAATAGGATCCTTATACATTATTACGATTGATGGGGTTGGAAACAAACGGCAATATATTCTCAGTTGTCACCGCTCCCTTTTATCATTTTCTTATCCAACTGTTAATTGATAAGCCTCAAGAATCATTTTCACATCTTCTTCTGCCCTGTGAAATCGGTACTTTCCAGATTTCGAAAGAGTAGCTTTATTCTCATCAAACTCAGTACTTTGCTGCTTATCTAATAACTCATATATTGATTCAATATGAAAATGCCTTTTCTGTTTCACCGCAATAAAGAGCGTATCCATCCAGTCGGCATCCCAGTAGGCAGCATCACTATAGAGAACACCATTTGATTCCTCGATAAACTTAATTAACTTATCTGCGACCTCGTATGCAGGCAAGCCATCTGCATCTAATTGACCACGAGTAATTCCATGTAAATTTTCAGCAGCAATATCCCAATGCTTCCACTTTGGCTCAGGCTTAATCAACCATGATTTACTCTTACCTTCTACTAATACTGCAACTTCAATAGGATAAGAGTCAAATCCAAGTCCACTTGCTTCAATATCAATAATATTAATATTATTCACAGGCATACATCACTAAACATATACCTACTCTCCAAAAGCATCTTTCCATGTTCTATTAAATCGTTTTGTATATGTTTCATCAGCAATATGTGGGCTAAAATTTTTATACTTTATTGACTCCTTTAATATCTCGTCCTTGTTCTTATTATCAATTGCCTTAAGTATATGTATAGCATCATCAAAATCTGCATCACGACGCCATGCGCCACTCAATTTCATACCAAGCAACTCATACCAACTAGCAGAATAAACAACCAGATTAGGATGATAAAAAACTCGATTAGAACTTTTAGTTTTTAATCCAAAAAAAGAGACACCATCGTTCAACCAGGCATGGTCACCAGAAGGCAAGTTTTGCTCCTGCGCCACCTGAGCAATTAAATCAGTTAACAACGCCTTATCCTTAGGTGCCATAACAACATCAATATCCCGCGTCATTTGTCGACTACCAAAAAGTAATACGCTGATTACACCACCAGCTGCCACTAGTTCTACTCGTTGATTTTTTTCTTTCAATAAGCCTGCAAGTCGGTTTAATGCTTTATTTATAACTGGCTTAGAAAGAGTCCCGTTTCCAGCATTGTAATAATTTTTCATCCTGTTTTATCCTTAAATAAAATACATAAAGTTTTTAACCACTAGTAGATTTCTTTTTTCAAAAACTTCGCAGTAATCCTCATCCTCCAGCAATCTTTCACTCTGAAGCTTCACCTGCTCTTTAACCGCGCCAATGTCGTCACACCATTCAGGCACCAATTGATTATCATTATGCGGAGGTGAATTAAAGACTTCCACCATCCGCTCAATAATACTGGCTTTTAGTGCTAAGCGTAGCGAATCATTATCATCTGGCCTGGGAACATTAATACATCTGTAACCATTCCGAAACCAGTCAAGAATTCGCTCAGAAAAGTCAATTTCTCGACCTGACAATATATCATCAGTCATCTGATCAAGAGTTGTATTAAGCTGTGAATTATTGTCATTCATATTCATACCACATTCTAACAGAAACCCAGCCGTCTAATCCAACCACTCACCAGCCGTGTTGAATCGGAAAAGGGGCCGGTGACAACTGAGAATCATTATCGCTCTCGTTTGTCACCAAGCATGTAAATTAACAACGTTCAACTACTAATATTTTTGCTTACCTGGAATCACGCCACGCACACCACCCCGCGGATCATCCATATCACCTTTATACCGTGGTATTAAATGCATATGAACATGCCAAACCGTCTGGCCAGCGGCTTCACCAATATTAATACCCACGTTAAAACCATCGGGTTGATATTTTTCTGTGAGCAAATCTTTTCCCTCAACTAATAAACTGTGTAACGCAGCTTGCTCTTCCTTAGTCAGCTCAAAGTAGTCACTGACATGCCTGTATGGAATAATATGCAGGTGCCCTTCATTAACTGGGTATTTATCATATCGCGCATAAGCCAGCTCATTTTTTAAAACTGCTTCTGTAAGATGACAAAATGGGCAAGTATTTTCAACCATGATTAAAAAATAGCCTTGTATGTTTTCGGAAGAAGCTGCACATATTGGTCTATCTTTCCATCCATACTGAATAACCTGGGGTCTGTTCTAAATTGATACACTCGATATAAACAGTATTGATCTGCATAGTCTTTCGAAAATGCCACTTCGTTTTCACTAATATAAAATGGCTGGTATTTTCCTGAATTGGTGGTCTTTACTTCAATATATCGCTCATGATCAGTCGCAGGATCAAATGATCGTATATCATAACCTAAGCCATCTCCCTTTACTTTACTACTCCATTCAACTTCCTCAATCAAATCATCCCTTCCAGCTTGTGACATTCTATAACGCTCATATTCAAGAACAAATTTCTCACCCCGCTCTCCTAATTTTCGATTATTACTCTCGCGCTGACTATAGTCTATCTTCCTAGCCAAATATTCAGGCTTAGACTCTTTCACTCCAGGTATGTGTTCTGGTATATCTGCATCATATACCTTGCTCCAATCAGCTACGGTTTCACTGCACTCTGGCACAAGCAGATTCTGTTGTATTACATCTTCAATTTGATTGACCTGGCCAGCGAGCCTGGTGAGTACAACTCTCTCCAACTGCTTTTGATAATTCCAACGCGGCTTAAGCCCTGTAACATAAGGGTAACCGTACTGCACCATAATAGCACTTACATTCTGGCACTTGCTCTCGACTGATTTAATATTTCGGTTATTCAAAGAAGGTATTAAATCTGAATAGAGCTGCTTTTTTACGAAAGACTGGTTGCTCACTTGCATTTCTAGCATTTTAAAATAAAGATCCACAAGCAACTCGCATTCAAGCCAGTTCCAGCCTTTGCCCACATCCAGCAAATTAAAACGGTCTTCATCATCAAGGTTTTTATACAAGACTTCACGTAGGAGTTTTCGCACTACCTCATGACCAAGCAGTTCAAACAATTCATCATCAAGATAAGCATATTGAATGCACTCATCTATAATGCCAGTACCACTTGCGGTTGTTAACTGGTCATACACTTCTTGCTTACCGGGCCTTACACTAAGATGCCAGAAACCACTACTTCGAAGATGAAAGTATGGAAGATGCGGATTATTTCGATCGCCTACACCTGCAAGCTGGTTAAAGTGATAACTGAAAGCATCTTTTAGAAGCATATCAAAATAGATTCGATTATGTGTGATCTTATTTTTTTCAAATAAATCCAAAACCGCAAACATCATGACAATTTTATGCGGGCTCACTTGCCCATCACGTCTATTAGTACGCAATTTAGAAAACTGGTTTTCGTAATAAATAAGGCCCATATTAATTCAAAACTTCTTAGTTAATAATTCTTCGCTCATTCTCCATCTTAGTCAGCTCAAACAAAGCACTGACACCAATGTTTTTTTAGTCTTACTCTGAGCCCAAATACTTTTGTATTCTTGACCATGCAAAACTCCATGTAATTCTTTCCTGTTCCAAGCGTATATTTTGTCCCCAAACATTTTGTTTGATAGCCTTATACAACGCTTGCTCAGTATCTGAAAGCAGCGGTAAAACATCAGCCCCATGGGGTGATTTTTCTTCAACCCACAATTCTCGATGGAGATGAAGAGACTCTTCATCCATCAAAATAGATGTTAGCTCCGGAAGGCAGGTTCGTGCACGATTTAGTATAGCTAAGCCATGTGTATCCAAATCTCCCCAATAAAAACAGCGAGCTTTAGTGAGCCAGTGAATTCCACCCAGCAAATCAACACCATAACCAAGCTGCATGATGACCACTGAGCCTGGTATATCATCAAATGCCAGTCCCGTCTGGAGGTTTTCAACAATAAAAACGTTCGTAACAGGGATATCCAACCCAGCTAGTTGCTCGAGAGGCACTGAAATATCACCTAATCCACCAACTCTATCCCTAAGTTCACTGTCCAGTATTCGAATACGGATCAACTGTGGCGGTGCCTTAAGCCCACAGAGCTGAAAAAAATCATCTTTGCTAGATATATCACCTTTAATTCCCCCAACTAGCTCAGTCAAAATACCCTTACGTCCCTCAAGCCATTTACTGTCCAGGCCAACTACAGGTAACTGCCTGGGATAAAGGTTTGATTCAGGGTTTAAAATAATCCATTTGATCATGTCGATTAAGCGCTGATAGTCTGCTTTACTGTAATCAGCTAACAAATCAAAATATCGAGAAAGTTTAGTAGTGAGCATTGGCCAACGGCTGAGCAAGTCCTCATAACGCTGTTCAGCAAGCACCCAGCGCTCAGCCTCACCAACCCACTGTGCAACTTCTAAGGGAGTACTCAACACCAACTTTTCAGGAATACGCTGAGTACCCAGTGTTCGCCACCGTCGTTCACTCCATGAAAGGACACCAACCCCATTCCACGATTGCCATGACTCCACCCAGGTACGAACATCTTCTAGCTGTTTTTTCGCCTGGCTTTCAGTAGGAGTACCCAGTTTGATTTCTAGTGGCCAGTTGTTTTCTGCTGATTTTTTTTTGTTAGAACTTACTTCCAGCCACTCGCGATGCTTAGCTTTATACCTACGCAATAATAGCTTCTGAACATCCTCATGAAACTTCAAGGCTTGCCTCCTGGTGAGCATGAGCAGGAAGTTCCAGGCGCTGTTGTTCTGAATCATACTCAATCATCAAGATACCAGAGACACGCCGTTCACTAATATCGATGAAGCAGGCACCACCAATAAATGGCTCGAGAGTCATAACCGACTTTATGGGGGTAGCAACGATCATTTGAAAACCGAAGTTGGTAAATATATTCATGGCCAATGCAGTAAACTCGTTGTCTGCCTTGTCGAATGCCTCATCGAGTACAACCGGTGCATACATTGGCACACCATGCTCATTACCACCCAGCTGGTAACGCAATGCCGCTGCCAAACAGGTTGTTGCCAGCTTCTGCCTTTGACCTCCTGATTTACCCGAACCACTTCGATAGACTTCGACCTCAACACCACTCTCATCAGTCTCTCTGCCAATAAATTCCATATGCTGCCTTACATCCAGCACCATCTGGCACCATCGTTTATGCTCTGGCTCCTGACTAGACAAACGTTCCACCAGGTGACGCAATGATAGAAAACGAGACTCAGCCAACTCCCGATCTTCACTCCATGCATGACTCAACGCCCGCTGAATCTCCTGTTTAAACTCACGCACATCTGGCAACTGTCTGTCACTTACATCGATGTGCAGAAATGTAACCTGACTAGCACTTTGGTTAAACGGTACCTTTTCAAGGCTATCATTTACCAATTCCATACGTTCCAGTATTTCCTTTCTAGCATCATTTAAATAAGTTGAAAGTGCTGCCAGGTTCTGGTGACTCTGACTTTCCAGCAATTCAAAAAAACGTTGTTCGTGTGCTGGTAAACCATCCGTTTCAAGTCGTTTAAGCTTGGAAAAGAAATCAGGTGCTGCGGCAAGTGTTGAATCCAGACCTTCAGATTCAGCAGGCCATTGAAGAACAAACTCATCAAATCGCTTCTCGATTATTCGCTCACAGCTCCCAACCTCCTTATTGATGACTTCAATGTCATCACGTATCCCCCCTTCCACAGATCTCACAATTTTGTCTAAATTTTCCAGTCTCACCGAATCTGTTAATGTATCAAATCGCTCATCCAATCCTTTCTGTTGCCTAGGTGTCAATGGAACAATGCTTGGGTCACTCTGTAGCTTCTCAAGGTTTTCTTCATTATCTTCAAGTTGACTAATAACACCTTGGTGCTTAATCCTTGCTTCACGGAGAGCATTATCTGCCTGTTCAACAACCTTCTCTTGCCGTTCAATCTGCTCTGCCACATTCTTCAGCTTCGTGTTGCCTTCCAAAACATCTCGAATTCGGCGCTGCAACTTATCAATTTTAACAAGCAATGGCGCTACATCCACTTCCTGCCACTGTAAATTAACAAGTGTTTGACAGTGCATCACACGCTTGGCACGTAAACCCTCCTTCTCGGTTATCGCTTTAATCTTTTCTTCCAGCTCAGAAATATTTCCAGCCAGTTCCTGAGCTTGCTTTCGGTAAAGTGTTAACTTCTCACGGTTATCGAACCCCAATACCCAAAAGCGTCGATCATTGACGCTGCGACGGTCATCCTTTTCATGTCGTGTTTTGCTGTGCTTAACTTGACCCTCTTTAGTAAGCGCCCTATCTGCACGGCGGAACGATTGTATAGAATCGACACATGCATAATCGAAACGACGACGTAACTCTGTTTTCAACCATTCAGCCTGGTTGCATTCCTTTATATTAAGCTTGAGCACCAACGAATCCGTACCGACTGGTTTTACATACGGATATTCAACTTGCCCAGTCCGGTAATAAACTAACTTCTGACCAAGGTGAGAACTATTTATATGATTTGTGAGTGCGGAGTAGTGACGTTCATCAACCAATAAAGAGAGTGCAAATCCATGAAGTACACGCTCAATACTTCCTTGCCACTCAGCTTCATCAGGCTTAACCTCTATCAGTTCACCTATAAATGGCAGTGCGCTTTCCGAAACACCTATTGCTGTAGCAATTTCATGACGCATTTCCAACATACGTGACGGTATGTTCGAAGACTGTGTTTCTAATGCTGTTACTTCACTTGCTGTCTGCGTAAATTCAGTTTCTGTTTCACGTTTTTGAATTACCAGTTGATCTCGTTCCTCACGTATTTCAGTACTACCACTCTCCCAGCTTTCAAGTTCCTGTCGCGCATTACCAACCACCTCTGCAAAATAATGAGGAGAGTCTGGGAAAACACAACCAAGTTCTTTACATGCACCTTCAGCTTGTGCCCGTTTACGCAAACGTTCCTCGCGTTGCTGCTCAAGTGTAGACTTATCTGCTTTCCAGGTTTCTATCTGATCACCACCTACTTCGCGGTGCTGGCGCTCAAGTTCATGAAGCGTCTTGGTATGTAGCTCAAGAGAAGATCGCCGTTGACTAATTTCTCCGTCAAGACCATCTGCCTGTATATTTAAATTTTCAATACGGTGCTTCAGCAAATCAATATGAAGATGACCAGCATAACTATCAATACCAGCCAATAACTCAGCAAGAGCATTTCGGTCATTCGTCAATGATTGTCTGTGTTGATGTTGCTCTCTTGCTGGAACCAATGTTTCCACTTGCCTTCTTGCTGTGACTACCGCCTGATGTGCCGCATTCAACTCATCGAACTCACTAACCAGTCGATCAGCCACGTCGAAAGTCGCAGGCTTATCCAACATGAATTCTCGTAAAAATGTATTGAGGTCACCAAGATTTTTGGCGGATTGTGTCTTGTGCAGCAAACGCAGTGCCATTTCACTTTCTATTCCAAGCAGACGACAAAAGCGCTCACAGTAGGGCCGGAACTCACGACGAATAAATGCATCTGGAAATAATATTTTTAACTTTCGCACATCTAAATTGGATTGCCCAAAAACCTCCAATTCGCTAAGATCAAACGGGCGTTCGAAAATCATAAGATGACGACTCACATCACCTGCACCATTTGCACTCCCCCTTAGCCACAAAACCTGCACCAGTGTGATGCTCTGACCAACTGCATTCTGGTAAGTCAGCGATAAAGCCGACCAGGTTGTGCCGGGACGCAAGTATTGTGTAGCAATACCACCTGAGGCATCATCATTCTGCTCAGCCCAAGCTCCTCGAATATAACTTACCAGGTTACGATCTCTGCCACTTTTTTCAGCCTCCCGCGCGGCTGCATTAAAATCCACCCAACGAGGTGGAACTAATAGTGCCGAAAATGCATCAAGCAGCGTTGATTTACCAGCACCTGACCTACCAACAAACAGAAAACCTTGCTCAGAAATAGGTACGGTGTGAATATCAGAAAAGGTACCCCAGTTGTAAACCTGCAACTGTGACATACGAAACTGTTCCTGCGAAAAAACCTGCCCGGCTTTCGTCTGTGAAATCATTCCTTTACCTCCTCGGGTGAGTTGCCTTCATCTAGACCTAACTGTTCACCACCCGTGGTCATCTTTTGATAAACCCTGGTTAATGTTTGTATTTCCTCAGCCGAGAACAAAAGTTTCAATGTCGGTGAAATCTCGAAGCGATCATCAGTAGAGCGAATTTTTCGCAAAATACTATGCTTCTTAATTTTCTCAATTGACGCATGAATCCGTTTTTCAAAGCCTGCGCGGTCCTTATTACCGTCCTGTTCATAGACTTCAAGAAATTCAATAATATCATCAGTCGAAACAACAGCACGGTCACCATGCGCTTCAGCCTGAGTTAAACGCTGACGCAAATGGAGTAGTAGAATTGAATCAAGAAATGTTAGTTTGGCACGCCTTAACAGCTTGGGTACATCCAGGTCACCTGTATCTGCTTGACGAGTAAAAGCCACTTGCAGATCACGATCAATAATCAACTCCAAGAATAACTCAGACAACCGAGTACGTATCAACGCTTCATCACGGATTAAAACTTGCCAAAGCTTTGAATGTCGCCGCCCTTCCAACGAGGGCCCCGTAAGAAGCTGCACTAGAACACGTCTGGCGTCCAGCGAAAGGCTTCCACTATCACCCATATATAAGGTATCTTCAATACCTTGACCTTCAGCCTCTGACTCGATCAACTCATCATCAGACCAACTCATCCATCCGCTCCTTTAAAAAATATACTTTAGGAATGCGTGCACAACGCGCTTGATCATCTTCACCCACCCAGTTCACTGTCTCAACACTATCACCTTTAAGACCGTGACGGCTTCCAAGCGCAAGCAAGCCGATTACACTTCCTAACCCCTGAGTAGCAGGAAATAACTCCAACACATCACCAATAGACGCCTGATCACGCTGTTCTAAAATGTCACACACATGCTCTTTTAATAACCGAAAATCTATCTCTGACTGGACAACCAACTCACTCACAGATTCAAGGTCAATAGGTGCAGCCTCCCCCTCACGCATTAGTTCAGGAACTACCTGCAATGATGGATCGTATAGAACCCATTGAGACAACGACTGCAGTCGACTGCTAGATAGCTCCAAAGAATATTCAAGGCCCTCAGTAGCTTTGACTTCATCTTTAATTGACAGTGCCGCACGCTGCGCCTCTTTCAACAACTGATTTACTCTGCGTTGCTCCAGGTATTCTCGACTTTGTACAAAATTCTTGAGACTACGAGCAAAAGTCTGTAACACCTCATGAACTGAACCGCCTTGCTCAAGCAAATTCCGTGTCAAGCGTAAAAGAAAACGTCGATTCTTAATTTCCAGGTCACCAACAAACTCGCGTGACATCACACTATCGAGTGCTTCTTCCAAGGTTGCCGCCTGCTCGGGATCAGTAAGTAATCGCCAAAATGCGGAGAAAGACTTGCCCGCTTCGCTCTCCACAATTAGGTCAATTCCAGCGAATAGCGAATCGAGTACTTCACCACGATTCCCATCACTATCCATAATTCGTTCACGTAAATCTCGATTCAGCTGATCGAACTGATCTCGCACACGACGAAAATCACCAGTCAACTCTTCAGCAAGAGAAATAATTTCTCGGGTTCGTTCAATGGCAGACGCATATGGCAATACGCGCATCTGGCCATTTTGTATCGCCTCAATTTCATGATCGATGCGTTCCTGCTCAGCCAGCAAACGAGCAATCCGATGGGATTTATCTGTGTCTGTAGCTTCCGCCAACCCAACCAATGCCTGAATAACTAAAGACAAGCGGCTCTCTGTAGCCGCTGAATGAGGTTCAGCAAGGCCACTTAAAAAACGTATTGCCTCCACAGTTGCCGTAGAAAGCTCATATTCCTCTTCAGAAGCACCAGCAAGAAATCGCCGCTCCAAATAGCCTTCATTTAACCATCTGGCCACATAGGCCTGAGCCGTTTGAGGGAATTCATCTCCCTGTGCACGAAGCTCCTCAAGATCACGAGCCAACCGTTCAAATAGAATTGAGGCCGGCAAACTGCGTTCCTTTTCATACAGATGAGACTGAAGCAGGCCAATTACTGTCGGGCCATTACCCGAAGCAAGCAGCCTCCACAGTGGCTGAGCACGCATACGACGGTAGGCAGCAATCGTCTTATCAACCTTCATATACCTCTGAGTCCCCATTTTCTAGTCTAATTTTAACAAGTACTGGACCAGGTCTAGCCTTTTGACTTTGATTCATTTGTAGAGCAAAGCATGACCCCTGAGCCAACTCTTCTTACTTTTTTTCTTCTACTGTGCAAATTAAGCATGATGCCTAATTCTCAGCATTTTGTATTATTACTTTACGCCTTTTTTCAAAGCAAAGACCGTTGATACTATTCCAATATCGCACAACACTAATCCCGATATTAATACATTCTGATAAATACTTTCCATATATCACCTTCCACTAATTACTGTTGAAATTCCACTCTGCCCCATGTATCCAGTCTGAACCACAAATGCCGAATGAATATCTTCCACATCATGAGCAGCATACAATAACTCAGCCGCTTCAATAATGGTGGGCACAGGTGAATAGGCCTCCATATTCCTTTACGCCCATTTTAAATTCGATAACGAAAATAAGGTCCTCTGCCAGTAGCACAGCATCAATACGACGGTGTAGGCGAAACATGCGTATTCAAGTAATAGTGTCCAATTGTAAACCTCCCCATTTTAGTTACATACTAAATTAGAGTTTTCCAGTTTATTATGCACAGCAAATTATTGACAGAGCTAATAACCCGACTAAGCAACACTTCATCCAACTACCTAAACCATAGATATGATTAAGATGAATACTATTTTTAAACGTTACAAAACTACTAGCACTGCATGCATCGGTATTTTAGCACTTGCAGCATCAAGTTTTGCCTGTTCTGAGCCTGATAATAAACCACTCATAAATAAATCACTCAACGCCTTATTCAGCCAGTTAGTAAATAACAGTGGCATGGATCAAAGAGTTGTAGAACTTAATAAACATTTGCGCTTTAAAGTTGCACTTGAAGGCACATCTAAAGGCAACGGCACACTGAAAATTCACAACCTAAAATTGCGTTTATTCGATCAGCACGATGATGGTATTGTTTACCAGGGCGGCTCACTTAAGCTCGATTTAAAAGATATAAATGACAATCGTCGTAAGGAACTTATTATTACGGGCACAATAAAATACACAGGTGATGATGATGCTGATCCTGCCACTTACGAATCTTTTACGCAAATATATACGTTCGACTGCAATGACGGCATCTTTATAAGCCTGTATAAAAATAGTGAGTTTTCTATTGAGTTACCAACTGAAAAAACTAAAGCTTTGAAATGCGTTCTGGAATGATTTGTTTGTATCTATGGGCTTTTACTTTAAACTTCTGGAAGAAAATATGACGCGCCTTTAATACCATATAACCGCGGCAATCGTATTTCCATTTACGGTAAAACATACTGTCTCTGGCTTCTGACAAATTGCATAGATGCTAAATTCAACTCAGTTAAATTTGTGCTGCTCATCTATCACACTGCCGTTTTGGCTTGTTCATTGATATATATTTTTGAGTACGTCCCTGTGCTTTTATTATTAGGTGCATCATGCACGTTTTACGCTTGATACTACCACAGGCTGTGGGGTTTGCCAGATTAACAGGCTGTTATTTATTGACAAATTTATGGGTGCTGGGGTTTTATGATGGGCTTTGGGTGTTTTCCTGTTTGGCACGCGCTTAACTGCTGAATGATTAAAGTCAATGGTTGACCGCTACATGTAAGCTGCATGCGGAGAATGCCAAAAGCATGGGGCACTGGTTACCTTATAGAAGCATTTGGTGAAGTCGAGATGCGGGTAATAGCTTAATTGTTCACACTTTTAGTATTATCAGATTAATCTGATACCAACATTGGCTGATATCTTTTATCATATAATTCTGAATGCAATATACGCCTATTACTGGCTAGCTGTTAACAGGTGCCATTATTTTCATATTAAAGGCAGACTGTATTCAGAGCTTAATTTTATTAAATAATCAATAAAAGGACTTTAAAGTGGCATCTACATCATTATTATCTAATACAAACCCTGTTCCCTTTAAAACTGCTGAAGCTAATGCCAAAAAGCTTATTACTGCATTCAAAACTGGGCCAGTTAGTAAATCCACCCACTACCCGTATTTAGGCAAGATCGCAATTGTTAAGGGGCTCGAGGACACTTTAAAGAATAGCGGCCAAATACTTGCTCAGAAAAACTCCAGTTTATGTGGTCCAGCAGCATTTTTCTTTTCTCTAGTCAAAATTAGACCCGATATATACGTTGAACTCGTTATAGACTTGTATACCAATGGCAAATCGAGTCTTAAAAATCTGAAATTACAGTCTTCACAAAGAGCTAGAAACCATAAGCCTATTCGGCTCAGTGCGGTTGATTGGTTATTACTATCCAGTATTAAGCCAAAGTATGATCATCCGGATGAACAATTTGATGGAATTACTTTACCTGGAAAGTTAAAGTCGTGGTTTATTGATGCTGGCTTTACAAGTGTCGTTGATAACACCAACATATTTAGCAATAAAAATTTAAAAACCTTACTGGAAGCCCAAAGAGATTTCAAAAATGGATATAAAATTTGCCTGTTTGTAGATGCTGACATATTCAAAACAAAACCCCGAAAAAATGGGCCTTCACCTTTCCCCAATCACTGGGTAGTAATGAACTCAGACATTACAATTAGTAAGTATAATGAAAAAACAAAAAAACACGCTGCTGCAACTATAATTAACCAGTCAACGATTACTACAATTAACAATCAGATAAAAGCTATTGAAGATACCGCATTTTTAGATAATGATGATGAAGATGATGTTTCAACTGAAACATATGATAGAATTTTACTTAATGCATTTACCTGGGGCGGTCAAAACACATCGGTACAAAGCACAATTAGTCGTTCACAAAATGCACGACTATCATATTTTCTAAATGGCTTTTATGGTTATGTAAAAGCAAAACGATAAGTGCTAGCATTAATAAATCGAGACCAACATTAATATGAAAAATGTAACAATTGCTTTAAAAACCAGCTGTTTAGCGGCTGGCCTTTGCTTTTTACTGGTTAGTTGCACCTACAATAATGTTCCAGCTGTTGAAACCTCCTCTATAATAAAAACCGCCCCCAGTCTTAATCAGATTTATAAACACAGAGAATATTCTGATCAAAAATTAAACTTTATTTCTAACACAAACCTCTTAGCTATATCAGATGTCGAAAAAGCAATCATTATAGATTTGAAAGACCAAAGCCTTGTTAAAAAATTATATTCTGCCGACTCCATGATTAAGTCGAGCACCCCCACACAGAATGGAAAGAAGCTTGTAATATCTACAGACATGTCCACCCAAGTATGGGACACAACAAACTGGAAGTTACTTAAGCAATTTAATGCTAAACAAGCAAGCAAATTAAGTGGAATCTCTTCTAACGGCAACATTCTGTATTTTGATGGTACCTTGTGGTCACTTGGTACTTATGAAAAAATTAAATATTTTGGTAATGAAATAGACCCCGGCAGCTATGATTTTTCAAATGATAATCAGTACTTTATTACGAGCGAACATCATTTTGGTGCTGTTATTATCCCAGTTAACAGCAATAACAATGACATCTTGTCCAATCGAATAAGTAATTTAGAAAAAGTTAAATTCCGCAGTGACAATAACTACTACGCTGGTTACGATGCTAAATTTATTGTTAAACAAGGGGGATACAGAGCAAAGTCTATTGGTTTGTTTAATCTCAAAAGTAATGACTTAATCAATAGTTACTCACCGAATTCACGTATCACCTGCTGGACAGTAAATGATAGCGACGAAATTTTAATGGGTTTATTTAATGGTGATATTGTTTTACTCAACGATAAATTAGAAATCACACATAAATGGCATGTTGATAACGACCACATTTACACCTGCGAGGAAGGAAACAATAATGAGGTTTGGCTTGGCGGTAGGAAAACAGGTGCATACAAAGCTGACCTAACCAGCAAGACGTTAACAAAGATACATGAAACAACTAATATGATTACTGACATAAAAGTATCACCCGACAATAAATATCTTGGAATGACAGAATTTTTAACTGGTGAAAGTGTTGTAAAAATCTTTGAATTAAAATAAGACAGAGTTCAAATAATACGAGAAATTTTCAAATCTGAAAACGCCGAAATATTTATACTCGATTGTTTTCCAATAAAGTCAATTCAGTAATCTATAACTTAACAAACTGGCTTCACTAAAAATGTCCATTCTAATTATTATCGCGAAAGTCTTTGCCACCATCACTCTCTTGGGTGGTGTGCTCGGTGGCGTTTTTTACATCTGGGCTGCCAGGCACAACCCTGTATATGGCAAAACAGTTGAAAGAATTGCGGGTGCTTTAGTACTTGGGCTCTGTATATACGCAATGTATTATGTGTGGAGTTAGTTATAAAGCCCGCGTTCTGGTATTTTCTATAACCACTACTGTATTTTTTATTTTGTGTTGCGCTCTACTAACTGCCTGCGACTTTAACGGCCAGCGACAGCTAGATCTTCAGTATCCCGTCACTTTTGAAATTACAAATAGTGCGCCAAATAGCGCCACAGTGAAATCTATTTATAACTCAGCAGATACAAATGAAAAAAGGTAACAGATCTATTTTCAAGTGTATTAACACGCAGATAAATAAATCTGTCTCCTTTTCTTTAATCAGAGGCAATAGTCTCTAATAGGAGTGTCCGTTAAACTGGGGGAGGTTCAGACTGTCCCCTTTTATCGTTACGAGCAAACCCAGTTTGACTTTAAGGTTTAAAATCTTCGTGACTACTTTCAGTATTCACTTCAATCCGTTCGAGTACGGCGACACCCGTTGGCCTACCCATTGCAGTGAGCTCTTCACGATGCGCGAATAGCACGCCATCGATGTTACGAAAATCAGAGTAGTCGGCGCTGAAGGCCACATTTATTTCACCCATGACCATGCGGCCAACCGAACGAACTACCCGCCAGGATTTACGATCCACAAACACCTCCAGTGAGGTAGTCTCCGTTAATTTCATACCAAGGTGCACTCTACTCTCATCTTCACCAAGAAGCGTGACCGGGTGTTGGCTAAGTAATAATGGTAATCGAAAACGTGCAGCTTGTAATGTCATGGCCATAAGCATAGGTGCGGTCGCTGGGCGTCCATCGCGCCATGCTCCTTCAGGCGTAGTGATGCGTTGTTCACGCGGCCCATCGGGATAGTTTATTTCTACATGCAACTTTCCGGGCAGAACAAACAACCGCTTCAATACCCCTGTCTTCCCCAGGCGAAACGACTTTATCGAACCTGAGTGTTTCACCACCTTTACACGCCCTAGTGCTGTGAGACCACCGTAGGCCTGTACAATTTTTTCCACGATCTGCTCAGGCTTGGTCGTGACCTCAGCCATCACTTGAGCCGGTAACACAGAAGTCATTACCATCAACAAAATCAGAATAATCAAACGTGATGTGCTTTTTAACATCTCATCTCCATAATCACATATTAAATGTGCTTAAATAAAAGGCTTTATAACAATTTAAATTTTTCAAAGGAGCCTGCCCCCAATCATGTACTGCATAAAAACAGGGTTCTCGATTATTACCGCGCTGAATCACGTGTTGTGGAACCCCGATTAAGTTAAATCTTGGTTTTCGTGCCATGCTCACCTCCGTGTGAATTTTACAAATTTTATTTTAACCAGCTCGTGTCGTTTTAATTTGCTATATTAGCAAAAACTGTACTCTGAACCCACTTATTCATTCCACTTATTAACTCAATCTGTGCATCCCAGTGTATTGGCACAACGAATAAAAGAGTTATCTAAACTGGCAAAAAGTGAATTCAAATCGAAGAAAAACCAAACTCTTTCATATTCGGGCATCTAATGATAAATTAGTCTCAAATAACTGCTTAACTGAGCTAAAAACACTTCACCGTTACAACAGGCCCGCATTTTTTGCCATAAGCAAAACCTGAAGAATGTGGCCAGATAATAATAAAATACTCAAAACTCTGAAATGACATTCGACATGAATGACTGTAGCCTGGTCTAAATATAGCGTGCTTAACACCCTTATAAACTAAACACTTACAAAATAAGAGACATTATAATGAAAATTGCATTACTATTTTTTGCGGTTATTTTTTTAAGCCCACAGGCTTTCGCCACACATGAGCCCTGGGTAAAAATAGAATACCCACAGGATAAAGAAAAATTGTGGTGGGATGATGAATGGTGGGAACAGGGCAAAATATCAACGCCTTCTAACTATGAAGTAAAAATGGAAAAAGTCACCTACACCAGTGATGATGCTGAAGTTCCGGCATATGTATTTCGCCCGGTTAAGCCCGGTAAGTATCTACCCGTCCTGTTTCAACATGGTCGCCGAGGGCTGGATGATTTAACACTGCTGGCACCCAGGCGTCTTGCGGCTCGTGGTTTTATTGTTCTCGCGCCAGATGTCTGGAGCGGCCGATTTTTTGAACGCTACCCTATGGGCCATGATTATGTAAGTGACCTGGATGTTGCCAGGGGTATAGATGCCTTATTAAAACAACCGGGTATTTTGGGCAAGAAGGCCTGCACGGTAGCCCATACCCGCGGTGGATATATGACATTAAAGGCATTAGTTACTCATAAAAAACAGGAAAAACAGGTAGCCTGTTATGTTGCTTTTTATCCTCACTGGCAAGATCCAAACAAACCGGAACCGATGCAAGTTTACCAATATGCGCCTGAAATAGACGAGCTGAAAGTGCCCGCATTGTTGTTCTTTGGAGAGCACGAGCAATACCAGAGGTTACGCCCCATAATGGAAGGCATAAAGTCGTTGAAGGAAAAAGGCAGAAAACCCCAGTTGATCGTTTACCCCGGTGTAGGCAGAGGCTTTGATTTTAGGCCCCAACATGTGCGTACCTTTGCAGATGATCTGGCAACCAAGGATTCGCTTCAAAGAACTGAGATGTTTATTCGCTCACATTTAAAATGATACCTGGGGCATCATGCTGATAAGACATTACGAAAGGAGTGTTTAGTCAGTGTACGCCGTCATATTTAGAGCAACAATAAACACGTTAGATAAAAACTATTCCGCCATGGCAGCTCGAATGAGAGAGCTTGCCATAAACAAGTATGGTTGCTCTGAGTTTATTGCCGTGACCGAATATCAATGGGGGAAGTTCACTCTGCCCCACTTATTTCTTACTTAATTAAATCAGAATTAGAAACACACCCGCTAACATAATCAAACCCGCCGACAAGTGTTGGCGAAGAATCATATCTTTAAACATCCAGGCACCCAGCAACATACCAAAAATCATACTGGTTCGTTTGACCGCTATCATATAGGCCACTTCAACCTGTGAGATTGCCATAAAATGAGTAAATACCATCAACGCCATGAAACTGCCAACAATAAGATTTGCTTTGGGGCGTTTAGCAAAATGACGAAGCGTGACAGGTTGAGTCAAAAGCACGATCAACAACAGCGTTATTCCAATGATAGAAAAATAAAGTGCACCAAACTCCTCGGGAGGAACATACTGCATTGCACGTTTTGAATAAACCGAAGTAAGACTATAAATACCCGCTGCTATCAACATGAATCTTGAACCTTTCAGTTTGAATATTGCCGCTAAAGGCGCAAACAAATTTATACCTGATTTAGTGATTTGATCCAGGTTCAACAAATAAGCGCCCATCACTATTAAGATAATCCCCAGACCACCCTGTATGCTAATGACTTCGCCTAATGCGAAATAACCTGTCACGATATTAAAAACAGGTGTAAACGCCATATAGGGTAATGTCAGATGTAAAGGCGCATCACGTATCGAGAGCACATACAACCACATGGCTGTAATTTCTAACAGGACAAGTATGAATAATAGATACCAGAACTCATTGGGTACATCAGGAATACCGAAGTAGACACTAAAAGGAAGTAATAAAATACCCGGCAAACTGAGTCTAACGAGCAGAATATAAACTCCGCTACAGTCATGAAAATATTTTTTGGTATAGGCATCTGCCAATGCAAGTGTAAATGCACATGTCAGTGCCAAATAAAACCAGCTCATAGTATTGTGTTTTCTAATTAACAATAAAACGCAGGCTGCATAACAGGTAACAGACCTCGCCTACACCAGACCCTTCAGTTTCTTTGGCCTGTCAATTTTCCCCTGGTAACACGGCGACCGAGTGCTCGAGAAACTTCCTCCTGAGACCTTACGCTTTCTAAAACAAAATTACCAATAGCACCTAACCCACCTAACCAGACACCCACTGTAATAAAAATAGGTTGAATCTACGACGTTGTGTTTACTGGCTATTTAGCATGGGTGTCTTGAGAAGCTTCTTGAGTCTGAGCTTCCCCCCTTTAATCTAGCAATTTAGGAATTGATCGCTATCACAGCTTAACGCATTCACTGAACACCGATAAGCGTGCGTCACCCTCAACAACTTCCTGTGCGGAAAGCAATGCTGCGTTCTGGTTGTGTATCCAGGTGATCATATCCTGAATCACTACATCACCCTGCAAATCACGTGACAACATGTGATAGCCATTCTGGTAGAGCACCAGACGCCAGCCAGATGTCGTCTGTTCCGGCAGATTTTCAAGCATTGCACAGAATGATTCAGGTGGAATAATTTCATCGCGTTCGCCATACAGTATCAATGCTGACATGTTCAGCTCAGTGCTATTGATCAGGGCGGCGTCCATTAAATTAGTGAGTCCGTAAATCGCATCGATACGTGTCTCCTTAATAATCAATGGGTCTTTGCCGAGCGCACGCAACATGTCGATATTATCTGACGGATCAATGTCCAGCGATTCACCGGTAACCGTATAACCGGGCATCATATGTGCGAGCATAGTCAATGGCATGGTTTGCCACCATGGCATAATTTGCCAGCCCCACACCGCCGGGGCAGACAGGATCACACCCTTAATACAGGTTTGTTCCAATGACTGTAGTGCACTCAGTATCACTGCAGCCCCCATGCTCTCACCTAGCAAAAATAAATGCAGGCCAGCATGTTTTTCACACAGCAGTTTCACTGTTTCGACAAGGTCGGATCGCATGATTAAATGCCCAGGCCAAATACCCCGTTGCGACGTGGCACCAAACCCGCGCTGATCAATGGCATAGGTTGTGATTGAATGTTGAGCAAAGCGATTTGCCACAACCTCAAAGGCATTGCTGTAATCATTAAAGCCATGCACAGCAAGCACCACTGCGCCGGGAGAATTTCTAGAGGGAGAATTAATAGAGGGGGTATCGACCGATGGCCATGCCTTTAGAGGCAACACATAGTCGTCGGACATAATCACTGACGCGGGCATCAGCCGGGCATTATTCGAAATAGTTTTAGTTTGCGTCTGTATTTGCGGATGAACGCATGCACTCAATGACACAAGCAATACAAGTTGTAATAGGTAAAATCGCATCACGACACGCTTCATTAAAATAATAAATATTGCCCCACTTATTTCTTTTCTACTTTTTCTGCTTATTCTTAATAAATGAGGCCATCAATACCAAAAGAGGTCGGGAGCTTATCAACGTGAACATTTTTTTCACATTTTACGTCACTCACTTTTGCATATTCTGGTCCAAGCCACAGCCATTCATTTAAACTTTCAAGTGCATGTTTATCACCGCAAGCAAACACTTCCACACTACCATCAGGCATATTTTTAGCATAACCAACTAAGCCTAACTCTGTGGCAATTTGTTGCGTTGAAGCACGAAAAAATACACCTTGTACTTTACCAAAGACCCGGCATCTTATACATGTGTAATGTTCTGCCATTTTTAGATCTACTTCTGTCATATGGAATCCCCCTAACTTCAAAGTGGCTTCAAAGTGGCTTCAAAGTGATTTCAAGGTGAAAGACACCTTGATTACTGTCACCATTTAAATTATTAGCTTAATCATTACCTGGGTAATTCATTATTTTATAGCTTTTTAGCAATCAGCGTATATTCATCATTTGACTCACTGAATTTAGTTTTATCTACAATACTAAAGCCAGCCTGTTCAAGTGCCAGCACTATCTGCTGAGTTGTTAATAGATTAATTAATGGCAAGAACCCAAGTTTCCCGGCCAATCGCACAATCTTACCCGTGAATCTATTTTTATCACCCAGGCACGCAGTCTCTAAAATAAACAAACCATCTGGCTTCAATAAGCTATATATACGTCTTACAACCTCATCAATATTTTCGAAAAAATGCAATACATAAAAGGCGGTTATCACGTCAAAACTGCCAGGCGAAAAACGCTCATCAAAAACTGTGGTTTGAATAAATTCAACATTCTCAATTTTACGATCAGCTTTCCTCTGCCCTGCAATAACAAGTAATTTACTGGAGATATCAATACCAGTTACGTGCTTTACATTGTTGGCAAAATCAACGCATTGTGTACCAGTGCCACAACCAATATCCAACACCTGATTCTCTGGTGACAGGTAGGATTTTATTTTTTCAATCTTCTTCTCGTAAGCAGTAATGTCAGAAATCGGTGATGCAGCATATTTTGACGCGATCAGATTCCAGAATTTTTCAGGTGATTTTCGAAACAGCATATCGCTATCCTATTTATCAATTAAGGGGGCATCATAAGCTTCCTCCAATAAACTGGAAATACATATAATGTAGTGAAAGCTCAAGATGGCTATAATAATAAATCATGCTACTGAGGGGAATTTAAAAACGTTCAGGTTTGAATGCACTATAAATATAGCGCTTTAACCTGAACGTTTTTAAATCTCCCCCAACCCCTCTTTGCCAAAGAGGGGAGCTAACGCTCAGGTTATAGCTTAACTTACTGGCATTGGGTCAGCCCCCAGTTACTCTTTAAATTCTTCATCACGTAGCACTGCCGCCTTCTCGTAAAAATAATCACCAGTAAGATCCATGTAAAGTTCCATCCCGGTAGTCACCGTTCCGTAAATTCCGGGTATGCCTGAAGTGGCATTGCACCAATACAGGTTTGCAAAGGGTGTGTCAGCTTTGAGTCGTGATGCGGTATATTTTGGCAGCAACGGTGCCCCGTAAGCATTGCCATGAGGGGAGTTGCAAAAGTCTTCGCTGGTGATGGGTGAACCTACAACTTTTACCGCGATATGGTCTCTAAGATCTGGGATGTGATGCTTCGTTGCCAGGTCAATCAACTTTTCGGCTATGCCCATTTTCAGAACATGATAGTCCTTATACTCCTGTTCAACCGCTTGCTTGAAGGGCGCATAAGGTGCGAAAGTTGCGAGCTCAATTATGTGTCCGCCTTCGGGTACGACGTCCCTGCTATCAGTGCCAAGCATTGTGGGTGTCGACATGAAAAACCATGCGTGTTCCACATCCAGTTTTTTGCCTGCTTCCCACATCGTATTCATACCCCAGTCCAGGCAATGCCAGGTATTGTGGTTACCGAGTCCGTACTTGTCCGGGTCGAACCCGGGCTTGAGTCCCAGATAAACCATGATGCCGTTGTCAGAGTATTCGTATTTGAGTTTGTCCTGATCGCGTTTCGGGAAGTGTTGCCAGCCAATCATTTCTGCTGATTTTTGCGGATCCATTCCACAGATATAGTTCTTCGCAGTGAAGGTTTTGCCTGACGCTGTGGTGACACCAGAGACTCTGCCATTGTTAATGGAGATTCCGGTCACGCACTCTTCAAAGTAAATATCACCACCGTGATCAGTTACAAATTGGGCAAGGCGCTGTATGTAATATTTTAAGTGTTTGGTGGGCGTATATGCCCCACTTCCATAACCCCCAAGTACACCAATAAAGAACAGCAATGAAAGTTTATCTGGCGGCAGCAGCAAGTCTCCTGCCTGCGCAGTTAAGACAGTTTGTGCCTCAATAGAAACGCCGCATTCATCGAACACATCTTGCACTGTTGCGTTTTTGTAACGCAGCAGCGTTGGAAAAAAAAGTCGGCCTTTCAGCAGATAGTCCCACCAATGTATTTTTCTCGGAAGCGCCGCCATCTCTTTGCGAAGTGCTTTCACGATTTTGAAGAAAGCATCGAGACCGGTAGTTTGTGGGTAAGCGTCTTCGATATTTTTTTGCAGCGCTGCCCAGCCATAGGGTATTTTTACGCGCTTACCGTCAGGCATGATCATGTGATCATAACCAGATTTATCAAACAGCTCGAAAGTGATATCTTTCTCAAGACCAAGTCGCTTAAGAAATTCAAAGATTCTGCCGCCTTCGGCACAATCCCAGATATAATGAACTTGTGCGCAAAAGTAGTAGCCGTTCCTTTCAAAGGTGTGAGCATATCCACCTGGCGTATCATGCGCCTCCAGCATACAAACTTTGTACCCCTGGTTGCTCAACAGAGACGCACAGGTCAACGCGGCATTACCGGTGCCAATTACCAGATAATCATATTCCACCCCGGCAGTTTGACGAGCTCGATAGTTTTCGTCCTGTAATGCTTTTTGTTCTTCGGTAAGTGCGCCTGAACTGAATTTTTTCATCTATTCGCATTCCGTAAATTTATGGGGTCAGTATCAATGATGTCAGACTCGATTGATACAAAAATCATGCATCTAACTCAGTATACTTTTTTGCATTTTCTACGGGATATTTTTGTTCATTGATTTCAATTTTATTTTGTGCAGCTTTGAGTAAATCAATATCGAGTTTATCTACCAGGCGGATTAAATAGATGAGTGTATCGGCCAGTTCGGTTTCAACTTCGATACTCAGAACCACAGAAAAATTATTAGGTGAATGGGCCGCTCCTTTATATCCATACAACCGTGGCATTAGTATATCCATATGCGTCAAAGCTCCCAGTCGCGAGCTTTTGCGAAGGCGCGCAGGTGTTGTTGTAGCGCTGATAAATCTGTATTTTCCATAAATCACAGTGCACTTATGACCTGGTCCAAAATTTAATTATTTTTATATACAGCCCTGAGATCATGACAGGTGGTCCTGCCCCTCAATAGACTCGATAGTATCACAGTATTTGAGGTGTTTTATTGACAAATTAGAGTTGATTGGGTTTAGATATTGGGAGTTTTTCTACCTGTAAATCAATATTCGATTACCATATTATGTAATTAATATAATATTTGTTAGCCTTTTTGTGATAGTTTATAGCCTGAAGTATTTAAGTATTAATGGTATATTGGTAACGACAAGGAAGTGAACATTATGGCAACACCTTCAACTGTACTATCATCTAGAACAAATCATGCTACCGCTAAATCTAATGCATTGCAGTTAATTAGTGCATTCAAAACTGCTTCTGGCCCACGTATGTCTCCACACTACCCCAATATTTCACGACGCCGGGTTGCTGAAGAATTAAAGCATACCATGAGTAGCGCTAAAGCCTCTGGAGAAATTCATCAGGTACAATCAAGCCTGTGTGGACCAGCAGCCTTCTTTTTCTCACTAGCTGAAACAAAACCCGACGTATATGTGAGCTTAATTATAGAGCTGTTTAACACTGGTCACGCCCAACTTCGTAATATCAAACTTCGCTCATCTGCTAAAGCCAGGCAATATAATCCAAGTAGAATAAGAGAAACTGACTGGATGATCTTAAGCAGCATAAAACCAAAATATGACCACCCAAGCGAACAGTTTGATGGCATTACATTTCCTGGAAAATTAGAAAAATGGTTTAAGGATGCTGGATACTCGCAGGTTGATGATATTACGAACTTGCTATCAACAAAAAACATTAAAACTTTATTAAATGCTCATAACGACCGACAGAATGGTTATTATGTCTGTCTATTTGTTGATGCAGACATATTCAATAAAACAAGCTTAAAAAGCGGCCCTTCTTCAACCCCTAATCATTGGGTTGTATTAAATTCAGATATTAAAATTCGAGAATATGATGAGGGATTATCAATGCTTAAACCGCCCGCTACCATTAATGCTTCGCTTGCAACACTAATTCAAAATGAAATCGACCAGGCTCAAAGCAAAGCTGAGTTTGAAGCCGATATTTATGAAGACGGTTCTGATATCGACCCGCTTGAGTCAGAGGATAGAATTATACTCAACGCCTTTACCTGGGGTGACCCAAGCAACCCGGTCTATAACCGCACCAATAGAGCTCAAGATGCTAAACTCTATTATTTTTTACGTGGATTTTATGGATATGTAAGAGCTAAATGGTAATTTTTTATAATACACACATTACTGCATCATTTTCATTAATCAGGGCCTTTACATTGAAATTTAACCTCCTAAAATCGCTGTTTATTTTTTTATGTGGCCTAAGTTACACAGGCATTACATCCTGTGTTAACACGCAACAAATTAAAATTGAAAACGACACTCATAAAGCAAAGCTTATTTATCAACACAAAAGCTTTATGTCTATTAATGTCGCGTTTGTACCTGAATCAAGCCAGGCAATTATAAATAATTCTGAAAATGCACTCATTATAGATTATGAAAAAAATAATGAAATTGGCACCCTGCCATCCCCTGATACAGATTATTCTATAAACAGCGTTAGCGTATCACCTGATAACAATAGTTTACTATTAGCAACTAAAACAGCTGTTCAATTATGGGACATCAATACTTTAAAACCACTGAGTTCTTTCACGTCTAAAAAATACAGCCAAATAAATGCCTTTTCACCAAATGGGAAATACTTAATTTTCAATGAAAAAGTAATTAACCTTTCAAGCAATCAGGTTGTGATGGAATTTAGTCATGATGTTGTTCCAACTGAATATGACTTTTCTGATAACGACCAATTTCTTGCCATAGGTGGCCACATATCTGGCACAGCTATAATAGACATTGAAAACAAGCTGCAAATGAACACCATATTTAACAAAGGCATGCAAAGTACACGCTTTGGAATTAATAGTGATTTATATTCAGGTTATAACTCGAAACTACTGCCGGACTTGGGAGGATATTATGCGGCCTCAATTGGTTTATACGACATTAAAAATCAGCAACGTCAACATGAATATACACCTTCAAATAGAATTAGCTGTTGGGTTCGTTTAAGCAATAATAAAATTCTAGCCACGCTGGTTAATGGAAAAATTCAGCTTTTAAGCCAACAACTTGATCTGGAAAAATCATGGCAACTGGGCGACAAAATTACCCTTTGCGCAGCTGGAAACAACAACACGGCCTGGATGGGCAGTGAAAAAGCTGGAATTTATTTATTCGATTTGAACTCAGGTGTGATAAACCGCGTAATTGAATCCATTAACGACCCGGCTCAATTGGTGATTTCTAAAGACGGAACACATTTAGGCATTGTTAAACAAATGCGTGATGGTGCTGGGGTAAATATTTATTCAATCGCTATGCCATAGCAATAATGTGTCTATAACGCTTGATTACTCGAGTGAAGACATGTCAGCTGCCTAGCCACTACATGATGTTCTTAACTTATCTGGACTCCAATAATAACAAAACCATTTCAATTAAGTTTTAAATAATTTCTAAACAGCATAAATCGTCACTGCACTGATGAGCACCCACAAAGCAGGAATAAAATAAAGTACACCGGGCGCTTTAGTTAATAGCAAAATAGTTATTGTCGCTAATACCGTCGGGTCTGGTGCAAGCGCAAACATTTCAAACTGCAACCAGCTTCGCCCGCTTAGCCACGCAATAAAGGGATACAGCAGAATCGCAACAAGCAAAAAACCTGAAACCAACGCCATGCCAAAACGATTTTTTAAGCGCTGATTAAAACGATTTTTTATCAATCCGTACCAGAAGATCAAACCCGCCTGCAGGATAAACCCTAAGGCATAACCGTTTGCCACCACATGAATTTGATAAAACCATCGATACATAAAAACCGCGGCGACCCACAGCCAACTGACAACCAGCACGCCGGCAATCAGTCTTCCCGCCCAGGCCGGCCTTTTGTATATCGCGTAGAGCACAGACAGGGCGAAAACAATGGCCACTAGTTGCATTGGCCAGATCGCCTGGTTATAAAGTTCGAACTGCTTATAATAAACAGCTTCAGAGAAGAGGATAAAATCTGAGATGTGATAGCTTGCCCAGTTAGCCATTCAATTGATGCTCGTTATCTTTGCTAAAACATTGATCAAATGACTTTTTCCACATAATCTATCATGCGTTTTCGCATCGCTTTATTGGCTAAGGCTCCGTACCCGGCTGCCATGTTTTCTTTTATATGCGGCACCTGTGAGGTTGCAGGAATGGCGCAGGTCACATCAGGGTGAGATACAATAAATTTCAGTAAAAACTGTGGCCAACTGTAACAATCAATATCACCGGCCCAGGCGGGTAATGGCTTCGTCTCAAGTGCATCAATTAAGTCGCCCCGTTGAAACGGTCGGTTAATTATTACCGCAATGCCCTTTTTTCTGGCTAAGGGCAACAGCACCTGCTCCGCCTCGCGGTCGAGAATATTGTAAGTAAATTGTACAAAATCCAGTGGCTGGGTTTTCATGATGTCTACAAACTCGTCGTGACGCCTTCCATGGGATGTGGTGATTCCCACGTATTTAATCTCACCGGACTTTTTCATCTGTTGCAATGTAGCTAAGTGAGACGGCCACTCCACCAGGTTATGTACCTGCATTAAATCAAATGTTTTCACCTTCCAGTGTTGCCTTGAACGCTCGATCTGTTCATGCCCCTCGTTAGCATTCCAGGTCCAGACCTTATCAGCAGAAAATACATTTTGAGTTCTTTTTAATTTAGCTAAGCCATAGCCAATGGCCGGTTGCGCCGAACCATACATAGGGGATGAATCAATGACACTGCCACCAGCATTAAAGAAATAACGCATCACCTCGGCCACATTATCCAAAGCCTGTGGATCACTCCCCACATTAAAGGTTCGCGAACTACCCAGCCCAATTAACGGTAGGCGCTCACCACTGGAAGGAACAGGCCGGGTGAGCAATGCCAATCTTTCGTCCCTCGCAAACCCAGGTGAAACAAACCCGCCAGCACCAAGGGCCATAAGCTGCAAGAAGCGACGACGAGATCTGAAGTGATGGTTATTCATATCTGCACACCTGTTTTTTTGTGTTTGCCGATAAAGGTAACGGAGTGATTATTATATGGCCACATGCCATAATTGATCAAAATTTAATCCCTCCACTCTCTTCATTTCACCTCCTTTGATTTGTTTTTCATAAAACCAGGAACCTTTCTGAGTGGTTGTGCATTCACTCTGTATAACAATCAAATTGGAGAGGTTAAAATGTCAAAAACGATTCGATGTCATTTTACTAAGATACTATTACTTTTTTTATTACTGATCACAAGCAGTTACTCAAGTATCGTAACTGCCGATAATAAAAAACAAAAAAACACGATTAAAGACGTTATCAAAACCATAAAGCAGGGAAAGAAAATATTTAGACATGACACCTTTGGTAATGAACAGTTCTGGGGCGGACAGTTACGACTTCATGAAGCCATTGCAGGTGAAGCCAATGGCGGTGTTGGGCCTGGTATAAGCCCTGCCACAGCCCTGGCGCTGGGTTTAAAAGTTGATGTCAAAGCACTTCCCAGAAGCCTGCGTAAACAACTTAAACGAGGTCGGGTCGATCTGGATTCACCCGCTGTCACGCTTGCCCTGTTAAAGCTGGATGCCGTGGTGGGTGTTAAAGGTGACTTTGATGCGAGCGGGCAAATACAATCGATGGGCATTACCTGTGCGCTATGCCATACCCAGGTAAATGACTCACTTGCTCCGGGAATTGGTCGTCGACTGGATGGCTGGGCGAATCGGGATTTAAACGTCGGTGCTATTATTGCCGCCGCACCCGATCTTTCCCCTTTTGCAACCCTGCTTGGTACGGATGAATCCACCGTACGTACCGTATTAAATAGTTGGGGCCCCGGTAAATTTGATGCCGAGTTACTGCTCGATGGTAAAGCTTTTCGACCCGATGGCAAATCCGCGGCCACCTTAATTCCGCCTGCATTTGGGCTGGCGGGAGTAAACCTGCACACCTGGACCGGTTGGGGCTCAGTGGCACACTGGAACGCATTAGTCGCGGTGCTTGAGATGGGCGGCCAGGGTAATTTTTACGATCCACGCCTGCATGATCATGACAAGTTTCCAATTGCTGCGGCAAATAACTTTGGTGATATACGCGTTAGCCCGGAACAGGATCGTGTCACCGCGAAACTGCCAGCGCTGCACCTGTATCAGCTGTCATTAGAGGCCCCCGAAGCGCCCGATGATGCACTGGATGAATATGCGGTAAAACGCGGCGAGGTATTATTTAATGGCAAGGCACACTGTAGCACTTGCCATGTTCCCCCACTCTATACCGAACCCGGCTGGAACTTACATAAAGCCAGTGAGATTGGCATTGATGACTTTCAGGCTAAGCGTAGCCCCGATGAAGGATACCGCACGGCGCCACTCAAAGGTTTATGGACACATCATAAAGGCGGTTTTTATCATGATGGGCGCTTTGCCACCTTGCTGGATGTGATTAACCATTACGATGAATTCTTCGAACTGGATCTGCAAGCAACAGAGAAGCAGGATCTACAAGAATTTGTAAATTCGCTCTAAAGAGCGGCCTGGTAGCGAACCCTGTGTGACACACAGGGTCTACTACCAGGCGAAGTTAACTATTCAGAACAGCTAATGATGTTTACCCAAAAAACAGAAACAACAAGCACCACAAAAAACCTGTCAGCCACGAGCGATGAAGAGGCGATCGAACAGGTTCGTGCAGGTGATACTGCTGCATTTGAAGTGATTATGCGCCGTTATAATCAACGACTTTATCGTGTGGCCCGTAGTGTGCTCAGGGATAATGACGCAGCCCAGGATGCCGTACAGCAGGCATACATGGCTGCCTTTTTTAAACTTGATGCTTACCTGCCCACCGCTAGCTTTGGTGCCTGGCTCACCCGCATTACAATCAACGAGGCGCTGATGATTAAACGTAAACCTGATAATCGCATAGCGGACATTAAATATGCGCTTGACGATGACAAACTTGAAGGTGCAAATACCAATCCAGCCGAACACCTCGCCAACAAAGAACTGGCTAAGTTGATTGAATCTGCCATTGAGCAACTGCCTGAAGATTTTCGTTACGTGTTTGTACTTCGCACCATTCAACAACTGAGCACAAAAGAAACCGCAGAAAGTCTCGAACTCAATGAAACAACTGTCAAAACACGCTTACATCGAGCACGAAACTTAATGCAGAGTACCCTGAATCAACACATCGAACAGGCGGGTATGGACGTGTACGAGTTCGCAGGAAAACATTGCGACAATATCGTTCAGAACGTACTGGCTAAACTGACTTCTCTGACGGTAAAACTGTAATATATTTGGACAGACCTGTTACGTTTATCTTATTTAACAACAGCCATTTCAATTGAGTCTGGCCCTGTTGACCACTCTAAAGCAAACTATTGTTGTATTTGGTTTTGACATCTATCAATTTGTGCGCAACAAACTCAGATATAATAAAAACGCTCAAAACAGGAGAGACAGGAGAGGCATTTTTTCTTTAAGCAAAATTTCATTTCAGGCTTTTTTATAAAAGCTTTTTTTATAAAAGCTTTTTTAGAACGATTTGTTCACCCCTGTTTTTCAATTGACTGATTAATAAAGTACATGGAGGATTTTCCTATGAAGACCACACTTAAACTTTCCAGATTCATTTTATTAATATTCTGTACAATCTGTGTAAATATTTTAAACGCTGCAACCGTTACCCAGTCTTTTTCAGGCACTATCAACGACGTCCTCGGGTCTTCACGACTGTTTAATGATTCAGTAGTCGTTGGAACCGGGTTTAGTGGCTCTGTTACAGTAGAAGACGCTATTGATCATGATCCAAGTAGAAATGTAGGCTCATATGCAATAATAGAGTGGGATGTACAGTTTGGAGACTATTATGTCAAATACACTGCTTCACCCATTTTTCATGAGCTAGAGTACAGAGTATTCGGCTTTGCTCCGAGAGACCCATCATTGGAATCAAGTATCTCTGTGATGTCTAATTCTTCCAACTCGCCAGGCACATACCAGACAGAAACATCTGATCCTGTTCAACAAATCATAGGCTTTGAATTTGTTGAATATAATATCATTCCTTTTGATATTGGTTTACGAAGTTCTTTTTCAGATGCCGTTATTGGCAACCAGTTCCCTATGGGCGCGATAGATTTATCTTTGTTTGATCTTGAGAACAGTTTCAGGTTTTATGGTTTGATGACGGGCTTTGAAGCAAATGGCCCTTTTATTGGCGGCTTTTTCGGCACCTTCAACCAGATACAGACTGTACCTGTTCCCCCTGCCTTAGGACTCTTCGCTTTTGGTTTACTTGGTTTGTTTGGTGTAGCAAGACGCAGGATAACTCACCAGAAATAAGCTTATTCAGACACCCAGATTAAGGCTCAAAAAAAACCAATGACTTAGATTTATACATTGCTTTTTTTGCATGGGTGTCTGGTTTAGTTTTGGTTTAGTTTGACCCGTTAATTCCTGAAATTGAATTTATTTAAGGCGCTTTTAACCAGCGTGCATCCGCATCAATTTCGCTGTCGAGCGTATGTAAGAACGCTTCTAGTTGCAGCAGGTCTTTATCATCCAGCTTAACGGGCAACAAATCACTCATGCCCACTTTAGTAGGAGGCGGCTCCGCATAATGCTTTAACACATCAGGCAATGTTTTATATTGGCCCGCATGCATATAGGGAGCGGTTTTACTTACATTGCGCAGACTGGGGGTTTTAAATGCGGCATAGGTTTCTTCCTTATGAATCACTAAATATTTTAATTCATCACACTGTTTTTCTTTTGCATCATTATATTCACCAAGACAGTTAAATGGGCTTTTCTTTAATTTATGAACGCCTTTAGAGCGACCAAAATCGTAATTTTTTACGGTTCTTGGTGGTGTGGCGGTATTATGAAAACCAAAATCTGTAAACATTGGGCCATTGTGACAAATCATGCAATTGCCTTTACCCATAAACGTTCGCAGGCCAGCTAATTCTTTATCAGAAAAAAGATTTTTCATTTTAGCTTTGTCTTTCTTAGTAGCGGCTTCAACGTAGCGATCAAATTTACTCGGCCCTGGAATTAAATTTCTCTCATAGGCTTCAATCGCTTTACCTATATTTACAAACACCTGTGTTATTGCTTTGCGATCTGCAGGTTTCATTTTGTTCCAGTTATTTGTTGCGGGTCCGTTACCTCTAATCGGTGCTGCATAGGCTGGGAATCGGTTACGATCCGATAAATTTGGCATAGGGCCGAACAATTTTTCATAAAGCTTGCGTAACGTTTTATCGGCATAAACAAGGTGTGCGTACTGAGAGCGGGTGCCACCATGCTCTAATGGGTGTTCCAGTGGACCTAATGCCTGCGACCATAAACTGTCAGCGCGTCCATCACGAAAAAACCAGACGTGGTAACTGGCACCGACTATTGTTGGCGCATTGCGAGTTACCGTGCCGACACCCTGGGACGTCTTAAGCCCATCCGTAAAATATAATTCTGGTTTGTGGCAACTGGCACAGGCCACCTGTCCATTGGCACTAAAACGTTTGTCAAAAAATATTTTCTGACCCAACTCCATCGCAACGGAATTAGTAGCAACTGCATTGCTATTGACGGGTGAAGACGCCGGCAAACTACTAATCGAGAGACGACGCAAAACCCTTAAATCAGCTGCATCCCAGTCATGACCAGTAGAGGAGCTACCGTGCATAGACATATCATGATCCATATCCGTATGTTGTTTTTGTTCGGCTAACGCATTTGATGCATTGCCAGCAACTAAAAAAACAATACTGATCATTGACGTGAGTGTTATTTTTGTCATCTATCCAACCTGTCGTACAATTCAATGTTAAGTTAAAGCGCTCTCAAAATGGTGAGCTAAGCTGAGGCAAGGCAAAACCAAATGCAAAGGCGGAGTTTACATTTAGCAAATGAGTGTTGTGAGATCATTTTAATGGTGCATCAGCAAGGCATGGCATTTTTGAGGCTGTCAAAAATTATTTGAGATGAATTTTAAAAATTATTCTATCTTCCTTGCCACGCCCTGCGGCGTTATTTTTTTCCGTGATGTTAAAGCGCATTTCCCAGTGGCCAACCATATTAAATTTAATACCATCCACACGATATTCGCCATTACCAAGGTGGCCTGACACTTTTGGTTTCGTTGGAAACCCATGTCGATGCATGGGCATACCACCATTCACAAATATTTTTAAATTTTCAGCGGGTTTACCATCGGCTGTTGCAATGCGCAGTGTCCAGCTATGAATTTTTTGTAGCGGAATGGGGACAGGGTTACTAAATAGAGATACTTTGTACAGCCCATCACTTGAAGTTTGAGTTACTGCATTTTCACGCCCCGCAAAGCCCATATCTTCGTGATGCATTACATCAAAATCTTTCATTTGATGCTCATGTTGTTGTGTCCTTGCAGAAACTTTGCCCATCAATAACAGGGAAATACACGCAAGGGATAAAAATATTACAGAAATGTTTTTCATAACCAGTCAATCACTTTTAAATTGTCTTCCATTTTGTTCACACTGCATCTCATGTTACAGCCAACATCGAAATTACTTAGTCGTATCAATAGCTCAGTATACTTTTCCCGTGTCATGCAAGCAATGTTATCTCTACACACTAAATAACAATATAAAACTAAGCTTCATGAAACCGTACTGGTTTTCATTATTGAGACAACAACTATAAATTTAAACTAAAAAGACCCGCTCCGAAGAGCGGGTCAGTTTTTACTTCATTACTATTTTGATAAAGCTAATATTTACTTAGAGCTCACCTTCTAAAGCAGGTGTATCAGCTGTACCTTTGATGTAACCAGCAGGCAGGCTGGTATGGATACCCAGGCCAGTTTCTGCGCCACGCAAAGGCTGGATACACGGTGAGCCAAACTCGACAGTACAGTCAACCAGGTCATTACCGGGTGTACCGTCAGCCTTGATCAGGTTCGCACGTGGATAGACAAAGTCATTACCTTCGAACGTACCATTGAGGCCCGCCGCTGTATGCAACAATGCACCTTTAGCACCACCAACCCAGTCATATACATTGATGGAAGCCTCACTGATGTAACGACCCAGGGCCTCTGTAGCATCCAGTACCTGGAGATCGCCACTGGCAATACCCGCATCGTACTCAAGACCGTCAGCCATGACATAGTCACCACCAGCTGTCTTAGTCAGGATCTGGATACCCCCTTTCTCAGCCGCACATTTGGTTCTTTCCGCAGGCCATTGATAACCTTTCTTCAGACAGAAGCCCTTGGTTACGATCTGGTTACGGTTAATGCGGTTTGAGTCTGCATGGTAGTAGTAAGACGCGTATTTAACTTTAGCGCCGCCTGATTGATCGATAGCACCATTGTTACCATTGGCATTATCGTACAAGGTGATGCCGCTAATACGCGCGCTTTCTTTCTGTCCAAATCTTGCAAACTGAGGACCTGCTGGTTGAGCATTCCAGGTAATACCTGAGTAGTTCCAGGACCAACCGCCGCCCCATGCAGGAATGTTTGGATTGTGGCTAGAGTTCATGCCCAGTTCCATTTCCTGCTGCAAACTGCGTGGGAAGCCAACAAAGTGACGCTTGTTGTCGGCCTGGTCGAACAGCACAACACCATTACAGTTAGAGTCAATGTCCTTTTTACAACCCGCACTTACATCATAGTACTGCACGGTTGGCAGTGCTTTTTCAGAAGCCGGTGTCGTTGGAATTGCGGCAACCGCAACCTGCGCACCAATCGGGAACATGTGGTACATCGATGCGTAAGTAATGTCATCGCCATCCAGTACACTGTTGGTGTAGCGGAAACCACGTAAACCACCCACATCAGCACCCGTCAGTTTGCGGAACATATCCGTAACCAACGCATGGCCCGTACCTTCGATCACACCTGGCATGATCTTGTTCGCAGGATCATGTTCATTAGAAAAGCGGTTACGTTCCAGTACAATATTACTGGTTTGACCAACCACTTCATCCAACTGATTCAGGATCACGTTGTTGTTGTATGGATTCGATGCATCACCTGCAGCAATCTTGTCTGCAATTTCCTGGTCGATCTGCTCAGCCAGGTCTGCCATTTTACGATTTTCTCGGATTCTTTCATCGATATCGATACCTTTGTATTCCCACTCAGTAATACGACCGTTCTTGACTTCGATTTCAAGCTTACCGATTTGCGCGATGTCTTCCGGATTTTCAATGATGATGACTTTCTTACCACGTGGGTCAGTCACAACAACCGGGAAGTTAGTTTCTTCGTGCATATCAGAAGAGAAGTAAATGTCAGGGCCGTTTTCCATACCCACCAGGTTTTCAGCCGCATAGATGTTTTCAGCAATACCGGCTTCAGACATAACAGCCACCAGGTCTACACCTTCAACTTCACGTAAATGGTTGGTCCATTTCTCGATTTCGCTGACAACCTTGTAGCCGTGAATACCACCCCAGTGAGGCATGTTGTCCCAGCCAGTAGGCTCGAAAGGTTTTGCTTTGGCATCATCAGCGATTTCTGCTGCAACGTTACGGTTACCGGCCTGGGTGCCAGCACTGGCAGGATTGCCTTTAGTCTGGCCACCAGGATTGGCTTTAGTGCCACCGTGCGAATAACTCAGGTCATCCCAGTCAATCGGACGGTTTTGTGGGAACTTGATATCCCCTTTACAGCCAGAGAAAGTTACACCGGTGGTAATGGTTGAACTTACAACCTGTGGACCACGGTTAGTGGTACAGCCGATAAAGCCGATTTTCACACCGTCTTTTTTAATAATACGATAAGGGGGGGTAATGTTCATGCCGGTGCCTTTTTCTGCAACACCGTGGTCGAGCCTCCAGGTACCATTACGATAAGCATTGGCAGCCACCATGCCCCAGCGGTTGTAGCCGGTTTTCATATTAGGCGTACCGTCTGCGTTGTAACTTTCTACATATTTAACTTTACGGAAAGAGGCACCGAATGTGGGTACGTCACCTACGTTGTCTTCGGCATAAGGTGAACCTTTCTTGAATTTAACTGCTTTAGGTGCATTTACATCAAAGTCAGCGTCCGCAATGATGTCCAGGTTAGTGCCACCATATTTCCTATCATGTACACCGAAGAACTGCATGTAACGATAGGGAGTGTAGGCCCATTCCCAGTTGCCTGGCGTGGATACGTCGATGCCCAGCTTGTCAACCATGCGGATCATGTTCATACCCTTGGTGATAGATGCTTCACCACTACCGTGAATGGTGTCACCAGTATGAACGTGAATCACATTATCGTTTTTGCGACGAATTTTTTTGATGACCGTAACTGCACGCGCCATACCACCTTCCAAACTACCGGCTGCATCACCGCGACCATTAGTATGTGGATGGTAATCACCGTGGAAATCACCGGAATGGATAAAGGTGATTTTCGTTTCATCATCATCGTCATCATGTGCAAACACGACCGATGAACCAAGCGCAAGCACAGACATCACCGCCAGGCTTAACTTGGTAATTTTTGTAAGTTCTATCATTTTTCAATGCTCCTTAAAAGCTTTAGCATCGAGATCGAACGCCAGATTAATAACCCTTTACCGCTCGCCCTCGCCCTCATAAACATATGTAACTGAAAGAGCGCTCCCAGTACACAACTCGTACAAACAGGTATAGCACGGCACAGTCTAGAACAGCTTCAAATAGAAGATAATAGGGACGTACCCAAACCGAGCCTAGGGTTTACCCCAAAAGAAAAGCAGCATGAAAAATAATCAAGTGTCAAAACAGTTAAGAGTTAGCCTGGCACGAGAGCAAAAGGCCGGCCTTCAAGTCCAGTCAATGTTAAACCATTTATAATTCTGCTCAATGGGTGATTACAAAAGACGGTAAACATTTGGGAGTTGTTAATCATATGCGTGATGGTGCAGGTGTTAATATTTATTCAATCACTAAACCCGGGTAATAATGCGTATAAAACACACTATTGCGGGTCAAGCATAAACCTCAATAAGGAGCAGGTGACAAAAATAATACTACACATAATTATGAGTTGTCACCGCCCCCTTTTACATTAAACCTTTTTACGTCTGGCAACCCCTATGATTCCCAGTAAACCTGAAGCAAATAACCAGACCGCCGCCGGTACGGGTACGGCTGAAATATTTTCAACAAAACCGGCGAACTGTTCTGTTTCTGCACCAAACGGTCCTTGTGCATAAACAAACTCAATTCCACTGGCAGTGAGAAAAATAGTTAACTGGGGGTCTAGTGTGGTTGATTCAAATTCCATTTGGGTAACGGAACCATTTTCAAAAATCACACGGGGGAAGCTGGGGAACCCAAAGTCATCTGTACTTGAAAAACTGTTGCTCAGTATATTGGCATCAAAAGACAACAACTCACCTGTTGACGGCGGGCTTGTCGGTGAAAAATCTTCTATGCCTGTTCCCGTAAAATTACTGTCGTCAATAAAAAATTCACCCGCAAATACATCGTTTACTAAAACGCTGCCGGTGCCAACAGAATCAACACGCATATCAAAAGTAAATTGAAGGGGTGCGGCATTAATTTGCGTAGGCAAAACCAACAGTGCCATCACAGCAATATTATATAAATTTAACTTAAATTTTTTCATTACATTTTCCTTGTAGTCTAAAATGGCACTGATTTAAGAATGTATAATCAGTGCCATGTATTAAGCGGTACATCAAATCCAGTTATCAGTCATCACGCACACAGGCCCCAACTTCTAAACACCATAAAACAAGCCCGCAGGGTGCCTGAAATCCATCCAATGTACAGCTGCAAGGTACGAAAGGATTTTGACAGGCACCACTCATGATGTCCCTGGCCATAACGCGAACGCTGGGGATTATTGTCATCGCCGGTGGCGTGGTAAGTTCTGGTCTTTCATCTGCAGGTGGACATACAGGGTTACCACTTGCATCAAATTTCAAACACAAAGAACCATTTCTGGGTGCCGAGGTAACTGTTAAATGATCCCCTATCTCCCCATTCAGATTAAGGCTGCCTGATACCACTCGAGCGCGGGACATTAAATCAGTCATTTCTGGCAGTTGAATGCTGGGACGTAAAATCTCGGCCCTGACTCGTAGCTTCACGACTGTAGGGATAATTGTAGTGGGCACTGATGTTACAAATGCGGCGTAATTTCTACCGAGTGAGCGCCCAACAACGCTATCAGGTTTAAAGCCACCCAGAACAACATTGTTGTTTTCATCAACAAAATCTACACTACTAATTCGTAAATTGGGGTTCAGATCAAAACCAACAAAACAACTATCACCCGCCGCAGCCTCAACAACAAAACCTGAGGAAAGACTGGTTCCCCCGATTAATTGACCCGTTGAATTATTGCTTGGTGTCACCACAATTTCCTCCATTACGATAACCATCGGCCGGTTACAGGCAGATGCTGTGAAACTGAGTATCGACAGGGGGATGAGTAAAAAGCTTAGGTAAATCGTTAATAATTTAGTACGCATGATGTTTCTCCATTAACATTTAATGTATTAATATCACTTAAAGTTTCAGTTAAATAATGCCTTTCAACACATTTAAGTAATACAAGCGTTGCAGCCACTAACAAACCTGTTAGCTAGTAAAATGATACCAATAGATAGTCAATACGCATCGTGAAACAAACGTGAATCGCGTGAAAAAATCGTGATTTTTATTGTTTTCTATAAAACCATTATTTCAGTTTAAAATTATTTCCAGGACATCCCGTGCACAAGTCAACCGAGTTCACCATCGACGGGATTATTTTTGACCAGACAATAACAGCGACCAGTTAATTATCTTTTTTATTCATTGCCTGTGAGTAGGAGCCGTATAAATCAGCCTTAGCACTTCATATTGTGTCAATGCACGCCTTATTCGACTCATCTATTAAGCTAAAATATGTTTTTCACATACATTCAGTTATTGCCTGAACGTGAACCGCGCCGGTAGTCATCACCTGTTTGGATAAATTGTTATAATCATCTTCACGACAACAAACAACAATCGAAAACCAGGTATTTCTCTGTCGATAATGGTTTATTGCTTCAACACAATCCAGGCGGTAACACTCATCAACCTCATCCAGACCATCCATCAAAGGCAAGATACAACGATTATTTATAAGTTCTGCACCCAGTTTTCCCGGCATTTGGTAGTGGTGTTCGAGTTCACTTTCGAACCACTGATCCAGAGATACACGTTGATGAACCCATGTAGACAAATTAAAAACCACCGGTACTGGATAGCCTGATTCTGTCTCTGCCCTATTAATCAACTCCTGCGCCAGTGTGAGTAATAACGTCGTTTTGCCTGAGCCAGGCGCACCCAGTATGATCATGCTTTCTCCGAGCTCTGTAAAAATCTCGCCAATCTCTGATATGTCTCTTAATTTTTTTGAAGCGCGAACATTCTTTATATTCGAATCACCTATTGAATATTTAACAAGCTCTTTACAGGCCTGAAACACATGCTCTGTATATTCTCTGAGTTGAAGCTCAACTTTGGCCTGTTTAATTAAAGATTGCTCCAACACTCCATCTATCCAGAACACCTTCACTTTCTTTAACAGGGCTTTTCTATATAGAAATATATCTCTGTCGTGACTAGATTTATATTCTGACTGTAATATTTGTTGTTGCGTTTTTATTTGATGTGATTTCAGTTTTGAAATAGTTGTATTTTTTTTATCACTGGTAGAGACTTGACCTGCAACGGCTAGATCTTTACGAACAACAATGTGCGAAGGAGCTATTTTACGCAAACATTCCATAACAGTGCTTTGCTTTGCACGATCCCCTATCACGTCGGCAGCACTTAAAAGGTGCGTAGACAAAACATGCTGGATATTTTCGTTGAGAACCTGCTTTTCAATATTTAACCAGGTTTTAAATGCCGCGTCATTTATATTCAAATTATCCAGTACAGGGCCGCTACAAATTTTTTTTAAATCACCCTTCTCTATTAACGCTGTCGCATTCTGCAAGATTTCATCTGAATCCATCCACACCTTTTCTTTATTCAGATAAACCTTGTAGCGATCTGCCGTAAAGATACCCGGCGCTTCATGTTCAAAAATTCTACGCAATAAACTTAAGCTTTGGCGCAAAGACATTCTTGCTTGTTCAAGTGCATGTCGACTCCACAATAACTGGGTCAATTTATCACGAGCCATTTCACCATTTTCAGAGAGCAACAATATCGTTAAGATACACCTCGCCTTTACCGATCTGGGCGTGATGTCCTCATCTTGCATATTTGACATTCGAAACCCGCCCAATAGATACACTTTTATCCAATGGTGCGAATTTAATAATTTACTGACATTACCCATAACGTTTCAATCCTTGTAACAGTTAGGCATAGACGTAAACACGCTTTAATTTACAGAAAATATCACAACGATTTTCGTTAAGAAACAGCTCAAAATCGGGTTTGTGTGTAGGATTTTTACACTAATATATTAATTAAGATTAATATTACCTAAGTAACACAATGAGTTAAATGCAACCCGTAGCGGTGCATAGCAAAGCTGACTGACCATGTAACTTCATTGCCATTGCCACAAAAACAGATTGAGTTGATGGCTTTGTTTTGGTGATTACTTAGCATGGGAGTTTTGGTAATCACTTTTGATAAGCTAAAATTATTTTGATCACTGATGGGATTTTTTTGTGCGTCAAATCTCCCCCGTTACCTTGTCTAATAATAAAATTAAATCTGATAGGGCCTACTTTAATATGCGTTCCCTCTTTTTCTAAGAGGAGGGCAAAACAGATCGATGCACACAAGTTAAAACACAATGTAAATTAAAGGGCCCCATTAATGAGGCCCGTTAGTTTTATGATCACCCAAATGTATCGTGTGTGATATTTTTAAACCACGAATGCGCATAAGCCACCTCACGCTGACGAATGATGGCCGAAGCATCTTTTGGTGTCAGGCCTCCCGAGCCTTTCACTTTTATGATTTTGCCTTTGTCACCCAGTCGATACACCATAGCCACTGACATTCCATCATCGGGAGTCAATATGCTGTAACAGGTGTTAACATAAGAAGGTACAGGCGCCTCTCTTCCATTAAGCTTCGCAATCACCGCTGCGGCACATACTTTTGCCTGAGAGTTAGCTGCATACCCTGACTTAGGCATAGGTGAAGCAACGCTGGCATCTCCAACAACGTAGATACCTTTGTGGCGGCTTGATTCAAAAGTTGCCTGATTAACAGGACACCAGCCTTTCTTATTCACCAGATCTGCAACAAAGGCAATTTTGCCAGCCTTCTGTGGTGGAATCACATTAATGACATCAGCATCAAAATCTACACCACCAATTACTGTCATGTTTTTAGCATCGATGCCTGTGACTTTTCCGCCGGCATTTCCTGCAATCCATTCGATCATGCTGTTGTTAGTGTTAAATCCATAGTGACGTTCCCATCCGGCTGTAAACAATCCCATCTTGGAGAACTTGTCCTTGCTATCCAGAATAATTATTTTAGATTTGGGTTTGTTGTTTTTAAAATACCAGGCCATCTGGCTAGCGCGTTCGTAAGGTCCAGGTGGACAGCGGAAAGGATTGGGTGGTGCAACGATAATCACAGTACCCCCATCTTTCATAGCCCTGATTTGATCCCGTAGTAAACGTGTCTGCGCACCGGCTTTCCAGGCGTGGGGTAATTTTTCGGCAACACTGGCATCATAGCCTTCAATCGCATCCCAGTTAAAGCTGACACCGGGTGAAACGATGCAGGCATCATAACCAATAGCTTTACCGCTTTTAATCCTGACTTTACGACTGTCAGGTTCAATTGCCGTAACCAGATCGTGTATGACATTAACGCCGTGCTTTTTCAACCCAGCGTACCCGAAAGCAATACTTTTCATATCGCGAACCCCGCCGAGTATCTCATTACTTAGGAAGCAAGTGTGATATGTTTTGTTGGGTTCAATCAGGGTGACTTCAATTGATGGATCGGCCATTCGAATATATTTGGCAGCGGTGGCACCACCAATACCGCCACCGACGACGACCACATGTTTACCCGCACCAAAACTGATCATCGGAAAGCCTATTGCAGTTGCTACAATTGTGCCACCGGCCAATGTCAGAAAGTGCCTTCTATTTATATTTGACATGACTACTTCCTCCTATTTATGGCTGATGTAAAAGTGAATAAGCGCATCTATACCCGCATCACCATGATCTTTTTGCAGGCTGTTGACTTTTTTCTTCATTTTCTTTTCCATGCTACGATTTCCACTGGTGAAATCATCCATGGAATAACGAAGATATGGCTGCCATTGACCGGCCAGAATACCCGCATCATCTTCAGATGATGTGCCACCATCTTCATGACATTTTTCACAGTATTTTTTATGCAGTTTTTTTCCTCTACTGGCTAATTTCGCATCATAAGTTTGTGGCTGACGAATAAACGCCTGTTGGGAAAAAAATTTGGCCATCCGCTCTATTTCTTCTTCGGTATAACCCTTAGCGATACGACTCATGATCGTAGAGGGTCGTTCTTCTTTTTTATAAGCCTCCATGGTTTCTATAAAATAATCGACAGAAATACCCGCAATCGTCGGGCTTGCTGGGCCCACGCTAGACCCGTTCGTGCCATGACAGCCTGCACAGGTATTGGCAAGCATCGAGGCTTCTGGTGTTGCTGCCATAAGGGTTGTCGACATCATGCTACTCAGCAATATGAAAAACGCTATAAGTATCTTTTGTTTCATAACTCCTCCTCGCCGCAAAAACGGCACAAGATAACACGAAGTAATAACGTTTATGTACATCGTAAAGATAATGAATGTTATCTATTTTTGTTTTTGATCAAACAAATTCATAATGTCTTTTAAACGTCTTTTTTTGGCCAGGTCATAAACAGTTTTACCATTATTGTTGACAACTGAAATATCAGCGCCATTTTTTAATAACAGCCTGACTGTTTCTGTCTGTCCATTGGTGGTTGCAGCAAAAATTGCTGTTTCTCCATCCAGATTCTTATGATTAATTTCTGCCCCCTGTTGCAGCAACAACGAAAGCGTATTAATTTGCCCCTCTTCGGCAGCACAAAACAACGCGGTTGCGCCCTCATCATCTAAAGCGTTGATATTGGATTTGAGTTTTAACAAATTTTCTACAATCTCTGAATGCCCCTTACAGGCGGCCATCATCATTGCACTTAAACCATCTTTGTTGCGAACATGTAAATCAGCATCGGCGTTAACAAGTATTTGTACGGCCAGTAAATCATTGCGTTCAGCGGCCGCCATCAAGGCGGTGGTACCGTCTTTATCGGAGGAGTTAACGTTAGCGCCATTACTAACTAATGTTTTGAGAACTTCATGATGACCCTGGCGTGTAGCCATAGCGAGCGCATCCCAACCCGCTCGCGTTTTAGGATAAGTTTTACTACCTTTTTGTATAAGATAATTCACTAAATCCAGATAACCATTTTCAGCCGCGTAGGTTAAGGCTGTACAACCCGCTAAACTACGTGCATTAACATCGGCACCATACTTAATCAACAACTGAACAACGTCTGTATTGCCAGCTTCAGCGGCAAACATCATCGCAGATTTACCAAACTTACTATTCGCATCAGGACTGACGCCTTTAGAAAGCAACTGACTGATTGCATCATTATCACCAACCAGTGCAGCATCCAGCATTTCACGGTTAAGCTGGTTCGCACTCACCGGAACAGTGAATATAAAAAGGAGAATGATCAGCAAACATCCTCTTGAGAACGTCATTTTTTACAACCCTTCAACGAGATAAATTATGTTTTACATTACAAATTATTCACTGAGAGAAATATTCTCATCAAGCGTTTCATCATCTGGTTCTAACGGTTCTGTATGTACAATACCCGCATGACAATCAATACAGGTCTTTCCTTGCAGGGGGGCACGGGTATGTTTTTTTCGAGCTCGTCTATCCTGTTCACTCAGATCCATGTTGTCGTAGTTGTGACAGTTGCGACATTCTCTGGAATCAGTGGCACGCATTTTATCCCAGACTGCACTGGCCATATCCCAGCGATGGGCATTAAACTTCTCTTTTGTATCTACCGTACCTATTATCGTGTGATAAACATCCTTAGCGGCCATTGTTTTGGCAAGTAATTTGGGGAAGAATTCTTTGGGGACATGACAGTCAGCACAGGTTGCCTGAATGCCGGCGGAGTTTTTAAAATGAAGGGTTTCTTTATATTCTTCGTAATTAATTTTCATGGAGTGACATGAAATACAAAATTCCGTTTGATTAGTGTAGTGAAAAAAGGTGTTGAGTGTACCGAAGGACACACCGCCAAGGAAAAATAGCGTAAGACCAATACAGGTTGCTTTCTTTGATGGACAGCGCATACTTATACCCCTCCGGAGTATAATTTTTATGCCATATTAGTAAATAACATCTTACTCATGTCGCAATAGTGGTATCATGAAGTGTTTCGATAACACCGGTTACCAGTACTCCAGAAACCTTCAAACAATGATGAGTTTTTCCTGTCATTCCACTTTTAATAATTATCAGATACTAGAACCTCAGGTGTTGATATGCGTCAATTATTGGCCCTTGTTATTAAAAAACGACTCCAGGTAGAAAAATCTTTTAACATCACCACTGTAAACAATTTACCACAGCAAAATCATAGCCAGCGTACACCAGCCTGAATTGGCTAATGGACAACGCCATGCAGATTTAACCATCAATAAAAACCAATATGGGACAATGACTCTAGCCTGGATTTTACTGACATATGCAACTAAAGTGGTGCGATTTACAGGGCTATACAACAAACGAAAAATAGTGGACAAAGGGTAACCGGCGAGAAACAACACCCAAAATTAGTAAGATTTATTTAAATGTTCTTGACCAGAAAAAAATATTCTGTCGCTTAAAAAACATGATAAATCTAATGGCGCACTTTTAGCCTCCAGGGAAATCAGTGAAGCGCCAAATGACTTGTGTTCGGTTAATTTTCAATCACGTCAAAAGTGGTGCACCTGGAGTTGAATTCGTCATGTAAATCAATCACGCAATATAATTCCATAAAGAGTTCCTTTTTTAGGCTCATTTCGTCTCAGAAACTTAACGATATAATTTATTGGAGGAACTCACTAGGTGATTATCAAGTCTTTCATCGTGGGCACAATGAAAGACCTCATAACTTCAAAATGAATATTCATCATCTATATTTTTAAAATTCTAAGGACCAGGTTGAACTGACCGTAAAATACTGAATTTAATTCTGGTTATATTTCGGTTACGCTAACGCCTGCACGCCCAGACTATTAATACGTGTAACCAGCTCCTCCATAGCGACATCGTTATCTCTATCGAACAGCTCAAGCCACTGACAAGTCCGTAGTAAATATTCGAGTTGGCCAGACGGTAATATGTTTGCTAACCGCAGCGGTATGATAGGCAACTTTTGCTCAACAGCCAGATCAAGTTCACGAGGTATGTGTACAGAAAGATTTGCGGATACGGAGACCAATACGACAACAACAGCTGAATTTCTAATGGCCTGCAGGATGGCTTCGGTGTAGGGTAGGCCGCTGCTGTTGATATCACGTGGTGCAATCCAGCATCGGTAATCCCTGTTTTCCAGATATTGCCGAGTTGCATCTGCTTCGGCAAAATCTGCGGATGCGTAACTGATAAAGATTTCCGGCCCTGCCTGTAGTGAGTCTAGTTTATCAGTCGCCATACATTGTTGTGTCAGCCAGGCAATTTCGTCACTGCTAAAAGCTGCAGCAGCTTCGACCGGTACTGTGTTTAAGTTATCCTTGTCACGTGCAGTATGGTAGCCAATGGACAACATATCGCTAAAGTCTCCGACTTCTATTGGTGCCTCGGTAAATCCAATGCGCCCGGTTGTCTCGAGAAAGTGCCCGTTGATTTGTTGTTGCCAGGTTGTGAGTTGCGATGACTCTTTAAAAAGTAGGTACTCGTCTGCCAACCAGGTAGGGCCAAGTAGGCGCTGACTCAATATGGTTTGCATTTCACGCACGGGTTCACTAAAGGGTTTTTCAAGATCGAGCCAGGCAATATATTTTCGTACTCTGCGTTCTTGTTCCAGGTTTGCTGGATGCGCCCTTAAGCACACTTGATAGGCAACACCCTCTATTGAACCACGTCCCAACCAATTAGAATATAGTTTAAAATCGCAGGCAAGCCTATGACCATCTCGATGGTAGCCATCATGGTGTGCTCGCAGGTGAAATGCGTAGTCATGCAATCCTGCAAACGCATCGAAATCCGCTGCATTTTTTGCATACTGAACATCAGCGCCATTTAAGACAGTATTCAATGAGTCAACTATATTGTTCAACGACTCGGCGTGACTGCTGGTCAGCAATAAAAGTGCGACAGAATCTGATTTTGATTCTATGCGTAATGTAATATCGACATTGGTGCTGGATTGAAGTGTTCGCCACCATTTTGCATCAAGCAAAGGCCCTTGCTTCACAGACCACATTAGCGCAGTGACCCAGAGTTTTCCGTCTGGAGTTTCAAACTCTGCAAGGTAAGTGTCATTCATCATAACTCAAATTTTATTTATGCGACACGCTTGAACCGACTCGCTTTTGTTTTCGATTTCTGTTTTGAATCAGGAGAAGATTTCAACACATCGGTACGTGATTCCCGCTGTATTGTAAAATCGATTTCCTGGTCGATTTTGTGTTCAGCCATACGTAATTTTATTTCCAGTTTAACGGCTTCGTGTAACCATTCGGCGAGAAAATTTGAATCACTGACATCATATTCGTTAATTTGATGAAAGCCTGCAACGACTCGATTGGCAATGACATCAAATCCTGAATCGCGATCAACACCAGCTGAAAGTCTTTGTTCAACCCATGATGCTGAGTTGATATGGCTCTCCCACGCTACAAATAGTGTCTCACCGTAGGCGACAACATGAATAAACCCGATTGCCCTACGATGAGTGATTACAGTCTGTTCGCGTTCGACCCAACTATCGGTGCCCCAGTAGCCAACTTTTTCAGTGCTTATCTTGGCGCCTTCCGGACCACTGTTTTTGAGTCTGTCTATTATTCCTTGCTGCACGACTTGGGATGAAGCCCCTAGTCCGGGAATGCTTGCCTGCCATGAATCCATCCAACTCAGCGCCCGTGGGTCGGTCGTTGGCTTGCCACTGGTCAGAATGTAAGTTCGCCGTTGTCGTGATCGAAAGTACAAATAGGTCATGATACCGATTAACGCAAACACACCAATAAACGGGATTATAGTTAGTAGGACTGCAAGTAGCGTAAAACCGATTACAAACCAGTCGGGTCGTAATCGTTGTATTTTGTTCTTAGGTCGCCATAATTGCCATGGAAATTTACGGACCCTGTCCGGCAGACGGAGCTTTGTACCCGGTGTCATCAGGTAATCTTGAATCCGCTTGACGGCGGCATCATCGAGCTGCATTACGCCAGTCAATGTTGTAATTTTGGTTCCGACCTGAACAGTTACAGTAAATGTGTGCTCGAAGCGATGATAGTCAAATCTTTCAATGTCGACCACAACAGACATGGTAAGGCTGAGATCATCAGTTGGCCCGGGTGATAAGTAATCTAAGCGAAACCAGACGGTCGGGCTATGCGCCTGACTACGTTGTACAATCACCTTCATATTCGCGCTGTTTGCGCTTGCCAGCAAACGATCACATGCCTCATCGCGTAGTTTTTCGGCCTTGGAGAATGTGTTGGTTTCATTGCGTGGAGTGAAAAGTGTGGACAGGTTTACGCCCTGATTGCTTTGCATCTTAGTGGTGTTGTTTTGCAAAGAACCATTTTTCACCAGAGCGATAATACCTGTTACCAACAGAATAATAGACAGAATATTTATGTATGGGCCAATCACATAAAATTCATCGGCAATGCTGTAGTTCAATAAACCCATATCGGTAAAGGTATAAATAAAGCTTTGAATACCGAGTCCGATTAAGCCCAGAATGATAAGAAGATTTCCCCGTTTACTGGTGTACAGATAAATTGCCGCGATAAATGAAACAATCCAGGTAATTTCACCAAATATCATACCCATAGCTTTTCCCTCTTGAGTTTTTATGTTGAAAAAATATAACACCGAATTTTAACAAGATGCCATGATGCAGCCTTTTAGCTGTAGCCACGTGCATCTACACTAATCCACTAGCCTTACAGAAATACAAGTTTAAAACTGTTTTTCCGGGCATTGCCGTTCAGCGACCTAGTTGACGTAAGATGAAATCGTCAACTCACTGATGGAAGCTGCCAAGTGCGTCAAGCATAAAAGCCTTTTAGTTAAAAGTACAGTCTCAAAAAGGCGACTAATCAACTTTACTATACACTATGTTACTTAATAGTTAACAGAGACAACCTGGACTTGACTTCCCCTACCTGAAAACTATGTTTGATATTTTTTTATTAAAAACCAGCTATGTATGTTTGCTGTCATCGTATAAAACCCGCCATCAAGTTTTTTGCTTATTAAATATTTCCAAAACATTAAAGTTTAATTCGCGACACCTTTTCTATGTTTAACACGACTTATTAGATCGGCTAATGGTGGTATTAGTGCAAAAGATAATATGGCATCCATCGCACTACAGAAATAATTAAACCACCTAAAACTGGACAGAGCACAATTGATCATAGTCCTGAAATGTGCATGCTCTGATCCTGCCCCTTTAATTAAGCCAGTGATTTTTCCGGTAAAACGCCAAGCAGATACCGGCTGTAACTAATAAAGCAGGTTAGTCTAAGCTCTGTTTTTGTTCGGGCATTGCATGAGAGTCTTGATAAAATTTAAATTAAACCCCTCCGTAGAAAATGGAGTTGCAAATAGCTTTAACAACTCACAGCTCTAGTATGAAAATTAATAAGAACGCCGATGGGGATTTGACTCGTGCGTCAAATCTCCCCCGTTACCTTGCCTAACCATAAAATTAAATCTGATAGGGCTTACTTTAATATGCGTTCCTTCTTTATTATAAGAGGAGGGTAAAAAACTGTTAATGGAGTTGGAGACAGTAACCTGGATCATATATTGAATTTAAAATGAGCGTTCTAAATAATAGCCCGCATTAACCTGTAACATAATTAAAGAGCACCAAGCGCTTAATTTAGGGTTACAATATATATAACACATACTGAGTCACGAGCAGACATTATGTCCATTTTATTTGATCTTGATGGTGTGTTTTATCAGAGCAACCAGGCCATTGAAGGTGGGGCTGAAGTTTCGTCATGGGTTAGGGAAAATAACATTGCCCATTTATTCATAACCAACACATCTTCACGACCCCGTCACTCGCTGGTCGCCAAACTTGCAAAATTTGGTATCCAGACAGACGAGTCACACATCCTTACCCCCGCTGTCGCCGCTGCGAGCTGGCTAAAAGCGCACCCTCCTGAGAAAAAAATTGCGCTCTTTATGCCAGAAGCCACACAAATCGAATTCTCTGATTTTTCCCTGTGGCATGAAGATACTGACTCCGTCACAGCGGTTATAATTGGTGACCTGGGCGAGCAATGGACATTCCAGAATCTGAACCAGGCTTTTCGCCTGTTAATGCAGCAACCACACCCCCTGTTCATTGCCCTTGGTATGACTCGCTACTGGCAGGCCAGTGATGGCTTACGTCTTGATGTGGCGCCTTTCATTGTAGGCCTTGAACACGCCACCGGCATACAGGCTCAGGTGATGGGCAAACCCGCCCGAGCTTTTTACCAGAGCGCCATAGACGTACTGGGTAGCCAACCAGAAAAAACAGTCATGGTCGGCGATGATATTCAAAGTGATATAGGTGGCGCACAGGAGGCCGGCATGCAAGGTGTGCTGGTCAAAACAGGCAAATATCGTCCCGCAGACTTGCAACAGGGCATACAGCCCAATGCGGTACTGGATTCAATCCGTGATCTACCCGACTGGTGGAAACATCAGCCAGAATTAAACTAACACTAAACCTGAATGGTCTACAGGGTATGAACCTGAAACACATGATTGCCGACATCGAACGTGAAGTAAAATACACGCGCTCTTATATTGGCAAAAATAAGCTCGATGAGCGTGTCATGAAAGCCATGGCCAAAGTCCCCCGTGACCGGTTTGTACCCGAAGGTGAGAAATCCCTGGCTTTTAATAATGGCCCCCTGCCCATTGGTCATGGACAAACTATATCTCAACCTTATATCGTCGCCTTAATGACGGATTTACTAGAGCTGGAGTCACAGCATACCGTATTGGAAATCGGTACCGGCTCAGGCTATCAAACGGCTATTCTATCAGTATTATGCAAACAGGTTTACTCGGTAGAAAGAATTGATGCCCTGAACGAACTGGCCAATAAGCAATTTAAGGAACTGCATTACAACAACATTGAAACCTGTATCGGCAATGGATATGAAGGCTGGCTCGAACACGCACCTTATGATGGAATTATTGTGACTGCTTCTGCATCACACATACCCGAGCCGCTCATAGAACAACTTAAAAAAGGCGGTAATCTTGTCATTCCAGTTGGCCTGGAGGGCATGCATCAGGAGCTGATGCTGGTTAAAAAAGATCTGCAGGGCGAAGTAACCGTTGATTCGATATTAGGTGTGGCTTTTGTACCCCTGATTAATGACAGCATTCATCCACCGGGGGAATCCATTCACTAAGCAAACACACAGACTTGCTTATTAACAGGTTATTTATCTGTAAGTGAAATTGAATAAACAGACGTAAACATGAAACGTCGACTCACTAATTCTCTACCGGCAGCAAAACTCGAACCCTATTTGGAAACAGAAATGCCTGGCATCTTGAAAATTCTGGCTTACGTAATCGGCGCTTATGTCACTCTGAGTCTATATATTTATTTTATGCAATCCAGCCTTATCTTTTACCCAAACATGCCCGGGCGAAACCTTGTTGCCACCCCTGAAAACATTGGCCTAAGTTATCAAAATGTAGAAATCGTTACTGAAGATAATATTAAACTACACGGCTGGTTCATCCCTCACAAAAATGCAAAAGCAACGCTTCTTTTTTTTCATGGCAATGCTGGCAACATATCTCACCGACTGGATTCAATCGAAATATTTCATCGCATGCAACTAAACATTTTCATTATTGATTACCGAGGCTATGGTCAAAGTAAAGGAAAAATAACAGAAAAGGGAACTTACCGAGATGCTGAAGCCGCCTGGAACTATCTCAAGCAGATTCAAGGCACCAATAGAAAACAAATCATCATTTTCGGTCGATCACTGGGGGCATCCATTGCCGCCTGGCTAGCCAGTAAACACACACCCGCCTCATTAATAATAGAGTCAGGTTTCACATCTGTACCCGCCATGGGACAGCGGCTTTACCCGTTTTTACCCGTACGCTGGCTTAGCCATTTTAAATACAATACCAAACACTATGTGAAGAAAGTTTCCTGCCCTGTCCTGATTGCACACAGCAAGCATGATGACATTATCCCTTATAAAGAAGGACGTGAAATTTTTAACGCGGCTAACCAACCTAAACAGTTTCTTGAAATGCGCGGTGGACATAATGACGGATTCATTATCAGTGGATCAAATTATGTTGAAGGACTCAGGTCATTTATCAATGAAAATCTTAAATAGATTAATGACGTTTTTGAACTAGAACTGGCATTAAAGATTTTGCGTAAATCCAGGCTAATATGTATAAGTTTATAATTGATCAAACACATTTACTCACAGGTTCTGATCTGAACTTAAAATGATTAGACTGCATGGGAAGCTGGTTTCTGTGGTTTCGCCTGTTGGCGACTCACTTTTTTGCCTGCAGCCCATGCTAATAATTTTGGAAAAGTAAGCCATAAATAGCCGCCCTTTACTCCCTAGTTCTCATCAAAAAACGATGAGAATACCCAAAAAACCTTCAGTCATTAAAAACTATTAATAAATGCTGTTTAATTTCTACACTGTTCCCGGGTCGTTCAGATGCGCCATCCAGGCTTACTGAACTTCCAAGTTTGATAAATAGGGCACATCCCTGTGATTTTACCCCTCGATGGAAACATTTTTTGGCTAGCTCCAGAGGGAATAACAATCCAAACCGATAAGGACCGGTATTTATAAGGACGCATCAGAGCTTCATAATCTGCTTTTGCTTCTAATTCCCATTAACCAAGCTGATGAATGAGTGATGTATTTGGAGCTTTTCGCGAGGACTGTCTGAGCGAATTTGCTTTGTAATTCGTGAGTTCCGCAGCGGCCAAATACATCATGAATGAAGAAGGGACTTTTATTTATGCTTTTTATAAATAGAAGCTTGGTTTAAGCGGGGCGGCATTTCTTTGGTGACTTTCTTTTTGCTGAAGACTAAAAACGCCAGGAGCGTTTTTGAACATGCTCTGCATGACCCGAAGGGTGAAAGCCAGGGAAGGCTTTCATAAAGAAAGCCACTCGCCAACAGGCGAAACCACAGAAATCAAGTTCCCAAAAAGCTACTTTTATAAAATACAGATTAGTGTACGATTAAGTCAGAGCATAATATATATTTTGCAAGATTAGATATTAGCTACTACAGCTAATAGCCAGAAAAAATCCAGCTAAAGCAGGATATTGATAAGTATTTCAACCGTCACACAACCAGCCTGCTGAGCTAACTACAGCCAATGTATACAACGCAAGTGCAAAGAAAATAACAAAAGTAAAACCAAAGTGTATTGCAAGCAGGGTTGATAGTATTGCGCCGAGAACTGAGGCGCAACCATTAACACCCCACACCCATGGTACAAGCTCTGGGCTAATCGCGGACAGCCGTGACATGCCAATGGGAAAGAGCATTCCCATACAGTAGGCAAGTGGCGCAATCAATACTATAGAAAGAACAACTTTTAATATCACAGGTAAGCCAATCAAATAGGTGAACGCTGTACCGAGAAAAGCCGTATAACCCATTCCTGTAACGACAATGATTAAGACCGATAACTTTACGCCTGTGTCATATTGCTTCAGGTGAACAAATCGCCTGGATCGTAAGCTACCCAAACCTGAAAAAATTAAAAAAGAGGCTAGCACCACGGCAATGGACAGGATTGGATGATGAAGAAAACGGATAAACTTCTGTATAAATGCAATTTCAATAAAAATAAATGCCAGTCCAATTGCCAGAAAATAAATAAAAGCACGAACATTTATAACTTTATTACTGGATCTAATTTTCGATCGTTTAAAAAACATAAGCGGCAATATAATAATGATAAAACTAAGAAAGAAAGACTGCAGTAAGGTTGTTGCCAGTATCAAATAACCTGACTCCAGTAGTGACACCCCTCCTCTACCTTTCAAAGCAAGAATTTCAGGTAATACACGCCATTTAAAATAATTAAAGAAATAGGGTTTATCATCTGTTGCAGGTTCAATATTAAATTTATAGCGCTGCATAAAGTCATTGCGTTTATCACCCAGCAACGACATGGCTCCACTATAGAATAATGGGCTTGAAATAATATTATATCGATTGGCCTCGTCAATTTTCATACCTGGATAATAGGCCACATCAAATGATCGCTCATTAACAAAACGATTGAGCGACAATAACTCGTGCGCAGTAAACGAGGTGTTTTTTATTAACAGGGTGCTGGTTTGCAGACTACGTATTAAAACTAATTGCTGTGCTATCTGATGGCTTTCGTTATTACGCAAAGCATCGATGGCTGTTGCAAACAGTTTTAGCGTATCCCGTGGTGGTAGTTTAATCCAGCGACTAATAGCAAGATAACCGCCTGGTTTTAAACGAGCCAGATATTCCTGCAAGGCTTCTACAGTGTATAAATAACTTTCACTCAATGCATATAAACCCGCAGAGGCAGCACCAAAAGAATCGGTTAATACCAGTTGAATGAGATCGTAGTTTTTTTCATCACCGACAACAAAACCACGCGCCTCTTCTGCATACACATTTACATTATCATTATAAATACGGCCGGAAAAATTTTTATACTCTGTTCTAATTAATTTAATAATCTGTTTATCAAGTTCTACTGAAGAAATATGTTGAACCTTATGATATTTTGCCTGCAGTACATCTGCACCACCACCCGCCCCTAATATGAGTACATCTTTGATAGTGGAAAGGTGGTATGGCAATGACGATGAAAGCTGATCTAGATAAGCCAGTGTCTGCCTGTCTCCATCGTAATGTGTTATTGCTGTCATTGCATCGCCATCAATAAACACACCGACCTGCTCAGGAGGCTCATCAGTTGCATTGAGACTTAATCCTGGCGCATGGCGAAACGGTATTACAGGATTTTCTACAACGCTAATTAAACCCAGGGGGCTGGAATGCTCAGACACCACCCTGGCACCTGTCACCCTCAATGTCTGGCTAAGTCCTTTGTAGGGTGACAACTGAAGTTCAGTCCATGACTTTGGCAAGATAAATACAATTAGCATTGTCAGTAATAACACGAATAGCATGACAAACAATAGTCTGAGCCTGCTTCGATATAAATCGGCCCTATATAATTCCCAACAGGCCAGCATGGCGGCTAACATCGCTAATGCAAAAATATATCTTAATGTATCATCTGGCAGCACTGAAAATAACAGTGCAATGACAAGGATACTTCCACTCCCCGCCCCCAGGAGATCTGCCGCATAAATGCGTGAAATATCATTCTGGTAACGTATAAATGAAAGACCAATGGCCGTGGCGACAAAAAAGAATGGCAGGGAAAGTAAAATATAAACAGCCATCAGCCTTAATGGCTGACCAGCATCCCAGAAAATTTCTTCCGCATTAAACCGAATCTGCTGACTTATTAGATAACATAGCAGACTGGAAAAGCCAAACAGAATAATATTAATAAGATACACACGTGGGTAACGAGGCAGCAGGTAGTTTCGAAACAAAGACAGAAAAGTTCCACTGGCACCATAACCCAGTAAAGCCAAACTGATAATCATGTAGGCAAAATGATGCCACTGGATAATTGAAAACAGTCGCATCAGCAAGATTTCATAAGCCAGTGCCGACATTGATAGCACAGCAATGGAAAACCATGGGGGGCTTTCATTCTGTGTAATGATGTTCATAGCTTTTACAAACCTTGATTAATCATGCTTACCCGTTAGTGGAACGAATTTTACTGGCAAAATCTGTCGAGTGCTGACTTTTCCATTATTATCTTTTTCTACTAATACCAGTTGCTGAACCATAAAGCGACTACCGACCGGTATAACCATTCGACCTCCCGGTTTAAGCTGCCGAATTAGCGGTGGCGGAATATGGCCCGCCGCTGCGGTAACAACAATCACATCAAAAGGCGCATGTGCCTGCCAGCCGTAATAACCATCGCCGATTCGTTTTTTTATGTTTTTATAACCCTGCTTATCCAGTACAAAACTGGCCTGTTTAGCCAGCTCATCAATAATTTCAATCGTAAATACCTGACCAGCCAGTTCAGCAAGAATAGCGGCCTGGTAACCCGAACCAGTTCCAATCTCTAAAGCCCTGTCTGTAGGTTTAACTGACAACAAGCTAGACATCAAAGCCACTATATAGGGTTGCGATATTGTTTGTCCGTGACCAATCGGTAGGGGTTGATTTTTGTAAGCTAAGCCACGCAATAGACCGGGGACAAACTCATGTCTTGGAACTTTTAACATGGTTTGCATGACACGTTCATCTAACTTCCCTGTGCCAATAAAGGACGCCGTCTCGCGTACATCCTGTTCGATACTTCGTATGAGTTTTTCACGTGATTTTGTGTAGTCCGTCTCTGCAAGTGATGCAGACGCAGTCATCAGCCCGGTCAGGCATAATCCGGTCGCGAGTAACATTTTAAAAGCGCTGTAATTCAAGGCGTAACCTTTTCGACATAAATGCTTTTTATGATGGGAGTTACAGCGATATCTTGACTGCCAGCTTTTATCATTTCATTCTCCTGTTGATAAGGTTAATGATTTGTCTCAATGATGCATATACGCACCCATCCACATTTAATTTGAGCCCCATTAAGCCCATTTATCAATGAAACTAATCAATGACGCTAAAGATAGCTGTAGTTCTCCTTTATTAAAAAAATTTATAGAGTATGAGCTTCCCCCAACAAAACAGGCGATTTAGATGCAAGCATATTCTCTTCACTTTCTACCGGTGTTAGGTAGTTAAAAAAGCATACCTGCGCATCCCCTTTATAGAGCAAGACACCCAAAATTTCTTAATCAGAAATATACTACAATATTCAGGTAGATTCCCCGACATTCAAATACTGAAAGTCGCCTTTAAAGTATCATTTATTATACATAGAATACTCATTCAGTATCGCCTGAATAATAAAAATTATAAGCGGGTAAAAATATTATAGATGTTTTTCATTGATAGAAAAATACGAGGGATGTATCCCATGGAAGAGAATTTTGTCTCTATCACTTATACAAGTGACAGCTGTACGTCTACCTATAAAAAAATTGTAAGCCATCTTGAGCAATGCGCTTTCGTGACAAACACCGATGAAACTGCAAGCTGTCTTGTCATTGTTTTTTCAGACTGTGAAGACGTTATTGAGCTGCTGCGCTCAACATCCGCTGTTCCAAATCGTTGTATTCAACTGGTATATACAGGTAACCAGACGATAACCAATATTGAATACTGGAAGTTATTGGATATGGGTGCCAGGGATATCTTTAAGTATCAAGGTGATGTCACACTGAATTACCTGACAGAAAAACTACAACGCTGGCAAAAAATTGAAAACATTCTGCAAAGCGAATTGGTTAGTTCCAATTTAATTGGCCAAAGTCAGGCGTGGAGAAATACCTTGCGATGCCTTGTTGAAGCCGCCTGTTACTCACAGTCTCCCATACTGTTATTGGGTGAAAGTGGAACGGGTAAAGAAATGCTGGCCAGACTGGCCCACAGTATTGATTTAAACCGTAAAAATAAAAGCCTGGTGATACTTGACTGCTCAACCATTTCAGAAGAATTATCGGGCAGTGAATTTTTTGGGCATGAAAAAGGCGCGTTTACCAGTGCCCACGCATCTCGTGAAGGTGCTTTTTCTATGGCAGATAAGGGTAGTTTGTTTCTTGATGAAATAGGCGAGCTTCCATTGCATTTACAACCAAAACTGCTGCGCGTTATTCAGGAAAAAACCTATAAACCTGTAGGCGGAAATAACTGGTTTGAATCAGATTTTCGTCTTATATGTGCAACAAATCGAAACCTGCAAAATGAAATAGTCGAATCAAAATTTCGACAGGATCTGTACTACCGCATTGCCTGCAATATTATTAATGTCCCCAATCTCGCTCAACGCCAGGATGATATTCTGCCTCTGGCACACTTTTTTTTAAAGCAACATTATAAACCATCAGATTGCCCCGAATTCAGTACCCCGGTTAAACAGTACCTGACTAGCCGAGACTACTCAGGAAACATACGTCATTTAAAACAGATAATTGATCGTATTGCATCGAGACATTGTAGCAATGCCGCTATCAGCATCGGCGACATAGCTGAAGAACAACGCCCTGACTTTGTAGATACTAACGCTGAAAATTCCGAACTATCTTTACAGCAGTTTATTAATAACGCCCTGATTATGGGCAAGGGGCTTAAGGATATCGGAAAATTAGCCGAAGACCTTAGCATTGAAATTGCAATGCAAATCGCCAATGACAATACACGCGAAGCCGCGCGTATATTAAATATTTCTGACCGAACTATTCAGTTACGCAAAGCCGATAACCGAAAAGCTTCCATCGTAAATTCATGACGATGGAAGCTCACTGCATGTCTTATTTCATATCATGTTTGGTAACTCTATCCTCTTGCTATCCGGTGTCATTAAATTACATTTGTCAGATAATGTGCTCTGCACGTATCTGACAGCTGGTTGATTTCGCACAGGACCGAGTGTCTAGCACTGTGCAGATCTACAGGTTAAACCCTGCGAATACCAAGGTGCACATGGTCATAGTGGCCGTCAACTCTCCATAGCAGTTGCAAGCTGTAGCGCCGATCCTGTACCTGAATCGTGGTACGGTTGAAAGTGCCAATCGAACTTTGCGGAATGCCGTATTTCGACGCGATAGCGCTGGCCAGTTCGTCCCCACGTGATCCTCTCACACCCAGGTCGGTGGCAAAAGCATTAATATTACCGGTGTAATGATCTGAAGTCGTTTTTGAGTCTAAGCGGATTGTCTCTTCAAGGTTGCGCTTTTCACTGGTTACCGGGATGCCCATCGAGGCTGCAATTTCCTTCGCGGCGTCCGCCACTCCTTCTGATCCTCCCCAGCCCTTGCCATAGCGAATTTCACCTCCACCGGACGAACCTCTACGACGTGGCTTGCGCCGCTTGCGTTTTTTTATGCTTAGCAATGCCCCCCAGGTCATTGGGCCTACGATGCCGTCAGTGTCCAGGCCACGCGAGCGTTGAAATGCACGCACCGCAGCATCGGTGTTTGAACCGAAAATACCATCGACCGTACCCGCATTGAATCCCGCCGTGTTGAGTCGTCGCTGCAGGTCGGTAACATCGCTACCGCGTGAGCCGTGGCGTAGCATCGGTTTACCCGCACCTGTCTCAAGTTCGATGAACTCAAATTCCTTGGCCTCACCCATGTCCTGCGTCGATAGCTCTATCGAGTGCCGTGATTCGTGCAGCGCCTGTTCAACTTCCGGCCCTGCAATTCCAGTAACCGGTAATCCTTGCTGTACCTGAAAATCTCGTATCGCATTACGTGTCGCTGGATTCATCACACCATGGGTACGAAGTCTCAGCTGCAAAACCTGGTTCAGTGAACGCTGTAACCAGCGAACAAATTCGGAATCATGGGCCGGATTAATACTGGCTGCTGATGAGCTTCGATTTATTGCAGGATTTCTACGGCGTTTAAACTTTGCCTGAGATGTTGACACTGATACTGGTTTATTCCTGGATGATCTTTTTCTGCGCCTTAACTCAAATTCATCGTTAAATATATCGTCAAATTCAAACTCTTCATCTGCAAATAATTCAGTTATCGAACTGTTCTTATAGTCAGGTCTTTGTGACATGTATTGATCATTTTTTGATATCTCAAAGATAGAGTCCGGTGAATGTTTTATAATTTTTTTCAATCCAGGTGGTAAATTTCTTCCTTTGTTGTTAATAAACAAACCACCGCTACCGACTTTAAAAGCATTAATTGAACTACGATTTTGTAATTGCACTGATTGTTTCATGTAAGTACGAATAATCACTGATTCAACATGCTTTCTAACACTTGTCGTAACAGGTGAACCGTTAGCAAGTGAAATGGTAGCCAGATAAATTTTATGCTTGCGAACATCGCAACCCAGCTGATTAAGAGAAGATAAAAGATGGCTGAAGCGTTGAGAAAAGCTTTCTGTCTGTCCAACATATATCGGTTTTTCATTGCGGGTAACAACATAAATTCCAGCGCCACTGATTCGACTTAAATCTCGATCAATTAAGTGAGGTCCAGTCCAGCTAAGTGTTGTTTTAGTTAGACTAACTGTACGCCCTTCCTCAATTTCCTGAAGGGTCGAATCTAATGGAGGCCGCCGTCGCTGCGCCTGTCTATTTTTTGATCTGCAAAGAGCACAGTTGCAATTTTTGTCTCGCCGATGCGGGTAGATTTGATTTAAAGAAGCAGGATTGAGTTCCGTTGTTTGATAGGTTGACGTATGCATGGTTATATCTCCGTGTCCGTTGTACAGGGTTGTGACAAAAAAAGTTCAGTCAATTCGCTAGCGGTAATTTCAATCATTTCAGCTTTTTGTAGACAACGAAGCTGATGAACTAATACCTGTATCCCTTTACCTTTTAGCGCATAAAACCTATTGAGTATCAATTTAATTGACATGCAACTAAAGATACTCGTTATGACTGAAACTGTATCTGAAAATACAAAATATCGTGAAAAATATTTTTTCTTATATATAAGGGTACGCAAATGCATAAGTCCCCCTTGCTCGATTCCTTGAATGATACATACACATATAGTTAATTATTTGTGATGTAAGAGAATAGATATCGGCAAAACTATGCCGCGCGGTAATTAAAAAACTAATCGCTGTACTATCGCTGGATTTAAGCTCATGCAATACGCTTGTAAAACCTTTGTTTTGTAAAAACTCATACAACCCAGTCGCATCTATGCGATTATGTTTAGATAAAGTTTGAAAAGGAAAATCACCACCTATCGTGCTTATTCCTGCCTGCGACAGGCGTTGCTTAAATTTAAAAACCAGTTGATATAATTTATTACGAATTTGTTCACCATGATTGCGATTAAGTTTGAGTGCATGTTTAATGGATAGCGCGTGCGCAATAGAAACAGGGCTACAGTGATTATTAGTCAGGCTATGCTCTAAATAATCTGAAATATCCATTTTAGTTGTGGACAAAAAAGCTACTGGCACGCCAAACCCCTTGGCCATTGAGCTTATATAAATAATATTTTCATAGTTGATATTATTATTCATAATGATGCCACCGCCACCTTTTCCATAAGGCAAATCCACACTTGCATGCTGACCAAAAACACCCAACGACTGAGTATCGTCAACGATGGCAATGCCATTATATTTCTCCAATACTTCACAGTATTGTTCAAGCGGGCATAGTTGACCTGAAACCGGGCTATATCCATCAATCACCAGTACGGGCCTTCTGCCAGCTTGACTGCAAGTGCTTAAAACGCGATCCAGATCACTGGGTTCATAATGACGTAAATAGCCACTGAGCGTCGTATTATGAACCGCAGTAAAAGCCTTTTTCGCAATCGGGTAGCAATACTCGTCGAGAAAAACTTCAACAGGTTGATTGCGCAACCAGATAGCAAAATCAAAAAATAATTGCAATGACGATGTACCTAATATCATATCCTGTGTACCTGTTAATCGTTCTAGTTCATTTAACAACTCACGATAGTTGGCAATTGGTTGAAGCATGGTTGGCTTACCCAGCGTCAGTGATTGCCATGAGCCCAGTTGTTGACCTGGATGCCTTAGCCCAAGATACAGGGATGAACTAAAATCGAGCATCTAAGCCATACCCCCTGATTAGGCTAAACGTTTTACTTTTTCGCGACGCTTCAGGTAAACCGAAGGCATGGTCGTATCCGCAGGTGATTTAGTTAAGTCCGCACCGGTTACTACGCGATAAGCGTGAACGTAACTGAGAATTTCTGCGCGCCAGTAACTGGCCCAGTTTGCAGCACTGGTTCGATCAATCACACTATTCCAATTGCCATAACGAATAGAAAGCAAAAGTTTTTCACCCGTAATAGCAAGCGTACTAAATGCTGAGGTGGGTGAGTTACTCCAGCCCATCAGTTTTTTCATTGCATCAACACGCCCCATCCAGGCTTCGGTGTATGGCACGCTTTCTCTGCTAGACAAAAACTCACGCATTTCAGGTCGTGCAAGTAACCACTGTTGCATTAACATTTCCTGGCGGGATGTTGAGGCTAAATCACCATGCTGATTGTGTGCGCCTTCAGATAACACAAGATGTAATTCTTTAATGGCATTTAAAAGTGGAAATGCATCTGCCAGTATGGTGGTATCATCATCCTGTTTATAAAACGCCTGACAGATAACCAGCACATTATGAAATGCCGCAATAAAATTGGTACGACGATCCGCTGAATTCATCGAAGGCACCGCTTTACCAGCCATTCTTAAACCATAATTCTGGTCATACTCATAGGCTCGGCGCCCAAGTGTCAATCGGTGTTGCTCGTCCTGTACATAACCCCAAAGTAGATTACTCATGGGTCGCAGCGTACCAATCGCAAGATTGGCAAGAGCGCTGGATTTAGCAGACACTTTTTTATTCTGAAATCGCATACTGATAGCATTCATAGCCTGTACCAACAAACCTTCTTCATGCCAATATGACCAGATCAGTTCTATCATGCAGGGATTTGTCAACTTATTCTGTAAAATGCCATCACAGCTCTGAAGGAATTTTTCTTCCTCTATAGTTATCGGGCTGGTGCGCAATTTACCTCGAATAATGGCAAGATAAGGTAATGTTTTACCAAAGTCAGAATTAGTATTAGACTGATTACTACCGCCCTCAACATCAACAATGTAGTTTGACCACATTGTTTCAATTTGACTTTTTGTAATGCCACAGGTTGAGCCATAGCGATTATTTTCATCGGTTGATTCAAGATTGGTATCACCAAATCCAGTATCCTCTATAACCGAACAGTTATTCATTAAAAACAATTCTGTTGCCACCTTCAGGTGGTTATATCGATCGACTCCTGGAAAAGGAAGATTCCTTGACAGGGTAAACTCTTCAGATTCATTCTCATTATCATTGCATAACAAAGCATCCATATATTTACTATAATTTTCAAAATTAATAGACTCGGTCGCATTACGTATAAACGTCCATAACGACATGTCATCGGTGAACTTGCATCGTTCACTGGTTAATGAAACATCAACCTTCACAGGTTCTTTTAATCCATTGTCATTAACAGGATTTTCGTTCGTTTCCATGATAATCTCCTTATCTCGTTTAAAAATTTAAAAATCAATACCCTATTTAACACTTACAGGTCATTGCACGTCTGACTGCCCAGTCACGCAGCAAAGTGGAAATAATTTTTCCCTCATTACTCGCCAGCAGTTTGTTATCCACTTTGGCCTGACCTAATACGGAAAATGCTAAAGTAGGTTTCATGTTTGTTATTTCAATGGATTTATTTTCGATTTCATTCCATAAGCTTCTCAATTGATCAGGTTGCCTAGATTCAGCGCCCAGACAATCAATTAGTCGTTTTCCCTTAAGCGAATAAAAACGCTTATTGATTATCAGGTCAGTAAATGAGTCAGCAGTATCTAGCAAAATATTTATAATTTTACGGGACTGTGTATCGACATTAGATATCGGATATAAATCCATCCATAGCTGTTCGATACGTTGCCATTGTTTATCTGGATAAATTTGAGCTCCCATGCGACAACTAAGAATGACTCTGATCCAGGGAAATGGATGAGGGTCGTTGGTATTAATTCTAAAAACAAAAGGCCTGGGCAAACTCAGCACACCGATCAAACCCATTGTGGCAATAACCCCAAGGCGATTTATTGCCCATAGGTCTGCAACTATTTCAGAAGTCCATAAACTCCAAAGTTTCCACGCAGTCTGATGTTTGTTCTGTATTGTTTGCATGCTGTGCATTCCTGCCTTAAGCGAATCAACTAAATTAAGCAGCGCTGCTCCCTGGTGCCCCACTTCATGTACTACAGAAGAAGCTATGCCACTGCCAATCATACGCTCACGAGGAACACGTATAATTGCAACTGGATTACGTCCTCCACCCGGCAAACGTGTTTTTGCTCTACGAATAGCTGCACCTGGTCCTCTTTCCAGATAACAGATCATTGGCGGCCGTCTTTGCATTGTTTCTATCTGCAAAGCATCTTCTGCAAGTGCGTCCAGACCGCCCAGCCAAATACCTGTTTCGTGTTCACTACGTTGCGTGTAGACATCTGAATAAATATCAAACTGTGACAACACGGCATTAAATTTTAATCGCAAATGAGTAAACCTTCGCTGCGCCACTGAGATACTTGTATCCTGCTGGTAAGACTTTCGTAACCACAGGATATAATCAGTAATCAGTTGTTTAAGTCTTAGCCTTCCTTTACCTAAGTAACTGTCGACTCGCCTCTGAGCTAGCACTGAAACTGATGCGGCTGGAACCATGGTTTCGGTTATCGAAAATGGTTTTACACGCTGCAATCGGCTATACAATGCAAAGGCTTCCTGCTCAAGTATTTTGTATGCAAACTGACGCATCGAACTTATTACCTATACATTATGCAAAATAATCTTACGACCTTCGCGAGTCCAGGTGCCGCTACCACCACGAGTGGCGCCAGTGGATTGCGCAATATTGGGAACATGGCTTTTAACTGCAGCAGTAAGCGCGCGTTTTGCTGTAGTGGTTGGGTTAGAACCAGACATTGAAGCATTGGCTGCTTTGTTAGCAGCACTAGAGGCAACACGAACCAGACGACGCGCCGTTTCAAACTCCAGATCTTCCTGGTCTATACCGTCCAGTTCCATCTCAAGAGCATTGCCCACCATAGAGCCCAACTTGGAGCCAATCGCTGTTCCCGCGCCTGGCGCGACAAACGATCCAATAGCCCCTCCAACAGCGGGTAATGCCTTTTTCACCACTCCCTTTAACATACCACCCAGTTTTCGACCAACCGATGATTTCCCAAAGCGTTTTACTTTTCTACCTGCTTTTTTGATAAATTTACCAAGGAAATATTCGAGTTCTTCATCGCTTTCCACTTCAAGTAATTCTGCGGCTAGCTCCATCTCTTCCTCGTCTGATAGCATTCCATCACTTTCGTATTCAAACTCATATTCGCCCTCGTTCTCATATTCGGCCTCATATTCATCCTCAAACTCATATTCATTTTCAAACTCCATTTCAGAGTCAAACTCAGAAACAGTACGATCTAAATCATGCATTGTCTTTCTCCTTGTTTAGTTTCATTTATTAATAATGAAATGACTTTATACAAACTTAATCTTAAGAATTTTTATCCAGGCTTATAAAATATCCCGTTGTACATACTCATTGCTGAAATAAAAACCCACTCTAAAAGTATGACGTTTCACAAACCGTTTGATAACACTCAGAGCAATTGATATGCCATATTTTAGATTTGAATATCATATAGTTCTAAGTTGTTATTTTTTAACAGATAATTTCAGCGAGTAAAATTAATATGAACTTACTTTGAGATAGAGACCTGAAAATAATACGAAATATTTTTCGCATTTATAGTGGCCCTAAAATAAATTGCGAAAATAAATTCGCTTGACTGGGATTAGATATGAAATGTTATTCGTTAATTACTTGCCCTGGTTAAGTCCCCTGTGATTACATCACAGGGGACTGGGGCATTTAATATTAAGCAGCACTATCGATAACCAGACACCTTCTTCTAGTTTGTCCAGGCTTAACAGTCTATGTTTGTACTTGTTAGAATCAGGAATCGTATTTGTTTGTTATATATTTATGGAGCGCGTTTTTAACATTTACAGGAAGACTTACAATATCAAAAACAAGATTAAATAGCGGGTAATTATTTTTTTCAAAGAGTTGGTGTTTGTCTACCATTTTTAGCGTATGCACGCCTTCTCCGGTTACATGACTTCTGTCATCCCTGGCCAGCTCTCTTCCCAGATTGTGATGAAATGAGTCCTCGCTGGTTGATGTGGTGATCAGGTCGCCGAGACCTGCGAGATGGTAAGGGCTACCTGATTCCCCCCCCATTTCACAGACGATTTCATCAAGCTCACGCAGCGCTTCAACCGCCAGGAAGCCGCGCATATTATCTCCAAGTTGTAATTCATCCGCCATACCAAATAATAAGGCATAGACATTTTTAAGTATCACTGACCAGCTGATACCCGTAATGTCATCAGTGCTCTCAAGAAAAAGCTGAGTCTGTGAAAAAAGTTTATGCGTATTTTCGCATATGAAAGTCTGTTGGCATCCCAGCTGGGCAAATGCATAACGTGAGGCGATTATTTCTTCAGATATCATGGGGCCATATATGAGCGCATAAAAATGATCCTCACCCAATACTTGTTCAAATATTTGCGCGGCTGTTTTTCCGCTTTCATCAAGCCCTTTGGCAATGCTTATACAGATGCTGTTCGATTTAAGCATTGGTTTAATCTGCTGGATAATTTCTCTATGCGGGTTTACGGGTAAGCAGAACAGTATAAAGTCGGCCAGTGGAATGATATCTTGTAAGGGCTGTACTTCAAGGCCGTCTTCTGGATATTTATCCCACAGGTAAATATCATGCTTTTCGCTCAGTAAGTGTTGCATTGCATGACCCATTTCACCATAACCAAGGATCGCTATTTTGTATTTATTAATCATCAACAATAGACCTCTTTGCGTGTTCTGTACTTGAATTCTGCACTACATCTGTTTTATATTTGTTGCATACGGTAATTATGACTATATTGGTTATAGATGAATAAAGCACACATTATTTATGTTCCTGGAAAAAGTCCTAAACCTTCCGCTGAGCATCACATCGATCTTCTGTGGAGAAGCCTTCTTGAAGGCTTACGCCGTGCAGAACCTGAAGTAGCTTTTGATATAGAACAACACAAGAATATGTTTCATCTTGTTGCCTGGAACTATAAATATTACCAGCAAAGTCATGATGCAGCACAGGATCTTCCATGGTTAGATGCCTTACTCAACCAGCACGGCCCGACGCAGCAGGACATACGCGAAGCAGCTTCGTTCAGGGTAAGATTAATTCGTTATATGTACATACTGGCAGACCACATTCCCAGTTTAATTCGCTGGTTACCTCAATCAGCCAGAAGTACCATTGAAGAGACAAATGCCTATTTTGAAAACCATGGAAATGTGGCCTATGAAATTCGTGGTATGTTAAAGTCGCTTTTAAGACCCATTCTGGATAAAAATGATTCAGTATTAGTTATAGGGCATAGTCTTGGTTCTGTTATTGTTTATGATACATTATGGGAGCTTTCACGTACGGAAGTGCATGCTGGGAAAGTTGATTTTTTAAGTCTGGGTAGTCCTTTAGGCTTGAAATTTATACAGAATAAACTACAGGGTCGACAATATCCCAATAAGCATAAATTTCCAGCTAATATTCGTCGCTGGATTAACGTCTCATCGGTAGGTGATACAACAGCCGCAGACAAACATATTACTAACGATTTTTCTGTTATGTTGAAGTATGGATTAGTCGACTCAATCGAAGATTATTATAAAGGGGTTTACAATTTTTACCGAGATGAAAAAGGTCTAAACTGTCATAGCTCATATGGATATTTAGTTAATCCGACCGTTGGGGAAATCATTTCGGATTGGTGGACGAAGAACACATCTATAGAGGATTAATATTTACCGCCTGTTTTTCAACCCAGACAAGCCACCTTCCTTAGCCTGAATAAGTACCAGCTGAGAATCACACTAAAGTACCCATGAAGTTATAGAGATGGAACCCATTGAAAATACAGGTGGCGACACGTGAACGCCCTACTCTCTGAGAGAGCTGGGTATCTGATTATTAAAGCATCCGTTAAATCGAAGAAGTTTGCGGCCAGGTTTTTAAAAGTTATTTGAGTTTAATCATGGTCTGGTTATTATTTTATCGCTCATCTAATTTTTCAGGGTGTATTTCAGGCCGTATTTTCATGGCGTGTTTTCTGGGCGTGTGATTTTCACTATTACCCAGGTTATGCTGATAGCAAGAAACACAAGTACGGCTGCCACTAAGATGTTGCTTAGTAATTGCGGTGATACAACTAAAATACTCCCCAGCAGCAACATCATAACACCTGATAATAACTTTAACACCATGCCTTCATTCTCAGTCAGTTTCCTTGAGCCTAGTTTTATAGTAAATAGAACAACAATAACAAATAAAGGCAATATATAAACCAGGTTATATAACAACAGATATAAATAGTAACTTTCTATCGACAATGCGTTTAACGTTAGTATTCTGGTATACACCATAGGAAACCCTGCTGTACATAAAATCTCATAACTATTTGCAACAACGGCTAGAACAATAGTCGAGACAATAACCATTGCATATGAATCAAGTCTTAACAAATTTCGAATACGATCAAACAATTTAGGTTTTTTATTATCAGATATACTTAATGAAATACCTTTTTTAAACCAGAAGTAATCTTTAATATTAATTGAAGCCACTAAAACTGCGATACAGCCTGCTAGCAGGGTAATTAATCGCAAATCTCCTAAATAGATAAATAAATTTAACCAGGCCGCCATAAATAAAAAATACATAGCACCAGATACAAAAACAAAAACACCTCCAATGAACAGCATTTTACTGCGACTCTGCGTGTGCACCATCAAACTCAGCAAAAACAACAGTACGAAAAAAGCACAGGGATTAAAGGCATCCATACCTGCAATAAACAGCGTTAGCACAGGCAATGAAAACTGTTCTGATGAAATTTTACCCAGCAAAGGTATATCTATAAAATCAGACTCTTCATGAGGCAAAATAAAGACGGTTTCATTATCCGGGTTTTTTTCTTTAGCAAACTGAAAACAGGCCTCTAAATGTGACCTAAGCAACTCACCTGTTGTTTGTTTACTTTCATAACCACTTATCAAGTTTCCACAAAACATAAAGGTCGGCACACTGCGAGCATCAACGCCAAACCATGTAGACATTTCTATAAATGTCTGGATATGTTCTGGATGATTCACCAGCTCAAGCGAATGTAATGTTAACCATGGGTAGGTTTTATCTATTTCAATAATATCCGGGAGTGCTTGCAAACAATGCGGACATTTTTCGGACCAGAAAAAATACAAATGTATAACCGGTTGATGATTAACATCTTTTCCATACCAAACCGGTGATTCCGAGTCAGACGCACTCGCTATAGACGAAATCATCAGAAAAAGCAGAGCTAATAAATGATTTAGAACATTCTTTATTTGAAGATTTTTAGCTATTAACATGCATTTGTCCTGTAGCGTTCAACCTTATTTCACTTTAATATCGACTTCAAAATCATACGCGCAATAAACCCGTTCTTCACCCGTAAAATAGAAAATAGACCGATCTGCATTCAATTCGACTCCAGCGAGCACCTCTGTAACAAATAACCAGGATTCAATCTAAGCCTTTATCTCAACTGACAACATAGCATAGGGGCTCGATACCTGCTTATTCAAATTTAGCTAAATCAGTTATCTGTGCCATCAGATCAATGTTACAATGAAGCATACATAAAATCAGGTAAATTATGGCTAAACATTCCACAAAAAACAAAGCATCAAAACAAATAAAAGAAGATGCAACGAAAATAGCACTGGGCATTCAAAAACCAGGGCAAACTAAACAGCAGACAAAGTTAATCGCCCAGGGAATACAAAAAGGCATAGAGCTATACAAAAAGAAACACAGTGAAAAGGCTCGGGAGCTGGATAAGAAACTAAAAAAAGTATCAACGAGACAATCATTAACCGAATCTTCAATGAATAATACAGTTAAACCCTCAACGGATAAATATAACAAACTGCCATGGATTTTATTGGCCTTATCCTGGATTGGCTTCATTGCTTATATAGTTATAGGCAGATAATTTAAAACAGACGAAAAATCAATGGGATAGATGATTACTGTTGAATATAAAGGCGGTGAATATACAATATGGAAAGCAGGAAAATCTAACACATATCTTTATGGTGAGCCAGGTGGGCGAGCTGAAAACCTTGTATGTGTATAGACTAAATTAAAGACGAGAAAGGATAAACTATGAATGAAATATCACCAGCTATTGCCTCTACACTGGCAGACAGAATTTATGCTGTTCTAAACCCGATGCTTGTGGATATTTTCCTTAAACTGCCTTATTTTATGATTGCGAATAAATCAGACACGTCACCAAACACATATATAATAGCTGAAGTTAATTTAAGTTCACTTACTAAGTGAGCGCTAATTCTGAAGACTCTGAACATGGATATTTTAATCACTATCATCAAGGCTTTATCTACTATATTTCTTTTCGCATTTTTTATTGCAGGTGTTTTAAAAGCCGATCCACGCACCCACGACCCTGAACGAAGAGCATTCGCTGAATACTCAGCAGGATTTATAATTTGCATGTGTAGCATTGTTAGCATTTACTATCTCTGGTTTGATTAAACTTTCACTTAGCCATATATTCATATCTGATAGAAAAAACCAAAAACACTCTTTCTAATTTATTTTTTACAGGGAATTAAAAAATCAACATGGTAATGCTCATCATGCCTTACCCAGGATCGTTTCTTAGAGAACTGTACATTTTTCTTCAGATAATCCACATACTGTGTTTTATACAACTCGGGCTGTAATTTCGGATCAAAAATCACCCGCCACAAATCATAACCCTTTAATTTAGCGGCTTTGTGTAAAGCAACTATATGAGCAGCCAGTGCTTCATAATCAATTTTCAACCCCTCGAATTGCCCTCTTTCATCAAACTCCACATCGTATCCAAACTTATTAAAGGGCGTTGTGGAAAAATACACTGAAACACCTTTAGCATTGATGACCGGCGTCATAAAGTCTACGGACAATCCATTTTTATGGGTTTTGTGCGGACGAAACGTTCCGCCTTCTTTAAAACCTGTTTCTGCATACTTATAAACTTTACCCGGCTGTTCAGACTCTAATGTTTTATAACTATTGATGATAATAACTTTAACGGCAGAATGAACATACGTTCTACCGGCAAGACGTGCAATCAAACTGTAGGCTTCAAAATTACTACCACTGGCGGGAAGCTCCTGTCCATTGACTAAATATCCATTGGATGTAGTACCGTAACAGGTACTTTGCTGAGAGAAAGCATTTTTTGAAACGAGCAGAAATAGTAAGATCAATATTCTCATTGTAAAAAATCGTCATCTGCGAAAGCTTATAACAGAGATCTAACCACCTTAAACGTTGTAAAGACACTGGATTCCCGACACAAGCATTCGGGAATGACGACACTATTTAAGTTAACAGGATAGAACTGTTAGCTTTATATAGCCGTTGACATAGTAGAACAGATCCCGCAATCTATAAAGTGCTAAGTAACACCCTACGAAGACAAAAAATCCCTAGCCTGCGCCTGATGTCCTGTGACTGTTCATTGTTGACCGGCGCCAGCATATTACTCAGATTTATTAACATTTCTTTAGCCGCGCCTTTTTTATAGTCTTCATCCTGTTGGTGAATGATAAAGAGATTATCAATGGCTTCATCATACTGATATTGTGCCAGTTGACGTATTGATAAATCAAAACGTGCACCTTTATCTTCTGCATTGGCAGCGAGTCGGTTTAGTAGAACCGGCATTTCTTCAACTTGGGGTACCCGTGTGGCAAAAATGAGCTGGTCGTTTAAAGCATTACCCATTTCTGTTTCACGACTCGCTTCGGGTAAACGCTCATAATAAGATGTAGCACCCCCTCTCTTAAAAAGAGGAGGTATATTAAAATGGTACTAAGGTATTTAGAATAACCACCCACCCTGTAGTGTTAGGCTTTTTACCACGGCTCACATATTCATTAATTTTCCGAGCTATCGTCGAGCAGTTGGTCACACACTATAAATACATTAACGGCTCAATAGTGCATGATCTGTACCATGGGTATAGCAGCGGCCTCCTCATATTTTTTCATAAAGGCGGTATATGACTCGGTGTACTGTCGCCCCCCGGCGGGATCATTGACTCTGATAAACGTACCATCCGGGGTGCCATCACCATAGATGCCGCGAGCCACACGCGCATGTAAAGCCCAGGTGGGTGTAAGATCCTCATCACCAACCACAATAAGGGGTCCGAAGTCTTCTATTAAAGCTCGGAAACCACTGATGGTGTAACTCATTGGAGGCTCAATTTTAAAACCCATTGCGGTGGCAAAGTCATCCACTTTACCCGGAGGCAAACCGGTATCATCATCGAACATAGTTCGATATTCAGCACCTGCAGCATCAACGACATCCTCAATAGAATAACTCATCGAATCTTTCCATGACTTGAGCATGGTTGCGACCGTTGCCCAACAGGACATACTACTGGGCTGCGCAATAATCGGTACGATACCCGGCACCGTATAGTCAAAGGATGTAGAGCTAACAGGTAGTGATCTGTCGGAGCCAACTTCTATTGTTTCCGTACCACGACTGATCTTGATCTTCGAGTTCTTCTTGACCGCTTCAGCATCGATCAGCTTTTTAACTTCTTTCTGTTTAGTGAGCTTTTCAGGCTTCTTGGAGGGCTCACCCACCAAAGACTTAAGCGCACTGTAAGAAAGTTTTTTAGCCTCATCCGGCGTTATCTGTTGATCTTTTTTCGCCTTCTTAATCACATTCAGGGTTTTACCAATATCCTTTTTCATACCTTGCTGTTTCTGAATATCCGCAGCAATACCGGCAAGATCAGTGACACTCTTAGACGTAGTTTGTAATGCCTTAATGGCATTTTGTTGTGTACCTTCCAGACCGGTAATGTCTTTAAATATTCCGGCTTTAGTAATTGCATTGATCGCCGAACTTAAACTGGTAGGATCCGGTGCTGCAGGTGCTGTTTGCATATTGATGAGATTAGCAGGCAGATCTTTAGGTTGAAGATTTCCAGGATCGGTTCTACGCGTGTCTGTAGACAACGCGGAAATATCTGTGGGTTTCGTACCACAGGGTTCATCATTAAAGCGCCAGTGACGCGTATCATCCATTTCTTCGCAACTGTTACATTTACCCATCACCGATTCAGCATAAACGCCTTTAGTTGGTACACTCACTCTAAACGGATCGGGTTTTGTAGTGGGTTTATAGTACGCGAATAAATCATCAACCCCTTTAAATACAGGGTCCAGACGCTCACCCGGTACCACCTTAAGCACCAGGTTATTACCCACAATACCCGAGATTTTATTTTCAACCACACTGGCAACACTTCTGCCGCCGGAGTTAGGCGCAATATAGCCATCCAGTAATCCAAACAGTCGACTGGAATCCATTGAGAACCAGATAACTTTATGAGACTGTTCTAGGTGCTCATTTAAAAAGCTGATGAGTGCCTCAGCAGCCTCGCGATCTTCTTTTCTTGGGTTACGTAATTCTCGCCTGTTTAAAGGTGTATACATCAACGCCGCATCGGTCTTTTCTTCAACAATAATTTCAGGTGGGAAACCAAACTCGAAGCTGACCTGTGTGGAATTAATAATGTCATTATTAACACGGCTATTACGAATAATATATTCATTTAAATGCCGCGTACGATAACTGAGATACGCAGACCTTAAAATAATACGTGAAGAATTTTTAACACTGGTATTAGCCCTGAAACGAAGGTGTTTAATCTGTTGACGATTAATTGTCTGTAAAGATTTACTGGCAATATTCACCTGCATGGGTCGTCCTCTTCGATAACTGGATAGTATCGTAAAATCAAGATCCAGCGTCACTTCATTGCCTCCATCATCGATACCGTCAACTTGCAGGGTCTCAATAAACTTACGCACAATATCGCCTGCATACTTCTGCTCGAAAATCGCATCCTTCTCTGCTTCTGTTAATGGTCGTTCAACTGAATAGGGGATAATCATAAACGCAGAGAACCAGGGAAAACCCACGGCAAGATTATAACGTTCCGTTTTAGTTGCTTCATCAATTTCTGCGATTGATGGGCGACTCAACTCAAATGAAATACTAAAGTAACCTTTAAATTCCTCAATATTTTCTTCGCTGTATGTACCCAGTGGTAAATCTGAATTGGCATAATTATTTTCAATGCGTTCAATTGCACCAAAACCTTTACGAAGCTTACGTCCGTAAATAGAACGTTGTAGCGTATCACGCCAGCGCAGTACTTTATCATGATCGAAATCACTCATGGGCAAAGGCACATATAAACATTCCTGCACATCAACCATATTCTGTTCAATGGCATAATGTTTTAAAACTTCAAAATATTCCACGGTCATCGCATGACAGTGGTTATTGTTTTTAACAACCTCAGTTTGCGCCATAACGGTTTCATTCTGGCCAACGGTTTGAACAACCGTGTTTCGCTGACTGCGCAAAGATGACGCGGATTGGGAAACATTATCCTGCAATCGATTAAGGGCACTGGCAGACATATTACGCGATGAGTTCTGTGATGCTGAAGATCGCGAAGTTGCACCCGAATGTGAAACACCCCCTCCAATGCCAAATGCAACACCAAGGAACCCGCCAATAGCAGCGCCAAATCCGCCACTGGTAGATTTGGTAGAATTATAAGAACTGGCATGCATGCTTTCATACAAGGAAGAGTTCATAATTTCGGTAATATCGCGATCCCGTGAAATTTGCGCACCCAGCTGCTCTGTTACAACCTGCCCCTCACTGCGTTCGCCCCGCTCTTCCCTATCCCAGTCCAGTATAGCAATCTGCTTCTCCTGACAGGGCGCCAAAGGCAAACTATAAAGTAAATCTCCCAGGGAATAACCATCGGCTTTCCATTGCTGTTTGAAGTGCAAAATATGGCCATGGGCGATGGTAGTGTTTTCATACACTTTGGGGGTTAAATCCCAGTCAATTTCAGTTTCAACTGTCAAATTACGACGTCCGGGATGATTCGAAATATATTCACGCTCGATTCTTTCAATCATCCTGATAGAGTAGTAAATTTTTTGTTTTGCCCTTAAAAGGGTATTTTTAATATCACTATAATTCTCAACAAAATAATCATCATCAAGGGACAACATCAAACGACTGGATGATCTGTAAAAACTGTGAAATTCTTCCAGCAGACTTAAAAATGCTGTTATGCTATTGATAAAAATATCATAGCTGGATCGAATGGTTATTATTTCTCCAAGCGAGAAAATAGACTTATTTCTAAGGGTTTCCCGGGTATCTTCGAACTGACGCATCAAACAGACAATTCCCATGGTATCTTCTTTCGGTGCAGGTGGGCACGGCTCAAAACCAGATAATTGAGATTCTTTAGCCTGGGTTAATTCGATAATAACACGTCTGAAATACCCCAGGATTTCTTCCTGATCCTGAGACTCGGTGGTGTTTATATCAATTACTTTTATCAGGCTTTTGGTTTTTTCTTCAAGCAGATCCAGCACTTCGGCACTGATATATTCCTGTTCCAATACCGCATCTATATCCGCTATAAACGCATCAAATAAAAGTCCTGCCGCAGGCACCGTTTTAACAAAGTCTTCATACTGCTTTATGTGCCCCAACAGTGAGCGAATGGTATTTCTGCTAAGATCATCCTTAAGCACAAGACTCTCGCAATACGTCTGTGCTTCCTGAACGCCTTTCTTTCCACAGTAAGCGGCGGCGAGCTTGCGATGCAATGCATTTAATTTTTTCCTGCGCTTTTCCTGATCCGCAAATATTTTCACAATATCAACAAAAGATAATGCTTTTTCAAATTTTAAGATTTCATTAGAGTCGAACTTGAGGCGTGCATTATTGGTGGCAACCAGCTTAAGGTTATAACGAGGCATTGCTGCAAATGTATTTGAACTAATAGTCGAAGCGTCTTCTCCCACTTCCGCTGACATAGCTCGTTTCAAGTTAAGCACCTGATTTGGCTCATCGATACTGGAATCGGCTACTTCATAAGAGGCCACAGAAAATGTACTGAATGAATTATTCAATTTACCGAATAAAGTGAACAGACTATCTGAGACATCAAAAAACTGTCTCTTAAGATCCTGGCTTTCCTGGGCATTAATCGTGTAACCTTTAATTTCAGGTTCTGTTGTCCTTACGGTCTGGTAAAAACTAAACTCTTCCAGGGTGCGATTTGGAATTGTAAAATCGACACACATGCCACCAAGGTCCTGTGAAAACGCAGAAGAGTTGACCAGCTCACTGGCATTGGGTTGTGCAGGTACTATCGTGTTATCTGCCAGTTCATCTGGCAGTTCCGTTAAATCAGCAAGTAATATAATATTATCGGGAAACTTTTTAGACTCCAGATGAATAGTAACAGGTTGATTTTCCAGCCCGGCAATTATGCCATACGCCTGCTGATGAACTTTATTGTCAATCTCGCCATAGAAATAACCATCTTTATTGGTTGTCGCGGAAAATACCGGCACAAAGCTATCGGAGTCATAGCTGGCTTCTGCATCATTACTCGCCATAATGACAACCACCAAACCAGAGGCTCTGGATTCACCTGAGGTATCAATCACTTTTCCAGATATTTTTTTATTGATAGTCACGCTGGGACTAGACTGATTAAACTCGATGACTTTCGGGTCAACTGAAATACGCAAAGGCTCACTGTCATCATCTGAAGTTTCAGACATAAAAGATGCTTTTAAGCTGCCATAGCTATAATTTTGCTGGCCCAGTAATTCGCCATCCGGCGCATACACTTCTACCTTAACATTCTCATTTTCAACCAGATCATCTTTTGGAATGAAGAATCTAAATTCACCATTATCTTCTACATCGACACGTTCTTTGTTATAAACAGACTGCCCCGAGATTAACTGAATATAACTGATTTTTAGAAAATGCCCATTGTACTGATCGGTAATAGGGCTGCTATCGGTAGGTTCGAGAATACCATTGACACTGAATCTGTTCATTTTATTATCCCTGTTTTAATTAAAGTTTTGATAACCTATTTACTTGCGACGCAAGACAAACGCTTAAAAACCTAACTCAACAAATTTAACTAATGACAACTATTCAATACTATCTATTTTTTACTTAATGAAAACTTTACACGAAAGGCATACCCGCTATTCGAGCAACCACAACTTCAGGATCCCAAAGACTGATTATCAATAAGGCCAGTGGGGTCCAGCCAAATCATTTCGAAACAACAATATTAGTAAAAACACTTTACTTTGTCATCTTTTTTTGAAAGCTTTATCCGATCATAAAAGATTCAATTAACTACACTTATAGAAAATAAAAAACTACTTTATATAATCAGATAAAATTTATTCTATAATCGCTAAAGCACCTTTTTTAGCCTATCCTCCCCCTTTGCTTCTTAAACCTTTAGGTGGTGCCAAATGACTCTCCGCGTTTCAGTTATACTGCTGCAACCCTTAAAACCTCATGACATAGATCAAGACTATTTCGATAATCCAGACAAAATATGATAAGACCTTAACGTAATAATTAATTACGCACGAGTGAGCTTTAAAAAGTCAGCGTATTATGATTTTTTAAACAACGCAACACGACGACCAAAAGAAAGATATATTTGCTTAAGAACAGCTAAACCTGCATAATACGAAAATCAAATTATCAATCGTAATCACCTCACTACCACTCTCACCACCCTACTAATATGAAAAAAACACTCTGTCCTTTTTCTAAACCTATTATTGGTAACTGGTGCCAATGCCAGCACGCTAATATGGATGAACGTTGTGCGGGTAAAATGACCTGCTTAAAATCAGGCGAATACCTGATGGACTGTTATGATCTGGTTGATGTTTTTAAAGAGAAATCGCGTTTTGTTTTGGGCATATCGCAGCACGAAAAAGAATTCACCCATATGCAGCTAATGAAAATTCGTTGCGGAGGCCTTATCGGCATGCAAAAGATATTGCAACACAGAATCAATGAGGCACCGGATGTGTTAGAAATAATGCAAAAAGCTAAACAGAACTATGGCAGCCTGGAAGGGTTTCCCTTTAGTGATATTGTTCGAGAAATTAAACTATTTAGCCACCGTAAAACCAGACATTCTCACGACGGTTAAAAACAATGGATTTATTTAATTACGATTCAAACTTAAATCTGTTGCCCGATGATGGAGAAGTGAATTATTTTGGCTGTGTTTTTTCTGAGCAACAATCTGAACACTACCTGCAGCATCTACTAAATAACATTAACTGGAAAAATGACGAACTGGTTATTTATGCAAAACACATTGTCACCAAACGCAAGGTTGCCTGGTACGGTGATAGAAATTTTTCCTACACCTACTCTAACACCACGAAACATGCCCTGCCCTGGACTCAGGAATTGCTGATTTTAAAAGCGCGAGTAGAAGAACTCACCCACACCCGTTACAACTCATGTTTACTTAATTTGTATCACAATGGCGAGGAAGGCATGTCGTGGCATAGTGATGATGAGGATATGCTTGATAAAAACGCTTCGATTGCATCTTTAAGTTTTGGTGCTGAAAGAAAATTTTCACTAAAGCATAAAATCAGTAAAAAAACCGTTTCACTCATTTTAAAACCCGGCGATCTGCTGGTCATGAAGGGCAACACACAGACCCACTGGCTTCACAGCTTACCTAAAATGAAAAATGTTGACGGGCCCAGGGTGAATCTTACTTTTCGTCGCATAATTAAACCAACAGACTGATGACCGAAATGAAAAATTACGCGCATAAATGATGGGTGGTCATAAAAAACTAAATCCAGTTACTGGATGACACTTAGAATATTCGTGATCATTAACATTAATACTAGTGAGTTAAAACTGATACAGCCAAAATTTACCCCAAACCCACTTTTTCAAAACGGAGAGTAATGCCCTCAAACGACAATGAGTGCACCCACAGCATGATGGCTGTGCCTCACTCACATATTCTGAAACCACGTCGGAAATAAATATTATGATAGAATTTAATCCTTAACAGAACGATAACTTTTGATCACATCCCTGTAATTACTGTGTTCATAACTGGCCGGATCGATTGCGCAAAACTGGCTCACACTACCCTGCAGCTGTTTAATAGATTCATATTCATGCTCGGTTAACCAGTGATTAAGTTGTAACAATAACTCAGCACAATACTCAGGGCCTTTACTCAACAAAACACTGCACAGATACACCGCATCAGCACCCGCCAACAATGCCTTAATTATGTTTTCCACCGTATGAAAGCCACCCGTGGCCGCCAGAGACAAGTCTACACGACCTCTAATAAGCGCTATCCAGCGAATACGCAGCAAGGCCTCAGCAGGATTAGATAACTCAAGTTTTGGTTTTATCTTCAGTGTTTCAAGGTCTATATCCGGTTGATAAAAACGGTTAAACAGTACAACGCCATCGGCTCCTTCGGTTTGTAATTTCATCACCATATTCGATACCGATGAAAATTGTGAAGACAGCTTCATGCTCACCGGTATATTAATATGTTGACGCAAGGCCCTCAGCAAATCTAAATAACGCTGCTCAACATCGCGTCCACTTTGAGCTGGGTCGCCAGCAACATAATAGACATTTAATTCAAGCGCATCCGCACCCGCCTGCATTAAGTCTTTTCCATAATCTATCCAGCCGCTATTGCTGATACCGTTTAAACTCGCAATGACGGGAATATCCAATGCGGATTTTAACTGTTGTAATTTCTCTAGATAATTATCAAGCTCACCTTTATACGCTTCTGGCACAGGATGATACGAGTCAGCTTCGAAGTGACCCAGGTTTTGTGAATACACAAAAGATTCAAGTTGTTTTTGTTCCTGTTGAATACTTTCTTCAAACAATGAAGGCAAAACAATGGCCGAAGCCCCCGCCGCTTGCAGGCGCTGCGCATCGTCTAAACTGGCAGTGAGGGGTGATGAAGATGCCACCAACGGATTGGCAAGTGTTAAGCCGAGATATTGCGTAGTTAAGTCAATCATCTACTCACCCTCCCTGTCAGGTTTTGCCGTATCTATATCTATAGGGTCACGTTGCTGGACTTTAGTAACCGATGCTAATTTTCGATGCGGTGGCTGAGATGAATTTTCCCCATCCCACGACAATGCTGCAAGCTGCTCATAATAATGATAGCGATGTACAACATCTCGCTGTGATTGTGCTAACAATTTTTCCGCCACCTCAGGATGTGTGCGCCACAGCATATTAAACCGAACCTCCGTTTCAATAAATTCTCTATATGAAATAGAGGGCGCCTTGCTATCAAGGTGTAATGGGTTAATCCCCTTCCTGGCATTTTGTGGGTTGTAGCGAAACAAAGGCCAGTGCCCACTGTCCACTGCCAGTTGCTGTTGTTGATGATTATTTTTTAAATCTATTCCATGCGCAATGCAGGGTGAGTAAGCAATGATAAGTGATGGTCCAGCGTAGGCCTCAGCCTCATTAAATGCATGAATGGTTTGAATGTCCTTTGCACCATAAGCCACATGCGCCACATAGACATTTTCATAATCCATTGCTAACAGCGCCAGATCTTTTTTAGGTGAGGGTTTTCCACCGGCAGAAAATTTTGCCACCGCTCCCCTTGGTGTGGCTTTTGATGTTTGCCCACCGGTATTAGAATACACCTCGGTATCTAAAACCAGTATATTGACATCACGCCCCGAGGCCAGCACATGATCCAATCCACCATAACCAATATCATAAGCCCAGCCATCACCCCCAATTATCCAGACACTTTTACGTGATAAAGTGTCTAGAACCGATTGCAGCTCCTGTGAAATAAATGTATTGATGGTTGTTAATTTTTCTCGCACCTTGTGCAAACGATCACGCTGTTGTTCTATACCGGCTTCTGTTGATTGATCTGCTGACAATATTTTATCAACCAGTGTTTCTCCTAATTGTGCTTTTAACTGTACAATTAATTCTGTTGCATACTGTTTTTGTTTATCAACTGATAATCGCATGCCTAAACCAAACTCAGCATTATCTTCAAATAAGGAATTCGACCAGGCCGGTCCTCTACCGTGGGTATTTGTTGTCCACGGTGTCGTCGGTAAATTTCCGCCATAAATAGATGAACAACCGGTGGCGTTTGCCACCAGCATTCGATCACCAAATAACTGACTGGCCAGTTTTATATACGGTGTTTCACCACAGCCTTCACAAGCACCCGAAAACTCAAATAAAGGTTGTAATAACATGGCACCCTTTATCGTATTATTTTTGAGTAAGGTGCGATCGTAATCGGGTATCCCTAAAAAGAAATCCCAGTTTAGTTTTTCCTGTTGACGCAGCTCATTAGTATAGGTAACCATGTTGAGTGCTTTATGACTGACATTTGTTTTGTCGTGTATTGGACATATATCAACACATAACCCACAACCGGTGCAGTCCTCTGGCGATATCTGGTAACTCATAAAGTGATTCTCAGGGAAGTCTTTACCTTTAACAACCATTGACTTAAACCCCTGGGGTGCAATTTCAATAAAATCCTCGCCAAAGACCTTGCTACGAATAACACCATGCGGACAAACTAAAGGACACTTACCACATTGTGTACACAGCTTTTCATCTAGCACAGGAATTTCCAGGGCAATATTACGTTTTTCACAGGCGGCGGTTCCCAGTGGATAACTGCCATCGGCGGGAAACAGACTCACCGGCACCTGATCTCCACGACCGCTTATAATTTCATTTGTTACATTTTTAACAAAATCAGAGGTGAACACAGGCGGTTGATGATGTGTTTGTGTCTGGCTGGAAACCTGTGCTGGGACATTAACTTTAATCAGGTTTTCCAGTGCGCTATCGATGGCATTAAAATTAAATTCGATTAAGCGCTGACCTTTTTTTCCATAGGTTTTTTCAACCGCCTGCTTTATCGACGCGATAGCCTGCTCTTTTGGCAGGATACCGGAAATAGAAAAAAAACAGGTTTGCATAATAGTATTAATACGTTTATCCATACCAGCTATATCAGCCACTTTATAGGCATCAATAACATAGAACTGGATTTTCTTTTCAAGCATCTGTTGTTGCATAAGCGGCGGTAAACTTTGCCAGACTTTTTCAGGCGCTACCGATGTATTTAATAAAAACACCGCATTATTCGCCGCCATATTCAACATCGGGTAACGCTCCAGGAAAACCGGTTGGTGACAGGCAACAAAGTTTGCATCTTCATCACCAATTAAATAACTTGAATGAATAGGTTTATTATCAAAACGTAAATGTGAAACGGTTACCGCACCGGATTTTTTTGAATCGTAAACAAAGTAACCCTGTACAAATTTATCCGTACTCTCACCGATAATTTTTATACTATTCTTATTCGCGCTTACCGTGCCATCACTTCCTAAACCGTAAAACACCGCTTGAAAGGCATCCTTATGCACATCTGTTCGGAATGATTTATCCCAGCTCAAACTGCTGTGTGTGACATCATCATGAATACCTATCGTAAAATGGTTTTTAGGCTCGGCCGAATTTAGTTCATCAAAAACAGCTTTAACCATACCGGGGGTAAACTCTTTGGAGGACAAACCAAATCGGCCACCGATGATCTTTGGCATTTGTGTAAATCGAGCATTCTTTGCACTGAGTTGTTGTGCAAGTGCAGTAACCACATCTTTGTATAATGGCTCCCCGTCTGATCCAGGCTCTTTGGTTCTATCGAGCACTGCAATATGATGCACACTGCTGGGTATGGCTTTTATTAAGGCTTCACTGTCAAGCGGTCGAAATAAACGCACTTTAATCAGGCCCACTTTTTCACCCACCGAGCACAGATACTCTACCGTTTCCTGTACAGTCTCTGCACCCGAACCCATTAAAATAATAATGCGATCCGCCTCGGCAGAACCCAGGTAATCGAAAAGTCGGTATTGTCGACCCGTCAGTTGTGAAAACTCATCCATGACCTGTTGTACAATCCCAGGCATGGCCTGGTAAAACCGGTTAACAGATTCTCGGGTCTGGAAAAACACGTCTGGGTTTTGAGAGCTGCCACGCAAAACCGGGTGCTCGGGCGTTAATGCCCGTTGACGGTGTTGTGCGACAAGGTCTGACTTGACCAACTGTTTAATAACACTGCTGTCAATCAAAACAACTTTCGAGACTTCGTGGGAGGTTCTAAATCCATCAAAAAAATGTACGATCGGTATGCGTGATTGCAGTGTTGCAGCCTGCGCAATGAGCGCCATGTCCAAGACTTCCTGCGGCGAGTTAGCGCACAGAAATGCAAACCCACTGCTGCGTGCAGTCATCACATCACTGTGATCGCCAAAAATAGATAATGCCTGAGCTGCGACTGAACGCGATGCCACATGAAAAACAGCCGGAGAAAGTTCACCCGCAATTTTAAACATATTCGGGATCATTAATAATAATCCCTGTGAGGCGGTAAAAGTCGTTGTTAATGTACCGGCCTGTAGTGCGCCATGAATCGCACCTGCTGCACCGCCTTCACTTTGCATTTCGATGATATCAGGAACCGTTCCCCATATATTGGGTTTATCACGAGATGCCCACTCATCTGCCCATTCCCCCATCGGTGATGCCGGTGTAATTGGATAAATGGCAATGACTTCATTAGTTTGATAGGCAATCGTTGCGGCGGCCTGGTTACCATCAATTGTTTCAGTTTGATGCATTGCGACGCTTCCTCTACGACAAGCTAATTTAATACCTGCAAACCTAAAACATCAGCCATGTTTGTAATAATTTTCGTATTAATCGCTACGATATTTTTCTATATTGCGCTGGCTTAGGAATGTGTTTTTTAATATCAGTCACATCATGCGCAGCTAAATTTTTGGGTAATTCAAATACAATCATTTTACTCAGTTCATTTGAAAACTGGCTCCGTAACTCACCTAAAAATTCTGGTGCCACAATGAGTAATAGTTTAGATAATTTATTGGCTTTACGCTCACCGTCAAGATGGCTTGATACGCTTTTAGCAAAATCATGCTGAAGGTGCTTTTTAGCGCTTTCCTTTCTATCGTAGGCGTGACCACCAGCACCGGCTGCTCCCGACCTTTTACCCGGCAAATCACTGGTCATATCGCGCTCATGTAATCGTGCCTCAGGGTGTGCTATATCTTCAATTTCCTGCAACTTTGAATGATCATCTGGATCCCATGCAAAGATGCGCGCTCTTGAACTGTCTGCTACAACGATCATAGTCGTTTTCATAACTTACACCTCTCGTTTATGCCTGTTTTATTTATGACTCGATCACTTAACAAACGCCATGACACTGATCAATAAATGTATATATCATCAATAAATTTAAATAATGACTCATGACTATAAATTAAATTAAGCGGTTATTAGTTCGTAAAAACTGATAAAATGATCATTTAAGTCGTTTATGAGTATTTTCAAACCTGAATTCCCCAATACCAAAAAGCCAGGCCAATAAAGCCACTGTAAAAGAAAGCACAACAATACTCACCACAGAGGCGACTATAAAAATAACAACGAAGCCAAAGGACAGGGTGATAGCAACGCCAATAATAGGAAGCAATATAAATATCACAGCCGCTGTTACCAGAGCTGCGATTATGATGGAACCTAATATGAAAATGGTTTTTAGAAAGGGATTGGTAACTTCTTCGCCATTAATGAGTATTCGAGTCGACATAGTTAACCTCATTGATTTACATCATTTTTGAAGAACACATACTTAAACACATAGATCGCTTCCTATAACATTACCCCCAAATGATTTAGACCGCAATAGGCACTAAATGACAGGATTCGCAATCATTAGACCAACGCAAGTGGTGTAAATACATCAGTGCATATTGCTTCATAATGGTTACATTTCATTACTTCAATATTCCCCATGTCAGGTGGAGCCCAATATCGGGCGTGTTGTCAAAGTTAAAAAAGCATCTTACGTTTTAAAAATAATCAATACACCCGCCCAATAACTGATACGCAGCCATCTTATTTTTTGATTTATATTCATACAACGTATTCCTATGATGGTTGGCAGAGAAATTTGAATGTTAAATAGAGACGTAAGTTACTTACTTTACATAACATCTTTCACACCACCTGATTGACTGTAGACATTATGTAGCTGTAGTATTCCTGCCCCCAGACCTAACAGTAATAACGCAAACAAAAGCAAACCACCAAAAAATGGAATTAACTGTATAAATCCAAGTAGAATAATGGCTATAGTCACTGATACTATCCTGTGAGCTGTCGTTACGACATTCTTATGTAAGCGTCTTGCACCCCAATCACCAACAAAGAAGCAACCAATAAGTAAACCTGTAAGAAGCGCCACAAAATACAGCGCTAACATGCTCAGTCCAACCCATACACCCAGCACAATACTGGTTAGCAATACCGCGACAACAGGCGTAACCACGAGCAAGACGAAGCCTACACCCAAACTCCTCCACGGATCATCCGAAACCCTGCCGACCGCTGACATTGTGAAACCCGGGAATATCAGAAACAATACAATACCGGCGACAACCAGGGTGAGTGAAAAGAAAATACCATAACCTCGATGAGGGTGATCCCACTGCATTTGTTCATAGGTAAGGTTGCCAGTGATTTTTGCATCGGGATGTATCTTTGCTTTATCTGGGCTTTTGTAATGCAAATTCCCTTCAATTAGAGCACCTTCAAGTATTTCTATTTCACCACCTTCAAGCTCCACATCACCATGAACTGTACCGGATATACGAATATTACCAGCCCTTATAAACAGGTTATTATTAACCTTTCCGGCCATGTATACATCCCCACCCGCTAACCAGGTGTCGCCCCCAATGGAAGTAGTCGATGATACTTTGATTTCGCCACCGGCAACCATAAGATCATCACCAATGGTTGCATCAATCATAACCTCCCCACCGGCTATACGAACGTCATCGAGTATTTCTCCACCTAAATTGATCGAGCCGCCAGCAGCTATAACATCACCTTGAACTCGATTCCCGATGAACAGCTCGCCACCTGATATAACAAGGTCTCCTATAATGTTTGCATCAATGTTAACGGTGCCACCCGCAGCGTAAAAATCATCGTTGACGGTTCCGTACCTGCTCACAGTCTCATCTGTTTCTGAGGTAGCAAAGCAAGGGAAAGCGACCAACAAAATTAAGCCCAGCGTTAACACTTTAGTTATACTAATTCGGTATTTCATGATCTATCTCCTTTAAAAATGACGATGATAATTTAATGCGACGCATGTACCATTCTTTTCAACATACAGATAATGAAACACAAGCCAGTATTGCAAACATTAAAATAGCAATAAATGCCTGATCCATTAACTGATCAGTTATAGTAAGGAATATACAAACATATTTTTATTCCAATGATATAGAAAAATACGAATCACTAATCATTAACTAGTTAACCTTTAACACGTCTCCGTAATGCATAATATGACAATCCATCCCCATCTTTTCTACTTCAATTTTAAACATTTCATCATCGGCGGGGTTGACATTTTTTCGCCAAAAAAAGTTACCATTATAATGACAAGGTATAACGAGCTTTGGCTGAATTAATCTAACAGCCTCTAGCGCTTCTTTCTCATCCATTGTATTGCCGATTACTCTTCCACCAATAGGGATCATCAGCACATCCGGTTTTAATCCCTGCCACTCTTTCAAAAGAACACTATCTCCAAGATTAACGACTGTTTTATTTCCAAGGGTAATTTTAAAACCTACCGCACCGCGTGCAAAATCGATATTTTCTTTTACCGTTTTAATTAATCCAAAAAATAATTTAACGGTTCCGCGGCTATAGACCTGCATCTTTTTCAGGCTTTCAATAATTTTAAAAGGCCCCAGGTAAATTTTCACTCCTCCCTGGTCACCCTGAGCAACCTCACCTTTTATATTTAATATGCCCGCAAGGAATTTTATTGGCAAGGCACCGTGCTTCGCATTCAGCCCTTCAATTCTCATGTTATCCAGATTTACAACCTTACCGGCTTCCAGCTTATGAACATCTTCAACTTTGTTACTAAGAAAGTCTTCTACGAGTGCTTCTCCGCAAACAGTCGTTGCACGTGTTTTTGTAGCCATTGGCACAGCATAATCAAAGTGATCTGGATCACCATGGGTGACAAAAATGTGTGTAACACCTGACCATTCTGATTCCGGGATCAGACTATCGAGTTTAAATATCCATAAATTTTTCCCCGGATCGATGGCTATTTTGATATCTTCGTCCTCAACAAGAAAAGCATTATAAAGATAGTGTCTAATTTTCATTTCACATCCTCCGTTTCCTTATGAATACTTATTTATAGATCATACAAATTTTTATTCATTCCTACGGTTACCGACTCAAGCTCCTGATCAATCACATGCCACTTATCATTAATATTTTATAAAACATACACTCAGGCTTCATGCTCAACCGTTATAACGACATTTCCCGTTTTCTGCCCTTTTTCAACATATTTATAAGCCTCAATAATTTGTTCTAGTGAAAACCTTCTATCTATCACCGATTCGTATTTTCCCTGCTCTATGAGTTTATGTATTAAATACAGGCTTCTCTTAATGTCAGACGGGACTGGAAATAGCGTTTTTTTGTTATCGAGTAAGCCGCTTAAGATTTGCGTTATAAATGGTAAGTAAATATTTTGTGACATGTAACCCAGGTCAGATGAAATATAAACCCCGCCGGGCTTAAGCAGCTTCATGCATTTAAAAAATGAGCTCTTACCTACAGTATCAAAAACATAATTGTATTTATCATCGTTATTTGCAAAGTTTTGCTTTGTGTAATCAATAACTTTACTGGCACCTAATTGTTTTACTAATTCAAGATTTTTTGTAGCGCATACGGCGGTTATATTCACATCAAAATATTTTAGAAGCTGAACTGCCGCCGAACCAATAGCACCGCTCGCACCATTAACTAACACACTTTGTCCCTTTTGCAGATCAACTTTATTGATAAAATTATACGCATAATGCGCACCTTCAGAACTCGCTGCCGCCTGCTCATACTTAACACCTTCAGGTATTGTTATGGCTTTATCTTCTAAAATTGTTAAATATTGAGCCTGAGCGCCTGCGCCCTCATCATCAAAACCAAACACTCTATCCCCAACCTGAAAAGATAAAACATTCCTCCCGACTGCCATTATCTCGCCAGCAAACTCAGTTCCTGGAATTTGTTTTCTGGGTTTAAACAACCCCGTTACCAGTCTCATAAAAAAGGGTTTTGCTCTTATGGTTGCACAGTCTGTTCGATTGACCGTTGTCGCATGCACCTTTACAAGAAGTTCATTGACTCCGGGCTCAGGTATTTTTACCTCCTTGAGCTGAAGCACATCCGGCGGCCCATATTGATTAAAGGTCACGGCTTTCATGTCGGCTCGGTAATTATTATCGCAATTTTCCCTTTAACATGCCCTTCTTCGTAATATCTCATTGCTTCAGAAAGCTTGCTTAATGGATAACTTTTATCAATCACTGGGCTGACTGAACCCGCTTCAAAAAATGTTTTCATAACATTCAAATCATTTGCATCTGGTTTATGCATCAAAAGACTCATTTTTTTACGGCTAAATAATGACAGCCAGGGCCATAGAAAAAGCAGCTGATACACCAGCCTGCTAGAGCCACCCACCATGATATAGCGTCCATCAGGGCTGAGCGCTCTTATGTAATCAACGACGGAGTGATGTCCCTGCACATCTAAAATTAAATCATACTGTTGCCCATGACGGGTGAAGTCCTGTCGGGTGAAATCGATAACATGATCTGCACCAAGCGAGCGCACAAAATCCATTTTGTCTGTTGGACATACCCCAGTCACCTCTGCCCCATATAATTTGGCCATGGGAACCGCAAACGAACCTACGCCCCCCGAGGCACCGTTTATCAATACGGTGTGTGCCCGCTCAACCTGTCCTTTGCGCAGCCCTTGCAGGGCAAGAACAGCCGTTTGAGGTACAACCGCGGCCTGTGTAAATGTCAGCATGGGGGGTTTTAAAGCCAGTGTGTTTTTATTGCCTGGCACACATACAAACTCGGCAAAGCCTCCCCAACCACAATGGGATATGTCGGCAAACACCTCATCACCCGCCTGCAACTGTTTTACGTTTTTACCCACGGCTTCAATTCGCCCTGAGATATCACAACCGAGTATTTGTATTCTCGTTGGTTTGCGTAAACCAACCATTATGCGATTAACAAAGGGTTTGCCCATAAGGATTTCCCAGTCCCAGGAATTGATAGACGATGCATAAATTTTGATTAAAACCTCATCATCATTGGGCACCGGTTTAGCCACTTCCCTTAGTTCAAAAAAATCTGGTGATCCGTAATTTGTTAAGACACTCGCTTTCATCAGTCACTCCTTGTATTACCAAATATATTTTTGAACATGAATCGTTATTTAAAATCACCCGCTTTACCATATACCTGGCAGTAATCGATAAGCGGTTTTTTGGGCATACGCCGAGTAGCCTTCAAGTTCAATATGCAATGCACGATCTTCCAGATACGTGCGCACAATCAGCAATACCGTCAGAAAAACAGAAAGCCACAATGTGTAACGTGATCCGAGTGCGACGGGCAGTGCAAATAATAAAATGATAACAACCAGATACATGGGATGGCGTACCAGGGCGTAGGGTCCCGTGGTAATCACTTTATGTCCACGTTGCTTATCAATTTTTACCACCTGTGCCAGATAGGTATTTTCGCGCATGACCCAGCCCAGCAAGAAAAAACAGGGAATATGTATTAGCATCGCAATTAGCTTCATCCATATTGGCAGTGACTCACTCCAGCTATAACGCACAACATCAAAACCGGGAAGAATATACAGTGCGATGGCCGCAATAAAAAACAGTAACATAATCACTTTATCCCAGGTCTTTTGCTGCTTCTGTAACGGCACAAACTTCTGGCGCTCTGCCAGTAATGCAGGATCATGGCGTAATAAATAGTGAGTAAGAACGACAGCAAATACGGACCAGAGCACGATGACTATCCATGCCTCCCACCAGTACAGACGACCAGCAGGCCACATTAAAGCCACCGCAAAGAAGCTCATTCGAATGAATAAGCTTAACCAGATCATGAACACTTTTTGATTTTGACTGTTCATCAGGTGTTTTGAAAAATTGTTGCAAAAAACGCAATGGTAGCTATGCCGCAAGTAAAACCAAAAAGAGCTTTAACAGTTTAAACAATAAATATAATAAATACTTAAAAGATTAATTGCAGTGAGGCTATATACACAGCATCAAAAAAACATATCGTTAAGCTATTTTAAATTTAAAACCCATCAGGGCTACTAAACCACTTATGAACAAAATAATAGCGCCAGGTACAGGTATGATTGTTAACTGCCCAGACTCCAGTTGTGCAAGTGCAAAGTTAGCGGTGGCATTATTAAGTGAAGCAAAGGCGAGTCCGTAGTTATTACTTTGCGCTCCCCCGCTCGCAGCGGAACCCGCATAACCTGTTGCCTGAAGATTACCGTCAATAAATAAGGAAGCTGTTAAAGATGTTGGATCATAAGATAACTGGTAAAGATGATAGTCATTCCCCGTCACTAAAATTGGCGAACCAAAAGGTGAATAACTAAACGTTGACCCTCCAACCTCATTAACCAGGTCTGGGACAACCACTAGTGTATTACCTAAGCCATCACTTCCAAGTCCAATATCAAATCGAACACTGGAAAAACCGGCAACCGAAATAACCGCGCCGACCTGCTGGTTACCCTGCTGATCATAAATAGGGCCATCGATGACCCTGGCCTGCAATGACATAATAAAACCGTTATTCTGTATATCATCAATATGCTGTTGTGTTAATCCAGAGCCCCCGGATTGCCAGGAACCCGTCCCACCAAGTTGATTATAGACAGCCTGTTGGGGGCTACCGAAATTTGCAATTTGCCAGGACGCATAACCATTATCATCTGCTAAAGAAGTCGTTGTCACCCCCCCATTAAAAGGCCATAAACCAAAATTCTCAGTGAGTGGGTCATTATTTCCAATATGGGCACTAATGACAGCCGCTTGTGCCTGGCCAAAAAGACTAAAAGTAGTTAACAATACTGCGCCGATCAGCTGCAAAAACCTCATAATAGATATGCGGTACTTCATCTTGATATTATGGGTAGCTGAACTTGAGCAGGTAAACAGATTTTTGTAGGTATGCAACATGCGTATAATCATTTTATTTCCAACTTAACTTCCCTAATGTAAAAACAATACCCAATAATCAGGAAAATATGATGATATAAATCAAGTAAGCATCCAATGTAACCTTATCTTTTAATGTCACCTGTGTTTGTAGTGAGTAGCAAGACCCAGATAGCAACCAGGTAGTAGTACCCAGGGTCATAACAACTCAAAATTTTAACAATGTACAGTTATAGACGCACCAGTGCCAAGTTCGCTATGGTCGAAGCGGTGTAACTACATGGTTATTCTATCTTGCCAACAGTTCTAGACTGGCATTTTTACGCATGCCCAGCCCTACAAGAAAAACAGGCGACTAATGGGGATTCCTGCCCTAAAAAAGCGCTAAATTCTATTTATACGGGCATCATAAGCGTTCACTAATACAGAACCACTGATCGACATATCCATCCCACTCGTCCGCTATTAGAGACATCCAAAATCGCCCCATAAAATTATTTCATATATATATTGATATATTCGTTCAATCTCGTTGAATATTTACTACGCTTTATAAACAGGAACAACCTTCGTGTTTTTCATAGAAATTATTGTTTTTCCAAGTTGTGAATATGTTAATTAAAAACTGGATCAGAAACGCCCCAATCATACAGGACATTGTGCCTCTACTGGTTATCGTATTTGTTGGGTTCAGCCTGTTAATGGTTTTTATCCTGTATTCCTATGTCCATAATCTCACTCAACTTGAACAGGTTATTGTTCAGCAAGCCAAAGAAAGTCAGAAGATGAAAATTAATAGCGAGTTAATGGAGCTGGCTCGCACGCGCACACGCCTGACCGCTAAAATCATCACCATTGAAGATATTTTTGAACAAGACGAAATTAATATGCAACTCAATGTATATGCCAGTGATTTTTCACGCGTTCGAGAAGAGCTTCTTAAACTGAAAATTTCAGAGACTGAAAGAAATATATTGGATCAACAAAATAGTATCGTTGCTATAATTTTGCCCGCTCAACGTAAAGCGGTTGAATTAGCAATGAGCGACGAGCAGAATAAAATCAATAAGGCGCATCAGATTCTTTATGATATTGTGTTTCCCGGACAGGGTAAAATGATTGATTTATTCTCCCAGTTAATTTCACATGAGCAAAGGGTGATTGATGAATTATCTGAAAATGCTCAACAGACTGTTAAAGCGATTAATCAGAATAGCTATCAACTTATTTTCTTCTCAATCATTATCATTATTTTTGTATCCGCTGTTGTCATCATTCGAGTTAAAAAAATTCAACGTAAATTATTTGACTCTCACGAAAACCTGGAACAAACCGTTGAAATACGCACCCAGGAACTTAAGCAGGCAATGCATTCAGCAGAAAAAGCGGTTATTGCCAAGAGCCAGTTCCTTGCGGCAATGAGCCATGAAATCCGCACGCCTATGAATGGCGTTTTGGGTATGTTGGGTTTGTTATTAAACTCTAAACTTGATAGTAAACAACAGCATCATGCCAAACTGGCCGAGAACAGTGCCATTGCTCTACTAACCTTAATTAATGACATTTTAGATTTTTCCAAAATTGAAGCCGATAAACTGGATGTGGAAACCCTGGATTTTAATCTACGTAACATGCTGGGAGAATTAGCCGAAGCGATGGCAATGCAAGCCCAGGAGAAAGGCTTAGAACTCATACTGGATGTCACACATATAGAACACTCAATGATCAAAACCGATCCTGGTCGCTTACGCCAGATACTGAGTAATATAATAGGTAATGCCATCAAGTTCACTGAAAAGGGTGAAATCATTATATTTGTTGAGTTACGTAAACAATCAGAGTTTTCTTCAGACAATAAGTTACAGTTGCACTGTAAAATTTCAGACACGGGCATTGGAATCCCTGAAGATCAACAACAACGCATGTTTGAATCTTTTAGTCAGGCTGATGCCTCCACTACCCGTAAATATGGTGGCAGTGGTTTGGGTTTATCTATCGTAAAAAAACTTTGCAATTTACTGGGTGGCGACATCCAGCTCAGCAGTAAACCTGGCAAAGGAAGTTGTTTTGAATTTGATATACTCGTTGAAAGTAGCGAGCAGTCACAATTAGTTGAACCCGAAATAAATTTATCAAAAAGCAGGCTGTTGATTGTCGATGATAATGCAAGTTGTCGTCGCGTATTACGCAAGCAGCTAGAGCATTGGGGGGCCTCTGTTGTCGAGGCTGAAGATGGAGCCAGTGCATTGAAACTATGTGAGTCACGGGTAGACGAAACTTCAGCCGATGATTTATTTGACTTAGCACTGGTAGACATGAATATGCCGAACATGGATGGTATCGCCTGGGGAAATGCGATCAGGTGTGATGAACGTTTTAATCATATGAAACTGGTAATGATGACATCAATCATTCAACGTGGAGATGCACAGTACTTTTCAGACCTTGGCTTTAGTGCTTATTTTCCTAAACCAGCTACCACAATAGACCTGTTCAATGCATTGTCAGTCCTTGATGATAACGCAAAGACATTAGCACTTGCAGAACCTTTGATACCTCTGCGTAATTCGAAGTCACTCAGTAAAAATGAGAAACAAAAATTATCCCTCAACCACCTATCATCCATTAGCAGAATTTTACTGGTTGAGGACAATCAAATTAATCAATTTGTTGCCTGTGGAATTCTCGAGAACTTAGGCTTTAAGGCTGATGTTGCTGGAAACGGAATTGAAGCCATCATTAGTTTACAACAAGCCCCAACAGATGCGCCTTACACACTCATCTTTATGGACTGCCAAATGCCAGAGATGGATGGCTACGAAGCAACTCGTCAAATTCGAAAAGGCACAGCGGGTGAGCGATACTGTGAAATTCCTATTATTGCTATGACCGCAAATGCGATGCGGGGTGATCAGGAGGAGTGCCTGGCGGCAGGTATGAGTGATTACATAAGTAAACCGGTAGAGCCGGATAAAATAAGTATGCAGCTTCATAAATGGGTCGTTGACACTCATAATCAGGCTCACGCTCAATTGAGTGGCGATAAATCAAATGACAATAATAAAGACTCCGATTTAGACGCTTCTGAGAAGCAGCAGGCCTATAAATTATGGGATAGAGACGCCGCTCTAAAACGCATGGCTGGAGAGGAAGCATTATTACTGAAGCTAATTGACGTTTTTCTAAGGGACATGCCAGAGCGTATTCATGATATCCAGAGCACAATTGATAATGAAGACAGGCAGGGTGCTCTACAAATCGCGCATACTATAAAAGGTATATCCGCAAATATGAGCAGCTTTCGTTTGCAAGAATTGGCTTCACAGCTAGAATCCGCCCTTAATACACAGCCTGTAGATTATGAGTCGCTACGTGAGCAGTTAACTAAGATTAATGAGGCAAATAAACAATTAAGTTTGATATTAATTCAATTTAAAAATGACCGCATTGAATCATAAAAATTGCATTTAAAACAAAAACAGGACAGTGCAATAAACACCGCCCTGTTATTTAACAGCTCACAATACCACCCGCGAGCCATTTCCCAGCAAGGTCATTATTTCAGATCAAAACGATCCGCTGTCATGACTTTACTCCAGGCAGCTACGAAGTCGTTAACAAACTTCTTTTGCGCATCTGCCGAAGCATAGGCTTCAGCAATCGCACGTAATTCAGAGTTTGAACCGAAGATTAAATCAACCGTAGTAGCCGTCCATTTAATCTTACCTGACTTACGGTCACGACCTTCATAAACACCGTCAGTAGATGACTTCGACCACTGCGTTGACATATCGAGCAAATTAACAAAAAAATCATTGCTTAAGCTACCCACACGATGAGTCAATACACCCTGCTTTGAACCATTCACATTAGCACCCAGCGAGCGCATACCACCCAGCAGTACTGTCATCTCTGGTGCTGTTAGATTTAACAGGTCGGCTTTTTCAACCAGCATTTCAGTGGGTGTACCGTAACTTGCACGATAGTAGTTACGGAACGCATCCGCTGTGGGTTCCAGTGCAGCAAATGATTTTACATCGGTCTGTGCCTGTGCAACATCCATACGGCCCGGTTTAAAGGGTACACTTACCTCACTCCCAGCTTTCTTTGCCGCTTTTTCAATGGCTGCTGCACCACCTAAAACAATCACATCGGCCAGTGATACTTTCTTACCTTTGCTCAATGACTTATTGAATGACTTTTGAATTTGTTTGAGTTTATTCAGCGATTTTGATAGCTCAGCAGGTTCATTGACGGCCCAGTATTTCTGTGGCGCCAACTGAATACGTGCCCCATTGGCACCGCCACGCATATCAGAACCCCGGAAGCTCGATGCTGATGCCCAGGCGGTTTTGACTAGCTCTGATTCAGTCAGACCCGACTTGAGAATTTTCGACTTCAACCTGGCAATATCACTGCTGCTAATCAGCTTATGATCAACCGCTGGAATCGGATCCTGCCAGAGAAACACTTCGTCCGGCACATCGGAACCCGCATAACGTGCACGGGGCCCCAGATCACGATGCGTCAATTTAAACCAGGCACGGGCAAAGGCCTGGTCGAAGGCTTTTGGATTCTTTAAAAACCGCTCGGTAATCTTGCGGAAACCCGGATCTTTTTTCAGCGCCATATCGGTTGTAAACATGATGGGTGCATGTCGTTTACCCTTGATGTGTGCATCGGGCACGGCACTTGCTGCCGCTTTATCCGTCGGTATCCACTGATGGGCTCCCGCCGGGCTTTGGGTCTGTTTCCACTCAAATCTCATCAGGTTATCAAGATACAAAACCGACCAGGCTGTGGGAGTCTGCGTCCAGGCACCTTCAAGCCCACTTGTTGTCGTATCTTCAGCATTACCTTTGCCGCATTTGTTTTTCCAGCCAAAACCCTGTTCTTCTATTGCGGCGGCGGCGGGCTCTTTACCAATACACTCACCTGGTTTCGCGCCATGTGCTTTACCCAGTGTATGACCACCGGCAACCAGTGCGACGATTTCTTCATCATTCATGGCCATGCGGCCAAATGATTCACGCATGTCCTTCGCGGCCGCCAGCGGATCGTGATTGGCATTCGGTCCTTCCGGGTTCACATAAATCAGCCCCATCTGTACAGCAGCCAATGGTTTTTCCAATTTGCCATCTTTATAGCGCTTTGCGTTATCCAGCCATTTGGTTTCAGAACCCCAGTACACCAGGTCCGCTTCCCAGTCATCTGCACGCCCCCCGGCAAAGCCCAGGGTTTCAAAACCCATTGATTCCAGTGCAACATTACCTGCCAGAATCATTAAGTCCCCCCAGGAAACATTGCGACCGTACTTTTGCTTAACTGGCCATAACAATCGGCGTGCTTTATCCAGGTTGGCATTATCCGGCCAGCTGTTTTGCGGCTCTAAACGAATCTGTCCACCATCAGCACCACCACGCCCATCATAGATGCGGTAAGTACCTGAGCTGTGCCATGCCAATCGAATCATTAAGCCACCATAATGACCCCAGTCGGCAGGCCACCAGGCCTGAGAGGTGGTCAGGGTTTTCTCAATGTCCGCTTTCAATGCTTTCATATCAACACTGTTAAATGCTTTTGTATAATTAAAATTCTCACCATAAGGATTAGATGAAGAATCATGGGCGCGCAGTTGATCGAGGTTTAACTTGTCCGGCCACCAAAATTGATTCGTGGTCGCCGTCTGTCGAGGCATGTCACTTTGAGATGTATTTTTTGTTGCGCTATCGGCAACAGAACATGCTGAAGTGAATGTCAGTGAAACCGACATAGCCAATGCGGTGAAACTTGTTTTAATTTGTTTATACATTACTGACTCCTATAAAGTCATTTTATGAATAATAAAAATTTACAGCAGCCGATCACCTTTCCCAACCTGCCATAGATACATTAAAGTCATTTTGGCACTGTGAATAAAAGACGTTTTTTAACAAACTGTGCTGCTATGAAAAGCCTAATCGATTAAATACAATATTTATAATTGATTATCTATATGACATTAATAGGTTTTGGCTATGCGATATTTTTTATGACGCTGACAGATCCGTCATTAATGTAGATCAACAAGTTATCAAATCACATGTAAGTAAAAAACACGAGATGATTTATTATAAGATTCAACGTCAATTCAACAGGATTGACGCAATTAACTTAATGAATAAAAAGGCTTTCACAATTTAAATGTGCCTGATGTATTGATAGGCGTTAAGATACCTGAAGATCAACTTAAATATATCAGTCAATGCCTTAGCTGTTGATTCGATGTAATAACGTTAATATTTTTAAACATCACTGCGTAACTAACGGGTTTATTGCGATTGATGAAATGACCTAAGTTATATCTGTAACACGTTTTTATGACGGCTACATCAGATAATTTTGTTAGCAGGTATTCCGAATGTTATTTTAGGTTTGAATAAATTCTACGCACCGAGATATAACCTGGGGATCTTTTAAAATACGATTATGGCCCAATCGTTGCGTTAACATAAATTCTGAATGCCTCAGATTTTTTTGCACCGCTAAACCTTCCCTGCTCCGAATCATTCTGTCATGTTTATCATGTATCACCAGGCACTCCTGATCGATCTCCCGCGCCATATCTTCAGCTGCTATATCTGACATCGTTAGATCACCAATAAACGTATTCATTCGAGCGTTTATTGACTGGTGTGTTTTTTTATTTGCTTTGATAATTTTACAAAATTTATCAATTAATCCAGAGGCGGTTGCGGGTGTTGAAATCGCAATGAGCTTATTCGTCACCAAGCCTCTTTTCATGGCATATAAACTACAGGGCACACCAAAGGAATGAGCGACCAGGGCTTCAAAATCACCCTCACGTTTATGTATTTCAGTAATTGCCTCAGCACACTCAAATAAATTCGTTTGCCAACCCGTCGATAGACCATGGGCAGGTGCATCCAGCCAGATAACTTTATAACCTTTATCCAGTAAGGCCTGAGCTGGGCCAGCCATCTGGTTACCGCAACTTGCCCAGCCATGGACTAATAAAACAGCAGGACCACGCCCCGCACACCAGTAATAAACCGTTTTACGGTTAAGCTTGAAAGAAGAAACTGAAGCGCCCTCAGGTGTAAAGGCTGGAATTTTCTTTACACTTTTACGCCCCGGATGAAACCAAAGCTGATAGGCCATAAAAGATGAAAACCTGGGTGAAATCACCTGCAGCAATTGAAACACGGCAAATAATGAAATTTGATTAATCCCGGGCTGGCGTTTTCGGGCCGTGACCTTCTTTGGCTCTTTAACCCCATTGAAAACAGTTGTGCATATTTTCTCACCCATGAAGATTCCTTTATCTCGGCTTAAGTTTATTAACGATCAGTATAGGCTTGACCCGGGAAACATATAGTGGCAAATTTGACATATTAAATGCCAATATGGCCAGATCATGATACCCACCGTTTATTTACTTGCACTTAACGAATCTTCAGCCAGCAGCATTGCGGGCCCAATTGAAATTTTTCATACCGCAAATTTACTGCTCAAGAACCTGGTGGGTAAGGATGCGGAAAAAATCCGTTGGCAAATTGTGAGCCTGGGGGAATCTGAAGTCTGCACTACCAGCGGGCTCACCCTTAAAGCGGATTTATCACTCGATCAACTGACGCAACCGGGCTGGCTATATATTCCTGGCATAATCGTAGAGAGCGAAGCTCAAATGCTGCGTTTTCTAGAGAATAATCAGTACTTGTCAGCAAGACTAAAGCATTTTTATCAGGCCGGTTTCTCACTGGCCGCAAACTGCACCGGCACCTTCCTGCTCGCCGACAGTGGCGTACTTGAAGGCAAACCGGCAACAACAACCTGGTGGATGGAGAACCTGTTCCATAAGCGCTATCCAGACGTTGATTTAGTGATTGATAAACTGATTATTGAACACGACAGAATCATCAGTTCCGGTACCGCGATGGCCTATATGGATCTGGCACTTAATCTGGTTGAAAAACTCGTCGGTGGAAAATATGCTCACCTGTGCAGAAAATACTTGCTGATGGAAAACGGCATCCGAACGCAAACCCCCTACCGTCAGATTTCCAGCCAGCAAAAACACCCCTTTCTTCAGGATGCAAACCGCTACCTGCTGGCTCACCTGCACAGAGAACTCAGGTTAGATGAAGTGGCCAGTGCGTTAGCGGTTAGCAGCCGAACATTAAATCGCCGCTTTAAACAACTGACCGGTGATAGCCCGGTAAAACACATACAAAAGCTACGAATAGAAAGAGGTAAGTATTTACTGGAGACCTCAAATCTACCCACAGTAGAAGTAATGCAACGTGTTGGTTATCGAGATGAAAGTAGCTTTGGTGTAGTTTTTAAACGCTATACCGGCTTAACGCCTGGTCAGTACCGGAATAAATTTTGTGCACCCGTTTAATTAACGCATATGCTTTCACGAATTACTAAATTCACAGATAATTAAAAATAGTGCCTCATAAACAGATCTCACAATTCACCGACTTCACCAATCCAGGGCTCCAACCGCTGGCCCACATTTAACTCAAGCCAATAACGCGGTTTACCTTTCCATTTAGTATTGCCATTGGTTAATGCTTCACGATTTGTGATGTCAGTAATCACTTCTGAATAAGGCAGAGGCACATGGATGTTTGAAATAAAAAGTTTGTTAATTCGAGCGGTTAGCTTTCTATTTGCCCAGTAACGCCTTATCTCTCCACGCATCATCAGGTATCGATTGCTATCGGGGTATTTATCCCTGAGAGTTTGCAGGTTACGCCCCGCATCGATGGCGATTAAACGCGAGGCTGATGTTTTTAATTGCATCAGGCTTTCTTCATCTCTATTAAGCTGACGTATTAAATCGCTGTCTGCTGGATTTTTTTCTACACTGTCCCTCATTTCTAGAATTTCTTTTTCAGCTTTTTGCAGTAGGGTTTGAAAGGCTTTGCCATTATATTCAAGCACGATAATAAAGGCTTCAGCGGGTAATTTTCTATTGTCAAAAAAATCCTCGTTAACACCATGTTTAGTGCTATCAATAAAAAGTCCGAGCTCTTTAAGTTTATCTTTGGTTAACCAGCCTGGTGTCCCGTAACTATACAAGCCGTATTTTCTGTAATTACTGGTGAATAATTTTTCGGGAATGATGCCCCAGTTTAGCTTTAAAGCCAGACCACTGTTTTCTTTTTGCCTGCGTGAACGATAAGGCATCACTAATTCACGTTCAGTGAGCTGGAGTCTGGCGTTAGCTTCACCTGAGCGATTTGTGTTTATACCGGCTAATACAATCACATTCACCAGAATTAAAAAGGCAGCGGCGATGATGGGGAGTTTATGCATTAATTTATTCACCTTCGACCCCCGATAACTGGCTTTGTTTTCTTACACGTTTGTAAACAAATAGCATTAGCACTGAGGACAGGGCGATGACCAGAAAAAATAAATACTTCGGCATTATTTCCCACCACCAATCAAATATTTTGGTGTAGAGAAACAATACAAAAAACACATTACCTGTGTTGATTACATCCGACCATTGTTTTTTTATACCCAGTGCAATCAAAGCTGTGCTCACGATAAAACCAGTAAGCTGATAAAACCCTTCAATAATCTCAGGTTCAATACTCAGGTAACTGCCCCGCCCCCAATTTGAAAGCACCAGCACAGGAATAAGAAATAATATGCAAGCAAACACTCTGTAAATGGGCAGGAAACCGCTATAGTTTTGATGGGATATCCACCGCTTTGGCCACATGGGCACGCTAAAAATAATCATCGCAGGTAACAGCAAGTTTTCTGGTCGCTCGCCGGCATATATCCAGTACATACCAGACCAGCTTCCAACGCGGGCTGCAATAAAGGCAGCCAAACTTAATATCGCCATACCCAACAGCAACCTGACATCAAACGCATAAGCCAGTAAAAAACCATAAACAGCCCAGGCTAACAGGGCTTTATCTGATGGAGTCACATTAAAGATTTGCCCAAGCATAATCAGGTTAAGCACAAAGCAGGCAAAGCTCACCATGGCCATTAACTTGGTAAAGTAGCCCGTGTCTTCGCGCTGTGAAATTAAATACGTTAGCAGTAGTGAGAGCAAAGGCGCTGTGATGAGAATGCTGACCTGTACAGCTGTGGTTAAATAACCCCAAAACTGATAAAAAAGAAAAAAGATGCTCGCCGCAAGCGCTAACGCCCCTACAAAGGAAGCAATCTTCATACCGGTGGAAAGCTGCTTTTGCCTGACATTCGTATCGATATCAAATTGATGGGTTAAGGATTCAAGCAATGAAGTTTGATAACGAGCAATAGCCGAGAGCTGGTGATCATCAAGTTCAAGCACATTGTCATCTTTGAGACATTTAATTTCAGCATTAAATGCCTGAACCTGATCCGCACGTTGCTGTGCTTTGATTTTGTTATCCATATGCCTTCTTTTATATCACCAGTCCGGGCGCTCACTATAACAAAAAAATCAATCTAAACTAAAGCTTCATTTTCCTGGCAAATTCGCATTTAACATTAGAAGCGGCTCGCTCCACCATTGCGTATCCATTCATTAGTTTAAGGCACCGATCACTTTATATGACAAGCGTCTTTTCAGGGTGGACGGTTAAGCGACCAATAAAGCGGTGCAGATTATTTTAAATAAGAGAGAGGTTTGAACACGCGGGTTTAATAAGTGCTGCGCCTGAAAATTTCAGGCGCAGGTCACCGTATAAAAATTAATATAGTAAAAAACAGGGGAACTGCACTTCACTCATTACAATCCATTGTTAGAGAGCGAGTGCTGAACGTCCTCATTAGTTACCCTGCATGGCTAATGCATTACCGATAACCTGACGGACTCTTTTTGAAGGTTCGGTACGAATCAGGTTCTGTAAAACCGGTTTATATTCCGGGTGCTTCCCTAAATTTGCGCCCATATAATTTGCCATGGAATAACGAGCCGATTCACTGCTTTCAGTTTGAATAGCCTGACTGATACTCGACATGATCTTCGCATTATCGGTTAATGGTAATCGGCTTAGCGAATCAGCCATCGCACCTCGAACTTCGCTGTTACTTTCCTGTTCAAAACGCGAGGCCAGTGCGTTGGCACTTTGTTCCGATGACATTAAACCCAGCGACATGGCTGCTGCGCGGCGAATGGCGGGCTGTTCATTGTCTAAAAAGGGCGTTACATTTGAAACCACTTCTGTATCACGGGTATTTCCTAACGCATAAATAAACGTAACCTGTTGTTGAGTGCTGGTATTATTGTAGGCGCCACTGATGAGTTCTTCTCGCAAGGCCGGGTAGTCAGGGTGATTCGCCGCTTTCATATTGCTGCCAATACTGCCCAGTGTGTAAGTGGCCGTGTTTGAAACTAAAGGGCGATTTGTATAGGCCGTATTCCATAGTTCTTTCACAGTATCGTCGCTGGGATTATTGATGCCCGCGAGTGCAACGGCTGCCCTTGTTGCATCACGGGTCGTCCATTCGGGACTCGTCATCACCCGGGTTAAGGCGGCCTGTGCTGCCTCGGTCGCAGCTAACTCCAAAGCCAGATACAAATCAGCACGCGTACGATCGCTGAAATCCTGGGTTTGCATTTGTTCAAGCAAGATCGCGGGTATGCTGCCATCAACACGTAACAGATCTTTTAGTATATGAATGCGTTTACTTCTTTCCTTAATTGCAGCATTTAACGCGGGCAGTTGCGCAATGAGTTTGCGGCGGGCCTCTTGTGCGCTAAGCTTGGGAATTGATGCCGCAGGTTTAAGCTGAATGGGCTGGCGCTTGGCAGCTATAAAATTCCAACGATCTTTAGGGATACCTGTCGGGTGACTGGAAATAAAATCCAGTTGGGCATGATTTTTAATGTGCAGTGTTGGGCCTTGCTTAACGTGTGTCTGTAATGTTTCATCAACACTCATACGGGTAATCCAGCTATGCTTTTCATTGAGCTGAATAGTTTCGTTCGAGGTGATTGTCGCTTTATTAAGCAGGGGTGATGAAGACAAGGCGTTAAAATGCTGCTTAGTCTTTTCAAGCTGAGTGGGACTAACGCGTTTATAGCTAGCCAGGTATTCACCGGAAGCATTTTTTTCTTTCACCGACCAGCTTTGATTCTGCGCCGGAAAGGATTTAGATGGAATAGATTTTATTGGCATAGCCTGCTTTGGAATTGCCTGCTTTGGAATAGATACGGTGAAAGTACGCACAATGTTTTCCAGCATGCTTTGTTCCTGACCGGTAAGGCCTTCTGAGAATTCGAAATTCTCGGGAACACCGCCTGCTCTGAACTGCACCCTGAATGGCAGCTCAAGCATCCGATTCATCTGTGGGTCAGATTGCCCGGAGATATTAACTTGCACATCGGATAGCTGCATCCCCACGCGCGCACGATCCTTATCGGCTTCCAGGGTTACCAGGTCGAGTAAGGAACGAATGCTAACCTGGACATTCTGACTGGTATTAGTGCCAAACATATTTAAGCGACTGGTTGAATCCATTGCCACTCGATAACGCTGGGAAGCCCCCACTTGCCAATGAAAAACCTGTAACTCACTTTGTTCAGGATGCTGATTAACACTCAGGCTTGTCTGTAAAAACCAGAACACGCCCACACTGATCGATATAAACAATAAAGAAAAAGTTAATCTTCGTTTACCTGTCATCGTCCTTGCCTCATCTTTCTTGCCTCATCTCTCTTGCCCCTGTTCATTATTTCTGTTCCTAATAATTACAATTCATAATATTTACAGTTCATTAGGAGCTGGAACAAAGTACTCAGGTTCCTGACCATCCAGTAGCACCACATCAAAGATCACACTGGGGTCTTCATAAAGCACATCCACAAACTCAAACGCCGCGGGTGAAGAAACAAGATTCTTTTTCACCTTTACCCGCACAAATGCCGGGCAGCGAATTTTGATAAAACCGATTTTGCAGGTTTTGAATTTGAGTACGGGGAATTCAGCAAAGAGATTAATTTTTCCCTGGGGACCTCTAAACGTATTGGTAATTTTGGGTCCCTGACTAATGACAAATTCTGCAGGCGCCGCACCAAAACCGTCACTGAGTAGATCGATTTCAACACCATAGAAAAACTCTAATTCTTCACTTAAAAGAGAGAGCACCCCTTCAACACCCGCAATAATATATCGCCTGCTACCAAAGCCGCCATACACGGTTGCTTCAACGCTGGCGAAAGGCGTGATCGCTGTGCCCAGCCTGTAATCATCGTTGGCGCTGGTGAATAAAACAGGACTCAGGTTTTGGTCAACCGTACCTAATCTAACTCCAATATTACCGGTCACATAACCACCTGCACTCATGGGAACAGGCCCCACAAAAAAAGTGGCTTCGATAAGTCTGCCTTTATCCGGGTCAGGGTATTCCTTGGAGAATGAATACAAATCGTCAACTTTATCGACGGATATTTCTACGCCACTCAATATAGATGGCTCTTCCCCAGGGGGAACCGTCACCCAACTCGTTAGTATTTGACCCGCATGGCGTATTTCTAATGAAATTTTGTTTTCATCTTCAGCGGGTTTTCCTTCGTAATCTGGCACCAGTTGTGCCCGCATATCGATGGCTGCATATTCAAAAGGGATAGTAAAAATAGTGAGAGGCACGGATGCATTGAGGGTCTCTACGTAACCCCGGTTATCCGCCGTGGCATAGTTGCCAAAATTAACCCCGAATGAAAAAACCGAACCACCCCCCTTGATATTAAAACCCACGCCATTTTTAAGTGGTTGCGAGGGCAACGAATATTTAGGCGTATATCCATTCAGGTCAGGGGTTGGTAAAACCGTTAATTCAACCGGGGGTAAAGTAATGGCGAGTGGTGAACAGACTTCATTATCTTCTGGATTAGCATCGGTGATACTTTCATCAGAGGAACGTATTTCAACACAGATAGAAAAATCGGTAACATCCATCGCCAACGTTTCATTTGTTGCAACATCACAGTTTGGCGCTTTTGGGTATCTATTTAAAAATGCTTTTAATGCATCAATGGCCTCTTGCGTAAGATCCGGTGGTGGTAGTGTTGGCGCAGGTGGTATTGGGTCATCAAAAAACACGGGGATATCTGTTCTTACGCAATTGTAACGCATGGCAAAGGCAAGTTCGCTACCGAGTTTACCCGGAAAGTAATAACTCATTAAGGCGGAGTTACGCCCCACATCATCGAGCGTCACCCCCTCAGGCACAATGGTTCCTTCTACGTCAGATCCCGGGGTCACTAGTTGTGGATTAAACGTTCCCATTGATAGCCACTCAACCGCTGTGGTGCTGCCATCAGGGTCAATACCATAGGCATTCATATAACGCTGCTGATCTGAACTCCAGAGATACAGGGGTACATCGTGAGTAGTCCCCAGATCGGAGCGTGCAATTCTTAGCTTTGCAAACGCTTCAATATCAATGGTTTCGTCCACTTTTAAGCCATCGGCGCCGACGGTTAAAGTGGCACTGGCATCTGCATTGTATACATCTCCATTGAGTTCATTAACCTGATCCTCATAGGATAAGGTGCTAATTTCGAGGGAAGCGCGGTCAAGTGTAAGACCTGTAATTAAAATATCAGGGTCAACCGGCAGAGAAAATGAAACCTCAACTGAGGCGACATTATCCCCTTCATTGGTTTCAGTTTGCTCATCCGCCGCATCAACAATAGCCGTCACATAATATTCACCGGGTAATTCGACGCTTGCGGGTATATTGATTTCAATTTCATATGGGCCGCCTCCACTAACAACATTTTCAACGGTAACCGTCCCCAACGGTATTTGCCGAGCAGCTTCTTCAGGGTCGTCTTTTTTCTCTGTCGCAAAAAGTGACACGCCAACCTGGTCACCCTCTACATCACTCTCCAACTCAATTTCAACAACCACTGGATATGAGATTTCAGGATCGACAGTCAGCACTTTAAGTGCCGTCAATGATAGATTTTTTGCTGGAGGGGTGTCGCTGTCACTGCATGCAGATAGTAGAAGAGTCGTAAAAACAAAAATCAACAGCTTGTTAAATGTTAAGTTTTTCATTATCCAGTCCTCAGATAATTTTAGTAATTATGCTATTTGTTGTATGTCCCGCTACTATTATTCATACTACCCACTCACTATTCCATACGCCTAAAGTTGGTTTTCAAACATACGAAAGTATGTATTCATGCCGTTTATTTAAGGGCACAATAGTGATTCATTAGTTCAGCTGAGTTTTAGTCCAGTTAATAAACGCATCAAACTAAGCACAACCAGAATAAGTGAACAACAGTGAAAAACCAGACTCCTGAAGATAATCTGTACCAGAAAATATTTATAGAACAGATAGGCTTGCTCTATAAACCCATGTTGCCCCTGCTGGGGGTAAACCTTGCAATTAGCCTGGCACTGGTGGCTGGTCTATGGGAACTGATTGCACACGTTACTTTACTTCCCTGGATTGGCCTGATGTTTCTGGTACTTTTATTTCGTGTCGGCACGTATGTGTATTACCAGAAAAGCTTTAATAAACAAACGGTCGAATTATTTGCGCGCTTATTTGTAATTGGTAGTGGCCTGACCGGTGTACTTTGGGGATTCTGTGGACTACTGATGATGCCCGATGACAATCTGGCAACCCGCTTTGCCATTATTGCGATTCTTATTGGAATGGGTGCCGGTGCCGTTACTACACACCATGTTTACAAACCCGCCTTCACTGTTTTCTTTCTGCCCGCCCTGCTTCCAGTTACATTCAAACTCATGAGTCAACCTGAGCTATTATTTAAAATGCTTGGGGTGATGGTTCTGGTATATATCTCATTTATGTATTATTACGCCAGCATCCTGAACCGTTCACATAAAGAATTATTACGTTTACGGTTTGAAAATGTTGACCTTGTCGATCAGCTAAAAGAACAAAAAGAAGATGCGGAAAAGGCCAACATTGCCAAGTCGCGTTTTCTGGCAGCTGCCAGCCACGACTTACGCCAACCACTGCATTCGCTGACACTGTTTACCTCGGTACTCAATGATTCCCCGCAATCAGATGAAAATCGTATTATCGTTAATCGCATTGATGCGTCCGTAAAATCACTGGAAGATTTATTCAATGCACTACTCGATATCTCACGCCTCGATGCAGGCGTGCTAAACATAACAAAGCAAAGCATTTCACTTCAGCCTTTATTAGATCATTTGTATAATGATTTTAATCCGCAGGCAAAAAAACGAAAACTGAAACTAAATATTCCAGACTGTGATTATATCGTTAATAGTGACCCAACATTGCTCGAGCAAATTCTACGAAACTACATGACGAATGCCATTCGTTACACCGAGCGCGGTGAAGTGGGTATTCGCTGCACAAAACAGAACGGTCAAATCTGCATCAGCGTTTATGATTCGGGTATCGGCATTCCCGAAAGTGAACAGAATAATATTTTTGATGAATACCATCAACTTAAAAACCCTGAGCGTGATCGTAGTAAAGGTCTGGGGCTAGGCTTAGCAATTGTTAAACGCACGGCCAGTTTACTGGGGCATCAAATCGATATGCAATCGACACCGGGTGAGGGTTCAGTCTTTTCAATTACCCTGCAACCCGGAGATGCTAATCAGTTAACAAAACCTGAGCCCGCGGCAATTAACTTTGCAACTCATCCCAATTACGCACTAAAATTTATACTCATTGATGATGAAGAATGTGCTCGCAGTGCCATGCAAAGTCGCCTGCAAATGTGGGGTTGCCAGGTGGTTTCAGCAGCCGATCAGGACGAGGCCCTGCATCTATTGCATAATGACAATCACGATATAGATGGGATTATTGTTGATTATCGATTGCGAGATAACCGAACCGGCATAGAAGCCATACACGCTATTCAGGCCTCAGTTGAGCATGAGGCACCTGCACTAATTATTACCGGTGATATTGGCGCAGATAAATTACGCGAGGTCAGTGACAGTGGTTTTCAGTTGCTGCACAAACCGGTCGCAACAATCAAACTGCACACTTTTGTGCGCCAGGTGCATAACATGCAAGAAGCCAGCACTTAATTTCAAGTGTCATTTATTTAACTCTTTTGCCATGAGTACCGCCTGAGTTCGATTAGTCACCCCAAGTTCTCGCAGAATAGCCGACACATGCATTTTTACCGTAGACTCTGCAAGGAACATTGTTTCTGCAATGTCTCGATTCGATTGCCCTTGCACTAACAGATCTAGCACCTGCAACTGCCTCGGTGTCAGATTATGGGATTTTGTATCGTGAGCGGTTTCAGAAAATTGTTGCCTGTGCAGCATTTCCTGAGGCACATAAATACCCCCGTTTAAAATCAACTGCAATGCATTGAGCATCACAGAACTGGAACTCGCCTTGGGTATAAAACCCATTGCCCCTTTATTGAGTGCATTCTGAATAACATCTGCCTCATCTGAAGCTGAAACAATAACTACCGGTATATTGGGATGCTGTTTAATTAATCTATTCAGTGATTCAAAGCCATCGCTATCGGGTAAATCTAGATCAAGTAAAACCATATCAATATCACAATGCAGATCAATCAATTGCAAAGCTTTATCAAAATCGGCTGCCTCAAGAAGTGATATCTCACCATCCAGTTTATTTAAAACAAGAACCAGGCCCTCACGAAACAGGGCATGATCATCTACAATAAGTATTTTCATAATGAGTGTATCCGTGCAGTCATTTTTTCGAGTCAGTCAGAAATAGACTATACGAATTCATCAATCTTGTAAATTATAATACGTACAAATGCTAGCGCTAGAAAGTTTCCAACTGGACACTTACCGTGTGGATAGATTTCCAGTCAATTTAAATCTTTATTGTACTGACGACCTGTATGGACATTCGGCTCTGTATTCGCAAGATACTTTAAATCGCTAGATTTACAAATCACGCTTCAAAAATTTATTTTTTGAACAATCACTATCCCCTGTTGTCTTATATCGGCTGTAAAACTCTATTAACTATTCATACCTGGTTAATACCTGCTAACTTTTTATACAGGTTTTACTCAATGAAAATTAAAGTCTCAGTGTTAATAATCCTGCTTTACTGTTATACCAATGTTTATGCCGCCGAAAAACTGACACATAAATACACGGTTATCTTAAATCCCGATCTGAATGGATTATCTGTCAACGCCTGCTTTGATGACACACAACCGGCTAAACTCATTAACTACAGTGATTCAATAAATAGCTATCTTGAACAAGCCTATATCATTAATGGCAAGCACCGTAAAACACCATTAAAGACCTATCCAAAAACAATACCACTCCCTGTATTAGCTCGATCTGACTGCATTAAGTATATTATCAATTTCAATACCGACACTATCCATTCACGGTTTGCTAATCGTATTGAAAACGCTAATCAGCTATTATTCAATATTCATAGCTGGTTATGGTTGCCCGTTAACTTTAACGCTCAGCAAGATGAACTGGACATTACATTTAATGTACCCATTGGTATAAACATATCTGCACCCTGGCCTATAATAAACCAGAAAAAAATTAACAACAGGCAGATAACTAACTTTCGCTACAGTAATCGGCCCGCATACTGGGACGGAAAAATTGCGCTTGGTAAATTCAATATATCAAACATTCAAAAAGGCGCTGCAACCATTAAGGTTGCCATTTTAAATGCAACTCAAACATTCAACGCTTCTACGCTCATGCACTGGGTTGATAAAAACCTCGATGCATTATTGCTCACATACGGTGAATTTCCCATATCCAACTTACAGCTGCTAATTATTCCCGTCGGTAAAGATCGTGAGCCTGTCCCCTGGGGAGAAGCCGTGCATGGAGGTGGTGATGCAATCCACCTGTATATTGACCAAACTCGTCCCTTAACAGTGTTTATGGATGACTGGGTTTTGATTCATGAACTGAGCCATCTATTACATCCAAGATTTAGTAACGCCACCTGGTTAAGTGAAGGCATTGCCAGTTATTACCAGAATGTTTTGAGTGCTCGCAGTGGATTAATTAATGAAACAGAAGCCTGGCAAAAACTCCATGAGGGTTTTCAGCGAGGCATTAAAGGTACACCCTCCGATAAAACATTAGCACAGGTTTCAGCGTCAATGATGCGTACCCGATCATTTATGAGAGTTTACTGGAGTGGAGCCGCTATTAGTTTGCTCGCTGATTATCAGCTCAGAAAACTAAGCGATAACAAACAGTCGCTTGATAGCGCTATGAAAAATTTGAGCCAATGCTGCCTGAAAATGACTAAATCATGGAGCCGAAATGAAATCATAGAGAAACTAGATTCGATCACACAGACACAGGTGTTTTCTCAGCTGAACAATCAGTATTTGCACTCAACAAAATTTCCACAGCTTGATACCGTGTATAGCCAGCTAGGCTTATCCATTTATGAAAATAAAATTCAAATTAACAGACAAGCGAAAGACGCGTTTATTCGAGAAGCGATAATGGTTGAATGACAGATCACACAGTCCAATTAAATTAAGCATTAATGAAAATAAAGACGATCTGATTTCTAATTTTTATCACGTTGCATACGATGGTTAAATTTTAACCATACATTAATAAATACTTATAAACAGGCCAGAAACGATTGAAAATTAATTTTGGGTGTTCATAATACGTCCGTGAACAATCGTATTTCTAATGACAGTGTTTAAATTTGCACTACGTCACATTATCGCAACGAGTTTGATATAAACTCAGATACCTTATGATTAAAGGTAGTATCGCATTCAATTTTATAAACTATATGTTTATATCACGGTCAATTGCCGCATCACACCTAACTGTCCAAACAAAACCCTGCTCAACAATTTATAGTGAGCGGAGTTTATTAATATATAAACAATAATAATTGCAAAATTTAGGAGCATCAAATGAGCAGTTTATACATTTGGCCGCAAATGCCATTTCTTTCGATAACGGTTTTGGTAATCGCGAGTATGATTTTTTTATATTTAGCCCGTACACCCATGCACCAGGCACTGGAAAGCCTGAATGATGGAATTGCGGGTGGGCTGGAAAGAACCGCTGAATGGATTAAAGCTGTTGTTATCAAAATGCGCGAGAAAAACAAAAAAGTTTTACTGGAATCCAATATTGCGGCCAGTGAAGATAAAATAGCGCAGGAATTTAAACGTGTAGAAGCAAGTTACACCAAGCATCTGGCTGACTACCCTGCCCTGCATTTAAAACTCGATGAGTGCATTACTAGCATTGATGCTGATTATAAGGAATGTGGTCAGGTCGTACCTGAAGCACCCGGCTGGAATGATGCCGTTGAATCCATTGCCAGTATTAAAGGCACTGCATCAGGTGATCGTGTAATTGAAAAAATGCTCAAAGAGTTACATAAATCTGCTGTAGATGGAGAGAAAATGGCACTCTCTGAAATGCAAAAAATATCAACCAAACGCCATAAGATACTTTCTTCTTTAGCTCCGGTCTGGAAAAAAATACAGAAAACCATGGTCGAAGTAAACAAGCGTGTCGAGCTTGTGCTGGAAACCTCAGGCAAAATCGAAAACTATATGACGGAATACGATAAAATAAGAAATGGCGGAGATGACTCAATTGATATGCTTTCATCAAAAGCCACCAAGTTATTTATCTTTTCGATTATCGTAATAACCGTTGCAAGCTTTGGTGCATTTGTAAACTTCCAGTTAATTGCACTGCCTATGTCAGAGTTAGTACCCGCGGGTACTCGCGTCCTTGGCATGCATGTGTCTGATATTTCTGCCCTCGTTATTGTAACGCTGGAAATTGTGCTTGGGATATTTTTAATGGAAGCACTGGCTGTCACTAATATTTTTCCACAGATCGCCAGTCTGACATTGGGTAAGCGTCGCATTCTGTTATATGCCGCTATTTTAGGTCTGTTCTTTTTAGCATCCGTCGAAGCGGCACTTGCGGTATTACGTGAGCATATAGCCACAACCAATGCCGCAACAACTCAGGCACTGGCCGGGGATGTTGCTACAAGCTCAGATGCTGGAGGCTCTAACATCACGGTGATTGGTCAGGCCACCCTGGGATTTATTTTACCCTGGATACTGGCAATGGTCGCAGTTCCACTGGAAATGTTAATTGAAAGTAGCCAGCACGTATTAAGTAAGTTACTTATTTTAATCGTTTTGCTGGTTGGCTATCTGGTGGGCATAATCGGTCACATACTGAGCACGATTATGAAAACCATTATTCATATTTATGATGCTTATATCATTATTCCGACACAGATTGAAAACCTGATTAAGCGTAAAGCATAAACACCACTCACGGAATATTGACATGATAAAATTAAAAAAGTATTTAAATGCATCTGTTCTAATGCTTACTATATTGGTTACAGGTTGCTCAGATAATAAAGCGTACGAAACAGCTATCTGTGCCCTGGCAGATATATCCGGAACCTATGCGAAAGAGAAAGAGAGTATGGTCAATATTATTAAGGCGGGCATTGTGCCCACTTTAGTACCCGGCGATAATCTCGTGTTAATTACGATCGATAGTAACAGCTTTAATGAAGATAATATCAAGGGGAAATTAAAGCTAGATTACCGCCCCTCAGAAGCCAATAAACAAAAAATACAGTTTGCAAAAAAGCTGGATGATTTTGCTAACAATAGCAGCAGCGCCAAATACACTGATATTAGTGGTGCAATGATGTTATGCAGCGGTCATTTAAAAAGCACACAGGCGGGTACCCAGCTTATGTTTATCTTTAGTGATATGAAAGAAGAACTAAAGCCCGGCATTAAACGCAGCTTTAATAATGATGAGTTTGAAAATATAGACATTGCCGCAATGAATGTCATAAAGTTAAACGAGGATAGTTCCAACCCACAGGTGTTTCGATCACGTATAAAGAAGTGGAAAAAGCGAGTATTAAAGCACAGTGCTAAAAGCTGGAATGCCACACTGGACCCTACTGAAATTGCGAACTATATTGATGATCATCGATAGAATGTAGCGCTTTAAGGATTACCCACTCAACGAATTTATACGTAATATGCATAGCTTATTACACAATACAGGAGCGATCAGCTTTGATTAGCTGATCGCCTTAGCGGAGTTAGAATGTGTATCTTAAATATTTATTCACGACTCCTCCTCCCCTCTTCCCGCTGCATCTTTTGCTCGCATTAAAAACCATCTGAACACACTCGATAAGCACATTTTCGTATTCGAAAAAAGCAAGGTTCTCTCTTATCATCAGGCCTGATGCATCGTTCCTGACAACAGTTATCACATTCTAAATACATATGATTTGAACACATTACAGCAACTCCAGTACATCTCTATCATGATAACTATTAATTCTAGTATTAGTGACAATAAAAATTTCTTATTAAAGCGCTTTGACTGAAGTCAAAAATTGCTAACTGTACTTTGCTATCTATTAATTTATCATTATCATTAATAGTATGGTCTTAAAAGATTTCGTTATGTATGGCATTTATCAACACATACGATTCATTGCCAAATCTAACTAAATTGGAGGCTCACAATGAGTAATGTTAATGACTTATTAAAGGCTAAAGGTCACGATGTCTGGTCTATATCACCAAATGCATCGGTTTATGACGCCATACGCCTTATGGCTGACAAAAAAATTGGTGCTCTTGTCGTCATCGAAGACTCAAAACCTGTGGGAATTGTTTCTGAAACAGACTACATGCGAAAGGTCATTCTTAAGGGCCGTACGTCACAGGGTACGTCGGTTAAAGCGATTATGACATCTCGGGTACTGTATGTTCATCCTGAACAGGAAATTGATGAATGCATGGTTTTGATGACTGAGAGACGGACGCGTCACCTGCCCGTTATGGATGAGGGAAAATTGATTGGTCTAATTTCGATAGGCGATGTTGTGAAATCTATAATTGAAGAACAACGATTCACGATTGAGCAACTGGAAAACTATATAACTGGCTAGTTATAAAAGCTGTATTATATCAAAATCAGACGCCCAATAATTTGAATTATCTGGGTTCGTCATAAGCGTTCATTTTTATAATCTACTTATCACGGGCGTCTTATGACGCTGAGTTTTTTATAAAATTAATCAGCCAATTTGCAACCAGCTTACCATCATGTTTTCTCTTTAGAGAGTCTTGCGCTTCTTTCACAGTGTTTTCACCGATTAAATCGCGACGCTTATTGATTAAATAATTCAGGTAATCTTCAGAAAATTCTGGGTGCCCTTGAAAACAAAGTATATGATCAGCCACCTGAAAACTTGAAATTTTACAAAAGTCATTACTGGCAATCAATTCCCCCCCTTGAGGTAAAGACGTGACCTGGTCTTGATGGCTGACCAATAAAGAAAAAGATTTCTCACTATTACCCATCCACTGTTTCAATACTTTTATTTCGCTGGATATATTTCCAACACCCCATCCTTTATCGCTGCGCTTCGTTTCGCCACCCAGTGCATGCGCGATAAGCTGATGACCGAAACAGATTCCCGTTAACTTTTTTTTCTGTTGGTGAAGTAAAACGACATATTCCCTGAGCTTTTGCAACCACTCATCATTATCGTATGCACTGAATTGACTGCCCGTAATTAAATAGGCATCACATTCATCAATGGATACTGGATATTGACCGTCAATCACCAGGTAAACATTAAACTCAAGCTCAGTATCAATCGATAAAAATAACTGTTGAAACATGTCTGCATAGCTGCCGTATTGTTGTCTTATCTCCGGTTTAAGTTTATCCGTTTCAAGTATACCAATTCGCATTTCTACTACCTGTTTAACTGGCCTTGAACGGCTGATTCAAAGATTTCTGCATATTGCTGCTCATCAAAAATGATGGGGTTAGTCGCGGCACAGGAATCCTGTACTGCCAGTTTTCCAATTAAGTCTTTCTTCTCGGTATTAATATTAATTGCGGATAAGTCATCCGGTATTGCTAATGTTTTCCTGAAGTCTAGAATCCAGTTTATAAATCCATCAAAAGACATATCGTCCAGTTCAAGATAATGGGCGATGTGTTTTATTTTTTCTTCTATGGCAGGTCGGTTTTGAACCAGAACATACGGTAACAATATTGCATTTAATAAGCCATGATGTTTATCGAACATGGCGCCGAGCGGGTGAGCCAACGCATGTACCCCACCCAGTCCTTTTTGAAATGCCGTTGCTCCCATGGATGAGGCCACTAACATATGACTACGGGCAACGAGATTAGCACCATTTTCAAAAGCAACCGGTAACCATTCTTTAATCAAGCGCATTCCTTCTAACGCAATTCCATCAGCCATAGGATGATAGCTCGACGAACAAAAGGCTTCTAAGTTATGTACAAAAGCATCGATACCGGTTGCGGCAGTAACAGGTGCCGGAAGTCCCTGTGTTAGAACCGGATCTTCAATCACAATGTTCGGAATCATTTGAGGGTGAAAAATAATTTTCTTAATTGAAACGGATTCATCAATAATAACAGAAGCACGACCCACTTCAGACCCTGTCCCTGCGGTTGTGGGTATTGCAATCACGGGGGCGATTGTTGCGCTATTAACTCGTTTCCAGTTATCCCCTACATCTTCAAAATCCCATATTGAATAATTTTGATCGACCATCAGGGCAATGGCTTTTCCCGCGTCCAGCGCACTGCCTCCCCCTATGGCTATGACACCATCATGCTGTCCATTTCTATATGCCTCAACACCCTGCTCAATATTTTGACCGGTGGGATTTGATTGAATATGACTGAACAACGCTGTATTAATACCTGCCAATTGACTGGTTTTTAAAACCGACTTTATAAAATCCTGCTCTGCTAATCCCCGGTCGGTTACCCACAAAGGTCGCTGGATATCAAGTGACTGGCAGGCGTCGGCTAATTGTGAGATGGAGCCTGCGCCAAAACGAATTGGTACAGGGTAGTTCCAGTTTGATTGCAGATTATCTAATACATCAATATCAATTCTATTTCGCATTAATATCGCTCACTCATATGTTGGACTTTTTAAATGAAATGACTTAGGTCTCGTCAATTGCTGATAAGCCAGTTTAGATAACGAACAACCCCTCCCCGATTGTTTCACACCTGTCCACGCGAGTGCCGGATCCAGATAATCACATCGGTTCATGAAGACGGTCCCTGTTTCGATTTTATCACCCAGTTTGATTGCTTTCTCACAGTTGTTCGTCCAGAAGGAAGCGGTTAAGCCAAAGTCACTGTCATTCATGAGTTCTATGGCATGCTGATCACTACTTACTTTCATTATCCCAATGACCGGTCCGAAACTTTCATCTTTCATAACTGACATTGTGTGGTCAACATTGATTAATACCTGGGGAGCCAGGTAAGCTGTACCCGATTTACTTTTTAAAAATTTTGTTTCATCAATACATGTTAACGCACCCTTTTTAACGGCTTGTTGAATTTGATCCCGTACAAAATCAGCCGCTTTGCTATTGACCATCGGCCCAAGCGTGGTTGACTGTTGCATGGGATTATTTAATTGATACTGCTTCACGAGATGAACAAATTGCTCAACAAACTCATCGTACACTTTTTCATGCACGTAAACCCTTTCTATGGCACAACATGATTGACCAGAATTAAAAAACGCACCCTCAACCAGGTTTTCAACCGTTGATGTTATATCTGCATCAGCCATCACATAAGCGGGGTCTTTGCCACCGAGCTCTAATGCAATCGGTTTAAATAAAGTCGCGGCTGTCGTTTCGATTATTTTTCCAACATTGACCGATCCCGTAAATGAAATAAAACCAATCGCGTTATTTTTAACAAGTTCAGCCGTCATGGCGTGATCCAGATGAAGATATTGAAATACACCGGCTGGCAGACCTGCTTCTTCAAATGCAGCGTTAAGACGTTCTGCACATAATAATGTTTGCGCAGAATGTTTGAGAATAACCGTATTGCCAGCCATTAATGCCGGTATGATTGAGTTAATGGCTGTCAGGTATGGGTAATTCCAGGGCGCAATCGTGAGCACAACACCCAACGGCTCTTTACGAATAAAACGAGTGAAAGCCTGATCTTCTTCTATCGTAATGGTTTTCAGTTCCTGTTCAGCGATAGCAATCATGTAGCGTGCTCGTTCCTCTACACCATTTAATTCACCTGCTGAATATTTTATCGGTCGACCCATTTGTAGTGTAATTTCTTTTGCTATCTCCTGCTTTTTTTGCAGCAAACAATCTATTGCTTTATGACACAGCGATGCTTTTTCGGACAGGTTTATATTTTTCCATAATTTTTGTGCATTAACAGCGGATAACAAAGCCCTTTTAATCTCATCCTGACCGGCCAGGTTTCGTTCAGCGACTATAGACCCGTCGACCGGAGAAATTATTTTAACCGTTCTTTGCATGCTTTAAATTCCTAAATTAGCTCAAAATAACGTTCCAGTTCCCACTGAGAAATGTGTTTGCGAAACTCTCGCTCTTCCCACTCCCTGCTGGCGGCGAAGTGTGCTACAAACGCATTGCCAAAATACTCTTTGGCTACCGATGATTGTTTAAATCTTTGCGCCGCATCCCATAAGGTTTCCGGTAATTTTAAATGCGCCGGGAAAACCCCTTCATAAGCATTGCCTGTGACCATTGTATCAATCTGTGCTTTATTTTCTATTCCCCATAAACCCGAGGCTATAACGGCAGATAATATGACGTAGGGATTCGCATCCGCTGCTGCAATTCGATACTCGACGCGTTGCGAGTTTTCTGAACCGGGAATAACGCGAAGTGCACAGGTTCGATTATCAATACCCACACTGGCGTCAGTGGGTGCCCACAAGCCTGGAACCAAACGTCGATATGAATTAATCGTGGGTGCAACCATCGCGAGAAATTCTGGCATCAAGTGTTGCTGACCCGCAACAAAATTTCGCATCAGCTCACTCATGTTATCAGGCTGGCTGGCATCGTAAAAAACAGATGCTCCTTTATCATCTTTTGCCGATAAATGAATATGACCGCTCTGGCCGGGATAATCCGCTGACCACCTGGCCATAAACGTCGCCATTTTATTTTGTTTTTGCATCAGGACTTTAGTGAAAGTTTTGAACAACGCCGCCTTATCCGCCGAGGATAAGGCATCACTGTGAACGATAGCAGCCTCTAAAACACCCGGCCCGGTTTCTTCATGCAAACCTTCCAGGCTGAAATCCATGTCCTCTGAAAGTTTTAAAATACTTTGATAGGTATCAGACTCAACACTATTTCGAATTACCGAATAACCAAACTCGGAAGGTGCAATGGGTTGAATATTTTGATAGTTTTTTTCACGCACACTGTGTGCTGTTTCATTAAAAACAAAGAACTCATATTCAAAGCCTGACTGTATGTGCAGGCCCATAGTTTTTGCTTTCTCAATAACACGACGTAATACAGCACGAGGACAGATCGACTCAGCTTCACCCGAAAATTCACCCAGGAAAAAAAGGCTATTATTTTCATAAGGTAGTTCACGACAACTTGTGGGCAACAGCCTGACCTGCGCATCAGGATAACCTGTATGCCAGCCCGTATATTTTACATTATCATAAAGCTTATCCTGTATATCCCAACCAAGCACCACATCACAAAAGCCAAAACCCTTATTCAGCGCCGAATAGAACTTTTCCTTCGACATGTATTTACCACGAAGCACACCATCAATATCAAATACACCTACCTTGACATGGCTATGCTCACTTTGCTCAACTGCTGCACGAGCCTGCTCCACGCTACTTATTGCTCTGACATCCATATTAATTACCTTATTATTATGTCTCTCACAAAGTTTAGACTTATTTTTTTAATAATGTCATACACCTCTTTTAAGATACAAATAATTTAATCACTTTTATTGTAAAAACGCACCACACCTTAGGCTTTAACTGTTAACAGTTAACTGTTATTCAGACAAACACCGTTTAAAAAAATGGATTTAATCTAAGCTTTTGTTTTTAATCGAGATTAGCGAGAGGATAAATATTGCTGCTTTATGAAACCAGTGAAACTATTTATTGATTATTATAAGAAAACAATCATCATTAATTTACATATTCGACAAAATAGATTGCCACACCCAATGAAATCAAGCTCACTTCGACCAGGCTAATCCACAACAACATATAAGTTATTCGGCGCCCACTGGGTTTCATCGGTTGCCAGATACGCCGTATATACCAGCGCCACAGTGCAAAACGCGACCATTTATCCCAACTGATAATAAATTCTTGCAGATAGTTTGCCCATACAACCAGGCTTTTATCGACTTCATCCAGACGGGCTTTTCTTTCCTCTTCTGAATGCCCATCATAGTGATCAGTGATTGTCAGTTTTGAACCCTCGGGTGCAGCTTCAATTTTTAAAACGGTTTTGCTCTTTAAACCCTTTGAGTAATCAAGCTGAAAACCATCCGCAAGCTCTGTCACTTCGAGTTCATATTGAAAATCTATTGGCGTATCATGACTACTATTTTTACCCGACACTACAAAATGATATTCGCCCGTTTCTTTCCACTCATTAAATTCTAGCATCGGGTTTATTCGATATAGACGTTCAATGTCCTGACAAAATGACTTCAACGCTTCAACACTCAGAGGGGTTATTAAAGAGGCCCAGGCAAGATCTTGTTCTTCAGTTTGCATTAACTAACTCTTCTACTGGATAAGGCACAATCAATAGTGGTATGGGTAACATTTTTGCGAGTGGTTCAACTGACATGCGTGAACGCAGCCCTTCTTTTCCTTTCGGCCTGGGTGAACCCATAATAACCAGATCATAATTACCCTGCTTAATTGCACTTAGAAGTGATACATCCGGTTCGCCCAAAACAATCGATTTAGTATATTCAATCTGCTTTTTATTTGCCGCAAGATTTACTCGTTCACAATGCTCATCTACCTCTCGACCTAACTCACCTTCAAGATAACGACGAAATGTATCACGTGTCGAACCATTATTTAGCCAGTCATCACCGGTCATGCCCTGCCATAACGATGGAACCACAATCAGGTGATGCAGTTTCGTGCCTTTATGGCACAGTTTGAGGGCCATTTTTTCGGCGGCCTTTGCACCGTCTGTTCCATGGCTTGCGAGTAAAACGTGTTTTAGTGAATTCATATCAATACCTGAACCGATATCCGTTGTAACGGATACCGGTTTTTTAATGAACTTTAATAAATGATATACACAAAGAATGCTATCGCTAAGGCAAACACCAATGCCATAAAGTCCTCTTTTCGATCACTGCCAAAAATAGACAATGCCGATCCACGATCAAATTCTTTTTGTTCTTCAGACATGACTAACTCCTCATATTAAACCGTTTCACTTACCAGTAACAATACCACTACGAGTGATAAGATTGCCTTTGTAAAGCCTACAACGCCACCAATAATAGCCGGTTGTCCACCCGCCTGCTTCATTGAACCGATGGTAATTTGCATACCGAGTCCCACCAGACCAAACGCGAATAACCAGGTAATCCACTGCCGGAAAGCCTTAATTTTTTTCGCCGTATGGCGTACGGCTTTGTGCGCACCCTTAAGCACTTTATTGGATTTTTTCGACAGTACCTTAGCATTGATCAAGCCACGAATAGCTATATCATCTTCAATCGACATAATTTTTCTGTTTTCAATCAATCGCGCTAAAGCAGCCTTACGATCATCGCGTTGAACTTTGGCGGCTTCAGACATCAACAAGGTAATCTGTTCCTTTTTCAACAGCTTACTTTCTTTAAAACCCTGCTCCACAGTATTAGCAAAAAATTTGCCTTTATAGTGATTGGGTGGTGCAAAAATACCGGTTGTTGATAAGGCAAACAGCAAGATAAAACCAAGCACGAACACGGGGAATTTAGCAAAAACAACCTGTCCCACATTGACTGTTTCAGTCACATTTTCCTCACGTTTCACATACCAGATAGCTAACCACAGAACAATTATCGGTAAAACTAAAACTCGCGTAATATTAAAAATTTCTGCTACTTTCAACGTTTCAATACCATCGGGTTGATAAGCCAGAGCCGCACCGGCCACCTGTGCAGAGTTTAATATCCCAGTGCCAGCCCAGGCTCCAAACTGTACATGACTCATGCCCAGCAGGTTACCAATAATGGGGAACACAAACATACAACCCACACCCCATAACAATATTGTGCCAATGGTATAGGCAATTTCTACGGATTTAGCCTGCACTACCGGGGCTGCGGCCACTGTAGCTGAGACACCGCACACACCTAATCCTGCTGAGAGCACCCCCGCCATCGAGTTGGGAATCTTACGCCTGGTCCCCATCCATAACACCATACCAACAGAACCGAGCACGAAAAAGCCAATCATAACTATAGATAAACCGCCAAGGTTTGTGAGTTCGGCCGCACTGTATAAAGTTCCTAAAAGAATAACACCCGTTTTCAAGCCGAGTCGCGATAATCGTACACCGTTTTTAGCCCAGTCCGGCACTTTGAAAACATTAACGATGATAATACCCGTTAATATTCCTAACACCACATAGTTTAAGCCGAGTAACTTGTGAATGTATTTTCCCGTATCACCCACCTTGCCCATAGCAGTACCAAGCACGGCAATTTCTGGTGCAATGAACCAGCGCACCAGCATTGCAATTAACAGAATAAACATGCCGCCGGCTATGGTTGATGAATAATAATCCCAGTTACCTTCACTATGTGTACCCAACAATTGCCAGAGACCAATCACAGTCGCGACCACTCCAAAGTACAGGGGTATCGACGTTAACTCTTTTAAGTATTTATATTTCGTACCGCCTAAATGCTCAATATAAGTCGCAAGCATACCGCCATCTGCAAGAAACCAGATAAGCAACATAATTAAGCCTATAATGAACAAAGCAGAACTTTTCCTGGTATAGACCATGACTATTCTCCCAGTAGGTTAATTTATTAAAATTTTATTTTGTTGGACTGTTTAAATATTTTATAAATTCAGCTGAGACACCTCCCATAAAAGTGATTCGACTCTGGAAGGTAAAAAGTAGGAAATATACCGGCAAATAAATTCCGGGAAAAAAGATTTGTAAAAATAGATCGAAGCGATATATTTTTATAATTTTTATTAAATAGACATAAGAGGCAATTTACTCGCATACTTCGTAGCCTTTTAATTTATTTTTTAATTCATTTTATTTTATTATTTTATTTTATTTTAATGCAACAAAGACCAATCATTAAGACTCCATGCACTCACACACCTAAGACACTGAACCTTAGGTTAATATTTGTATATGATATAGATCAATTATCATATACGGCAGTTACAATAACTAATAAAACCGTGATCCGCAACAAGAAAAAATAGTAAATTTTTACGTTTTAGGCATTTTTTTATTCATTTTTTTCACTTAAGTATTAATTTTTTATCGTTATTATTTTATAAAATTATTATACTTTAAATTACTTTTATTGATTTTTTTTACACTACCCGGAAACACTACACACACCCATCGTAAAAACAGAAATACAGACTCAATGGGAATTTAACCCTGCGCGATAGGCAGGCGTTACATTCCCGTAACCTGTTACCCTAAATCTGGTGAGGTACCCAGCATCTCTCGTCACTGGGCTTCTTCTTTTTTACCACTGGTATTGAAGCCGGTGGCATCATAAAGCACACAATAAGAAAACACCGCTGATAATATGGCAACGGTAGCCATACAACACAGTATGATATTAGAAAATGTATCCGTCATCACCAGGTCAGAAAATGGACCAATCACCAGTAGCGTACTACCAACGAGGATCCGGGTGATACGATCTGCCGTGCCCATATTTCGCTTAATTTTGAACATAATTTACCTCCACAAAACGCCGTCATTTATCCAGAAGCCATCGGGTAATGGCGGACAATGGCAAATGCTCACGCTTCTACTCATTAATTTATAGCACAGTATGCGGCTCTGGTTTGATAACATCTTGGCCATACAAACCAATCCCCCCGCCCTGGGATTTAACCTCATACATCACCTGATCCGCCATACTGTTTAGTGTATCAGCATCCTCTGCATGGGCCGGAAAATGCGCAATGCCGATACTGGAACCCACTTCCACTTCAATGTTACCGATAAGTATTGGTTTCGAAATTTCGAGTGCTACCCGCTCACAAATCTCCACACAGGATACCCGCTTAATATCATCCAGCAGTAGAATAAATTCATCTCCACCCACGCGAGCCACCGTGTCCTGTGGGCGCAGGCAAGCACTCAGTCGGTGAGTTATTTCCTTAAGTACCCCATCGCCAATTGCGTGCCCGTGTGTATCGTTGACATGTTTAAATCCGTCCAGATCAATCATCGCCAGCGCAAAATGTCCCTTGCTACGCTTTGCTTTAGCAATCATTTTTTCAAGACGATCAGACAATAGAACCCGATTAGGCAGCCCTGTTAAATCATCATGCAAGGCCATCTGCTCCATTTCCTGTTTCTGGCGCAGCAGCTTATCGGTTAGAAAATGCACAATAAATGCCATCCACACCATCAGCCAGATGTAAAAGAGCGCGGGCACCAGCAAACGTTTCAGGTATACCTGTTTCAGGGTTGCAATCCCACTAGAGGAAAAACGATGCAGGATAACTAGCTGCTCATTGTTAGTGCCTAAAGGAATTTGGGCCCAGGTAAGCATCTGGCCATCAAATTCAATATAGCCACCATATTCGTTTTGCCGTGATTCATTCAGCTCAGCAAGCTCAATGTTCCAGCCAGCACCTGTCGCCTTTTCGCTATTAGCGAGTATTTTTTCACCATCAACTATCAACACTTGGTAATCCGGCGCAGCCAAAGCCTGCAGGTGTCCGTAATTTGTGGCGTCAGAATGTTCGCTGTTAAGTTGTGCCGAGGCGAAACGGTGTAAGCTCTCAATCTCGTGAATCATCTCGAGTTCTTTAGAGGCATTGTAAACGGCAATCAGAATCAGGCTCACGCCAATCAAGGAAGTGATGACCAGAAAACTTAGAAATCGATATTTTTCAGGGATTTTTTTAATCAATCGTCCAGCCATGCGGTGTCCCATCTATCTAATAATGCTTCTTTCAGTGTGAGATCTCTACGCAGTGAAGGGTAACACCCTCAATCATTAGCGGCATATTGTGGCAATTCATCAAATTAAGACGTCGTCGTTAACAGCGGTCACGGACTCAGCAGCTCATTTAAGTATAGGTATAAAATATTCATCTGTGCCAATCCGGGCACCCACTGTAACAAAAAATCAGAAATCATTCTAAGCATTTGTTTTTACTGGTTACTTTATATCGGTGTCTATATAGCCTGGTGTCTAGAAAACCTCTCTAATGGGGAGACATACACATGAACCCGGAGCATTAAGTACGGATGATTCATAGAGCAAACTCCCCTCTTTGACAAAGAGGGGGTGAGTATAAAACAATAATTTATCAGACTTATTGTGTTCAATGATCGGGTAGCGGGGGAGATATCGCTTTTGATTCTGTATTTATAGCGCTACTCAAGTTTCTGCTTTTTTAAATCCCCCTTAATCCCCTTTTTTCTAAGGGAGAGATTTACACATGACCTCTGGCCCTCACTTTCCAGCCCTAACAACAAATCCGGATGCACCCGATACACACCTTTACGTATACGAAATAAAAACTTGGTGTGACTCATTTCTACACGCCCGATTTCAATAGTTGAAGCAGGTAAAAAAGAATTAATATAATCGGTTTTGATATCTGAGAAACATTGCTTGAATTCTTTGAGAGTGAAAACGATCCCCTGCTCGTCAACCCTGCCGAGTTTCCCCGTGACAATGGCGTTGATAAATCGGCTTCTTAGTGTGCCATCATTTTGTTGCATGGGTTTCTCCGTATAAAATTTTTTGTTCTGTTTGTTTTGACATATTTGTATTTTCGTTTTTTATATCAATTAAAATAAAAGTTTCAAATTAAATTATCACCACCCCATCAAAACAAATAATGTCGTCGTTCCTGCGAAGGCAGGAACCCAGTGACTCTAAGCAGCCAACAGACACAGGATACCTAAAAGTGCCAACCCAGGTATGACGATGACTGATCTTTAATTAATTTTTAAATTAGATAGATACCAAAACAAATATTAGAAACTAACTTCTAAAAAGAAGGAAAACCAGGCACCCCAATCGGTGCCCAGCGTCTAACCTATTCTCCACCAGTGTTTAAACCATCGACTGAACGCTCTATTTAATCACCATGAAAATCTTCACCCGACAGGTCTAAATGGGATAAGTCAAATTCCGACAAGTTAAAACAGTTCGGATCAACACTTAATTTATCCACCCCGTCTAATTTCAGCAGTTCACTCACCGCCTCTAGCCGACGCGACATGACCCAGTATTTCAATCGCAACCGATTTTTTACGCGCACAGGCAGGGGTAAGCACAGCAGGTATTGAACATGCGAGCGCAGGTTTTCCAGTGTTGTGGGTAAGGTTTGGGTTGTGAAGTCTGAAAGATTTAGCGCCGGGGGCGGTTCGATACCTGTTGTTGTTTTTGGTGATACACCGGTTATTGCGTCGGGTAGCACGCTAAACGTGACAGACATCCTGTCCCTTGGGGCTATGGGTTCTGTTACTGCAGGTTGCCTGGATTGTGGAGCCTTTAGCCCCGCATCATTAGCTAACCCTGCGTCAGTTTCAGGTTTTTGTGCGTTTACTGTGAATTTTATTTGGGCAAAGCGGGTTCGTAGCGTAGAATCTAGTTCAGCCATAATGTCCTCTTGGTCAGGTTATTGTGGTTAGCTGGCTTGAGGTGTTCGTCGCACCTTAGGTCAGTGACACATATTTATCTTGGTTTAGGTTATTGTTTTCACGGTAATCTTCTCCTTGTTTTTAGTACTGCATAATATAATAGCTCGACAATAGTGACGCGATTATGATTGGTGGTGAGGTTAATTTACGTTGTTAATACGCGTATTCATGCGTGAATAAAATCACCCCAAAAATAATCTGATCAAACTCTAGCATGGGGTTTATTTAATTGGCAAAGGCTTTTTTAAATAAAAACACAAAGCCATAAAATATTAAAAATAGCCGTTAGCTTGATTAAAAAACCAATCATACTGCTACGCACCTTGTGAAGCCAGGCAATAAAAATTGCCACCATTTGGAATGCACCTCGGAAATACCTGGACTCATTTTTTAAACCCGAATTAAAATAAGCAATGTATTGTGGATATTATAGTTCCCGAAAGCATCGAAACAGAACGCCTGCGTCTTCGCCAACTTATTGATAGTGACTGGACAGATATCCATGAATACTACTCAAACAAAGAAGCAACTAAATTCACTGTTGGCCGCCCTCTCTCAGAGGGCGAGAGCTGGCGCACAATGGCAAGCATGGTTGGTCACTGGCAACTTCGCGGATATGGCCCCTACGCAATAGAAGACAAAACCAGTCATAAAGTAATAGGCATAGCTGGTTTCTGGTACCCAAATGACTGGCCTGAACTCGAAATCAAATGGGCGCTATCCCGCCAATACTGGGGAAAAGGCTACGCCAGTGAAGCCGCTCGATCGATCCAGAAAGCTGCATTAAAATATTTTCCTGAAAAACCTCTCATTAGCTTTATTCATTCTGAAAATACAGCGTCAATAAAATTAGCGCTTACCATCAACGCCGTTTTTGAAAAGCAGGTAGCATTTCGTGGCGGTCAGTGGCATATTTATCGGCATCCGGATAAAATTTAGCCTGCAAATATAAAGGCCGGCAACAAAGTGAGACTGAATTATTTATGTTCGATCAGAACAGTATTATGTTTCTTGATAAGGAAAGTGTATGAGCCATTACAAAGGCCCAACAGAAGGTGGCAGTGGCGGAAAACGCGGTCATTCTAATATGGAGCATTGGGTTACTACACAAGAGATAAAAGAATCTACAAGAGCACGTAGAAGAACCAATGATAAAAAAGCAATTAATGATGAAATGGACAGTCATAGAAATACAAGCCATCAACTTACAATCGACTTCAATAAAATTGAAGCCAAAATGTATTCTAAAATAACAAGTGATATTGTAAGAAAATATGATTTAGAAATGAGCAATAAACTTGTAACTAACCTCAATGAAAAATTTCAAGCATTCAAGTTCGGTGCTGCCATCATTGGGCTCGAGTGGGACAACTGGTCTGGTTATATAGTAAGCGCTAAAAACAAAGAAGCAGAATCGCTAGTTAAAGAAATAGCCGCGTTTATTCATGAAAAATACTAACGCACGGTACATGTAATTGCTCAAACAGTTAACCGGACATACAGGGCTTAAGAAATAATTATTGTTTATTTAATCCAAAAATTTTTTTAGCATGAGCACCCTACTCAGTTTAAGTCCATCCATTTTCAACATAACCCTACAAATTATGACGTAAAATCTTTTTTATTAAAGCATCAAGTAAATCATTTATTCAATACCACATAAACTGGTTACACTGGGTTTTCTTTTTGGTGGCCTGTAAAGGCCTAACACTCCCCCTATATTAACAGGTGCTAAAATGGAAACTACAGATACACAAGATGCAAACATGAAACGAACAATGACTTATCTGATGATGGGCTTATTCGCTACTTTCTTAGGTATTATTTTACTGGCAAATTCATTGGTTTAATCATTAAGTAATACGGAAAAATTTAGACCCGGTTAATATAAACAAGAACGGTTGAAGGTTTTATTAATCGTGGTCTATCTCTATAAGAAGCAAATTTTTTTAGCCATGCTTGCAGACATTCAGCATTGCACCGCAGTAAATTAAGACCCACCGCGTACACTATTCAGTCCAGGTAATTTTCGCTATTTAAAATAGTGTTACTGCTTATGTAACAAGGGGTTTTCCGCAAACTGTTCTCGTAGAAAATCAACTAATCGATGCACCTTTGCAGGAACAAACCGACGCGTTGGGTAAATTGCATGAATTTCCAGTGGTGTAGGCTTATAGTCGTGAAGAATCTCCCGCACCTGTCCTGACTTAATATCATCCCCAATAATCCAGTAAGGCATCACCGCGATTCCTCGATGGTTAAGCACGGCCCCACGAATTGCATCCGGGCTATTAGCGCTAAAACGGCCACTCACGGATACCACTTCCCTGCCGTTAGGGCCATTGAAATGCCATTGCTCCCGAGTCGTTAGCAAGGTAAAAACAATACAATCGTGCTGACTCAATTGTTTTGGTTCAATGGGCTCACCCCTTTGTTTCAGGTAGCGCTCTGTGGCAATAGATACCCTGGGACTATCGCCAATTTTTCGTGCTGTCAAACTGGAATCCTTTAACTCGCCTATACGTATCGCAAGATCAACCCCCTCCTTTACCAGATCCACATAATGATCATCCAGGGTCAGTTCTATCGATAACGCCGGATATTGATCGAGGAAAGCCCAGATACAGGGCATCAGGTGTTTATGCCCAAAGGAAATTGGCGCGTGAATGCGCAGTATGCCTGATGGCTGGGTTTGTTGTTGGGCAATCGCGGATTCGGATTCATCTACCTCATCCAGAATTCGCACACAGGACTCATAATAATGCCTGCCCGTCTCGGTTAGCGTTAGCTGCCGAGTGCTGCGGTTGAGCAACTTACTGTTTAAGTGATGTTCGAGTGCAGCGACCTGTTTACTAATAGTGGGTTGAGACAAACCGGTCTCCAGCCCTACCGCAGTAAAGCTCCCGGTTTCAACAACACGCCGAAATATGGCCATGGCTGAGAGACGATCCATAAATCTAATATTCCTTTAACGAATAAATGATATGCATTTTAACCCCATTATAAAGCTTTTACGAATACCTTAGGATATCACTCATCATTAACAGGCACTACAAATTACGGGATGAAATTATGAACCAGAACATATCACAACAGGTTGATCAAAATGAAATACGCACCCATCAGATACTGGTCCTTACAGGGGTGTTAACAGGCTTTATCACCAATCAGTGGGAATGGGTCGCGGTTCAGGCTGGTGTATTTTTAATCACGGTAATGTTTCCAGCCTATGGACCCTATGTATTGTTTTATAAAAAAATATTAAACCCCCTCGGTTTAGTTAAAACGGATGTAAGAATAGATGTTCCCCAGGCCCACCGATTTGCCATGAGTATTGGCTTAATCGTCACCATCAGTTCAAGCTACCTGCTTTATAGCGGCAATACCACCCTGGGCTGGGGTCTGGTATGGATGATGTTAATTCTGGGATCAATCGCCCAGGTGGGCTGGTGCGCGGGCTGCTTTTTTTACTACATGCTTAACCGCATGGGACTCGGTGGCTTTTTCAAATATTCATCTATCAGCGGTGTATTTCCGGGGTCTCGACCAAACAAGTTGTCCCAATAAAGTGAGCTGAAAAGTTTAAATGAAAAACAGCTTCATAACTTACCCCACCCTAATAAGGTAAAACGGATGCTTAATCGAATCATCATCTCCATAATAATCATTGGCACGCTTTTTTTGCTGTTAAAACTGACCCGTTTAAGACAGAAGGATCAGGCACAGCGTAAGGCCGCAAGCCTAACCACACCACATGGAAGCCAGCTACTCTACTTTTCGTCTGCTGCCTGTTCTCAGTGCAGAGGGCAGGAAAGCGTACTCAATCATGCTTTAAAAGATTTAGAGTTGCGGGGTATTACATTGCAAAAGTACACCGTCGAAAATCATGCAACGCTCGCCAGGCAATGGGGAGTTAAGACTTTACCAACTACAATTTTGTTGTCTAGCACAGGAGAGGTTAAGCAATTTAATAATGGCCTGATTTCAACTACCACCCTGCTCTCACAATTACAACAATTACAACAATTACAAATGTGAACTCTGAGCAGACTAACCAATAACAAAAGCAACTCACACCTGGAGAAAAACCATGACATTACAAGAAGATAAAAGTGGCGCATCGGTAAAAATTCCACCCCCTGTAGTATTCATACTCTTTATGCTCATCGCCTATGGACTACATGACTTTTCAGCTTTAGGTATTGGCAGTTTGTCTTATTTACTCTATATCGGATTATTTTTTGTAAGCTCAGGTTTTACAATTTTACTAGTAGCCTCTATTTCATTTAAACGTGCTCAAACAAACATTAAACCCTGGAAACCCACCACGCAAATAATATCCTCCGGTATATTTGCCTATTCGCGTAATCCTATTTATCTTTCATTTTGCTTAGTCACTATTGGCATCGGCCTAATGGCCGATAGCTTGTGGATTACCTTAAGTTTTATACCTTCTATCATTGCCATATATTTTATTGCCATAAAAAAAGAAGAGTATTATCTGGAAAAAAAATTTGGGCAAGACTATATAGCATACAAAGAAAAGGTCAGACGCTGGTTTTAATGAAAGGACAATTCCCGAATGCGCTTATTTAAGCACTAAAGCTCATGAAAAAAGTAAATAAAAAAACCGACACCCTTCAACCATGCTCCGTAGAATTTTAGAAAAATTCTGGGCCAGATCTGACTAAAAGGAGACGGATTTATTTAACACCAATAAAATAGATCTGGCCCCTTTTATTCTAAAGACTATCCCCGCTCTTCCGCTGGACAATGTCTGCTTAAAGCAGTAACAATGATGTCTAATCATAAAATAAAAATACGACATGAAACTTCACAAATACACGCTAGAGCAGCTTAAAAATGCTGTTTCTAAATCGATTTCATTAAGACAGGTCTTGATTGAGCTTAATGTTTCTGCCTATGGTGGAAACTATCAGGTTTTAAAAAAATCTATTGATCATTTTAAATTAGACACTTCGCATTTTAAAGGACAGGCGTGGAACAAAGGCAAAACCCTGCCCATTAAATATAGCCTGGAAAACTATTTACAAAACAAGGCCCCGATTCAGTCTTATAAATTAAAAAATAGATTATTAGATAGCAAACTGCTTAAGCCTGTTTGTTCAGGTTGTAATAATACGCTCTGGCTTGATAAGCCTATTCCTTTAGAGCTTGATCATATTAATGGTGATAATAAGGACAATCGTTTTAATAATTTACGGTTACTTTGCCCTAATTGTCATGCGCTGACACCTACTTATAGAGGTAAAAACAGACATAAAAAAACCGTATAGCTCAGAGAGCTATACGGTTTTTGCAATGTGCATCGCTACACATTTCGATATGGTGCCCAGGGCCGGAATCGAACCGGCACGCCCGTGAAGGCGAGGGATTTTCTTACCAACTATAGCTTTCGCTACTGTCACCTGAAACATTTGTTCCGCGACATTTGTGGTCTGGACTTTCTCTTCACCATGCTGCAATAAATTGCAGGTTAGGCAGGAGCCGTCAAGTCTCTACACTTTCAATAAAATGATTAAAAATCATTTCAAAGCTTAGCTCGGGATTGCCATCAGCATTACCTGAAAGGTTTCCCCGAATTTGACTCCATTCACGCTAGAAGTTTCCTATCTAGGTGCTCAAAAATTTAAGTCCCTTGCGTCTACCAATTTCGCCACCTGGGCAGATGGTCTTACATTACTTCACCCTAATTTCGTTATGTTCTGTAACCGGTCGTTTTACAACAACTGTCTACCACAACGCCACCTGGGCAGATGGTCTTTCTTTACTTCATCCTAATTTCGTTATGTTCTGTAACCGGTCGTTTTACAACAACTGTCTACCACAACGCCACCTGGGCAGATGGTCTTTCTTTACTTCACCCTAATTTCGTTATGCACTGTAACCGGTCGTTTTACAACAACTGTCTACCACAACGCCACCTGGGCTTTCTTTGCTACACCCTGTTCGTTATGATTTTAGAAACTCTGGTAGTAGCTTCTTCATAACCCACTTAGGCAGTGGTCAAATGGAGGCGGGTCCCGGAGTCGAACCGAGGTAGATGGATTTGCAATCCACTGCATAGCCACTTTGCTAACCCGCCTTGACTTGCACAAACAAAAAAACCTCGGCTGGCGAGGTTTTGATGCGTATTGTTCAGCCTGCCATCTCTGAACAATTAAATTTGGAGCGGGTGATGAGGATCGAACTCACGACATTCTCGTTGGCAACGAGATGCTCTACCGCTGAGCTACACCCGCTTACTTCTGATTGGCTATTGCCTCAACAGAGGGCGCTATTATAGAGATCGCAGGCTTTGGGTCAAGTGGTAATTTCGATTAATTGTAATATTTTTCAGTGACATAGTGATTGACTTTATTTAAGGCTGATTTGACGGAGTATTTTTGAGAATTGTTGCTTCTGGGCTGGGTTTGCGGATTTTGAGGTGGGATTATGTTTAGGCTTTAGTGGGTTGAAAGTGTCGGGTTTTAAATCCCCCTTAATCCCCCTTTTTCTAAGGGGGAGACTTTTGGGCCTGTTCAGGCATCAAAGGCTTTCATTGCCTTCCAGCCTGCTTTCATATAATCCATCATGGAAGCAACGGTGAGTATTACCGCAATGACTAGCAGCACCACGCCGATGGTGTGCGTGGGTAAGCCGTACCAGTCATCACGGTGCAACAGAAAGCCCAGGGCAAACATCTGCACGAAGGTTTTGTATTTGCCCAGCTGGGAAACCGCCACGTCATCGCGTTTGCCCTGGGATGCCATCCATTCTCTTAATGCGGAAATGACAATTTCCCGGCCGATTATAATGCAGGCTCCAATAACGATAATCGCTTCCGGATGAGCCGAGGCTAATAAAATTAGCGCCACTGACACAATCAGCTTATCCGCCACCGGGTCCATAAAGGCACCGAATGCGGAGGTTTGATCTAGCTTTCTGGCAAGATAGCCATCAAACCAATCGGTGACGCAGGCCAGCCCGTACAGCCAGGCGGAGGCGGGTCGGGCCCAGTCATAGGGTAAATAAAACAGAATGATAATAATCGGAATGAACACAATGCGTGTCAGGGTCAGGCTGTTGGGGATATTGAGTTTCATTAATATTTTGTATTCTGGTTATTTTAAATTAAGTGTGACAAAAATAAGTCTATTCCGCGCGCAGCACATCATAAATGATTTGCGCTAAATTTCTACTGATACCCGGCACTTTTGTTAAATCTTCTACCCCCGCCTGCTTGACCCCCTGCAAACCACCAAAATGCTTGATAATGCTTTGCCGGCGTTTCGGGCCTAAGCCCGCAATGGCTTCCAGTGGTGATGTTCTGCGGGCCTTTTCGCGTTTTGCCCGATGGCCACTAATCGCAAAGCGGTGGGCTTCATCCCGCACATTTAATATCAGGTGAAAGGCGATGGAATCTTCTGGCAGGTATAAATCCGGACGCCCGTCGCTAAACACCAGTTTTTCCAGACCCGCCTTGCGCCCTTCTCCTTTAGCCACGCCAATCAGTTGCACCTCGTCGATCTGCAGTTGATCCATCACCTCCACCGCTTGCCTGAGCTGCCCCTTGCCACCGTCGATAAACAGAATATCTGGCATTTTTGCATCATCATTTGTGGATTTTTTGAGGCGTGAATAACGCCGTTGTATCGCCTGGCGCATCGCCGCATAATCATCGCCGGGTTCAATACCTTCAATATTAAAACGCCGGTAATCCTGCTTGTAGGCTCCCTCCAGCGTAAACACCACGCAGGATGCCACAGTTGCCTCCCCCATGGTGTGACTGATATCGAAACATTCCAGTCTTGTGGGCAACTCATCGAGTTGCAGAATTTTTTGCAGGGCTTCAAAGCGTTTCAACATGCCGGTGCGTGAGTTCATTCTGGCCTTGAGTGCAATTTGTGCATTGTTTAATGCCATGCCCACCCAGCGCGCCCGCTCAGACCTTACCTGGTGCGTTAAGCGAATTTTATGTCCCACCTGCTCACTTATGGCCTGCTGCATATCATCCATTTCCTGCAACGGGTGGCTTAAAATAATTTCACGGGTTTGTTGTTGCGCACCCTGCTGTTGCAAATAATATTGTGAAATAAAATTCTCCAGCACTTCGGTTTCACTTAAGGCCTCCGGCAGTTTTGGGAAATAACTGCGGTTACCCAGATTACGCCCTTCGCGAATAAAAAATACCTGTACGCAGGCCTGCGCTCCATTACAATAACAGGCGACGATATCCACATCCCGATCGTCTCCGGAAATATACTGTTTCTCCACTACCTTTTGCAGCATGCGAATCTGATCGCGATACACTACAGCTTTTTCAAAATCAAGCTTCTCCGAGGCCGATTCCATTTGTACCACAAGATCTTCTATTAATTGGGTGCTCTTACCTTCTAAAAACATCAGTGCGTGATTAATGTCCGCCTGATATTTTTCCTCACTGATGTAACCCACGCAGGGCGCGGTGCAGCGTTTAATCTGATATTGCAAACAGGGACGAGAACGATTTTTAAAATAGCTATCTTCACACTGACGTATTTTAAAAAGCTTATGAATAAATTGCAGGCTGTCACGCACGGCGCCGGCACTGGGAAACGGCCCTAAGTATTTACCTTTTTTTCGTTTGGCTCCGCGATGCACCACAATTTGCGGATAGGCGTCCTGAGTCGACACGTAAATATAGGGATAGGATTTATCATCCCGCAATAAAATATTATAGGGCGGCTGATGCTCTTTTATTAAGTTAGATTCGAGCAGCAACGCCTCACTTTCAGTGTGTGTGAGGGTCACTTCAACTTTCTGAATTTTACTCACCAGTGCCTGGGTTTTTATCGACAGGCCGGTTTTTCTAAAATAACTTGAAAGACGATTTTTAAGATTTTTAGCCTTGCCCACATAGAGCAATTTTTGCTGCGCATCGAACATGCGATAAACACCTGCACGGCTGGATACATTTTTTAGAAAGTGTTCGGCATCGAAGGGGGATTGTGCGGTTAGCTCGGACATAAACAGCAGTATGGTTGATGAGGAGAATGGGTTAACGGTTGTGTATCTTAACCTAATTGAACGTTAAGGAAAGTAAAAGCCTCCCCCTTAATAAAAGGGGGATTGAGGGGGATTTAACTCGTGCACACACCCCGCATACAACAGCAAAAGCACTCCCAAAATCAAAATAGAAATAAAGGTTCCACGGTACAGGAACGCATTAAAAACACGGTAATTTAAAAAGACAATTCACTTTATAAATATAAGCTAACTAGTTGTTTTTTAATAGTTAATATTGCTGACAATATAGCTATTACTCTTTAAAAACAAAATCATCTGCATTAAACAGGGGTTTTATAGCTCTTTTATAAAGATGACTTCGCCAACAACAAACAAGCTACTTTTAAAAAATACAATAAGTGTTTGTTTTTATTAATGATCAGCTTCAAGCAAACCATGTTTAATTGCCAGGTGCATCATCTCTACATCATTTGAAACATCGAGCTTTTCATGCAGGCGTTTTCGATAGGTGCTGATGGTTTTCGGGCTCAGGGAAAGTTGTTCTGAAATGGTATTGGTGCGCATCCCCTGGCTAATCATTATCAACACCTGCAGCTCGCGCTGCGATAACACATCAATCAGGGACTCCTCACCGGGCAACATGGACAGGGCTAATTGCTGGGCAATGGTCGGTGCAATATATCGTTGCCCAACGTGGACTTTCTGAATTGCCTCCACCATTTCTTCAACCGGGCAACCCTTGGTTAAATAACCCACAGCACCAGCTTCCAGTAAACGTTTTGGAAGCGGTCCTTCACTGTGAACCGTCAGTACAATAACTTTAGATTCGGGATGTGTTTTACTTAAACGGGAGGTTGCTTCAAAACCGCCAATGCCAGGCATATTTATATCCATTAAAATGACATCGGGTTTAATCTTGCGAACTTTTTCAAGTGCCAGCTCGCCACTATTTGCCTCGTCGACCACTTCAATCCCCGCCTGGTCTTCGAGTAATCTTCTTAATCCATATCTAATTAAATCATGGTCATCGACCAACATGACTTTTATTTTAGCCACCGCTGCTTCCTTTTTCATTTTTATTGTTCATATTATAACACCTACACCGACATTGGCATAAATTGCCCAACTTAAAAAAATATCATTGCGTAATAACATGGATTTTACAACCATAAAAACTCACCAACTTTTGTAGGGCTGTTTTATTAAATTAACATTATAATATCGAGGGTCTTGCGTGACTTCTTTACCGAGCCACTCAGGTTTATCAAACGCCTCCAACTCATCATTCAATTCAATTTCCGCCACCACCAGCCCCTGATTCTCACCATAAAACTCATCGATTTCCCATTTGTGCTGGCCCTGCTCTACAACATAGCGCGTTTTATCCACCTGTGGCTGGTTACAGAGCTGGTCTAGCATTTCCTCGGCTTCCTGCAATGGAATTTCGTATTCATATTCCATTCTGCGCATCGCCAAAGTCGCGCTTTTTATATTGATATTGGCTTTATCTCCCTGCACCCTGATGCGCACAGACGCTTTACCAATGTCCCCCATATACCCCTGGCGGATTCGATGGGAATATTTTACGGCTTCGCGCCAGTTATTATTTGTCAGTAAAAACTTGCGCTCTATTTCGATGGGCATAATAGTCTCTGTTTCATTTTGTTTAAATGGTTAATGGTGTTATCTTCTTATGTATAAGCAATGGATACAATAAAAATTATATGCACAACGATTTTAATCTGGATTCGAATTTAATCTACCTTAACCATGCGGCGGTTGCACCCTGGCCTGTGCGCACGGTTGATGCGGTAAAACAGTTTGCCGCTGAAAATGGCGAGCTTGGTTCCAGCCACTATTTAGAGTGGTTAAAGGTTGAGCAACAACTCAAGGAAAATCTGGCCACACTGATAAATGCTCGCTCAGCGGATGAAATTGCCCTGCTTAAAAATACCTCTGAGGGCCTGTCAATAATCGCCCGGGGCATTCAATGGCAACCCGGGGATAATATTGTTATCTGCAACGAAGAATTTCCCTCCAATTTTATTGTTTGGGATGCTTTACGTTCCCTGGAGATCGACAAGGGGGTTGAACTGCGTGTTGCTAATATTACTGGAAGCGAATATCCTGAAAAGGCCATTATTGAGCAAATGGATGCCAGCACCCGATTATTAAGCGTTAGTGCGGTGCAGTATGCTTCGGGGCTGCGCATGAACCTTGAATTATTAGGCAAGGCCTGTAAATCGTACCATGCCTTATATTGTGTGGATGCGATACAACAGATCGGTGCGCTGCAATTTGATGTGCAGGCAATGGATGCGGATTTTGTGATTGCCGATGGGCACAAATGGATGCTCGGCCCCGAGGGCCTTGCCCTGTTTTACTGCAAGGCATCGAGTATGGATGCATTAGCACTACAGCAACATGGCTGGCACATGGTTGAAGACCTGTCTAACTTTGACAATATGCACCACTGGCAGCCCGCCAGCAGCGCACGACGCTTTGAATGTGGTAGCCCGAACACCATGGGCATTCACGCATTAAATGCCAGCATCGGCCTGTTGCTTGAGCGTGGTATGGATAACATAGAAAGCGCGGTGCATACGAATGTTAAATCGCTTATCACCCTGTTTTCTGAGTTAGCGGATATTGAAATTTTAAGCCCCACGGATAGTCATCGACACGGGGGGATTTTTACCTTTAGTAAAAACAATACCGACCTTGAGTTGCTGTACCAAAATCTGGTTCAAAACGGTGTGGTCTGTGCGTTACGCGGTGGGGGTATTCGTTTATCACCCCACTATTATAATCAGCAAAGCGAGTTTGAAAAACTGGCTGAATTTGTCACTGATTTTTAGCGCTTAACCGACATAACCAATACTGGAAAGAGGCGCACCATTCAGGGGACTGGATAACCGGTAAAATGACAAAATTTTGACTAAACTCATAAGTGAAAATATTGTCTACACTTTATAACAATAATTGCTAGGAGCACTTACACTGAATATTTTCAGTAAAATACGAAATTCAATCTGGGATAAAATTGTTGGCTGGCTAAGTGCCAATCGTGAAGACAGCAATATGCCTATGTCGGACTTCGATCGGCTACGTTATGAGATCCGTCCCGGTGATGTTATTTTAGTTGAAGGGCGTTCCCCGATCAGCGAAATAATAAAAACCATCACCCTCAGTAGCTGGACCCATTCAGCTATTTATATTGGCCGCCTACATAATATTGATGACCCGATGCTGCGCCAGTTTATTCAGAAATTTTACCAGGGTGAAATGGATGACCAGTTAATTATCGAATCACAATTAGGCGTCGGCACTATTGTCGATAATATCAGCAAATACCGGGATGACCATCTGCGTATATGTCGACCAACCAGCATCACCCGCCATGATTCACAAAAGGTCATCGCCTACTCAATTAACCGACTAGGCACCAATTACAATGTGCGACAAATTTTTGATCTGGCACGGTTTTTATTTCCCTACGGTTTATTGCCCCGGCGCTGGCGCTCGAGTTTGTTTGAACACAATGCGGGCACACCCACCCACACCGTTTGCTCAACCATGATGGCAGAAGCATTTGCTTCGGTGCACTACCCGATTTTACCTGTGCTGCACCGTAATGAAGATGGTCACCTGATCATGTATAAACGTAATACCAGCTTAATCACACCAAAGGATTTTGATTATTCACCCTACTTTGATGTCATTAAGTACCCGATTCTCGACTTTGATGAACTAGCGATATATCAAAGAATGCCCTGGGGCAAAGATGGTATTGTGTTAAACGATGAACACGATATCAGTATGTCAACACCGAAACCGGTGAAAGATAAAGTTGAACAGAAAGTCAATGTAACGGCAGATTCTCCAGAGACCCAATCGGAGGATTCAAATACAATACAAACAGATACACCGAATTTAAGCACTGATATTGAAGCAGCTGAATCAGTGGAAGTTGAAAACGTGAAGAACAGTTCGGTTTAATAAATTATAAACAATAATGATATGGAAAAAACTATGATCCAATTTTTAAGGAGATCGACATGATTATCTGGCTACTGATTTTTATCGTTACCATAGGTATCGCGGCCTATTTCAGATTACCCCAGACAATCTGGAGTATCGCACTGGGTGTAGTTTTATTTTTATTTAGCGTTTCCGGTATTGCGGGTCTTTCCACACTGTTTATTATCTGGGCTATTTTTCTCGCGATTATTGTGCCACTTAATTTGCCACATTTTCGTCAGAAATATATTTCCGAACCCACGCTTGAATTTATGCGTAGCTCCATGCCGAGCATTTCAAAAACCGAACAGGAAGCCCTGGATGCGGGAAAAACCTGGTGGGAAGTGGATTTATTTAGTGGCAACCCGGACTACTCAAAAATTCGTGACTTGCCCCCGTCAAAATTATCCGAAGAAGAACAGGCGTTTATTGATGGCCCAGTAGAAGAACTGTGTGCCATGCTCGACGACTGGAAAATTAATCAGGTGGATTACGACCTGCCAAAACCGGTTTGGGATTTTTTAAAGAAAAATAAATTCTTTGCCATGATTATTCCAAAATCTTACGGGGGCCTGGAATTTTCTGCACTGGGTCACTCCAGCGTGGTTATGAAAATTGCCGGGCGCAGTATTTCCGCTGCGGTAACGGTGATGGTGCCTAACTCTTTAGGCCCCGGTGAATTATTAATGCATTATGGCACCGAAGAACAGAAAGATTTTTATCTACCCCGCCTATCCAGCGGCGATGAAATTCCCTGCTTTGGTTTAACCGGCCCGGAAAATGGCAGTGATGCAGGAGCCATGCCCGACACTGGCATTATTTGTCGAGACACATTTGACGACAAGGATGATGTATTAGGTATTCGGTTAAACTGGGAAAAACGCTATATCACCCTCGGCCCGGTTGCGACGGTATTAGGCCTGGCTTTTAAACTTTATGACCCGGATAATTTAATTGGAGATGAAACAGATATCGGTATCACCCTCGCATTAATTAAAACCGATGTCGAAGGTATTGATATTGGCAAACGTCACTTCACCGCTAATCATATGTTTATGAATGGCCCGAACCGGGGTAAAGATGTTTTTATTCCCCTGGACTGGGTTATCGGGGGTGAAAAATATGTTGGCCAGGGCTGGATGATGTTAATGAACTGCCTATCGGAAGGTCGCGCAGTTTCCCTGCCCGCGTTGAGCACCGGCGCCGGTAAATACATTGCCCGTTACACCGGTGCGTATTCGCGAATTCGAAAACAGTTTAAAATCCCCATTGGTTATTTTGAAGGCGTAGAAGAATCCCTCGCCGCTATCGCCGGTAATTCATATATTATGAATGCAACACGCGAGTTAACATTAAGCGGACTGGATACAGGTGAAAATCCTTCGGTCATTTCCGGCATCGTTAAATACCAGATGACCGAACGTATGCGTAAAGTTGTTAACCATGCGATGGATGTACACGGTGGCCATGGAATTTGCCTCGGCCCGAAAAACTTTTTAGGCCGGGCCTACCAGGGCATCCCCATTAGTATTACAGTTGAAGGCGCAAATATTTTAACCCGCACCATGATTGTATTCGGTCAGGGTGTGTTACGTTCGCACCCCTTTTTACTAAAAGAAGTTGAAGCGGTCAATCACCCTGATCACGATACCTCGATCAATTTATTCGATGATGCGCTTTTTGGACACGTGGGATTTGTCATCAGTAATTTTTTCCGTTCACTCTGGTTAGGTTTAACCTGTGCACGATTTGTAAGCGCGCCGGGCAAGGGTAAAGTCAGGCGTTATTACCAGCAGCTAACCCGTATGAGTTCCGCCTTTGCATTATTATCCGACGCCTGCGTTTTAATATTGGCAGGGTCCTTAAAACGTAAAGAGAAAATTTCTGGCAGACTGGCGGACGCATTGTCAAATATGTATATCATTACCGCCGTACTTAAACACTACGAAGATCAGGGTTACAAACAGAATGATTTGCCACTCCTTGAATGGGCCTGTGAAGATTCATTATTTAATGCACAGGAAGCCATGAAATCGGTGATGCGAAACTTTCCAATTCCCATCATTGGAACAATTTTAAACATGGTCATTTTTCCATTAACCAAACCCTTTGGTGGTGCAAACGATAAACTGGGACATAAAATTTCCCGTTTACTACTCGAACCTTCTTCTACACGGGATCGTTTAACCCAGGGCATTTATATCACTGAAGATCCGGATGATGCCATGGGTCGCCTGGAATTCGCATTAAAAACAGTGCTCGATGCGGAAGATGCGGAACGTAAATTACGCGATGCCATTCGTATCGGTTTGATTACAGCACAGGATTACCCACTGGCGGTAGCGGATGCCGTTTCACAAAAGATTATTGATCAGTCGGAAGCAGATAAAATTTTAGCCGCCCATGAAGCGACACTCAATGCAACCAGCGTAGATGAATTTAGCCCTAAAGGATGGAAACCTCAATGAGCCCACAAGAAAACAAAACACGTGATGTTTTTATAGTTGACGGTAAACGTACACCGTTTTTAAAAGCCAAAGGAAAACCTGGGCCATTTTTAGCCTCAGATCTTGCGGTTGCAGCGGCACGCCCGTTATTACTACAGAATAATTTTGATCCGGCCGAACTTGACGAAGTCATTGTCGGCTGTGTAATGCCTACCGCCGATGAAGCCAATATTTCACGGGTGATTGCATTGCGTTTAGGCATTCCCCAGGAAGTGCCTGCGTGGACAGTGCAACGTAATTGTGCTTCTGGCCTGCAGGCGCTGGACTGTGCTTTTCAAAATATACAACATGGTAAAGCTGATTTAATTCTTGCCGGTGGCACCGAGGCCATGAGTCGCGCACCCATTTTACATAATGATTCAATGGTCAACTGGTTAAGCACGTTTATGGGCGCAAGAAAACTTAGCCAGAAACTGTCCGCCTTTACACAACTTCGCCCGGCACATTTAAAACCCATTATTGCACTGGTACGTGGGTTAAGTGACCCCATAGTCGGCTTATCCATGGGACAGACTACCGAAGAAATTGCATACCGATTCGGCATTAGTCGCGAGCAGATGGATGAATTTTCTGTGGCCAGTCATCAACGATTAGCAGCCGCAACTGACAACGGTAACCTGAATGAAATAGAAGCGGTGTATGACAATGCGGGTGCATATTTTGATTTTGATGATGGTATTCGCCGCGACTCTTCTATGCCAAACCTGGCAAAGCTAAAACCTTACTTCGATCGTATCTATGGCAAGGTCACCCCAGGCAACAGCGCACAGGTAACGGATGGTGCCGCAATGTTACTCCTCGCTTCCGGGGATGCGGTTAAAAAACACAAGCTATCCGTGTTAGCGAAAATAACCGATTCTGAATGGGCAGGTTGCAACCCGAGCCAGATGGGATTAGGTCCGGCACATGCAATGGCTCCAATTATGCAGCGTAATGAATTGAACATTAGCGATGTCGATAACTGGGAGATTAATGAAGCCTTTGCCGGACAGGTTTTAGGTTGCCTGGAAGCCTGGAAAAGCACTGACTATTGCAAAAATGACTTAGGGCTTGAAGATGCCCTGGGCGAAATCCCCCATGACAAACTCAATATTGATGGTGGTGGTGTAAGCTTAGGCCATCCAGTGGGTGCCAGTGGCGCACGCATTGTTTTACATCTGGCGAACACCTTAAAGTGTAATAAAGGAAAGCGGGGTATTGCAAGCCTGTGCATTGGTGGTGGTCAGGGCGGAGCGATGATGATTGAAGCGCCCTAGTGGCTACAACCATCACTGATAATTCTTAAAGACTCAATCTATATTAAACAATGTTGCCTCGAAAGACGCGTTCGGGAATGGCCTATTATCGATGACCAGCGCATGGTAATTTTTAAATTAAAATAAATATTCAACAGGATAAAAGAATGTCATACAAAAACTGGAAAATAGAAAAAGATGATGAAGACATTTGCTGGTTACACCTGGATGTAGCCAAATCAAGCACCAATATATTACGCAAAGATGTTCTCGATGAACTCGATAACATTATCAATGACCTCGCCCAGTCCTTACCCGCGGGAATAATTTTTGTCAGTGATAAAAACAATGGCTTTATCGCCGGTGCCGACATTAATGAATTTACAAAAGTCACCACTGAAGAACAGGCGCGGGAAATGCTGGTGCGGGGTCACACCATTATGAACAAAATCGAAAGTCTGCCCTGCACGACCGTTGCCATGATTGATGGTTTTTGTTTGGGTGGAGGCATGGAGTTAGCCCTGGCCTGCACCTATCGGGTAATGTGTGATAGCAAATCAACCCGCGTTGGTTTACCTGAAGTAAAACTGGGCATTCACCCCGGCTATGGCGGTTCGGTGCGCAGCATTCAAAAGGCCGGACCCGTCGCCGCCATGAATGCCATGCTAACGGGCCGTTTATTGCAGGGGCGTGCAGCCAAACGTATGGGGCTGGTTGATGAGCTCGTGCCCAAACGCCAGCTCGCACGAGCCGCTCGCTACTTTGTTATTAACCGACCCGCGATAAAGGAACTGTCTTTAAAAGATAAATTAATGAACCATCGACTGGTGCGCCCATTTATCGCCAGTCAAATGCGCAAACAGGTGGCAAAAAAAGCCAGCAAGCAACACTACCCTGCTCCTTATAAATTAATCGACCTGTGGCAAAGTCACATGGACAACCCACGGCGTATGCTGGAAAAAGAAATCGATTCTGTCGCCAGTTTGGTAACCAATGACACGGCAAAAAATCTGGTTAGGGTTTTCTTTTTACAGGAAGAGCTAAAAACTCAGGGCAATAAGAAAGATTTTATTCCACAGCATATACATGTTATCGGCGGCGGTGTAATGGGCGGAGACATAGCAGCCTGGTGTGCATTGCGGGGCTTCAGAGTGACGGTGCAGGATCAAAAGCCAGAGGCACTGGCGGGCACCATGAAACGCTCCATGCAAATGTTTAAAAAGAAATTTAAAAAAGATAAACGCTCAATTCGGGAAGCCATGGATCGTTTAATTCCAGACACTCGCGCGATGGGTGTAGAGCATGCGGATTTAGTTATTGAAGCCATTTTTGAAGATAAGGATGTTAAGCAAAGCCTGTACAAAGACATTGAACCGCGCATGAAAAAGGGCGCCGTGCTGGCCACCAACACATCCAGTATTCCACTGGAAGAACTTTCAACCTGTTTAAAGAAACCTGAGCGCCTGGTAGGTATTCATTTCTTTAACCCGGTGGCATTGATGCCCTTAGTAGAAATAGTACGCGGTGACAATACCAGTGCTGCCACCATGAAAAAATCGCTGGCGTTTGGCCGCCAGATCGACAAGCTCCCCTTACCGGTTAAAAGTTCACCGGGCTTTCTGGTTAACCGAATACTAATGCCCTATTTAATGGAAGCGGTGGAAATGGTAGGCGAAGGTATCGCGCCGGAGATGATTGACAAAGCTGCATTAAAATTTGGCATGCCCATGGGACCGATTGAATTAGCCGATACGGTTGGACTGGATGTGTGCAAGTCCGTTGCCACCATTTTGTCCGGTGGTGAAACCATAGATCTGCCCACTAAAATGGCAAACATGGTCGACAATGGTAAGCTTGGTAAAAAAACCGGTGAAGGGTTTTACAAATGGAGTAAAGGCCGCCCAATAAAGGACAAAAAAGCCAGTTATGGAAACCTGCCGGAATTACAGGATAGAATGGTAATGCGATTTTTAAATGAGGCAACCGCCTGCAAACGTGAAGCGGTTGTTGAAGGTGACAAATTGATTGATGCAGGGATTATTTTTGGCACTGGTTTTGCGCCCTTCAGAGGTGGCCCACTGAATTATATTCACGAACAGGGTGTTACTGATTTAAAACAACGCCTCAACGAACTTAAAGATCGCTATGGCGAACGCTTTACAGCAGATGAAGCCTGGGATAATTTATAGCATCACATTGTAATAAAATTCATTACTACAGATAATGTTCTAAATCGTCGCTCCCGACCCCTTATGTCGGGAGCGAAATATTTCTCTTCACTTACCTTACAGCACAACCCTCCTGAATTTAACAAATCCCATCTTTTACAACTGACAAATATCAATTATTTTAGATGTCCTATCCTGTAAATTCATTTCACATCCTAAAACCAGCTAAATAAAACAGAGTCTATTCAATGAACAAAACCAGTATTTCCATCATCATTATACTTTTACTAATCATTGCCGGGGGTGCGTATAAATTTATTGTGCAGGGAAATACAGCAGAGAGTAGTGATGGAAGAACTTCTATATTATTAAATCCAGCCGAGAGAGATCTGGTGCTCGCGGAAATGCGTGCATTTTTAATGAGCATTCAGCAAATAAACAGTGCCATCGCCGAAGACAATATGAAACTCGTTGCTGAGTCTGCACGAAAAGTGGGTAAAGCCGCTCAGGGTGAAGTTCCCGCATCGCTGGTAGCGAAACTCCCTTTGCCATTTAAAAAACTCGGCTTTGATACCCATACACGATTTGATCAGTTAGCAATGGATACGGATGATCTTGGGGATGCTAACTATGCATTAGCACAGTTAGCTGTACTGATGCAGAACTGTGTTGCCTGCCATGAAACCTACCGAATTGATTTAAAGATGCCGTAACCGCAGGGAGTAGATGCGCGCTGAAAATAGCTTTTATTCATCGGTTTATATCTGTACCTGCCAGGCTTTACACTTTTGAGCAGAGTGTCGATCTGGTTTACACTTCACCTCTAAGCAGTACGACTCAATAGTAACAATTCTTGAACTTTCATATAAGTAACTGTAAGCATTAATTTTTTTAATGCTGGTGTACTTTTTGCTCATAGATATAACAAATGTAAACATATCCTGCTGTGGTGTTGTGGATTATGACCTAACTTAATATTTTCCATGATTATAAAGGGATGCCAATATGTCAAAAATTAGCCTGCTTTTCGCAAACACCTCTTTAATTTTAAGTCTTATCTTCATGTCACAAAGCGCAAATGCGGCGCCCGTGGCGATAAATAACCTGTCTGTAGACAATGCCAGCGCCACGCTCTTTGTTGGTGGGCAAGGCCCTTTTTCGGCATCTTCTCCCATATCACCTCCAGCTGAAATTATAATGGGGGAATATCAAGACTCCATTATGAGCATCAGCTCAACTGATTTTTCTTTAAATATTTATTCTACTGATCTATATGGCGCCCCTGCCCCATCTGGTTATGTGGATGGCACTGCGATTAACGTAGATTTTTCAAGTCTACGGGGTGATCTTAACTATGATGGTAAAAACTATGACTTTGAACTCTGGCCATTAACAACAACGCTGGATTATGGTACTTATGATTCTGGTACCAATGCGTTTGATATTGGTTGGACTGATAATTTCACACTAAACATTATTGATCCTATTAACACGCCCATCACTCTGGAAGTAAGTTTACAGGGAGACTTAACCGCGGTTCCATTGCCTGCGGCTTTATGGTTATTTGCCTCCGGTTGCATCGCAATGTTCGGCTTTGTAAGCAGCCAACGTAAAAACACTAAATTCAAAATATATACCTGAGTATCCTCAAAATCATTAAGGGCCTCTTTAGAGGCTCTTTCTCGCAATCAAGAATTATAGATAAAACCTTAAAAATCTAACATCTAACATTATTTTTCTCACACGAATGTGTTTTATCATGCTCTATTCAAATTTGGACACTGCGACTGGTTTATACTCACCAATATACTTTTAAAATATTATTCTTGTTGTAACGAAGAACTATTTCAAACTTACTCCAGTCACCCGGTGATATTTTATTACCATTTTTATCAATAAGATCTGTTAACTCGATATCTGCCAACACTCTTTTTTCTTTAGAAATCAGGTGAAGATTTGATACCTTTACCGTTAATTTTTTATATTGCGAATGCAATTGAGCAACAAACTGTTTCCTGCCAGGCACAAACTGACTCATACGATTGATTTTCTTTGTATCACCTTTTTGCAATGCAAGTTTAAACTCACCAATCTTCTGACTCACCTGATGCATATCGATATTCTTAAGCGGCTTTTTCACAGGTTTTTTATTAATTCTAGCGGCTGTTTTTACTGGCTTATTCCGAGACTTATCGAGCGTTCTCTGCATCTTTAAAATACTCGAATCGGCTAATGCAATTTTTTTTAATACCGCAATATCACGTTCTGCTTTACTAAACTGACGCTTTGATATATGTCGATTGAATAATGACACATAATGTTGTTGAATATTTTTTATACCGTCCCTGGCGGACTGATTTTTGGGTTCAAGCTTGAGAACAGCTTTATAAGCAGAATATGCGTTTTTATTTTTTGGGCTGGTATAACGATTATTGTTTATATGATTTTTAGCCTCACCTAATAAATCTGAAATTCGACGAGACTTAGACTGCATTTGCGCTAGCTGATCCTGAAAGTATTTCGCTTCTGATGAATACGGATTAATTATCAGCAATTCATCCAGGTGTCTCTGTGTTAATTTATACAGCTTATTTTCATAACTGGATTTAACCCGCTTTAGCAACTGGTTTTCTAAATTCTGTATTCCATTAATGGCGGCTTTATTATCAGCTTCTATTTTTAAAACCTGTTGATAAAAGTAAAACGCATTATTCTTTTCGGGTTTGACATAGTTTTGTGAAAGTGAGGCTTCTTTGGCATTCGTTAACAAATTCCTGATACGGGTTTTAATCCTGCTTTCTTTCTCTTCTTTGAGTGCCTGCTGAGATTTTTTCAGGGCATGATCATCCTGCCTGTTTAAATCAGCTTTTTTCTGTTGTTCAATCTGGTTTAACTGAATTTCTTTGGAGTCGTCGGGAGAGTCGCTTAAAATCCAGCCCATCAATGCGATCAGGGGGATCGCAACAAGCGTAATGATAATGGCCTGTTTGCGGGGAAAATTTTCAGCTGTTTTTTCTGCATCACGCCTTGATGCAGCGGTTGTAGAAGCATCAAGCTTTTTATCTGCTACTGATGGCTCAGTGGTAACTTGTTTATTGACTTTTATTACCGTATCCGTGGTGCCAATATTTCGCTTACCCTGCGCATCCACCAACCCCTGAGTACCGCTGTTTGAAGCCCTGGAAATTTCCGTATTATAACCAAGCTCCGTATCTGTCCACAGTAACTCAGTGCTTTGTTCAACCTCCGGTGGGTTAATTAAATAATCCGGCAATGGGGGGGCCTGAGTTTTTCCCAGTAACATATCGGCCCATTTTAAAATATTTTTTGGCCGTTCATCTATTTTGAACATTAAAGCTTTATCTACCGCCAGAAGAAAATTTTCTGAGTACTCATCTTTGGCTAAGATGGAAACAGGCTCATAAGTATCGATGCCTTTTTCTAAAAAGCTGCCCCCCCTAAACAGAGCATCAACGGGTTTTTTACCCGTAATACCGACATAAATACTGGCACCAAGTGAATATATATCAGTCCATGGCCCCTGTTTACCTGAGCCTTCATTGTATTGCTCATAGGGTGCGTAACCAAATGTGACAAGACTGGTGAGCGCTTTGGTTTTACCACCAATCGATTGACGGGCTGAACCAAAATCCAGTAACAGTGGAGAATTGTTTTCGCAGATATAAATATTGGCAGGCTTAATGTCTCTGTGAATAAAGCCCGCATTATGCACTAGAGAAAGACCGTCAAGGATGGGGATAAATGTATCGAGCAATTGCTCTTCATTAAATCTGGGCTCTTTCTTATATATTTTTGAAAGATCCCTGCCCACCGCATATTCCATTACCATGTAGGCGGTATTATTATCTTCGAATACGCTGATCACCCGTACAATATTCGGGTGGTTAAATTTTGCCAGGGTCCGGGCTTCTGCAATAAACCGATCCAGCCCCCAGCTATAAAGCTTTTGCTGCTCCCCTGTTTTAGGATGAACGGTACTATCGGATTCACGCACCGCAAACTCTTCCGGCATAAACTCCTTTATAGCCACATCCCTGTCTAAATTCGTATCATGGGCTAAATAGGTAATACCAAAGCCACCACGACCAATCACTTTCTGGATTTCATACCAGTGAAGCAAATAGCCATCATCTAATGAATTTTTATTTTTATGCAGTTCCATTCTCTGCCCCAGCATCTCCAGTGCCCGTTATATGCCTAAAAATACCATAATAACAATACAGTTGTATCATATTTTATTTATATCATTAGAAAATAATTTAAAATCAGTTAAGTAAACATGCCTGCAATGAATAAATCGTGCAAGTCGGGATTAAAGCTCATCAATAGAAATATTCGAATTGATAAATCTTACGATGACTTGAATTTGAAGAGGGAAGATTTTCAGCTGACGATATTAACTCATCCTTAACTGGATTCGCTTGGAAAGCACAATGACGAGCGGTATAAATATTAAATGTATGCTCTGCGCAACCCGGAACTTAATCCGGGATGTCAGCAGCTTCACACGGACTGCTTATTTCGCATAAACGCGTAATACATCACTGGAATCACCACCAGGGTTAACAGGGTTGATACCAGTATTCCGAAAATTAATGAGATAGCCAGGCCGCTAAAAATCGGATCACCTAAAATAAAAAAGGCCCCCAGCATGGCTGCCAGCCCGGTTAAGATAATCGGCTTGGCACGTACGGCACCGGCACGTATTACCGCTTCCTCAAAATCTACACCTTCAGCAACCTGCTGATTAATAAAGTCTACCAGCAATATAGAATTACGCACGATGATCCCTGCCAGTGCAATCATACCAATCATCGATGTTGCGGTATATTGGGCACCCAGTAATGCGTGTCCTGGCATAACACCTATAATGGTTAAAGGAATGGGCGCCATAATAATTAACGGTACCAGATAAGAACGAAATTGTGCCACCACTAAAAAATAAATCAGTATTAGACCCACCGAATAGGCTATTCCCATATCACGGAAAGTTTCATAGGTTATCTGCCACTCCCCATCCCATTTCATGCTGTACTGGTAGGGGTTATCCGGTTGATTGATTAAATATTGCTGCATGCCTTCAGCTGATTTATTTAATTCAAACAAAATATCAAACATGCCATATAAAGGACTGTCCAGCTCCCCTGCCATATCGCCGGTCACCATCACCAGCGGCAACATATCCTTATGATAAATGGCATGTTCACGTGTCGTTTTTTTAATATTCACCACATCAGACAAAGGCACCAGACCACCATTAGAGCTACGTACTCTTAAGGACAGGATACTTTGTATATACGCTTTATCGGCAACCGTAAATTGCAAGCGAAGCGGTAAGGGATATTTCATATTACCCGCATGTAAATAACTGACATCCTGACCATTTAACGCGGTTGTAATCACATCAACAATCTGCTTTTGATCAACCCCCCGTAATGCGGCTTTTTGTTGATCAATGTTAATAATTAATTTATCAGCATGGGCTTCAATAGAATCATCCACATCAACCACATCTTTTGTAGATTCAAAAACGCTGCGCAGCTTTTTAGCGACTTCCATTTGCCCCTGATAATTAATGCCATAAATTTCAGCTACCAATGGCGACTGCACTGGTGGCCCCGGAGGTACTTCAACTATTTTCACGTTGGCATTAAACTGTTTGCCAATTTCCTGTAAAGGTGCCCGTAACGCAGACGCAATTTCGTGACTTTTTCTAGTGCGTTCAGACTTATCTTGCAGGTTAACCTGTATATCACCTTCATTGGCCTGCTGGCGTAAGTAATACTGTCGTACCAAACCATTAAAATTAATTGGCGCGGCGGTTCCCGCATAAATTTGATAATCTGTAACTTCCGGCACGCTGGAAATATGCTGGCCCAACTCGCTTAGTACGCGCGTGGTTTGTTCCACCGTTGTGCCTTCTGGCATATCAACAATCACCTGAAATTCAGATTTATTATCAAAGGGCAGCATTTTTAAAACAACTAATTTCACCCCGGCCAATGAAACCGATAATAAAAGTAAAATCATAATCGCAAGCAATAACAAACGACGATTTTTCTGCCCGGCTTTGTCACGTAAAAAAGGTGTTAAATATTTAGAAAAGAAATTATATAAACCCTTATCCGTTTTACTCTCGCCTGGCTCTGCTGAATGTGATGCAGTGTGCGACTGGTTTAAAACCTTATAGGCCAGCCAGGGGGTAACCACAAAAGCAACCATCAAAGAAATTAACATGCCGATACTGGCATTTATGGGAATGGGGCTCATATAGGGCCCCATCAAACCCGTAACAAAAGCCATGGGCAATAATGCCGCTATTACCGTAAACGTAGCAAGGATGGTTGGTCCACCAACCTCATCCACAGCCAGTGGAATAGATTCCTTAAAACTTTTCCCACCCAGTTGCATATGGCGATGTATATTTTCAACCACCACAATGGCATCATCAACCAGAATACCAATAGAAAAAATCAGCGCGAATAAAGACACCCTGTTTAATGTAAAGCCCCATGCCCAGGAGGCAAATAAGGTAATCGCAAGTGTTATCACCACTGCAATACCCACAATAATCGCTTCACGCCAGCCCAGTGCAACCAGGACCAGTAACACCACAAAAACCGTAGCAAAAGCAAGTTTGCCTATGAGTTGTTGTGACTTTGCATTGGCGGTTTTTCCATAATCACGGGTAACCGTAACCTGTACATCATCGGGAATAAAAACACCTTTAAGTTGCTCTACCCTTTCAACAATCTGTTCCGCAATTTCAACGGCATTGGTACCCGCCTGTTTAGCAATAGCTAAAGTCACAGACGGATACAGGCTTTGCATATTTTCACCCGGGTTTGCCGCACCTATTCCAAATGCACTATATTGTTCAGGATGATCTGCACTGCGTTTTATTGTGGCTACATCACGTAAATATACCGGCTTATTATTTTTAACTCCGACGACCAGATCACGCACCTCGTCAACGGTACTTAAAAACTGTCCGCTTTGTACTTCAATCTGTTGATTGTCGCGTACCATAAAGCCGGACTTTTTAGAACTGTTGCTTAACTGCAGTGCATTTTGTAAATCGGTTACCGATAAATTATAGGCGGCTAATGCAGATGCATTAAGCAACACATGAACCACATCATTCGCGTTACCCAGGGTATAAATATCCCGTGTTCCTGGAACACGTTTTAACTCTGACTCAATCGCATGGGCAACCTGCGTTAATTCATAACGACCATAATCCGCATTTTTTGACCACAGGGTTAAACTGACAATGGGCACGTCATCGATACCCTTGGGTTTAATAATAGGTTGCGCCACGCCCAGACCTTCCGGTAACCAGCCCTGATTGGAATACACCGCATTATATAAGCGCACGATCGCCTGGGTTCGATCTTCGCCAACCTTAAATTGCACGGTCAGTGCAGACATACCGGGACGTGAAACCGAATAAATATGTTTAATGCCTTCTATTTCAGACAGTATCTGTTCAGCAGGCAAACTCACCAGTTGTTCTACATCACTGGCAGATGCACCTGGGAACGGGATAAAGACATTGGCAAAAGTGACATTGATTTGTGGCTCTTCTTCGCGCGGTGTCACCAGCACGGCAAATACACCCAGTAAAAACCCAAGAATTGCCAGTAGTGGTGTGATTTCTGTATCGAGAAAATATTTTGCGGTTTTACCTGAAATACCTAAAGCCGGTTTCATAATTTTACTTCTCTTCTTTATAATTTATTTTATTATAAAATCACACAGGGGTGACGTTTATTCAGAAATTTTAATTTGCATATCTCTTTTATTTAAAGCAAATTAAATCCATATTTACTGGTCGCGTCGCTGTGCTTTTAAAAGGCTTGCGGCCAGAACCGGGTCAATTGCAACCTGTTCATTTTCTTGCAAGCCCGCAAGGACCTCGATCATGTCATTGTCGAGTTTATAGCCCGCTCTGATTTGACGCATGCTGAGCTTTTGTTGTTCGTCCATCACGTAAAGCGCAGTCACCTCACTTCGATGTGTTACCGCTGCTAAAGGCACCTGAAGTTTTTTAGTGGTTCCAATTGCAAATGCCACCTTAACCGCCATGCCCGGGTACAATCCGTGATCTCCCGGGGGTAGATTAACCCGCACCTGGAAAGTATGACTATCCGCATCCGCGTAAGGACTAATGGTCATTGAACTGGCGGCGATACTTTTATTATTTTCATTTAACAGAAGCACCCGTGCATGTTTATTCTGACGTACTTTATTTATTATATCCTGCGGCAAATTAACAACCACCCTGAGTGTTTCTAATGACAGGCCAGTAAATAGCGGCATACCCGGTCGTGCGGTTTCACCCACTTCTATATGGCGTTTAACCACAATACCACTATAAGGTGCTCTAATAATTGTACGCTCTAAATTTTCCTGCGCCTGATCCAGTCTGGCGCGGGTAGATTTATACTGGGATTCGGCTTTATCAACCACTGATTTGGCGATTAGTTTATTGGCGAATAATTCCTGCACCCGTTTGTATTCAGAATCCGCCTGGGTGAAATTAGCGCGCGCAACGTTTAACTTCGCCTGCTGATCTTTATCGCGCATACGCAACAACACCGCGCCTTTTTTTACATAATCATTTACATCATAATTTATTTCACTCACCCGCCCCGAAGTTTGCGCAGACATGGTCGCCTTGTGTACAGCTTCCACCAGCGCGTCGAGTACGCGTTCACGCTTTACTTCCTGATATTGAGCTTTAACGACGTTAACTTCTGCCGCTTGTACCTGTGTATAATACGCTGTGCTAAATGTACATAGCACCATTAACAGGCTGGAAAATAATGAGATTTTACGATGGTTGTAAACAGGTTTAGACATGGAATCATCTCTTGGTTAAGCCAGAATAATTTCAAAACAGTGTATATAATAGCAGAATTAAAGAAGAATATCAGAGATGACTTATTAAGCTTATGTGATGCAGGTATATTCTTCACAAGTTTGACTGGTTTTAATCTGTCACAACAAAGCTAAACACCCTAAATTCGTCAGCCTGCACAACAGGAAAGCTGACTCACATCTTTATTAAAGGTTTGCGCACATAACTTCAGCCCTTCAACCATGGTCAAATAGGGAAAGAGCTGGTTAGCCAGCGTTTCAATACTAATGCCATTGCTAATTGCCAATGCTGCGCTTTGAATCATTTCGCCACCTTCACTGGCAATGAGATGACAACCAACAATACGCCCTGTGTTTTTTTCCGCCACGAGTTTAATAAAGCCCCTGGTATCCATATTCGCCAGCGCACGGGGGACATTTTCCAGTGTCAGCAGCCTGGATTCAACGTCGATGCCTTCTTTCATAGCCTCATTTTCAGTGAGCCCGACACTCGCAACCTGAGGAGTTGTAAAAACAACCTTCGGCACCACCGACAGGTTGATCGCCACATCCTCCCCCATCATATTACGTGCCGCACGTGTACCCGCCGCTGCAGCTACATAAACAAACTGGGGTTGTGATGTACAATCCCCCGCCGCATAAATATGCTTTACTGAGGTTTGCATATGATCGTTTATTACGATGCTCCCACTTGCATCAACCGCTACTCCCGCCTTATTTAATTGAAGACGATCCGCATTGGATCGTCGTCCGGTTGCAACCAGTAAGTTTTCGCAAACCACATCCCCTTTATCCGTTGTCAGGCTAAACTGCTTACCATCAAAACGAATTTCATTGGGTACGGTATTGAGCTGAACCTCTATACCCTCATCCTCTAAAATACTTTTTAATGCGTCGCCCGTTTCAGCCTCTGCTTTTGATAATAAGCGGCTACGTGCCATCAGTGTCACCTTTGAGCCCAGATGGTTAAATGCCTGCGCCAGTTCCAATGCCACAACCGAACCACCCAGGACGGTTAAGGTTTGCGGAATAGCGTCAGCTACCAGTGCTTCGGTTGATGTCCAGTAGGGCGTACCCAGCAGCCCTTTTATATCAGGAATATGGGGACGCGCACCCACTGCGATTAAAAATCGATCAGCCGTTAATTCTGTCATTTCTGCGTTCTGTTTTTCAATTAACAGCGTCTTCGCATCTTTAAATTTAGCCTGGCCTCGAATTAATTCAATATCCGGGTTATTTTCAAGAATACGTTCATATTTTTCATAACGTAATTTTTCTACCCAGCGTTGTTGCTGGGTAACCATCGCCTTACGATCAATCTGAGGTGCATTTAATGGCACCCCATCAAAATGATGGTGCGATTGTAAATGCGCAATATGCGCACCGCGAATCATTATTTTAGAGGGAACACAACCCACATTAACGCAAGTGCCGCCAATAACATCAGCAAATTCTACAATGCTCACCCTTGCACCTTTTTCTGCCGCTTTAATGGCAGCAGCAAAAGCACTAGAACCGGTGCCGATGATGGCCACATGTAATGGCCCAGTTGAAGAATTTGAAGCAGCGTCTTCTGAAGGTATTGCGCAACAATCTGACATAACTCGCTTTATCCTTATGATGGTTGATCTTCAGGTAATTTCTCAGAAACCCCACATGAAGAACACGGTCTTTTAGGTGGCGACAGTATGTCCCAGATGGACACCGCCAGCATCAGTCCAATTGCGCTGTATAACAGATAGGTACTCCAGTCATATATCCAGAGCGGCCCCAGGGTGAGCAGCACCATAATGGGGCCGGTAATACCGATTAGCATTCGGTAAATAATGCGATGGTAATAGAATGAAAAAGAATTTGCCCCTAAACCCATCCATGCAAAAACAGGTAGCAATGTATTTATAAAAACCCCCTCGTAGTGTGCCAGAAATCCCAGCCCCATTGATGCACCCAGGGCACCCAGGGCAGGAAAACAGGCAGCACAGCCCATGGTCGCTATTAGTACGCCGAGAGCACCGGTTTTATCAAATAATCGTGTTATCCACCGCATCTTTCCCGTCCAGGTTAATGATTTTATAAAATCATACAGACCGTACTTAGGTACAGAGTCAACGCATTATGTATTAAGATCACCCATATATACGCTTGATCATATATACGCTTTAACATATATTACGCACATGCTAAACGAAACTGAGTCCTTGTTTAAAATGCTCTCTGACAGCACCCGCTTGCGAATCCTGATGCTGATGCAGGCGGAGGGTGAATTATGCGTATGCGAACTAACCCATACACTGAATCTGTCACAGCCTAAAATTTCGCGCCACCTGGCCCACCTGCGTGAAGCCGGGGTGCTGTTGGCTCGCAGAAATGGCACCTGGATGTATTACCGAATTAATCCGAAGATGCAGGCCTGGGCCTTGCAGATACTACAAACCACGCTGGAAGGTATTCGTGACACTGAGCCATTTATATCCGATCAGAAAATGCTAAACGCAATGGCAAACCGACCCGGCTTAGCCTGCTGTTCGTAAGAAAGGCTGTGTAAACCTTTAGCGCATTAAACATACTCATATCAATGAAACTCACCTTTAACAGATACATATGTCATTCCCGAATGCTTTATCAAAAAACGCTTTCGCAGAAATGACTGAATAGTTTTATCAGGAGAATACTATGCCCATAAAAATTGGCATTAATGGTTTAGGCCGTATGGGTCGTTTAGGATTTCGAGCAGGCTGGAATAACCCCGCCTATGAAATTGTACACGCCAATGAAATTGCCGGTGACAGTGCAGCCATGGCACATCTACTCGAATTTGATTCGGTACACGGCCGTTGGGGAAAAGAACCCGCACACGATGCAAACCATATTTTACTGGATGGCAAAAAAATCAGCTATTCGAGGGAAAAAAATCCCGCCCAGGTCGACTGGGCCGGCATGAGAATTGACATGGTGATAGAGTGCACAGGAAAATTTAAAACCGCTGCCGATCTACAATGCTATTTTGATCAGGGTGTTAAAAAAGTATTAGTGTCTGCACCGGTTCCCGACCCGGCAATAAATATTGTGTACGGTATTAACCACCATGAATACGAAGCGGATAAACACCATATTATTACCGCCGCTTCCTGCACCACCAATTGTTTAGCGCCGGTGGTAAAAGTAATGAATGAAAAAGTGGGTATAAAACATGGTTGCATGACAACGATTCATGACATTACCAATACACAAACAATTATTGATAAAGGCCATAAAGATTTACGTCGGGCACGCTCCTGTGGTGAATCATTAATTCCCACCAGTACCGGTTCGGCTAAAGCCATAACAAAAATTTTTCCAGAACTGGAAGGCCGATTAAACGGATCAGCAGTGCGTGTACCTTTACAAAATGCATCGCTGGTTGATTTTGTTTTTGAGGCCAGTCGTAAAACCAGCGTTGAAGAAATTAACCGTTACTTTAAACAGGCGGCGCTGGGTGAGCTACACAACATTTTAGGTTATGAAGAACGCCCATTGGTATCCATTGATTACCGTGATGATCCCCGCTCTTCTATTATAGATGCCCTTTCCACCATGGTGATTAATGACACACAGGTAAAAATTTATGCCTGGTATGACAATGAATGGGGTTATGTTAATCGAATGATGGAGTTAGCAGCTTATATTGCCAAAGATTTATAGCCACCATTTACAGCCGGCTTCGCATCGTAGATCCCTTTTATCTGCTCACGCAAACCGCAACAAAATTTTATACGAGTACCTATAGTGACCTCAGCTTTACGCAACTATCTCATCATCACCTGCAGCTACTGGACGTTTACCATTACCGACGGTGCCATTCGTATGCTGGTGGTTTTATATTTTCACCTGCTTGGCTATTCGCCATTTGAAGTCGCCATGCTGTTTTTATTTTATGAATTTTTTGGCATTGTCACTAATTTAGTTGGCGGCTGGTTAGGCTCCCGCATTGGATTAAATATGACCATGCACATAGGTATGGGATTGCAGGTCGTTGCCCTCTCATTATTAATGGCACCGGAAATATATTTAAGTGTCGTTTATGTCATGTTTGCCCAGGCCCTGTCTGGCATCGCGAAGGACCTAAATAAAATGGCTGCTAAAGCCAGTGTTAAAACCCTGCTTCCCAAAAACAGTGCCGGTGAAAACCAACAGGCTTCAAAACTATTTAAATGGGTAGCCCTGCTCACCGGTTCAAAAAATGCACTTAAAGGTGTTGGCTTTTTTATCGGCGCATTATTGTTACAGTGGCTGGAGTTTCGAGGCGCACTGATGGTTTTATCCGGCAGTTTATTAGTGGTTTTAATCATTTCCATCGTTATGCTTCCCGCGGGTTTGGGAAAAGCAAAAAACAAGGCCAAGTTCAGTCAGGTATTTTCCAAGAAACCTGCCATTAACTGGTTATCCGCCAGTCGATTTTTTCTGTTTGGTTCCCGGGACGTCTGGTTTGTAGTGGCATTACCCGTGTATCTTTATTCAGTATTCGAATGGAGTTTTATGCAGGTTGGTGCCTTTCTAGCCATCTGGATTATCGGCTATGGTTTTGTACAGGCCGCTGCACCGAAACTGGTTCGACACAGTCATCACGACAGAGGACCCGATGGTGCCACGGCGAAAGTCTGGACTTTTATTCTGGCAATATTGCCAGCGGCAATCGCAATGGGTTTATACATAGACGTACAAGTTGAAATTGTTTTAATCAGTGGTTTAATTGCCTTTGGCATCGTCTTCGCGATTAATTCTGCGGTACATTCATACTTGATTGTTGCCTGGTCTGATAATGACAAGGTGTCCATGAATGTCGGTTTTTACTATATGGCCAATGCCGCAGGACGTTTAACCGGCACAGTACTTTCCGGCTGGATATATCAGAGCCCGGGCGTGTTGGGTGGTTTAATTGGTTGCCTAATCTGCTCAAGTGTTTTTATTATACTTGCGGGGTTACTTTCTATTAAACTGCCTGTTACAGATTAAATACGGGTATAAATCCGGACATCATTATCAGGGGGTTACCAATCTAACTCTGTAACCTGTGTGACAGCTAATGCGCTGATAAAAAGTTACAATGGCGGCGGATACGAAATAATTAATTCACTGGAGATATAAATGGCTAAAAGTATCAAAGGCTCAGAAACCGAAAAAAATTTACTAAAAGCTTTTGCTGGAGAAGCGCAGGCCAGGAACCGCTATACTTTTTTTGCAAGTAAGGCTAAAAAAGAAGGTCTGGTACAAATTGCAGATATTTTTCTGGAAACCGCCAACCAGGAAAAAGAACACGGTAAACGCTTTTTTAAATTTCTTGAAGGCGGTGATATTGAAATAACCGAAAGCTACCCCGCCGGTATTATCGGCAGTACCCTGGAAAATTTAAAAGCGGCGGCGGCCGGTGAAGCCTATGAATGGTCGGACCTGTACCCTGAGTTTGCCAGGGTTGCCAGAGACGAGGGCTTTCCACAGATTGCGGCGGCTTTTGAAGCGATCAGTGTCGCTGAAAAACAACACGAAAAACGTTTTAACGATCTGGCTAACAACCTTGAAGACGGAAAAGTATTTAAACGAAATGGAAAAGTAGTATGGCGCTGTCGTAACTGTGGTTATCTGCACGAAGCCGAAGAAGCACCTGATATCTGCCCTGCCTGTTTACATCCACAGGCCCATTTTGAACTGCTCGGTGAAAACTGGTAAGCAGTTAAACACCTGTTGTATTAGAGATAAAAACGGCTTGTATCCACCCCCAGTCAGTTGGTGGGTATTGTCGTCGCGAGTACCTGGTAATTTTTAAGAACACATCAAGCTAAGCATCTGCTTAAGTTGAATTCATATCCAGAAATTATTTCAAATTCCAGTAACGTTGCATTTCAAAGTACAGGAATGAAGCAGTCCAGGTAATTAAAACAAGGCCGGTTAATGATTCAATACCGGTTAAATAACGAATATCACCATGGGGACTAATATCCCCTATCCCCAACGTAGTATAGGTCGTAAAAGAATAGTAGACACTGTCCATTAAACTCCCATCGTAGTTACCTTTTAATTCACCCCAGTCCTGACTCGTGTGCATAAAATAGTAGGCCAGTGCAAAAACCCAGATTTCTATGGCATGAGCAACCAATGCGCTGAATACACCGGTTACAATTCTAAAGCGGTGTTTTATGGTCATTTTCGGAACAATAATCGTAATGCGGAATAAAAATTCATAGTGAATGATGACAACGAGTGCTACCACCAAACTATTAAGTAAAAATACAGTAATCATAATTATCCCGACTAGGTGACTTAAGCCATTATAACCACTGAAACTAATCAGGTAAAACGATCTAACTGTTCATCATGGGATCGGTTTTTAATGTAGAAATAAAAATTCAGGCCTGATGTACCGTTACCTGCTGGCTTTCACTGTGCAATACCATACAGGCAGATTCAACTTCCTGCTGACTACCATGTACAAGCAATAATACTTTATTGTCTTTCACCGCCTGCTCATACTCATTTAAACTTGTAGTGGGTACCCCTATTATAAAAAGCAGCTTCTGAAGGAGATTGACAGGCGAACCGAAATTGTCCTGTGGGCTGGATTTCGCTTCATCATTTATAAATTCTACCATGCCACCTGCCAGGCTCAGTAGGCCCGTTTCAGCCAACTCAAAAGTGCAGGAGCATTTCAATACATCATCCACCCCGTCACAATATTTTTGTTTTACCATGATAGAAATATTCTGTAATTCGACTTTAGATGTCTGTAGGTTTTTTATTGCTCGTAAACTTTCCTGAACACTGGAATAAATTGCTACACAGCTAATATTCTGATTCATAATTCGACTTCATACCTGCAAAAGGAACAGTGCCTGCCACCCATGAGACATGTCTAGATTATGAAGCAACCGGTGAGTAATCACTGTCACCTGTGTGACAGCAGTGCTTGATTAAGCGTTAAAGAGCCTTGTTCTTTTGGAGGTGTTCTCGACTGTCATTGGCATAGGTTTGTAATGCTTCAAGTTCGGTCACCTGGGTTTTGAAATTTTTTTTATGTAAAACTCCCTGCTTTCGCCAGTGCTGAAGATGTCGATTGACAACCTGGCGAACAGAACCCACCATGCGTGCCAGGGATTCATCATGCAGGTCATTTATTAAATCCAGTCTATATACCGGATCCTGACCGGACTCCATGACTGATGCCTGTGCCTTATCTTTTGACTGGCTATGCAGGGGTACAACATGTCGAAGAATTAAACGCGCCAGGCGGGTCATCGTATCGTACAAAGCCAGATCGGTACTTAGATCTTCAAGCTTGCGCATTTGCTCCCCCAGATAAGGTAGAAAATTTCGATTAAACTCTGGGTGTCGATCAATCCAGTCACGGGCATCTTTTATGGGGACGGAAATCAGGGAGATATCATCAATCGCGACGGGCATGACTTCATGGGGCTCATTATTTAATAAGGTCACCACATCTATTCCATCGCCTGGCCCAAGCAGGGAAAGTGTGATGCTTTTTCCCGTATCCGGATTAACCCGACTCACTTCCAGCCGACCTTCTATAATCAGGTAAAAACGCACTTTAAATATTTCAGCGTTAAGCCGGGTACCTCGACGCCAGGTATCTCGCCTGAATAGAACCAGCATATCATCCAGCACGCTTTCATCTAATCCCGAAAAAAGACGCGTTTTTAAAAGTGTTTTCTTGCAATATGCGTAGTAAACAGGATCTCTTTTCATGACTTCACCCTATAACACTAAACCTGATAAAAATTATTTTTATCATTATGCCCCATTGAAATAAATTTAATGACTACAATATTTAGCTTATATCAAACTTAGTACGTAAAAAATTAGAAATGTCACGCAGGTGACAGTTTTCTATTTCTCTATTGTATAAATTGATCGCAGCAATAAATGAAGTTTATGCTATTTTTTCTACGGAGCGTCCATGGATTTTAAAGACTATTACGAGATTATTGGTGTAAAAAAAGATGCCACCCAGGCTGAGATTAAACGCGCCTATAAAAAACTGGCACGCAAATATCATCCAGATGTCAGCAACGAAGCAGATGCCGAGTTACGCTTTAAAGAACTGGGTGAAGCTTATGAGGCACTTAAAGATCCGGAGAAGCGCGCGGCTTATGATCAACTGGGCAAGAACTGGAAAGCAGGCCAGGATTTTAATCCACCACCGGACTGGGACGCAGGTTTCGAATTTAGCGGCGGTGGATTTACCGGGAGCAATGATGCTGATTACAGCGATTTCTTTGAGTCCTTATTTGGACATGGCTTCCAGTCCGGACACCGCCAATCTCAGGGGCGGCAACGCAACTATCAACAACGCGGCGAAGACCATCACGCTAAAGTATTAATTGATCTGGAGGATGCCTATCAGGGTGCAACACGCAGCATAACCCTGCAAGCCCCGGAAATAGATAACAACGGTCACGTGATTAATAAACAACGCACCCTGAAGGTTAAAATCCCCAAAGGCGTTAAGCAGGGACAACGTATTCGCTTAAGCGGACAGGGGTCACCGGGCATGGGTGCTGCACCTGCGGGGGACCTGTATCTGGAAGTTGAATTTAAACCCCATGGGCTTTATCGTGTACAGGGGCACGATGTTTATCTAGATGTGCCGGTCACACCCTGGGAGGCAGCGCTAGGTGATAGCATAAAAGTACCTACGCCTACGGGAATAGTTGATTTGAAAATTGCCGAAGACACACCCAATGGCAGAAAAATGCGCTTGAAAGGTAAAGGCATTCCTGCAACAACACCCGGTGATCTTTATATCATTATACAAATTACACTTCCCCCCGCTAAAAGCGATGAGGCAAAGGCGCTGTATAAAAAAATGCAACAGGTAACGCCTTATAACCCACGCAGTATAATGGGAGTTTAATGACCATGACAGAAAAAATACTTAAAGGAATTTTGCTCGACGAGCAATCTGAACTCAGTTTAAATGATCTTAGCTACGCCTGCTGTCGTTCCGCTGAATGGGTTATAGAACTGGTTGAGGAAGGCGCAATAGAACCTGTTGGTCATAAAACCCACGGTACTCAAAAAACGCCCTGGCGATTTTCTGCTAGCAGTTTACAAACGGCACAAACTGCAATGCGCCTGCAACAGGATCTTAATATAAATATTGCGGGTGTTGCACTGGTGCTGGATCTTTTACAAAAAATTGAAAGCCTGCAAGCAGAGCTGGATTTTTATAAAACCAATAAAATGGACTGATTGTTCATTTTTTATAGAGGAGAAAAACGTGAGTGATGCTCAACACATTGTCTGCCCACACTGCAATGCAATTAACCGTATTCCCATGACACGACTTGCAGATAACCCAAAATGCGGAAAGTGTCATAACGCCTTATTTGATGCACAGCCAGTAGAACTCAACAGTGCAAGTTTTAGCAAACATATAAATAAAAATGACATTCCGCTCGTGGTAGATTTCTGGGCACCCTGGTGTGGTCCGTGCAAAATGATGGCACCGGCTTTCCAACAGGCCAGCGCTCAGCTTGAACCCTACTTTAGATTGAGTAAATTGAACACTGAAAATGAACAGGCGATTGCGGGGCAGTTTTCTATTCGCAGCATACCGACAATCGCAATTTTTAAACACGGTAAAGAAATTGCTCGTCAGGCAGGTGCGATGAGTGCGGCAGATATTGTAAGCTGGGTAAAACGGGCCTGAGGTTTAATCTGGCAATATAACTACTTTAGATATCCCGTTGCCCTGTAATACTGACGATAACTACACTTTAATTGCATTTACCAGTTTATTTAAGTTCATCAAAAGCAAAGGGCTTAGAAAAATAATATCCCTGAACATAATCAACCTGCATACTTTTTAGCAACTCGTAGGTTTGCCTGTCCTCAACAAACTCAGCAATGGTTTTTATCCCCAGCACATGTCCAACCTTATTAATGGCTTCAACCATTGAACAGTCAATCGGGTCGTCAACCATATCCTTTACAAAAGCGCCGTCTATTTTTAAATAATTTACTTTTAAATTTTTCAGATAGGCAAAGGATGACAAACCGCTCCCAAAATCATCCAGTGAAAACTGACTGCCTAATTTCTGTAATGTCTCAATAAATGAAGTTACATGACTAAGGTTACTGATGGCTGCGGTTTCAGTCACCTCAAAACAAAACTGACTGGCATTAACTGTGCTGCTTTGAAGTCGCTTAATTACAAACTCAAGAAACGATTCATCACTCAGGGAATTTCCAGAAAGGTTAATTGCAATCATTGTATTTGATGGCAGGGGGTGATTTTCAACCTGCTCCATCACCTGAGCTATCACCCAGCGATCTATGTCGGGCATTAAATTATAACGCTCTGCTGCGGGTAAAAATGACATGGGAGTAATTACGTCCCCATGATTATCACGCATTCTAATAAGAATTTCATAGTGATGAGGTTCGATATTATCTGTCAGAATACTCACTATCGGCTGACAGAACAATTCAAATTTATTATTTTCCAGTGCATATTGGATTTGTGAAACCCACTGCATTTCACCGTGTCGCTCAACCAGCTGATCATCATCAAACTTAAATATATGAATTCGGTTACGTCCCGCATCTTTAGCAGCGTAACAGGCAATATCAGCCTCACTCATTAATGTGCTGATCGTTTCACTCTCACAGGAATTAAAGGATACAAGCCCAATACTTACGCCAACAGAAAAAACTTTTTCCTGCCATGAGAATCGAAAATACCCAAGACCCTTAATAATACCCTCTGCAATTTCATGAGCACGATCTAACGGGCAGTTTTCCAGTAAAATTCCAAACTCATCCCCGCCCAGTCTTGCCAGTATGTCCAGCTCGCGAATATGCTTTAAAAACAATGTTGTCAATTGCTTTAATAACTCATCACCAGCAATATGCCCACAGGTATCGTTCACCACTTTAAACTGATCTAAATCCATGTAAAGCAATGCGTGCTGCGAAGTTCCATCATCCTTGTCGAGTACTTTTTGCAGACGAATTTCAAACTCAAGTCTATTAATCAATCCAGTTAATGAATCATGGGATGCCTGCCACGAGAGCTGATCGGCCATTTTTCTAGCCTTACTTACATCATGAAACACCAGAATAACCCCTAAAACTGCACCCTGTTTATCTCTTATAGGCGCGGCGGAATCCTCAATTGCAATTCGTTTACCGTGCTTATTAATAAGAACGGTATGATTTGCAAGGCCAATAATAATATTTTCACGCAAACAACGGACAACAGGGTTTTCTACGGGCGTATTATTTTTCTCATTATAAATATCAAAAATTTCCGGTAAAGGTTTATCAAATGCATCATTTGTAGACCAGCCGGTTAATTCTTCAGCTACTGGATTAAGGTACTGAACCATACCTTTTTCATTTGTAGTAATCACCGCATCTCCAATAGACTCAAGTGTAACCAGCGCTCTCTCTTTTGCCTCCATCAATTCAAATTCAACTTTTTTACGCTCATTAATATCTCGCAAAATCCCAATAAAACCTAAAGATTCTCCATTCTCATCCAGAATACGTGAGGCCAACAGCTCACCGATAAACACACTCCCATCACTACGTACAAATGAAGCCTCATAACTATCGTGCCTGTCCGGTGATTTTTTAGAGAATCGAAGCTCTCCCTGATAGTCATATTCGTCTTTATGTAAATAAATAAAATCCAGTTTTTTATTTATAAATTTTTCAAGTGGATAACCAAACATACTTAACATTGCCGGGTTCACACTGACACATACCCGATCTACATCGACAAAAATAACACCATCTGCAATAGAATTATAAATGGATTCGAGCCTGGCACTTTTATCACGTAATGTGAGACTCGTTTCTGATAGCTCTACGATTCTATCTTGAACTGCTTTTGCCATAATATTGAAGCCATTAGCCAGTAGGCCAATTTCGTCAGGCGTTTGAATCGGAACATTAATATCATAATTTCCAGATGAAATTTCTTCAGCACTTCGCAAAAGAACGGAGATATGGCGAGTTAGGAAGTAGCTGGTTATTCCGAGCAATAAAATAGTTAAAGAAATTTCAAATAGCGCTATAAACAAACCCTGCTTTAATAAACTGGCCTTGGATTCATATAAAGACTCAATCGAAAGACCATACTTAACCTCGCCAATTTTTTCACCCGCCAGGGTGAGTGGCGACACAATATGAAGAACTCTATAATGCGTGACTTTCTGATCAGGATCCGCTTCATCCCCCCTACTGAGTTGAGCAAAAAGATTCTTCTGATCATCATAAACCTCAATATATTCAAATTCACTATTTTCAGATTGCAATAGCTTTTGCAGAAGCTCAAACAGGGTTGCAAAATCCCGTTCAAATAAAGAAATACTCAGGGCCGAGTCAAGCAAGGGTGTAATAGATTCTGTTTTAATTGCTGACTGCTGATCAATTGTGGCATTAATGATTCGCAAGCTATTACCCAATAGCATACTCAACATTATTATTTCAACAACAACACTGGCCAGAATGAGTTTAAGACGAAGAGATTTTCGAATAAAGCGCAGAAACATATTTTAACTCAAACCTTAAATGTCATTCAAAAACTTTAGCGTACTGGTCTAAAGACTGCATTTCACTGTTTGTAATTAATTTAAATCCATTAAAAATATATGTATCACCCGCTTTGGAATCACTAAATGATAAAAATAGTCGTTGAAGCTCAGAAACGGTCTCTTTAGATAAATCAGGATTAGCCATAACTATAAAACCACTTATAGCTTCTGTTTGCCCAATACTACGAAGTTTTTTCCTGTTTTCAGATGGAAAATTTTTCCATAGTTTAATACCTGTAATAGATGCGCTGCTACTATCATTAAGCACATTGTAAATGGCATTGTTATGAGTTTTAACCTGAATAATATCAAGATTTGTTCCTGGAACTACACCATGTTTTTTTAGCTGCTTTAAAACCACCTGATGAACAATTGATTTTTCAGGCGTCAATGAAATACTTTTACCCTGCAACTCTTCTAATGAATGTATCGGCGAATCCTTTTTTACAATATAAACGCCAATGATATTGTGGCTAGTCATTGCGACACGTTGATAAGCATATTTTTTTTCAAAATATCGCGCCAGATGAGGTGCGCAAAAAATCAGATCATAGTCAGATGCTTTTACTTTTTTAATATAGGTGGGAACGTTTTTGGCTGAAACCAGTGATAACTTATATTGAGGTGATTTATTAATAAATTTTTGTATACTTTTATTATGATTTATAAGTTTACTTGAACTGACATAGGGAAAGATACCCAGCTTCAAAGCCGTCTTTTCTGCAATTGCCGGCATCGAACTATACAACAGTATAAAAAAGAAAATACTACGTCGTTTCATCAATTCACCTGATTAATGCTTAAAATTATACAATACCCAAACAAGTATAGCGTAATTTTACATATATACTCGGCAATAACGACTAGTCTCACTCGTTAGAAGCATTTATCAATATAACTCTATCATATTGATATACTTAAAAAGATAGCATTTAATATGATATAAATTGGTACGTGTTTCATTTTTATTATTTTTAAAGAGATATTTAACGCTTTAATAATATTTACAAGCCATAAACCCTGTGCAGTAAAAGTTCAATTCTGATGCTGTTAACCCCGGCATAGCATGGGTTTATCACGGGTATCTGATCCTGCAATCATGCTGACCACTGTTATCGTATTCAGAGCCATGAAATGTGCACTATTCACTGCAATTACCACCCTCCTCACCCGATTCTCTAACGAATGAACTCGCGAACCGCCGCCTGATAGGCTTAATTAATAACACTGACATGACGACCCTGCTTAGTTCTACAATTAAATATCTTCAGTTATCCAGTGCTTAGCCGCATCTGATTGGCTGATATCAAAATACTTAACTTTCGCTTTGGTAAAGGGTTTAAGCAATAACGCCATCCCCTGCTCCCAGCGCTTGTCCCCAACAATTGCCATGCGCTCTATATCGCTGTAATGACGCAAACCAAATTTGCCATCTTCCCAGGCGGCAGCGCTTGTCCAACCATGAAAATCATCCAGCGTCACAATTAATCTGATACTTGAATGAGCCTCAATCATACGCTCTAGTTCTGGTATAAAAATATCAAAATCTTCTTTGGTTAACTTGCCTGATAATTGCATGGTTAAAACATTATCCCAGCTATGCCCTGCAATTTCGATTCGACTGAATTTTGTTGTCATAACATTCTCCTCGGCATTTTAACTATTTTTGAATTAAAGCAAAAATAACCTCAGCTCACTGTCACCCAGGTTACATTCAACACAATTTTACAGGCGCAAACTTACAGGTGATCTATATTACTTAGTGAAAATTGATCGCCTGAATCAATCACCCAGAAATGACATTTCGCCACTCGATAAGCAACACAGGAGGCCAACATGCAGTACTTAACCGAACTGGAAACCACCATTAATGACATAACACAAAAGGGACGCGGCATACTGGCCGCGGATGAGAGCGCGCCGACGATCGCCAAACGTTTTCAGGCGATTGATGTGGAGTCCACTGAAGAAACACGCCGTGAGTGGCGCAGTTTATTGGTTAATACTGACGGTTTAGGTGAATATATTAGCGGCCTGATATTATTTGAAGAAACCCTCACACAAAACACCGATACAAACACCCGCATTACCGACGCCGCCTGGCAACAGAAAATTGTACCGGGCATTAAAGTGGATAAGGGTAAAATCCCACTCGCCCTGTCGCCCGGTGACTTGATAACGCAGGGGTTAGATGGCCTGAGCGAACGGCTTAAAACATATAAAGATCAGGGCGCACGATTTGCAAAGTGGCGTGAAGTATACGCCATCAGCAAACACGTACCCAGTGCTGAGGGGATAGAGGCCAACGCAGAAATGCTCGCCCGTTATGCAGCGGTCTGTCAACAGGAAGGTTTGGTGCCGATTGTTGAACCGGAAGTATTAATGGATGGGGAGCATTCCATTGAACGCCATAGTGAAGTCACTGAAGCCGTGCAACTTGCAGTCTTTAACGCACTGCATCGGCATCACGTTATTGCGGAATTAATAATTTTAAAACCTAATATGGTGCTACCTGGAAAAGATAACAGGCGCGCACCAGCGGATGAAGTTGCCACCGCCACCCTCAAGGTGTTAAGGCGCACGGTACCGGCAGCGGTGCCTGGGATTAATTTTCTGTCCGGTGGTCAGTCCCCTGTGGAGGCGACGGAAAATTTAAATGCACTCAATCAACAGGCCATAAACCCGCCCTGGCAATTAAGTATTTCCTATGGCCGTGCATTACAACAACCGGCGCTTCAAGCCTGGTGCGGAAAAACTGAAAATATTCACGCTGCGCAACAAGCTTTACTCAAGCGTGCAAAATTAAACCACCTTGCTATGTTGGGTGAGTACCAGAGCAGCATGGAGAATCAATAAATATTCACATTACAAATTATATTCTTCGCCCAGCTTCGGCATGTGCACCTGTGTGTCATTTAATAACTTTGCAAAGGCATTCATGCTTTTCTCTTCCCCATGCACCAGAAACGTTGTCTTCGGATTGCCGGTTTTGGAATGCCAGGCAAGTAGCTCCGCCTGATCTGCATGCGCAGAAAAACCACCGATCGTATGAATATCTGCATGCACCGGTATCTCTTCACCAAATATTTTAACTCGATCAGCGCCATCAATAATGCGCCGGGCCAATGTACCATTTGCGGCGTAACCCACAAACACAACACTGTTACGTCGACCCCATAAGTTGTGCTTTAAATGGTGACGCACACGACCTCCGGTGCACATCCCGGAACCCGCCATGATAACGGCACCCCCATCAATTTGGCTAATGGCAATCGATTCAGCGGTTTCACGGGTAAAGCGTAAACCCGGTAATTTAAATGGGTCTTTACCCCCCGCGGCTGCCCTGAGTGTTTTCAAGTCGAAACATTCAGGGTGACGCTCAAATATTTGCGTAGCGGAAATCGCCATGGGTGAATCAAGAAAGACATTAACAAAATGTTTCAACAAATGATTATTCACACCTTCACGTAGATAATACAAAATCTCCTGAGTGCGCTCTAATGCAAAAGTAGGAATAATGACATTACCACCGCGACCGATGGTTTCATTTATTATGTCATACAGCTCATCAATTGAAGGCTGTAACTGCTTATGCAAACGATCCCCATAGGTGGTTTCCATGACCACTGTATCCACACGGGGAGGAGTAGCCGGATTTCTCAGTATGGCCCGGTTGCTATAACCCAGATCACCGGAAAACAGAATTTTATGTTTATGCTGCGCCTCTTCCAGCTCTAAAAATATACTCGCCGAACCTAGAATATGCCCCGCATCAAAAAACGTGACTTTAATACCCGGCGCTAATTCAAAGCGGTTATCGTAACCAAGCTTACGCCCAAAATAATCCAGGCTATTCAGGGCATCCATTGTGGTATATAAAGGCTCAATATCCGTAAGCGCTTCGCCATTATGATTGGCCGTGCGCTTTGCTTTACGTAATTTATAACGAGCCTCTTCCTCCTGCAGCCCGGCGGAATCTAACATAACCAGTCGAGCAAGCTCAACCGTGGCCGGGGTTGCAATAATCTCACCTTTAAAACCCCGTTTGGCTAACAGGGGAATCCGTCCACAGTGATCGAGATGGGCATGGGTTAATAGCAGGTAATCAATGGATGTGGGATCAAAATCAAATGGCTGGGTATTTTCTGCCACTAATTCCCGGCCTCCCTGGTACATTCCACAATCAATTAAAATACGTTTGCCTGCACACTCGATTAAATGACAGGAACCGGTAACCCCCTGGTCTGCACCGTGAAAAGAAATTTTCATATTGATCCTAACTGGTTTTCGATTACATAAAAAATCTTAACGAATTGTATATAGAGGGACGCTCTGATTTACACAGTTAAAAACACTTGTAACATAGCCTGCATAGTTTCGCTGTCACTCAGGTTACACATATATTTGCTAGAAAAACACAATAAATTATAATCTAATTTTAATCGCATAGTTAATAACTCATAACACACCGGAGATAATAGTGTGGCTGCAACAATTTAAGCGCTGGAGAAAACAACGGTTCTTGCGCCGTAAACGCATCCCCGAAAAGTTATGGCAAAAGGTGATCAATAATGCACTTAAACATTATCGCTTAAATAATGGTGAACTTTTGCGCCTGCGTGAACTCAGCAGTTTATTTTTAGATAAAAAAATCTTTATTGGTGCTAACGATTTTCAACTAGATGATTATCAACGCTGTGTAATTGCAGCAACCGCCTGCATGTTAATTTTAAATCTTGATTTTGAGTATTATGATGGCTGGCTAGAAGTTATCGTTTATGAGGGTCCGTTTATTGTTCACCGGGAAGTGACAGACGCTGAGGGCGTTGTACATGAACAAGATGCTGTGCTTGATGGTGAAGCCTGGGCGCGCGGACCGGTAATACTGTCCTGGGATGAAGCTGAGCCGGGTAAACATTGTAACCGGCACGCAGCAGGTTCAAATGTCATACTACATGAATTTGCCCATAAACTGGATATTTTAAATGGTGCCGCCGATGGTATGCCGCCTTTACACTCTGATATGAGCCGAAAGTCCTGGATAAAAATATTGACTCGGGTTTACGAAGAACTGGAGCTAAACATTGAGCAGCACCATAAAACACACATTGATCCCTACGCAGCTGAAAATCCTGCTGAATTTTTTGCCGTTATCAGTGAACTGTTTTTTCTGTTACCGGAACGCTTGCAATATTATTACCCACAAATGTATCAACAACTAAGCCTGTTCTATAAGCAGGACCCACTAAAGCGTCTGCGCTTAACATCAGCTCGTTAATGTTTCAATTATCGGGCAGTGAGCACTGTTATCATCACGATGACAGTTATCAATTAACGTGTCGAGCGTATCTCGCAAACTTTGCAGATCTTTAATTTGATGATTAATCTGCTGACGCTTTTGCTCAGCTCTTCTGCGAACATCATCGCACTGATTGCCAGCCTGGTCGTCACCCATTTGTAAAAGCTCAGCAATTTCCTGTAACTTAAACCCTAATTGCTGGGCACGCTTTATAAAGCGGATACGACCAATATACTCTAACGGGTAAGTTCGATACCCCTGCGGCGGCTTAACTGGCTCCTTTAGTAAACCAATGCGTTGATAATAACGAATGGTTTCCAGGTTTATCTCTGCTGCTTTTGCCAGCCGACCTATCGTTAACGACTTAGACATAACCGACTCCTCTAATATCACTTTATATTATTAAGACTAACATCTGACCAGTATGCTGTCTGTACTTAAGTACAGACTTTTAGCGGAAAAAATAATGCATTTATTTCTTGACCTGGAGTCAACTCTAGGTCGTAGCATGCATCAAAGACACACAGTTACAACAATACCTGTACTACTGTTTTAAGAGGTCATAGCCCTGATCTGACATCGGCTAAAATAAATATATAACCTCACTCACAGGGCTCAATCACACTTGGTAAAAAGATCATGAATATCAAAGTAGAAGTTTTTTCATCACCGGGCTGCGGAAAATGTGGACATGCCAAAGAGGTGTTACGCAAGCTTGCAGAAGAACTGGGAGGCGATGCCATTGAGTGGCGCGAGGTCAATATACTGGAAGAGCTGGATCATGCAGTTGAACTCGGTGTTTTGTCCACACCCTCAATTGCCATAAATAACAAACTGGTTTTTACGAGTTTGCCATCATTAAAAAAATTACGTCACGAATTAATGACACAACTTAACGAGGACAAACAGTAATGCTACCGCTTTTAATTATCACCTCAATCACGCTTGGCTTGCTGGCATTTTTTGAACCCTGTACCATTGCGACACACACTTTATTTGCCGTAAAAAAGAATCAACCTGATGCTAAAAGCTGCTGCCAGCGTTTACTCAGTGTTTGGTTAAGTCGCAGCATTTTATTAATCAGCTTATTTGTGGCGGCGGTTATATTCATCCCCCTCCCAAACTGGAATGATCTCACAGCCAGCGTGATTGTTTCCGTGATGGCTGGAGTCTACCTGTTATCTCGTTTTATATATATTCCAGTACCGCATCTGGCATTTTACAAAATATTACCCGCAGGCAACCGTTTACCCTACGCCATTCAATTGGGATTGACCTTGCCCGTCTGTACATTACCCCTGGTCATCATTACTGTGGGCATGTCAGTCACACTTGGCTCACTTCCTTTTGCGGCCCTGGCAGGTATTTTATTTGCCAGTTTTTTTACCCTGCTAATGGTCTACGCATCGTATAAAGGATTGAATAAAAATGCACTGGATTTATTAAATCGTACCGCCAAAGGCAGCCCCTATTTCACCGCCATTTTATTATTGTTACTCGCATTATATTTATTAGCGCCATCGCTTAGTATGGATACCGATGAGTTAAAACAGGTATTAATTGAAGCGAGCTGGGCTGGAATCGGCCTGTCATTTTTAGCCGGCTTTGTGTTTAGTTTTAATCCAGTATCATTTGCTTCCATTCCAGTCGTGCTCGCCTATGTCACCAAAGCACACGAAGAAAAACGTGCTATTTTAATGGGCGGCGCATTTGTAACGGGCATGTTACTCACCCATGTTGTTTTAGGGGTTTCTGCCGCACTGGGTGGTGAATGGGTACAGGGTATAATGGGTAGACAATGGGGAGCATTCCTCGGGCCCATCTTAATTTTAATGGGGATAATCTGGGCGGGCTGGATAAATATTCGCCTACCCTGGATTGGCATGAAAGCTAAAAAAGCCAGCGGATTATGGGGGGCATTTTTACTTGGAATACCTTTTTCAGTTGCGGTATGTCCGTTTTGCACACCTGCACTACTGGTAACGCTAACCGCCAGTGCCGCCATCGGTTCAGTGAGTTTTGGTTTTGCATTATTACTGGCCTTTGCAATTGGACGCAGTATCCCAGTGATCTTAGGTGCATGGAGTATGGGCTGGATAGAGTCTTTACAAATTCTATCACGCCATCAGATAATATTTGAAAGCATTGCGGGTATCACACTCATACTAACCGGGCTATACTTACTCAATGAATACTTTTTCATTGTATAACTCGACAGTCTAGCATGTTTAAAATTGGCGAAGTCACAAAACAAACCGGTTTAAGTGCAGACACTTTGCGCTATTATGAAAAATTCGGTTTAATCACAGGCGTATCCCGAAATCCATCGGGTATACGTTTATACAGCGAAAAAAATTTATCCCAGTTAAATTTTATCAAACGCGCCCAACACATGAATTTCAGCCTGCAAGAAATTAAAAACCTGCTGAGCATGCGGGAGGATCCGCAGCATGCAAAAGACAGTGTACGCCAGCTTACCGCTGATAAATTAAAAAACATTGAGGAACAACTGACAGAGCTTTCGACACTAAAAAATGAATTAACTTTACTACTGAATCTTTGCAGGGGCAGCAAAGAGGGATGCCCGATTATTGAAGATATTGATACCCGATCCTGACTCTTTATACCCTATCCTGAAAAGTTTTCATCTCTACATATCTCATCAGCAAACTCAAGCTCAATCGTGGTATACACAAAAGCAAAATCGCTCAGTAATTCACCTACCTGTTTTTTAATTTTCTTTTGTTCCTCAACAGTCATAATTTCATTAACTTTAAGATGCGCCGTTAACACATGGCGCTCACCATCAAGTGACCACAAATGTAAATGATGAATCTGGTTAACCTGATTAATCGACATTAATTTATGTCGAACCTCATCTAACACAACATTATCCGGCGATGACTGTAGAAATATTTTTAGTGTTTGACGCGTGTTTTTAAACACATTAATTAGAATAAATAATGTAAACACAATTGACAACAGGGGGTCCAGAATCGGCCAGTCAAAAAACATAAGCATCACACTGACAATTAATACACTCACCCAACCAAGAACATCTTCAATTAAATGCCAACTCAACACCTGCTCATTAAGGGTTTTTCCCTTAATTAATTTCCAGGCGGCATAACCATTTACAATGACCCCCAGCAAAGCCAACCATAGCATGCCGATTGCATTCGGCATTTTAGGATCTATTAAATTTGGTAAAGATTCAGACAACACCCATATTGAACCCGCAATTAATACCGCACCATTGAGTAATGCGCCCAACAGTGAAAACCGGTGATAGCCATAGGTAAATTTGTCATCAGGATTTTTTTGACTAAGACAACTTAATATCCATGCCATCCCGATAGTTAAAGTATCACCAAGATCGTGAACCGCATCCGCCATTATGGCGGTACTGTTGGTTAGTATGCCGCCTACAAATTCAATAATGGTAAAACCAAAATTGAGAAAAAAAACCACCCCTATCTGATTTGAACTGGAATCGTGCTTATGATGATCCGACATTCTTTAATTATCCTCTGCAACAAATTGACTAGCCCTTTAGCCTGAATCTGTCACCATGGTTAATTCGCCCTGCCCCTCGTTCGGGTGAGGTGATCGATTATAATTTGACATATAGTATACATAGACTATATTTTAAGGTTGAATACTATAAAGTTTACCATCCGGCCATTGCTCGCTGTTATTAGTTAGAAAATTCATTGATATCAATCGAATGGGAAATGATTTACTTTAATAACCTCGTTCCTTTAATCTATGTGCTACCAACACTATAAACACAAGATGTAGCCCATTAAGAGCCATAACATGTATTTTACGTCATTTCGTTACAGAATTTTCTCCCCGCTTCTTCTATGTGCTTTTTTATTATTATCCAATAACCTGATCGCTGACCATAGCCCTGAAAATCCCACAGCCATTACCGGAGCTGGTGCACACTTCGCCTGGGTCATTTTTGATTCTTTAAAAGACGAGATTGAACAGTCGACAGGCCATAAACTTCAGCTATTTGGGAAAGGTTCCAGTCTGGGCATGGGATGTAACGCGGGCATTAAGTTAGCCAAACAAAGCACCCCCAGTCATCAGACATTTGGCTTTACCTGTTGCCCATTAAGCCAGGAAGAACTCGATAAAGAAAAATTAAAAATTTATCCCCTCGCCGAAGAACCAATTATGATACTCGTTAATAAAAAAAACCCGCTTAGCAATTTATCAACGAAGCAGGTTCGATTAATCTTCAGTGGAAAAATAACTAACTGGAAAGATGTGGGTGGTTGGGATAAACCAATTGTTGTGGTTACTCGCTTGCACTGCAAGGATCGTCCAGGCCACTGGAAAACAATTTTACCCACTGCCGATCATTTTGTTAAAAAAAGGCTTGATGTTTCAAGCGCAGAAGAAATGGTAAAACTGGTAACTGACTTTGAGACATCATTTGGACACATAGGCTCCACCTGGGTATTCGACAAAAAGAGCAATGTAAAAGCTATTACAATAAATAATGTTGCAGCCACGGCAGAAAACCTGAAAAACAACACTTACCCCTTCCATAGAAGACTTTCCGCCATAACCAACTTAAACCCGTCGTCTGAGATTTTGTCAACAATACACCAGGTCCAGAATGGCAAGTCGTTCAATGATGTAGCAAAAAAATTTAACCTCCTGCCCTTAAAACCAGATGAAACCGATTTACCGTAAAAAACATCTTGCTTATTATTTTTTTTTACTCACGGTGTAACTAAAATAGAAACCCAGTATCGCAAAACCCAGAAAGAACAGTTGCATTAGTTTGAACCACGGGGACACATTCAAATACACGTCTTGCCAAAAAACTGAATTAAGTAGCGGATTAAAAACACGAGACAATATAAAGACATCCAAAATCCACGCAGGACTTTCAGTACAACACGTCTGTATACGTAAATAAAAAACACTAATAATTAACATTAAACAGGCAACAACTAACCCGCCGAATATTTTCCAAGATGGTGATGTTTTTTGGAGCTGCACAAAAAAAACAGCGACCGCCAGCCATGCGATAACCGTAACCGGCATAATATATACACCCCATAGCTGAGTACCACCAAGCTCATTTACTTTTTGAACAATCAATACGGGTTTATTAACCAGTAAAATCTTTATTACGCTTACAGGATTAGAATAAAACAGCTGGCTATAGATATCTAAATTATATATAAATTCAAATTTTATCTGATTTGGAAGACTGAAAGTTACAAGTGAAAGAACAGCAACTTCTACTGCCATAAATACTGTTAAAGTTATGACTGAGTAAATTATATATTTCATTGTTAAATTAATTCTTGGCTATTCGCCATGCCACATTATAAAAGGTTTAGCCGGTCAGATTTATTATAGCTCCTTTAGTTATGCAATAATCTAGCATTGCGATAACGGATATTCTCAGAATAACAAATGATGACTGTCATAATCAGTAATTATGATCATTTTTATTCAGTCGTGTGGCTTCCCGATCAAAATAACCGGATAAAGATCATCGGATCAATATTTCCAGGATGAAAGAGAATTGGGTTATTGACCGAATTCTTCAACTTGCAACAACCTGCTCACCACCCCACTCTTATCTATGCGGATTTATCGACATTATAAACTGAAGGATCACTGCCGGCCTTCTCTGCCCTTTATACCCCCTGTCAGGTAATAACCCCTGCTCAGCGAAAAAAGATCTGGAGACTCAAGATTAGCGCAGCTGGCATAGGCCATTATATTAGTCTATCAAGTATAAATTAACCCATTCAGGGTATCACCTCCACATTGACATACATCAGTTTTAAACGAATATTAGCCCTAATATTGCCTGAATTCTGTTATCATAGCGTCCTGCAGTATTTTATAGATGTGTTCGATTTAGCATATCATTTTGAGAAAGGCTTATTTTATCGGGGCTTTACGTACCCTGAAAAAATAAGAGAAGTATGAGTTTACGAACACAGATTTTATTATCCATTCTTGGTATTACCATTTTGGCACAGGCGGTTTTTGGATTTTTTGCCTACCATCAAATCACCGAAAGCCGGGGCGATCAGCTCTCCATTTTTTTACAGTACCTCAACCGTGAGATCGCTGAGCGCATCACCATGCCCGGCAATCGCTATGTCACACAAATCTACCTTGAGGAATTACGCCAGAAATTCTCTACACCTAAATCTATTCTGCTTATCCAGAAAGACCGTGAAATATTGTATATCGCTGGAAGCTCAGAGCAGACGATCAGTTCCATTTCAAGCCACCTGAACAGCGCGAGAGAAGATTCTGACAAACACAGCCTGATAGAAATGGAGGGTGTGCAGTATTACTGGGCGGTTAGTATGTTGCCCGACAATGACTATCTGCTGGTCATGTTAGAGCCTGCCCACAGTGATGAACTTGAAATCGCTTCCGCACTCAAAATGCGATTACTTAGTTCCGGCTTTGTTATTATCTGGCTAGCCGTGTGGATAAGCCTGTTACTCAGCACAAAAATTTCCCGTGAGCTAGACAAGAAAAATGACGAGTTACAGCACATGGCTCTGCATGATAATTTAACCGGCCTGCCCAATCGTACTTTGTTAGCCGACAGGCTTGAGCAACTATTACTACAGTCAACGCGTAATGGCACCCCTTTCGCCCTGTTTCTACTCGACCTTGATCGTTTTAAAGAAATCAATGATACCCTGGGGCACCATTTTGGGGACGAACTTTTAAAGCGAGTGAGCACTCGCTTGTCCGATTCTATACGAGAGAATGATTCCATTGCACGCCTCGGTGGAGACGAATTTGCAGTATTATTACCACAGACCGATACGGAAGGCGCTGTACTTTGTGCTAACCGTATTTTACTGGCCATGCAGGAAAACTACTCCATTAATGGGGTTTCAACTGAAAGCAAGGCCAGCATCGGTGTTGCCCTTTACCCTGAGCACGCTGATAACACACAAACGCTTATGCAGTTAGCTGACGTAGCGATGTACCAGGCAAAAAAATCCCAGTCCGGCTATGCGATATATGATCCAACACAAAATACCCACAGTGTACGCCGCTTGCGCCTCATGAATGAGTTGCGCGAAGCCATTGAAAACAATAAGATCACCGCACATTATCAACCAATTATTAATCTCAACGAAAACACGATAAGCTCTGTAGAAGCACTGGCGCGATGGGAGCACCCGGAGTTAGGTAAAATATCACCCAATGAATTTATTCCTATGGCGGAACAAATGGGATTGATTCGCACACTTACTGTTCAAATTCTTAAACAGGCTATTGCCTTTAGCAACACACTCCAGAAAAGTGGTCATTATATAAATATCAACGTAAACCTGTCTGTTTATTGCCTGCAGGATTTTTCATTGCCAGATGAAATTTCTGAAATGTTAAACGTTAATAAAATTAATGCCGGACGAATCGAGCTTGAAATAACCGAGAGTGCTTTAATGCTTGATCTTAATCGAGCTGGAAAAACATTAGGCCGGTTAAATGATGCGGGTATAGGGCTTGCTATTGATGATTTTGGCACCGGTTTTTCATCCCTTAACTATTTAAAAAGTTTACCTGTTAATACTTTAAAAATAGATAAAAGCTTTATTTTTCAAATGGAAATAAGTAAAAAAGATAAAGCCGTTGTAAAAACCATTGTAGAACTCGGGCATAATTTAGGCTGCAAGGTCGTCGCTGAAGGCGTTGAAAATAAAGAAACGCTCGATGACCTCAAGCTTCTCGAAGTTGATGCGATTCAAGGCAACTATTTTAGTTGCGCTTTATCTGAGAGTGAAATAATTAGCTGGCTGAATAGTTATTGCAAACACGACTACGCTCTACCCTCTTAAAGTCTCAGATAAAACAGGGGCACTTCTAACACTCAGCGCCAATATCAGGCTAAAGCACCAAACACCGGCATAAAGAACCATGAGACTTCTGGGCAGGCCACCTTAAATTTACTCAAGGATTCTCCCTTCGCCTTCTGAGCTCAATAAATGTCTCGCCATCACTCATCAGCTGTCACATTTCTAACCATTCCTGTGTCTGGATAAAGCGCGTATCACTATAATGACTAAGCCAGGCTACAGCGCCTGTGCCTGAGTATGGCCAAGGCCATCGCTCAAACAACAATGATTCTCATTTAAACAAATAGTACATCTAAATTATTGAATCCATTTAAAAAACACATCATTACCCTGCAGGTTAACTGTTTAGAAAGGAGTAATAATCACAATACTACAATATGTCAGTTTTGTACTAAACTCAGAGGGCGTAATTAAAAAATTCGGGCAACTAATTTTAATAAGTTTTCAATCTAAATGGGAATAAACATGCGCATAAGCAAGCACCCGCTAGTATTAATTATAGTAATAGCAACGTATATATTTACGGGTGTATATAGTCAGCTATTCGCTCAGGATAAAATACAAGCAGCACATCCGTTCATTGTTAGCGGCGTCATTAAAAACAGCAATAGCGCTAAAATTCTACAGGATTTCAGTCAATATTTATCACAACATTCTGACTACCCTCTTAAAGTTGAGCTCGCATCTAGCTATACTGATCTCTCACGAAAAATGCGCAACGATCCATTTGCCATAGCATGGACCTGTGGCGCCCCATTTATTCAGGACGAGAAAACAGACCAACAACAACTGGTCGCTGTGCCTACCTTTAAAAACAAGCCGACTTACTACAGCCTGGTTCTGACCCGTTCAAATACCAAACATAAAACATTGGCCGATTTTAAAGGGGGTATTCTCGCCTATTCTGATCCACGATCTAATACAGGTTATCTGTCACCGAAATACGCACTCAAAAAAAAGAATATCGATATAAATAATCATTTTAGATTGTTAATTAATGCCGGTAACCATGAGGGCAGTATTGAAGCCGTCATTGATGGCCTTGCAGATGTTACAGCCGTTAATGAATATATCTGGGAAACCTATACCAAAGCATTTCCAGAAGCTAAAAAAAAACTACGTGAAATTGAACGTCTGGGGCCTTACCCATTAACCCCGATAGTTGCAAGTAAAAATGTCAGTCGAACAAGCATCATAAAACTACAAAAAGCATTAAAAAACATGAAGAACACCAAACAGGGTAAAAAAATATTACAGGCGTTTAATTTGGATGATTTCGTTGAAAAAAAATCAGAATTCTATAACCCAATAAGAGAAATGTTAGACGAAGTTGATATTAATTCAGGGATATAAGTCACTGTGACATCAAGAATAAAGAAATGGTTTCTAGAGTCGATTTCAAGACAGGTAAGTTTACTACTGGTAATTTTACTAAGCACTGTTTTGCTTTTACCTGCGTTCTATTTTTATAACACCCAAAAAAAGGAGCTTAATAACACAGTTGAACAACTCGCCACCCAACTTATTCACTCACTCAAAACATCGATTTCAAGATCACTTCAATACAAAGACAACTACAGAGCCTGGCAATTAATCAAAAACGAATTAAAAAACAACCAGCGGCATATCAAAAACGGTGGATTCTTACGAATAAGTGAAATCGCTATTCTGGATAATAACAACCTTGTATTTGCACACAATTCCCCCACTGACTACCCACTACACAAAAAATATACGGGAAAAATTCCTGATATAGAAAACCTTCTTTCAGGCATAAACATTTTAACTACCTACCCTGACTCTAAAACTGACAGCTACATTCGCCTCTACAGTAACATAATTTACCAGGGAAATATAAATGGTAAAATTATTATACAGGCAGACCTTAGTTTACTCGATGCAATTAATAACAATCTAATATCGAACTTTATTACATATTTTGTTGGCATTATTTTATTTGTTTTCATTACCGGCCTGGCTTTTGGAAACTGGATCAGCGGTCCTATAAGACTCATTGAGGAATCAATAACAAAAATTGGTAGTGGCAGATTAAGTCTAAACAAACTCCATAATCGTCATGATGAGTACAACAAACTTGCACTGGCTATAGAGAATATAGATAAAGAGTTACACGAAAGTCATAACAAAATAGATCTTCTACTAGATTCTACTGCTGAAGCCATTTACGGCATCGACAATCAGGGAAACTGCACATTTGTAAATCAGGCTTGTTTAAGCATGCTGAGATTCAATGATAAATCGCAGCTCATTGGACAGAATATGGCTTCGGCTTTACATAAAAAACAAAACAGCAATAATAAAGACAACACACTGTATTTGGAATCTAAGCGACATGTTGAAGACGAGGTTATCTGGCGAAATGACAACACCAGCTTCCCTGCTGAATATTGGTCACACCCTGTCATCAGCGAGGGAAAATGTATCGGCGCAGTTGTAACATTTTTAGATATCACGGATCGTAAAAAAGCTCTTAATTCATTAAAAGCACGTGAGCAGGATTTATCAACTATGTTACATAGTATCGGTGACGCGGTTATAGCCACTGATGAAAATGGATTAATAACCCGCATGAATCCGGTGGCTGAAAAACTCACAGGCTGGACATTTAATGATGCCTACGGGGAAAAAGTAAAAAATATATTCCCCATAATTGATGCAACAACTCGCATACCCATCGAAAACCCCATAGACAAAGTAATGAACAGTGGTGAAATTGTTTACCTTAGCAATCACACTACACTGATTTCAAAAAACGGTAAAGAATTTCATATTGCAGATTCTGCAGCACCAATTAGAAATCCCCACAATGAGATACAGGGGATGATTTTAGTATTTAACGATGTTACCGAACAGTACATATTACGCTCCGAAATTAATGAACAAAGAACCCGATTACAGAGAATTTTTGATGACATGCAAAGCCTTGTCTGCATACTGGACACCGATGGAACGCTAACATTCATTAATAACACACCACTAAAATTGGGCAACCTTAAAGAACATGAAGTGCTTGGCCTCAAACTCTGGAATTTAGATTTTTATAATTATGATAAAAAAGTTCAGCAAAGCGTTAAAAATGATTGCATTAAAGCTGCAAACGGCTCAATAACATTTAATGATATAGCGCTAAAAACACCCGATGGTTTATTCTGGATCGAATTCTCTGTGCATCCGGTGACCAATGACGTGGGTGATATCATTCAACTGGTGGCCGAAGGCAGAGATATCAACAAGCGTAAAGAACAGGAAAAAATCCTTCAACGCTCGCAGAAAATGGATGCTATTGGGAAATTAGCAGGTGGCATTGCTCACGACTTCAACAATCAGCTAGGCGTCGTCATCGGTTATCTGGATATTTTACAAAGCACCTTAACTGATGAAAAACAACTAATGTGGATTGACAGATCCACTAGCGCGACACTACGTTGCATAGATTTAACCCGGCAACTACTAACCTTTTCACGAAACAAATCAACAGAAAAAATGACGACAGATTTAAACTCGACATTAAAAGACCTTCAAACGATGGTTACCCGCACAGTAACTCCTGAAGTAGAGGTTGAATATAATCTTGATGAAAACCTGTGGTTAATAGACATAAACACTGGAGATTTACAGGACGCCATTTTAAATCTCGTAATTAATGCACGTGATGTAATGCCAAATGGTGGAAAGTTAACATTTGAAACCTCCAACAAAAAACTGGATAGTGATTTTGCAAACAACCAACTGAACATAGAGGCCGGCGATTACATTCAGCTCATGATTAGCGATACCGGTTGTGGAATGGACAACAATATACTCGAAAAGATATTTGAACCATTTTTCACAACAAAAGAAGAAGGCAAAGGAACAGGCCTGGGCCTGGCAATGGTGTACAGTTTTGTTAAGCGCTTTGACGGCGGTATCATATTTAATTCTGAAGTTGGGGCTGGCACCACCGTTCGTATTTATTTACCACGTAGCACTACAACGACCTCTTCAGAATCTCAAAAAACCATCAGTAAAGATACATCAGGTGGCACTGAAACAATATTAATTGTAGATGATGAAAGAGATTTACTCGAACTTGCCAGTAAATATTTATCGGATCTTGGTTATGAAATTAAGAAAGCCGAAAATGCTTATAAGGCTTTAGAAATTTTAGAAAACGATAGTTCAATCGATTTATTATTCAGTGACGTTGTAATGCCCGGCGGGATGAGTGGTTACGAATTGGCGGATCAAGCTTTAACAAAATGGCCGAGTGTTAAAATTTTATTAACCTCTGGTTTTACTTCAAGAGTCAGAAACAGTAAGGAACCACATAGATTTGACCGCAATTTACTCAGCAAGCCTTACAGAAAATCGGAACTGGCAAAAAACATCAGACTCACTCTGGACGAGATATCTCAATGACAGCACCACAACTTACAATAATTGATGATGAAATTGCACTCGTTGACTTTATCAGTCACGTTGCCGAACAGGCAGATTATGCAGTTGAAAAGTTTAATGATGCAAAACTGTTTATGCAGGATTTCAAAAACACTTCAGATGTCATTATACTCGATTTAATGATGCCAGGTGTTGATGGTGTGGAGGTCATTCGTTACCTGGCCAATGAAAAGTGCCGCGCACAAATTATTCTAATGAGTGGCTTTGACAAAGGTGTATTACATTCAGCACAGGAACTCGCCAAAGAGCAAAGACTCAATTTCCTCGGTTGTTTATCCAAGCCTTTTAGAGCGAATGAACTTTATAAAATGCTCAGCGAAATCACGATCGAACCCAGCTTTTTTAATAACCAGTCATCTAATCAACCACCGACCGTTGACGAGCTTTACTCTGCGATTGCTAATCATGAACTAATTATGAACTATCAGCCAAAAATTGACCTTAACGACAATCAATATTTAGCTGTAGAAGCCCTGGTACGCTGGCAACATCCGGAGCGCGGATTAATTCCGCCGGATTTATTTATTCCCCTGGCTGAGAAACACAATTTAATAGATGATCTAACCTGGGAAATTTTCCATCTGGTTCTGACACAGGCACAAACCTGGTTAGCCCAGGGACTGGAAATAAAAATTGCGATTAACATGTCAGCCATTACCTTAAAAGATCTCGATTTACCTAAAAAAATGACAACACTTTTAAATCAGTACAATGTAGAGCCATCACAAATTATACTTGAAGTGACTGAAACCTCATTAATGCAGGAATTAATTAAATCACTGGATATTCTAACTCGCCTCAGAATGAAGGGCTTTAAATTATCTATTGATGACTTTGGAACCGGGTACTCTTCACTTGCACAGTTACATCGTATCCCATTTTCAGAGTTAAAAATTGATGGTTCTTTCGTTATGATAATGGATAATGACCCTGAATCACTGGCCATTGTTGAAACCGTTGTTTTACTCGGCCACAAACTCGGCATGAAAGTTGTTGCCGAAGGTGTCGAAACTGAAGAAAATATGGATCAGTTACGTGAGATGAACTGCGATATTGTGCAGGGGTACTATATTTGCAGACCACAAACAGCGCAGGAGATTACCCAGTGGTTTATGAATAAAAACAATGAAGCACATGTGCAGTAGGTCCGAGTTTAAAATCACGCAATAACGCCCTGATAGAGTCCACGATGTTCTCTCGAATTCACTCATCACTGTAGCACCCGGCAACACCCGACAACACACCGACCCTGACTCATTGAGGCTTTTTATAAGTAAAAAACAGGTATATAATATTTACTATTGCTCAAAGACACTTCAAAAACACACAATACAAGGGATGTAAAATGTTAATAAAATCAGCTCATCTAACCCCCTTCCTCCTGTTCAGTTTATTAAGCATCACTAATATTGCTGCTTATGCAGACGAATCAGATCAATGGCAGCAGTTTCGTGCCCATAAAGGCATGAATGAACTGGATGCACAATTTGATCAACCAGAACCTGAGGTACGCGTGGTCGAAAAAGTGGTAGAAGTAGAAAAGGTTGTAGAGGTTGAAGTCGAAAAAGTCGTTATCAAGGAAGTACCGGTTGCGGTTGCTCAACCACAACCTGAGCCGGTTACAGTGGCAGCGCCTGTCTCTGATTCAGATATTACGGTTGAATCTGATGGTTATGTTTTTAAGCTTGGTAACTGCCAGATGTCTCACCGGAATATCAAGTGTGATTTAAAAATCCTCAGTGTCGAACACGACGGAAGTTTAGCTCTGTATTCTTCACATGGAAGCTACTCGACCAAATTATTTGACAGAAATGGAAATGAATATATACCCAGTAAAATTTCGATGGGTAACAAATCAAATCATAAACATATAACAAACCAGTATATTGCCGGTGTTACTGCCAAAGGCTCTATCAACTTTGAAAACATTGACAAAAGCACCCAGGCAATTGCGTTAATTGATTTAAGCTATCATGACTATACAGACAGGAAGTACAAGCACGTAAAATTTCGTAATGTAAATTTAGATTTATAAAATTACGAAACTGAATTTTTTTATGCCAAAAAATTTAGGCAAGCGCCATTGACGCCTTAACACAACGCAGCACTTCGTAATCGTACTGACCATCCAGATACTCAAACACGGGTTTGAGTTTTCTGGCTTCTTCACCTAATTCTAATATCGCATTTTGAATCAGTGTGATTTCATTTTCAGAAATATTCACCACGTCATTTAACTCTACACTTCCCTCTTCGATTAATTTAGCCAGATGATTAATGACTGTTGACTGGGTTAAACCTCTTTGTTGAGATATAGCCGGTGCATCCATGCCACTTTTAAACAACATGAGTGTTTCTTCTATTGTGTCTATTTTATTTGTATTATGTTCACTGTTAAAATCACGCAACACCGCCAGAAAATCATCTGCATAATTTTCAAGTTTAGTAGCCCCCACACCGCTAACGCTGGCAAACTGATCGTGGGTTTGCGGCATACGATCCATCATATCCATTAAAGTAGAATCATGGAAAATAACAAATGGCGGCACCCCAAGCTCTTCTGATAATTGTTTTCGTGTGGCCCGCAGCGCTTCCCACAGGGCATTATTTTGATCATTAACTGCAAAACGCTTATGTTGGCTCTTGCGTGTTGTACTTTTACTTTGCAACATCTGTTTTCTAAGGTGCAAACGGGTTTCACCTTTTAGCACCGCACGACAACTTTGCGTTAATAGCAAACTGCCGTGCCCTTGCACATCAACACTTAATAAATTTCTTGCAATTAATTGACGAAACAGATTGCGCCATTGTTTGGCATTTAATTCATTACCAATACCAAAAACGCTTAACTGATTGTGACCATTATTAATAACACGCTCGTTCTCTTTGCCAAGCAATACATCGGTTAAATACGTGACCCCGAATAACTGTCCGGTACGGTGCACGGTTGACAGGGCTTTTTGTGCAGCCACCGTAGCATCCCAGGTTTCCACAGGCGTTAGACAGGTGTCGCAATTACCACAGGGTTCTTTTAAATCGTCACCAAAATATTTTAATAATGATTGTCGACGACAGGTTGTGAGCTCTGCAAAACCTAACATGGAATCAAGTTTATGACGTTCAACCCTTTTATGGGATTCATCCGCATCCGAGGACTCCATCATCTGTTTGAGCATGATGACATCCTGCAAGCCATACATCATCCAGGCATCAGAGGGTTGACCATCACGGCCTGCTCGACCGGTTTCCTGGTAATACGCTTCAATACTTTTTGGTAAATTTAAATGCGCAACAAATCGAACATCCGGTTTATCTATGCCCATCCCAAACGCAATAGTGGCCACAATAATGACACCTTCTTCAGATAAAAATTTCTGCTGATTTTGCTGACGTATATTTTGTGATAAACCTGCATGGTAAGGCAGAGCATTTAAACCTTTATCATTTAAAAATTCTGCCGTTTGTTCAACTTTTTTACGTGATAAACAATAAACTATTCCTGCTTCATCTTCATGTTCATTTTGAATAAAACGGTATAACGCATCCCGAGCCGTACCCTGGTTTTCTGCCACACGGTAACAGATATTCGGCCGGTCAAATCCGGAAATAAAACACTGGGCATCATGCAATGCAAGTCGATTAATAATTTCCTGACGCGTTGTATCATCAGCGGTCGCCGTTAAGGCAATTCGGGGAATTGTCGGAAAACGTTCATGTAAAACCGAAAGCTTAATATATTCCGGGCGAAAATCGTGCCCCCATTGAGATACACAGTGAGCTTCATCCACCGCAAATAATGCCACCGGCGCACGTTCCAGTAGACTTAAAAAGCGCTCCGTCATTAATCGTTCGGGAGCGACATACAACATGTCAATTTCGCCATTGAGTAAACGGGTTTCTACTTCCTGCGCTTCGAAGCCATCTAAAGATGAATTCAGAAATGCGGACTTAACCCCCAGCTGCTGTAACGCGTCAACCTGATCCTGCATAAGTGCAATAAGCGGTGAAACAATAATGCCAACCCCATCGCGGGCCATTGCGGGAATTTGATAACACAGGGACTTACCGCCACCGGTGGGCATCAGCACCACCGCATCATTTCCACTAATCACCTGCTCGATAATATTTTTCTGGTGGAAACGAAACTCTGAATAACCAAAGGTGGAGCGGAGGATTTGTAGCGCGTGTTCGGACATGTAATTAAATTTCAGATTTTGGATAGCTGGAACTTTACGTTGAAGGGTGCCATAAGGCCAGTACTAGTATGTCAAAAAGATATTTACCGTACCCTGCTATGGGGCATCTCCATTGGGGAAAGACCACCGTTTTATTGGGGGAAGCTCAGCCTGTCCCCTATTTTGATGCCATCAAAAGTTTTACGGAGTCGGCCATCTACACTGTCAGCTCCTGGTGGTATGGGTTAAGGGACCAGAGTGTATTTCAGGACTCAAAAAACGAGACCTTTCCCCGACGCAAGGAACTTGATAGTCAAAACTAGTCTTTACTGTAATAAACCCCGGGGATCCAGCTCTTTTTCACCACACGGGTTTTTTCAAGATCCACTTCATCATCGTTCATAAAGGTAAAATTATTCCAGCCGATACGCACAATATCTTTATGCCTGAGCAATTGTGGCCCATCAATTTTTTGCTCATTAATGTAGCTACCATTGGTGCTGCCCAGATCTTCTAATACATATTTAAGCACGCCCTGCTCGTCTTTCAGGATATTTATCTGTGCATGCTCAGAGCTGACAGCCAGGTCATCAATGGTCACCTGATTAACATTGGTTCGACCAAATGTCAGCCCTCTACCCTCTATATTGAACCGATTAGCGACGACGCCATCCATTAGCTGAACGATTGAAGCCATTTATTTACCCTTTAAACACAATAATTTCGAGGACAAAAGCCTAAACTTTTCTGCCTTCCCACACAAGTCAGTGATTCTATTTTAGTTCAATTTATGTATAATACGTGCCGCTGGAAAAGCATGTATGAATATAGCCATATACTTATATAGATAGTAGGATGAATTGACCTTAATCAATCACAACCTTGATATATATCAGTAAGCTATTGGGAATTTTGAATATAATTCCGCCCGATTACGCGTACAGCTGTAAAAACCGTCCTGAGGAACAAAAATCAGACCCATGGTCTGTCAAAAAAGTTCTTCAGCCCGAATCAGCTTACACGTTAAATTAACCGGTTATCAAAACAATACAGGTCATTATAAGCAGTTGCCTGTATTAGAAAACACAGCTTGAATTGACAATTTACTGGCTTGCTTTAAAACAAGTAAAAACAAGCGCTTATAGCTTGCATAAGCCGTAATCAGCAACTTCAACTGACGTTAGCATGATAGCAGTATTTTTTTGGTCTATATAAGGTTCTCATGCCTTATATTCACCGTATTAACTGGGTTGCTGTTCGCAGCATAAAACTCACAGAGGAGACGTTCTCGTGCAAGCTTCGCTTGATCAGAAGTACAACTTTGAAATCATTAAGTGGTTTGTCGTTTCGGCGGTAATCTATTTAGTGATTGGCACCGGCATCGGTGTTTATATCGCCTCAGAACTGGCCTGGCCTTTTCTGAATTTCGACATCGCCGAACTAACCTTCGGTCGACTTCGCCCACTCCATACCAATGCGGTTATCTTTGCCTTTGGTGGTATGTCTCTCATGGCTACGTCCTACTATTCGGTACAACGTACCTGTGGTGTACGCATCTGGAGTGACAAGCTAGCCTGGTTTGTATTCTGGGGCTGGACAGCGGTTATCGTAGCGGCGGTTATTACACTGCCTCTGGGTATCACACAGTCTAAAGAATACGCGGAACTGGAATGGCCTTTCGATCTGTTAATTGCGGTAGTTTGGGTGGCATACACCTTTAACTTCATAATGACACTGGCAATCCGTAAGACGAAACATATCTATGTGTCTAACTGGTTCTTCCTGTCGATGATGATAATGATTACTATACTGCATGTGGTTAACAGCATGGCCGTACCGGTTGATATGTTCAACTCCTACTCGATCTTCTCCGGGGTTCAGGATGCGATGATTCAATGGTGGTGGGGACACAATGCGGTTGGTTTCTATCTAACAGCAGGCTTCCTCGGCATTATGTACTATTTCGTACCTAAGCAGGCGGGTCGTCCGGTTTTCTCCTATCGCTTATCGGTTATCCACTTCTGGGCGCTGACATTCGGTTATGTATGGTTAGGTGCTCACCATCTACAGTACACAGCCCTTCCTGACTGGACCGGCTCCGTTGGCGCAGCAATCTCTCTGGCGATGATTATTCCTTCATGGGGTGGTGCTATCAACGGTATGATGACCCTGTCAGGTGCATGGGACAAACTACGTACTGACTATATCTTACGTTTCCTGATTGTTTCACTTGCCTTTTACGCCATGTCGACTTTCGAAGGCCCGGTGATGTCTGCGAAGACAGTTAATGCACTTTCACACTACACAGACTGGACGATCGGCCACGTACACTCTGGTGCACTCGGCTGGGTTGCTATGGTTGCGGCGGGTGCCATTTATCACCTGGTGATGAAACTCTGGAATACCCGTATGTATTCAGAAAGCCTGATTAACGTACATTTCTGGATGGCGACCGTTGGCGCCGTGGTTTACATCATTTCCATGTGGGTATCCGGCATTATGCAGGGCCTGATGTGGCGTGACTATGATGAGTTCGGCACATTAACCTACACCTTTGCAGAGTCTGTTGCAGCAATGCACCCTTACTACGTTATGCGCGCAGTGGGCGGACTGATTTACTGGGGTGGCGCGGTTGTAATGCTTTACAACGTGGTTATGACAATTCTTACAGCATCAGCTAGAAAACCTGCTGAAGCTGCGACAGCAACAGCTTAAGGGGGGCTTTTAAAATGTCTGATAATAATCAAACGGGTCCTATTCAGTATAAATTCGAAACGAACGTTGTCGCTATGATCCTCATTACGCTGGGTCTGGTGTCAGTCGGCGGTATCGTTGAAATTATTCCACTGTTTTATCTCGATGAAACCATGGAACACAACCAGCACAAAGAGATTCTATGGGATCGTCAGGAAGGTCAAACCCTGAATGACTGGCAGGCAGGTGACGGTGTACGTCCCTATAAGCCACTTGAGCTGATGGGACGTAAAGTCTATCTGCGCGAAGGTTGCTACCTTTGCCACTCACAGATGATTCGTCCTTTCCGTGATGAGAAAGAGCGTTATGGTCACTACTCTCTGGCTACAGAGTCTTTGTACGATCACCCATTCCAGTGGGGTTCAAAGCGTACCGGACCTGACCTGGCACGGGTTGGCGGTAAATACTCAGATGAGTGGCACAAACTGCATCTGGAAGCACCCCGTAGCGTGGTACCAGAATCCGTTATGCCTAACTATCCGTGGCTAAACGAAAGCAAGATTGACGCGGAAAACACGGTTAAACACATGAATGTGATGCGCAACATGCCAAATGCACCTGCGCCTTATACTGATGCGGATATCGCATCAGCAGCGGCAGAAGTTGAAGGCAAAACCGAAATGGATGCCATCATCGCTTACCTGCAGGTGCTAGGCACCATGGTTAAGTTTGATGACAGCATCGACTACCGTTAATCGATTCGGATAAGGGGATTTACAATGGACATACTCCAGACTGACTGGGCTGCCATGACACTGAATGACTGGGCTGGCCTCATCATTACCGTTGGCGTGTTCTTTCTAATGATTTGGGCGTATGTCATTACGTTTAATCCAAAGAACAAAGAGAAATTAGAATCGAAAAGTACCATTATTTTTGATGAAGATAATGATATGGACGATTTGACCTCAACTAAAGGGGACTCAAAGAAATGAGTGATGAAGAAAATAAATATCCCGGTGAAAATAACACCGGGCACTTCTGGGACGATGACCTGCGCGAGCTGGACAATGAGCCACCGACCTGGTGGACCATTGGTTTTCACGCAAGCTGGATCTTCGTAATTGTGTACACACTGCTTTACCCTTCATGGCCAATGATTAACACTCATTTTAAAGGCTTGCTGGGCTGGACTTCACTGGGTGAATACCATGAGGACCTGAAGTCAATTGAAAATATCCGTGCACCTTTTGAAGACAAAATAAAAAATATGAGTGCCGCAGAAATTTTAGCTGACGAACAACTGTCTAAATATGTCACCGCATCGGGTAAGGTATTATTCGGTGATAACTGTGCAGCCTGCCATGGTACTGGCGGTCAGGGCAACGTTGGATTCCCCGTACTGGCGGATGATGACTGGTTATACGGCGGTACGATCACTGATATTGAAACCTCGGTGAGCGCTGGACGTCAGGGGATGATGCCGGGACATGCGGCAATGCTTGATGATGCGAAGATAGATTCACTTGCAGCCTCCATTAATGAAGGCAAAATCTTGGAAAACCCAGCCTATATGGAAACCGGTTGTGTTGGCTGCCACGGCGCAGATGGTAAAGGCCTATCATTTATGGGTTCAGTTAACCTGGTCGATGGCATCTACCGATTTGCTGCGGCAGATCAACTTGCCAGCATTAAGCACACGATAAAATTCGGCGTGAATGATGCAGCAAATCCTGAATCACGAAATGCGGTAATGCCCGCGTTTGGTGGCGGTAAATTATCCGAAACAGAGATCAAAAAGCTGGCAGTTTATGTACATAAACTGGGTGGTGGTCAATAAGCATGTAACCTTTTAACGACTATCCATCATCGTTTTACTCAATTTTAAGTAAATAGCCAGTAAATCACTGGGGAGGTAAAAATGGATGCAGTCGTTATGGGTTCAATTGGCGCAGTGGTCGCTTCTATTGTTGTGTTTTGCGGTTTCCTTGGATACTGGCTACACAAGATTATGAACCATCCACCGAGCCATGATTGATCGGCTTAATAAGACAAAAGGGGCCGCGGCCCCTTTTGTTATTTCAAGCAACAAAAAACATTGTTTTATTAGGGTATTTGCAATAAGTATCATAACAAAACAACAAAGCTCCCCTCTTTGAAAAAGAGGGGCTGGGGGAGATTTAAAAACATTCAGTTAACTACAACATTCAAATTAAGTGGAAAACCTGAGCATTTTAAATCCCCCCCAGCCCCCTTTTTCTAAGGGGGTGATATCGAAAACGGTCCCAGCGGAGATTTTAGTGGACGAAAAAATTACCACCAATGAGGAAGACTGCGAAAAAAGTGCGGCCGAATTATACGAAGAGGCTGATCACTGGCACGTTAACACCGGCGGTGAAGTTATACATGCTAAACGTATGGGTGGACATTTTCGTGATTTAAAATGGAAGTCCATGATGGTCTGGCTGATTTATTTTTTAGGCCCGTATTTACGTTGGGACGGTTCACAGGCGGTTTTATTTGATGTTCCAAACCGTAAATTCCAGATTTTTGATATTACCATCCTGCCTCAGGATGTCTGGCTACTTGCACTCATCCTATTATTCTTCGCCATCTTGCTCGCCGCCATCACCTCGGTTGCCGGTCGTGTATTTTGTGGCTACTTTTGCTTTCAAACCGTCTGGACCGATATTTTTACCTACATCGAAGAGAAAATAGAAGGCACGCCCACCAAACGCCGCAAACTGGAAAAAGCCCCGTGGGATGCGAAGAAGATTCGCAGCAAGGCGTTAAAACACAGCATCTGGATATGCATTGGCCTGCTCACTGGCATATCATTTACCGCCTGGTTTACCGACGCGTACCAGTTATGGGTGGATATTTTTAGCCTGCAGGCGGGTACCTTTGTATACATTCTGTTATTTACCTTCACCATTGGCACCTATATTCTCGCCGGTTTTATGCGCGAGCAAACCTGTTTCTGGTTGTGCCCCTATGCACGTATCCAGGGTGTAATGTATGATACCCAGACCGTGTTACCCACCTACGATATTGCCCGTGGCGAACCCCGCGGCAAACTCACTAAAGGTAATGTGGTTGAAGGTAACGGGGATTGTATTTCCTGTAACCAGTGTGTGGCGGTTTGTCCCACCGGCATCGATATTCGTGGCGGCCAGCAGGAAGGCTGTATCACCTGCGGTTTGTGCCTGGATGCCTGTGATACAGTCATGGATAAAATCGGTAAACCCCGTGGCCTGATTCGTTACGCGTCTATGAATGAAATGAAGGGCAATGAAATTCAGCCACTTCACAAGCGCCCACGGGTTATTGTTTATGCGGGCATTATTATATTTGCAATCAGTGGGATTTTATATGGCCTGACTCACCTGGGTACATTTGATTTAAAGGTCATTCATGAACGCCAACCCCTGTTTGTACAAATGAGCAGTGGTCAGATTCAGAATAAATACGAGTTAAAAATTCTCAATAAAACCGATAAAGAGATGCATATCAGTATTGCTGTTAGCGGTATTGAAGATATAGCAACCAAAGGCATTAGAGAAAAAATGACGCTGCCACCGAGCAAGCTATCCTCGTTTACCGTCTTTTTACTGGTACATAAAAAGAACCTTCATAAGGCACGTACCCCGATTTATTTTACCATTGAATCTTTTCAGGAATTTGATGAATCGATTGAATATCAAAGTATGTTTTACGGACCCAAATAATATTTAAAGTATCACCTTCAAGGCATTTGTATGAGCGAAATAAGTATGCATAAAAATTCATTTTCACAAAAAGTTTCACAGGATAACCCAAAGGCATTAAAAAACCCCTGGGTCATTGGTTGGTTATTATTGGTCGGAGTCGTGCTGGCAGTCAATATTGGCTTTATCAGTCTTGCATTTATCACTAACCCCGGACTGGTCGATGAGGAATATTATGAAAAAGCCGAAGACTATGAGGAAAACCTGATTAAATACCGCACCGCCCGTGCCGCACTTGGCTGGTCTTATCAGGCCGCTTTTCCTAACAATCCGATTTTAAACAACAAGACTCTCTATCGCTTAACCATGGTAGATAAAGCTGGCTTACCCCTAACCGCTGCGGATGTTAATATCATGGCCTATCGTCCCTCGGATGCTTCCGCAGATTTTGCAGTGAAACTTGCAGAAATCGATGCGGGTATTTATGAAGGTTATGTAACTTACCCATTAAAAGGTATCTGGGAAATTACGACGGTCGTTGTGCGTGGTGATGATAAATATGATTTCACCCGGCGTGCTAGTATCGTTAGTGAAAAATAACATCGAGTAGCAGAGTACAAACATGTCATCTGCGAATACCTGTATTGAAGATTCAGCGACCTTAAGTACTTTAAAGTCACTGGATTCCCGACACAGGCATTCGGGAATGACGAAGTTGATTTAAGCCCACTCCTTCAAACGCAAAAATTAAATTAATTTTCACGCATGCCAAATCCCCCATCAACAACTACCTCCTGCTTCCATTGCGGACTTCCCGTTGATGAAAAAAATCGCATAACACAAATCATTCAAAATCATTCCCGGGAATTTTGCTGTCATGGGTGTAGTTCAGTTTGTGAAATGATTTATGAATCTGGCCTGCAGGGATTTTACCAGCGCACGCCGGATGGCCAACTACTTGCCCCGCCACCGGAACCACCCCAGGAAACAACGCTTTACGACATTGATGAAGTACAGAGCGAATTTGTGCACAGCAAAGGCAATGTTCGTGACATGCACCTGATGGTTGAAGGCATTCACTGCTCCGCCTGTGTCTGGTTAATTGAACGCAGCCTGATGAAATTGCCTGGCATAATTGATGTTAAAGTCAATTTGGCTAACAAGCGTTTATTTATTCGTTGGGATAACAGTCAGAATAAGATTTCCACTATTATTGAACATCTCGGCAATATTGGTTATGCCGCCACTCCGTTTAATCCGGAGAGTGCCGAAGGCCTGATTAAAAAGCAAAATCGCGCATTATTATTACGTATGGCCTTTGCTGCATTTACAATGATGAATCTTTTGTGGGTTTCAATTGCTTTATACAGTGGTGCGGATAAAGGCGAGTTTAAACAACTGTTTCACTGGGTGGGTTTTTTATTAGCCACACCGACCCTGTTTTATTCCGGATGGCCATTTTTGAAAGGCGCATGGCGTAGTATAAAAGTCTCCAGTCTGACCATGGATGTTCCCATAGCCATCGGTGCCAGCGCCACTTACAGTTACTCGGTTTTTATTACGATCAGTCAGCCCACAATTGGCGAAGTCTATTATGACACCGTCGTAAACTTTATTTTTGTTATTCTGGTCGGTCGATTTCTTGAAGCAAAATCAAAACGTCACGCGGTTGATGCCACTCAGCGCCTGATGGATTTACAGCCCAGAGTCGCCCATGTTGTGCGTGACAATGAAACCCATATTGTGCCGATTAGAGCCATCCAGAAAGATGAAATTATTTTAGTTAAACCCGGCGATAAAATTCCGGTAGATGGCATTGTTGTAGCCGGCAGCTCATCTGTTGATGAAGCACTACTAAGTGGTGAGGCGGTACCGGTTAATAAAAATATAGACGATAAGCTTTCAGCGGGTACCGTCAATATCGAACACACCCTGAGGGTAAAAGTAACCGCCACCCTGCGCAACACTTCTCTGGGAAAAATCATCAGCCTGGTTGAAGAGGCGCAAGCCAGTAAAGCACCGATTCAGTGTATTGCCGATCAAATTGTTCCCTGGTTTGTTGCGGCAACCTTACTACTGGCCACACTCACTTTCGCGTTCTGGTTTAACAGCGGCATTGAACTCGCACTGCTCGCAGCAACTTCCGTATTAATTATTACCTGCCCCTGTGCATTTGGTCTGGCCACACCCATGTCAATTGCGGTGGCTTCTGGGCTCGCCGCGCGCAATGGCCTGCTTATAAAAAATGGCGCCGTACTGGAATATTTATCCACGATTCAGCATTTTGTATTTGATAAAACCGGCACCCTGACCGAGGGGAAAATGCGGGTTAAGAAAATCATCACCCATGAAAACCCACAGCAACTATTAGAAACCATTGCGCACCTGGAAAGCTTATCTGAGCACTCCATTGCCAGCGCTATTGTCAATGAAGCTAGAATAAATAATTTAACACCTGACCCACAAAAAGCCCTCAATTTTTTTAATAAACCCGGATACGGCATTAGTGGAGAAATAAATCAACAACGTGTATATGTGGGTAATATAAAATGGTTACAGAAAAACCATATTGAAATACAGAATAATTATTTAAATGATGCCGCCGAGCTTGAACAAAAAGGTATCAGCTGCGTACATATCGCCATTGAAAAACAACACTGTGGGTTTGTTGCCATTGCGGATCAGTTAAGAGCCGATGCAAAAACATTAATAACGAATTTAAAACAGGCGGGCATCCAGCTCACACTCTTAAGTGGCGACAAACAGGCGGTTGCCGAAGCCATTGCTGAAGAACTCGGAGGCATGAATGTAATTGCAGAAGTTCTGCCGCAGGAAAAGGACAGTGTAATACAAAATTTGCAACAACAAGGGCAGCAGGTTGCCATGATTGGTGATGGCGTTAACGATGCCCCGGCATTAATCAGAGCCGATGTCGGTATCGCCATTGGTTCCGGTACCGATGTTTCCATGGAAAGTGCTGACATTGTTTTGCTCAGTAATGAGATGGATAAAATTCGTCTGGCTGCGGCTTTATCACGTCGTACCCTGCGTACAATTCGTCAGAACATTGGTCTGTCAATCGCGTATAATATTATAATGGTGCCACTGGCGATGATGGCCTTTGTAACGCCATTATTTGCCGCGATTGCCATGCCAATCAGTTCGTTAGCGGTGATTGGCAATGCTTCACGCATTCGCACACTCTTTAGTAATAAAGACTAACTATAGTTCCAAGAGATTTTTATGAACGTTTTATATGGCTTAATCCCACTGATGATTTTACTCGGCCTGATTGGTGTCGTTATTTTTATCTGGTCGGTTCGCAGTGGACAGTATGATGATCTGGAAGGCGATGCTAATCGAATTTTAATGGATGATGATGATCCCCTACTACCTGAAAACCAGAAAAAATCTGAAGATAATGATGGGGTCAGGCCGAATTCGGATTAGCATATAAACCCTAACACTAATGCGTTGATTTCATATCATCATTTTAGAATAAATCCGGAAATACCCTCACCCTCTTTGATTTTTGTCTTTTAAATTTATTAAAAAATAAGCGTAAATCCGTTAGCTTTCAAGCATTTATAATTCACAATTGATATTTTCTAAACAATTTTGATACAGGGCTTTTAGCTGCCTAAATACCGGCCCAGGACATGTTTCAAACTTACGCCCATCAACCTCATTTACCGGAAGGAGTTCTGCTCCAGTGCCACTTAAGAAACATTCGTCCGCGGCATAAATATCATAGGCCGCCAAAGAAGTTATGTGTGTCGCTATACCTGCATCCGCAGCCAACTTTAAAATAAGATCGCGGGTAATACCTGCCAAAGAGCCATCGATTGATGGAGGGGTATAGAGTGCCCCGTCTTTAATAATAAAAACATTATCCACTGTTCCTTCCGTAAGAAACCCCTGCTGATTTAACATCAGGGCCTCCTCTACCCCGGCATTATTTGCTTCAATACGGGCCATGATGGCATTTAAATAATTCAAACTTTTTATGCGTGGATCAAGACAGTCCGCCGGTATGCGTCGTGTTGAGGCAATGATGCTGCAAATACCTTTTTTTTGCGCCTGTTCATCTGACATATTAAGAGCGCTAGCAATAATAATTAACTCCGGCTGTTTGCACGGTGCGGGGTTAATACCCAGTGGGCCTTTACCCCGGGTAACAATTAACCGAATATATCCCTGATGATCCTCATAAGCATTAACAACCGTTTGTAATATCTGCATTAACTCATGCTGTTTCTTGGGGATTTTTAAAGCAATCGCACTGGCCGAAGCTTCGAGTCGCTTGAGATGAGGCTCCAGTAAAAAAAGTTTGTTGTTAAAAAATCGAATACCTTCAAAAACACCATCGCCATAAAGCAGGCCATGATCCATAACGGATATGGATGCATCCTGTAGTGGAACTATCTCGTTGTTAATCCAGCAGATACCTTCAGTGCTCATGTTGTTTCCTTTGATTAATTGGTCAATATAGATGACCTATATTTTCACATGCATTCTGTTATTATGTCAACATCATTGACCAATTAAGCCATTCCATTCCATGAAAAATACCCGTAAAGATGAACTCAATCTGGCACTGGAAGCCATTCATTTTGGCTACAGAGCACTAACGGCAAAACCTGATGAACGACTGGCTGAAATGGCCTATTCACGCGTGCATCACCGGGTTTTGTATTTTATTGCCCGTCACCCGCAGAGCAGCATCAATGAATTACTTGATGTAATGGGTGTGAGTAAACAGTATTTGAATCGCCCATTGCGCCAACTCACAGAAGACGGTTACGTTGAGGTGAGAGCGGATACAATAGATAAACGTGTTAAACGTGTTAGCCTGACTGAAAAAGGGCTGAAATTGGAGGCTGAATTATCCGGTGACCAGCGTAAACGATTTGAAAAAGTCTTTAAACAGGCAGGTCCACAATCGGAAGCAGGTTGGCGTAAAGTGATGAGTTTGTTAGCCGATTCTGCAAACCGCTGAGCAGGAACTGATATAGTGTAATTTATATTAATCGAACAAAAGACTTATCAGGTGCTGTTCACCACTCATCATTAATTGAGCATAGAAGAGGCTGTAAATAAATCTGTGTAACTGTCTATCATTAACTTTAGAAATGAATAGGATAGACATTATGAAAGAAAAAGACTTACTTGCCATCGCCAAAGAGGCCGCGAAAAACATAAAAACTGAGC